>SKEU01000002.1_pt1 | contig 507629 bp, 492 predicted proteins | sample 4819571 | NCBI WGS metagenome assembly SKEU01 (sample SAMN11008801, study PRJNA524170) | human gut metagenome | biome: Human fecal sample; material: Feces; isolation source: fecal sample from pouch patient p8, p16 | host: Homo sapiens | place: Israel: Tel-Aviv | collected 2015-06-23
TGCCCCCATTGCCGAAGATTCCCTACTGCTGCCTCCCGTAGGAGTCTGGGCCGTGTCTCAGTCCCAGTGTGGCCGATCACCCTCTCAGGTCGGCTATGTATCGTCGCCTTGGTGAGCCGTTACCTCACCAACTAGCTAATACAACGCAGGTCCATCTACTAGTGAAGCAATTGCTCCTTTCAAGCATCTAACATGTGTTAAATGCTGTTATGCGGTATTAGCTATCGTTTCCAATAGTTATCCCCCGCTAGTAGGCAGGTTACCTACGCGTTACTCACCCGTTCGCAACTCTTCCAACTTTAGCAAGCTAAAGTCTTCAGCGTTCTACTTGCATGTATTAGGCACGCCGCCAGCGTTCGTCCTGAGCCAGGATCAAACTCTCATTTAATCTTGTTCTCATTCTGTCACTGACAGATTTATCGTTTTTTGACAGGTTACTTCCGTAACCCGCACGTTTGGTTCGTATTGTTCAGTTTTCAAAGGTCTTTGTCTCACTCGAGACAACTTCTATATTCTATCAAATTTAACTCTCGTTGTCAACAACTTTTTCAAAGTTTTTTCAAACAAGTTTCAAATCTGATTGCCATCGTTCTCTCTCAAACAACAGCTATATTAGTTTAGCATTTCTAAGTGGCTTTGTCAAGAACTTTTTTCAAAGTTTTTTTCAACCTCTTAGAAACGACTGCCGTCTCATGCGACAGCTATATTAGTATACTAAACTTAACTTACACTGTCAACACTTTTTTGAAAAGTTTTTCATTTTATCTTATTCTTCCTTTCATACCGCGTAAATGGCTCATTTTGAGACGTTTTTACAGCTGTTTATTCTATTATATACATAAAGTAAAAAGAAGGCCAAACGGCCTTCTTTTTTGCTTATATGATGTCTTAGACTTGTTCAAAAGTTATTCTTCTGAATCATCCATCTTTTCTTTCACTTCATCATATGAAAGTGCATGTGCTTCTTCAGTACCTTCTTCTAACTCAGCAGGTACTTTACCTGTTTCGTAAATTGATTTAATCTGAGCAGCATCAAGAGTTTCATATTTAAGAAGTGCTTCTGCAATAAGTTTATGAGTTTCGCGATTATTATTAATGATATCAGCAGCTTTGTTACGTGCTTCATTAAGAAGTGCACGGACTTCATCATCAATCAACTGTGCAGTTTGAGGTGAGTATGATTTTTCTGGTGACAGTTGACCTGCCATCATTGCATGGCTACCTTCATATTGAACAGGGCCAAGTTTTTCACTCATACCGTACTCAGTGACCATCGCGCGAGCTAATTGTGTAGCTTGTTCAAAGTCATTTGATGCACCAGTTGTTTGTGCGTTAAAGATAATTTCTTCAGCAACTCGTCCACCCATTAAACCAGCTAATTGTTCTTTGAGATCTGACTTAGAGTGAAGCATTTGATCTTCTTTTGGAAGAGCAATCATGTATCCGCCTGCACGACCTCGAGGGACAATTGTGACTTTGTGTACAACACGAGCACTTGAGAGAACTAAACCAACAATAGTGTGTCCAGCTTCATGGTATGCGACCATTTCGCGCTCACGTTGTGAAATAGTACGATCTTTCTTAGATGGTCCTGCAATAACTCTATCTTCAGCTTCATCAATATCTGAAGCATCAATTTTAGTTTTATTACGGCGAGCTGCTACAAGGGCAGCTTCATTTAAGACATTTTCAAGATCTGCACCGACAAAACCAGGGGTTTGTTGTGCGACAACTTTTAAGTTAACATCGTCTGCTAATGGTTTGTTTTTAGCATGCACTCGAAGAATAGCTTCACGTCCCTTAACATCTGGACTACCGACAAGAATTTTACGGTCAAAACGTCCTGGACGAAGAAGAGCAGGGTCTAGCACGTCGCTACGGTTAGTTGCAGCAATAACGATGATATTTTCATTCCCTTCAAAACCATCCATTTCGATAAGAAGTTGGTTGAGGGTTTGTTCACGTTCATCGTTTCCGCCACCCATACCGGCACCACGGCGACGACCTACAGCATCAATTTCATCGATGAAAATAATGGCACGTTCAGCTTTCTTAGCATCTTCAAATAGGGATCTTACACGACTTGCACCTACACCAACAAACATTTCAACAAAATCAGAACCTGAAATTGAGAAGAATGGAACGCCTGCTTCACCGGCAACGGCTTTTGCAAGAAGTGTTTTACCTGTTCCTGGAGGGCCTTCAAGAAGGACACCTGCCGGGATACGTGCTCCAAGTGCTTTATATTTTTTAGGATTTTTCAAGAAATCAACAACTTCAACAAGTTCTTGTTTTTCTTCTTCAGCACCTGCAACATCAGAGAATCTTACTTTTACATCACCTTTTTGTTGTGATTTAGCTCGGTTTTTACCGAAGCTCATTGCTCCACGAGCACCATTTCCTCCTTGATTCATCATCATGAAGAAGAAAACGATCACTAAGATAAGTGGAAGATAAGTAAGTGCCAACGATAACCAAGTACCGCTTGAGCTCTCTTGTTTGATATTTACATCAACATCAGCTTTTTCTGCTGCTTTAGTAAGTGAATCAATAGAAGAATCACTTGGTAAGATGATTGATGTGAATTCAGTAACAGAAGTTGAAGTATCTCCTTCTAGAAATGGAAGTGAGGCACTTGATTTTGTTTTTTGAGCTTTTTTGTACTTACCACTTACTTCGATAATACTTCCGCTTGGCTGGTAAGTAATTGATTTAATATCACCCGATTTAATTTGTTTAACTAGAGTCGAGTAATTAATTTGCTGGCTTTGTGTACTTGTTCCCCTTAAATAATATTGGAATGCGGTAATCGCCGCAATAATAACAAGAATATAGATAAAGGAATTTTTTACAAAGCCATTATTTTTGTTATTTTTCATATAACTAACGACTTTCTACTATTTTGAATAGATTTCTTCTTTCAAAACGCCAACATATGGTAAATTACGGTAACGTTCAGCATAGTCAAGGCCAAACCCTACGATAAACTCATTTGGTACATCGTAGCAGACATAGTCAGCTTCAATATCAACAACACGACCTTCTGGTTTATCAAAAAGGGTTGCAATTTTAACTGAATTAGCTTTACGATATTTAAACATGTCACGAAGGTATTTTAGAGTACGTCCTGTATCGATAATATCTTCGATAAAGATGACATCACGACCTTCAATATTCGTATTTACATCTTTAAGGATTTTTACCTCGCCACTACTTTGTGTTCCACCATGATAGCTAGAAACGACCATAAAATCAATTTCAACGTGCGTATCAATATGTTTAATCAATTCTGCCATAAACGGAACAGAACCTTTTAAAACACCAATCAATAGAGGATTTTTACCTTCATAATCTTTTGTGAGTTGTTCACCCAATTCTTTGGTTTTACTAACAATCTCCTCTTCAGAATATAACACTTTTTCAATATCTTGTTCAAGCATGACATCACCTATTTCTAATTTTTTCAATATACAATTTGCCCTCCATTATATCATGTTTAGAGGGTTTTCTCAAATAAGTTTTATCAGCAACCAGGACAAAAATTATTTTTCCATCTTGTTCACCAATAATGGCATCAGCTCGTTCTTGACTTGGAATCTTTTCATCAATAAACAGCCTGCGCAATTTCTTTGAAAATTTTCCAAAATCAATACGATCACCTTCTTGTCTTCGCCGTAGAAGAACCGGATTTAGACTATAAAGGGCAATACCTTCCTTATCTTTGCTGACAAATTGAAATCGATACTGACCATAATTGACTATACTACTATAGTCTATCATCTTTTGATTTAGTTCCCTATCGGTCTTAGGGCTGATTTTTTTAATCTGAAATGCATCATAGTCCTTAACTAACCAATAATTAGATTTTATGTGATACTTCGCATTTGATTTACTTCTCAACGTCTGCAAGATTTCTTCAAATTGTCCACGAGTAACCTGTAAATCAGGGTAATTTTCAAGATAATTTTGAAGAAGAATTGTTTGAACTGCTTGAGATTGAGCCAAAAACTGAGAACAATTCGTCACATCAATATTTTGTGTTAAGTCTTGGAATGCTTGAAAAAGTTGCTCACTTTCTTCTCCAAGCTGACGAAGTCCCTGCTTAAATTTTGGATTTTCTTCCTCTAAAATCGGAATATAACGATTTCTAATACGATTTCTCAAAAACTCTAAAGATTGATTTGAATCATCTTCAAAATGAAAAACATCTGGTAAATCTTTTTTGAAATAGTCTAAAAAGGGACGAATTAATTCACCATTAGCAAAGGGAGATACTGCTTGAATTCCTGATAAATGGCGCAAGCGGCTACCCCGTAAAAGTCTCATAAAGATTGTCTCTGCCTGGTCATCAGCATGATGAGCTGTTACAAGTGCCGTGTAGTTTTGCTCATTCATAATTTGCTTAAAAAAGTGATACCGGAAATCACGCGCCGTTTTTTCAGAAAAATTTCCTGAAAAATAAGAAACATAAATTGGAACTTGGTGCTCTATTGCCCAATCTCGTAAATAATTTTCTTCTGTATCTGACTCAACACGTTGTTTGTGATTGACGTGAGCAATCCCAATTTCTATACCTAATTTTTTTCGGTATATATACAAAAAGTGTAGCAGATTCATAGAATCTACTCCACCTGAGACAGCTATTAAAACTTTTTTGTGTTTGGCAAAATATGCCTTCTTTTGAATTTCTTTTACTAATTTATCATACATAAGACATCACTATTTTAAAATATTGTAAACGTCGTTAGCGATATTTGAAATATCGTCGTACGAAGCATTATCTGTGAAAATTGATAAGATAAAAGGTTCATTAGCGTAGACTATCGCAACATCGTGTCTATAGTCATAGGCATCACCGATTTTATGAGCAACTTGAACATTGATATCTTTAGAGATACGTGCTGTGTCAAAATCAGTTGACGATAGATAAGAAATGATATCTCCATTTTGCTGATAGATAGCTTCCATTAAGTCAGCAGCTGTTTTAGAAGACATTTCACGCGATTTCATATCAAATGCTGTATTTGTTATAGCACTGATATCTGAAGTAAAATGTTCACCATATTGTTTAGCAATATAGTAACCTAAGATGTTTGTTGCAACATTATCAGAATGCTGGCAGACAGCTTTTAACAAGTCTTCAACACTGTAATCCTTATTGTCAGCTGTCTTGCTAATTTTCCCGCTACCACTTGGATTATAGGCTTTAGAAAAATTATTCACATCAGCAGTATATCTTAATTTATCATCCATCTTAACACTGCCGTCTTGAATTTTTTCTTCAACGTAGTAAAGTGTTGCGAGTTTAGCAACACTAGCTGCGTACATGGTTGTGTAAGAATTAATACCTGCTGTTTCTTGCGTTGATAATTGTTTAACGTAAATAGAATAATTACCCTTATTATATTTCTGATTAAGAACCTGCTGAACTTTTTCCATACGGTTATCAGAGGTTGATAGATAGTCTTCGCTAATCCAACCTTTGCCATCAACTTTATAATAAGTTCCATGATAAGTTGTGGCTTTTTGAGTAACTGTAACAGCTGAATAAGCTGTTAAATCAGTCTGAACTTCATGTGTACCTACAACATACGGTGCTTGATACACTTTGAAATCCTCTTTTAGCCAATATTTTTCGTTATCAGATTCTTGACTAAGAACCACATCATCGTAAATCAATTGATGACTCGCCTCAATATAAGAACCATTTGATAATTTGAAGACAGGTTCTGAATTATCGTTAACGGATAAATCAATAACATCTAAATGATGATTAGCAGCAAGTGACCCTGATACAGTTGTCAAATTACTATCTTTAAAAACATCGGTTGCTTGTATAAGAATCGGATTTGACGGTAGTGAGTCATAATAAGCTGCTGTTGTTGCAATACCAGCAGCCAATTGATACTTTTCGACATTAGTTAAATCAACATTTTTTTCAGTACTAACAGCAGAAAGAGAAGTCAAGAAAAATGGTATTAGCATCACTGCGAATAATTTTTTCATTGGCTCCTCCTTTCATTCTTTGTTAGTTGATTGATGATTTTCTTCACGTAATTTTTGATTTTCTTTTGCCAATTCTTCTAATTTTTCATCGGAATAGGCTAAAAATTTTTCAATTGTTTCGATTAAATTTTCCATATTATTTTGGTAATAAATTTGGCAATGGATAAACTGTTTCGCCTGAGCGTGACAAATAGTATTTCGCACGAGCGTATTTTTCAACATATGTGTCATCTTTTAAGCGATTAGCCAAGACTTTTTCTGCATCTGTCTCAACAACTAAATTATTGTAAGTTTTTTGAAGTGATACAACTTTATCTTTACGCTCTTGCAGTGTTTGATAACTTTTGACAAGATTATATGTCGGTAAAATGAACAACAACATCACAACAATCAAAATCCACCCCATAAAACGATTACGTTTACGATTTTCCTCTTCAAGGTAACGTTTTTTGGTATTTTCATCGTTGATGTATTGATTGTTCAACTGAACGATATTAGGCTTCTCCATCCGCTTCTATCCTTGTTTCATTAATGATTTCATACATTTTAGTAGCATCTTCTTTTTTGGTACTGTCTTTCATTTCAAGGACACGTACTGTCAGCAATTTATTTCCAAAACGAATTTCAACTTCGTCGTTAAGTTTTAAATCTGTTGATGATTTGGCTAAGATGCCATTAACTTTGATACGTCCTTTATCAGCAACTTCTTTCGCTACTGGACGACGTTTAATAATACGGGATACTTTTAAATATTTATCTAGTCTCATATATTTTACCTCGCAATCTTTTCTATTTTATCACTTTTTTTCAGAAAATAGATGCTTTCAATCTGTTTGTTAAGATAATGTAATAAAAAGAGAGCAAATGCTCTCTTAGTGAAAATACTATTTCTACAAAGTTATTCAATAAAAAATTACAGTAGAAACGACAACTCCAGCGAAAAATATCAACCAAATCCCAAAAACAATAGCGATAGCAAACCACAATTCACTAAAAATACTTATCTTCACATTATTTGTAGGATGTAAAAATTTTAGAATATCAGCATAGGTCTGAAGCTCTTGATTTTTTAAAATATAAAAAATCTGAAAAAAAGAATAAATCACTGGCATAGCTAATAAACTCAAAATAGCCGTCGACTGTCTTGAATCAAGTAAATAACGTGTCCCAAACGCAACTGAGAAAAGAAACCAAAAACTCCCACCAATAATAAGCCATTTTTTTAACTGTGACTGGTCAATCTGATATTTCATAGCATCAACATCTCCCTTAATTAGATTGTCTAAGGAGACATCAAAATAAGTCGCCATCAACAAAAGTGAATCGATATCTGGATAAGTTTTACCTCGTTCCCAATTAGAAATTGTTTGACGTGAAACATAGAGCTTTTCTGCCAATTCTTCTTGGGAGAGATTTTTTTCCTTTCTCAATTCAACTAATCTGCGTTCAAGTTCCATTTTGACCTCCTTGATAATACCAGTCTAAGCTTTTTCAAAAAGTTTACCATAAAACTTCTTTAACACACTAATATTTTCATGTCAAAATTCTTTGACAGCTAGCCTTCTTGGTTTTTTCTGGCTTTGATTTCAGCCAACATGCTACCAAATTTTTGAAGTTCTTCTAGAATTTCGTAATCTTTTTTACCTCTGACATTGAATGTAATTTCAATTTTACCTTGATTTTCTCCAATGCGAGCTTTCAAATCTGTTTTAGACAGAGCCTCAAAATAATCTTGTGTTAGATAGTGTTGCAGCGAAGCTTTCTCAAAACGTACCAACAAATTACTATCTTTACGTTCAACAAGTTCAGTAAAGGCATTATCCATGTACGATTTCACAAGACCAATTTCAAGAAGGTAAGCAACCTGATCTGGATACTCTCCAAAACGGTCAATTAATTCATCCTGTAAAGTTTGATAATCTTTCTGACTTTCAATTTCACGAATACGTTTGTAAATTTCGATTTTTTGACGTTCGTCATCAATATAATCACTTGGAAGATAAGCATCAATTTGTAGATTAATCTCAGCATTGCTCTTACGACGTATTTGAGATTTGCCCTGCTTCTTAGCAATAGCTTCTTCTAGCAGTTGCGAATACATTTCAAATCCAACTGAATCGATAAAACCACTTTGTGAGGCACCAAGGATATTCCCCGCACCACGAATAGACAAATCTCGCATTGCAATCTTGAAACCAGATCCAAGTTCTGTAAAACCTTTGATAGCATCCAAACGTTTCTCAGAAACTTCTGTCAAAATCTTGTCTGGGCGATACATGAGGTAAGCATAAGCAATACGGTTAGAACGCCCAACACGACCACGAAGTTGATACAAAGTTGACAAGCCCATATGGTCAGCATTTTCAATGAAAAGTGTATTAACATTTGAAATATCAACGCCTGTTTCAATGATAGTCGTCGCAACAAGAACGTCGTAAACACCTTCAATAAAATCCATCAACGTGTTTTCAAGTTGAATTTCACTCATTTGACCATGAACAAAACCAATACTAGCTTCAGGAACTAGCTCTTGCAGTTCTGATACTTTTTGGTCAATCGTGTCAACTCGATTGTAAACGTAGAAAACTTGACCACCGCGATCCATTTCACGAATAATGGCTTCGCGAATCAAGCCAGGATTAGTTTCCAAAACATAAGTTTGAACAGGATAACGATTTGTCGGTGGCGTTTCGATAACTGACAAATCACGAATTCCTAGCATAGACATATGCAAAGTTCGTGGAATTGGTGTTGCTGTTAACGTTAGCACGTCGACTTTAGTTTTAAGTTCTTTTAATTTTTCCTTGTGCTTAACACCAAAACGCTGTTCTTCATCAATAATAATTAGACCTAAATCAGCAAATTCAACGTCTTTAGACAAGAGTCGATGCGTACCAATAATGATATCAACTTGACCTTGTTTTAATTTCTCTAAAGTCTCATTTTGCTCTTTTTTACTTTGGAAACGGCTAAGAACAGCCACCTCTACGGGATAATTATCAAAACGCTCTGAGAAATTTGTGAAGTGCTGTTGAGCAAGAACAGTAGTTGGCACCAAAACAGCTACTTGCTTGTGGTCATTGACTGCCTTGAAGGCTGCACGCATAGCAACTTCTGTTTTACCAAAACCAACATCACCTACCAAAAGACGATCCATAGGTTTAGCTTCTTCCATGTCGTGTTTGATTTCCTTGATTGAACGAAGTTGATCTTCTGTCTCAACATAAGCAAAATCATCATCAAATTCTCGTTGAAGATCATCGTCTGGTGAGAAGGCAAAGCCTTTCATCTGACTACGTTCGGCGTATAATTTCAACAAATCATCAGCAATATCTTCAACTTGCTTAGAAACTTTTTGTTTCGTCTTTTGGAAACGACCATCATTTAATTTATTAATTTTAGGCTCTTTGCCGTCAGCTGAAACATATTTTGATAAACTTTCAATCTGCTCAACTGGCAAGGAAATTGTCGAAGAACCTTGATATTGAATGGTCAAATAGTCACGATGCACACCGTGAATTTCAATTGTCTCAATTCCTAAAAACTTACCAATACCATGAACATGGTGAACAACATAATCACCTTTAGAAAGTTCATTATAGTCTTTTAAACGTTCAGCATTGCTGATATTTGAACGACGAATACGACGTTTGACTTTCTTGTGATAAATTTCATGCTCTGTTATTAAGACAATTTTTTCATCAGCAAAGTAAAAACCATTTGAAAGGTTACCGGTAATTAGCTGTGCCTGATGTTCTTGTACTTCATCTGCAGAAACCATCGGCAAATCCAAACCATACTCCTGCAAGTTTTCCTGCAGACGCTCTAAGCCATGTTGGGTATCCGACTGAATTAGAATAGTTGCTTTGGACTTCTGATAACGATTGATTTCGTCAATCAATAACGGAAACTGATTGAAAAATTCCTGCATAGGATACTGCGTAAAATTGTGCAGACTATCAAATTTTAGATTTCCCAATCCTTTATGGAAGTTTGAGAAGAAGGTTGCTGGCTGATACTGACGCAAATCTTTATAAATATCAGCAAAGTAAACCAAACTTGACACAGCTTTACCACGTTGTAAATCATCTGTCAACAAGTTTGCAACCTCTAAATCAAACTTAGCATTGCGATCAACAATCTTTTGATAGTCATCAAAGAACACAGGTGTCCCTTTTGGAATGTAATCCAAAAGCGTCCATTCTTTAGCATAAAAGAGCGATAAGAAACGTCTTATATCCTGATGACGATAATGTTCCTGTGTTGCAGCATAAAGTTCACTTAGATAAGCATGTTGAGCATCTTTAGCTGTATCTAGGTATTTTTCAAAAGCTGTACTAGCTCTAGTAAAGTCTTCCTCAGACAAAATCAATTCATCTGCTGGGTAGATTGTAACTTGATCAACATTACTAAGTGATTTTTGGGTTTCAGCATCGAACTCACGAATACCATCGACTTCATCACCAAAGAATTCTAAACGATAAGGATAGTCAGCCGTCACCTCATAAATATCTACAATATCACCACGTCTGCTAAACTCTCCAGGATTTAAAACTTGGGATACCTTCTGGTAACCTACGTTTGACAAGACCTTTACAACCTTGTCAAGGTTGTAATCCTCACCAACAACAAATTTCAACTGACTCTCAGCATAAGCTTTGGGATTTGGTAATAAAACTCGTGCCCCTACCAAGCTTGTAATTAAGATTCCTGTTTGTGTAGTATCTTGTAAAAAATTTAAAGCTTCCAATCGCGAGTGAGCTTTATCCATAGACGCAAAAATAAATTCTGCTGCTGCAACGTCATCCGCAAAAAATGTATAAACCTTATCCTCACCAATTAACCCAGATAAATCACTGGCTAATTTTTCAACTTCATTTTGAGTTGATGTCAGAACAACAATTTTTTCTTCATTTGCCTGATAAGCCGAAGCAATGGCAAGAGCCTTACTTGCTCCTGACAACCCCATTATAAGTTGTCTGCCAAGATTTGATACTCCTCTATGCCATGTTTGAATTAGCTTATTCTGGCTAAATAAATCAATGATATTCATAGACTTTACCCATTAAATTTTTGCATTGTCTTCACAAAGTCTGCTTCCTGTAAATAAAATTGAACGGCATCATTCACTTTTTCAAGTGTATTCGTTACTGTGATGTAATCATCTTTATCAAATTTTCCAAGAACATGATCAACAACTGAGCGTCCTTGTTTTGGACGTCCAATGCCAACTTTAATACGATCAAATGCTTGTGTTCCTGTATGAGCAATAATTGATTTGATACCATTATGACCACCAGCAGAGCCTTTTTGACGAAGACGAATACGACCAACTTCCATGTCTAAATCATCATAAATTACCATAAAATCTTCAATAGCGATATTATAATAAGTCAACAAAGCATGAACCGCAATTCCAGAATTATTCATAAAAGTTGTTGGTTTTACAAGATAAACTTTTTCACCGTTGATAAAAGCAGAGCCAACTTCTGCTTTAAAGTTTTTGTCTTCTGAAAATGTCACATTTAAGTCTTTTGCCAGACGGTCAATTGCCATAAAACCAATATTGTGACGTGTTTCGTGATATTTACTGCCTGGATTTCCCAGACCAACAATCATTTTTACCATTATTTTTCCTTTCAAATGTCAAAAGGGCTGGAAAAAATTTTTCCAACCTCATTTGATTTTCAATTATTAATTAGCTTAGACGTTAAAGCGGAATTCCATGATGTCACCATCTTGAACCACATAATCTTTCCCTTCTTCACGAAGACGACCTGCTTCCTTGACAGCTTTTTCTGAACCGTATTTGATTAAATCATCGTAAGACATTGTAATTGCACGGATGAATCCACGTTCGAAGTCAGAGTGAATGATACCAGCTGCTTGAGGTGCTTTGATACCACGTTTAAATGTCCATGCACGAACTTCTTTTTCACCTGCAGTGAAATAAGTTCCAAGACCAAGCAAGTGGTAAGCGGCACGAGTCAAACGGTCGACACCAGATTCTTTCAAACCAAGATCTTCAAGGAAGAATTCTTTATCTTCATCGTCAAGTTCAGAGATTTCTTCTTCTGCACGTGCTGAGATAACAACAACTTCAGCATTTTCAGTTGCTGCAAATTCACGAATTTGTTTCACATATTCGATATCATCTGGATTAGCAACTTTATCTTCATCGACGTTTGCTACATAAAGAACTGGTTTTGTTGTCAAAAGGAATAATTGTTTAACAATTTTTTGTTCGTCTTCTGTAAATTCAATTGTACGAGCTGATTTTCCATCTTCAAGTACTGGTTTGATTTTTTGAAGAACGTTAAATTCTGCAACAGAATCTTTATCTTTTTGTGTACGTGCCACTTTTTCAACACGCGCATAACGTTTGTTAACTGATTCTAAGTCAGCAAGAATCAATTCCAAGTTGATTGTATCGATATCAGCAAGTGGATCAACAAAGGCATCTTCACGACCTTGTTCACGCATAACATTTTCGTCATCAAATGCACGAACAACGTGAACAATCGCATCAACTTCACGAATGTTAGCAAGGAATTTATTACCAAGACCTTCACCACGAGATGCACCTTTTACGATACCTGCAATATCAGTAAATTCAAATGTTGTTGGAACTGTTTTTTTAGGTGTAATAAGTTCAGTCAATTTTTGTAGACGTTCATCTGGAACTTCTACCATACCAACGTTAGGGTCAATTGTCGCGAAAGGATAGTTAGCAGCTTCCGCACCTGCCTTTGTAATCGCATTAAAAAGTGTTGATTTTCCGACGTTTGGTAAACCAACGATACCTGCTGTTAAAGCCATATTTTATTAGTCTCCGTTAAATTTATTCAATCAAAACTATTATAGCATAAAATCAAACAAAAAAGCCCGCTATATGCGCAGACTTAATCAAATTGATATATTCTTATGACAATACTTTTTTCAATTTACGTTCAAAATCATGACGACTCATCATGACAATATGATCACAGTTAGTGCAGCGAATTTTAATATCAGCACCGACACGAACAACTTCCCACTCATTCGCTTTTTTACCAGTGGCTTTGATAGTGCATGCATGAGGCTTTTTCATTTCAACAAGGCTTCCAATTTCGTACATGATTTCTCCTTTACAAATAAATATAACGTTTCTGAGGTGATAAAGTCACTTCATCAAGCGATACAATTTCTCCATCAATCTCGATCAGGCTGCTCTCAGCTGGTTTTAGAGTGATTTTTCGGTAAGTCTGATGCTGGAAATAATTGAGACGCTTGTGCTGTTTCAAAACTAAAGTAAGCAACACCAAAGCTCGTTTCCACAAAGTCTCACCTTTAGCATAAACACAATCTAAATTTCCCGAATAGGCCGTTGCATCTGGCCAAATCATCACGCCACCACCAAAATAAGTGTTATTGGCTAGTGAAAAAAAGAAAAGGTCTTTCAGCTCAATAGACTCTCCCACTTCATTTTCTAAAACAAGTGAAGCAAATGCTGGTTTCTTAATCAAACACTGAATTGCCGTTAAAACGTAAATTAAATTTCCTAAATGATATTTATTGAGTTTCGCTTTAAGCTTTGAATGTTCAACGTGATTAATCACCCATGAAGCAAAACCAAGGTCTAAACTATTTAACACTAAACCTTTCTGATAAGTGAAAACAGTAATCTCTTTTGGCGCTTTTTCTAGTGATTTCATTAGCTGAATTGGATTTTTTCTTAAACCAAGAGCACGCGCAAAATCATTTCCCGAACCAATCGGATAATAAGCAAATGGAATCTCAGCTGGCCAATAATACAAAACTTTAGACAAAGTTCCATCACCACCAAGAATCAATAACTTATCTTGAGAGTATTGAAAAGATTTTAAAACTTGCTTAACTTGATTTTCTTCATCATTTCGATATCGCGTAAAAAAAGTAATTACGTTTTGCTCTGAGTGAGTTTTCAACGTTGCAATAATATCTTTGGCACTACGATTTCCTGAATGAGGATTAGCAATAATATAAAGTGTCATATCAAAAGATATTATAACATAAAAAGCAAGAGCACTGCATAGACAGTACCCTTGCCGGAGATTATGAAAAAGAAAAGTTTTAGGATGATTATAGTATACGAAGTCATCCTTAAAGTTTCCTTAAAGATTTTTAGTTTGTACGAACTGGTGTGATAAGTTGGATAAGATTTTCAGCATCATCACCTGGTACCAAAGTAAATGGACGTACTGGGGAGATGAAACGGATAATAACTGTTTCACTCTTCAAAGCTTTAAGAGCTTCAATCAGATAAGTTGGGTTAAAGCTGATTGTTAAATCGCTACCTGATTGGTCAATGATATCAAGTTCTTCGTTTACTTTACCAACTTCTGGAGAGTTAACGTGTGCTGATACGCTGTTATTTGTAATTTCAAGTTTAACAGTACCATTTTGTGTAGCATTTGAAATCAAGTGAGCACGTTCCATAGCTGAACGAAGAGCGTTAGTATTGAATGTAACTTCAGTTTCAAATGAATTTGTCAACAAGCGGTCAGTGTCAGGGTAATTTCCTTCTAGAAGACGTGTGTAGAAACTAATGTAGTCACTTCTAAAGAGCATTTGGCTATCTGAGAAGAAGACTTCAACAGTTTCAATGTCATCTGTAAATACAGCCGCAAATTCACGAAGTGATTTACTTGGAACAACAACATTAAAGTCGTTTGATGTATTTTCCAAAGTTAATTTACGTTGGCTCATACGGTGTGAGTCAGTTGCTACTGCTTTAAAATCTTTGTGATCACTAAGAACCATGTGAACACCTGTCAAAATTGGACGACTTTCTTGAAGACTAGCTGCAAATGCTGTTTCAGTGATAATTGATTTTAATAGTTTTGTTTCAATAACAAGTGGGTTTTCAGTAGCCATTTCTTGAAGACGAGGGTAAAGATCAACATCTTTTCCTTTAAGTGTGATTTCTGATTTACCACTTGTCAATACGATTTGGTGACTTTCAATTTCTTCAAAATCTAATGTTACATCTGGAAGACTTGAAACAATATTAATAAAGAAGTTTGCTTCTAATAGTACTGCACCTGGTGATGTAATTAATAGACCTGCATTTTCATTTGTTGTTGGAATTGTATTTTCAATAGAAATTTGTCCATTAGAACCAGTTAAAGTAATGTTGTTGTTTTGTACTTCAATTTTGATTGTAGATAAAATTGGAAGTGCGTTCTTCGTAGAGATTGCTCTCTTAGTTGCATTCAATGCTTGAAGAAAGAATGATTTATTAATTGAGAATTTTATCATGAGATAACTCCTTTATTTTATAAGTATTAAGTTAGTAGTAGTAGTAGGTCTTGTTTAAACTGTTGATAACTCTAAAAACGCTAGAAAAATCAGCGAAAGAGAGTTGTTCACAACTTGTGGATAACTCTATAAAATTTCGGCGCGTTATCCACACCCACTATTTAATCTTGTTTTTGATAGTTTCGATTTCAATACGTAAGTTGTTATCTTGAGCTATCATATTTTTGATTTTATTATAAGCGTGAAGGACCGTTGAGTGGTCACGTCCACCAAATTCCTTACCGATTTTTGGAAGTGAGTTATCTGTCATTTCACGTGTGAGGTACATTGCTACTTGTCGCGCCAAAACGATATCTTGTGTTCGTTTGGTTGCTTTAATTTCTTTAACAGTAACGCCATAGAATTTTCCAACTTGACTTTGGATTTCTTCGATTGGGATGACTGTCATTTTTGGACCATCTTGTTTACGTGCACGGATGGCTTCCGCAGCAATATCAACGGTGATTGTTTTAGCTTTTTTGATACTTGCAACAAGACTAATATCTTTCAAAGCACCTTCAAGATCACGCACGTTAGAATCAAACTGTCCTGCTAGATATTCAATAGTATCCTGCGGGAATACAAAATCATATTCTTGTGTTTTGTTTGTCAAAATGGCAACACGGGTTTCAAAATCAGGCGGTGTGATATTAATAGTTAATCCCCATTTGAAGCGCGTGACCAGACGTTGTTCCAAATTGTCCAGATGATCTGGTGTGCGGTCGCTGGTGAGCACGATTTGCTTGTTGTTATCGTAAAGCGCATTGAAGGTATTGAAAAATTCTTCCTGCGTACCAGATAATGTTTTTTTCGCTAAAGATTGGATATCATCGATGAGCAAGACATCAAGATTACGGAATTTTTCTTTCAATTCTTCCATAGTATCCAATCGAATATGGATAACAAATTCATTGATGAAATTTTCTGCAGTGATGTACTTCACACGTGCTTTAGGATTGTTTTGAAGTACGGCATTACCAATGGCATTTAGCAAGTGAGTTTTTCCAAGTCCAGGTCCACCCCAAATAAATAAAGGGTTGTAAGTCGTTCCTGGGGCGTCTGCAACAGCGTAAGACGCAGAAAAAGCCCAACGGTTTTCATCCCCTTGTACAAAGTTGTCAAAAGTGTACTTTGTATTTAGGTCTGAATCAACCTGTGGCAAGTTACTTTTTTGTGGTGCTTGGAGAACTTGGGATGTTGGTTCAGCTACTGCTTGTTTTGCTAAGTCTTCTTCGAAAACGTAGTTTACTACAATTTCAGCGTTATAAACCTCGAAACCAGCCGTCAAAATGATTGGTTTCAAATTTTTATCCCAAAATAGTTCTTTCATAGGGTCTAGATAAATTGTTGCTATATTTTGCTCAATTTGAATCAACCTGGCATCTAAAACGAAAAATTCGTATGTTGCTTGTTTTAGTTGACTTTTTGCTAACTCGAGAACCCTATTCCAAAAAATTTGTTCATTTTCAGTCATAGTAGTTTCCTTTTTTGTGGATAATTCATACAATATTCTAACATAAAATAAAAAAGTTTTCCACAACAGTGAAAAATAAAAATCCACAGTGTTTATAAAAGTTATCCACAGGTTGTGGACAACACAAAAAAAGGCTTAAAATCGGGTGATTTAGCCTTTTTTTCTTGTGGAAAACTATGAAATAAAAAATGAACAATTCACAAGCTATTTTAGCCTGTTGATAATTCTGTTAAAGTCTTCTTCGCTCTGAAAATGCAATTGCAAATCTCCCTTGAAGCCTGATTTGGCAAGGGATAAGCTAACTGGGACTCCTAACAATTTTGACAGTTCTTCTTCTTGATGACGAATAAAAATATTTTTTTTATTTTTTTGCGAAGATTTTTTAGTGGGTTTAGATTTTTTGACCAGTTCTTCCAGTTTTCGGACGCTAATTTCTTCAGTGATGACTTTTTGGTACCACTTCTCTTGCTCTTTTTCATTTTTTAATGTGAGAAGCACGCGCGCGTGACCTTGGGATAGTTGCCCTCGCTCAACGGCTTTAGAAATGGCACTTGGTAAATTCAATAATCGTAAGCAATTGGTGATGTAGGGGCGAGATTTTCCCATGAATTGAGCCAATTCTTCGTGTGTCATCTGATTTCTGTCTAATAATTGCTGATAGGCTTTTGCTTCCTCGATGGGATTAAGGTCTGAACGTTGCAAATTTTCGACAATAGCCAGTTGCATACTTTCTTTATTAGAAATTTCTTTGATAATCGCTGGAATTTCGCTCAAACCAGCCATTTTAGAAGCTTTAAGACGTCTCTCTCCTGCTATAAGCTCATATCCAAAGATAGCGGATTTTCGAACGATAATGGGCTGAATAAGGCCATTAGCTTTGATTGAGCGAGATAGCTCTTCTAATTCTTCTTGTTTAAATTCTAAGCGTGGTTGGTAAGGATTTGGAGAAATATCGTCAATATTTATTAGATTAAGTGTCTCAGTCATATTTTTTCCTTTAAAAAATGAGGCTGAGAGAACTCAGCCTCATTGATGTTTGATTATAAATTATTGATTTTGATTTGATGAATCTGATGAAGAAGAGAGGTCTTGAGTTGTTTTAGTTAGTTTAATTGTTTCAGTTTTCTTAGTTGTACCGCGGTAGAAAGTAACTTTGACAGAGTCTCCAGTTGAGTGTCCGTAAAGAATACTTTGAAGGTCTGTGATTGAGTTAACTTCTTCGTCATCAATAGCTGTGATGACATCGTATCTTTCAAGAGTTCCTTCAGCAGGCATACCTGATTGTACTGAAGCAACAACAACACCACCAGTGACGCTAGTTGGAATGTTGAGGTGGCTAATAGATACAGTTGAGAGATCGCTTAAGTTAGCCATTGTGATACCAAGTGCTGGACGAATAACTTTTCCGTTTTCTTCCAATTGATTAATGATTTTGACGACATCATTAGATGGAATGGCAAATCCCATACCTTCTACAGACTCACCTGAACTAGATGTTGAAGAAATTTTACTTGAGTTGATACCGATAACTTGTCCTTCAATATTAATCAAAGCACCTCCAGAGTTACCTGGGTTAATAGCAGCATCGGTTTGGATAGCATTTGTTGAGATAGTTTCACCATCGTCATTAGTCATTGTTACTGTACGACTTAGACTTGAGACAATTCCTTGTGTTACAGAGTTTGCGTAGTCAGTTCCAAGCGGGCTACCAATGGCAATAGCTGTTTCTCCTACAGTAATTTTTGCTGAGTCGGCAAATTCAGCAACGGTAGAAACTTTATCAGAAGCAATTTTGACAACCGCAATATCTGAATAAGTATCAGCTCCGACTAATTCTCCAACGACTTTTGTACCATCAGATAGCATGATTTCGAGCTGTTCAGCGCCGTCAACGACGTGGTTATTTGTTACAACGTAGGCAGAATTTCCATCTTTTTTGTAAATAACACCAGAACCTTCGCTAGAGATGTTTAAATCGTCATCAGATGTTGAATTGTTGCTATTTGCATTATCACCAAATAATTGAGCGTACAGATCATTTGATGAAGTATTTGATTGATAATTAATAACGGATACGACAGCGTCTTGAACTTTTGAAACGGCTTTTGTCGTATCATTAGAATTTGAATAACTTACTTTACTTGTGGTAGTTTTAGTGCTTGAACCGCTAACGTTATTTATCGAAATGCCAGCCATATTTAAAATCAGTAGCGTTCCAGCTACACCTCCGATGAATCCGATTAAAATGACAGACAGCGGCTTGAGAATTTTTTTTGATTTAACTTTTGGAAAATTGACTTTTTTCATGTCTCTTCCTCCCTTTTTATTTACAGCTAGCATATAAAAAACGACTTAATTATACCTTAAAAGTCAAAAAAAATAAAGTAATCCACAGGCTGTGGAAAACTTTTTATATTTGTGCAAAAAAGCCTAGAGTAAAGCGATTATAGCCCTGTTTATAGCTTGTTAACATGTGGATAATGTGTGAAAAGCTTGTGAATATGTGGTAAAATAAAAGCATGAAAGTTAAAATTATCGCTGTAGGAAAATTAAAAGAAAAATATCTAAAAGATGGCATTTCTGAATATGGCAAACGCATGAGTCGCTTTGCAAAATTTGAAATTATCGAATTACCCGATGAAAAAACACCTGATAATGCCAGTGACGCTCAAAATCAGCAAATTATGGAAAAAGAGGGCGAACGTATCTTGGCTAAAATTTCAGATCGTGACTACGTCATTGTCTTAGCTATTGAAGGTAAACAGTTCCCATCAGAAGAATTTAGTAAGATTATTGCTGATGCAACGTTGAGAGGCTATTCAGATATTGTATTTGTTATTGGAGGAAGCTTAGGATTAGCTGATAAGGTTAAAAAGCGAGCAAACTTGAAAATGAGTTTTGGTTTGCTGACATTACCGCATCAGTTGATGCGTTTAGTGTTATCTGAGCAAATCTACCGTGCTTTCATGATTCAACAAGGAAGTCCTTATCATAAATAAAAAAGCAGTTCAGTTGAACTGCTTTTTTATGGTTTCATGTGAAACATGTATAAAAAAAGCCGACTTACGTCGGCTAAAGATTTGATCCCAGCAGGATTCGAACCTGCGACCGTTCGCTTAGAAGGCGAATGCTCTATCCAGCTGAGCTATGAGACCATATCAACTTAATCATTCTATCAAAATAACAGCTTTTCTGTCAACTAAAAATCGTACTTTCGGACAGAAGTGATTTTTTTAAAAGAAAAAAAGTAGTAAACGAAATATCATCTTTTTACTAGTAAACAACTACTTTATTTTTACTATAAGAGTATCTCAAAAAGCCTGTTATTATGGGAGTTTTGACACGTTAAAATTATTTGAATTTTTCGGCGATATTTTAGTGCAAAAAAACTTCAAAAAAAAGTAAAAAAATTTAAAAAAACTATAGACAAACCGAAAATTTCTGCTATAATAATAAGAGTGTTGAGGGGAAATCCTAAAACTTCTGGTCCGTTGGTCAAGGGGTTAAGACACCGCCTTTTCACGGCGGTAACACGGGTTCGAATCCCGTACGGACTATAAAACTACTGCTTAGCAGTTTTTTTGTTTATCCGGCATAGCTCAGTTGGTAGTAGCGCATGACTGTTAATCATGATGTCGTAGGTTCGAGTCCTACTGCCGGAGTGATAAGACACCTTCCTAAGTTTTACTTAGGATTTTTTATTGCTCAGATAAACAAGAGAATCAAGCTTTTCGAATTAATTTAGGTAAGGTCAGACAATTATGGTCTGCCTTTTTTGTTAGCCACTAAAGAAAAAAACATCCCACTGTCAACTTATTAACAGTGGGATGTTTGATGTTTAATTACTTTTTTTCCGTTTTCTTATAGTATGGTAGATCATAAATAGAATAACACCACTAAGCGATAGGATTGCTCCTTGCTTAAATCCTGTTGGAAGATAGGTTAATGTTACTTTGCCTTTTCCAGCTTTTACATTAACTTTCATAAAGCCATTCTGAGCTCTAGATAATGATAGCTTTTTGCCATTTTGAGTGGCTGTCCATCCTTTGTCATAAGGAATGGTAAATAACAGTGATGAATCTTTTGTTGCAGTATAAGCCGCTGTTACGGTATTTTTATCAGTGGTAACTGAGACAGGCTGGCTATTGATAGCATCTATGGCTTTTTGGTAGCTAGTCAAATCAAGTGCATAAAAGTTTGGCTGATTGAATGATACCTGAGTATTTTCAGGGAATATAAAGCTAATTTGCAATGTTTGTGGGTCTTTAAAGTAACCAAGATCAAAGAATGTGTAGGCATTATCAGTCGTATATTCTGTGCTTTTACCATTCACAGTAATTTGAACTTTTTGGCTATTTTCGTTAGCAAAGGTAATATTTGGCACGCTAACATAAAGTTGGGTATTTCCAGCTACTGTAATGCTGTAATTAGCGTGAGCACTTAATTCATCGCCGTTATTTGTTGTTATACGACCGTTTAAATCACTTGCTCCACTAGTTAGCTGGGATGCTAGACGTGTAAAGTAATTTTCAGAAAGTCCGGTGATGTTATTGATTAAATTGGTTTGATTGTCAAGTGTGTTGACACTGAAGTCAATATCTTTGTAAACACCATTTGTCAGAAGAGCTAGTTGGCAAGCATATTGATTTTCATATAGTGACATGTTATCAGAAGTATCAATACAACTATAGCCAAATTTATTGACATCTGTTTCTGAAAGATTGTATTTTACTGCAAATAGACTGTCCATTAGTAAAGTATTATTTTGGTAACGGAGATTTAGATTAGTTCCTGTTGACTTAAATCCTAGTCGGTCTAATGTGCTGCTAGATATTGTATTGCGAATAGATGAGAACTGCGAAATACCATTGTAGTTATACTTCATGCTATCGTTCCCTGTTTGTGGTAGTAATTCTTCAGTACGGTAGAATGTTGTATTTAGCTCTTTGGTATTTTGAACGAGTTTTTCGATATCTGTTAAATCATGAGCATAGCTTTGGCGAGATGGGAATACCCATTCATTGTTTAAAGCATTAATTTGGTAGTAAGTATTAAGTGAGATTTCAAAGAGTGTAAAGATAAGTGTAAAGCCTACAACAAAATTAAAGGTCAAATATTGCTTAGCATGGCTAAGTAGGATAATAGCGTAGGCGATTAAGAAAGAAAATGTGATAACGATTTGAGGAGCTTCTAAAAAATCATAGTGATTTTTTAACACTGCGCTAGCCAAGAAACCAACAGCAAGCGGAATAAGTCCAGTAAGATAGTGTCTGGTTTCTAGCTCTTTCAGATGCGATAATGTTTCAGCGGCAAGAAGGATAACCAAGATAGAGAAAGTCCATGAGTAGCGATGAAGGAACATATTTGGTGAGTGCATTCCTTGCCACATCAAATCAAGGGGCTCGAGATAAAAGCTAGCAATAATTAGTAGCAACATTAGTCCGTATGCCACGCGTGTTTGCCATTTGATTGACTTGATTGTAAAGAAGATAATGGCAAGAATAAGTGGAAAGATTCCTACGTAAATCATAGGAATAGAGCCAAACTTAGTGGTATCATAAGCACCGACGAAGTTCTTAGCAAATAAATCAAAGAACCAAGAACTGTCTGTAAACCATTCTGTAAAGCTAGAAAATTTTTCGCCATGCGTTGAAAGGTCTAAATAGGTTGGTAATAGCATGATACAGCTAGATAGACCTGCTAAAATTGACACAACTGTAAAGTCAATAAATTGACGGCCAATAACTTTCCAGGTTGTATTTTTGCTTAATTGAACAAGAAAATACAGGGTAAGGAAAATGGCTACCATAAATCCAAAGTAGTAATTTTGGATGAAAAGAATGGTTAAGCTAACGTAATAGAGGATGAATCTCTTTTGGAATACTAAACGATTAAGACCAAGAATAATAAGTGGCAAGAGGATAAAGACGTCAAGCCACATATTGATTTCAATTTGGCTAATGGCGAAACTCATCAAAGCATATGACGTTGATAAGATGATAGTGAATGATTCTAATACTTTTGGATAAAGTTTTCGCAAGCTATAAAAGCAAGATAGCCCCATACAAGCAACTTTTAATAGTGTAAAAAGATATATGGCATCAGGCATAGTTTTTAAGCTGAAAAAGTAGACTAAAGGCGAGAAGAAACTTCCGAGATAGTAGCTTATTAGAGCGTAAAAATTGAGCCCAAGTCCACTTGTAAAAGTGTAGAAAATGCTATCTGAGCCGTGTAAAATATTTCGGAGATTTTCAGCAAAAATAACATATTGGTGAAAACCATCACTGGCTAAAATGGTTGTCTCACTGTTGAAGGTAATATTTTCAGCTAACAGAGCAAAAAATAAGATAAACAATGGTAGACAAAAAGCAGCTGCGTAGTAAAGTTTGTTTTTGGTTAGTTTAAATGATTTAAATGTCATAATGTTAGTAAGACAGGTTGAGATAAAAATCCCAACCTGTTTCTTTTCTATAAAATATTGTAGCCGTCATAGCAAGCTATGACAAAATGATTAATCTTTCCAAAGTTCTTTAACTTTTGCTTGAACTTCTTCATTTTCAAGAAATTCATCGTAAGTTTCATCGATACGGTCGATAACTCCATTTTTAGAGATAACTACGATGTGGTTAGCAAGAGTTTGAATAAATTCATGGTCGTGACTAGCAAAGATGATTGATTCTTTGAAATCTTTCAGACCATCGTTCAAGCTTGAGATTGATTCCAAGTCTAAGTGGTTAGTTGGATCGTCAAGGACAAGAACGTTTGATTTAAGAAGCATCAATTTAGAAAGCATCACGCGCACTTTTTCTCCTCCTGAAAGAACGCTAACTGATTTGTTAACTTCATCTCCAGAGAAAAGCATGCGTCCTAGGAAACCACGAAGGAAAGTATTATCGTCTTCTTCTTTAGATGCAAATTGGCGAAGCCATTCAAGGATTGATTCACCAGATGCAAAATCACGCGAGTTATCTTTTGGAAGGTAAGAACGGCTAGTAGTTACACCCCATTTGATTGTTCCTTCGTATTCGATGTCATCCATCAAAGCGCGGATAAGAGCTGTTGTTTGAATATCGTTTTGTCCGATAAATGCTGTCTTATCACCTGGACGTAGGATAAAGCTGATATTGTCAAGAACTGTTTCCCCATCGATTTTGACAGATAAGTTTTCGACTGTTAGCAAATCTTTACCAAGTTCACGTTCAGCTTTGAAGTTGATGAACGGATATTTACGACTTGATGGCACAATTTCTTCAAGTTCGATTTTATCAAGCATTTTCTTACGAGAAGTCGCTTGTTTTGATTTAGAAGCGTTGGCAGAGAAACGAGCAACGAATTCTTGCAATTCTTTGATTTTTTCTTCTGCTTTGGCGTTACGGTCAGCTTGCAAGCGGGCAGCAAGTTCAGAAGATTGTTTCCAGAAGTCGTAGTTACCAACGTAGAGTTTGATTTTACCGAAATCAAGGTCAGCCATGTGCGTACATACTTTGTTCAAGAAGTGACGGTCATGGGAAACGACGATAACAGTGTTTTCAAAGTCAATCAAGAAATCTTCTAACCAAGTGATTGATTGGATGTCAAGACCGTTGGTTGGTTCGTCAAGAAGAAGAACATCTGGTTTACCAAAAAGAGCTTTGGCAAGGAGAACTTTCACTTTGTCACCGTTAGCAAGTTCACTCATGTTTTGGTAGTGAAGGTCTTCAGGGATATTAAGGTTTTGGAGTAATTGTGAAGCTTCACTTTCAGCTTCCCAACCGCCAAGCTCAGCAAATTCACTTTCTAATTCTGCTGCGCGGACACCATCTTCATCTGAGAAATCAGGTTTCATGTAGATAGCGTCTTTTTCTTTCATAATGTTATATAGGCGCTCATTTCCCATGATAACAACGTCAATCGCACGTTCTTCTTCATAGTCAAAGTGATTTTGACGAAGAACTGATAGACGTTCGTCTGGTCCAAGGGAAACATGACCTGTTGTTGGTTCAATATCTCCTGCCAAGATTTTTAAAAATGTAGATTTTCCTGCACCGTTGGCACCGATTAAACCATAGGTATTTCCAGCTGTAAAGTTGATGTTAACCTCATCAAACAGTTTTCTATCGCTGAAACGTAGTGATACATCAGAAACTGTAAGCAATTTTTCACCTCATAATATTTATCTATAAGCTCATTGTACATGAAAAAGCCCCAATTTTCAATTAGAGAAAGGGGGCTTTGAGTTACATTTCAGTTACATTGGTAAGATAGCATCTTTTTCGTTAAGCTTGTAGTATTTTTTAAGGCTGAAACCACGTCCCATAACTTGTGTGGCAGGCATAACAACGATAAAGGCTGCTTCGTCGATTTTTTGAATATTTTTTTCTAAACGAGGAACTTCTTGACGTGAGACAGTTGTCATCAGCATTGTTTGTTGCTCGCCTGAGAAGCCACCAGTTACAGGAATTTCTGTTACACCACGGTCAGCTTCCATAGAAATATAATTTTTGATTAAATCATTTTTCGGAGAAATAATCATAAGGTTACGAGATGATGTGACACCGATTTGCATGCTGTTAACGACATATCCGATGACTAATAAAGCAATAATAGAGTACATAACGGTATCAACGTCGAAAGCTAAAAATCCCATAGCTACACTACAGCCATCAACGATTGTCATTGCGACCGCTAAAGGCAGTGGTGTGTATTTATGGAGAATTTGGGTGATAATCCCTGTTCCACCAGTTGAAGAATTTCCCCAGAAAACAACTCCTAGACCAAAACCACAAATAACAGCTCCAAAAAGAGCAGCAAGTAGTGGATTATGGGTAAGATTTGGGAGGTCTTCAGTTAATTTGATGAAGATAGAGTAAATCCATGACCCGTAAATTGTTTTAAAAAATGTTTCTTTTCCCAAGAAAAGCCAGCATGAAATCAATAATGGAAAGTTGGTAATCATGACAAAGTTACCCGGATTCCACCCAAGTAAAGCCTTCAGACTGACAGCAATTCCGACCACCCCACCAGAGGCGATGTGGTTTTCAAGGAAAAAGCAGTTAAAACCAACAGCAGCAATAAAAGACCCGGCAGTTACGAGTCCAAAATCAATAAGTTTTTTCTTCATATTAATCCTCTTCTTAATAACAAACGATTATATTATGGCAAAGAAGCACCATATCGTCAAGATTTTTTGAGATAATGTCCTAAAATAAAATTTAATCTTTCTAATAAAATTAAAACTGCAATTGTATAAATATACTGAAATAGTGAATATCCAAAATCTACCTTGTGAAATAGGGTCTGAACTTGACAAAGAAGGTATAATTTCATAAAATGAAGAGGATTCAGAAGAGTAATGTAAACGCGTACTTTAAGAGAGCTGATGGTGCTGAGAATCAGTAGTAACCTTACACGAATGGGCTGATGATAAAAAACGAAATAATCTTTGCATTGATTGTGTAAATGTTTATATAGTGGTAAAGAGATGATAGACTAAGTCTATTAATTGAGGTGGTACCGCGTATCGATAACGCCCTCACGTAGTTAAACTACGTGAGGCGTTTTTATTTGAATTAATTATTGAGGTGATAAAATGGCAAAACCAATTATTTTAACAGGTGACCGTCCAACAGGTAAATTGCACTTGGGACACTATGTTGGAAGTTTGAAAAATCGTGTTCTTCTACAAAATGAAGATAAATATGACATGTTTGTTTTCTTGGCTGACCAACAAGCTTTGACAGACCATGCTAAAGAATCTGAAATTATCAGAGAATCAGTAGGAAATGTTGCACTTGATTATCTTTCTGTAGGTCTTGACCCAGCTAAATCAACTATCTTTATTCAAAGTCAAATCCCTGAATTAGCTGAATTGACAATGTACTACATGAACCTTGTTTCATTGTCACGCTTGGAACGCAATCCTACAGTTAAAACAGAAATTGCTCAAAAAGGATTTGGAAGCTCAATCCCAACAGGATTTTTGGTTTATCCAATTTCACAAGCTGCAGATATCACAGCCTTCAAAGCTAATTATGTGCCAGTCGGAAATGACCAAAAACCAATGATTGAACAAACACGTGAAATCGTTCGTAGTTTCAATCATACTTATAAAACTGATGTCTTGGTTGAACCAGAAGGAATTTTCCCTGAAAACGAAGCAGCTGGTCGTTTGCCAGGTTTAGATGGTAATGCTAAAATGTCTAAATCACTTGGTAATGGTATCTACTTATCTGATGATGCTGATACAGTTCGTAAAAAAGTTATGAGCATGTATACTGACCCTAACCACATTCGCGTTGAAGATCCAGGTCAAATTGAAGGAAATATGGTCTTCCATTATCTTGACGTCTTCGGACGTGAAGAAGATCAAGCAGATATTGCTGCTATGAAAGAGCACTACCAACGTGGTGGTCTTGGCGATGTGAAAACAAAACGTTACCTTCTTGAAATTCTTGAACGCGAATTAGCACCAATTCGTGAACGTCGTTTGGAATACGCTAAAGATATGGGTGAAGTTTTCCGTATGCTTGAAAAAGGAAGTGAAGCTGCGCGTGAAGTTGCAGGACAAACACTTGCTGAAGTAAAAGCAGCTATGGGAATTAACTACTTCTAAAATACATAGAACTCCGAGGTGATTACTTCGGAGTTTTTTTAGAACTATAAAATATGTGTTTTAAATGAGAATTGCAAAAATAATCAGTCTAATATAGAAGAGAATTTTTGGAAAAAAATTGAATTTAATTTATTGACAAATGATTTTGGCGTGTTATTATAATAACAATAAAAAATTAGCTAGGGTTAAAAATCCCCTACAAATATATAGAAAAGAGGGTTTATTTAATGTCAAATTGGGACACTAAATTTTTGAAAAAAGGTTACACTTTTGATGACGTACTACTCATTCCTGCTGAAAGTCATGTTCTTCCAAATGAAGTTAACATGCAAACAAAACTTGCAAAAAATTTGACATTGAACATTCCTATCGTAACAGCGGCTATGGACACTGTTACTGACAGTCGAATGGCAATTGCGATTGCACGTGCTGGTGGTCTTGGTGTTGTTCACAAAAACATGTCAATCCAAGAGCAAGCTGAAGAAATTCGTAAAGTAAAACGCTCTGAAAATGGTGTTATTATTGATCCTTTCTTCTTAACACCAAAACACTCTGTTTCAGAAGCTGAAGAATTGATGCAACGCTACCGCATTAGTGGTGTTCCAATTGTTGAAACTCTTGAAAATCGTAAATTGGTGGGGATTATCACAAACCGTGATATGCGTTTTATCTCAGATTATCACGCTCCAATTTCTGCACATATGACAAGTGAAAAATTGGTAACAGCTCCTGTTGGAACTGACTTGGAAACTGCAGAACGCATTCTTCACGAACACCGTATTGAAAAATTACCTTTGGTTGATGAAGCTGGACGTTTGTCAGGTCTTATCACTATTAAAGATATTGAAAAAGTTATTGAATTCCCTAATGCTGCTAAAGATGAATTTGGTCGTCTTTTAGTTGCGGGTGCTGTTGGTGTTACATCTGATACATTTGAACGTGCTGAAGCACTCTTTGAAGCTGGTGCAGATGCAATTGTTATCGATACTGCTCACGGTCACTCAGCAGGTGTTCTACGTAAAATCGCTGAAATTCGTCAACACTTCCCAGAACGTACATTGATTGCTGGTAACGTTGCTACTGCAGAAGGAGCACGTGCTCTTTACGAAGCAGGTGTTGATGTTGTTAAAGTCGGAATCGGTCCTGGTTCAATCTGTACAACACGTGTTGTTGCAGGTGTTGGTGTCCCTCAAATTACAGCTATTTACGATGCAGCACAAGTTGCGCGTGAATATGGTAAAACAATCATTGCTGACGGTGGTATCAAATATTCAGGTGATATCGTTAAAGCTTTGGCAGCCGGTGGTAATGCTGTAATGCTAGGTTCAATGTTTGCTGGTACTGATGAAGCTCCAGGTGAAACTGAAATCTTCCAAGGACGTAAATTCAAAACATACCGTGGTATGGGATCAATTGCAGCTATGAAGAAAGGTTCAAGCGACCGTTACTTCCAAGGTTCAGTTAATGAAGCTAACAAACTTGTTCCAGAAGGAATTGAAGGTCGTGTAGCTTATAAAGGTGCTGTTGCTGATATCGTCTTCCAAATGATCGGTGGTATCCGTTCAGGTATGGGATACGTTGGAGCAGAAAACATTCTAGCCCTTCATGAAAAAGCACAATTCGTTGAAATGTCAGGTGCAGGTTTGGTAGAAAGCCACCCACACGATGTTCAAATTACGAATGAGGCTCCTAACTACTCTGTAAAATAATATCTTATAAGTAATAGATAGAAATTCTGATGGCGATACGCTGTCAGAATTTTTTTGTAAGAAGGCCTTTACAAAATGTTATAGAATATGTTAGAATATTTAACTATGTTCGCCAAAAACATGAAATTTTCTTTTACTTTTCTGAAAAAGCGTTTTCATAAAAGCGGACGACTAATTTATATATTTACAACAGTGTAAACAACGTTTACTAATCTGTAAAACATATCGTAAAGGAGAAAAAATGCAGGGTATTTTATTTGCATTAATTCCCATGGTTGCATGGGGAAGTATCGGGTTTGTCAGCAATAAAATTGGAGGTAAACCAGATCAACAAACATTAGGAATGACTCTTGGGGCACTTGTATTTGCCTTTGTTGTATGGTTGTTTGTTCAACCAGAAATGTCAGTTACACTTTGGGTTGTCGGAATTATCGGTGGTATGCTTTGGTCTATGGGACAAAATGGTCAATTCCGTGCAATGCAATATATGGGTGTTTCAGTTGGTAACCCTCTATCAAGTGGTGCTCAACTTGTATTTGGTAGCTTGATTGGTGCAATCGTATTTGGAGAATGGAGCAAACCAATTCAATACACACTAGGTATTGTCGCTTTGCTTCTGTTGGTTATCGGTTTCTATTTCACAAGTAAACGTGATGCTGAAAAAATTGAATCAGGCGTTCTTACTGACTTTGGTAAAGGTTTCCGTGCATTGACTTATTCAACAATTGGTTACCTTTCTTATACTATCTTATTTAACAATATCATGAACTTTGATGCTTTGGCAGTTATTTTCCCAATGGCTGTTGGTATGGTTCTTGGAGCTGTTGCTTTCATGAAATTTAATGTTAAATTTGAAACAGTTGTTATTAAAAATGCTATCGTTGGATTTATGTGGGGGATTGGTAATGTCTTCATGCTTCTTGCTGCTGCAAAAGCTGGTCTTGCAATTGCCTTTAGTTTCTCACAATTAGGTGTTATCATTTCAATCATGGGTGGTATCTTATTCTTAGGTGAAACTAAAACACGTAAAGAAATGCGTTGGTTAGTCATTGGTATTGCATGCTTTGTTCTTGGAGCTGTATTACTAGGAATTGTAAAATCTTATTAATCTTTGTTGACAGTGGTGTCAATGATTTTGTAAACATAAATAAAAAGCTGGCTTAGCCAGCTTTTTTTAGTTCTCTTGAATATGTCCCTTGGTAACAGTAAAAATTTTTAATTCTTTGGGGAGTTGTGATAAATGTTCAAGACTTGTTGTTGTGATGAAAGTCTGAACATTTTTAGCGATAATCATTTTCAGTAGCTCAGTTTGTCTGTAATTATCTAACTCACTCATAACATCGTCGAGAAGTAAAATCGGATAATCGCCCGTAACATTTTTGATGAGCTCAATTTCAGCCATTTTTAGAGATAAAATTAGGCTACGATGCTGACCTTGACTTCCAAAATTAGCAGGCATATCATTGATGAAAAATTCTAAATCATCACGGTGTGGACCAGCACCAGTATTTTTTTTGAAAATATCACGTTTGTGATTTTTTTCTAAAGTCTTTAAAAATTGTTCTTTGATATCAGATTTTTTATCAAAAGGTACGGATGATAAATAGTGAATTTTCAAATGTTCTAAGCCATCAGAAATGGTATAGTGGTAGCGATCAGCTTCTTTTTCTAAATTAGCAATAAAATCTAGACGGTGCTCCATAACACGGCTACCAAAGTCGGCTAGCTGTTCATCAAGTACTGCTAGAAAGTCAATATCGACTTTTTCAGCCGTTTTAAGGTAGGTATTACGCTGTTTAAGGACATGGTTGTAATTCGATAAATCAGATAAATAAACTGGCTTGATTTGTCCAAGGTCGATATCGATAAATTTGCGACGAAGACTTGGTGCCCCTTTTATGAGTTGCAAATCCTCGGGAGCAAAAAGCACAACAGTCATCACACCAATATAATCAGATAATTTAGCTTGTTTTAAGTGATTGATTTTGGTAACACGTCCTTTGCTTGAAAGGTCGATCTCTAGAGGAACTATCCCAGTTGAGCGTTGTAAATTACCTGAGACGCGGAGTTCTTTTTCTTGAAAATGAATCAGCTCTTTGTCTAAGCGTGTACGGTGGCTGCGAGTTAAAGATAAGAAATAAATAGCTTCTAAGAAATTAGTTTTTCCTTGGGCATTTTTCCCAATAAAAACATTGAGTCCAGGGGAAAATTCAAGTTCATTATTTAAATAATTACGGTAATTTTTTAAGGCTATTTTTTGAATCCACATGATTAAGTTCCTGGAAAACGAATAGGTTTACGTTCTTTCGTTTGTTTAGCTTGTTTTTTAGGTTGATTTTGTTTTTTAGCTTTTTTATTTTTAGCGTTTAACTCTTTGACAATAGCAGCAACACGAGCTTTTTCAGCTACAGCCTCAAGATGTTCTTCTTTTTCTTTAGCTGTTGGTTCAACAATATTGATTGTGATATTGTCTTCTGGAATAGCTACAACATCACCAATGCGGATTTTTTTCCCACGACGTTTTTCGTCTTCACCATTGAATAGGACAGTTGTTTCTGCTAAGTATCCTTTAATAGCACCACCACTTTGGATAATGCCCAGTTCCTTTAATAAAGCTTGTAAAGTAATATAGTCATCAAATAATTTGTATTCCATTGTTTTCTCCATTTTGTAATCCAAGTAATTATAACATAAACGTGGTATAATTTTAGCTAATAAAGTGTATTAGTAAGGAATTTGTAATGAAAATAGTTGATGGTGTTGAGTTACATTTAATTAAAAATGAAAAATTCAAGATGAACCACATTACCTTTCGTTTTTCTGGGGATTTTAATCAAAAAACAGTTGCGAGACGTGTTTTAGTGGCTCAAATTTTGGCAACTGCTAACGCCAAATACCCGACTGCTCAGCGCTTTAGAGAACGCTTGGCAAGCTTATACGGAGCCACTTTATCAACTAAAGTGTCAACGAAGGGACTAGTTCACATTGTTGATATTGAATTATCATTTATGAAAAATAGATATACAATGGCTAAGGAAAATCTTTTAGAAGAAGTCATTGATTTTTTGTATCAGGTTCTTTTTTCTCCGCTTGTCACTGTTGAGCAGTATCAATCCAAACTTTTTGAACTTGAACAAACTAATTTGATTAATTATTTGAAGGCTGATAAAGATGACAGTTTTTATAGTAGTGAATTAGGGTTGAAAAAACTCTTTTTTGAAAATCCAGCCTTTCAAAGTTCAAAGTATGGTACAGCAGAATTGGCAGCAGCTGAAAATTCTTACACAGCATTTCAAGAGTTTCAGAAAATGCTTCGCGAAGATCAGCTGGACATTTTCATATTAGGAGAATTTGATGATTATCGTATGTTGCAGCTGTTTAATAAATTCCCTTTTGAAGACCGTCACAAGGATTTAGTATTTGACTACCAACAAGAATTTGGCAATATTGTTCAAGAAAAATTAGAAAGCCGAGAAGTTAATCAGTCAGTTTTACAGTTGGGATATTCTTTTCCAACGCGGTATGGTGACAAAGATTATTTTGCTTTGCTTGTTTTTAATGGACTTTTTGGTGGGTTTGCCCATTCACGTTTGTTTACAGAAGTTCGTGAAAAAGAAGGGCTGGCATATACTATCGGAAGCCACTTTGATATTTTTACAGGTTTACTGAATGTTTACGCTGGCATTGATCAAAAAAATCGTAATAAGGCGATGCAGTTGATTAATAAACAATTTTCTATTATTAAGACAGGACGCTTTTCAGAGGCTCTTTTAAAGCAGACTAAGAAGATGCTAACAGTGAATTTGCGATTGTCAGGAGATTCTCCAAAAGTTTTGATTGAACGTTGCTATAATGGACAGTATTTGGAAAATCACTATAACATTGACGAAATGATTGACAAGATTGACAAGGTTAGTAAAGCTGATATTCTTCAATTGACAAGAAAAATTAGATTACAAGCTTTATATTTTTTGGAGGGAAAGTAAATGACAATATTAACTGAAAAAATTTTCTCTGAAATTGGTGAAAATCTCTATACTGCCGTACTAGATAATGGCATGAAAGTTTACTTGATTCCCAAAAATGATTTTCAAGAAAGTTGTGGAATGTTGGTGGTCAATTTTGGATCGCTTGACAACAAGTTTACACAAAATGGTAAGGTTAGAAATTATGAAGAGGGAATTGCTCACTTTCTAGAACATAAATTATTTGAATTAGAAAATGGACAAGATGTTTCAGAATTATTCACTAATGCAGGTGCTAACAGCAATGCCTTTACAACTTTTGATAAGACTTGCTTTTATTTTTCAACGGCAGACAATTTAAGTGAAAATCTAGCTTTATTGCAGCATTTTGTATCAGATACTGCCTTTACAGAAGAGTCAATTGAACGTGAAAAATCAATTATTGGACAAGAAATTGATATGTATCAGGATGATGCAGATTATCGATTATATCAAGGCATTTTAGAGAATTTATATCCAAAAACAGCGCTAGCTCAGGATATTGCAGGAACTCAAGATAGTGTCGCTAAAATTTCTGTTAACGACTTAAAAGAAAATCATGAAGTTTTCTATTCGCCACAAGAAATGGCTTTATTAGTTGTTGGTAATTTTGATAAAGATGTCATCTTTGAGCAAATTCAGGACATTCAAAAAGAAAGTGTAAAGAATGCCCATCACTTAGAACGTCAAAAATTAATCTATGAACCTGTAGTGCCTCAAAAGTCAGTTCAGATGGAGGTTGTTCAACCAAAACTAGCAATTGGTTTGAGAGGACCAGCCTTATCTGTAGGAATGTCTACTTTACGACAAGAATTAATTTTAAGGATTTTCTTTGCCATGATTTTAGGATGGACATCAAAACATTATCAGGAGCTTTACGAAAATGGTCAAATCGATGATTCATTTGATTTTGAAGTTGAAGTTTATGAGAATTTCCAATTTTTGATTATTTCCCTAGATACACCAACACCAATTGCTATGGCGACTAACCTCCGACAATATCTTGATAAAGTCGCGCAGTCTAGTGATTTAGAGGATTTATCGAAAGAACATTTTGAAATTGTCAAAAAGGAATTATATGGTGACTTTTTCAAGAGTTTGGATTCCATTGAAAATTTATCTGCTCAATTTATCAATCATTTATCTGATGAAGAGACTTACTTAGCTGTTCCAAAAATTTTGGCTACCTTAACTTTTGAAGAAGTATTGAACATAGGAACTGAATTTGTTGCAAAATCAGATGCAACAGAATTCACAATCCTTCCAAAATAAAATCGAAATACTGGCTAAAATTTGCTATAATAAATCTGATTATATTTTTGTTAAAGGAAACCTTGTATGAGAGAAGAAACAATCGGAGAGATCTTAAGAAAAGGTCGAGTTGCAAAAAACTTGACCCTAGAAGAAGTCGAAGAAAAAACAGCGATTCCATCGCCCCATCTTCTAGCACTAGAATTAGAAAAATTCAAGCTGATTCCTGCAGATGAGGTTGAGGAATATCTTACTCAATATGCTGATTTAGTTGATGTTGATTCAGCTAAGCTATTAAAGCGCTATCGAGAGTTAACTAATGGCAAGACTCAAAAAGGTTCAGCAGTTGCTGAAGATGAGAAAATTACCATTGTACCAAGTCATAAACAAGCTGTTAAGCCAGTTCAAAAACAAGAAGTAGAAAATAAAGATGAATTTGGTGTTGGTTCACGCTCAAGTCGTTATAAGAGTGCTGAAAAAAACACTACATACCTTCCAATTGTCATGTTATGTGTGGTTGCACTTGCTATCTTAGCTTTTGTTACATTTGTGACTTGGAGCCAACTTCAAACTGATAGTAATAATAATTCAAAACCAAGCTACTCTGTTGTTCATAGTTCTTCATCAGAAAGCAGCTCATCAACTTCAGAAAGTTCAACTAGCGAATCTTCTTCTGAAGAGAAAGGGTTGAAAATGGAAACTGAAGGTAGCGGAAGTAATTTAACTGTTAATGTATCAAATGTTTCAGACACAGACAATTTGACAGTTGATATTAAACTTTCTGGTGCTGATAGCAGCTGGGTTTCTGTAAGTAACTCAGAAAATGGTGAAGGTGGAACACTTCTTTCTTCAGCAGGAAATACAAGCTTCTCAACAGCACTCGTTGCTGGAGCTAAAACATCTGTAATTACTTTAGGGGTTACAGAAGGAGTCACTGTTTCAATTAATGGTCAAGAAGTTGATATGTCAGCCTTGACAAGTACAACAGTAAGCTATATTACAATTAATATTCAATAAGGTAGGAAAATGAAAGTCGATTTTACAAAAAAAGAAAATATTCCTAATTTGTTAACATTAGGACGCATCGTGTTAATCCCAGTATTTATTTTAATTCTTTGTTTTGCAAATAATACTGCTGGTCACGCTGTTGCAGCGGTAGTGTTCGCACTTGCAAGTATTACAGATTATTTGGATGGATATCTTGCTAGAAAATGGAAAGTTGTTACAAATTTCGGGAAGTTTGCAGACCCATTGGCTGATAAGATGTTAGTTATGACTGCATTTATCATGTTGGTTGAGCTTAAAATGGTGCCAGCTTGGATTGCAGCGATTATTATTTGTCGTGAACTTGCTGTAACAGGGCTTCGTTTGCTACTTGTTGAAAATGGTGGAACAGTTTTAGCAGCAGCTATGCCTGGTAAAATCAAAACATTTACTCAAATGTTTTCTATTATTTTCTTGCTTTTCCATTTTTCACTTATTGGAACACTTTTACTTTATGTTGCTTTGATTTTCACTATCTATTCAGGATATGATTACTTCAAAGGAGCAGGATTCCTCTTTAAGGACACTTTTAAATGACATTAAATAGTATTGACGTTAAGCATTTAACTTTTAAATATACTGATCAACAAGATTACAATACCTTGGATGATTTATCGTTTCACGTGAAACAGGGAGAATGGTTATCAATTATTGGCCATAATGGTTCAGGAAAATCAACTACAGTCCGCTTAATTGATGGGCTGTTAGCTGCTGAATCAGGTCAAATCTTTGTTGAAGGTGAACTATTAACAGAAGAAAATGTGTGGAACATTCGTCAAAAAATAGGAATGGTTTTTCAAAATCCAGATAACCAATTTGTTGGTGCGACAGTCGAAGATGACGTAGCTTTTGGTTTGGAAAATAAAGGAATTCCTTTAGAAGAAATGAAAGCACGTGTTAAAGAAGCGCTCAAACTTGTTGGTATGTCTGCTTTTGCTAACCGCGAGCCTTCTCGCCTTTCAGGTGGACAAAAACAACGTGTTGCGATTGCAGGAGCGATTGCTATGCGTCCTAACATTATTATTTTGGATGAAGCGACAAGTATGTTAGATCCAGAAGGGCGTATTGAATTGATTCAGACGATCAAGGAGATTCGTGATAAATATAATATGACGGTTATCTCTATTACTCATGATTTGGATGAGGTGGCGCTTAGCGACCGTGTTTTAGTCATGAAAAAAGGAAAAGTTGAGTCAAGTTCAACACCAAGAGAACTCTTTGCTAGAGGAGAAGAATTATTGACATTAGGACTTGATATTCCTTTTTCAGCTAATCTCATCTCTGCTTTAAAAGATAAAGGGTTTGAATTTACAGAGGATTATCTTACGGAAAAGGAATTAGAAGATCAATTATGGGAATTACTCTTGAAGGCGTAAATTACACATATCAAGCGGGGACACCTTTTGAAGGGCGTGCCCTTTTTGACATTAATCTTTCTATAAAAGAAGGTTCTTATACAGCTTTTATTGGACATACTGGTTCAGGAAAATCAACAATCATGCAGCTACTAAACGGGCTTAATATCCCAACAGAAGGTGCTGTCATCGTTGATGATATTAAAATTACAGCTGAGTCAAAAAGCAAGGAGATTAAGCCTGTTCGTAAAAAAGTAGGGCTTGTCTTCCAATTTCCAGAAAGTCAACTTTTTGAAGAAACAGTTCTTAAAGATGTTGCATTTGGACCACAAAATTTTGGTGTTTCTCTTGAAGATGCTGAAAAACTTGCTCGTGAAAAACTTGAAATGGTCGGTATAAAGGAAGAGTTCTTTGAAAAAAATCCTTTTGAACTTTCAGGGGGTCAGATGCGACGAGTTGCTATTGCTGGTATTTTAGCTATGGAACCAGAAGTATTAGTCTTAGATGAACCGACAGCAGGTTTAGATCCAAAAGGTCGCCGTGAGTTGATGACGTTATTTAAAGAATTGCATCAAAGTGGTATGACAATTGTTTTAGTTACACATTTAATGGATGATGTTGCTAATTATGCTGATTATGTCAATGTCCTTGAAGGTGGTAAATTAGTTCGTTCTGGTTATCCAAAAGAGGTCTTTCAAGATGTAGACTTCCTTGAAAGTAAGCAACTGGGTGTTCCTAAAATCACAAAGTTTGCTCAAAAGCTTGTAAAACGAGGGTTGCATTTAGAAAGTTTACCAATTACTATAGAAGAATTTGCTGAGGTGGTGAAACATGGATAAACTAATACTTGGTCGTTATATACCTGGAGATTCATTGATTCATCGCCTAGACCCACGTAGTAAGTTACTTGCGATGATTCTATATATTGTTATTGTTTTTTGGGCAAATAACCTTGTTACCAATCTTGTGATGATTGCATTTACTTTGGTAGCTGTTATTCTATCGAAGATTAAATTGAGCTTTTTCTTGCGTGGCGTTCGTCCGATGATTGGTATTATTTTATTTACAACTTTATTCCAAATGTTCTTTACGCAAGGTGGGGAAACTTATTTCCAATTTGGAATCTTGAAAATTACAAGCTATGGTTTTAGTCAAGCGGTATTGATTTTCATGCGTTTTGTATTGATTATCTTCTTCTCAACGCTATTGACTCTTACAACGACGCCTCTAAGCCTTGCTGATGGGGTAGAATCTCTCTTAAAACCTTTTGTGCGATTTAAGGTACCAGCTCATGAAATCGGCTTGATGTTGTCATTAAGCTTGCGTTTTGTTCCAACATTGATGGATGATACAACACGTATTATGAAGGCGCAACAGGCGCGTGGGGTTGATTTTGGTGAAGGAAATCTTATTCAGAAGGTAAAATCTATTATTCCAATTCTAATTCCACTATTTGCTTCAAGTTTTAAACGTGCAGATGCTTTAGCACTTGCGATGGAAGCAAGGGGGTACCAAGGTGGAGATGGACGTACAAAATACCGAATTTTACAATGGAAATTGAAAGATTCTTTGACTATTTTGATCGTTGTAATTTTAGGAATTCTCTTATTTTATCTTAAAAAAAGCTAAAACGCCTAATCTGTAGGCGTTTTCTTTATGTTATATCAATCTAATTGTAATATTTTTAATATAAGTCTAAAGCCTGAGTAACATTAAGTCTGTATTATATAGCCTGTACTAATTTTGAAACAAAAAAGGAGCATATAATGCAAACAAATATTTTTAAAACTAAATCTAACTCAATTAAGCTTGGTCTTGCCGGTGTAGCCGCAGCAGTAGCACTAATCGCCCCAACAGTTGCTAACGCTGATTCATACACTGTTCAATCAGGTGATACACTTTCTGAAATTGCCGTAACTTACAACACTACAGTTGAAAAATTGGCTTCAGTAAACCAAATTGCTGATGTTGACTTCATCACTGTAGGTCAAATCTTAGAACTAGATCCAGAAGCTACTGTAGCATCAGTAGAAACTTCTGCAGAAGCTGCTGCACCAGCAGCTAACTCAGCTGAAACTGTAGCTGCAGCACCAGCTGAAACAACAACTACATCATCATACGCATCAAACTTGGGTACTTCAGATGCTCAAGCTAAAGAAATCATTGCTCAACGCGAATCAAGCGGTAGCTACACAGCTCAAAACGGTCAATACTATGGTCGTTACCAATTGACAATGTCATACCTTAACGGTGACTTGTCTGCTGAAAACCAAGAACGTGTTGCAGACTCATACGTTGCAGGACGCTACGGTTCATGGTCAGCAGCCCTTGCATTCTGGAATGCAAATGGTTGGTACTAAGATTTAGAGATAGAATTACCAGTATTAGAATGAAAAAATCGGAGAATGTTCTCCGATTTTTTTGGTTTGTTTCCGATAATTAGCGTTTTCATCGTGAAAATGGAGTTAATTTCAATATCTCTGTAATATTTTTAACATATTTTCAATCTCAGAGTAATAAACAAATTATATGATAGGAAACAGGAGTTTAGAGAGGTATATATTTTATTTATCATGTATAGTAAAATCAATAATAAAGCAATTAGAAATATAATTATCAGCGTCTTAGGCGCTATTTTAATGACAACAGTGGTTGTCGCACTTGCTCCAAAAATTGAGGCATTTGCAGAAACAATCACAACTAGTTCAGAAACAAAAGTTGTTAAATCTACTTCAGAAAGTTCAGAAGTATCATCAGAAAGCTCTAGTTCTACAGAAACAAGCAGTTCAAGTTCAGTAGAAGAGAGCGAAGTAGCTGAATCATCATCTACTGAGGAAGTACAAGAACCTGAAGTTGCATACGTTGAGGAAGCTCCAGTTGAAGCTTCTACTGTAGATACGACAGCTAGCACAGTAACGACTGTAGCATCTTCTACAGACTCATATGTTGCACCAAATGGCAATACAGCAGGAGCAATTGGCTCAGCGGCAGCAGCTCAAATGGCTGCGGCTACAGGTGTTCCTCAATCAACTTGGGAAGCTATTATTGCACGTGAGTCTAATGGTGATCCAAATGTTGCTAACGCATCAGGTGCATCAGGTTTATTCCAAACAATGCCTGGTTGGGGTTCAACGGCGACTGTTGAAGATCAAATTGCAACAGCTATTACAGTTTACAACACTCAAGGTTTATCAGCTTGGGGATATTAATAAAAAAGAAAAAGCACTAATCATCTTATAAAGATGATAGTGCTTTTTTTAAATCTTCAGGTTGATAGCAAATGGACTCCGCTCCATGTTCTTTTAGGCTTTCTAGACTACCAAAGCCCCATGTTACTCCAAGTCTTCTAACACCAGTTTTTTTACCGCCAATCATATCGAATTTAGTATCGCCAACGATAACAGCTTCATGTGCTTGAATTTTTTGCTCTGTCAGACAAGCTTTAATAACATCTGCCTTGTGGAAGTGTTGAGGTGTAGAGCCATAGACCTTTTCAAAATATGAAATGATACCAAGGTCTGTAAGCATTTGTCTTGCCGTTGGTTGATGTTTACTTGTTGTGACAAAGAGTGAATAGTTTAAATGATTTAACTCTTCTAGCACATCAGAAATTCCTTCATAAAGTGAAACTTGATGAATTCCTTTAGTACCATAATAGTCTCTAAACGTTTTAATAGCGTGATTAATGTCATCAGTTTGGTCAAAATAATTCCCAAAAGTGACTTCTAAAGGTGGACCGATGAATGTTGACAGTTGTTTGTCGGTCTGTGAAGGTAATTGTAACTTTTCAAAAGCGTAATTAAATGCCGCCTTGATGCCGGGACTTGAATTTACCAGTGTTCCATCGAGGTCAAATAGAATTGATTTCACGTTTACTCTCCTGTAAATTTTGTAAACATAAATTGACGATGTTGTCAATTACTAAGCAATTTTTGGATTTAGTATTGAAATACTAAATCATTATTCACCAAATATTTTAGCCTGAAGACGACGTCCAGTTGGTGTAGCAGCGAGCCCGCCTTCGGCGGTTTCACGAAAGGCTGTTGGAAGACTTGCCCCAACTTGGTACATCGCATCAACGACTTCGTCGACAGGAATTTGTGATTCGATACCAGCCAGAGCCATGTCGGCAGCAACCAGTGCAAAACTAGATCCTAAAGCGTTGCGTTTAACACAAGGAACTTCGACGAGCCCTGCGACAGGGTCACAGATAAGCCCAAGCATATTTTTGATAACAAAGGCAACAGCTTGGCTGGCTTGGAAAGCAGATCCACCAGCAGCTTTGACTAGCGCAGCTGCACTCATTGCTGAAGCAGAACCAACCTCGGCTTGACAGCCACCTTCAGCACCAGAAATAGAGGCGTTATTTCCGATTACTAGACCAAATGCTCCTGCAGTGAACAAAAAGTCGAGTTGTTCTTTTTCAGAAAGGTTTAGTTTGTCGATTGCAGTTGTTAGTACAGCAGGCAGGCATCCGGCAGAACCAGCTGTTGGAGTGGCACAGACAAGTCCCATTTTTGCATTTAGTTCATTGACAGCAATAGCATTTCGAACTGCTGTAAGAACAGTGGTATCTGACAATGTTTTACCTGATTTTAGGTAATTGTCCATTTTGACAGCGTCACCGCCAGTTAGACCGCTGATAGATTTACTTGGTGTTAATCCATCAGTAACAGAATTTTTCATGACTTGAAGATTTTTTTCCATGATATGGATGATTTCTTCACGGCTACGTCCACTTAATTCAGTTTCTGTTGCAATCATCAATTCAGCGATGTTGCCGTCAAATCTCTGGTCTGCTTGTTCGACTAATTCTTTAATAGAATAAAACATCTTTTTCCTTTCTAATCGAAGAAGTTTACGTTATGTAAGTGTGGAATGTGTTGAATTTGTTCGACAGCTTGGTGACAATCGCGTGAATCCACTTCGATAATCATAATCGCTTTTTCGCCAGCACGCTCACGGGTAACATTCATTTGAGCGATATTGATATTGTGCTCAGAAAGGATGTCTGTTACTTTAGCAATCATACCAGGGATATCTTGGTGAACGATGATTAGAGTAGGTGTATTCATCTTGAGAGAAACAGAAAAGCCATTGAGCTCAGTGACTTCGATATTTCCACCACCGATTGACACACCAGTGATACTCATGTTTTTATCCCCTTTTTCTACGGTAATTTTAGCTGTGTTGGGGTGAGGAGCGTTACTGTCTTTTAAAATATCCCAATAAATGCGAACCCCTTTTTGGTGGGCAATTTCTAATGAATTTTTAATATCTGGGTTGTCAGTATCCATTCCTAGGATACCTGCAACAAGTGCTTTATCAGTTCCGTGTCCACGGTAAGTTTTAGCAAATGAATTATATAAATGAAATGTTACGGAATCAGGGATTTCTCCGAAAATAGAGTTAACAATTTTTCCAATACGAACAGCTCCAGCAGTGTGGCTGCTTGATGGGCCAATCATAACAGGTCCGATAATGTCAAATACGGATTGGAATTTAAGATTTTTCATATCTGCTCCTTTAAGAATCTATGCTTACTTATTATAACAAAGGATATGACTTGGGTAAACGATAATAAACCGCTTAACTTGATTAAAAATGAGAAAAAAATGTAAAAGGAAAGCATAAAAGACTTACATAATAGAGATTTCATGTTATAATAGATTTCGCGTGGTTTCACGCATTCAAAATCGACCTTCAAATCGACTTTTGAAAAACTAGGCCCTTCAAGCCTATGTTCGAAAAAAATATCTTGATGGGAGGATTATCATGACAGATAATTCAAAAACACGTGTTGTTGTCGGTATGAGTGGAGGCGTTGATTCGTCTGTAACAGCTCTTCTTTTGAAAGAACAAGGTTACGATGTTATTGGTGTTTTCATGAAAAACTGGGATGACACAGATGAATTCGGTGTGTGTACAGCAACCGAAGATTATAAAGATGTAGCAGCTGTAGCTGACCAAGTTGGTATTCCTTACTACTCTGTTAACTTTGAAAAGGAATATTGGGATCGCGTTTTTGAATATTTCCTAGCGGAATATCGTGCAGGACGTACACCAAATCCAGATGTTATGTGTAACAAAGAAATCAAATTTAAAGCTTTCCTTGATTACGCTATGACACTTGGTGCTGATTACGTGGCGACTGGACACTACGCACAAGTTTCTCGTGATGAAGATGGTACAGTTCACATGCTTCGCGGAGCAGACAATAACAAAGACCAAACTTATTTCTTGAGCCAATTGTCACAAGAACAATTGCAAAAAGTAATGTTCCCGCTTGGTCATTTGGAAAAACCAGAAGTACGTAAAATTGCAGAACGTGCAGGTCTTGCTACGGCTAAGAAAAAAGATTCAACAGGAATTTGCTTTATTGGTGAAAAGAACTTTAAACAATTCCTTAGTCAATATTTACCAGCACAAAAAGGTCGTATGATGACTGTTGATGGTCGTGATATGGGTGAACACGCTGGATTGATGTACTATACAATTGGTCAACGTGGAGGCCTTGGTATCGGTGGTCAACAAGGTGGCGATAATGCTCCTTGGTTTGTTGTCGGAAAAGACCTTTCAAAAAATATTCTTTACGTTGGTCAAGGATTCTATCATGAATCATTAATGTCAACTAGCCTTGATGCTTCAAGCGTTCACTTCACACGTGATATGCCAGAAGAATTTACAATGGAAGTAACAGCTAAATTCCGTTACCGTCAACCGGACTCAAAAGTTACTGTTCATGTAAAAGGTGACAAAGCAGAAGTTGTTTTTGCTGAACCACAACGTGCTATCACACCAGGTCAAGCTGTTGTATTCTATGATGGTGAAGAATGCCTAGGTGGCGGTATCATCGATATGGCTTACAAAGACGGCGTTGCTTGCCAATACATCTAATTGACAAGTTTGTAAAGATAAGTTGACATTTTAACTTAATTTGATACAATAATCATAACAATAATCATGATGGTCAAAGCTCATGAGAATTGTGCGTTTTTACTGCACAATTTTCGAGGGTTTTGATCATTTTTGTGTTTTATAAATCATTTTATATTTGGAAAGGAATGCTTTAAGTAGATAGCTAGATTTTAAGCTGTTCAAATTGGATAAAACCTAGTAACTGTTTACTTGATATTGTAATTAAATCATGACACATGAATTTGCTGAAAATTATGATGTAATTGTTGTTGGTGCAGGGCATGCTGGTGTTGAAGCTAGTTTGGCTGCAGCTCGTATGGGTTGTAAAACAATGCTCGCTACAATCAACTTGGAAATGTTATCCTTTATGCCATGTAATCCTGCAATTGGGGGTTCTGCTAAAGGGATTGTCGTTCGTGAAATCGATGCCCTAGGTGGGGAAATGGGTAAAAACATTGACAAGACTTACATCCAAATGAAAATGCTCAATACTGGTAAAGGTCCTGCTGTACGTGCTCTTCGTGCTCAAGCTGATAAGGCACTTTACTCACGTACAATGAAGCATACGGTTGAACAACAAGAAAACTTGACTTTACGTCAATCAATGATTGAAGAAGTTCTAGTTGAAGATGGAAAAGTTGTTGGTGTTCGTACAGCTACTAACCAAAAATTCTCAGCTAAAGCTGTTGTTATCACAACAGGAACAGCTCTTCGTGGAGAAATTATTTTAGGAGAACTCAAGTATTCATCAGGTCCTAATAATAGTTTGGCTTCTATCGGTCTTGCTGACAACTTGAAAGAACTTGGACTTGAAATTGGACGTTTCAAAACAGGAACACCTCCACGTGTTAAAGCAAGTTCTATCAACTATGATGAAACAGAAATCCAACCAGGTGATGAAAAACCAAATCATTTCTCATTCATGTCAAATGATGAAGATTATCTTAAAGATCAAATTCCTTGCTGGTTGACATACACTAACCAAACTAGTCACGATATTATCAATAAAAATCTTTACCGTGCGCCAATGTTTTCTGGTATTGTTAAAGGTGTTGGTCCTCGTTATTGCCCATCTATCGAAGATAAAATTGTTCGATTTGCGGATAAAGAACGTCACCAATTGTTCTTAGAACCAGAAGGTCGTGAAACAGAAGAAGTTTACATCCAAGGTTTGTCAACTAGTCTTCCAGAAGATGTTCAAAAAGAATTGATTCACTCTATCAAAGGGCTTGAAAATGCTGAAATGATGCGTACAGGTTATGCGATTGAATACGATATCGTTCTTCCACACCAATTGCGTGCAACGCTTGAAACGAAGAAAATCTCAGGACTTTTCACAGCAGGTCAAACTAACGGAACATCAGGTTATGAAGAAGCTGCTGGTCAAGGTATTGTTGCTGGTATTAACGCTGCTTTGAAAGTTCAAGGTAAACCAGAAATGATTCTTAAACGTAGTGATGCTTACATCGGTGTTATGATTGATGACTTGGTAACTAAAGGAACTTTGGAACCTTATCGTTTGTTGACAAGTCGTGCAGAATATCGTTTGATTTTGCGTCATGACAATGCAGATATGCGCTTGACTGAGATTGGTCATCGTGTTGGTTTGGTTGATGAAGAACGTTATGCTCGTTTCTTGAAGCGTAAACGTCAATTTGACAATGAGTTGACACGTTTGTCAAGCCTTAAAATCAAGCCAGTCAAGGAAACAAACGCTCGTATCGAAGCATTAGGTTTCAAACCATTGACAGATGCCTTGACAGCTAAAGAATTCATGCGTCGTCCTGAAATCAATTATGAAATTGCAACAAGCTTTGTTGGTCCTGCCGAAGAAAAACTTGATAGCAAAGTGATTGAACTTTTGGAAACAGAAATCAAATACGAAGGTTACATCAACAAAGCGCTTGATCAAGTGGCTAAAATGAAACGCATGGAAGAAAAACGTATCCCTGCTAATATCGATTGGGATGATATTGATTCTATTGCGACAGAAGCTCGTCAAAAATTCAAGAAAATTAATCCAGAAACTATCGGTCAAGCTAGCCGTATTTCAGGGGTTAACCCAGCTGATATTTCAATCTTGATGGTTTACTTGGAAGGTAAACAAAAACACCATCGCCATCACGAAGATTAAGTCATCAAACTGTAATTATTAAACAGAACGCAGCCCTATTAAATAGGGCTGTTTTATGGTATAATTGTAAGCTAAGAGGTTAACCAATGAAAAGATTTCGATTTGCAACTATCCACTTAGTCATGATTGGCCTTATTTTATTTGGTATCTTGGCTATTTGTGTCAGACTTTTTCAGACGGAGTCAGCTATCTTAGCTGCAATCTTTTTGGCGCTTTCTTTACTTGTAGCTTTGCTCTACTATCAAAAGGAAACTTATGAGTTATCGGAGCTTGAACAAATTGAATTGTTAAACGACAAAACAGAAGTTGGATTAAAACATCTTCTGGAACAAATGCCAGTAGGTGTTGTTCAATTTGATCAAGAGACAAATGAGGTAGAGTGGTTTAATCCGTACGCAGAGCTTATTTTTACTAGTGAAGAAGGAGAGTTTGAGGACGACATCATTCGGAGAATTATTGGAAATAAGCGTGAAGGTGATGCTAGTCAGACATTTGAGTTGAATGGCAATAAGTACTCATCTTACATTGATTCATCAACGGGAATTTTCTATTTCTTCGATACATCTATGGGAAATCGTCAGTTAGGCGATGTGGCTTTTTTGCGCCCAGTAATTGGAGTTATCTCAATCGATAACTATGATGACATTACAGATGATTTGTCGGATGCTGAGATTTCACAAATCAATAGCTTTATTGCCAACTTTATTTCGAATTTTACTAAATCAAAAAATATTTTTTATCGCCGTGTTAATTTAGATCGTTTCTACTTTTTCACAGATTATGCGGTATTGAGTACTTTAATTGACGATAAATTCAATGTTTTGGAGGCTTTCCGAAAACAGGCAAAAGAAGAACACAATTTGCCATTGACACTTAGTGTTGGAGTGGCTTATGGCGATGATAATCACCAACAAATTGGACAAGTTGCGTTGCAAAATTTGAATACTGCGCTTGTTCGAGGCGGAGATCAGGTCGTTATTTGTGAAAATGATGAGCATAAGAAACCATTGTACTTCGGTGGCGGATCTGTTTCTACTGTTAAGCGAACTCGTACGCGTACACGTGCTATGATGACTGCTATTTCAGATCACATTAAAGGTGTTGATCGTGTGTTTGTGGTTGGTCATCGTAACATTGATATGGATGCGCTTGGTTCTGCTGTTGGCATGCAGTTCTTTGCAAGTAACGTTAATGAAGAGTCTTATGTGGTCTACAATCCAAATGAAATGACTCCAGATATCACGCGTGCTATCAAACGATTGCAAGAAGATGAAAAGACTAAACTGATTACGATTAATCAGGCTTTGTCAATGTTGACTGAGAGATCGTTGTTGATTATGGTCGATCACTCTAAGATTGATTTGACCTTGTCGCAAGAGCTCTATAATAAGTTTAACGATGTGATTGTCGTTGACCATCACCGTCGTGATGATAATTTCCCAGAAAATGCTGTTTTGACATTTATTGAAAGTGGTGCAAGTAGTGCCAGTGAACTTGTTACAGAGTTGATTCAATTTCAAAATGCTAAGAAACGTTTGAGTAAGATTCAAGCAAGCATCTTGATGGCTGGTATTATGCTTGATACTAAGAACTTCTCAGCAAGTGTTACAAGCAGAACGTTTGATGTTGCAAGTTATCTTCGAGCTCATGGTAGTGACAGTATTGAGATTCAAAATATTTCTCAAACAGATTTTGAGGAATACCGATTGGTTAATGAATTAATTCTTCGAGGTCGCAGAATTTATGACAATATCATCATTGCAAGTGGGCGTGATGATGTTAATTACAGTAAAGTAGTTGCTAGTAAGGCGGCAGATACCATGTTATCTCTAGCTGGTATCGAGGCGACATTTGTATTGGTGCAAGTAGCGCCAAACACAGTTGCTATCTCAGCACGTAGTCGTAGTAAGATTAATGTCCAACGTATGATGGAAGAAATCGGTGGCGGTGGTCACTTTACATTGGCTGCTTGTCAGCTAGAAAATACAACGGTCAGCCAAGCTGAAGCAATGCTACTTGATGTGATTGAAAATGATTTAAGAGAAAATATGGAGGCAGAATAATGAAAGTAATTTTTCTAGCAGATGTTAAAGGAAAAGGTAAAAAAGGCGAAATTAAAGAAGTTCCAACTGGATACGCTCAAAACTTTTTGATTAAGAAAAATCTTGCTAAAGAAGCTACTAATCAAGCCATTGGTGAATTGAAAGGAAAACAAAAGTCAGAAGAAAAAGCGCAAGCTGAAGTTTTGGCTGAAGCAAAAGCTCTTAAAGCAGAACTTGAAAAAGAAGAAACTGTTGTTAAATTCACTGAAAAAGTTGGTCCAGATGGACGTACTTTTGGTTCAATTACAGCTAAGAAAATTGCAGAAGAATTGTCAAAACAATTCGGTCTAAAAATTAACAAACGTTCTATTACTTTAGATCACCCAATTCGTGCAATTGGTTCTGTCGAAGTACCTGTGAAATTACATAAAGAAGTAACCGCTGAAATCAAATTAAACATTAAAGAAGCATAATCGTATTCGAGCTTATTAGGGGAGGTGAAAAGTTTGGCAGAAGAGCCAGAATTGAGAGTTCAGCCACAGGATTTATTAGCAGAGCAATCTGTATTAGGTTCTATTTTTATCTCGCCAGATAAACTCATCACTGTTCGTGAATTTGTTAGCCCAGATGATTTTTATAAATACTCACACCGAGTGATTTTTAAAGCTATGATTACCTTAAGTGATCGTAATGAGGCTATTGATGCTACAACAGTGAGAACCATTCTTGATGATCAAGGAGATTTGCAAAATATTGGTGGCTTGTCTTATATTGTTGAGTTGGTTAACAGTGTTCCAACAAGTGCCAATGCGGAGTATTACGCTAAGATTGTTGCTGAAAAAGCAATGCTGCGTAATATCATCTCTAGATTGACAGAAACGGTAAACCTAGCTTATGAAGGAGCTACGGATTCAGAGGATGTGATTGCTGGTGCTGAAAAAGCTCTTGTTGAGATTAATGAGCACAGTAATCGTAGTGGTTTTCGCAAGATTTCAGATGTCTTGAAAGTAAATTACGAAAACTTAGAAATCCGTTCACGCCAAACGAGTGATGTTACGGGATTACCGACAGGATTCCGTGATTTAGATAAGATTACGACAGGTTTGCACCCTGATCAATTGGTTATTTTGGCAGCACGTCCAGCCGTCGGGAAGACTGCCTTTGCACTAAATATCGCACAGAATGTCGGAACTAAGCAAAATCGACCAGTAGCTATCTTCTCTCTAGAAATGGGTGCTGAAAGTTTGGTTGATCGTATGTTGGCTGCTGAAGGAATGGTTGATTCTCATCACCTTAGAACAGGTCAGTTAACCGATCAAGAGTGGAATAACATTACGATTGCTCAAGGTGCCTTAGCTGAAGCGCCAATTTACATTGATGATACGCCTGGTATTAAAATTACTGAAATTCGTGCGCGTGCACGTAAACTATCTCAAGAAGTTGAGGGTGGACTTGGTTTAATCGTTATCGATTATCTTCAGTTGATTACAGGTACACGTCCTGAAAACCGTCAACAAGAGGTATCTGATATTTCACGTCAATTGAAAATATTGGCGAAAGAATTGAAAGTACCAGTTATCGCACTGAGTCAGTTGTCTCGTGGTGTTGAACAACGTCAAGATAAGCGTCCTGTATTGTCTGATATTCGTGAATCAGGATCTATCGAACAAGATGCCGATATTGTAGCCTTCTTGTATCGTGATGATTACTATCGCCGTGAGGGTGAGGATAGTGATGAGGCTGTTGAAGATAATACCATTGAAGTTATCTTGGAAAAAAACCGTTCTGGTGCGCGTGGGACAGTAAAACTCATTTTCCAGAAGGAATACAATAAATTTTCTAGTATTGCGCAGTTTGAAGAGCGTTAATAAAATTAAGGAGTACAATAAAATATGAGCGATGCATTTGCAGATGTTGCTAAAATGAAGAAAATTAAAGAGGATATTAAAGCACATGAAGGTCAATTGGTTGAATTGACACTAGAAAATGGCCGTAAACGTGAAAAAAATAAAATCGGTCGTTTAACTGAAGTGTACCCATCATTATTTATCGTTGAATACAATGAGAATTCTGATGTTCCAGGTGCTATCAATAATTCTTACGTTGAATCATACACATATTCAGATATTTTAACGGAAAAAACATTGATTCGTTATTTTGATTAAATTAATCTTAGAATTAGCATACAAAAGGCTTTACAGAGCCTTTTTTTTATGTTAAACTAAATTCCGTGTGAAATAATAGCGGGAGAGTATGAAGCTCGTCAACAGTTGGCTCTTCTACAGTTTTTCTTTTTATGGAAAAGCTTCTAGAAGTCGGAAAAGTAATCTTGGCTGTTTAGATGAAAGTCAACTGCACGAATCAGGATTCTCTAAATTGTTATTTCCTACAAAATTTTTTATTTTATAGGAGGACATTTTAAATGTCACGTTATACTGGTCCATCATGGAAACAATCACGTCGCCTTGGCTTGTCTCTTACAGGTACAGGTAAAGAATTAGCACGTCGTAACTACGTGCCAGGTCAACACGGTCCTAACAACCGTAGCAAACTTTCTGAATACGGTTTGCAATTGGCTGAAAAACAAAAACTTCGTTTCACTTACGGTGTAGGTGAAAAACAATTCCGTAACTTGTTCGTACAAGCTACTAAAGTTAAAGGTGGAACTCTTGGTTTCAACTTTATGGTTCTTTTGGAACGTCGTCTTGACAACGTTGTTTACCGTCTAGGTCTTGCAACTACTCGTCGTCAAGCTCGTCAATTCGTTAACCACGGTCACATCCTTGTTGACGGTAAACGTGTTGATATCCCTTCATACCGCGTAACTCCAGGTCAAGTTATCTCAGTTCGCGAAAAATCAGCTAAAGTGCCTGCTATCCTTGAAGCTGTTGAAGCTACTCTTGGACGTCCAGCATTCGTATCATTCGACGCTGAAAAACTTGAAGGTTCATTGACTCGTCTTCCAGAACGCGACGAAATCAACCCAGAAATCAACGAAGCTCTTATCGTTGAATACTACAACAAAATGCTTTAATTCTCAGTTTATTGAAGTATTTAAAACCACGGTTTTTGCCGTGGTTTTTTTGTTTTTAAAAAATAAAAAACCGCCTAACGGCAGTAAAATTGTTTAAAGAGGTAATAACTTTAAAATGAGATTAGTCATTTGACGTGGGGATTCTTTCTTACCTTTAGCAATCCATGTTTGACAAACACCAAAAAAGGCATAGGCGAAATAAATGCTGCTGTATTCTCTTTCAATTGGTGATAAAGTAACTTCGCGTCCAAATCGATCTTGCAAGTCTGTGTTGATAAAGATGCGGACTTTATTGATGATAAACGTTTGAAATTCGCGTGTCCCGTTTGCTGAAATTAAAGCTGACAATAATTGTTCGCGTTGTAGAAATTCGAAGATTTCCAAAAAAGCGTGTTCTTTACTGCCCTCGTGCTTTTCAAAAATGTACTCGACTTGGTTGAAGAGTGTCTGTTGGTAAGAATCAATTAACTCAAATTTATCTTTGTAGTGAGTGTAAAAACTTGAGCGACTGATACCAGCTTCTTTAGCGATTTTAATAGCTGTGATGTCATCAAAGCTTTCAGTTTTTAAGAGAGTTACCATAGCCTCTTGGATAGCTTTTCTTGTGTTTGCTTTGCGGTTGTCATGTGCCATACTAAAAAACCTTTTGAACACTTTTAGACATGGTGTCCAAAAACTCCTTCTTTTGTCTTGAAATTATTTTATATCCTTGTATAATATATTTTATCATAATTTTTGAACACTGTGTCTAAATTAGGAGAAAATATGTTAGAAGAATTAAAAGCACTTATTAAAAATCCTAAACTTTGGGTAACAATGATTGGGGTTGCGCTTGTGCCAGCTCTTTATAACTTGTCATTTATAGGCTCTATGTGGGACCCTTACGGTAGTTTAGATAACTTACCAGTGGCAGTTGTAAATGAAGACAAGACAGCAACGCTTAATGACAAGAAATTAACAATCGGTGACGACATGGTAGACAGCATGTCTAAAAATAAAGCTCTCGATTATCATTTTGTTAGTCAGAAAAAAGCTGATAAAGGCTTAAAAGATGGTGACTACTATATGGTTATCACTTTGCCAGAAGATTTGTCAGAGAAAGCTTCAAGCTTGCTAACAGATAAACCGAAGAAACTAAATATTAAATATCAGACAACAGCTGGTCGTAGTGTGGTTGCTTCAAAAATGAGTGAATCAGCAATGACTAAGCTTAAGGATACTGTCTCAGAAAATATCACGAAGACTTATACGAAAGCAGTCTTCAAAAGTATGACTAGTCTTCAAGATGGTTTGAAAAAGGCTAGTGACGGTGGAACACAACTGGTTGATGGAAGTCAAAAGCTTGAATCAGGTAGCCAAACCATTACAGATAACCTTAATAAAGCCGCATCAGGAAGCCAACAACTTGCTGATGGCTCAACAACACTTGCCAATGGTCTTGGTGAATATACAGCTGGTGTTGGACAATTAGCACCTGGTCTTGACAAACTCTCTGGAGGTGTTTCAGCATATACCAATGGTGTAGGACAATTATCAGCTGGTTTACCAGAGTTATTAGCTGGTGCTAATAAATTATCAGCAGGTGTGTCAGAGTATACCACTGTTGAAGGTCAAGTCGCCAATGGAATGCCTCAATTAACGCAAGGGTTTAATACGTATGCTAATGGTGTTTCAAAAATCTCAGCTGGTCAATCTGCCTTTGAAACAGCAGTAACTTCATATACTGATGGCGTAAGTCAGCTTTCAGCTGGTTTGACTCAATTAAATGCCAAATCTAAAAATTTAACTGATGGTATTAATCAATTACAAACAGAAAGTAGCAATAATCTAGATCAATTAATTGCAGGTGCGACTAACCTAAATGACGGCTTACAAGCCACTCAAAATGAACTAAATAATACAAACTTGCCAGACACTTCACAATTGCAAGCAAATCTTAATAATCTAAATAAACTTGAACAAAATTTGTCTGCGATGAGTTCAGCGATTTCATCTATTAACAGTTCAGACTTGGCAGCAGTACAGTCAACGTCTGCTTACCAAGGTCTTAGTCCAGAACAACAAGCTGAAATTGATGCTGCTATCACTAATAGTGCTGGTGCAACAACTGCAAATAATTTAACAAGTCAAATTTCAGGTATTCAAACACAGCTTGCCTCACTTCAAGATTTATCAGCACAATTAACGAATTTATCAGCTCTTCTTGATAAAGTGGCTACCTTAAAAGCAAATGCTTCAACTGCTAGTGCAGGAAGTCAACAATTAGTAAATGGTTTGACACAATTTAAAGCTGGTTTCTCAGACACAGCACTTTCAGCCTATGCTTCAGGTATTTCTAGCTATACAGCAGTTGTTGAACAATTAACTACAGGAGCTAACCAAATAGTTGGTAAAAATGAACCTTTACTATCTGCGGCCTCTCAATTGAGCTCAGGTAGCAATCAACTTGTTTTAAATAGTCCTGAATTAAGTAATGGTCTTGCTCAAGCTCAATTTGCAACTTCAGCTTTAGCTGCGAAAAATGAAGAATTAGTGAGCGGTGGTAAGGCAGTAGCTGGCGGCGTTAAAAAAGCAACAGATGGCGCTAACCAACTCGATTCTAAAAGTGATGAGTTAAGAAGCGGTGCAAGTGAAGCAGCATCAGGTGCTAACAAGTTAGCTTCAAACAATGATAAGCTAAATAGTGGTGCTAAGCAATTACAATCAGGGGCACAAGAATTAGCTTCTGGTTCAAGTAAATTGGCTGCTGGTAGTGGCACATTGACAAATGGGTTGACAACAATGACAAATGGGTTGACAACATTGACAACGTCACTTTCTGATGCAAGTCACCAATTATCACTTGTCTCTGTGGACGGTAAGAATGCAAAACTTGTTTCTGAACCTGTTTCTACAACAGCTAAGGATAAAGATAGCGTGAAAACAAATGGTATTGGTATGGCGCCTTACATGATTGCTGTGTCACTTATGGTTGTTGCTCTTTCAACAAACGTAATCTTCGCTGATTCATTATCTGGTCGTCCTGTTAAGAATCGCTTTGAATGGGCAAAACAAAAATTATTCATCAATGGTTTGATTTCAACAGCAGGTTCAATCATTCTTTATGTAGCTATTCAATTTCTTGGAGTTGAAGCTAACTATGGTTGGCAAACACTTCTCTTCATCATCTTGAGTGGATGGACATTGATGGCACTTGTTACAGCCTTGGTCGGTTGGGATAACCGCTATGGTTCATTCGCTTCATTGCTTATGTTGCTCTTACAAGTAGGGTCTGCAGGTGGATCATATCCAATTGAACTTAGTCCGAAATTCTTCCAAGTTGTACATCCATATATGCCAATGTCTTACATTGTTTTAGGTTTACGTCAAACCATTTCAATGACATGCTCAATTGGAAAAGAAGTTGGCGTTCTAACTGGATTCCTTATTGCCTTTATGGTATTAGGACTTATCATTTACAGAAAACAAGACGCAGAGTGATAGATTTTCTATCCTCTGTTTTTTGTAAGCAAATCATTTGAAGAACTGTGTAGGCTTTTGTATACTTAATAAAAGTCAAATAGTTTAGAAGTGTTTACGGCATGTTTACAGGCTTGTAAAACTTTAAATTTATGAAAAGAGGTAAAAACATGTCAATTATTACAATAGTTTTAGCTATTTTAGTAGCCTTAGAGCATTTTTATATCATGTATTTAGAAACTTTTGCGACGCAGTCCAAAGCGACAGCGCGTGTCTTTAACATGTCAGAAGAAGAGTTACAACGTGAGTCTGTAACTAGTCTATTTAAAAATCAAGGAATTTATAATGGTTTGATTGCGGTATTTTTGCTTTACGGTATCTTTACAGAAAATATTAGTATTGTGGTTATTTTTCTTTTGAACGTTATTTTGGCAGCAATTTATGGTAGCTTGACGGCTGATAAAAAAATCATACTTAAGCAAGGTGGCCTAGCTATTTTAGCTTTGTTAACATTTTTATTTTAATAAAATAAAAGGTATCGCAATGCGATACCTTTTTTAGTTTATTGAATAGAAATATCACCCGTATTTCCTTTGATATTTAAAATGTTAATTGTAGATGGTTTGAGTGAATCAGAAATATCAGCATCTCCTAAGTTGTTGCTAGCTTGGAGGGTAAGATTTTTGTCAGCTAGCGTAATGTCAACATCTCCTGTTGAAACGGAGAGCTCATTTTTATTTTTAAATGCAATATTGTCGGCTGAAAAATCTCCAATTGAGAGGCTAATCGTTGAGTCAGAGACTTTACCATTTTCAAAGTCGATATCACCAGTGTTACTTGTCAAAGTGAAATTTTTTAGCTGAGCATCTTGAAAATTACTATCACCGACAGATAAATTGCCTTTACCTGATTTGAAGTAGCTGTTTGTGAGTTCAAAATCACCAGCATTTAGGTCGATGTTAGCATAATCAGCAGTTAGATGATTGATTTGAAGGTCACCAACTTTGACTTTTGCAATAAGTGAGTGAATAGTTGTTTTTTTAGGAATCACAATAGTAATGGTGTGGTTATCCGTAACGACACCATTTTTGGCAAGTGTCAGAAAATCAGATAGGCTAGGGAAGTGAATGCCAGTTGTTGATTCTTTCCAGTCGCCAGTTTGTTTAACAGCTAGGGTTCCGTCGTTTGTTACTTGATGAGAAACACGAAGTTTTGAATTATCTGTGTATGAGATGCTTGGTTTATCACTGTTTGTTTGGGTGATGACAACATTATACACTGTTGTGTCAATATCAATTTTGTCAAAATTTTCTACTGTTTTTGTGTAAAAATGCGAGTCATGTTTTTCTTTGTTATCATAATAACTTTGAAGTTGTGAAAGCCCGCCGCCAGCAAGTCCTGCAGCAGTCAATCCTGCACCGATTAAACTAGCACCAATACCAATACCTAAAACAATTTTTGTCCACTTTTTCATGATTTTCTCCTTTTGCTTGCAATGATTTTTGTTAAGTTGACAAGTCCAATCCCAGTATATTTACAAACGGCACCAGCAGCTAGAATGGCAAGTATTGATAAGCCGCCAGCAAGTAGTCCTAAGCCAAGTCCGAGGGTCGTACTTGCATAAGAAATGTTGAGATAAGACCAACTATTAACAAGTAGAGCGCCACCAGAAATGAAAAGCCCAACCCCTAAAGCGATGACTGCAACAAGTATGCTGACAACGATAGCTACAATAGCAACAATTATCATTAAAAGTAAAAAGATAAGCGGTAAAGCAACTGGACTAGCTAGAATGGCTAAGATAGCAATCCAGAAAATAATAGCTCTGTTTTTAGGTGTTTTTTCATCTTCAACGATTTTTTCATTGAGTAATCGACTAATAATATCATGCGCGGCTTCTTTAGGAGTGCCTAGTTCAGCAATAACTTCTTCCTCGTTTTCAGGACCTGCCTCATCAAAGTACTCTCTGAAATAGTCCATGGCTTCCTGGTAATCCTCTTTTGGCAACTTCTTTAGATATTTATCTAATTTTGCCAAGTATTCACTTTTCGTCATCCTCTAATCTCCCTTCGACAATTTCTTCGATTTTGTTGGTGTATAATTGCCATTCACCCTTTAGAAAGGTGAGCTGTTGTTTACCTTTTTCTGTAGTGGTATAGTATTTGCGTTTGCGACCTTGGTATTCTTGTTGGTAGGTGTTTAAATAACCTGCCTTTTCGAGTTTCTTTAAGATGGGATAAAGCGTTGATTCTTTGATGTTAGCCACTTTTTTAATGGTGTGACTAATAGCGTAACCATAAGAATCTTCTTTATCGACAATCGTTAGGATAAGAAATTCAATAACCGTCGCAGAAGTTGGAAAATACATAGCAAATTCCTTTCTGACAATATATAAAATTTTTATATATAATTATTTTATATATAGACTATAAATCAAAGAAAATAGAAAGTCAAGTATAATATATAAAATTTTTATATATTATTTTTGAGAAGAAATAGCTAATAAAAAGTCTGAGATTTTCTCAGACTTTTGTGCTGTTTACTGTGTAAGAGGAGTATAAAGAAGATTTGGTGATTCGCAAAAAGTCTTTCTTAAACTCTTTCGGTGGGATAGGAGTATCTTGAAGTAACCATGTTTTGATAATCACTACTGTTTGTTCAACAATAATTTTCGTTAAGACTTCTTGAGATAGTTTAAATTCGTTGCCTTTAGGTTGGATAATCTCACTTGCCCAATCAGTGAAACTTACAATAATTGTGTCTTCAAAACTTTTTGCAATAGTAGCGGTATGTAGTGTTTTTAAATACTCTCGATTTTCGTAGACAAATGGCAACAGCTTATTAGCGATATAATCCATAGGATTACCATCTTTTTCAATATTATATTGGCTGCACCATTGACGAATTTGAACAATGATGTAGTCGTCGACATAAGTGATAATTTCATTAAAATTTCTAAAGTGTTTCTGATAAATTGCTTGTCTGGAAACCCCAGCTTTTAATGCAATTTCGGAGATAGTAAAGTTTGTTTTTTGTGGATTCTCTGTAACTAGCTCGAAGAAAGCACCGAGTATTTTTTCGCGTGTGTATTTTGCCATAGTTGTCTCCTCTAATATTAATAGATATTCTAGCATAAAAAGTAACTTTTTTTATAATTATTAAAAAAGAAAGATAATTCAGTTCTTAAATGATTTAGCAACCTTTAAACGCTTTTAAATGGACAATTAAGATTAAAAATATCTAATATAATGGGAGTACGGTTTACGATGTGTAAATAAAAAATGATAACTTTTTGATGGTAACCATGCTAAAATCGTATTTAAAAAGGGGATATTGTGTTTTAAAAACATAATATTTAGATAAAAATGAAGTGATGGAATTGTTGTGGCTTCAAAGTTAAAAACAGTATCAAAAGTGGATTTAAAGGAGATTCCTAACTTAAAAATCTTATCAGATGAGTTAGAGAAAATGATGTATCGTAATCGATTTTTATGCATTTTAAGAAGTACAATTTTCGTTCTCATTAGCGGTATTAGTAGCGATAATTTGGTTGCCAATTCTTCAAATTTATGGGAACTTGATGACTCCTAATCTTAGAGCTGGAGATATTATTTAGTAAAGCGTATTATCGCAGTATCTGAAGAACAGGTTAATATCGATAAAAAGGGCAATGTTTATAGGGAGTCTTACCTGTCAGACAATGAAAGGGTTTACAGATAAATATTGAATTACCGTATTAGGTTCCTGAGGGGCATTACTTTGTTATGGGAGATCATTGCAGTGTATTGATTGATTCTCGAAATAAATCTATCGGTGATGAGCAGCTAGTAGGAAAAAAGATATTTAAATTATGGCCTCTAATGCGATTAGGAGAGGTTCAATAAAATTTTAGTAACAGAAAGGAATTGCCATGAAAAAGCTATTGGTAAGACTGAAGGCTGTATTTGAACAGAGATTCCGTGAAAATATTGTTGTGAGAGTAGCTTTAGCTTTCTCAATTATTGTTGTTTTTTGCACGACCTATGCTTTGATTTTACCTGCCTTAACAGTTAGTACGGGCAATAGTTCATCGGTTGTTCAGTCAACAGAAAGTCTTTCTGAGAATGACAAGATAGAACCTTCCTCGAATCCCCCCAAGATTGAAAGTCGAGTCTCATCTGAACAATCCTCTACACTTGAGAATAGTGAGACTGAGCTAAGTCTTAACCAAGCTGATTCAAGTCAGGCTGGACAGTTAAGTGTAACATCTGACAATGTAACAGTTACCGTCGATTATGAAGTTGGTACATTCGATGATAATGTGACGCTGAGAGTAACTCCGGTCCAAAATACGGCTGAAATTACTCAAAAAATCTCTGGGCTTTTAAGGGAAACAAAGCAAGAATTATCGCAAGCTCATTCTTATGACATTTCTTTTGTAAATGCTGCTGAGCAAGAGGTTGAACCTAAAAAAGTTGTAGCAGTTTCAATGTCATTTGCTGATGCAATTAAAACTGCCGATGTACAAAGCAGTTGGAAATTGTATCATTTTGTGAACAATGATTTTGACAATGTAGAAAATCTGACAGAACAGACAGAAACAACGATTAATCAAGATGAGTCATCAAATGTTAAGAGTTTGAGTTTTCAATCAGATAGTTTTTCAACTTATACCATTGCAGAGGTTACCTATGCAGATTTTTCAGGCTATTTAGATGATTATTCTGTCTCATCGTCAACGGTGGATCTTGCTACGGGAGTGTTAACAACTCATCTAGTGTTAAGCTTTTCTAATTTAACAGGAGCGACTTTAGCAGATAATGCTGACTATTATTTAAAAATTCCAGATGGTGTTACTGTTCAAACAGGTAGTGAATTCAATATTTTAGATAGAAACGGGAATAAGGCAGCTACGTTTGAATTTGTTAAAGACGGCAGCAATACTTATATGTTGATTCATTTCTTGGATAGCTATGTCAGTACTTTAGCTCCTACAACGGATGTTGCGGCAAGTTTCTATTATGATATGGAAATGGGGGAAGAACTCCGAAATGACAAAGGCGCTTATGTTGCAGATTTTTCAGATAAGATAACTGTTACGGTAACGGCTGATGTTATTGAGAAAAACTATGATTTAGATACTGAAAAAGAAGCAGGTGTTATTTCATATGATGGTGACAAGGCCTATATTAACTATACGGTTTTGGTGAATTCTCTTAATGGTACACCAGATGAAATTACAATTTCTGATGTTTTGACGGCATCGGGCGTTTCCATCGAGTCTGTAGATAATATTACCATTACCAAATCAACTTATGTTGGTTCGAGAAGTCAAGTGACAAGTACAGAAAATATCTCAGCGAATCCAACGTTCGATACCTCAAGTGGTCGTTGGTCATTGACACTACCGCAGTTAATTTCTGGAGGGTTAGATGCTAGTGGTAATCGCATCGGGCATTTCTATACGATTACTTATCGTTATCGCTTTTCAGGCTTGACGATGAGTGATGGTGATGTTTCTGTTAATAATAAAGTGACAGTTAATTCATCTAATGATGGTAAAAATGATGTTAAAGATGAAGATAGTACTACAAATGTTATTTCCTTGGTTCCAGACATTCAAAAAACGGGTTCATATGATAGTAGTACGGGTTTAATTAAATGGGAGATTACAATTAATAAAAATCAAAATGATATTGCTGGTTCTTTGCTAACAGATGACCATTTTTCTGAGATTAGTGGTGACGTCAGTGTTTCACCAAATACAGATTATGTTTTGCAATATTCAAATGGAAAACTTTCGGGGATTAAATTTAGTAAGACCGTAGATGGTACTAATAAACAGACCTATACGATAACATACATGACTAAAGTACCAGACAACAGTTTCAGTAATCAAAAAATAACCAACACAGCAATTATTGATAAAGATGGAAATACTTCGACCACTGATGATAGAAATACAGCTTCCTACGGTGTGACGCTTCCTGGGACAGGTAGTGTATTGAAAAATTTTGTAGCTTCTGAAGATGCTTCGGACGCTAATGTTAAAGTAGCTACGTGGTCAACAAAAATTTCTATGTCAGACGAGGGCATACTGCCTAGTGGGACAATTTTAACAGACAGATTAACAGCTGAATATAACGAAGATAATACCAAACATTGGTATACAGCTTCACAATTAGCCGATATTTATAGCAAAATGGTTAAGCTTTTTGGGGCAGATGGCTTTAGGATGACAGTGTCAAAAAATTACGGTAGGCAGATTAATTATGAAGCTATTGATTCTTCAGAGACTTATACGCGTTATACGATAACATTGACGAAAGATTATGCTATGTCTAGTGATTTGACTTATACTTATCAATCGACACTAGATGTATCATCGCTATCAAGCCAAACTGAATTTCGTAATGTGGTAACAATCGGTGATGTGAGCAGTGTTGCAAATTACCCTGCTAAGGTTGTTACTAAAACTGATGGAAATGGTAACGAAGGAACTTCTGTCGTAACGAGTGTCGATGGCTCTTTGACATGGATTATCAAAGTTATTTTAAATAAGGATACAACAAATCTAACGGTTACAGATACTCTTCCAGATGATGTTTCAATATCTTTTATCACCTACGGCACGCGATATGGACCAGCAACTGCAGTAATTGACGGCAATACGATTTCAGCAGGTAAAAATACTTATAGTACTAAGGATATTGGCTTATCTGGTAATATTTTGGGCAATGATGTCGTTTTGAATTTCACTGCGCCAGCTAACGGAACGATTAATACTGCCATTAATAACGAATCAACTTTCTACGTTACTGTCGCAGCTCAGTATGATATGTCTAAAGTTGAAGCTGGTAAAACAGCAACGCTATTATTGACTAATAATGTTGTAGTAAGCAGTGATAATGAAAATCTGGGCTCTGATAGCCAAACACAAGAAGTTACTATCGGGAAAACAACGTCAACGGGTGATGATAAAGATGTGATTAATAAAATACAGACAGGTTCAACTTCCCCGATGATTTATGATAATTCAGGAAAGAGCAGCATCAATACGAATTCTGTTGGTTATACGCATGTGCTAAACTATTCGATTGATATTAACCCAGATGCTGAAGACTTAGCAAGTGGTTCAGATACGTTAACGTTGACTGATACGTTGCAATACTACAAAGAACATGTTACTTATTCTTTGATTCATGGTTCGGTAATCTTGTATGACGAAGATGGTGATAAAGTGCCGGATAGAGATTGGGCATGGACGTATGAAGATGTGCCAAATAGTCCTGCCTATCAACTCAATATCGTAGAAGCATTATTACTGTGACCTTACCTGATTCAGGGCACTATGTTTTGAAATACAATTATCAAATCAGTGATGCGACAGAAGGAAGTTATCACACTGTAATGAATACCTCAAAACTTGAAGGTGTTAATAACGGAGTAGATTCGGATATCACAACTTAAAAGTATGTTAATCAATCAGGTGGAGGTAGTGTTTACACCTCTGGAACGTATACTTTAAATAAAGTAGATGCTGCTAATTATGGGCATTCTCTTCCTGGAGCAACATTCACTGTCTATAAATATGATGGTGATGATGACGATTCAAATGATGAAGAAGTCACAAGTTATATAACAGACAGTTATGGTGAAATTCATATTTCTAATCCAAGTACGAATCAGATGTTTGACTACGATACGATTTATTATGTGGTTGAAACAGCCGCTGCTTCTGGATACGAGTTGCCAAAAGAAGCATTGAAGTATTATTTCACTTACACGAAAAATTTGAATGTAAATGTGATGACACCAATTGCTTTAAAAGGTCAGGTGACTGATTTAAGTGAGCATGTCGGTGTAGAGTACGTACCAAATGCCAAAATTGATACTGTCAATCTGACAGTTAACAAGCAGTGGTTTGATGCTGATGGAAATGATGTCGGAAGCGCTGATGGTTTAATCACTTATGATGTGATGCAAGTTGCCACAGCAGAAGATGGTACGACAAGTGAGTTGGTTTATAAATCTGGTGAAACCATGAGTCATTCGGACAATTGGACAAGGACTTATAAGGAATTACCACTAACTAATTCAGATAAGACTGTTACCTATACGTATTACATTCGTGAGCAGGCTGTGTCTGGCTATGACACGATTTACGATAATGGCGCAACAACTTCAAAAACACCTTCAGAGGTTGCTCTTGCCTCAGAATCTGCTGTTATCACTATCAAAAATATAGCTCAAAAACAGTACGCTTTGCCACAAACAGGTGGTAGAGGTCAGTTGTTATATTACATTTTAGGGTTAGCTATCCTGCTTATTTCTGTAGGAATTTTAGCAGTTGTACTTTATCAGATATATCATAGAGGAATCTTATGATAAAAATGAACGAGCTTGATAGGGATGGAGGTGCTTAATGGATTAAGCAAACACTTTTATATAGCGTAAAACTAATAACATAACTCTAAGCGTTTAAAATTAAAGAAAAGGAATCATTATGAAAAAACTTAAATTATTTTTTGCAACGTTGATAGCTGTTATTTTTGCTTTCTCAGGCGCAAAAGTAATGGCGTATGACATTACTGTTAATGACAGCAATGGTGAGTATGAAACATATCAAATCTTTACTGGTACTTTATCAGAAGACAAAAAAACTCTTTCAAATATTAAATGGGGTAACGGCATCACTGAGGATGGTCAAAAAGCTCTTCAGGATAAATATGGTGTAAGCTCTGCAGCTGACCTTGCTGAAGTGTTAGGAGCTTCGGATTTTACCGCAGAACAAGCCAAACAATTTGCTAAAGCTGCTGGTCAATACCTTCAAAATCCAGGTACATTGACAGGTCTTGCTGCTGGTTACTATCTTATTCAAAATAAATCTGTTAGTGCTAACGAAACATACACAAACTTTATCCTAGAAGTTGTAAAAGATGTAGAAGTAGAACCAAAGGCTGACACACCAACTTTTGAGAAAAAAGTTAAAGATACTAATGATACAACTGGTGATACAACTGATTGGCAAGACTCAGCTGACTACGACATTAACGATTCAGTTCCTTTCCAATTGACAGCAACATTACCATCGAACTTTACGACATATGACCATTATTACCTTGAAATCACAGATAGTCTTTCAGCTGGGTTAACCTATAATAGTGATGCTAAAGTTTATCTTGTTAATGGCGATTCAAAAACTGATGTGACCTCATCATTTACAGCGGCTGCAGATGGTTCAAGCTATGTTATTAATGACTTGCGTACAATTTCTGGTGCTACAGACGGATCACAAATCGTTGTTGAGTATACAGCAACACTTAATGAAAAAGCAGTTATTGGTTCAAAAGGTAACCCAAATACTGCAAAATTAATCTACTCAAACAATCCAAATAATACTGGTAATGGTACAACTAAACCAGAAGATATCACTGAAACTCCAGAAGACACAGTTATTGTTTTCACGTACAAAGTAGTGGTTAACAAAGTTGATCAAAATAATGATGCTTTGGCAGGTGCTGGATTTACTCTTTACAAAAAAGTAAATGGAGATTGGAAAGAAGTTAAAACTATTTCAGCAGATGAAGCAACTGCTGCAGAAAACAGTGATAAGAAAAATATTTTCACATTCTCAGGTCTTGATGATGGAGATTACAAACTATCAGAAACAACGACACCAGATGGGTATAATTCCATTGATGATGTCACGTTTACAGTGATGGCAACTCATGATATTGAATCAGACAACCCAGCACTAACATCATTGTCTGGCGATTCAGCTAGTGGAGAATTGACATTTACTGCTAATCAAAGTGAGGGCTCGTTGACAACAGATGTTCAGAATAAAAAAGGAGCAGTCCTTCCTTCAACAGGTGGTAAAGGAACAACTCTTCTCTATGTGCTTGGTACAGGTCTTATTTTGGTTGCAGGTATCCTTTTAGTGACTAAAAAACGAGTGGATTCTAAAACTAAATAAGTTGTATAAAACTTGTTAAGAAGTCAATAAAACAAGGTTATTTATCAGCGTTAACACTTTACAACAAGAACTATTACTGTAAAGCTCTTGTTTACAACCTTGTCAACTTGATGTTGGGAGTGAAGGGAGTGATACACTTTCTCACTCCTTTTTCTATACCTAAAATATCAAAGGGGCTCACTTGTTTATGTTTAAAAAGATTAAAGAGAACTCTCTAACAATTTTATTAGTCCTAGCAATATTCGTCGGTCTTTCTTTGGTTTTGTATCCGACAGTTAGTGATTATTGGAATTCATTTCATCAATCAAGAGTGGTAGCAAGTTATCTGCAAGATGTAGAGGATTTGGAGAATAGTGAAAAAGAAAAATTACTGGAAGAGGCGCGTGTTTACAATAAAAGTCTTTCTCAGAATACGACGCCCAGCTTGAACTTGAGCAGCTTAAATCAGATGATTTATGATGAAACACTTAAAGTTACAAAATCAGGGATTATGGCTTATGTGGAAATTCCTAAGTTAAATGTAACCTTGCCCATTTATCATGGAACAGACGATAGTGTTCTACGGGTTGCTATCGGGCATATTCCTGGGACTTCGCTACCGATTGGAGGCAAAGGAACTCACGCGGTTATTTCTGGTCACCGTGGTTTAGCAAGTGCAAAACTATTTACAGATGTTGATCAATTGGTAAAAGGCGATATGTTTATGATTCAAGTTTTGGATGAAACGCTAACTTACGAAGTGGATCAAATTTTGACGGTCTTACCTCAAGATGTTTCAGCTTTACGAATCAATCCTAATGAAGATCATGTCACTTTGGTAACTTGTACACCTTATGGTGTTAACACGCATCGACTTTTGGTGAGAGGTCACCGTATTACAAATGCGGAAAAAGAAGTGCGTGTCGTCTCAGAAGCCAGTCAAGTAGTAGTTTTGTTTGTTGCACTTTTTATCGCAATAATTATCTTTTTATTGATTTTGTTAGTCTTGGTCGTTTATCAGAAACTATATTAGTAAACTAAAAAAACTAGAGTACTTGATAGACTGAGTATTCTAGTTTTTTGACTATCTAAAGTTGTCAAAATGACAATATTTAAAAGGTTGAAAAAGATGTTTAGGGAAGTAAATTATAGTAAAATATAATTAATCCGAAGTTATTAATCCCCAATATTTTTTAAAGAACCACTCTCTTAATTAATATATATGATAACTTTGGAGGTGCAAAATCTTTTAGTATTTGGTTATGGCCAAAATACACTAACCATCTTTAGTTAGGAAAGGAAATTTTTCGAGGTAGCGTAATGCTCATCTTCTGATTTTCGTTTTCCTTCTTCCTTTTTTTAGAAGTTAGAAGCTGGGATAAGTACTCAGCTTCTTTTTTGAGTGTCGTGGTTTGTTTAAGGATTGACTAACTCGCTCACTCTAAAACCTTATCAAACCCTTGCCATTTACCAAGAAAAATCAGCTAGCAAAGATAATTGTCAGTAAACTAGCGATAAGGATGATAATAGCTAGAGCGATAAAAAATTTACCGACTACACTTTTAGGATTGATGGATGTACCAAGTGTTCTTAAGCGCGTGATGTCATCTGTGTTGGAAAATTTTTCACACTCATACCGATACCCAGTGATAATAAGTCCAAGAAGGGCTAAAATCAAACCACATGAGATTAATTTTAGTCCAAATCTGGATAAGATTTTGCCAAATACTAATGCCATTAAGAGAAAAAAGATAAGAAGTGCTAGAAATATAAATAGATAACCTTTTTTCACTTGATGCTTATCCATAATATCACATCCTAACTAACTTTTTCCTTGATTATAGCACTTTTTAGTTTAGACAGTAAAAAAACCACTTTAGCAAGACTGCTAAAGTGGTTTTTGTATTCAATTATTTTACTTCAGTAAAGATTCGGAAATGTTATTTTAGCACGCTATAAACACTGTTATATCAAGGTTTATAGATTTTACAATATTAAATGTAGTCATATGATTAGCTAGTAAGCTTAGCTATTTGTTTGAGATAAATATCAATAGCTTCAGCTTTTTTTTTAGGGGCTAATTCGGCATAAGTATCCATTGTTGTCTTAATAGATTTGTGCCCCATTCTTGTTTGAAGTTCTTTCCAATTAGCTCCTGCATTTAACATTAAAGAAGCATGTGTATGGCGGAAGAGATGAAGCTGCTAATGTCTCCAAAAAATAACTGTATAACTTAGTTCAATTTTTCGTTTTAAATCACATAGTATTAGTTATATCTTGTTTTCTTTTTTCAATCTGACTAATTTGACTAGCATTTTCTACCTCGCTTTGTGCTAGCTGGTGCTTTTCTTAGTCTGACTAATCTTAACGGTAATTCTATGAGTAAAGTTCTTTATAAAAGTATATTGAATCTATTGACCCCATGCAATTATTCAACAAATAATTTATCAATGACTTTCAAAATCGAACTATCCTGTAAAGGAAAATCCAATTCTCTATAAGTTGTTAATGCTTTTTGCTTGTACTCGTTGATTAACATCTTGGTTTTATTTATTGCGTTACTTTTTTTCAGCTCTCCTAGTAGGGATGTAAGATTTTCATCTGACTTTGATTGATTGATATTATTTAACATCTGAATAACACTACTGTTTTCTTCTCTTAAAAATATCATTGGTGCAGTATAAATACCATTTTTTAAATCTTGATATCTTGGTTTACCAGTATGAACAGATATTTTTGTGAAGTCATATAAATCATCCAACAATTGAAATGCAATCCCAAATGATATTCCAAATTTATATGCCTTATACATTGTCAATCGTTTTTTGTTAGGTGAATAAACTCCTAATTGGGCCGAATATGCAAATAATGTTGCTGTTTTATTTCTTATTTGCTTGATATATTCTTTCATAGTTATTTTAGAATCATTTTGATTGACTAATTGTGTTAATTCACCGGAAAGAATCTTTTCAATTACTAGTAAATCTAAATTAGTCGGCATTTTTTCTGCCTTTTTTTTATCTAAAAGTTTAAGTCCTTTCAATAAAAGACGAATTGAATACGCCATTAAATAGTCACCTGCATATATAGTGATTTTATTAGAATAAGCTGTTTGAAGTGTACAAACACCTCTTCTCAGATTGGCACCATCAATAACATCATCATGAATCAACGTAGCTAAATGCAATACTTCAACAGAAGCGGCTAAGTAAAGTCTTCCCTTAAGAATTTCACCATCAGTCAGTTCTCCTAATGATAGCACCATCCCTGCTCTAAGATACTTTCCAGGAGCATCAATATATGACTCAATTTTTTTTCTCAACTCTTCAGAAGGCAGATTGAGATTTTCTTTCATTATCTTTTTTACTAATTTTAAATTTTTCTCAATGTTAGGACTACCGCTCCACAATGACTTTTTCAATATTCTCCAACTTTCACTTATTCATTTTTTATATTTATATTTTATCACGCAATTATTGAACGTACAACTTAAACACTATAATATTGTCATGATGGTAAAAGTAATATATAATGAGTATCAGATGTAATTAAGATTTTTGAGGTGATGAATTGAATACATATAATAGACTAACAATGAGACACATATTAAATTTAATTGAGATACAATTTCAAGCTGCATTAGTTTCAATTAATATTGTTTGTTTTCTATATGCATTTACTAAATTTGGAAAAATAAGTGTTATTAATTCAATTCTTTATACATTATCTTACAGTTTTATATTTTCTTGTTCAACTTTAATAAACGATTTGGTAGATTATACAAAGGCCAATGATAAAGACTATAAAGAAAATGTTAATTTTATAGGTAAATTTAATAATAATCCTAGATCAGTTTTTATTTTAACAATTATACTTTTATTTTTTGCGACATTGACTGGCTTATTTTTAGTTATTAGAACCAATATTTTTCTTCTATTCATAGGGGCAATTGGTTTTTTATTTGCCATTGCATATACATATGGACCTTTTCCTATATCAAGATTCCCTTTAGGAGAATTAGCTGTCTGTATCATTGTATCTTTTCAAAGCTTTGTTGCAGTATATATACAGAACCCTGCTATTATGTTAATAATAGTGAACTCCAAAGGATTATCAATCAATGTAAATATGGCTGAAATTTTTTCCATAATTATAGTTTTTTTGCCAATTTCATTGCTTGTAACCAATTTCATGGTTATCAATAATTTATGTGACATGAAAGAAGATATCCTTAACGATCGTAAAACTTTAAGCTTTTATCTTGGTGAAAAAAACAGTGTTAAGTTTTTCTCAATTATTTTTATCACTGTATGGTTAAGCGTTATATCATTAATTTATTTTAATGTACTTCCATTGGTTAGTTCAATATTATTTTTCTTTATCCCGTATAGCGTTTATGTGGTACTATACTTAAATAAACATCACCGTAAGGGAGATAAAGAGCGAAATGGAAAAAATCTGGCTATTTTGTTAGGTGCGTTGATTATTGTTTATTTTATATCATTCTTAAAAGTCTAGAGACTACTAGTGGAACTGTTAATATTGTGTGAACAGCTCGTGGCGTCACCAATCTAGGTGTACTAAAATTAAGATTTTCAAAATCACATAAAACGAGTTTTAATATGTAAACTAACGTATAATGGATTTTAGTTAGTTTAATAATTGGAAATAAAAAACTCTAACGTATTCGTTAGAGTTTTTTATGTATCCAAATTTCTAATTTTATTTCACAAAAAATGTAGTCAAAAATATAGTCATTTGGTTGATTTTTAATGCAATATATTGAAATTCAAAAAATCAATAATCGCATAAAATCAAGGTTTTAAACGTCAACTGACGTGTAATGACCTATTATTTTACTTCAGTAAAGATTACGTGTTTACGCAATTTTGGTGAGTATTTTTTCAATTGAAGACGGTCTGGAGTGTTACGTTTGTTTTTTGAAGTAAGGTACAAGCGTTCACCAGATTCTTTGTGTTCAAGTGTAATATTTACGCGCATGGTATCTCCCTTCTAATTATTTAGCTGCTTTAGCGATTTTACGTCCTTTGTAGTATCCTTTAAGTGATACACGGTGAGAACGTGAGTAATCTCCAGTAGTTTCGTCAAATTTAACTGATGGAGCAGTCAATTTGTAGTGTGTACGACGTTTGTTTTTCTTCGCTTTTGAAGTGTGACGTGCAGGTACTGCCATGTTTTATTTCCTCCGATAATATTTTTTAATTTGTTCTTGATTTTGAATCAACTTTAACATAATAACATATCTTTTTTGTAAAGTAAAGTTACTTGACAAAAAAATTTAAAAAGTTGGCTATTTAACGTTTTCAAGTTAAATAATATCTAAAAATGAGGTGTCTCTTCTTCTTTACAGTCCTTTTTTGTGATAAAATAGAAGAGATTGAATAGCTACAATAGTAGAAAGGAATAAATGGGCTGAATTTGCAAAAATTTGGTGCCGGTATATCTTATTTATGAAATTACAAAAACCTAAAGGAACACAAGATATTTTACCTAGCGAAAGTGCTAAATGGCAATATGTCGAAGCTGTTGCGCGTGAAACTTTTAAGAAATATAACTACAGCGAAATTCGTACACCAATGTTCGAACATTACGAAGTTATCAGCCGTTCTGTCGGTGACACAACTGATATCGTGACAAAAGAAATGTATGATTTCCATGATAAAGGTGACCGTCATATCACTTTGCGTCCGGAAGGAACAGCGCCAGTAGTTCGTTCTTTTGTGGAAAATAAATTATTTGCACCAGAAGTTCAAAAACCAGTCAAAATGTACTACATTGGCTCAATGTTCCGTTACGAACGTCCACAAGCTGGTCGTTTACGTGAATTCCACCAAGTTGGTGTTGAGTGCTTTGGCTCAGCAAATCCAGCGACAGACGTTGAAACAATTGCTATGGCTTACCAATTGTTCCAAACATTGGGAATCAAAGATGTGACACTTCACTTGAACACTCTAGGAAGTGCTGCTAGCCGCAAGGCTTACCGTCAAGCTTTGATTGATTATTTGACACCAATGCGTGACAAATTGTCAGCAGATAGCCAACGTCGTTTGGATGAAAACCCACTTCGTGTTCTTGATTCAAAAGAAAAAGAAGATAAAGTAGCTGTTGAAAATGCACCATCAATTCTTGATTACCTCGATGAAGAAAGTCAAGCTCATTTTGATGCTGTGCGTGAAATGCTTGATACGCTTAACATTCCATATGTTATCGATACAAACATGGTTCGTGGACTTGATTACTACAACCACACAATCTTTGAATTCATCACAACAGTTGACAAATCAGATTTGACAATCTGTGCTGGTGGACGCTACGACAGCCTTGTTGAATACTTTGATGGACCAGAAACACCAGGATTTGGTTTTGGACTTGGTCTTGAACGTTTACTTCTTATCTTGGAAAAACAAGGTATCGAGTTGCCAGTTGAAAAAGAAATGGACACATACATTGCTGTTTTGGGTCAAGGTGCTAACATTAAAGCCCTTGAACTTGTTCAAGCAATCCGTAACCAAGGTTTCTCAGCTGAACGCGATTACCTTGGACGTAAAATCAAAGCTCAATTCAAATCAGCTGATGCTTTCAACGCCAAAACAATTATCACATTAGGTGAAAGTGAAATTGAAGCTGGTCAAGTAACTGTGAAAAATAACAAAACTCGTGAAGAAGTTTCAGTAAGCTTTGCCGAAATCGAGTCAAACTTCGGTGAAATCTTGGCAAAACTAAGCTAAGAATAGCTAAAATTCAAGGCGTTATGGATGCCATGCTAATGAAAAGGCTTAATGAGAAAAGAATTTGAAAAACTCCGCCACATGGGTGGGGTTTTTCTTTGCTTTTTGCTATAATAGATAAGAATGAATAAATTTTAAACGGAGAATCGTATCAAATGAAACGTACAATGTATGCTGGTCGTGTTCGCAGCGAACACATTGGTCAAGAAATTACCTTAAAAGGTTGGGTCGGACGTCGTCGTGACCTAGGTGGACTTATCTTCATCGATCTTCGTGACCGTGAAGGAATTATGCAATTAGTCATTAATCCAGAAAAAGTTTCAAGTGATGTTATGGCGACAGCAGAAAAACTTCGTAACGAATTCGTTATCGAAGTTACTGGTGAAGTTGCACAACGTGAACAAGCAAACAAAAACTTGCCAACTGGTGAAGTTGAGTTGAAAGTAGCTGCTTTGACAATCTTGAATACAGCTAAAACAACACCATTTGAAATCAAAGATGATGTTGAAGTCAGTGATGATAACCGTCTTCGTTACCGTTACTTGGATCTTCGTCGTCCAAAAATGCTTAACAACTTTAAATTGCGTGCAAAAGTTACTCACTCAATCCGTAACTACTTGGATGGTCTTGAATTTATCGATGTTGAAACACCAATGTTGACAAAATCAACTCCAGAAGGTGCACGTGACTACTTGGTACCAAGTCGTGTTAACCAAGGTCATTTCTATGCTTTGCCACAAAGTCCACAAATCACAAAACAATTGTTGATGAATGCTGGTTTTGACCGCTACTATCAAATTGTTAAATGTTTCCGTGACGAAGACTTGCGTGGTGACCGTCAACCTGAATTTACACAGGTCGATATGGAAACATCATTCTTGTCAGATAAAGATATCCAAGATATCACTGAAGGAATGATTGCAAAAGTCATGAAAGATACTAAAGGAATCGACGTTACATTGCCATTCCCACGTATGTCTTATGACGATGCGATGAACAATTACGGTTCAGATAAACCTGATACACGTTTTGAAATGCTTTTACAAGACTTGACAGACCTTGTCAAGGACGTTGACTTCAAAGTCTTCTCACAAGCGCCAGTCGTAAAAGCAATTGTTGTTAAAGGTAACGCTGATAAATACTCACGTAAAAGCATTGATAAATTAACTGAATTCGCAAAACAATTCGGTGCTAAAGGGCTTGCTTGGGTTAAATTCACAGACGGTTCTCTAAACGGACCTGTTGCTAAATTCTTGACAACTATTGAAGATGAGTTGACAGCAAGTTTACAACTTGAAGACAACGATTTGGTTCTCTTTGTAGCTGATACACTTGAAGTTGCTAACAATACACTTGGTGCCCTTCGTACTCGTATCGCTAAAGAACTTGATATGGTTGACAACTCTAAATTCAACTTCCTTTGGGTTGTTGATTGGCCAATGTTTGAATGGTCTGAAGAAGAAGGACGTTACATGTCAGCTCACCACCCATTCACATTGCCAACTGAAGAATCAGCTCACGAATTAGAAGGTGACCTTGCTAAAGTTCGTGCCGTTGCATACGATATCGTTCTTAATGGTTATGAACTTGGTGGTGGTAGTCTTCGTATCAACCAACGTGAATTGCAAGAACGTATGTTCAAAGCTCTTGGCTTTACAGCTGAAGAAGCAAATGACCAATTTGGTTTCTTGCTAGAAGCTATGAACTATGGTTTCCCACCACACGGTGGACTTGCTATCGGTCTTGACCGCTTCGTTATGCTTCTTGCTGGTGAAGATAACATTCGTGAAGTTATTGCTTTCCCTAAAAATAACAAAGCAACTGACCCAATGACACAAGCACCAAGTCTTGTATCAGACAAACAATTGGATGAATTGGCTTTATCAACTAAAAACTAATGATTAAAAAAGCATCTCTCAAAAAGAAAACAAAATATATTGTAAGCCGCTGGGCTAAAAAATATGGTCTTTTAAAAACGATGCAAAGCATTTCAAGAGAGAAGTACGCGGAAAAAATTTCCGCTTCTCTTTTTTATGGCTTGCTTTCTGCTATCGCGGTGAATTTTTTCTTCCAACCAGGTCACGTTTATTCAAGTGGAGCAACTGGTTTGGCACAGGTTTTATCTGCTATTAGCGAGCGTGTGATTGGATTTAAGTTACCAATTTCTATCGTTTTTTATGCGATTAACATACCGCTTTTGATTTTAGCTTGGTATAAAATTGGTCACAAATTCACTGTTTTTACCCTTATCACAGTTTCGATGAGTTCTTTCTTCATCCAAATCGTTCCTGAAGTTACTTTAACACCAGACCCTTTGGTTAATGCCATTTTTGGTGGTTTGGTCATGGGAACGGGTGTCGGATTTAGTTTGAAATCTCGTATTTCTAGTGGTGGTACTGATATCGTCAGTCTGACCATTCGCAAGAAAACAGGTCGTGATGTCGGAAGTATTTCTCTCATGGTAAATGGTGTTATCATGATTTTTGCGGGTATCTTATTTGGTTGGCAATATGCGCTTTATTCAATGGTGACTATTTTTGTTTCAAGTCGTGTGACGAATGCGATTTTCACCAAACAAAAGAAAATGCAAGCAATGATTGTCACAAGTTGCCCTGAAAAAGTTATCGCGATGATTCATACTAAACTACACCGTGGTGTGACACAGATTAACGATGCTGAAGGTACTTATAATCATGAGAAGAAAGCTGTGCTACTAGCTATTATTACCCGTGAGGAATATGCTGATTTTAGATATTTAATGAAAAAGACTGATCCAAAAGCTTTCGTTTCAGTTGCTGAGAATGTTCATATTATTGGTCGATTCGTTGATGATTAGCCTTTACTGTTAGATTTCCTATGATTTTTAGGAGGAGTGTTACATGTCTCAAACATTAAAAAAAGTTCGAAGTCTATTGCTCATTGCTTTAGGTGTGGCAATTTATACTTTTGGCTTTGTTAAATTCAATATGGCAAACGCTCTTGCTGAAGGTGGCGTTGCCGGGGTTACATTGATTATTCATGCGCTGTACGGCATTAACCCTGCTTATACTTCCCTTATTTTAAACGTTCCACTGTTTATTTTAGGAGCGCGTATCTTTGGGAAAAAATCGCTAGCGCTGACCATCTATGGAACGGTTTTAATGTCAGTCTTCATTTGGATTTGGCAAAGAGTGCCAATTCAGATTGTCCTTCATAATGATATGATGTTGGTTGCGGTTGTTGCTGGTCTATTTGCCGGTGTTGGTAGTGGATTAGTTTTCCGATATGGAGCAACAACTGGTGGTACTGATATCATCGGACGTGTGGTTGAAGAAAAATTCGGTACGAAACTTGGTCAGACACTTCTCTTCGTAGATGCTGTTGTACTTACAGCTTCTTTAGTCTACATTGACTTACAACACATGCTTTATACTTTGGTAGCGAGCTTTGTTTACAGTCAAGTGTTGACGATTGTGCAAAATGGTGGTTATACGGTACGTGGTATGATTATCATTACACAAAAATCTGAAGAAGCTGCGCAAGCTATTCTCAATGAAATCAATCGTGGTGTTACTTTCCTTAATGGTAAGGGTGCCTACTCAGGAAATGAAAAGAATATTTTGTACGTGGTTTTAAATCCAGGTGAAGTTCGTGATGTCAAAGGCATTATGGCAAACTTGGATCCAGATGCGTTCATTTCTATTATTGATGTTGATGAAGTCGTGTCTTCAGACTTTAAAATCAGACGAAAAAATTACGATAAATAAAAATAAAGATGAGGTGAAAAATCACCCATCTTTATTTTTTTGATATTATTATCTGAAAAAATGATAGTATATTACTAAAGAGTGTGTAAGCGCTTGCTTAACGGACTTATTGTGCTATCATGATTAGTGTAAGGATTGTTACTGGTCAAGCAGGCAAAACCTAAATAGATACTGAAAGGATTGTAAGACTCCGCTGCTTACAAGTTTATTTGGTATTTATTTAGGTTTTTCTTTATGGTCAGAAAAGAAAAATAGGAGGAGCTTATTCGTATGGCAAAATATACTGAATTAGCAAAAGACATTATCGCACACGTTGGTGGTAGAGAAAATATCAATAGTCTAAAACACTGTGTCACACGACTTCGTTTTGATTTGAAAGATGAATCAAAAGCTGATGATGATTACCTCAAACAACGTGATGGTATTGTAACAGTTGTTAAAGCTGGTGGACAATACCAAGTTGTTATCGGAAATCACGTTCCAGATGTCTATGACGAAGTTGTGAAAGTTGGGGGCTTAGCAGCTGGAGGTAGTTTAGACATTGATGAAGGAGATACAAAAGCTAAAGGCAATCTTTTTGATCAATTCGTCGCTTTGGTATCAAGTCTATTCCAACCAATGCTTGGAGCTTTGTCAGCAGCTGGTATGTTAAAAGGTGTTGTTGCCTTGATGGCAGCTTGTGGCGTACCAGCAACTGATGGAGCCTACATTGTCCTAAATGCAGTTGGTGATGGATTCTTCCAATTCTTACCAATTATCTTAGCTTATAATGCTGCTAATCGTTTCAAGATGAACAAATTTACAGCAATGGCTATCGCTTTTGCTCTAGTTTATCCTGATATTGCTCAAAGCTTTACTGGAGATGCTCCTCTTTATACGTTATTTAAAGGAACTGTCATTGAATCAGACATTTATGCGACATTCCTTGGCTTGCCAATTATTTTCCCAGCATCAAGCTACCTACAAACTGTTCTTCCAATTTTACTTGCCATTTTTGTAGGAGCAAAATTAGAAAAATTCTTTAATAAAGTAATTCCAGATGTTGTGAAAGTTTTCGTGGTTCCATTCTTTGTTATGCTAATCACAGTTCCGCTTGCTTTTATCATCATTGGACCTTTGATGACTTGGGCATCAGACCTTGTTGGTGTTGTCTTCCAAGCAATCTATGACTTTAACCCAGTTATTTTTGGTATTATTTTGGGTGCTTTATGGCAAGTGCTTGTTATGTTTGGACTTCACTGGGGTCTTGTTCCAATTGCGATTTTGGATTTTGCGACAAAAGGTTACAGTAATCTCCTTGTAGCTTCTGTTTCAATCTGTTTCGCTCAGGCTGGTTCACTCCTTAACATTTTCTTTAGAACCAAAGAAGATAAAGTGAAACAACTGACAATTCCAGCCTTTATTTCAGCTCTATTTGGGGTAACAGAGCCTGCTATTTATGGTATTACACTTCCAATGCGTATGCCATTTATCATGACTTGTGTTGCTGGTGCTATCCAAGGTGCATTCCTAGGATTCTTTAATGTAACTGGTTATACAATGGGAGGTATGGGCTTGTTTGCCATTCCATCATATATCTTACCAGCAGGTATGACTGGTGATGCTAATAACGTTTGGTACTTCATCGCTTCAATCTTTATCTCATTTATCTTGGGATTTGTTTTGACACAATTTACAAAAATCCCAAAACTCTATGAAAAATAGTTGGTTTAAAAAGGGAATAAGAAAAGCCGCAATTAGCGGCTTTTCTTATGTGTGGGATAGTAATTATGCTCGATTTTGCCCCATATTTCCTAGAAAGATAAAAAAGATGTTGCTATTAGCAACATCTTTTTTGAAATTACATTTCGTTTGGTGCTTCAACGCCAAGAAGACGAAGTGCTTCTTTAAGAACTGTAGCAGTTGCGTAGCTGAGGGCTAGACGGCTGTCACGTTCTGGATTTTCGTCAAGGATACGTGTGTGTGCGTAGTATTTGTTGAAGCTTTGTGCAAGGCTGATAGCGAATTTTGCAATGATTGATGGCTCAAAATTGTCAGCTGCACGTTTGATAATACGTGGGAAGTCTTGGATAAGTTTGATAATTTCCCAGCTTTCAGCATCGTTAAGGCTGTAAACGTCATTTACAGATGGTGTAAACTCAGCTTTGCGAAGGATTGATTGGATACGAGCGTGAGCGTATTGAACGTAAGGTCCAGTTTCACCTTCAAATGATACCATAGCATCAAGGTCAAAGTCATAACCATTCAAGCGGTCTGTTTTCAAATCGTAGAATTTGATTGCTCCGACACCAACGGCGTGAGCGACAGCTTCTTTGTCAGTAAGGTTAGGATTTTTAGCGTTGATTTGGTCTTCAGCGCGTTTAACAGCTTCAGCAATTGTTGGTTCAAGAAGGATAACATTACCTTTACGAGTTGATAGTTTTTTACCTTCTTTTGTAACAAGACCAAATGGCACGTGAGTGATATCTTCATTCCATTTGAAGTCCATTTCGTTAAGAACGGCTTTCAATTGTTTGAAGTGAGCTGATTGTTCGTTACCAACGACGTAGATGGCTTTGGCAAAGTCATAAGTACGTTTGCGGTAAAGAGCGGCAGCCAAGTCACGTGTGATGTAAAGTGTTGCACCGTCAGATTTTTTGATAAGTGCTGGGTGTTCGATACCATATTTTTCAAGGTTAACAACTTGAGCACCTTGAGATTCTTCAAGAAGACCTTTTTCAGTCAAGATATCGACAACTTCATCCATTTTGTCATTGTAGAAAGCTTCACCGTTAAAGCTATCAAATGAAACACCAAGTTCATTGTAAAGGCGGTTGAATTCTACAAGACTTTCGTCACGGAACCATTGCCATAGTGAGATAGCTTCTTCGTCGCCTGCTTCCAATTTACGGAACCATTCGCGAGCTTCTTCATCAAGTTCTGGTTTAGTTTCAGCTTCAGCGTTGATACGAACGTAAAGTTTCAAGAGTTCGTCGATTGGATGAGCTTTAACAGCTTCTTCGTCACCCCATTTTTTGTAGGCAACAATCAACATACCGAACTGTTTACCCCAGTCACCAAGGTGATTGATTTTAACAGCTTTATAACCGAGTTTTTCAAAAATGTTAGCCAAGCTATCACCGATAACAGTTGAACGAAGGTGTCCAATTGAGAATGGTTTAGCGATGTTTGGGCTAGACATATCGATAGCAACATTGCGACCTTGTCCTAAATCTTGGCTAGCATAGTCGCTTCCGTTTGCGATAACTTTTCCTAGAACATCAGCAGAGATGCTTTTTTTGTCGAGGAAGAAGTTGATGTATGGACCAACAGCTTCAATTTTTTCAAAACCTGTTTTATCCAATTTTTCAGCAATATCAGCTGCAATCATTTGTGGTGCTTTACGGAGGATTCGAGCCAATGAGAATGCAGGGAAAGCAAGGTCACCCATATCAGAATTTTTTGGGATTTCAAGCAGATTAACAATTTGTTCTTGGTCTAATTCTGGAACAATAGTTTGAATGCGTTCTGCAATTGTACGTTTAGTATCCATAATTTTCTCCTAAATCAGTTAGTCATATTATTTTAACATAAAAATAAGAAATAAACGAGGTTCCTGTCAAGAAAACGTTTGAAGTAAGAAAAATTAAGCTATTAAAGGAAAGATGGGCTGTGAAAGGGTGAAAATATTTTATTTTTTTGGTATAATTTTAAGGATAAATATACACAAAGGGAAACTTAGATGAATAAAATAGAACGTCAAAATCGAATCAAACGATTGATTCAATCTGGGCATATTGGAACCCAAGAAGAAATCAAGCGACATTTGCAAGAAGAAGGTATTAACGTCACACAAGCAACCCTATCACGTGACCTTCGTGAGATTGGGCTCTTAAAATTGCGTGATGCTTCTGGAAAACTTTATTACAGTTTGTCTGAAACGTCAGAGACAACTTTTGGAGCTAACATTCGCTCATATATTTTGAAAGTGGCTCGTGCTGGTTTCATGCTTGTGCTTCATACTAATCTTGGGGAAGCTGATGTTTTGGCAAACTTGATTGACAGTAGCGATATTTCAGAAGTTCTTGGAACTGTAGCAGGTGCTGATACGCTATTGGTTATTTGCAAGGATGAAGAAACTGCTCAAGCATTTGAGCGTGATTTAGCAACAGGGCTATGATTGACTACGATCAAGCCGTTGAACATTTGGTTGAAACTATCCAAAAGCATGATAGCGTAGTCGAATTTCAAAAGGCAGAAAAAAAGATTAAAGAATTTCCAGAACTAGACAGTTTGGTCAAAGAGATGAAGGCATACCAGCAAGAAGCTGTTTTATTTCAAAAGATTGATAAAACAGTTGCTGAGAAAACTGCTGGTATGCAGGCTGACCAGCTGCAAGAGGAATTATCAGAACTTCCAATTGTTAAAGATTATCGTGATAAAATGCAAGATGCGAGTGATCTGATTCAATATATTACAAACAGCTTGGAAATGAAAATTAACGAGGAGTTAAGTGATGGCAAAAGATAAAATTTCTCCAGGCATGCAACAGTATTTGGATGTTAAAAAAGACTATCCAGATGCTTTTTTACTTTTCCGCATGGGAGATTTTTACGAATTATTTTACGATGATGCAGTTAAGGCTGCACAGATTTTAGAGATTAGTTTGACTAGTCGAAATAAAAACGCTGAAAATCCTATTCCAATGGCAGGGGTACCATATCACTCAGCTCAGCAATATATTGATGTCCTTGTTGAAATGGGCTACAAAGTTGCGATTGCAGAACAAATGGAAGATCCCAAAAAAGCAGTCGGTGTTGTAAAACGTGAAGTTGTTCAAGTCATTACGCCAGGTACGGCAGTCGATTCGACAAAACCTGACAATGCCAATAATTTCTTAGTGGCTATTGATTCTGATGGCAAGACTTTTGGTCTAGCTTACATGGATGTGTCGACAGGTGAATTTTATGCGACAAGTCTGTCAGATTTTGCCAGTCTTAAAAGTGAAATCCTAAACCTTAAAGCACGTGAGATTGTTGTTGGCTACGAACTTTCAGAAGAAGAAAAACACAGTCTTGTTAAACAACTCAATTTGCTTTTATCGTTTGAACAAGAGCGTTTTGAAGATGTGCACTTGATTGATTCTAACTTGGCATCTTTGGAGATTTCAGCTGCTGAGAAATTACTACAGTACGTCCATACCACTCAAAAACGTGAGCTCAGCCATTTGCAAAAATTGGTTCACTATGAAATCAAAGATTATCTTCAAATGTCTTATACGACAAAATCAAGTCTTGATTTGTTAGAAAATGCACGTACAAGCAAGAAACACGGTAGTCTTTATTGGTTGCTTGATGAGACAAAGACAGCTATGGGGATGCGTCTTTTACGCAATTGGATCGACCGTCCTTTGGTTAATCGAGAACAAATCGAAGAACGTCAAAATATCATTCAAGTTTTCTTAGACAATTTCTTTGAGCGTAGTGATTTGACGGATAGTCTTAAGGGTGTTTATGATATTGAACGCTTGGCGAGTCGTGTGTCATTTGGTAAGGCTAATCCAAAAGACCTTCTTCAACTTGGTCATACTTTGGGGCAAGTGCCTACTATCAAGGCTATTTTGGAATCCTTTGAAAGTCCATACCTTGACAAACTTGTCAACAGCATTGACACTCTTCCTGAGTTGGAATCATTGATTAGCTCTGCTATTGACCTAGATGCTCAAGCTGTCATCACAGAAGGTAGCATCATTAAAACTGGTTTTGATGAGACTTTGGATAAATACCGCAAAGTCATGCGTGAAGGTACAAGCTGGATTGCTGAGATTGAAGCTAAAGAACGTGCCGCAAGTGGTATTACAAATCTAAAAATTGATTACAATAAAAAAGATGGCTATTATTTCCATGTCACAAATTCTAACCTTTCTTTAGTACCAGATTATTTCTTCCGTAAAGCAACTTTGAAGAATTCAGAACGTTTTGGTACGGCAGAACTGGCTAAAATTGAAGGTGAAATGTTAGAAGCGCGTGAACAATCAGCGAGCCTAGAATACGATATTTTCATGCGTGTTCGTGCGCAGGTTGAACGTTATATTTCTCGTTTGCAAGACTTAGCAAAAGCTATTTCAACGGTCGATGTCTTACAAAGTTTAGCTGTGGTCGCTGAAAATAATCATTATGTGCGTCCAACTTTCAACGATAGCCATGAGATTAAGATTGAAAAAGGTCGTCACGCAGTCGTTGAAAAAGTCATGGGCACTCAAGAATATATTCCAAATACGATTACATTTGGTAGAAATACTAATATTCAGCTGATTACTGGTCCTAATATGAGTGGTAAGTCAACTTATATGCGTCAGCTAGCATTGACTGTTATCATGGCACAAATGGGGTCTTATGTCGCTGCTGAAAGTGTCAGCCTACCAGTCTTCGATGCTATTTTCACACGTATTGGTGCAGCAGATGACTTGATTTCAGGTCAGTCAACCTTCATGGTAGAAATGATGGAAGCTAACCAAGCTATTAAACGTGCTAGTGATAAGTCTCTGATTCTCTTTGATGAATTGGGACGTGGTACGGCTACCTATGATGGTATGGCTTTGGCGCAATCTATTATTGAGTATATTCATGACCATATTGGGGCTAAAACGATGTTTGCAACACACTATCATGAATTGACAGCTCTGTCAACGACATTGACACACCTTGTCAACGTCCATGTTGCAACCCTTGAACGTAATGGTGATGTGACTTTCCTTCACAAGATTGCAGAAGGACCAGCTGATAAATCCTATGGTATTCACGTTGCGAAAATTGCAGGCTTACCAGAAGATTTATTACAACGTGCAGACAGCATTTTAACCAACCTTGAATCAGGTGCTGCGCAGCTTCATTTGACACCAGAAGTTGACAGTGAACCAGTAGCAACTGAGTCAGAAGTTTCAGAACCTGTAGTGGAGCAATTAAGTCTTTTTGCAGAAGATTCTTCTAATCAAGAAGTGATTGAAGCACTTAAGAAAGTTGATTTGATGAACTTGACACCTATGCAGGCTATGAATGTCATCTATGAATTGAAAAATATGTTATAAATAAGGAGGCAATCAAAAAAGGATTGCCTTTTTACTTTGTGTTATAATTAGAGGTAAACAATCGTTAATGAAAGGAAGAGAGGCAGCCTTTGAGCGCTTCTATCAGATAAATTATGAGTAAAATTATCGAGTTACCAGAGGTTCTAGCCAACCAAATTGCTGCTGGTGAGGTTATTGAACGCCCGGCTAGCGTGGTCAAGGAATTAGTAGAAAATTCGATTGATGCTGGAAGCAGTCAGATTACGATTGAAATCGAAGAGTCTGGTTTGAAAAAAATCCAAGTTACTGATAACGGTGAGGGAATTGCTCAAGAGGATGTTGCTCTTAGTTTGCACCGTCATGCGACTAGTAAAATTAAAAGTCAAGCTGATTTGTTTCGAATCAGAACGCTTGGTTTCCGTGGCGAAGCCATTCCTTCCATTGCTTCAATCAGTCATTTTACGGTGAAAACAGCAACGGCTGATGAAAATTATGGGACGCTTTTGATTGCTAAGGGGGGCGAAATTGAAAAGCAAGAGCCAATCTCGACGCCCGTTGGAACAAAAATTACAGTTGAAAATCTGTTTTACAACACACCAGCTCGTCTTAAGTATATGAAGAGTCTACAGTCAGAGTTGGCACATATTGTTGATGTGGTCAATCGTTTGAGTTTGGCACATCCTGAAATTGCCTTCACTTTGATTAATGATGGACGTCAGATGACAACGACATCAGGTACTGGAGATTTGCGCCAAGCGATTGCTGGGATTTATGGCTTAAACACAGCTAAGAAGATGATTGAGATTTCAAATGCAGATCTTGATTTTGAGGTATCAGGTTACATTAGTTTACCTGAATTGACGCGTGCGAATCGCAATTATATTACGATTTTGATTAACGGACGTTACATCAAAAATTTCTTACTGAATCGTGCCATCTTGGACGGCTATGGTTCAAAATTGATGGTTGGTCGTTTCCCGATTGCTGTCATTGATATCCAGATTGACCCTTATCTTGCTGATGTCAATGTTCACCCAACAAAGCAAGAAGTTCGTATTTCAAAAGAAAAAGAACTGATGACTCTCATCAGCTCAGCTATTGCAGAGAGTTTACGTGCTCAGGATTTGATTCCAGATGCTCTTGAAAATCTAGCTAAGTCAAGCACTCGTGGCTTGCCTAAACCAGAGCAAACGAGTCTGCCTTTAAAACAATCAAATCTTTATTATGACAAAGAGCGTCACGATTTCTTTGTGAAATCAGATACTGTTGAAGAGCAGCCAGTTCAGCTGTTTAATGAGGTTGACACACCTGTCAAGGAAGTTGACAAGCAGTCTTCAGTCAAATACGCACAGCGTTCTACTCAGGGAAACCTTGCAGACGGCGAGCATGATGACCTTGATTTCAAAAATAAATCTAAAATTAATAAGTTGCTCGAAAATCTTGATGGTGAAGAATCATCAACTTTCCCTGAACTTGATTATTTTGGTCAGATGCATGGGACATATCTTTTTGCGCAGGGAAATGGTGGCCTTTATATCATTGACCAACATGCGGCGCAGGAACGTGTTAAATATGAATATTATCGTGACAAAATTGGTGACGTCGATGCTTCACTCCAACAATTGCTCATGCCATATTTGTTTGAGTTTTCTGGAGCAGATTTTATCAAGCTTCAAGAAAAAATGGAGCTTTTAAATCAAGTTGGCATCAATCTAGAACCATATGGGAACAATACATTTATTCTTCGTGAACATCCTATTTGGATGAAAGAAGAGGAGATTGAATCGGCTGTTTATGAAATGTGTGATATGTTACTTTTGACAAATGAAGTATCTGTCAAAAAATATCGTGCAGAGTTAGCGATTATGATGTCATGCAAACGTTCAATCAAAGCTAATCACACTCTTGATGATTATTCAGCACGTCAACTTTTAGTGCAATTATCACAATGTAAGAACCCATATAACTGTCCACACGGTCGTCCTGTTCTGGTCAACTTTACCAAATCAGACATGGAAAAGATGTTCCGCCGTATTCAAGAAAATCATACAAGTTTAAGAGAGTTAGGAAAATACTAAATGTACGATTATATCAAAGGAAAATTAACTAAAATTACTGCAAAATATATTGTCGTTGAAGCTGGAGGATTAGGCTACATTATCAACGTTGCTAATCCATACAGTTTTTCTGATTTGATGAATCAAGATGTTCAAATCTACCTTCATCAAGTTGTTCGAGAAGATGCACAGCTTTTGTTTGGCTTTCATACAGAAGATGAAAAAGCAGTCTTTCTTAACCTTATTTCAGTTTCTGGAATTGGTCCGACAACAGCGCTAGCGATTATCGCAGTGGATGATAATGAAGGTCTCGTAACTGCTATTGACAATAGTGATATTCGTTATCTGATGAAATTTCCAAAAATCGGTAAAAAAACGGCTCAACAAATGGTGCTTGATTTAGCTGGTAAGTTTGCTGATGTTTCTATGGAAAATGGCTTAGCTTCTCAGGCAAAAGCTGTGGCAAACGAACAGCTTGAAGAAGCCATGGAAGCTCTTTTGGCACTTGGCTACAAGGCAGCAGAACTTAAGAAAATTCGTAAGTTCTTTGAAGGTACAAATGAAACCGCAGAACAATACATCAAATCAAGCCTTAAGATGTTGATGAAGGGCTAGTTATCAAGGAATTACAGGAGATGTTTCACATGAAACGTTGTAGTTGGGTAAGGGAAAATAATCCTTTGTATGTTGTTTATCATGATACTGAGTGGGGAAAGCCACTGCATGATGATCAAGCACTTTTTGAGCTTTTATGTCTTGAAACTTATCAAGCGGGACTTTCTTGGGAGACTATTCTTAATAAACGCGCAGCATTTAAGCAATCTTTTTATGACTACGATGTGACAAAAGTGGCGCAAATGACTGATGAAGAACTTGAAATGCTTCTTCAAAATCCTGAAATTGTTCGAAATCGTCGTAAGATTTTTGCGACACGTACAAATGCTAAAGCTTTTATCAAGATTCAGAAAGAATTTGGCTCTTTTGATGAGTATCTTTGGCGTTGGGTTGGTTACGCTCCTATCGTAAATGAGGTGGAGGATTACGCGAGTTTTCCAGCTAGCACGCCTTTATCTGAAAATCTTTCTAAGGATTTAAAAAAACGTGGCTTTAAATTTGTAGGTCCTGTTTGTGTTTATTCTTTTCTTCAGGCAGCAGGTTTGGTAAATGACCATGAAGTAGATTGTGATTTTAAATCAATTTAGTCATCTGATAGTGTCAGGTGGCTTTTTTTGACACTCTTGTCAATTATCTGTAAAACATCTTGACAGTATTAGTGAAATAAGGTATTCTGTAAAGAAAATTCTGTGAAGGGTTGGTGGGAGATATGGAAAGTTTAAGCATAAAAAGGAATACGTTAGTTTTTTTACTATCAAATTTTCTGGTTAGTGTGGCTTATTCGTTGCCGCATTCTATTTTGACAGTAATTTTATTAGCCAAAGGTTTAAGCTTATCACAGATTCTAATCATTCAGTCAGCTTATAGTATTGCTATCGTCTTATTTGAATTTCCAAGTGGACTATTAGCAGATAATTATTCCAGAAAAAATCTTTACAGCCTGTCAAAGCTATTTTTAATCATCATGTTTTTGATTGTGCTATTTAGCAATCAGTTTTACTTGATTTTTGCGGCTTGGTTTTGTTACGGGATTGCCGCAGCTTTAGATAGTGGAACACTTGATGCTTACATTATTAATCAGCTTAAATTAGCGCACCGTGAAGCAGAACTTCGAAAATTTCTGGCCTTAAGTAACCGTCTAGAGATCGTTGGACTCTTACTAGGAAGTAGTCTAGGTGGGATTCTTTATCACTTTATCGGGATTAACATTTATGTCTTAGGAACAGTTTTTCTTGTGGCTTCAACCCTTATCAGTTTTTTCTTTTTTAAAGAGACAACAAAGTCAGAGTCACTACAAGATAATCATGTAATGGTTTTGAAAAAGCAAATTACTGATAGTTTTAAAGAACTTCGCAAGCAGCCACGTTTGAGTTTAATTCTGATTTTTGATTTTCTGACTCAGATTTTCTTTCAGACACATTTTCAGCTTTGGCAATCATTTTTCTTAAGCAAGGGGATTGATAGTCAGTATTTTCCATTCTTTTACATTGCTTTTCAAGTCATCACACTTTTTTCATATTCTATCAACATTGATGGTATTAAAAAGTATGCTGGTGTGCTTAAGTTCAGTCCGTTGATTGTTTTTCTACCGTTGACATTCTTTTTAGGGAAGATTGAGATTTTCTTGACAGCTTATTTCATATTTGTTTTTGTCTTTTATGTGATTGAATTTATTTTAAATTATCAATTTAACAAAATGGTTTCTGTTGAGAATATTTCTTCTTTGATTTCATTTAAGTCAACAGTAAGTCGTATAGGAAGTGTTTTACTACTATGCATATTAAGTTTTATGGTGAAGCAAATGTCTGTTTCAGCAGTCATGGCAATTAACTTTATGCTATCTTTGATTTTGCTTGCGGTTTTGTCTGTGATAATTATGAAAAAAGCCGTCGTTGACAGTGATGTAAAGTAAGTTTACAACGTTTTTACACTTGTTTACGCGAAGCTTATTACAAAAAAACGTTAATTTTCAGCTTTTTTTGGTAGAATAAAATTAAATTACGAATAGATAAGTAGGTGGCAATTATGAAAGCTGAAATCATTGCTGTTGGAACAGAGATTTTAACAGGACAAATCACAAATACGAATGCACAATTTCTATCAGAGGAATTTGCTAAGTTAGGGATTGATGTCTTTTTCCAAACGGCAGTTGGGGACAATGAAGAACGTCTTCTGTCTATCATTGATTTGGCAAGTAAGCGCAGTGATTTAGTTGTTCTTTGCGGTGGTTTAGGACCAACCGAAGATGATTTAACAAAACAAACTTTGGCAAAATATCTAGGACGTAACTTGGTTTTTGATGAACAGGCAAGTAAACGTTTGGATGAATTCTTTGCGACACGTCCGCAATTTACAAGAACAGCTAACAATGAACGTCAGGCTCAATTGATTGAGGGGTCAACACCTCTTCAAAATAGTACGGGACTTGCTGTAGGTGGTGTTCTGGAAGTTGATGGTGTTACTTATGTCGTTCTTCCTGGACCACCAAGTGAATTGAAGCCTATGGTTTGGGACTATTTAGTGCCATTGCTATCTAGTGACCACAAGCAATTGTATTCACGTGTCTTACGTTTCTTTGGTATCGGGGAAAGTCAGTTGGTAACAGTTTTATCAGATTTGATTGAAAATCAAACAGACCCAACAATCGCTCCGTATGCCAAAACAGGTGAAGTGACACTTAGACTGTCAACGAAAGCTGATGACCTTGAAACAGCTAAGGCTAAGTTGGATGAGCTTGAGCATAAGATTCTTGCTAAGAAGACTTTAAATAGTATTCCGCTTGAAAATTTGCTTTATGGATACGGTGATGATAATAGTATGGCGCGTGTTGTTTTTGATTTACTTAAGCAAAAACATAAGACTATTACGGCTGCAGAAAGTTTGACAGCTGGTCTGTTTCAATCAAGTATTGCTGATTTTCCAGGCTCTTCAGCAGTTTTTAATGGTGGTTTTGTGACTTATAGCATTGAAGAAAAGGCAAAAATGCTTCAAATCTCTTTAAAAGATTTACAAGAACATGGGGTTGTGAGTCATTTTACAGCTGAAAAAATGGCTGAGCAATCACGATTGCTGACAGACGCTGATTTTGGAATTGGCTTAACAGGAGTTGCTGGTCCAGATGGTCTAGAAGGTCATCCAGCAGGAACAGTTTTCATAGGTATTGCTACAAAAGAAAATGTTCATTCTATCCGTGTTGTTATAGGTGGACGAAGCCGTTCAGATGTGCGTCATATTGCATGTTTGTATGCTTTTAACTTAGTACGTCAAGCTTTATTACAAGACTAAATTCTGATATAATAGGGCTAGTATCTCGAACAAACAGAAAGGGAAAAATTTGGCTAAAAAGACAAAGAAAACAGAAGCTATCACGAAGAAATTCGGTGATGAGCGTAAAAAAGCACTTGATGATGCTTTGAAATTAATCGAAAAAGATTTTGGTAAAGGAGCGGTCATGCGCCTTGGTGAGCGTGCTGAACAAAAAGTTCAAGTCATGAGTACTGGTAGTCTGGCGCTTGATATTGCCCTAGGTGCTGGTGGATACCCTAAAGGACGTATCATTGAAATCTATGGTCCTGAAAGTTCAGGTAAAACAACAGTAGCTCTTCATGCCGTGGCACAAGCACAAAAAGAAGGTGGTATTGCAGCCTTTATTGATGCCGAACATGCTCTTGACCCAGCTTATGCAGCAGCTCTTGGTGTTAATATCGATGAACTTCTTTTGTCACAACCTGACTCAGGTGAACAAGGTCTTGAAATTGCAGGTAAATTGATTGATTCTGGTGCTGTTGACCTTGTTGTTGTCGACTCTGTTGCCGCTCTTGTACCTCGTGCAGAAATTGATGGTGACATTGGTGATAACCACGTTGGTTTGCAAGCTCGTATGATGAGTCAAGCTATGCGTAAACTTTCAGCATCTATCAACAAAACAAAAACAATCGCTATCTTTATCAACCAATTGCGTGAAAAAGTTGGTGTCATGTTTGGTAATCCAGAAACAACACCTGGTGGACGTGCTCTTAAATTCTATTCATCAGTTCGTCTTGATGTTCGTGGAAATACACAAATTAAAGGTACTGGTGACCAAAAAGATAGCAACATCGGTAAAGAAACTAAAATCAAAGTTGTTAAAAACAAAGTTGCTCCACCGTTTAAAACTGCTGAAGTGGAAATCATGTACGGTGAAGGAATTTCACGTACAGGTGAGTTGATTAAAATCGCTAGTGATTTGGATATTATCAACAAAGCTGGTGCATGGTTCTCTTACAATGGTGAGAAAATTGGTCAAGGTTCTGAAAATGCTAAGAAATATTTGGCAGATCACCCAGATGTCTTTGACGAAATTGATCACAAAGTTCGTGTTCATTATGGACTTGTTGAAGAAACTGAAGATGAAAAAGCAGCAAATGCTGCTGACGAATCAGCTGCAACTTCTGAAAAAGCAGATGAAGTTGTTCTTGACCTAGACGATGCGATTGAAATCGAAGAATAATTTTGAATTGCTTTAAAGCTTGAAACAATGCGTTTCAGGCTTTTTTTAATAAATTTTTGATAAAAATGAGTACATTTTCAAGAAAAAAATAAATCTTTTTAATTGACTTTTTAGAAAAATAGGTCTTAGGTCCCATGTGTTCCTCAATGTGTGTGTGCTATAATACAACTATCATGGGATAGAAAGTGAGAGTGCACATGATTAAAATTTACACAATTTCAAGTTGTACAAGCTGTAAGAAAGCCAAAACATGGCTCAACGCTCATCAGCTCCCTTATAAAGAACAGAATTTAGGAAAAGAACCACTATCACGCGAAGAAATTTTAGCTATATTAACTAAAACAGAAAACGGTATTGAAAGTATTGTTTCATCTAAAAACCGTTACGCAAAAGCACTTGACTGCGATATCGAGGAATTAAGTTTAAGTGAGGTTATCGATCTCATTCAAGCTAATCCGCGTATTTTGAAAAGCCCAATTTTGATTGATGACAAACGTCTCCAAGTGGGCTACAAAGAGGACGATATTCGTGCTTTCTTGCCACGCTCAATTCGTAATGTGGAAAATGCAGAAGCTCGTCTTCGTGCAGCATTATAATATATAGTAGAAAAGTCCCTCTTTGGGGACTTTTTTTGTTATAAAAAATAGCAATTTTGTTAAAATTTGAAAAAGGTTACATTGTATCTATGTCAAGTTTTATGACATTTTTTGTCATAACTATTGCTATTGTGAAATAAACTTTGGTTAAATAAAGTCAGATTCTTGTGAAATCTTTGTGAATAAGCTATAATAATTGGTGACAGCTATTTAGAAAGAAGGTGTAAGTATGGGATTTACTGACGAAACTGTACGCTTTAATTTAGACGATAGCAACAAGAAAGAAATTAGTGAGACTTTAACAACGGTTTATCGCTCTCTTGATGAAAAAGGCTATAATCCAATCAATCAGATTGTAGGTTATGTCCTAAGTGGTGACCCTGCTTATGTGCCTCGTTACAATGATGCCAGAAATCAAATTCGTAAATACGAACGTGATGAAATTGTTGAAGAGCTTGTCCGCTATTATCTCAAAGGAAATGGAATTAATTTGAAATGAGAATTATGGGACTAGATGTCGGCTCTAAGACTGTTGGTGTTGCGATTAGTGACCCACTTGGTTTTACAGCGCAAGGTGTAGAAATTATCCAAATTGACGAAGAAGCTGGCGAATTTGGTTTTGAAAGACTTGGAGAGTTAGTTAAGCAGTATAATGTTGATAAGTTCGTTGTCGGTTTACCAAAAAATATGAATAATACCGAAGGTCCTCGTGTTGAAGCAAGTAAAGCTTATGGCGACCAAATCAAAGAACTTTTCAACATTCCAGTTGATTATCAAGATGAACGTTTAACAACTGTTCAAGCAGAACGTATGTTAGTAGAGCAAGCTGATGTTAGTCGTGGTAAACGTAAAAAAGTTATCGATAAGTTAGCAGCACAGCTTATTTTGCAAAATTATTTAGATAGAATGTTTTAATCTAATCATTAATTCATTTAAAGGAGACTATTATGGCACATAACCATAACCACGATCATAACCATGATCACGAGCATGAAGTTATTACACTTGTAGATGAACAAGGTAATGAAACACTTTTTGAAATTCTTTTGACAATCGATGGTCGCGAAGAATTCGGTAAAAACTATGTTCTTTTGGTACCAGCAGGTGCTGAAGAAGATGAACAAGGTCAAATCGAAATTCAAGCTTACTCATTCACTGAAAATGAAGATGGTACTGAAGGTGATCTTCAACCAATTCCTGAAGATTCAGATGCTGAATGGGATATGATTGAAGAAGTTTTCAATAGCTTCTTAGACGAAGACTAATTTGCTATAAAGGTTAGGAGTATTTCCTAGCCTTTATTTTTTTGTCAAAAATGACTCTTTTTTATTTTACGAATAGGTAAATGAAGGAGGAAAATTTGATGAAAAAAACAGATGTTCTCAGCCAAGAAGAAAAGGATTTCTTAAAACGCTATCAAAACAAGCCACGCCACGGTTTTAGGGAACTTTTAGCTTATTGTGCTATCCTTAACAAATTGACTAATGATTAGTTTTTGTTATACTTAATGTATGACAATTCAAGGAGAGAATAAGTGAATACATCAGAACAAGTAAATGTAGATCAGAGTGCGTTTTCATCGTACAGTCGCACATCTCGTAAAGTCGGTGAAGTTAGAAGCCATCTAGAGCCTTCTAAGAGAACAAAGGTTCCTCAACCTCATAAATTGTATATTTTACTATTGAGTGTTGTGGTGAGTTGCTTATCAGTAGCAGTGCCTTTATTTACTGATATGGCAAATAGCTTACAGTCACAAAATCTTTATATTGGATTAATGTTTTCTAAAGGACATCTTCCATTTACGGATATGTTTGCGACAGGTGGTTTCCTTTATTATGCTGTCATTGCATTAGCATACATTCTTGGGTCAACTTTGTGGTTAGTTCCTATCCAAATTGTGGCATTTTATTTGTCAGGAATTTATTTCTACAAGTTGGTTAACTACTTTACTGACAGTCACCGTCTTGCTGTTACATTTACTGGAGTATTTTACTTGTTAAATGTTGCGCTTGGTTTTGGTGGTTTATATCCTATCCAGTTTGCCATGCCTTTTGTTATGGTTTCATTGTGGTTCTTGACTAAGTATTTTGCTGATATTATCAAGGATGAAGCTTTCATCTTGTATGGATTTGCTGGCGCAGCAGCCATGCTTTTAGAACCTCGTACATTGGTGTTCTGGGTACTTTCATTCTTGACAATCATTGTGTATAACTTGAGAAAAGGTCACTTTGCGCGTGGTTTCTACCAATTATTGTGTATCATTTTTGGTACTATCTTGGTATTTTACACTGCTGGTTACTTTATTTTGAACTCACAAGTATTGTTGCCGTACCTTAAGCAAGCTATTGTTTACCAATTTACTAGTTTTGCGACAAGCGATGGTAATTTGATTTTGACATTGGTGTTCCAAATCGTTGTTGCTTTGGGTTCTGGGCTTTTGCTTGGTGCGGTGTCATTTGGTAAAATTGTTAGAAACTCTCAAGATAAAGTAGCTAAATGGCTTATTCTTTTAGTATTTATCTGCTTCTTTGTTATTGATTTATTGACACAAAGTTATCAATTTTACAATCTATTAGCAGCTATGCCTTTTGGTGTATTGCTAACAGCTATGGCATTAGGTGAGCAATATCAACGTAGTATGACAAAAACGTCACACCGTCGTAGAAAAGCTTCAGACAATGTTGGAAGTTTTGGATTTTATCTTAAACGTCACTTTTATTTGCCAATTTTGGTGTTAGTAGTTGGTGTTGGGCAGCCTCTTTTAAATGCTTGCTTATCAGTTAATGCTAATAGCGAACGTACAACTATTGCAAAATATCTCGAAAAAGAAGTGTCTAAAGATGATACTGTTTACGTTTGGGATGATTCGTCTAAGATTGGTATCGATAGTCAACTCCCAAGTAGTTCACAATTTACTTCACCAGTAGTTAATACTGCTAAATCTGCTAATAAAAAAGTTTTAGAAGATGAGCTACTACAAAATCTAGGGGCATATATTGTGGTCAACAAGGACCAAAAAATTTCTGATTCACTTAAAAATAATTTTTCTTCTAACTACGAAGAGGTCAAAATCGGCGGTATTACAGGCTTTACCGTCTATCATAAAAAATAAAGAAAAACGCAATATCTTGTGGTTACCAAAAAAAGTGACCACAAGATATTGATTTTTTTTTGTCCCGTGTTATAATAGACGAGTAAGAAGGAGTGTTCATATGATTACCTTAGAAAAAGAAAAAATTGCTACTCAGCCTACTGTAAAAGTTATCAAACGTGATGGACGTTCTGTAAACTTTGACGCAGATAAGATTTATAATGCTTTGCTAAAAGCTAGCAATAATGTGACAAAAATGTCTCCAGTTATCGAAGCAAAATTGGAAAGTATTTCAGATAATATCGTTGCTGAAATTTTTGACCGCTTCAAAGATAACGTTAAAATTTATGAGATTCAAAATATCGTTGAGCATGAACTTTTAGAAGCTAATGAATATGCAATTGCTCAAGAATATATCAATTATCGTACAAAACGCGATTTTGCGCGCTCTCAAGCGACAGATATCAACTTTTCTATTGATAAACTTTTGAACAAAGATCAAACGGTCGTAAATGAAAACGCAAACAAAGACAGTGAAGTCTTCAACACACAACGTGACTTGACTGCAGGTATCGTTGGTAAGTCAATCGGACTTAAAATGTTGCCAGCTCACGTTGCTAATGCTCACCAAAAAGGTGATATTCACTTCCACGATCTTGATTACAGCCCATACACTCCAATGACAAACTGCTGTTTGATTGACTTTAAAGGAATGTTGGGAAATGGCTTTAAGATTGGTAATGCTGAAGTTGAAAGTCCAAAATCTATTCAAACAGCGACAGCTCAAATTTCTCAAATCATTGCTAACGTTGCTTCAAGCCAATATGGTGGATGTACAGCAGACCGTATCGATGAATTTTTGGCACCATATGCTGAACTTAACTATAAAAAACATATGAAAGATGCCCAAGAATGGGTTGCTGAAGATCGTCGCGAAGATTACGCACGTACAAAAACGAAAAAAGATATCTACGATGCTATGCAAAGTCTTGAATATGAAATCAATACTTTGTTTACATCAAATGGTCAAACACCATTTACTTCTTTAGGTTTTGGTCTTGGTACAAACTGGTTTGAACGTGAAATTCAAAAAGCCATTCTTACTATTCGTATCAAAGGTCTTGGTAGCGAACACCGTACAGCTATCTTCCCTAAATTAATCTTCACATTGAAGAGTGGTCTTAACCTTGAAGAAGGTACCCCAAACTACGATATCAAACAATTAGCTTTGGAATGTGCTACAAAACGTATGTATCCAGACGTTCTTTCATACGATAAAATCGTTGAATTGACTGGTTCATTCAAAGCACCTATGGGATGCCGTTCATTCCTTCAAGGTTGGAAAGATGAAAATGGCGTTGAAGTTAACTCAGGTCGTATGAACCTTGGGGTTGTCACTGTTAACCTTCCTCGTATTGCTATGGAATCAAACGGTGATATGGACAAATTCTGGGAAATCTTTAACGAACGCATGGGAATTGCTAAAGATGCTCTTGTTTACCGTGTTGAACGTGTCAAAGAAGCAACTCCAGCAAATGCACCAATTCTTTACCAATACGGTGCGTTTGGAAAACGTCTTGGCAAATACGACAACGTTGATGAACTTTTCCGTCACCGTCGTGCAACAGTTTCTCTTGGTTACATCGGACTTTATGAAGTCGGAACAGTTTTCTTCGGACCAAACTGGGAAACAAATGCTGAAGCTAAAGAATTTACAGTGGATATCATCCGCAAGATGAAAGAATATTGTGTAGAATGGTCAGATGAATATGATTACCACTTCTCAATCTATTCAACACCATCTGAAAGTTTGACAGACCGCTTCTGCCGTCTTGATACTAAGAAATTTGGTATTGTCAAAGATATTACAGATAAAGAATACTACACAAACTCATTCCACTATGATGTGCGTAAAAACCCAACACCATTTGAAAAATTAGACTTTGAAAAAGTTTATCCAGAAGCTGGTGCGACAGGTGGATTCATTCACTACTGTGAATACCCAGTTCTTCAACAAAATCCAAAAGCCCTAGAAGCTGTTTGGGATTATGCCTATACTCGTGTTGGTTACCTTGGAACTAACACTCCAATTGACCGTTGCTACAAATGTGGTTTTGAAGGAGACTTCACTCCAACGGAACGTGGATTCGTTTGTCCAAACTGTGGAAACAGCGATCCAAAATCTGTAGACGTTGTTAAACGTACTTGTGGATATCTTGGAAATCCTCAAGCTCGTCCAATGGTTAATGGCCGTCACAAAGAAATTTCTGCGCGTGTTAAAAACATGAACGGATCAACTATTAAAAATCCTGGTGATCCTCACATGCACAAAGCATAGATTCTTGTTAGACAGTTTCATAAAATAATTGAAGCTGGAGACAGTTGTCCCAGCTTCTTTGTTATATTGATAAATAATTAAGATGAAAGGAGTAATAACGTGGGAAAATACCAATTAGACTATAAAGGTATGCAGCAAGTCGAACGTTTTCACGAGAAAAATTCAAATGTGAAAGCTGACAAAAAAGCGCGTGTTAACCAGTTGAAAGCACAATTTTTAGAAAAAGCTAAAAAGAAAAGTAAATAAGAGGTGAGCTTATGCAAGTACGAAGACCTGAATTATCGGATAAAGAAGCAGTTATTGAAATGATGAAAGAATTTGAAGCGATCCGGTCTGCCCACGATGGTGGTTTCTGGTCTGTGGATAACTTTGATTATGAAAAATGGCTTGAGGATAATCGTTTGAGTGAAATGGGAATTAATATCCCAGATACGTTTGTTCCAGCGGTCCAATTTGTCTCGTTTTCTGATGATGGCAGGGCTTTGGGATTTTTGCATTTGCGTTTACGTCTTAATGACAATCTTTTAAAACAAGGTGGGCACATCGGATATTCTATTCGTCCATCAGAACGCCGCAAAGGATATGCTAAAGAACAGTTGCGCTTGGGTTTGCTAGAAGCTAAGAAGAAAAATATTAAAAAAGCTTTGGTGACTTGTCATGATGATAATCCAGGTAGCCGCAAAGTTATATTAGCTAACGGTGGTGTATTGGAAGATGTTCAAGATTCTGTAGAACGTTACTGGATATCTTTAGAAAATTAATAGAAAGAAGACTAGTATGGAAGAAAAAAATTGGAATACTCCTAAACCTGGTGAATGGACTTCAGAAAATTTGAGTCAGGGTAGAATCATGGATTACAAAGCCTTCAACTTTGTTGATGGAGAAGGTGTTCGTAATTCTCTCTACGTGTCAGGCTGTATGTTCCACTGCAAAGGCTGCTATAATGCTGCGACTTGGTCATTTAAAGCAGGAATGCCTTATACAAAAGAGCTTGAAGAACAAATCATGGAAGATTTGTCTCAACCTTATGTTCAAGGTCTTACGCTTCTCGGTGGAGAACCATTTTTGAATACTGGAATTCTTTTACCGCTGGTAAAACGTGTCCGCCGCGAACTTCCTGAAAAGGATATCTGGTCATGGACTGGCTATACTTGGGAAGAAATGATGCAGGAAACACCAGATAAACTTGAAATGTTGAGTTTGATTGATATTCTGGTTGATGGACGTTTTGACATTACCAAGAAAAACTTGATGTTACAGTTCCGTGGTTCAGAAAATCAACGTATTATTGATGTTCAAAAATCACTGAAAGCTGGAAAAGTTGTCATTTGGGATAAACTAAACGATGGCAATCAAAACTTTGAACAAGTTAGCCGGGATGATTTAATCTAAAATGACTTATTAGTTGTGAAAACATGGAGCTGATTGGAATAATCGGCTTCTTTTTGTTGGAAAAATGTCAAAAAGAAGAAGTTATACACAGGTTGTTTATCAAAATTGTGAATAGCCTAAAACCCTTGATATTAAAGGATTTGTTGGTGGTTTATACACAAGTTATCCCCAATATATAACCATATTTATCCACAAGTTGTGAATAACTGTTAACAAATTGTGTAAAAAAAGAAGAATTTTCAAGCTATTTTAGCTTTTTTTATAAAAAATTCAGGAATGATTTGAAAATTTCATGCAAAAAGCCAATAACATTAAAATGTTACTGGCTTTCATCTATTTCAAGATCGACTGAGATCTGTTTATTCGGGAGCACAGGTATGAAATCGAGGTTATCAAAAGCAATTATACTTAACTGAACGGTTAATCTTTGATTGTTTGGTTGATAGTCTGTGGATAACTTTTTGCTCAAAAAAGTGTCAAGAACTGTCAACTAAATCATTCTTGTGTCAACTTCTGACATAATGTAAGCGATAATTCTGTCAATGTTAACGCTTTTTCTGTCAATATCTCGCAAAAATTCTGTCAAGATGCAAAAAACGAGGAAAACATTATAAAAAAATATCTCTTACTTTTCATTTCTTAACGGGGTATGTTCTTTTGAAGGAGCATTGAAGTAACCAGGAATAGAATTAAAAAGAAGGGATAAGTTTTTAGCAATAAATTCAGGTTTTTCGGGTTTATCTTTAGTTAACCAAAATTGTAAAATGTTAAGATAAGCGCCGTATAAGCCTTTTGAGATATAGTCGATGTTACTTTCTACAGAATCATCGATGCACCATGGTAGGTTGATTTTCTTGTAGATTTTTGCGGAATTTTTATTTAATTTTTCTGATAGCAGTGAAAAATGTCCACTTCTGACAAGTGATGCGATGAATAATCGATTTGAATACATAAAATTCAAAGTGACTAAGAATACATCTTCGGCACTTTCTGCTAAGATAAAATTATCACGCTGATGATAGTATCCATCGACAAAGTTTTCTAGACAGAAATCCATTAAATCATCTTTGCTGTTAAAGTAACGATAAAATGTTCGTCGTGAAATATCAGCTTTATCAAGAATGTGATAGATAGTGATTTCGTCATAATGTCGTTCAGTAATTAGTAGATAAAGTGCTTTTGATAAACGGTGTTTTGTTTCTGAGACTTGGTGTTGTTTTTTTGATAAATTTGCCATAAACAATCCTCAACTTGAACGATGTAATAATTCTGAAAAGACAAAAAATTATACCTAATCACTTTAACATTGTAACATAAAGCTAAAAGTTAAGCTACATCAATCATACGATATTGTTAACGTTTTACTTCATAAAATTGTTATTGTTAGTTTTTTTAACATGAATCGAGAAAGAATATTAAAAAAATTAGAAATAGGAAACAATTTTTTAAAAAATGTATCACTTATGGAAAATTGCTTTTCAAATTAGCAAAAAAATATTATAATAAACCCCAAAACGTCTAGATGCATAAAATAACAAAATGAAAAAATGTTTATTTTTCCAAAACAAGAATAAATATGCTTTTAGAATTATGTGAGTTTTATGTGAAAACGATATTGGAGAGGAGGAATTAGGATGCTTGATGCTAAACAGTTAAGAAAACTTCGCCGTTCAGACCTTTTTGAATTGCTTGTTGAGCAGGCAAAAGAGATTGAGGAACTCCAAGGTCAAGTCAAAGAACTTGAAGGAAAACTTGAACGTCGCGAGCTAGAAGTTACTGATGCGGGATCGATTGCTGAGGCAGCATTAGCGATTAGTAAAGTTTTTGAGGAAGCACAGGCAGCAGCGGATACGTATCTTTATAATGTAAAACGTATGGCAGATGCCAAAAATAATATAGATAATAAAGCGTAGAATGCTGGGATTTTTAAATGAAACCATTATTTGAAAAAAAATCACAGAAAATCAATTTAACTGATTTACCGAAAGCTGATGACCTTTCAAAAGAATTAGGAAAGATTAAATATCGTGAACGTTACGTTCGCACTCTTCGTAGCACGGTTTTTACGCTAGTGACAGTGGCAGCGTTGGCTGTACTGATTGCGACAATTTGGCTTCCTGTTTTACAGATTTATGGAAATTCAATGACTCCGACTTTGAAAGCTGGAGACATGGTAGTTTCTGTTAGTAAGAAAAATTTAAAGCAGGGTGATGTCGTTGCATTTTATTATAATAATAAAGTTCTTGTAAAACGTGTGATTGCGACATCAGGTCAATGGGTTAACGTTGATAAAAAAGGGAATGTCTATGTTGACGGTAAAAAGTTAAATGAGCCTTACCTACAAAAAGGCGAGAAAGATTACGGAGAGACAAATATCAAACTTCCGTATCAGGTGCCGGATGGGAAATATTTCGTGATGGGAGATCACCGAAAAGTTTCAATCGACTCACGTAATAAAACCGTTGGTCCGGTAGACAGTGAACAGTTAGTTGGGAAACTAACGCTAAGAATTTGGCCACTATCTCGCATGGGTGCAATTGATTAAACTCTGAATGGTTAGTTGGGAAACTAAAATTTAGATTTAGTCATAATTTGTATGTGGCAATTGCTTAGACAGTTAATAAATTATGTTTAGAAAGGAGTTTTATGGTAAAGCTTTGGGCAAAGCTAGCGATTTTAATAAAAAAGCGAGTCCAAGATAGCATCATTGCAAAGATTGCTCTGGCGCTATCTGTTGTTATTGTTTTTTGTACAACTTATTTGCTGATATTACCAGCCCTAACGATTAGTACGGGAAATAGCTCAGCTGTTTTTCAATCGCAAGATGGTAGTTCTTCGCAAGTTGAATCAACGGCGACAAGTTCCCAAGAAACTAATCAAACTGAAAATTCCTCACAAACGACATCGACTGAGTCAAGTCAAGAAAAAAAGGACATGTCACAGGCAGGTACTTTGAATGCTGAGACATCTGATATCACCGTAAATGTCTCTTACGAAGACAATACGTTTTCAGAACCAGTTCAATTAAAAGTAAAGCCTGTTGAAGACACAAGTGCCATTGATAATAAATTGACAACACTTCTTAGCGAAAGCAAGCAAGAGTTGTCACAAGCTCATTCTTATGATATTTCATTTGTCACAGATGATGGCAGAGAAGTTGAACCAAGCAAAGATGTTAAGGTTTCAATGAATTTCAAGAATGACCTATCTACCAGCGATGACAAACAAGCTGGTTGGAAGTTGTACCACTTCGTGGACAACGATATCAATCAAGTTCAAGATTTGACTGAATCGACAGATACAGACATTAAGGAAACCAGCGAAGGTGCTGTTGAAAGTATTGATTTCAAATCAAATACATTTTCAACCTATACCCTAGCAGGAGTAACATACGCTGACTTTTCAGGGTATTTGACAAACTATAGTTTCGATACTAATTCTACTAAGTTGGATTTGGCAACAAATCAAGTGACAACGAAATTAACTTTGGATTTTACAAATTTAAGTCAGGCAGATTTAGTTAAGGGAAATGATTATTATTTAAGTCTTCCTGAAAGTGTTATTGTGAACACATCTGAAGAATATAATGTTTTGGACCGATCAGGAAATAAAGCAGGTACTTTCCACTTCCATCAAGATGAAAAAGGAAGGTACTATATGTTAATACATTTCAATGATGACTATGTTAGTAGATTAGCATCTGGTACGTCAGTAGATGGTGATTTATATTATGATATGACGTTGAAAAGTATTGCGAAGAATGATAACGGTGATTATGTTGCAGACTTTTCTGATAGGGTGCATGTAACTATTACTGAACAAAATATCACAAAGAATTATGATATCAATACCAAGAAGAAAAGTGAATTAAAGTATGAAGGAGATACTCCTTACATTACTTATACAGTTACAGTTGATTCTTTAAATGGAACGCCATCAACCATTAGTGTCAGTGATGCTATTTCTGATTTTTCTTCACTAACGGGACTTGGAATAGCTATTGATAGTGTCGATAGTATCTCAGTTAAAAAATCAACTTATACTGGAAGTTCTAGTAATGTGACAAAAACTGAGAATGTTTCTGCCACACCTAAATTTGATAAATCAAAAGGAAAGTGGTCATTGAATTTACCGCAGTTAACATCTGGTGGTATTGCCTCAAATGGTCAAGCAATTGGTCATTTCTACACAATTACTTATCGCTATAAATTATCAGGACTTAAAGTTGGTTCTATGGTTTCAGTAAAAAATAAAGTGACAGCTACTTCTAAGACTAATGACAATGATAAAGTATCTAAGAGTAGTTCTAGTGAAGTTACTTTGAAATTGAATGACATTAAGAAAACTGGTAAATATGATGATAAAACTGGATTAATTACTTGGACGATTACAGTTAACCCTGACGGGAACGACATTGGTGGTGCCACTTTGAAGGATGATTTCTTTAAGGATGCAACATCAATAACGGTTGCCTTGAAAGACGGTAGCAGTGCATCAAGTTCATTCCATTATTATGATTCCAATAATAAACAGTTGGATGATAATATAAAGGATTTCAGCAAGGTTGCCTACATTCGTTTCAGTGGGCAAAAAGGTAAGGAATCAAATACAAAATCATATGTTATCACTTATACCACAAAGGCAACTAACTTAGAGTGGGGACAAAATCAGATCAGAAATAGTGCTATTCTAGATGATGATGGCGACCAGACTTCGGATGAAGAAACAGTGACAGTTCCTGGTTCAAGTTCGGGTTCAGGGTCTGAGTCGGGAACAGGTTCAAACACAGGTGGTTTGAGCAAGTCGGTTGTTGGTGAAAAAGATGGATTAGATTCTGATACTAAAATCATTACTTGGAAGGTAACAATAACGATGCCATCTAGTGGTGTGATTAAGGCAATTGATGCTAACGGTCGTAAAACTAATTTTAGAGACTGTTTGAAAGATCCGTATGATCAAAAATTTGAACATCACTGGTATACAAAAGCACAATTAAAAGTTTTGTATCAAAATCTTGTAAAAGTATTTGGTAAAAAAGGGTTCACTTTAGAGGCGCGTCAGAATGGTTGGGGTGCCTATACTGACTATAATAAATTAGATGATGATGCTCATTATTCAGAATTCCAAATTGAATTAACTAAGGATTTTACGTCAAGTCAAAAAGAGGTATCTTTCCAATACGACTCTACAGCTAAATTTGATAATAGGCAGATTGTAAGTAATGAAATTACTTCAGAAGGTTCTTCAGCCTCAGCAGACTTTTCTCCAAAAGTTCTTAAAATGGATGGCGATGGTAACCCAGGAACAACGACTAAAACTAGTGAAGATGGTATTGTTACTTGGAAAATCAAAGTCAACCTTGCAAGTGCACTAAATGCGAAAAGTATGACTATCACTGATACGTTACCAGATGGTGTATCGTTAACAGGTTTAACATATGGTAAGTATAATGGTTTAGTTACAGCATCGCTAAAAGGCGGTAAAATTACTGGTGGCGATGATAGCTGGGGAACTAAAAATATCAGTTTGTCTGGTAAAATTTCAGGTAACAAAATCATTTTGGACTTTAAGTCTACTAATAGTGATACACTTGTTAATAATATTGCGGGTGATAAAGACTTCTGGATAACTGTTACGACAACTTACAACAATATTCCAGAAGTTGGGAAAAAAGTAACGGCTAATTTGACTAATACCGTTACAGTTTCTGTAGATGGAAAAGCTTATGATTCTGATGACCAAACACAAATTGTCACAATTGGGAAAGATAATCCAGGATCGCCATCTGAAGGTAGTGATTCTACAAAGATTAGTAAGGTTCAAACTGGTGAAACTAATAACCAAAACTATGACACTTCAGGTAAGGGATCGGTTAATACGGATTCGGTTGGTTATACCCATGTACTGAATTATTCTGTAGATATTAATTCCAAAGCTGAAGATTTAGCGAGTGGATCAGATACATTAACTTTGACAGATACGATTGAGTATTACAAAGAGCATGTTACTTATACACTACTTCAAAGTTCAGTGGTTCTCTATGATGCTAATGGTAATGTTGTTCCAAATTCTGCATGGTCTTGGACCTATAAAGATGTTGCTCAATTAAAAGACTATCCTACTCATACTCGATATGGTATTATAACAGTAACCTTGCCAGATTCTGGTCATTATACTTTGAAGTACAACTACCAAATTAGTGATGCTAGTGATGGTTCTTGGTTAGAAGCAAAGAACACTGCAAAATTAGAAGGTGTTAATAAAGGAACGTCAGAAACGACAACTAATTATCAATACCTCGAACAATCTGGTGGTGGTAATGTTTATTCTAAAGGGACTTATACCTTGACTAAAGTTGATGAAAAAAACTTTGGTATCACACTACCAGGAGCTGAGTTCAAAGTTTATCAATACGGTAATGATAAAAAAGCTATAGCCACTTATACAACTGATAAGAATGGTGAAATTCACATTACTAATTCTGATAGTAAACAAAAATATCAATATGAAGCTGTTTACTATGTTGTAGAGACCAAGGCTCCTGCGGGATATGAAGATCCTAAAAATCCTACTAAGTACTACTTTACTTATAGTAAAGTTAATACAAATTTAGATTTTGTCCCAATTGAACTTAAAGGAAAGGTCAAAGATTTGTCAAATGACCCTGGACTTGATTTGGTTCCGAATAAAAAAATCAAGCAAACGAACTTAACCGTTAAGAAAGAATGGTTAGACGCAGATGGAAAGACCACTTCGGTTGTTGGACCAGATGTTAGCGTTAAGTATAAACTTATGCAAGCAGTCATTACTCAAGGTAAAATCCACAGTGAGGTTTATAAGGATTCTCAAAGAGTTTATGATAACCTGGAACTCAATCAAAAAAATAACTGGAAAACTACATTCACAGATTTACCAGTAGAAAAAGATGGTGAGCGTTGTTTCTATTATGTAGAAGAATACTCTTACCCTGGTTATGATACTAGTTATTCAAATGGTTTTGAAACCTCGACAAATCCGATTGTTATGGCGACGGATTCTGAAGATGGTCAGATTACCATTAAAAATAAAGCTCAGAAGCAATATGAATTGCCTGAGACTGGTGGTAGTGGCGTGAAGATGCACTATGTACTTGGTGCGGCTCTCGTCCTACTTACTACAGGATTGATAATCCTGAAAGCTTACAAAACATATCAAATAGGAGGCGACTCCTGATGATAAGAGATTATGGTAAAGGTGGTGGTGCCTGATTCACTACTGTAAAGATTTAGGTTATAACTTCATTTTAGGAGTTTACACAATTTAGTTTTCAAAAAAAGAAAGAAGGAAAAGGATTTTATAATGAAGAAGTTTAAATTGCTCTTAGCAGCTTTTGTTGCTACACTCTTCGCATTCGTTGGTGGGAATGCATTCGCTTATACTATTACAATTAATAATGTATCAAAAGGTCACACTTATGAAGCTTACCAAATTTTTGGTGGCGACCTTTATAAAGGAGATGGTGCAACGACACCAACACTTTCAAATATTCGTTGGGGTGATGGTGTTACTGCTTTCACATATGATGGTGAATCTGATGCCGCTAAAATTGCTGAAAAACTTTCAGGTCAAGCATTTGACTCAGAAACTGCAAATGATTTTGCAAAAGAAGCTAGCAAACATCTTGCAACTGTAGCTAAATCTAAAGAAAGTACTAGTAATACAGTTGAGCTTACAGTAGATGACCCTGGTTATTACTTGGTAAAAGATAAAGATGGCTCACAAGATAGTAAAAATGGAGCTTATACTCGCTTTATGTTGCAAGTAACTGGTGCAGAATCTGTCGAAGTTAAAAATGACGTTCCAACTGTTGAAAAGAAAGTAAAAGAAACTAACGATTCAACTGGTGAAACAACTGATTGGCAAGATGCTGCTGACTATGATATGGGTGATACTGTTCCATTCCAATTGACAGCAGAATTACCTAAAAAACGTGTTGATGATTATAATCACTACTATGTAGAATTTACAGATACTTTGTCTGCTGGTTTGACATTTAAAGAAATCACAAAAGTAACAGCAGATGGTACAACTTTGACAAAAGATCAATACCAAGTCACTAAAACAGAAAAAGATGGTAAAACTGTACTTTCTATTGTAATTACTGATGTGAAAGCTGTTGCTAATATTACAAAAGATGAAAATAAAGTTGTTGTAGAATACAACGCAACTCTTAACGAAAATGCTGTTATCGGTTCAGCAGGTAACACAAACGATGTTGAATTGACTTACTCAAACAACCCTAACGATACTGGTGATGGTAAATCTAAACCAGCAAATACTGGTAAAACTCCAAAAGATACTGTAAAAGTCTTTACTTACCAAACAGTTATTAACAAAGTTGGTGAAGATGAGAAAACTCCATTAGCTGGTGCCGGATTCACACTTTCTAAGAAAGATAAAGATGGTAACTGGAATACTGTAAAAGCTCTTCCAGCTGGTGAAGCAACAACATTCGAATTCAAAGGTCTTGATGCTGGTAACTACAAACTTGAAGAATCAACTACACCAGATGGTTACAACACAATCAAACCAATTGAATTTACAATCAACGCTGAATACGATGTTAAATCTGATGACCCTCAATTGACTAAACTTTCAGGTGATGTCACTTCAGGTGTAGCAAAATTTGATGCTAACGAAGCTGATGGTTCATTGAAAGCTGATATCGTCAACCGTAAAGGTTCACTTCTTCCATCAACTGGTGGTATGGGTACAACAATCCTTTACGTTATCGGTTCAATCCTTGTTCTTGTAGCGGCTGTTCTTCTTATCACTAAAAAACGTATGGATGCAGCTAAATAAGAATTTGTTATAATACTATTAACTTTGTTTAATTAATCATCCGATAAAGGGAGTGGCAAGGAGCACGAGCTCACTTTCTACTCCCTTTATTCTTGCAACTGTCGGGAGAGCTCTTTAATATGCAAAAAAAATCAAAAGATAATTTTTTGACGAATGCACTCGTCTTTATATTAATAATCGGGCTGTCTCTTTTGTTGTATCCGACAGTTAGCGATTATTGGAACTCATTTCACCAATCAGAAGCGGTAGCTGGCTATGTCCAAAATGTTCAAGACATGGGTCAGCAAAAGAAAGATGATATGTTGGCAGCAGCTAAGGCTTATAATCAATCTTTGGCAAAAGGTGTGATGCCTGATTTGAATCTGTCAAAGGCTGAGAAGTCTGTTTATGATAAGACTCTTGATGTCACAGGTACTGGTATCATGGCATATGTCGATATTCCAAAGATTAATACGACTTTGCCAATCTATCACGGTACTGAAGATAGTATTTTGCAGGTGGCTATTGGTCATATTCCTGGAACGTCTCTGCCAGTTGGTGGTAAGGGGACGCACGCTGTGATTTCAGGTCACCGTGGGTTGCCTTCGGCTAAGCTGTTTACGGACATCGACCGTTTGCGTGAAGGTGATACGTTCATGATTCAGGTTTTGGATGAAACACTGACTTATGAAGTTGACCAGATTTTGACGGTCTTGCCAGATGATGTCTCAGCGCTAGCCATCGACCCAAATAAAGATTACGTAACTTTGGTAACGTGTACGCCTTACGGTGTTAACAGTCACAGACTTTTGGTACGCGGTCACCGCATTCCAAATAAAGTCAAAGATGCGCGCGTGGTATCTGAAGCGAGCCGCGTTGACGCGATGATTGTTGCGCCGATAATCGCGGTCTTCCTCTTCATCATCTTGTTATTGGTGAGTGCTGTTTATCGCAGACTACGGAAATAGTCATTCAAAAAGTTAGCCTAATCGGCTAGCTTTTTTTAGTTTTTAAAACTGTTATTATCTGAATTTTTTGTTAGAATGTTCATAACAGATTAAAGGAGATTTTTTATGACTCGATATCAAGATGATTTTTATGATGCCGTCAACGGCGAGTGGGAAAAAACAGCTGTTATTCCAGATGATAAACCTCGTACAGGTGGTTTTTCAGATTTGGCTGATGAAATCGAAGATTTGATGTTGGATACAACCGATAATTGGTTAGCTGGAAAAAATGTTCCAGAAGATAGCATCCTACAAAACTTTGTTAAATTTCACCGTATGACATCTGATTATGAAAAACGTGAAGCAGTCGGTGTGGCACCTGTTTTACCGCTGATTAAAGAATATAAAGCTTTAGCGTCATTTTCAGATTTTGCTAAACGTATTGCAGAATTTGAAATGGCTGGAAAACCAAATGCTTTTCCATTTGGTGTGGCACCAGATTTCATGAATGCTCAGCTTAATGTGTTGTGGGCAGAAGCCCCTGGCACAATCTTGCCAGATACAACCTACTACGCTGATGACCACGAAAAAGGTAAAGAATTATTAGCGACTTGGCGCAAAATGCAAGAAGAATTGCTAGCGAAGTTTGATTTTTCAGCAGAAGAAATCAAAGATGTGTTGGACAAAACAATCGAACTCGATGCCAAACTTGCTAAGTACGTCCTTTCACGCGAAGAATCTTCAGAGTATGTCAAACTTTATCACCCATATGATTGGGCTGATTTTACAAAATTAGCACCAGAACTTCCTTTGGATGAAATTTTCACAGAAATCTTGGGAGAAATTCCTGATAAAGTTATCGTTCCTGAAGAACGTTTTTGGACAGAATTTGCTGCTGAATATTATTCTGAAAAGAATTGGGAATTGCTTAAAGCAGACCTTATCCTTTCTGCAGCAACAAGTTGTAATAGCTATTTGACAGATGAGATTCGTGTTCTTGCTGGGACTTACAGTCGTGCTCTTTCTGGAACACCACAAGCCATGGACAAGAAGAAAGCTGCTTACTATCTAGCATCTGGTGCTTACAGTCAAGCTCTTGGACTTTGGTACGCTGGTCAAAAATTCTCACCAGAAGCAAAAGCTGATGTTGAGCACAAAGTGGCAACAATGATTGATGTTTACAAGAAACGTTTAGCATCTGCGGATTGGTTGGCAAAAGAAACTCGTGATAAAGCTATTGTTAAATTAAACGTGATTACACCACACATTGGTTATCCTGAAAAATTGCCAGAAACTTATGCGAAGAAGATTATCGATGAGTCTTTATCACTTGTTGAAAATGCACGAAACCTTGCTAAAATTTCTATCGCACACAGCTGGAGCAAGTGGAATCAGCCGGTTGACCGTAGCGAATGGCACATGCCAGCTCACATGGTCAATGCTTATTACGACCCACAACAAAACCAAATTGTTTTCCCAGCAGCTATTTTACAAGCACCATTTTACAGCTTGGAACAAAGTTCATCAGCTAACTACGGTGGTATCGGAGCAGTTATTGCTCACGAAATTTCACATGCCTTTGATACTAACGGAGCATCATTTGATGAAAATGGTAGCTTGAATAACTGGTGGACTGATGCGGATTACGAAGCATTTACGAAACGCACTGATAAAATCGTTGACCAATTTGACGGTCTTGATTCGTATGGGGCAAAAGTAAATGGTAAATTAACCGTTTCAGAAAATGTCGCAGACCTTGGCGGTGTTGCTTGTGCGCTTGAAGCTGCTAAGCAAGATGATGATTTTTCAGCTCGAGACTTCTTCATCAATTTCGCAACTATTTGGCGTATGAAAGCTCGCGATGAGTACATGCAAATGCTAGCAAGTATCGATGTTCACGCACCAGGTAAACTTCGTACTAATGTGACACTGACAAACTTTGATGAATTCCATGAAGAATTTGATATCAAAGCTGGTGACCCAATGTGGCGTGCACCAGAAGACCGCGTCATTATTTGGTAATCACTTAAGATAATGAGCCAAACAAGAACTTGTATTAGGCAAGTTCTTGTTTTTTTCTATCTCTTTTTTTAAAATATGATACAATAAACATTAGTTAGTATACCTAGATAATATAACTAGTTTTTTAAAATAGAAATATAGAGCTATGATTTTCTAAGCTGTTTAGGATAACAGACATGACCTTTCTTGTTGGGAGAATTTAGAAAACGTAGTTTCTATAAATCCAAGATTATTGGAATTTTGTCAAAAAAGGAGACTGTATGAAACTTGAAAAATCAATGCAACTGGGTGAACTTTATCGCGAACTACGAATTGCGCGTGGGTTGAAACTAAAAGATGTCGCACGAGAAAACCTCTCTGTGTCACAACTTTCACGTTTCGAAAACGGACAATCAATGCTCGCTGCCGATAAACTTCTAATCGCCATCTCAGGCATCCACATGACCTTCTCAGAATTCGGACACGCGATTAATAACTATCAAGAGACTAAATATTTTCAGTTATCGAATAAAATATCTGAATTATATAACAAGCAAGACATTGAGGGACTTTACAGGTTGCTTGGGTCAGAAAAGGAGTCTGAAGCCTTTGATGTATATAATCGTTTGAATGAGCTCATGATTAAAATAGCAATTCACACACTTAATCCATCTTATGTTATTACTGAGGAGGAAAAGACATTTTTGACATCTTATCTCTACGAAATAGAAGAGTGGACAGAGTTTGAATTATATGTTTTTGGTAATACTATGACTATTTTATCGGAATCTGATTTAATTTTTTTAGGGAAAGCATTTGTGGATCGTGATAAATTGTATTTATCGTTAACAAGCCATAAAAAAAATGCTGAACTTGTTTTTTTAAATTTGATATTAAGTTTGATTAATTATCGTAAAATTTATCAAGCTAACTATTTTATCGAGGCTCTAGAAAAAATTTTAACTTATCAAGATATGTTTGCTATGACATGGTTGAATTTTATTAAAAGAATAATTAGCCACCTAGAGGAAGAATCAAGTGACTTGTCTGACTTAGAACATTTTATTTCTTGCGTAGAAGAAATAGGAAGTCCAGTAACAGTTAATCTTTTAAAATCTACACTATCAAATGTTTTTAACAATAGTTAGGCAATCAAGACAAGAAAAATATATACAAAAAAACTAATTTTCAATAATTGTTTTAATGTTTGTGTAAACATAATAAGTATCCTCCAAATTTTATATATTACGTATATTCATAGGTTTTGTAACAACATCATTAGGGCAGGGAAGGGATAAATGTTGTTACTCTGGTTGATTTGATTGGTTTTAACAAGTGTTAGGTTTATGGGTAATATACAAAAAATGGAAGTATTAGAACGACAGTCTTTAGTAATTGTTTAAGGGTTAGTTTAAGCATTAGTAGTATCCTCCTTAGTAAGTATGTCTTCATTTTAACAGCGAAAAGTTCGAAATCGGTTTATTTGCAAATCCGCAAATAAACTTTTTTTATTGAGCAAATATACAATTTTCAGAAAATTCTACGCATGAGTGGTAAGATATTAGTGTAACCTATTTGAATAGTTTACTTATTGGTTATTATTTTTCGAAAAAGAATACCGAAACGTGTTTTATTATCATCACTTTAGAGATTTTATCTTTAGGGCTGGATTTTTTTAGCGAATTCAAAATTTGTTTTGCTTATTTTGGTGTGTCCTAGGATTACATTAGCTTCTTCTCCATTTCCATTCATGAGTTGATTCTAGGGAAAATTAGACTAATTTGAGCTGTCTGATTTTGAAGGTGGTGCTTTATGTTTTCTGGTGATAGCTACAGAAGTGTTGGTTATCATGATTAATACTAGTTCTGGCAGCCTTACCAACGTTATTGATATAAGGTATTATTACTTTCACAAGGTGAAAGGACAAGAGTGTTTTAACGTCAGTATAATCTCCTGCGGATTAGAGTACGAAGAATGCTTTCATAGTGTTACTTGTGTACTGTTGAAATTTCTTTTTTTCTTTCCACCATCCATCTGTCACTTTATATTAAATAGCGGTGCCAATAGTATTTTCCAGGAAGTCAGACATTTCTTGGCATCAAATCCATCTTAACTACTACATCCTTTTTGAAGGTAACTTGTTTAGAAAAATCTGTTTAACCTCTTACCATTTGTAACAGATGGCGTGCGATAGTGGTGCTTAAGATGTGTTGAATAATGAAGCGTTGCGGCTAAAAGAGCCAGTTAATTGGCATTAGCAAAAAAATAAGTCTTGCATTTTTATGGCTTTCCAACCTGTCCGTGGAGCAATCCACAGTAAAGCCGATATGATGCTGTTTTGAAGCTATTAGCAAAGGCACCAAAACTTTTATTTCCATATAAGACAAATTTTACGTTCCCTTTTGTCGTTGCAATTAGTGAGTTAAATGTTTTGATGAGTGCTGCCAATTTTGATGATGAGAGAGAGTCACTCTAGTTGGGTGACTTTTTTGTGTGTAAAAAAGGATTATTTACAGGATTTCAGAATTGTCTGGCAGAATTTCACGAATAAGACTTGACGAGCTTTTGAATTTAAGGTAAAATATTATCTGTTATGGCGGTATAGCCAAGTGGTAAGGCACGGCTCTGCAAAAGCTTGATCGTCGGTTCAAATCCGTCTACCGCCTTCATGACATAAAAAAGCTCGACACTGTCGGGCTTTTTTCGTTTTCAAAATGATTGGTAAAAAGAGCTGTCAAACGTCGAAAATAAAAACTGTTTCAAGCAGCATATGGCTTGTCAAAGCCTTGATTTTGTGATAAACTATGATAGTTGTATTATGCAACAAAATACTCATTCTGGATGTATTGTGAACCTGTTGCTCTTTACGGGTGGGCTTGCAAGATGAAGTCTGGAAGAGGAAAAAAACATTTTATAAAGGAGAAACTACTCATGGCAGTAATTTCAATGAAACAACTTCTTGAAGCTGGTGTTCACTTCGGTCACCAAACTCGTCGCTGGAACCCTAAGATGGCTAAATACATCTTCACAGAACGTAACGGTATCCACGTTATCGACCTTCAACAAACTGTAAAAATGGCTGACGCAGCTTACGAATTCGTTCGTGATGCAGCTGCAAACGACGCTGTAATCTTGTTTGTTGGTACTAAAAAACAAGCTGCTGACGCTGTTAAAGAAGAAGCAGAACGCGCAGGTCAATACTACATCAACCACCGTTGGTTGGGTGGAACTCTTACAAACTGGGATACTATCCAAAAACGTATCGCTCGTTTGAAAGAAATCAAACGTATGGAGGAAGATGGAACTTTTGAAGTTCTTCCTAAGAAAGAAGTTGCTCTTCTTAACAAACAACGTGCTCGTCTTGAAAAATTCTTGGGTGGTATCGAAGATATGCCTCGTATTCCAGACGTTATGTACATTGTTGACCCACACAAAGAACAAATCGCTGTTAAAGAAGCTAAAAAACTTGGTATCCCTGTAGTAGCTATGGTTGATACTAACGCTGATCCAGATGATATCGATGTTATCATCCCAGCTAACGATGACGCTATCCGCGCCGTTAAATTGATCACTTCTAAATTGGCTGACGCTGTTATCGAAGGACGCCAAGGTGAAGATGCAGATGCTGACTTCGCAGCAGAAGCAAAAGCTGATTCAATCGAAGAAATCGTTGAAGTTGTAGAAGGCGACAACGAATAATATTTCGAGGCTTAACAGTCTTAGATATGCTTTAAACGGGGCAGAAAGCAAACCGCTCTGTCTCGTTTTTATTATTTAGTAAACAAAAAACCTGGAGGACATAAAAATGGCAATTACTGCAGCTCAAGTAAAAGAATTGCGTGAAAAATCAGGTGCTGGTGTTATGGACGCCAAAAAAGCACTTGTTGAAACTGACGGTGACATGGAAAAAGCAATTGAATTGCTTCGTGAAAAAGGTATGGCTAAAGCAGCTAAAAAAGCTGACCGCGTTGCTGCTGAAGGTTTGACTGGTACTTACGTTGACGGTAACGTTGCAGCAGTTGTTGAAGTTAACGCTGAAACTGACTTCGTTGCTCAAAACGCACAATTCGTTGAATTGGTTAAAGAAACAGCTAAAGCTATCGCTGAACAAAAACCAGCTAACAACGAAGAAGCTCTTAAAGTAACATTGGCTTCAGGCGACACTTTGGAAGCAGCTTTTGTTAATGCAACTGCAACAATCGGTGAAAAAATTTCATTCCGTCGTTTCGCACTTATCGAAAAAACTGATGAACAACACTTCGGTGCTTACCAACACAACGGTGGACGTATCGGTGTTATCACAGTTCTTGAAGGTGGCGACGAAGCTATTGCTAAACAAGTTTCAATGCACGTTGCAGCTATGAAACCAACAGTTCTTTCATACGAAGAACTTGACCCACAATTCATCCACGATGAATTGGCTCAAATGAACCACAAAATCGACCTTGATAACGAATCACGTGCAATGGTTAACAAACCAGCTCTTGCTCACTTGAAATATGGTTCTAAATCACAATTGACTGACGAAATCATTGCTCAAGCTGAAGAAGATATCAAAGCTGAACTTAAAGCTGAAGGTAAACCAGAAAAAATCTGGGATAAAATCATCCCTGGTAAAATGGCTCGCTTCATGCTTGACAACACTAAAGTTGACCAACAATACACACTTCTTGCACAAGTTTACATCATGGACGACAGCAAAACTGTTGAACAATACCTTGATTCAGTAAACGCTAAAGTTGTTACTTTTGCTCGTTTTGAAGTTGGTGAAGGTATCGAAAAAGCAGCTAACGATTTCGAATCAGAAGTTGCAGCTACAATGGCAGCAGCTCTTAACAAATAAGAATTGTTTGCTAAATAAAAAGAAGATCACTTGTTGGTCTTCTTTTTTTATTTAAAAAATTTTTTGATACTTTCCTTAGGTGGTGCCGTCGGCAGCGACTCCCTACGGAATTTCACGCCTAAGTTTTGAGCCTAAGGTCTCAAAACTTCCGGGTGGCTGAAATTATTTTTGTTTCAGCCACTTTCACCACGTCGGTCAGTATCTTTTTGTTGCGAGCAAAGCTCGCCAAAATTATGAATTTGAACATAAGGAAAATATTACTTATGTATTATTTTAAATTTAAAGTAAGTTTATTGACGTTTAAAGAGTTTGGAAAAACTTCCAAACTCTTTTTCAAATTCTTAAGATAAAGCACCAAGACCAAGAACTGTTAGTGTTCCCATGATTAAGCCTGCTAGGATGACGCCAAGCATGACAGCTGTAACACTACGTTTGAAGTCCCAGTCGAGGATTGAAGCGGCAAGGGTACCTGTCCAAGCTCCTGTACCAGGGATTGGAATACCAACAAAGAGAAGAAGGGCAATGAAGATACCTTTGTCTCCTGCTGTGCTTTCAAGTTTTTTACCGCCTTTATGTCCTTTTTTCAAGCACCAAGTAAAGAAACCACCAATGACTGGTTTATCAGCGCCCCACTCCAAGACACGGCGTGCAAAGAAGAAAATAATCGGTACGGGAATCATATTTGCAATAACACCAATAATCAGTGCTTGCCACATTGGAATTCCTGTCGCAATTGCGTATGGAACAGCACCACGAAGTTCAACAAGTGGCACCATGGCAATCAAAAATGTAATAATATAGTTCATTTACTTGAAACCTTTCATTTGTTACAAAGACAATTGTATCTTATCTTTTAGGCAAAAACAACTAAAATCTGTAGGAATAGAAAATATTATTTTCAGGAATTTTCTTGTTAAGATGGCAATTTTTGGGAAAGCCTAGTAGATTCGGTCATTTAGTGTATTTTCGTTTATAAAACATGATATTTTTGTTATAATATTAGTCAGTTATAGTCAAAGAGAGTCCATCTAAAAATGGTCTTTAATCTTGAAAAGGAGGAAGCTAATGGCAAAAAATACATCTGATAGTATTGAAGAGTATATCAAGCAACTACTAGCTCAATCTGGTATTGCTGAGATTAAACGGTCAAACTTGGCAGATGCCTTTCAAGTTGTTCCTAGCCAAATTAATTATGTGATAAAAACACGTTTTACAGAAAGTCGTGGCTATATAGTCGAAAGCAAGCGAGGTGGCGGAGGTTATATCCGCATTGCGCGAGTGAGCTTTTCAGATCAACACCAAATGTTTGATAATTTGATGGGAAGTATCGGCGAGTGCATCAGTGAGCAAGTTTTTACAGATTTGATTCAATTGCTTTTTGATGAAAAAATTATCAGTGAACGTGAGGGAAATCTGATTTTAGCAACAGCTTCTGATGAGGTTCTTGGAAAAGATGCGCCTGAGATTCGAGCGCGCATGTTGCGAAAAATTTTACAACGATTAGATAGAAAAGGATTCCATTTATGAGTGAATATTCAATGAAAATGCAGGAGGTTTTCAGCATTGCCCAGTTTCAGGCTGCGCGATTTGAAAGCCCATATTTAGAAAGTTGGCATGTGCTTTTAGCCATGGTTGCTGTTCATGATTCAGTGGCTGGCTTGACGTTTGCTGAATATCAAAATAAGATTGCCTATGAAGAGTACGAAGCAGCAGCTGTTTTGGCTCTTGGTAAATCACCATTGTCAGATGTGAAAAATGTTCAATTTTTAGAACAATCAAAGGCTTTAAAAGACGTGTTGGCGTTTGCTGAGTCTATTTGCAAAGTAACTGACGGTACAGAAATCGGAACTGAACACGTGCTTTATGCCATGCTCTTGAATCTTGATTTGTTTGCGACACGTTTGTTAGAAGTTGCTGGATTCAAAAATAAAGAAGATGGTGACTCAGTTCGCTTACTTGATTTACGTAAATCATTGTCACGTAATGCTGGATTTACCAAAGAAAAAATCAAAGCTATCCATGATCTTCGTAAACCTAAAAAAGCTACAATGGGCGGAGCTTTCTCAGAAATGATGAAACCTCAGTCAACTGCGGGAGAATTGTCAGATTTCACTCGTGATTTGACTGAATTAGCTCGTCAAGGAAAACTTGAGCCAGTTATCGGACGTGAAAAAGAAGTCTCTCGCATGGTTCAAGTACTTAGCCGTAAGACTAAAAATAATCCTGTCTTAGTTGGTGAAGCTGGTGTCGGAAAAACAGCTCTTGCTTATGGTTTGGCACAACGTATTGTCAATGGTGAAATTCCTTATGAACTCCAAGATATGCGTGTCTTAGAGCTTGATATGATGAGTGTTGTTGCGGGGACTCGTTTCCGTGGTGATTTCGAAGAACGCATGAACCAAATCATCTCAGACATTGAAGCTGATGGTCATATTATTTTGTTTATCGATGAAGTCCACACTATTATGGGTTCTGGTTCAGGTATTGATAGTACTTTGGATGCTGCTAATATCTTAAAACCAGCTCTTGCGCGCGGTACACTTCACATGGTTGGTGCGACAACACAAGAAGAATACCAAAAACACATTGAAAAAGATGCTGCGCTTTCTCGTCGTTTTGCTAAAATTACGATTGAAGAGCCAAGTGTTGAAGATGCTTATCAGATTCTTCTTGGACTTAAGAAATCTTATGAAACATTCCACAATGTTATCATTTCTGATGAAGCTGTGCTGACTGCTGTTAAAGCTGCACACCGCTATTTGACAAGCAAAAATCTTCCAGACTCAGCTATTGATTTGCTTGATGAAACGAGTGCAACAGTTCAAGGTCTTGTTAAGAAAAAAGCTCCTGAAGCGTTGACTGATATTGATAAAGCTATCTTGGAGGGTGATTTCAAAAAAGCAACGAAATTGCTTAAAAAATCTCGCAAGGTTGTGACACGTAAGCCAGCAGTTGTCACTGAGGATGACATTATGGCAACTCTTAGCCGTCTGTCAGGTATTCCTGTTGAGAAAATGACACAAGCTGATAGCAAGAAATATTTGACGCTTGAAAAAGAACTTCACAAACGTGTTATCGGTCAAGATGCTGCGATTTCTGCTATCAGCCGTGCGATTCGCCGTAATCAAGCAGGTATTCGCACAGGTAAACGTCCAATTGGTTCTTTCATGTTCTTAGGACCAACTGGGGTTGGTAAGACAGAGCTTGCTAAAGCTTTGGCAGAACTTCTTTTTGATGATGAATCTGCGCTTATTCGTTTCGACATGTCTGAGTACATGGAAAAATTTGCGGCGAGTCGTCTTAATGGAGCGCCTCCAGGATATGTTGGCTATGAAGAAGGTGGAGAACTTACAGAAAAAGTTCGTAACAAACCTTATTCAGTCCTTCTATTTGATGAGGTTGAAAAAGCTCACCCAGACATTTTCAATGTGCTTCTTCAAGTCTTGGATGATGGTGTGTTGACAGACAGTCGTGGTCGTAAAGTTGACTTCTCAAATACTATTATTATCATGACGTCAAACCTTGGTGCGACAGCTCTTCGTGATGATAAGACTGTCGGATTTGGTGCGCGTGATATGGCTCATGACTATGATGCTATGCAAAAACGTATCATGGAAGAACTTAAGAAAGCTTATCGTCCTGAGTTTATCAACCGTATTGATGAAAAAGTTGTCTTCCATCATTTAACACAAGAAAATATGCGCGATGTTGTTAAAATTATGGTTAAACCATTGATTGCAACTTTGGCTGAAAAAGATATCACACTTAAATTCCAACCATCAGCGCTTAAATACCTTGCTGAAGCTGGATATGACCCAGAAATGGGTGCTCGTCCACTTCGCCGTACTATTCAAGATAAAGTCGAAGATAAACTATCTGAACTTATCCTATCAGGTGATTTGGCGAGCGGAAATACTCTTAAAATTGGTGTTTCAAAAGGTCAACTCAAATTTGATATTGCTTAATAATAAAATAAAAACAGCTGCTAAGTTTAACTTAGCAGCTGTTTTTGGGTTTGTTATCGGTGAAATTTCCCAATCATCGTAAGCTATTAAAGATTTCTTTGACTTCGTCGATGGTTTCTGCGCGTGAGACGGCTCCACGGATTTTGGCAGCGCCAGCAGTACCACGGAGGTAGTGTGGGGCTAAGCCGCGGAATTCGCGGACAGCGATTTTTTCACCTTTGAGGTCAATCAAGCGTTTGAGGTGATCTTCTGCGATGTCCAATTTTTTGACAAATGGAAGATCTGGCAATTCTTCGCCAGTTTCAAAGTAGTGATTGATTTGAGTGAAGATGTAAGGATTGTTCATGGCTGCGCGTCCAACCATAACAGCATCAACACCGATTTCTTCAATCATGTATTTCGCATCGTGAACGCTGCGCACGTCACCATTTCCGATAAATGGAATTTTAGTGATGGCTTTTGAAACGCGAGCAAGTGTTTCAAGGTCACATTTACCTGTGTACATTTGTTCACGTGTGCGTCCATGCATAGCAAGGGCAGAGACACCAGCTGATTCAGCAGCAAGGGCATTTTCAACGGCTAGAGAGTTGTCTGACCAGCCTGTACGCATTTTTACGGTAAGTGGAATATCAAGAACAGAAGTGACTTCATCGATGATGTGATAAATTTTATCAGGGTCTTTGAGCCATTTTGCTCCTGCTTCGTTTTTGACAACTTTATTGACAGGACAGCCCATATTGATGTCAACGATGTCAGCTTTTGTATTTTCTTGGATGTATTCAGCTGCGCGTTTTAGACCATCTGCGTCGCCACCAAAAAGTTGGATTGACATTGGATGTTCTGTTTCATCAATATGAAGCATGTGAAGAGTTTTTTCGTTATTGTAAAGGAGACCTTTTTCAGAAATCATCTCCATTACGACTAAGCCAGCTCCAAATTCTTTGGCAATAGTACGAAAAGCAGAGTTTGTCACCCCTGCCATGGGTGCTAGAACCGTACGGTGAGGGATTTCAACATCACCAATCATAAATGATGAGCTGAGTTTAGTCATTGATTAACCCCTCCAAATCTTCTTCAGTGAAGTTGTAAGTTTTACCACAGAATTGGCAAGTGATTTCAGCGCCGTGGTCTTCGTCTTTCATGGCTGTGAGTTCGTCTTTACCAAGTGTGATAAGGGCATTCTCAAAGCGTTCACGTGAACAGTCACAGTCAAAGCCGATCTCTTCTTCAGAGAGAACTTTGTATTCGTCTTCGCCGTAGATAGCATTTAAAAGAGCTTCGATGTGGTCGTCAGATTCCAAAAGTTTTGAAATGGCAGGCATTTCTTGGATACGTTTTTCATAGCGATTGATTTCTTCTTCAGAGGCACCTGGAAGAACTTGTAACATGAATCCTCCAGCAACTTTGACTTTGTCTTCGTCGTCAAGAAGGACGTTAAGTCCAACGGCAGAAGGTGTTTGCTCAGATTCAGTCAAATAAAAGGCTAAATCTTCACCGATTTCACCTGAGACAAGTGGAGTTGAAGAAGTGTAAGGATTTCCGATACCATAGTCTGTAATGACAACGAATTGACCAGCTCCCATAAATGGACCGACGATAACTTCGCCAGTAGCTGTTTTCTTAACGTCAACGCCAGTATTTTGAATGTAACCTTTAACGTGTCCTTTTGTATCAGCCACAGAAATGATGTGACCAAGTGAGCTATCACCAATAACTTTGACAGTTACTTTGCTATCTCCTTTTTGGTTAGCAGCTAAAATTTGGTTGGCAATAAGTGTTCGACCAAGAGCAACTGTAGAGCTAGAAAGTGTTTGGTGTTTTTCTTGAGCAGTTCTAACAGTCTCAGTGCTATCAAGCACATAAGCACGGAAAGAACCAGATTTTGAAATTGATTTTATAAGTTTATCCATAAGAATATTATAACACAAAGCAAAATTGATGGGCTAGTATTGTGAGCTGTAAAGCGTAATCATGCAGTGAAAAATGAGCAGCGAAAAAAGCGAGGAGAACCTCGCCTTTTAGTTTATTTTTCTTCTGTGACATTTGTTTTCTCGACTTCTTCTTGGCTTTCTTTGCCTTCGTTAAGAAGGGCTTCGACGATTTTTTGGTCACGAATTTTGACAGAGTCGTTAATGGTTTCTGCGGATTTTACAACGGCTGCTTCGAGTTGAGCACGTTGTTTTCGACCGTTGTCGATAGCTGCGATAATGCCGTTGTTTTGTTCGACGAGGCTCTCAGCAAGAGCTGTGACAGATTGGATAGAAACGGTTGGGCTTTGTGCAGTGCGTTCGAGCATAGGGATGGCTTCTTTGCTCGTTTCAGCAAGCATTTGAAGCGCAGCGTTATTAGCATTGACAATAGCATCAGCAGTCACGCCAGATTTGACGGATTGTTGCAAAATACCGAGCTGTGCAATTGACAATTTCATTGTCGGAATGGTGTTGCGACGGAGCATGCCAAGTTTTTGTCGCATGTCTGATGAGACTTTGACCATGTTGCGCATTTGCGGTGTGGTTGTCCAAGCAACATAAAGGCGACTGAGGTATTCAGTGTGCTGTTGTTCAAGCGTATTGATGACTTCGGTCATGCGAGCTAGCTCGTCAGATTTTACTTGGTAATCAGGTGTTGCGCTATCAAGTGTTGCAAGTTCATTTTGAAGAGCTTGCGCACGGTTGGCACTTTCTGTCTGAGAAGCTTCGATAAAGGCGATAACACCGACCAAGTTTTCAATAGATTTGTTGTTGTCTTCAATAAGCATTTCTGCTGAGACGATGTTGCGAGCCAAGGTTTCTTCTTGTTTGACAACAGCGGCAGCCATGCCATCCATTTTTTGTTCAATATTTTGTGAATCAAAATAGAATTCTTGCAGACTATTTTTGCTTTGCTTAAAGAGTTTTTGTAGGAAATTTGGTTTCTTTTCGAGCTCAGCAGGCTTAGCGTCTTTGTATTTGGCGATAAAGCCGTTTAACTCGCGGTTAGCGTTTTTGAGCAGGTCATCAACTTGTGGAATTTCCAGTTTCTTTTGCTCAGCCAAAATGCGGTTGACGGTTGTGTTAACTTCTTCAACAGCAGATGTTCCAAAATCAAGCAGAGCATTTTGGTCGGCAACAAAATTATCAACTAAAGCAGGCGCTTTGGCTGTGATTGCTGATTGTTGTTCAGGGGTCAATTTGTCGTAAAAAGAGACTTGACCAGTTGCTGAAGTATCAGTTGCTACGATGATTTCGGTTGTTTTGTCTGTTTTTGTGATTGCATTGTCTGCGATTTTATCAATGTCAAAGTTAAAAGTATCAGCCATAATACTACCCTCCCATTAAACTTATAAGTTTGTATCGTCGTCAGCCATCATGCGAAGACTGATATCGAAGTCTTTCAAGTCACTTTCATTCAGTTTTCGAAGCGTTTCATCGAGAGCCAAATCAAATTTTTCCATTGCGCCTTTCGCTTTTGCTAAACGCTCATCAGCATTGTAATAATTTTTCGGGGCTTTTTTGATTTTTAGATAGCCATCCAAAATATCGCGGAAGCGGTCCATATCAGCCTCGTGAAGAGCAGTGAGTTCTTCTTTGTTATCAGCATTTTCAATCCTCTTCAAGATAGTCAAATGGTCTTGCTGAATGTTATTGTAAAGATGAGCCAACTCTGGAGCGAGTTTTAGTAAATCAGCTTCTTCCTCAGAAATGTCAGGATTTACTGGTGAGACGTCCAGTCGGTCTAGTTGACATTCGATATCTTTTTCAACGGTTTCAGCTTTTTTGAGAACACGTTTGTAGATGTTTAAATCCATTTTGGCTTTGAGCTCACTAAGTTCAGACTTGATGTGACGTATTTGTGGCAATAGCTGGCGCGCATTGACAACGTATTGGGTGTAATTTTTTTCATCGAGATAACTGTCCAAAAGTTTGACTTGGCGGTCAGCAATACGAATGTTATCTTTTAAATCTTGCAAACGTTGCTTAGTATTAACCTTTTCAAGACGTGATTGCTTGGTCGCAAAATAATAAATACCATAACCAATACCACCAACGATAGCAAGTGGGATAATGATTTCTAACAAACTTTCAAGCAAAGCAATGAGAAGGATAACCCCGATAATAGCGATAATGAGGCCTCCTCCGTTATTTTTAGGTCGAGACATATATTCAATCCATTTCTATCTAAGATTGATTTTATTTTATCGCAAAACGGTCAAGAATGACAAGCGATGACTGTAATTGTGGCAAAGATTTTATGGACTAAAGTTCAGGGAAGAGTTTGGCGATGATTTTTGGTGTGAGTGCTTGTCCTGGACCTTCGTGACAATAGGTATGTAGGTAAATGGCTGGGTTAAAGTTTAATTCGATACAAGCGCAGTTGGGCTCTTCTTTGCTTGCAGGAAGACTCTTATCAGGAATAATCAAGTCAACCCCGCAGACCCAAGCACCAACAGCGCTAGCCATTTGCGCAGCCAGTGCTTTATAATCGTCTGGCATGATGTCAGTGACATCGATGGAATCTCCACCTGTTGAAATGTTAGAGTTACGTCGCAAATCAACTCGGACTCTGTCAGCTGGAATATCATCAGGCGTGTAACCTTGTTGTTTTAGCATGAGCTTTTCAACATCGCCAAGATCAATGATTTCAAGTGGAGAACGGTGGTCACGTCCACGCAGTGGGTCTTGATTTTTCATCTCTACTAATTGAGCGATGGTGTGCTTGCCGTCTCCGACGACGTTAGCAGGAACACGCAGTAGCACAGCTTCACATTTGCCATCTAGGACGAAAAAGCGGTATTCCGTACCTGAAATGAATTCTTCAATAAGAATAGTGTCATCTTCAGCAAAGGCGATATCCAAGGCTTTTTGATAGGCTGTCATGTCGGCAGATTCCTTGAAAATAGAAATACCAAGTCCAAAGTTAGTTGATTTTGGTTTGACGACGATAGCTTTGTCTTTGATTTGTGAGAAATAGCGGAGCGCAGCAGCTTTATCAGCGAATTCTTCACCTTTTGGAACTGGGAAACCAGCTTTTGACAATAGTTTTTTAGTGACAACTTTATTTTCCATGATAAGTGGAGTGATATAGCTGTCTTTTCCTGTCATGTTGGCATTTTTAACGTATTCAACGTGGTCACCGTGCCAAAGTTTGATGAATTGGTCGTTTTCGTCGAGGATTTCTAAGTGAACACCTTTTTGGATGGCATCAAACATCAACAATTGTGTTGATAATTCCATGTTTTCATAGCCTTTGAGTGCGTAAGGGGCTTGCCAAGCATAATCGTGAAAAGCTTGACCTTGTTTTTGCCCAAAAGATTCTAATGATAAATTGTCAATCTCATCTAGCAAGCGTCCAGCGATAGTTTGTTCAGGATGCTCAATCTGATTTTTGATAGCATCGATAAGCCCTTGATAATAGTCAGATAATTCAAAGTAATCGACAATTCCTTGCATAGCTGACAGAATGCTTTCGACGGGAGCATCTTCTGGTAATTTATCTAGAGGGTGGCTAAGTGCAATTTTGTCATTTAGCTTGCTAGCCTCTGTGATGTCTTGGTCAATAGCTGAGCTACTATCCAGCCAAAGAAGAGCGAGAATAAAAAGGTGTACAGTATCAAGTGTCTCTTGAGTAATTCCACGGTTATCAAAAGGATTGAGGTCAAATGTGCGCAGTTCAAGGTAAGTGACACCTTTTGTCAAATAGTCACGAACATGCTTGCTACCACGAAGGCGAACAGGAGAGTAAAATTCTTTTTCAGCGATAAGCTGATTGTCTGAAACATAACGCTCGATATCAGCGATATAATGGTCAAGACTTTGGTAAGAAACCTTGATATCAGTATGGTTGACATAGCCAAGATGACTGTTTCGAATTGAACGAACAGGTTGTTTCAAAGGAGTATTTAAAAAGCCTTCTTCAGCGATTGGCGAAGCACCATAGAGGTAAGTCAGAAGCCAACGATAGCGTAAGAAGTTTTGGGCTAATTTAAGATAGAGGTCGTTTTTGAAGTGAACAAGAGAGTCATAGTTACTTTCTTCAAATAAGGTTGCAACCAAGTCCTTACCGAGTTCTACATTATAATGAATACCAGACATAGATTGGAGAATTTTGCCATAACTTTCAGCCAAATGTTCACGGTACTGGCGTTCCCAAGCGTCGTCTAATTTGGCGATATGAATATCGTCTTCACCAAGTTTTGGCGGCATAGATAGCGGCCAAAGGTACTCATCTTGATTGATTGATCGCCCAGCTACGTCTGTGATAGCTCCTAAGGTACGAAGGACATCTTGGGTTGTTTTTCCGATAGGAGTGATAAGTTCTATCTGAGCTTCACTGTAATCAGTCTGAATGTATGGATGAAACGAGCGATTACCAAGCTTATTGGGGTGATTAGTTTGTGCGACTTTGTTTTCTTGATTGATGCGCAAACTTTCTCTTTCTAGCCCGAATGTTGCTTGCAAAATCGGCGAATATTTTGATGTATTTTGTAATAAACCATTGACGGTCATTTTATTTCCTCATAGTGATTTTTATTTAATGATAATGCTACCATTAGTGTCGTAATCTCATTCTATGGAAAACTTTGTGAAAATGCAAAGAATTACTACGGAGCTTAAGGACGGCAAAGTGTATTTTTTAGAATTTTCAGACTTTGTTATAAAATCTGAGATATCATAGTGTTTTTTTGAAAAAAGTTCGGAAAAAATAAAATTTTAACGTCAAATATTGAAAAAATGAGGGAAAAGTCATATAATGAATTGTAAGACAAACTCGCAGGTGAGATTCCTGCCAAGTTGTAGAGAAAGGATGAAGATACGATTTTATGGCTTGGAGATAGAGACGACAGGCTTAATAAGTTAGTATCGTCTTTTGTTTGCTTGCTATATGATTTCGTATCAATATCGAAAAGAATATGACATCAGTAGTAGTTGTTGGTACCCAATGGGGTGATGAAGGTAAAGGTAAAATCACTGACTTCTTGTCACAAGATGCCGAAGTGATTGCACGTTATCAAGGTGGAGATAATGCAGGACACACTATCGTTATCGACGGTAAAAAATTCAAATTGCATTTGATTCCATCAGGTATTTTCTTCCCAGAGAAAATCTCTGTAATCGGAAATGGTGTGGTTGTCAATCCAAAATCATTGGTAACTGAATTGAAATACTTGCACGATGAAGGTGTTAAGACAGATAGTCTTCGTATTTCAGACCGTGCTCACGTTATTTTGCCATATCACATCAAACTTGACCGTTTGCAAGAATCTTCTAAAGGTGATAACAAAATTGGGACAACAAACAAAGGTATCGGACCTGCTTACATGGATAAAGCAGCACGTGTTGGTATCCGAATTGCTGACCTTTTGGACAAAGAAATCTTTGCTGAACGCTTGCGCGTGAACTTGGAAGAAAAAAATCGTTTATTTGAAAAAATGTACGAATGCGAACCAATCAAATTCGAAGACATTTTTGAAGAATATTATGAATATGGTCAACAAATCAAAGATTACGTTACAGATACATCAGTTATCTTGAACGATGCACTTGACGCTGGTAAACGTGTTCTTTTCGAAGGTGCACAAGGTGTCATGCTTGATATTGACCAAGGTACATACCCATTTGTTACATCTTCAAACCCAGTTGCTGGTGGTGTAACTATCGGTTCAGGTGTTGGTCCAAGCAAGATCAACAAAGTCGTTGGTGTATGTAAAGCCTACACAAGTCGTGTTGGTGATGGTCCATTCCCAACAGAACTTCTAGACGAAGTTGGAGATCGTATCCGTGAAATCGGTCACGAATATGGTACAACAACAGGACGTCCACGTCGTGTTGGATGGTTTGACTCAGTTGTAATGCGTCACAGCCGTCGCGTATCAGGTATCACAAACTTGTCACTTAACTCAATCGACGTTCTTTCAGGACTTGATACTGTTAAAATCTGTGTGGCTTACGACCTTGATGGCCAACGTATCGACCACTACCCAGCAAGTCTTGAACAATTGAAACGTTGTAAACCAATCTACGAAGAATTGCCAGGTTGGTCAGAAGACATCACAGGCTGCCGTAGCCTAGATGAGCTTCCAGAAAATGCTCGTAACTACGTTCGTCGTGTTGGTGAACTCGTTGGTGTTCGCATTTCAACATTCTCAGTTGGACCAGACCGCGACCAAACTAACATTCTTGAATCAGTTTGGGCAAATATCTAAGCTTACAAACATTCAATATACAATACTAAAAAACCTCGCTAGAAATCCCATTCTAGCGGGGTTTTGTGTTACTGATCAGAATGTATTTTAGGAGTTGAGTGGATAATTCGAACGATATCATATTGATTACTATTTTGTCGATAAGTATTTGGTGTCATTCCTTTTGTTTTTTTGAAGACTTTTCCAAAATAATTGTCATTACTGTAGCCAACCATTTCAGCAATTTCTTTAATAGTGAAATTGTTTTGCTTGAGCAAGCGGCAGCTATGTTCAATACGCAGGCGTGTTAAGTAGTTGTTGATGGTGATGCCATACTTTTTATGGAATTCACGTGCAACATAAAATTTTGAAATCTCAGCATAGTCAGCAAGTTCATCCAAATTTAACGTTTGTTGATAAAAATTTTGATCGATATATTCTTTGATTGAGTCAATCTTTGTGATTGCCTTTTTTTCTTGCCTGAGTGAAATTGTGCAAAGTTCCATGAGTAATTGGTAAGCAAGGCTGCTATTTTTATGGAATGTTGTGATTTTATTACTAATGGCGAGTTCATAGAGTTCGAAAATTTGCTTTTGAATCTCTTTTTCATTAGCGATATTCATAACAGGACCTGAATTTTTTAAGATTTCAGAGAAGATTGGTAAGGAGTCATTTGAAAATTCCAGATAAATGATTTCCCATTTTTCAGAGGAACTCGGGATGAAATATTGGCTGTTGCTTGGAATTGTTGTCAAAAATAAGTCCCAAGCCTGCTGTTGAAATTGCTGATTTTTAGTTTGAAAAATGCCTTTTCCAGAAATCGTCAGTTGAAGGAGACAATGACTGTCCTTCCGTTTGCTGTTATCCCAATGATAGTTTTGATTAGTGATATTTTGCCGACCAATCCCTTTTAAAACAGGATAAGGCAAATGTTCGTCAAAGTGAAATCCAATAGATTGATAAATTGTCATAGTCTTACTTCCTTTACTGCAATATTTTACCATAAAATAACTTCTTTTACGATTTACGCACAAAAACTGCTGTAATATAATGTGTTTGAAAAGGAGGAGAAGTGATGGTTATTGAATATAATCAGCAAGAAAATACTTTTCATATAAGTAATCAACATATTTCATACGTTGTTGGAATTGAAAAAGAAACTTACCTTGTTGGAAAGTATTTTGGGAAAAAATTAAACTATTTTAACGGTTCAAGATATCACTATCTTTATGATCGAGGATTTTGTTCAAATCCAGACAATGATGATAAATCATTTTCTTTGGATACCATTTTAAATGAATTTCCAGACAGTCAAAGTGGTGATTTTAGGACTCCAGCTTATCAGTTGGAAGGTTTAGATGGAGATTCTGTCACACGATTTTCTTACCAAGGATATGAAATCCACAAAGGAAAAGAAAAGTTGGCAGCTTTACCGTATGTTCGTGTTTTTGATGATTCACAAGCAGAGAGTTTGATTATCCATTTAAAGGATAGTGTGCGCCAATTGGAGTTGGATTTAACTTACACCATTTATGATGACCAGCCAATCATTACACGAAGCGCTAAGTTCCTTAATTTGGGACAAGAACCAGTCTATATTAAGAAATTGATGTCATATAACTTAGATTTTCTAGATGGCGACTGGGAGGTGCTTACTTTATATGGCTCTCACATTAATGAAAAGAATCTTAATCGTCGTCCGATACAGTCTGATTTGATTAAAATTGGTAGTACACGTGGGACAAGTAGTCCACAATCAAGTCCATTTATTGGTTTGGTAAAGGCTGACACTACTGAAAATTCTGGTGAAGCTTATGGTTTTACATTGATGTATAGCGGTAGTTTTGAAGGAAGTATCGAAAAAAGTCAGTATGGAACTTTAAGAACTCAACTTGGAATTCAATCGAAAAACTTTAAATGGTTACTTGAACCGGAAGAAGTTTTCCAAGCACCTGAAGTTATTTTAACTTATTCAGATAAAGGGTTAAATAAATTATCTCAAGGCTTTCATCGCTTATTTGTGAATCAAGTTATGAATCCACAATTTGCCAAAAAAGAACGCCCAATTTTAATTAATAGTTGGGAAGGACACTATTTTGATATTGACGAAGATAATTTGTATGAGCTTGCGGTAGAAAGTCATAAGCTTGGCTTTGAATTATTTGTTATTGATGATGGTTGGTTTAAGAAACGAAATTCTGACCGTTCTAGTTTAGGTGATTGGGTATTTGATGACAAAAAATTTCCATCAGGCTTTGAAAAATTTGCTGCGCGCATTCGAGCATTAAATTTGAAGTTAGGAATTTGGTTTGAGCCTGAAATGGTATCACCTGATAGTGAATTATATCGTCATCATCCAAACTGGGTGATTAAAAGTTGGCGATATGAGCCGATTTTATCAAGAAATCAGCTGGTTCTAGATTTGACTAATCCAAATGTACGAGAATATTTAGTTGATTCAATCTCTAATGTCATCGAAGAAGGAGAGGTCAGTTATGTTAAATGGGATATGAATCGACATTTAACGGATTTATATTCGGTAAATCTTGGAGCTGCTCAACAAGGAGAATTAAGTCACCGATATGTACTAGGTTTATACGATATTCTTGAAAGATTAACTCAGAGATTTCCAAATGTGATTTTTGAAAATTGTTCAAGTGGTGGTGGGCGTTTTGATGCAGGAATGCTTTATTATATGCCGCAGACTTGGACGAGTGACAACACAGATGCAATAGCTCGTTTGCAGATTCAAAATGGGACAAGTTTGCTCTTTCCACAAGTAGCTATGGGAAATCATGTTTCTGATATTCCAAATCATCAATTAGGACGTTTGACGCCATTAGAAACCAGATTTAATGTTGCTTGTGCGGGAAACTTGGGATATGAGCTAGATTTGGTTCGCTTGTCTGACGAAGAGAAGGCAGCGATAAAAAGTCAGATTGCATTTTATAAAAAATATCGTAAAACGTTCCAATTTGGGAAATTTTACCGACTATCTTCTGCTAATGACAATATTATTTCTTGGCAGATTGTGTCTCAAGATGGCAATCAAGTTATTTTAATTGTGGTTCAAAAAATGGCTTCTAATGTTTATAAAGTACCTACTATTCATTTACAAGGTTTGGATGAAGAAGTTTTTTATCAAAATAGAGAAACTAAAGAAGCATTCTGTGGAGATGAGTTAATGTACAGCGGACTAACAATTCCTCGCATGAAGGGGGATTATATTAGTAAGGTGTATGTTTTTGAAAAGTTGAAAGAGGAATAAAATGGCGGAAAATCAATATCGTAAAACAGCGTCAGCAATTTTAGAGTTGGTTGGTGGGGCTGATAATATTACAAGTGTAGCTCACTGCGCGACACGTCTTCGTTTGGTGCTTGTTGATGAGAGTAAGGTACAAACATCAGCAATTTTGGAGTTGAGTCAAGTTAAGGGGCAATTTACAAATTCAGGGCAATATCAAATTATTTTGGGAGCTGGTACGGTTGATAAGGTTTATAAAGAGTTCGTTGAATTAACGGGCTTATCTGAAATCTCAAAAGACCAGTTAAAAAAGGATGCTGAAGAAAAGTTAAACCCTCTACAACGTTTAGTGAAATTGCTATCGGATGTCTTTATTCCAATTTTGCCAGCACTGATAGCCAGTGGGCTTTTGATGGGATTGAATAACATCCTAACAGCTAAAGGACTTTTCTTTGAGGGCTCAATCATTGATGAATTTCCAAATGTTACTGATTTTGCCAGTATGGTAAATACGTTTGCCAGCGCAGCTTACGCTTTTCTTCCAATTCTGATTGGCTTTTCAGCAGCTAAAATCTTTGGCTCAAATCCATATCTTGGTGCTGTCATGGGAATGATTATGGTTTCAGGAGATTTATTAAGCGCATATGATTATGGTTCTGCTCAATTGCAGGGAACTGTTCCTTATTGGCATGTTTTTGGTTTGGCAATTGAAAAAGTTGGTTATCAAGGAACGGTTCTTCCGATTTTGGCATCTGTTTGGATATTATCTCTTATTGAGAAAAAATTGCATCAAGTCATCCCAGATTTTTTGGATAATTTGCTAACTCCAGTTATTTCAGTGTTGTTATCTGCCTTTTTGACCTTTTCAGTTGTTGGTGGCATCATGCGAGGAGCAGGAGATTTGTTGACGAAAGGAATTGTTTGGTTACACGATACTTTAGGAGCGTTTGGAGGTGCGGTATTTGGATTTATTTACTCTCCGTTAACACTGACAGGTATGCACCACAGCCTTTTACCAATTGACATTCAACTTATTGCAGCTGGGTCATCTTTTCTTTTAGCCATTGCAGCGTGCAATAATATTGCTCAAAGCGGCGCTACTTTTGCGACGATGTTTATGACTAAGGATAAAAAATTGAAGAGTACGGCAACTTCAGCTGGCATTTCAGCTTTGCTTGGTATCACTGAGCCTGCCATGTTTGGGGTCAATTTGAAATTAAAAATTCCATTTTATTCAGCAATGATTGGTTCAGCTTTGGGCTGTGCTTACGTAACTTTGATGAATGTTCGCAACATCTCACCAGGTGCAGCTGGAATTATTGGCTTTGTCAGTATCCAATCACATGATATTTTAAATTTCTTTATCGGAGTTGCGATTGCTGGCATTTCAGGATTTATATGTACAGTAATGTGGACTAAAATTAAAAAAATAGAATTCTAATTCTTACCCCGCTAGAAATCCCATTCTAGCGGGGTTTTGTGTTAAAATAAAGCTGAGAAATAATTAATTAAAAAATAATAACTGTTATTCCCGTGTTACAAAAGTAATGTTTGTTTAATCTGCTTTTGATAACCTATTAATGTTGCCTGATTTAAAAAGGAGGAAAAATGGTTAAACGAATTTTATCAATTGCACTGGCTTATGTTGGTATTATTGTTGGTGCTGGGCTTTCTTCAGGACAGGATTTGATGCAATATTTTGTCGGATTCGGTGTCTGGGGAATGATTGGCGTTGTTGTTTTAGGGATTTTGAATGCTATCTTTGGACGTATTATCGTGTCATTAGGAAGTTACTATCGTTCAAATGATCACTCAGAGGTGCTTTCAAAGATTGCTCATCCTTTTACAAATCGCGTGCTTGATATTGCTTTGATTGTTTCTTGTTATGTTATCGGCTTTGTCATGCTAGCAGGAGCGGGATCTAACCTTAATCAACAATTTGGATTACCGACTTGGTTAGGAGCTTTAATCTGTGCTCTCCTTGTTATTTTTGTCAGCTTTCTTGATTTTGAAAAAATTACTCAGATTATCGGGATTTTTACACCGATTGTTATTATCATGGTGCTGATTATTGCTGGTCATACGCTTATCGGACAATCATTTGATTTTACTCAGTTGAATGCAGTTGCTAAGACCTTGCCGACAAATATGCCCAATATTTGGGTATCAGTTCTTAATTACTTTGCCATTTGTGTGATGACTGGGGTATCGATGGCTTTTGTCCTTGGTGGTTCAATCATTCGTATTGGCGTGGCTGAAAAAGGTGGTACCCTTGGTGGTGCGATTGTTGGTCTTATTATCGCTGTGACATCACTTGTCTTATTTGTCAATGTTGGAAAGCTTGCTTCAGCAGATATTCCAATGCTAGTGCTTGCTAATGAGATTCATCCGTGGTTTGCCTTAGCTTACGCACTTGTGGTGTTCGGGCTTATCTTCAATACGGCTTTCAGTTTGTACTATGCACTAGCTAAACGTTTTTCTGAAACTCAAGGTGGAAGTCAATTCAAACGTTACTTGATTGTTTTTGTTATTAGTGGTTATGCCTTGTCATTCCTTGGTTTCAAACAACTTGTTTCTATTATGTACCCAGTTCTTGGTTACATCGGTATGGTTATGCTGGTTGTGTTACTTCAAGCTTGGGTTCGTGAAAAGAGTAATGTCCAAGATGAAAAACATTTGCGTCGCCGCATGATTTCCTTGATTTCTAAAAAATATGACGATGATAAGAAATTTACCAAGAAAGATAAAGTAGAATATCAACGATTAGGTGAAGAGTCAGTCGTTGAAACAAAAGAAATCAAAGAAGATATTCATGACCATGTCGAGCAAGTTTTCGATTCAGAAAATGAAGAATAAGATTGAATAGATAAAGAGTCTGGGACGAAGTTCTCGGGCTTTTTTGCTAGAATAAATAATATTACTAAAAGTGTTTAAGAAAGCGTTAAAAATATGCTATACTGAAACAAAAAGGTGAAAAGGAAAGTGAGCAATGACACGGTTTGTGAGTAGTTTTTCGGGTGTTTTAATTATTCTAGTCATGGTTATGGTCGGCTATGTTTTAGCTAAGAAAGGTTGGTTTGACGACAAAGCACCAAATTTGATAGCTAAGTTAGTGACGCAAGTAGCTCTTCCTTGTTACATGATATCAACGATTGTCGGACGTTTCACGGCAAAAGAAATGCTTGAAATGTTACCCCAGCTGCGTTTTCCAGCAATTTCAATGGTGATTTTACTTGCTATTGCTATGGCAGTTGCTCAGCTGTTTTTGATTGATGAAAAGCATCGAGGCTTATTTGTTTCCATGTTTTTTAATTCCAACACGATTTTTGTTGGTTTGCCAATTAACCAAGCGCTTTTTGGGGATAAAAGCATTCCGTACGTCTTGGTTTACTACATGTGTAACACCACATTCTTTTGGACGATTGGAACGTATTTGATTCAAAAGGATGGACGTAAAGAAGTTACTCTTGATTTTCGAGGCACGCTAAAGAAAATCTTTTCTCCGCCACTTATGGGATTCATTATTGGCGTGATTTTAGTTCTTCTAAACATCAAACTACCAGCTTTCTTGCTCAGTGATTTCCAGTATCTGGGAAATCTGACGATTCCTTTGTCTATGATTTTTATCGGGATTTCGGTGGCAAATGCAGGGCTGTCACGCTTGCGTTTCACACAAGACAATGTCTTGGTACTTGTTGGACGTTTTGTAGTTGCTCCGCTTTTGATGATGTTAATCGTTAAAAATGCTCAAATGCCCCAGTTGATGAAAGAAGTTTTCATCATTCAGTCAGCTATGCCAGTCATGACAAATGCTCCAGTTGTTGCAAAACTTTACGGTGCAGACAGTGATTACGCAGCAATCATGGTAACCGAATCAACCATTTTAACCATGCTTGTTATTCCGATTTTAATGCTTTTGTTGAATGGATTATAACTAAAAAAAGCTACTGAATTTTAAATTCAGTAGCTTTTTGGTTTAAACATTATACAAGTAATCATAGCCTTTTAAAGCTAATTTTTGTTTTTGTTGAAATATAGTAATAGGTGTTGAGTGACCAGAGTAGATAACTGTATCATCAGGTAGTTTAGATAGTAGCATTTTTATACTTTCTTTTAATTGGTCAATGTCGCTTCCTGGGAAATGAGTTAAACCTAGACCGTGTTGGTAAAAAAGATCACCTACGATAACAGCACTTTCTTGTGGAAAATAATAACTGAGAGAGTCTTGTGAGTGCCCAGGAGTTTCTAGTATTTTACAATGTATATCGGATGTATTTAGCGTAATAATAGGAGTGTCAATTTTATTAATATTTTCTAGAATTCGATCACCAACACAGAGTTTTGACAGATTAAGCATAGGGTTTAATAAATAGTTGTCAGCTTTTTTGCTGGCATAAGCTGGGATATTTAGGGCGTTTTGAATTTTTTCGACTGCACCTGTGTGATCAAAATGACCATGAGTTAATAAGATTTTCTCAATGTTCCACTTGTTTTCTTTAATAATTTTTAAAATAAGGTCAGCTTGAGCACCAGGATCTATTAAAAATCCTGAGCGGGTCGTTTCATCAATGATAAAATAAGTATTTACTTGAAAATAGTCAGTTACAGGGAGTATACGTATCATAATGTTATTTCTTAAATGCGGCAACCTTCGGGACCACAAAATCCAGTTTCGTTAGAAGAATTTTTAAGAACCATTTGTTGCAAAGCACGTTCAAAACCTTCTTGTGTTTGAGCACCAGCCACTACAATTTCATCACCAATAAGGAAGAATGGTACTCCGCGAACACCTAATTGGTAAGCAGCTTGTTCTTCTTTGCGGACAAGTTCTTTGTAATCATCGCTATCAAGCATAGCATTTACTTCATCGCTATCAAGACCAACTTTATTTGCGATATCTAGGAGAACTTTGCGATCTGCAAGTTCTTTATTTTCTGAGAAATAAGCAGCAAATAGAGTTTCTTGCAATGTGTTAACTAAGCTAGGATTTGTAGCTTGTGCCATTTTAATAAGGCGGTGTGCATCCATGTTATTAGTAAATAAAGTACTAGCATAATTGAAATCAAGACCTTCTTTACGACCGAGTTCTGCAATGTGTTCGATTTGTTGACCAGCTTGTTCGTAAGAAATGCGATATTTTTTAGCAAATCGTTCTTGAGTAGGGCCAATTGATTTTAGGGGAGCATCTGGATCAAGTCGAAATGCTTTTGGAGTAAGGGTAACTGAATCAGTAAGGCCTAAGTTTGAAATGGCTTTTTTTAGTCGAGTTTCCCCAATGTAGCAGTAAGGGCATGAAAAATCAGACCAATAGGTAATGTTTAAAGTTGTATTCAAAGTTTTCCTCCTTTTTCAAAATAGAACACGTTCTATAAAATATATTTGATATTATAGAACGTGTTCGATATAATGTCAAGTATAAAAGCCTAAAAAATTTGGAGGAAAATTTATGAGAAGAGGACGTCCATTAAAATCTGAAGCTGAAAAAGCAGAACATAGCCGTTTTCAGCTATTACAAGCAACAGAAAATTTAATAAGTCAGGGAAAAAAAGTAACAGTACGCGGAGTGTGCCAATTAGCTGCATTGTCGACAGGAACTTTCTATTATCACTTTAAAGATAAAGATGATTTGTTAGGATTTTATTTAACACAGTCACTGCCGAAGACTGATAATTATGCTAGTGTGAAAGAACTAAGTCAAGCGGTATTCCTTCTATATCTTCCTTTACTTGAGCAGTATGAAAGATTAGGAAAAGGCGTAATGAGAGAGTTCTATTCTGGTACAAATCAAGCTCTGTCTAAATATTTAGGAGAAACTGATGGAAAATTTATCGAGGGTACTGTTATGGCAGAATGTCAGTCATTAATAGATAATAGAAAAAAACAAAATGAGCTCCTCAAAAATGTTGATAGTTTTCAATTGAGCTCAGATATTTGCATTATCATTAAAGGGTGTGTATTTGATTGGTGTTTGTCGAATCAAGAAAGTGGTCTTGAGGCAGCTGTAAAACGCATTTTGACACAATTCTTAGCTATTTATAAAAACTAAAAAAACATGTTAGTATGACTGCGATACTAACATGTTTTTTGTTTGATAAATTTTCTATTCAAAAAGCCTAACCGAGGTGGCTAGACTTTAAGGAGATTATGAAAAAGGATGCATCCACCCAGTTGTTTTGGGAGGTTTCGGGTGAATGCAAGCTAGCAATGCTAGCTGTGAAAGTTTTTAGGAATGAGTATAGTATAAGGAGACTTGCTTAAATGAATCTTAAGTAAAAGAATTAATCTCTTAAAAATCAGATGTGGTCAATATATGTTATAATAAAGCCATGGAAAACAAGAAAAAATTATTATTAATCGACGGGTCATCTGTAGCTTATCGTGCCTTTTTCGCACTGTATAATCAGATTGATCGTTTTAAAAACCGAGCAGGTCTTCATACAAATGCCATTTACGGTTTTCACCTTATGCTCAATCACTTATTAGAAAGAATTCAGCCAACGCATGTTTTGGTTGCTTTTGATGCTGGTAAGACAACTTTCCGTACAGAAATGTACAAAGATTACAAAGCTGGTCGTGCCAAAACACCAGATGAATTCCGTGAGCAGTTGCCATACATCCGTGAAATGCTGACAGCACTTGGTATTAGCTGGTATGAGTTGGAAAATTATGAAGCTGATGACATCATCGGAACTTTGGATAAATTAGCAGAGAACGAAGATGAATATGATGTAACCATCGTCAGCGGAGATAAAGACCTTATCCAACTTGCGGATAACAACACAACCGTTGAGATTTCTAAAAAAGGTGTCGCTGAGTTTGAAGAATTCACTCCAGCTTATCTCATGGAAAAAATGGGCATCACGCCAAAACAATTTATCGACCTAAAAGCCCTCATGGGTGATAAATCTGATAATATTCCAGGTGTTACTAAGGTCGGTGAAAAGACAGGTCTTAAACTTCTCTTAGAGTACGGCAGTCTTGAAGGTGTTTATGAAAACATCGACGGCATGAAGAAATCTAAGATGAAAGAAAACTTGATTAACGATAAAGAACAAGCTTTCTTGTCTAAGACTTTGGCGACAATCAATATCACTGCTCCGATTGCGATTGGTTTAGATGATATCGACTACACTGGACCTGATTTGGAAAAACTAGTGCCATTTTATGATGAAATGGGCTTCAAACAGTTTAAAGATAATCTTGGTGCTGCTAAGAAACAAGAAAAATTTGATGTGACCTACACTGAAGTGGACAGTTTGAGTGCAGACATGTTCACTGATGACCAATTTTTCTACTTTGAAATCTTGGGTGATAATTATCACGTTGAAAGCATCATTGGCTTTGCTTGGGGAAATGATAAGGCTATCTATGCTTCAACAAATCTTGAACTTTTAAAAGATGATTTGTTTAAAGCAGCGCTAGCTAAACCAATCAAAACTTACGATTTCAAACGTAGCAAAGTTCTTCTTAGTCATTTAGGTATTGATTTGCCAGCGCCAGCATTTGATAGTCGCTTAGCAAAATACCTTTTATCAACCGTTGATGATAATGAACTGTCAACCATTGCTCGTTTGTATACAGAGTATGTCCTTGATAGTGATGAAGCTGTTTATGGTAAGGGTGTTAAACGTGCTGTTCCAGACAAAGCAGTGCTGCTTAGCCATTTAGCTCGTAAGATTGTGGTTTTGAATCATTCTGAAAAAGTCATGCTAGATAAGTTGACAGAGCATCAACAAGCAAGCCTTCTTTTTGACATGGAACAACCTCTAGCAAATGTTCTTGCTAAGATGGAAATTGCGGGTATTTCAGTTAAAAAAGAAACGCTCCAAGAAATGGAAAAAGCTAACCAGGCAGTCATTGACAACTTGACACAAGAAATCTATGACCTTGCTGGTATGGAATTTAACATTAACTCGCCAAAACAATTGGGTGAACTGCTCTTTGACAAGATGCAGTTGCCAACAAGCTACACTAAGAAAACCAAGACTGGTTATTCAACAGCAGTTGATGTTTTGGAACGCTTGGCACCAATCTCACCAATCGTATCTAAGATTTTGGAATACCGCCAAATCGCAAAACTTCAATCAACTTACATCGTTGGTTTGCAAGATTTCATCTTAAAAGACGGAAAAATTCACACTCGCTACCTTCAAGATTTGACGCAGACAGGACGTTTGTCTAGTGTTGACCCTAACTTGCAAAATATTCCAGTGCGTTTGGAACAAGGGCGCTTGATTCGTAAGGCATTTGTCCCAGAAACAGCAGACGAAGTCCTTCTAAGTTCTGACTACTCACAAATCGAGTTGCGCGTGCTTGCTCACATTTCAAATGATGAACATTTGATTGCAGCTTTCAACGAAGGAGCAGATATTCATACGTCAACAGCCATGCGTGTCTTTGGCATTGAAAAACCAGAAGACGTCACACCAAATGACCGTCGTAACGCAAAAGCAGTAAACTTCGGTATTGTTTACGGTATTTCAGACTATGGTCTTGCTAATAACTTGGGTATTCCACGTAAAGTAGCTAAACAATACATCGAGACTTACTTCGAACGCTATCCAGGTATTAAAGACTACATGGAGCGCGTGGTGCGTGATGCTAAAGATAAAGGCTATGTTGAAACGCTCTTCCACCGTCGTCGTGAATTGCCAGATATCAATGCTCGTAACTTCAACGTGCGTCAATTTGCTGAGCGTACAGCCATTAACTCGCCAATTCAAGGTAGCGCAGCCGACATTCTCAAAATTGCTATGATTAACCTTGATAAAGCTTTAGTTGAAGGTAAATTCAAGACAAAAATGCTTCTACAAGTGCACGATGAAATCATCCTTGAAGTGCCAAAAGATGAGCTAGAAACTATTGAAAAATTAGTCAAAGAAACCATGGAATCAGCCATCGAACTTTCTGTCCCACTTGTGGCAGACGAAAGTGCTGGACAAACATGGTACGAAGCAAAATAATATTAAAATAAGGTGGCAAGTTTTTGTCATCTTATTTTTTCTCAACTGTGATATACTTAAGAAAAAATCGTTCTTAGGAGGCAGCTAGATGACAACATTTCAAAATCCTAGCCAAGATGTGATTGCTGATTATTTAAAAAGTGCCAAAAACATTGCTGTTGTGGGACTTTCCAAGCGTGAAAATAGTCCAGCTTACGGTGTTTCTAAGGTGATGCAAGAAGCAGGTTATACGATTATCCCAGTTAACCCACGTTTAGCGGGTGAGAAGGTACTTGGTGAGACAGCCTATGCTAGACTCCAAGACATTCCCGTTCACGTTGATATCGTTGATGTTTTTAGACGAAGTGAATTTCTACCAGAAGTTGCCAAAGATTTTATCGAAACGGATGCTGATATTTTTTGGGCTCAGCTAGGTCTAGAAAGCCAAGAAGCGGCTGACATCTTACAAGCCGCAGGACGTGACAAAATTGTCATGAACAAGTGCATCAAGATTGAATATCAAAATTTGTAAATAACATTGAAAATGAGAGGATTCTTTCAAAATGGATTTTCTCATTTTTGTTGTCATGAAAATACTGAAATTGTGGTTTTCCCTGTTAAAAAAGTGAAGATTTGCTATGAAAACTTGAAATCGTCTGATTTTTATAATAAAATGAATGAGCGTGTCAAGACATGCAAAAATTAAACTATGTTATAATGATTTTAAATAAATAGAACAGGAGAGCCATAATGGACATTCATACCCATCACCGTCCTTTGGATGCCTATGAAAATGTCATTGAGCATCTCAGGAAAAAGCACATTCGTATTACGGAGACTCGTAAAGCCATTATTGCTTATATCATAAATAGTCATGAGCACCCAAGTGCTGAAAAGATATATAAAGACTTGTTGCCAGAACATCCAAATATGAGTTTAGCGACGGTTTACAACAACATGAAAGTCCTTGTCGAAGAAGGGTTTGTTGCTGAGTTGAAAGTGACTAACGACACAACAACTTACTATGACTTTATGGGACATCAGCATATCAACATCGTTTGTAAATGTTGTGGTGATATTGCAGACTTTATGGATGTGGACGCTATTGACATCGGTAAAGAAGCCTATGAACAAACTGGTTATATGATTACCAAGGTTCAGTTGACTGCTTACGGTATTTGCCCAAATTGCCAAGAAAAGCTTAGAGCAGCTGGCGAACCATTCATGGCTTATCGTGAAGAGAAATAAAAAGAAGGTGTCTTAACATCTTCTTTTTTGTACACAAAAAGCCCCAGCTAAGCTGGGGTTTATTTCATTTATTCAGTTTTAGCAATTAAATCTTCGTAGAAGAAGAGTTCTGCTGTAGTTGTATATGGTAATGTGTAGAAGTAAAGCAATCCACAAGTTAGTGCAGTTAAAATGTACCAACCGATGAAACTAAATTGTAGACAGAATAGGCGCCATTTGTTACCAGCCATTAATTCTGTACTCTTGTTGATAACACTACGTGGACCTTCATAAGTGCCATTTTGAACAGCGTCATAAAGGACGTATGTTGTCATGCTATATGAGTATTGTTTGATGATTGAAAGAGCAAAACCTGCAACCATAAGAACAAATCCAATGATAGTGACAAAGATGCCACCGTTAGAATTATTTGAAGTAGTTGCTGCAACTCCTGCAACAAAGATGATAGAACCTACAATACCGATTAAAGACCATAGGAATAGGAACACCCATTTGACAATAGCAGTTACTACATATTTTCCAAATATTTCATTTGAGAAAACACGCATGTTGTCTCCTACTTCAACATGGTCGCGTTTGTGGCGAATAACATCAAGCACGGCGTAACTTGCTGAAGCAAGGAATAATGCTGATAGAATTGAAACAATACCTGGAACAGATACAGTAGCATTAACTGTAGTACCATTAATATGATATGTTTCAGTATAGCTAATTGAAATTGTTAAAATAGCTAAAATGATAGAAACAAGAAACAATTGGTACTTACCAGAGAGAGTTTTCAAAAATTCTCTAGCTTTTTGACGAGTTTCTGAAGCTTTCATAATATAAACCTCCTTAAAAAATTCCGTAAAATGTATTACTTCCACGTTTTCATTATATCACCTTGTATTAGAGAAGTCACACGATAAGAGGTAAACATGACAAAAAATGTGATTTTTGGTAAAATCGTAAAGGTTGCGCTATTTAAGCAATGCATTGTAAAAATCTGGAAGTTTTTTCAGATTTTCTCAGTCTGATTACTGTTTAATCATGACGATAATAAAAAATGCCCACAACTGTTTTTTGTGATAGCAAGGAGAAAAAAGATGACAGATTATCCGATTAAATATCGTTTAATTAAGAAAGAAAAACACACAGGTGCTCGTCTGGGTGAAATTATCACACCACACGGCACATTTCCAACACCAATGTTCATGCCTGTTGGAACACAAGCCACAGTTAAGACACAATCACCAGAAGAACTCAAAGAAATGGGTTCAGGTATCATTTTGTCAAACACTTACCACTTATGGTTGCGTCCTGGTGATGAATTAATCGCTCGCGCTGGCGGTCTTCACAAATTCATGAACTGGGACCAAGCTATTTTAACAGATAGCGGTGGTTTCCAAGTTTACTCATTGGCTGAGTCTCGTAATATCACTGAAGAAGGGGTAACATTTAAAAACCACCTTAACGGTCAAAAAATGTTCTTGTCTCCAGAAAAAGCCATCTCAATCCAAAATAATTTGGGTTCAGATATCATGATGAGCTTTGATGAATGTCCACAATTTTATCAACCATATGATTACGTTAAAAAATCAATTGAACGTACTAGTCGCTGGGCTGAACGTGGTTTGAAAGCACACCGTCGTCCACATGACCAAGGTCTATTTGGTATCGTTCAAGGTGCTGGTTTCAAAGATCTTCGTCGTCAATCAGCAAATGATTTGGTAAGTATGGACTTCCCAGGATACTCAATCGGTGGTCTTGCTGTTGGTGAATCACACAAAGAAATGAACGCGGTACTTGATTTCACAGTGCCAATGTTGCCAGAAAATAAACCTCGTTACCTTATGGGGGTTGGTGCACCAGATAGCTTGATTGATGGTGTTATCCGTGGTGTCGATATGTTTGACTGCGTCCTTCCAACACGTATCGCTCGTAACGGAACATGTATGACTAGTGAAGGTCGTTTGGTTGTTAAAAATGCTGCTTACGCTGAAGACTTTACACCACTTGATCATGACTGTGATTGTTACACTTGCCGTAACTACACACGTGCTTACATTCGTCACTTGCTTAAAGCTGATGAAACATTTGGTCTTCGTTTGACAAGTTACCACAACCTTTACTTCCTCGTAAACTTGATGAAAAAAGTTCGTCAAGCAATCATGGATGACAATCTTTTGGAATTCCGTGAAGATTTCTTCGAACGTTATGGTTACAACCGTAGCGACCGTAATTTCTAATAGTTACAGAGTCTAGAACAGTTTTGTTCTAGGCTTTTTTTAGTTTTAGCTATGTCTATTTTTTAAAAAGTGTTAACCTTATTACAAAAATAGGTTGACTAAAAACGAATGAAGTAGTAAACTTTGTTAAAAGGTTGGTGATGATTATGATTTATGGAATTGGACTTGATAGTGAGGGAAGATGCCTGCATTATCATACAAAGTGTGATGTTGTTGCCCTAAAATGCAATAAATGTAAGGAATATTTTGCTTGCTATCAGTGTCACAATCAGTTGCAAAATCACCCTTTTGAACCAGTGTCAAAAGAAGATGTAGCGCCCGCCATTTGTGGGAGCTGTCGGCATTTTTTAACTTTTGATGAGTATAAAAAGGGAGCTTGTCCATATTGTCATCATGCCTTTAATCCGAAGTGCCAAGTGCACGAGACCATTTATTTTAAGGAGTAGTTTATGAAAAACGTGAGAGATTTGCTCTACATTGCGATGATGTCAACGATTTTAGTGATTTTGGGATTCATTCCTGCTATACCTTTGGGATTTATTCCAGTTCCGATTGTGTTGCAAAATTTGGGAGTTATGCTGGCTGGGATTTTATTGGGTTGGAAAAAGGGAACTTTGTCGATTCTTTTATTTTACCTTTTAGGGATGTTCATTCCAGCATTTTCAGGTAGCACTTTGTTTGCTGTTTTTGCTGGACCAACGCTTGGCTATGTCATTGCTTGGTTGTTTGTACCGATGGTAATTTCAGGAATTTTAGCCATTTTTAAAAAGACAAGCTTTGTGGCAAATCTTATTGCCATTTTACTTGGCGGCATGATTTTTGTGGATGTTGTTGGTGCGGTTTATTTGTCAGTTTACACACATACACCGTTAGTAGCTTCGCTTTTATCAAATCTAGCTTTTATTCCAGGAGATACGATTAAATCAGTTGTCGCAGCAACGATTGCTTATAAATTCAAAGATAAATTAATCCCGTCTCAAGTAGCGTGTTAAGTGATTTACCTTTTTGAAAAAAGATTTCATTTTTTGTTATAATGTGAGTAAGTAATACTAGAGAAGGAGTCTACTATGAAACTCACAACACTTGGTTGCTGGGGCGCATACCCTTACAAAGACGGCGGAACAACTTCATATCTTGTTACAAGTGAAGATGGTTTTCAATTGCTTATGGATTGTGGAAGCCGCGCTGTCACAGAACTCGAAAAAGAAATCAGCCCACTTGATTTGGATGCGGTGATTATTTCACACTATCATCCTGATCATATTGCGGATCTTGGCGTGCTCCGCCATTATTTCCAACTTTATCCAAAACACCTTTGGACACCGAAAGTTTTGCCGATTTATGGTCATAAAGAAGATGAATCTGAATTTGCTAAGTTGACTTTGCCTGGTGTGTCTGAAGGTAGAGCTTATGATGTCAACGGTGTTGAACACATTGGTCCATTTGATATTACATTTATTAAAACTGTTCACCCAGTGCCTTGCTACGCTTTTCGTATCGTAGAACGTGCTACTGGTCAAACCCTTGTCTTTACTGGTGATACAGGTTATTTTGCTGGCTTGGAAAAATTCGCCGCAGGTGCTGACCTTTTCTTGGCAGATGTTTACCTTTATGCAGGAAATGAAAATCACCCAGCGCATTTGACAACCAAAGAAGCAGGGCAAATTGCCAAAGCTGCGGGTGTGAAATCACTTGTTTTGACACACACACCACCAGTTCCACCACAAGGCATTTCTGCTGAAAATCATCTTCAAGTGCTCAAAGAAGAAGCACAAGGTTTTGCTGTAGATGTTCCTGTTGATTTGGCAGAGCCTCACAAATCATGGCAAATCGGGGAGCTCTAATGGCTGAATTTACACAGGAAGAAAAAGAATTTTTCATGCGAGAAGCGCTCAAGGAAGCGCAAAAATCGCTAGAAAAAGAAGAAATTCCAATTGGCTGTGTTATTGTCAAAGATGGTGAGATTATTGGACGTGGGCACAATGCGCGTGAAGAGCAGCAGAAGGCTATTTTACACGCTGAAATCATGGCAATCAACGAAGCCAATGAAAGCGAAGGTAACTGGCGTTTGCTAGACAGCACACTTTTTGTGACTATCGAGCCATGTGTGATGTGCAGCGGAGCGATTGGGCTTGCACGCATTCCACAAGTGATTTACGGAGCAGCCAATCAGAAATTCGGCGGTGCTGGAAGTCTTTACGACATTTTGACAGATATTCGTCTTAATCACCGTGTGGAGGTTGAGACGGGTATTCTCGAGGCTGAATGTGCAGGTATCATGCAAGATTTTTTCCGTAAAAATCGTGAAAAGAAAAAAGCAGCTAAACGTGCTGCTAAAGAACATTGCTGATTTGCATAATTCATTTTTTATGATATAATATTCTTCGGAGCAACATCTGCGCGTGAAGCGGGTCAGGGGAGGAATCCAGCAGCCCTAAGCGATTGTAGGTGTGTGCTCTTTTTTGTTCTTAAGACATGCTATTTTATGCAAAAAATGTTGCATTTTTTCATGCTAAATTGATTGTTTCATGAAAGTTTTCAGTAAGATAGCAAACCCTTGTGAAACGCTTTATTATATAGGATTATTTAGCAAAAATGATTGAAAAAAAGCGCATAAAAGAGTAATATAGAAGAGAAATTTAATTTTTTTGAGGAGTATTTGTAATGACACATATTAAATTTGATTATTCAAAATTGTTGGGTCAATTCGTCGAACAAGAAGAAATCGACTTCATGCAAACACAAGTCAACGTTGCTGACGAATATTTGCGTAAAGGTACTGGTCCTGGTTCTGATTTCCTTGGTTGGTTAGACCTTCCAGAAAACTACGACAAAGAAGAATTTGCTCGTATCCAAAAAGCTGCTGCTAAAATCCAATCAGACAGTGAAGTTCTTGTTGTTATCGGTATCGGTGGTTCATACCTTGGAGCACGTGCTGCTATCGATTTCTTGAGCAACCACTTCTACAACCTTCAAGCATCTGCAGATCGTAAAGGTCCTCAAATCCTTTACGCTGGTAACTCAATTTCTTCAACTTACCTTGCAGACCTTGTTGAATATGTTAAAGATAAAGATTTCTCTGTTAACATCATTTCTAAATCAGGTACTACAACTGAACCAGCTATCGCTTTCCGTGTCTTCAAAGAACTTCTAGTTGAAAAATACGGTCAAGAAGAAGCTAACAAACGTATCTATGCTACAACAGATAAAGCTAAAGGTGCTGTTAAAGTTGAAGCTGTTGCTAACGATTGGGAAACATTTGTTGTTCCAGATAACGTTGGTGGACGTTTCTCAGTATTGACTGCTGTAGGTCTTCTTCCAATCGCTGCTGCTGGTATCGATATCGAAGCTCTTATGAACGGTGCTAACGCTGCTCGTAAAGAATTGACTTCTGCTGAAATCTCAGAAAACATCGCTTACCAATACGCTGCAGTTCGTAACGTACTTTACCGTAAAGGTTACATCACTGAAATCTTGGCTAACTACGAACCATCACTTCAATACTTCGGTGAATGGTGGAAACAATTAGCCGGTGAATCAGAAGGTAAACACCAAAAAGGTATCTACCCAACATCTGCTAACTTCTCAACAGACCTTCACTCACTTGGACAATTCATCCAAGAAGGTTACCGTAACATCTTTGAAACAGTTGTTCGTGTTGATAAACCACGTAAAAACGTTGTTATCCCTGAATTGTCAGAAGATCTTGATGGTCTTGGATACCTTCAAGGTAAAGACGTTGACTTCGTAAACAAAAAAGCAACTGATGGTGTACTTCTTGCTCACACTGACGGTGGAGTACCTAACATGTTCTTGACACTTCCTCAACAAGATGAATTCACTCTTGGTTACACAATCTACTTCTTCGAATTGGCTATCGGTCTTTCAGGTTACCTTAACGCCGTTAACCCATTCAACCAACCAGGTGTAGAAGCATACAAGAAAAACATGTTTGCTCTTCTTGGTAAACCAGGATTTGAAGACTTGTCAGCTGAATTGAACGCACGTCTTTAATTCATCACTACACAGATAAAAAGCTTCCGAAAGGAAGCTTTTTTTGTGTGTTAAAAATAAGTGGGCATGAAATTGTGAAAACAAATAAAAATTCTTTCCAAATTTTCTGAATATTTGTTATAATAATATACAATTAACTAATTTTGAATTGGAAGGAGTAGGGTGTTTGGCTTGGAAAGTCTTGGTATCAGGATTATCCTAGGTCTTTAAAACGCTCTTGGTATCTTAAATATGACTGCACAAAAAATGACGGCTCAAGAGATTATTGCTTTTATTGGGAATGCTGAGAAGAAGACAAATGTTAAAGTAACATTTGAAGGTAAACTTGCTACAGCTGTTCCAGAAAGTGTCATTAAGCTTGGCAACGTGCTTTTTGGTGACTGGAAAGATATTGAGCCGCTTTTGGCAAACTTGACTGAAAATAAAGATTATGTTGTTGAACAAGACGGTCGCAATTCAGCTGTGCCATTGCTTGATAAACGCCATATTAACGCTCGTATCGAACCAGGTGCCATTATTCGTGACCAAGTGACTATCGATGATAATGCGGTTGTCATGATGGGTGCAGTTATTAACATTGGTGCTGAAATTGGTGCAGGTACGATGATTGATATGGGGGCTGTTCTTGGTGGACGTGCTATTGTTGGTAAAAACAGCCATATTGGTGCAGGAGCTGTCCTTGCTGGTGTGATTGAACCAGCTTCAGCAGAGCCAGTGCGCATTGGGGATAATGTCCTTGTTGGTGCTAATGCCGTTGTCATCGAAGGTGTCCAAGTTGGTAATGGTTCTGTCGTAGCAGCGGGAGCTATTGTTACCAAAGATGTTCCAGAAAATGTTGTTGTGGCTGGCGTTCCCGCTCGTATCATCAAAGAAATTGATGCTAAAACACAACAAAAAACAGCACTCGAAGACGCTTTGCGCAATTTGTAATAATAGATTCAAAGGCTTGAGAATTTTCTCAAGCTTTTCACAAATAAAGGAAAACATATGACTTTAGATTTAATTAAAATTCGTCGTGATTTGCATCAGATTCCAGAAATTGGTTTGGAAGAATTTAAAACGCAAGCTTACCTTTTAGAGCGTATCGCAGAAATCACAGCGGGAAAAGACTTTGTGGAACAACGAACTTGGCGAACTGGGATTTTAGTCTTTTTAAAAGGTTCTGCTCCTCAAAAAACAATTGGTTGGCGTACAGATATAGATGCTCTGCCAGTGGTTGAAGAGACTGGTTTGCCATATTCTAGTCAGCACGAAGGGCGCATGCATGCTTGTGGTCATGATATGCACATGACCGTTGCACTTGGCTTGTTAGATGAATTGGTGCAAACACAACCAAAGAACAATCTACTCTTTCTTTTTCAACCAGCTGAGGAAAATGAGGCTGGTGGCATGCTCATGTATCAAGAAAATGCATTCGGCGATTGGAAACCAGATGAATTTTACGGGCTACACGTCCGACCTGATTTTAAGGTTGGGGATATCGCGACAAATACCTCGACTCTTTTTGCAGGCACTTGTGAGGTGTTGATAACTTTTAAAGGAAAAGGTGGTCATGCGGCTTTTCCACATGAAGCAAATGATGCCTTGGTTGCTGCGGCTTATTTTGTCACGCAAGTGCAGACAATTGTCAGTCGAAATGTCGACCCGATTCAAGGTGGCGTCGTCACTTTTGGGTCATTTCATTCGGGGACAACGAATAATGTCATTGCAGAAACAGCGCAGCTGCATGGTACCATTCGCACTTTGACCCAAGACATGAGTCTTCTTATCCAAAAACGTGTGACTGAGATAGCTAAGGGAGTTGCAGCAAGTTTTGGAATGGAAGTTGATATCAATCTTAAACAAGGTGGCTATTTACCTGTTGAAAACAATCCTGAATTAGCGCGTGAGGCTATGGATTTCTTTAGAAATAGGGAAAATGTGAACTTAATTGATTGTCTACCAGCCATGACTGGTGAGGATTTCGGGTATTTGTTGCACCAAATTCCTGGTGTTATGTTCTGGCTAGGCGTGGACACGCCATATGCTTTGCATCACCCTAAAATGAGCCCAAATGAGGCAGCTCTTTCCTTTGCAGTTGCTGAAATATCAGCTTTTTTAAAGAAAAAAGCAAATTTGTCATAAAATAAATGAGTTTGAGAAATTCTCAAACTCATTTTTAATAGAAAATACAAAAAAGCCGCTATTGGGAGCTAGCGGCTTAAAAAGGGAAGGACATGATTTTTCAACCATGTCCAGGAGATTTATGAAAAGGGAATAACTCCAAAAGAGCCAATTCCCAGCGGTTTGGGAGAACCGCTATTTAGGATAGATATAGTATAGCGGAGAAACCTTAAAGAAACCTTAAAGTAAATTTTAAGGTTTTTTCAGAGTAAAAACGCGGTTTTGTGTTATCATAATAGCATGGAAAAAGAAGCCTTGCGAAAGAATATTCTTGCCAATTTGAAAGGACAAGATAAACGTGATAAAGCCTTGATAGATAAGGCTTTATTAGATGATTTTATACAGACAAAAGCTTACAAAGAGGCAAAGACAATTGCGACATATTTGGCTTTTGATTTTGAATATGACACCCAACTGTTGATTAATCAAGCAGAAAAAGACGGCAAAAAAATTCTTATTCCTAAAACTTATCCTAAAGGAAAAATGATTTTTTGTGCTTATGACCCTGAACATCTGGTGAAAACTAAGTTTGGTTTATGGGAGCCTGCTTGTGGAAAATCTGTGGATAAATCTGAAATAGATTTGATTCATGTGCCAGGTGTGGGGTTTAATCATGATGGTTACCGTATTGGATATGGCGGTGGGTTTTACGATAGATATTTAAAAGATTATAAAGGAAATACGATTAGTACGATTTATGATTTTCAAAAGGCTGATTTTCAGCCGGATGGTCATGACGTAGCTGTTAAGGAGGTATTGAGTCGATGAAAAAAATAATCAAGGAAAGTCCTGTGACAATTTTTTTGCTGGCATTAACGACACTTGTTTTTGTAGCCATGCAATTGATTTATTTTGGCAATGCAACATCTACCCAAGCGATTTTTAATACTGGTGGTATGTATGGCGCTTATGTCATGTATGACCATAGTCAATTATGGCGTTTGGTGACACCGATTTTTGTTCATATCGGCTGGGAGCATTTTTTCTTTAATGCTTTAACGCTTTATTTTGTCGGGCAAATGGCAGAGCAAATCTGGGGACATCATAAGTTTTTAGCTTTGTATGTTCTCTCAGGTATAGTGGGTAATGTCTTTACTCTATTTTTCACGCCAAACGTTGTTGCTGCAGGAGCTTCGACATCCTTATTTGGTGTCTTTGCGGCAATTATGGTAGCAGGATATTTTGGCAGAAATCCTTATTTGAAAGAGCTAGGTCGCAATTATCAAGCGCTTATTTTGATTAACTTGTTGTTTAATTTATTCACACCAAGTGTTGGGATTGCAGGGCACATTGGTGGACTTGTTGGTGGCGTTTTGTGTGCCATCTTTTTACCGACAATTGTGGAAAAACATATGTTTAAACCATGGCAACGTTGGCTAGCGTTAGCAACATATGTTGTGCTGAGTGTGCTTTTGATTATGATTTCATTGCATTAAAAAATTCCTCTAGATAATATCTAGAGGAATTTTTTAATTTATAGTATATTATTTAGATTCTTTTTTGTTTGATTGACCTTCTAATTTTTTACCTAAATCGATAAGATATTGTTTCATGTTATCTTTGATTTGTGGGTGTTGAAGGGCATAGTCAATTGAAGTTTTCATGAAGCCGAATTTATCACCGACATCATAACGGTCACCGTTAAATTGACGTGCAAAGACGCGTTGAGTTTTGTTTAATGTATCGATAGCGTCTGTCAATTGGATTTCGTTACCAGCTCCAGGTTCTTGAGTTTCAAGAATGTTGAAGATTTCTGGTGTAAGAAGGTAACGACCAATGATAGCAAGGTCACTTGGTGCGTCTTCAGGTGCTGGTTTTTCAACGAAAGTATCAACACTGTAAAGACCATCTTTACCTTCGCCTTGAGGGGCGATAACACCGTATGATGAAACTTCTTCGTGTGGCACAGGCATAACAGCGATTGTTGATGCGTGTGTGTTTTCGTAGTCGTTAATCAATTGTTTTGTAAGTGGAACAGCTTTGTCGTTGTTGATATCCATAAGGTCATCACCAAGCATAACAACGAAAGGTTCGTTGCCTACAAAGGCTTTGGCTTGAAGAACAGCATCCCCAAGACCACGTGGGTGACTTTGACGGATAAAGTGAAGATTGATAGCTGTTGTATCGTTAACGAGTTTAAGAAGGTCTGTTTTTCCTTTATGTTCCAAGTTGTATTCTAGTTCGAAGTTTGAGTCAAAATGATCTTCGATAGAACGTTTTGATTTGCCAGTAACAACCAAGATATCTTCGATGCCTGATTTTAAGGCTTCTTCAACGATAAATTGGATTGTTGGTTTATCAACAATCGGAAGCATTTCTTTAGCGAGTGCTTTTGTAGCTGGCAAGAAACGAGTTCCGAGACCAGCAGCGGGAATAACGGCTTTTCTAACTTTTCTTGTGTTCATAGAGAACTCCTTTTCATAAATTAACTATGCTGAATTAAATTATACTATAATTTTAATTTTAGTGCCATATTTTACTGCCATTCGTTTTCAGAACGGAAATCATTAGACATCATGCCAAGAATGCTTTCGCGAACGTCAGCACCTTCATAGATGACTTTGTAGATAGCGCTTGTGATTGGCATATAAACATCTAATTCTTTTGCTAATTCATAAGCAACTTTAGTTGTTGAAATGCCTTCGATAACCATTCCCATGTTTTTCTCGATGTCTTCGAGTTTTTCACCGCGACCAAGAGCGTCACCAGCACGCCAGTTACGTGAGTGAACTGATGTTCCTGTTACGATAAGGTCTCCGACACCAGAAAGTCCACTGTAAGTAAGTGGGTTAGCTCCCAATTTAACTCCAAGGCGTGTGATTTCAGCAAGTCCACGTGTGATGACAGCAGCTTTAGCGTTGTCACCGAAACCAAGACCGTGAAGTGCACCAGCTCCAACAGCGATGATATTTTTAAGAGCACCGGCTGTTTCTACACCGATAACATCAGTATTAGTGTAGAGACGGAAGTAGTTGTTACTAAATAGTTTTTGAACGTATTTAGCAGCTTCGTGATCTTTAGAAGCGGCAGTGATCAAAGTGATATCACGAACGATTGTTTCTTCAGCGTGACTTGGTCCAGAAACAACAACGATATCTGAACGCAATTCAGCAGGAATTTCTTCCTCAAGAATAGTTGAAAGACGTTCGTGTGTTCCAGGTTCAAGACCTTTAGAAGCGTGCATGATAACTGCTTTGTGATCAAGTGTTTCAGCAACTTGTTTTGCAACCAAACGTGTAACTTTTGTTGGAACAACGAACAAGATAGCATCAACGTCTGTAAGAGCTTCTTTTAAATCAAGTGTCGCTTTGATATCTTCAGAGATAACGATATCTTTGAAGTAGCGAGTATTTGTGTGTTTCGTATTTAATTCTTCAATTTGTTCTGGGATATTTCCCCATAGACAAACTTCATGTCCATTGTCGTTTAATACTTGTGCAAGAGCGGTTCCCCATGAACCAGGCCCTAAGACAGCAACTTTTTGTCTTGTCATTTTTACTCCTCTCTTAAACGAGCAAGATTACATTCTCCATTATATCATAAGAGCAGTCTGTTTGTCTTTGTTTATTAGAAAAGGTGAGTTTTGTCATGTTTTTATTTAAGCTATTACAATAGAAAAAAACGTCGATATGTTTTTGTAAAATAACTTGTGGTATAATGAAATGACTTAACAGGAATAGGAAAGGAAGACTTATCTGGTGATTGATTTAGAAGAGATTCTATCTAAGATGAATCCCAATCAAAAAATCAACTATGACCGAGTCATGCAACAAATGGCTAAACGTTGGGCGCAAGAAGAGGTAAGACCAAAAATTCTTGTCCACGTTTGCTGTGCACCGTGCTCTACATATACTTTGGAATATTTGACGCAGTATGCTGACTTGACAGTTTATTTTGCCAATTCAAATATTCATCCAAAAGACGAGTACCTTCGTCGTGCTTATGTGGTGCAAAAATTCATCTCGGATTTTAATGAAAAAACAGGAAATAATGTTGACTTCATTGAAGCACCTTATGACCCATCAGAATATTTTCAAAAGGTTCACGGTCTAGAAGACGAACCTGAAGGTGGAGAACGTTGTAAAGTTTGTTTTGATTATCGTTTGGATAAAGCGGCAAAAATGGCGGTTGAGCTTGGATATGATTATTTTGCCAGTGCTTTGACAATCAGCCCGCACAAAAATTCCCAAGTCATCAACAGCGTGGGAATCGAAGTTCAAAAGGTTTATGCGACTAAGTATTTGCCAAGTGATTTCAAGAAAAATAATGGCTACCGCCGTTCAGTTGAAATGTGCGAGGAGTATGACATCTATCGTCAATGCTACTGTGGCTGTGTCTTTGCAGCAAAAATTCAAGGTGTTGATTTGAATCAAATCAAAAAAGAAGCCAAAGAATTCATGGTCGGCAAAGATGGCGAAAAAGAATTTCCACACATCCGCTTTACATTTGAAGGCAAAGAAATTTAATACAAGAAAAGCAGAATTAGTTTTAAACTAGTTCTGTTTTTTGTGTGACAACAAAGCATTTCGGATAAATAACCCAACAAATGAGAATTTCCAGAAAAATGTATATTTTTCTTTAAAAGTGTGCTAAAGCGTGATAGAATAAGGGATAATATTAAAGGGCTAAAAAGGTGAGAATAATGAAAAAGAGGGTGTAGTATTTGGAGTTAGAATCAAAAGTAAAGTTGGGAGAGTTTTATAAAGCATTGCGTTTAGCTAGAAAAGTTAAACAAAAAGATGTCGCTAAAATGGTGGTATTGGGAGATTTTTGAAAAAAATATGAGGTAAGAGTTCTATTTATGAAAAAGTTTAGGTCATCGTTTTTTCTATTATCTGAAGCTGCTGGGATTGTAGCTAGTAGCGTTTATGGGTTAACGCTATCATTTATTGTTCAGCGTTATGTTGATAGTCAATTTTTAAATAGTTTAGTTAGCAATATCAGCGTGACATTAAGCATGCTTATGGCATTTTTTACAGGTTATATTGTTGATAAGAAATCGCCGTGGAAGTTGATTTTGTTATCAGACTTGGTTTTGATACCGCTATTTATCATTCCTATTTTTCTTTTTGAAGTTTCAATTCCGTTATTTCTGATTTCAATAGTCATTATTGACATGGTTTCGATAGTTGTTTCAGAGTTAGATGAGATTTCAAGACCTGTTTATCTCAGCCTTATCACAACTAAAGAAAAATCCGTTTCGGTTTTACAGAGCATTAATATTGTTGATTCAGCCTTTGCTATTGTTGGCTATCTTTTTGTCTTTTTGACAATTACTTTTCTCAAAATTAACACTTATTTTATTATCGTTAGCATTTGTTACCTTTTTAGTGCTATATTTATTTTTCATTTGCCAAAGGAAACGAAGGAAAAACAGCCTCTTTCTGAAACACAAGAAAGCTTTATTTTGGCGTTAAGAGAATTATTGCAAGTGATTGTAAGGCTAAAACAAGTAGGTCTTTACCTTGCCAATCTTCTCTTCATGTTGAAAAATCAGATTGTCATGAGCCTTTTGATTTTTAGAATTGGACAGATTGATAAGGGATTTACTCATATTCATATCATTGGTATCGGAATTCTACTTAGTGTAGCAGGTGGTGCGGTGCTTAATAAGATTCTTTATTTAGCTAAGGTATCGGTAAGAAAAGTTCTTTCAATGCTCTTAATTGCTTGTAGTGGGTATTTTACCTATCTTGTTGGTCATGCACAAACTGTTGAGCATTTTCTATTGTTTGGTTTAGCGGTAGGAGCTATTTTTGGAACAGGTTTACCGTGTTTTGGGTTGCTTTCAGCAGAAAGAATGCTTGTTACTCCAGATAATCATCAGGGAAAATCATTATCGTTGTTACGGACAAGTTCGGTTGTTTTAACACTTAGTCTAACAGCTTGCTTTGCTATTGTTGAAAAGCTCTGCCATTTGACAACAATCTTTTTTGACGGTAGTGCTGTTTTAGCAATAATATTGGTTTTGCTATTTTTGGCCCTACCATTTACGGAATTAAATAGTGTAAGGAAAAATAGTAATAAGTAAACTTTCTTTGTTTCCAAGCAAGGAAAGTTTTTTTGATGAATAGCTTTTATGTTATAATATGAAGATGATTTAATACAGAAAAAGGAGACAAAATGAGTAAAATTAGAGGGTTTGAATTGGTTTCACAATTCACAGATGAAGCATTGCTACCAAAACGTGAAACAGCGCATGCGGCTGGTTATGATTTGAAAGCTGCGGAAACGACAGAAATCGCACCTGGCGAAATCAAATTGGTGCCAACTGGGGTTAAAGCTTACATGCAAGCTGGCGAAGTGCTTTATCTCTTTGACCGTTCATCAAACCCACGTAAAAAAGGTTTGGTTTTGATTAATTCTGTTGGCGTCATTGATGGTGACTACTATGGTAATCCAGCCAATGAAGGTCATATCTTTGCGCAAATGAAAAATATCACAGATGAAACTGTTGTGATTGAAGCTGGCGAACGCATTGTTCAAGGTGTTTTCATGCCTTTCTTGGTTGCTGACGGTGACGAAGCAGATGGCGTTCGTACTGGTGGCTTTGGTTCAACAGGAAAATAAGTTTTAAGGTAAGAATATTAAGGAGGTAATGAGCTATCGCTAAGAAGAAAACAACGTTTATTTGTCAGGAGTGTGGCTATCATTCTCCTAAATATCTAGGACGTTGTCCAAACTGTTCATCTTGGACGTCTTTTGTTGAAGAAGTCGAAGTACAAGAGGTTAAAAATGCGCGTGTTAGTTTGACAGGTGAAAAGAGCAAACCAACTAAGTTGAAGGATGTTAGCTCGATTAATTATTCGCGCACAAAGACTGGCATGGATGAATTTAACCGCGTGCTCGGTGGCGGTGTGGTGCCAGGTAGTCTGGTGCTTATCGGTGGTGACCCAGGTATCGGAAAATCAACGCTTCTTTTGCAGGTTTCGATTCAGCTGGCAGAGAAAGGAACGGTTCTTTACGTTTCTGGTGAAGAATCAGCTGAGCAGATTAAACTTCGCAGTGAACGTCTTGGCGACATTGATAATGAATTTTACCTTTATGCTGAGACAAATATGCAAGCTATCCGTGCGCAGATTGAGCAAATCCAGCCTGATTTCTTAATTATTGACTCGATTCAAACGATTATGAGTCCTGATATTTCAGGAGTCCAGGGTTCGGTATCTCAAGTGCGTGAAGTGACAGCAGAGCTCATGCAGTTGGCTAAGACTAATAACATCGCAACCTTCATCGTTGGTCACGTGACTAAGGAAGGGCAGCTTGCTGGTCCACGTATGCTTGAGCATATGGTGGATACGGTGCTTTATTTTGAGGGTGAACGCCATCATACCTTCCGTATCTTGCGTGCAGTGAAAAACCGTTTTGGTTCAACTAACGAAATCGGCATTTTTGAAATGCAATCTGGTGGGCTGGTTGAAGTGCTTAATCCGAGCCAAGTTTTCTTGGAAGAACGCTTGGATGGCGCGACTGGTTCAGCTATCGTGGTAACTATGGAAGGTAGTCGCCCGATTTTAGCGGAGGTTCAAGCTTTGGTGACACCGACTGTTTTTGGAAATGCCAAACGCACAACGACTGGGCTTGATTTCAATCGCGTTAGTCTGATTATGGCGGTACTTGAAAAACGTTGTGGACTTTTATTGCAAAATCAAGATGCTTATCTCAAATCTGCTGGTGGTGTCAAACTTGATGAGCCAGCGATTGACTTGGCAGTAGCGGTAGCTATTGCGTCAAGCTACAAAGAAAAGCCAACAAATCCACAAGAAGCTTTTATCGGTGAAATTGGCTTGACAGGTGAAATTCGTCGCGTCACTCGTATTGAACAACGTATCAATGAAGCAGCTAAGCTTGGCTTTACAAAAGTTTACGCACCGAAAAATTCTTTGGTTGGTATTGATATGCCATCATCTATTGAAGTTGTTGGTGTGACAACTGTTGGTGAAGTTCTTAAGAAAGTTTTTAAATAGAAATGCAGAGGAGATTGTTCCTCTGTTTTTTTGTGCCAAGTCGTTTTAAGTGATAAGTTGTTCTAAAAATGATAAGATGATAAAAACGCTCTCATAGATGCATGTTAGGAGGACTTTTATGTCTTATTTTGAAAAATTTTTAAAGACCAATCAAGCTTATGCGGATTTACATGGCACGGCGCATTTGCCACAAAAACCAAAAACGCACGTTGCCATCGTGACTTGTATGGACTCACGTCTGCACGTTGCGCATGCGCTTGGTTTGGCACTTGGTGATGCTCACATTTTGCGGAATGCAGGTGGGCGCGTGACAGATGATACTATTCGTTCGTTGGTCATTTCAGAGCAGCAACTTGGTACACGCGAAATTGTTGTTTTGCACCATACAGATTGTGGCATGCAAGGACTCAGCAATGAAGGCTTTGCTAAGCAGCTTGAGCGTGATTTAGGTGTTGATGTTCAAGGGAAAGACTTCTTGCCGTTTTCTGATGTGGAAGAAAGTGTTCGTGAGGATGTTATGAAACTGCGCAATTCTCCTTTGATTCCTGATGATATTGAGATTTCAGGTGCTATTTATGATGTCGATACTGGTCGTATTAGTGAAGTCCTTGTTTAGAATGTAAATTTTTTAGAAAAGGAAAAAGATGAGATATATTAAATTTGGTGAACGTCAGGTAGAAATTTCAGAAGTTGTTTTGGGCTTGATGCGTATTTCAGAGATGACTGTCGATCAGGTTGAAGAATTGATTGAGTCAGCTTTGGCTGTAGGTATCAATGCTTTTGATATTGCGGATTGCTATGGGCACGGAGAATGTGAACGTATTTTGGGTGAAGTATTGAAACGTCGTCCCGATTTGCGTGAAAAGATGTGGATTCAATCAAAATGTGGTATCCGAATGGAAGACTTTACTTACTTTGATTTTTCAAAAGAGCATATCCTAGAAGCTGTTGATGGGATTTTAGAACGTCTTGGCGTGGATTACATTGACTCACTTTTATTGCATCGACCTGATGCCCTCATGGAACCAGAAGAAATCGCAGAAGCTTTTGATATTTTGAAAGCTCAAGGCAAAGTGATTGATTTTGGTGTCTCAAATCAAAATCCGATGATGATGGAATTGATTAAAAAAGATGTCAAGCAACCTTTGGTAGCTAATCAATTGCAGTTGAGCGCAGCATTTACGCCAAGTTTTGATGCAGGATTTCATGTCAATATGAAACAAGATGCAGGAATTGTCCGCGACAGCAGTATTTTTGAATATTGTCGCTTAAATGATGTGGTGATTCAAGCTTGGTCAGTGCTTCAGTTTGACTATTTTGGCGGTGTGTTCTTGGGTTCAGAAAAATACCCTGAATTGAATCGTGTTTTGGAACGCTTAGCAGAAAAATATCAAGTGACGCCGTCAGCGATTGCTATTGCTTGGGTACTTCGCTACCCAGCGCAGATGCAAGCCGTCATCGGAACAACAAAATCTGAGCGAGTTGCCCAAGCAGCTAAAGCAGCAGACATTGTTCTAACACGAAAAGAATGGTACGAAATCTATTTAGCTGCAGGCAATGATTTGCCATAGGATGTTTGTGATGGGAAACTGGCAAAGCGTGAAAGTGCTTTAAGTATTTTCTAGCTTTTAGACAGTGACAATTTATAGAAAGATATGTTAGAAATCAGCTGTTTTCAGCTGATTTTTTGTTCCAAGACTAAAGATTGTGCTATAATAGAAACGATTGAAATTTTAACAGGAGACGAAAATGCCTAAGAAAATTCGTGTGCGTTATGCACCAAGTCCAACAGGACTTTTACACATCGGAAATGCGCGTACTGCGCTCTTTAATTATCTTTACGCTCGTCACCACGGTGGTGATTTTGTTATCCGTATCGAAGATACTGACCGTAAACGTCATGTCGAAGACGGTGAACGTTCACAATTGGAAAACCTTAAATGGTTGGGAATGGATTGGGACGAAAGCCCACAAACTCACGAAAAATACCGCCAATCAGAACGTTTGGACATCTACCAAAAATACATCGACCAATTGTTGGCTGAAGGTAAAGCTTATAAATCATACGTTACTGAAGAAGAATTAGCTGCAGAACGTGAACGCCAAGAAGCTGCTGGTGAAACACCTCGTTATGTCAACGAATTCCTTGGTATGTCTGAAGAAGGAAAAGCTGCTTACATCGCAGAACGTGAAGCAAAAGGAATCATTCCTACAGTTCGTTTGGCAGTTAACGAATCAGGTATCTACAAATGGCATGATATCGTTAAAGGCGACATCGAATTTGAAGGTGGAAACGTCGGTGGTGACTGGGTTATCCAGAAAAAAGATGGTTACCCAACATACAACTTTGCCGTTGTTATCGATGACCACTTGATGGAAATCTCTCACGTTATCCGTGGTGATGACCACATCGCAAACACACCAAAACAATTGATGGTTTACGAAGCACTTGGTTGGGAAGCACCAGAATTTGGTCACATGACATTGATTATCAACTCTGAAACTGGTAAAAAATTGTCAAAACGTGACACAAACACTCTTCAATTCATCGAAGACTACCGTAAAAAAGGTTACATGCCAGAAGCAGTATTCAACTTCATCGCTCTTCTTGGTTGGAACCCTGGTGGTGAAGATGAAATCTTCTCACGTGAAGAATTAATCAAACTCTTTGATGAACACCGTTTGAGCAAATCTCCAGCTGCATTTGACCAAAAGAAAATGGACTGGATGAGCAACGAATACATCAAGAACGCAGATTTCGATACAATCTTTGCAATGGCTAAACCATTCTTGGAAGAAGCTGGTCGTTTGACTGACAAAGCTGAAAAATTGGTTGAACTTTACAAACCACAAATGAAATCTGTTGATGAAATCATTCCATTGACTGACTTGTTCTTTGAAGATTTCCCAGAATTGACAGATGCTGAAAAAGAATTTATGGCTGGTGAAACAGTTCCTACAGTTCTTGAAGCTTTCAAAGCTAAACTTGAAGCTATGAGTGATGAAGATTTCAAATCAGAAAACATCTTCCCACAAATCAAAGCTGTTCAAAAAGAAACTGGTATCAAAGGTAAAAATCTCTTCATGCCAATTCGTATCGCCGTTTCAGGTGAAATGCACGGTCCAGAACTTCCAGATACTATCTACCTTCTTGGTCGTGAAAAATCAATTGAACACATTGAAAATATGCTTAACAGCTTGAAATAATAGATAAAAAGCCTGAGTTTTTCTCAGGTTTTTTTGTTATTTTAAAAATGTATTTTTATCTATATATTGTGAATTTTTAGAAAGATTTTAATTGCTTGTGAAAAACGTTTTCTTTGATTTTTCCTATTCTAAAGAGCCTCAGTTCCTGCTATAATAGGCTTTAAAAAATTGTTATTTATAAGTTAAGAGGGGTTACATGAAAAAAGACAATTCAATCTTTTTTGTTCCAGGGATTATCCTAGTGGGTGCCGTAATGCGTATTCCTTTTACCACTATTCCAACTGTCCTAAGTGATGTGGCAGATGGTTTGGGTGTCTCTGTGAATTCATTAGGGATTTTAACTAGTATTCCATTGATTATGTTTGCGTTTTGCTCATCTTTGGCACCGCGTCTAGCAGACAAGTTTGGACTTGAAAAATTATTCACTATGGTTTTAGTTGCACTCTTCGCAGGGTCAATCATGCGTGTATTTAACCTTCCAAGTCTGTACATTGGTACGATGATTATCGGTATCAGCATTGCCATGATGAACGTTTTGTTCCCAAGTATCATTTTAGCAAACCAACCGTTTCGTATCGGGTTGTTAACAACGGTTTATACAACAGCTATGGGGATTGCCTCATCAGTTGCCTCATCAGTCGCTGTGCCGATTGTTAAAATGACTTCTTGGAAAGGGCTAATCGTTATCCTTAGTCTTTTGATTGTGATTGCGTTAGTTGTTTGGTTCCCAAATACTTTCCACAATCATATGACAGAAAAAGATGAACACACACATTCTGCATCTCTTTGGAAAAACAAAGCGGCAATTGCCCTTCTTATCTTTGGTGGATTGCAATCACTTCTTTTCTACACAGGAATGACATGGTTGCCAACAATGGCTAGCCAATCAGGCGTTTCAAGTGAAGCAGCGGGAATTTTAGCTTCAATTTACTCATTGATGAGCTTGCCGTTCTCATTGACTATTCCAACATTGACAACTAGTCTTTCAAGTAAAAATCGTAAAATCATGCTTGCTATCGTATCAATTTGTGGTATTGCAGGTACAGGTATGCTCTTGTTCCAAACAAGCAGCTTTACTTACTGGTTGATTGTGAATATTCTTATCGGTATCGCAGTTAGTGCCCTTTTCCCATACATGCTCGTGGCTTTCTCAATGAAATCACATACACCAAGCCAAACAGCACAATTATCAGGTATGGTACAATCAGGTGGTTACTTGCTAGCAGCCTTCGGACCAACGCTCTTTGGTTATAGCTTTGACCTTTTTGGTTCATGGACAGTAGCAGCACTTTGCCTATTCATTTGTACAATTGTAATGACAGCAGCGCTATTCTACACAGAACGATTTGAAAAAATTCTATAATTAAGATAATACATATCTCCCTAGCTCAGCTGGGGAGATTTTTTTGTATAAAACCATTGAATATTTGTATATATACTGTATATTTGTTATAAAATCATAAAAATCGCAAGTTTTTTGAAAAAATATTCAAAAAATTCTTGACAAGGATGTTTGGTGTGTGTATAATTATACACATAAAGTTGATAAAAACACAAAATAAGAAAAGAGAGTATTCCTATGTCAAAAGAAAAAGTTATCCTTGCGTACTCAGGTGGTCTTGATACTTCAGTTGCTATTACTTGGCTCATGAAAGATTATGATGTCGTTGCGGTTTGTATGGACGTCGGCGAAGGTAAAGACCTTGATTTTATTCATGATAAAGCTCTTAAAGTTGGTGCGGTTGAATCTTATGTTCTTGATGTTAAAGATGAATTCGCTGAAGAGTATGTTCTTCCAGCGCTTCAAGCTCATGCTTACTACGAACAAAAATACCCATTAGTATCAGCTCTTAGCCGTCCAGTGATTTCTAAAAAATTGGTAGAAATCGCTCATAAAACTGGTGCGACAACAATCGCTCACGGTTGTACTGGTAAAGGTAACGACCAAGTTCGTTTCGAAGTAGCAATCGCTGCGCTTGACCCTGAATTGAAAGTTATTGCTCCAGTCCGTGAATGGAAATGGTCTCGTGAAGAAGAAATTGAATACGCTAAAGCAAATGGTGTTCCAGTTCCTGCTGACCTTGACAATCCATATTCAGTTGACCAAAACCTTTGGGGTCGTGCTAACGAATGTGGCGTCCTTGAAAATCCATGGAATCAAGCTCCAGAAGACGCTTTTGGTATCACAACTTCACCAGAAGAAGCTCCTGATACACCAGAATTTATCGATATCGAATTCAAAGAAGGTAAGCCAGTCGCTCTTAATGGCAAAGAAATGAAACTTGCTGACCTTATCCAAGAAGTAAATGCTATCGCTGGCAAACACGGTATCGGTCGTATCGACCACGTTGAAAATCGTTTGGTTGGTATCAAATCACGTGAAATTTATGAGTGCCCAGGTGCGATTACTCTTTTGACAGCTCACAAAGAAATCGAAGATATCACACTTGTTCGTGAAGTGTCTCATTTCAAACCAATTCTTGAAAATGAATTGTCAAATCTTATCTATAATGCTTTGTGGTTCAGCCCAGCAACAAAAGCTATCATTGCCTACATCAAAGAAACGCAAAAAGTTGTTAATGGTACTGCAAAAGTCAAATTGTACAAAGGTTCAGCAAAAGTTGTCGCTCGTAAATCACCAAACTCACTTTACGACGAAAACTTGGCAACTTACACATCAGCTGATAGCTTTGACCAAGATGCAGCCGTAGGCTTCATCAAACTTTGGGGACTACCAACTCAAGTTAACTCACAAGTTAACAATAAATAAATCATCTGCTTAAGCAGTCGATTATGAAAAAGAAAAGAAAAACATGGGCGTGAATAAGTCACAGCCAAATAAACAAGAAAAGAATTGGTGAGGGGTTCAAAGCTAACCAAGGAAGAATGGCGCAGGCAGTACTTAGGATACGGCAAGTCATGATGACTATGATTAGTACCAAAAATTTCCACCAAGCATCAGATAAAAGGGGACAGAGAGCCCCATCTGAGACTCTTTTCTTATAACTTACCAAACACTCGTTAGTGTCAACAGAGAGTGGCATCGAGCTTAAATAATGATATCCTGTGAGATTCATTTAAGACATTCGCCCAGTGAGGCAACACATCATAAGTCCTTGGTAGCTCCTAGGACTTATTTGTTAATTGAAATAAGAAAAGAGAAAGGCTTTGAACGCCAGCTTTGGTGGTTCATTGTATCAGTGATATGACAACAGAAAATCATAAATTATGGGGCGGGCGTTTTGAAGCTGGTCTTGAAAAATGGGTTGAGGAATTTGGTGCATCGATTTCTTTTGACCAAAAAATGGCAGAATTTGATTTGAAAGGTTCTATTGCACACGTGACAATGCTTGGTGAAACAGGAATTATCACAAAAGATGAAGCAGCTCAAATCAAGGCCGGTCTTGAAGAACTTCTTGAAGAATACAAGGCTGGAAAGATTGAATTTGATGTGTCAAACGAAGACATTCACATGAATATGGAAAGCCTTTTGACAGCAAAAATCGGTCCTGTGGCTGGGAAATTGCACACAGCACGTTCGCGTAATGACCAAGTTGCAACTGATATGCACTTGTACTTGAAAGCTAAGCTTGATGAAGTGATTGGAAAACTTGGCAATTTGCGTAAGACTTTAGTTGATTTGGCTGAAGAGCACGTTTACACAATCATGCCAGGTTATACGCATTTGCAACATGCACAGCCAATTTCATTTGGGCACCACTTGATGGCGTATTACAATATGTTTACCCGTGATAGCGAGCGCTTTGAGTTTAACGTGAAACATGCTGATTTGTCACCACTTGGTGCGGCTGCTCTCGCTGGGACAACTTTCCCGATTGACCGTGAAATGACAGCACAGCTTATGGGCTTTGCCAAACCCTACAGCAACTCGCTTGATGCTGTGTCTGACCGTGATTTTATCTTGGAATTTTTGGCAAATAGTTCGATTTTGATGATGCATATGAGTCGTATCTGTGAAGAAATCATCAGCTGGTGTTCAAATGAATTCAAATTTGTGACGCTTTCAGATACGTTCTCAACGGGTTCATCTATCATGCCACAAAAGAAAAATCCTGACATGGCAGAATTAATTCGCGGAAAATCAGGTCGTGTTTACGGCAATCTCTTTGGTCTTTTGACAGTTATGAAATCTTTGCCATTAGCTTATAATAAAGACCTTCAAGAAGATAAGGAAGGCATGTTTGATACGGTTGAAACCATTACGGTGGCTATTGATATTTTAGCTGGCATGCTAAAAACCATGACCGTTAATAAAGAACACATGGCAGAATCGACTGAAAAAGATTTCTCAAATGCGACAGAATTGGCTGACTATCTTGCTAGCAAAGGGCTTCCTTTCCGTCAAGCGCATGAAATTGTTGGTAAATTAGTTCTTGAATGCACAAAAGCAGGTTATTATTTGCAAGATGTGCCGTTTGAACGTTACCAAGAAATTTCTGACTTGATTGAGGAAGATATCTATGAAACTCTCAAATCTCATACGGCAGTTGAACGCCGTCACTCTCTTGGCGGAACTGGTTTTGACCAAGTAAAATGGCAAATTGAATTAGCAAAAAATGCTTTATAAAAAATCAATCGACTGTCATTTTGACTTAAAAAACGTTGAGCATAGATTCCAATAAAAATATTTTAAAGATAATAGGCCCAAACTTCTTAGAGGTTAGGGCTTTTTTCGATTTTTATGGTATAATAAAAATAATTTAGAATGGAGTCGTACGTTGAAGAAAACCTATCGTGTCAAAAGTGACAAAGATTTTCAGGCGATTTTTAGCAAAGGATCAAGTGTTGCTAACCGAAAATTTGTCCTTTATCATTTAGAAAAAAATCAGAGCCACTATCGAGTAGGGCTTTCTGTGAGCAAGAAACTTGGTAACGCTGTCACTCGTAATAGCATTAAACGAAAAATTCGACACGTTATCATGGAATTGTCACCAAACTTGATTAATCAGGACTTTGTCATCATTGCGCGTAAAGGTGTCGAGGAACTTGATTACCATGAAGTGAAAAAAAATCTATTGCACGTTTTAAAACTTGCTAATTTATATCAGGAAGGTCTCAATAGTGAAAAGAAAGATTAAATTATTAGGATTAAGTAGTCTTACTTTAGGTCTTTTGGCTGCTTGTGGGCGCAGCGAAGTAACCGCTTCCTCAACAAATGGTTGGGAACAAATTGTTTACTTCTTTGCCAAAGCTATTCAATGGCTTTCAATTAATGGTCGTATTGGTGTGGGGATTATTCTCTTTACAATCATCATTCGAGCAATCTTGATGCCATTGTTTAATATGCAAATCAAATCTAGTCAAAAAATGCAAGATTTGCAGCCAGAACTTAAAAAATTACAAGAAAAATATCCTGGTCGTGATACTGACAGCCGCATGAAGTTGACTGAGGAAAGTCAAGCTCTTTATAAAGAATATGGTGTTAACCCATATGCGACAATGCTTCCATTAGTGATTCAATTGCCAATTTTGATGGCTTTGTACCAAGCATTGACTCGTGTTGCTTTCCTAAAAACTGGAACTTTCTTGTGGATTGAATTGTCACAACCAGACCCATACTATATCTTGCCTGTCTTGGCTGCTTTCTTTACTTTCCTTTCAACTTGGTTGAGTAATAAAGCTGCACGCGAGAAAAACATGGCAATGACGATGATGACTTACGTGATGCCAATCATGATTTTCTTCTTTGGTTTCCGTTTGGCATCAGGGGTTGTACTATATTGGGCAGTATCAAATGCTTTCCAAGTTTTCCAAATTCTTCTATTGAACAATCCGTTTAAAATTATTGCTAAGCGTAAAGCAGAAGAAGAAGCTGAAAAAGAACGTGCCGCTAAAATTCGTCGTGCTAAGAAGAAAGCGCAAAAGAGAAGAAAGTAAGAGGATAAAAATATGGTAATATTCACAGGTCGAACTGTTGAAGATGCTATTGAAAAAGGTTTGAAGGAATTAAACCTTTCACGTCTCAAAGCTCATATTAAAGTTGTTTCTCGTGAGAAAAAAGGTTTCTTTGGTTTTGGGAAGAAACCTGCTCAAGTAGATATTGAAGGCATTAACGAAGTGACTGCACACCGTGCTAACCAAAAAGCGGTCAAAGGTGTGCCTGAAGAAGTTAATCAAAAAAATGAACCTGTTTCATCAAAATTTGAAGATACAATGGAACTTCGAAAAGTAACTGGTATCATCAAGAAAATGGAAGAGCGTGGCGAAGTCATTGATGATTCTGTCAAAGAAGACATCGTTATGCACAAGAAAAAAACACAAACTATTCTTGAGGAAGCAGGTCACACAGAAGTCTTAGAAGCTCTTGAAAAAGTTAATGAAGCAGAAACTGAAAAAACACCTGAAGTTGTCGAAGTTTCAGATGTTCCAAAACCTGTTCGTTCTGAACAAAGCTTTGAAGAATTTGTTGCAAGTGAGTTTCCAGCTCAACGTGAATTGAGTAAAGACATTGAAAAAGCGACTGAAGAAGTTGCTGAATATGTTAAAAAAATCATTTACGAAATGGATATTGAGGCAACTGTTGAGACTAGCCACAATCGTCGCCAAATTAATTTGCAAATCGAAACACCAGAAGCTGGTCGTGTGATTGGCTATCACGGTAAGGTTTTGAAATCTCTTCAATTGCTTTCACAAAACTTCCTACATGACCGTTATTCAAAGAATTTCTCTGTGATTTTAAATGTTCATGATTACGTTGAACACCGCACAGAAACATTGATTGAATTTACTCGTAAAGCAGCAAGTCGTGTGCTTGAAACAGGTAAAGATTATGTCATGGACCCAATGAGCAATAGCGAACGCAAAATTGTTCACAAAACCATTACTGGTATCGAAGGCGTAGACAGCTATTCAGAAGGAAATGACCCAAATCGCTATGTTGTTGTGACAGCTGTTAGATAAAAAAAGCCCTTTAAGGGCTTTTTATTTTACCGCTTAGCAATTATTTTTAACCGCTTACCGAAAAAGGCTTTATTTCAGGTCTTTTTTTGATAAAATAATGTCAAAAGGGAGGACGGCTATGTTAATTAGGACAAAGAATCTGGTTAAAACATTCGGAAATAAAACGGTTATTGACCACTTGAACTTAAAAGTAGAAGAAGGAAAATTACTGGCTTATATCGGGACAAACGGTGCCGGAAAATCAACAACGATGAAGATGTTGACAGGCTTGTTAAAGCCAACGTCTGGTGAGATTGAATTATCTCCAAATCTGAAAATCGGAATGGTTTTCCAAGACAGTGTGCTTGATGCTGAGCTTAGTGTTTTGGACAATTTAAAGAGCCGCCAATCGCTTTATCGCAATCGTGATAAGAGCTGGATGGAAAAGTTGATTCATCTGACTGGCATTGAGGATTTTCTCAATCAAGCTTACGGCACGCTATCAGGTGGTCAACGTCGTCGAGTTGATATTGTGCGAGCCCTCTTGAACAAACCTAATCTTCTTTTCTTGGATGAGCCGACGACTGGTCTTGATATTCAGACACGCAAGGCGATTTGGGAGTTATTACGTCGCTTGCAACGTGAAGAAAAGTTGACAATCTTTTTGACCACTCATTATCTTGAAGAGGCTGAAAATGCCGATATGGCTTATATTATCGACCGTGGTAAGGTTTTGGCTAAAGGCTCTGCTAAGGAGCTGAAAGAAGCTTATTCTAAACCATACTTGCTCGTTGATGCGAGTGATGCATCAGCATTTTCGGACGTAGCGTGTCAGCTTTTGGGAAATGGTCAATTGAAGATTGTTGTTAATGATTCAAAAGAAGCTTTGCAAATTTTATCTGATAAGCGCGCAGCGATTAACGATTTTGATTACGTTAAAGCAAATATCAATGATGTCTTTTTGAGTATTACGGGAAGGGAGATGGCTTAATATGTGGGCGATGACAAAACGCAATTTACAGCTCTATTTTTCAAATAAAGCAAGTGTCTTTTTCTCACTTTTGGGAGCTTTGATTGCTTTTATTCTTTATGTGATTTTTTTGCAGAAAAATATGCAAGATTCTTTTGCTGGAACACCAAATCTGGAAGAGCTGCTTGATAATTGGGTCTTGGGCGGTACACTTGCAGTGACCAGCATGACAACAACGTGGACAGGGATTTCTCGCTTGGTGCAAGACAAGGTGAGTCATAAGTTGGAAGATTTCTTGTTGACAGATATTTCACAATTAAAACTTTATCTTGGCTATCTCATTTCATCTAGCTTGATTGGTTTTATCATGCAGCTAGTCATGTTAGCTATCATGAAACTTTATTTTTACTGGCAAGATGGCATTAGTTTTGGGTTTGAACACTTGCCTCAAATGCTTTTAATCATGCTTTTGAGTTCAATCATGGGAGCAGGTTTTGCTTTACTTGTTTTGCAATTTGTCAAAACTTTAACGACAGACGAAGCTCTCTCAACCATTGTAGGAACAGTTTCAGGTTTTCTTGTTGGGGTTTATATGCCGATTGGAGCTTTGCCTGATTTTGCACAAAAAGTGGTCAAATTAACACCTGCAGCCTACGTATCAGCTGCTTATCGTCAGCTTTTGATTGCAAAAGGCGCTGTAAACGCAGATGCCAAGGAATTTTTAGGAATTGGTTTGAAATTAAAAAACTTAACGACTTTGAATCAAGAAATGCTCCTAGTGAGCCTTGTTATTTGTGGGATAATCGTTCTTTTGGCGCTAAGTTTATATCTTGAGCGATTCTCATTGACTAAAAATAAATAAGAGGAGTTGAAGGGTGCACTACCAGTTTGAAGAGGATAGCAGTTTGCCAAAAGAGGCTATTGAAGTTTTGGTCCGAAGTGGGAAATACGATCAAGCTGTCCAAGATGTTTTAGATTATTTAGCGAGATTTAATCAGGAAAAAACGGAAGTTTTACCAGTAAAAACGGCTATGCGTACAGAGTTATTGCGCGTGTCAGATTTAATTTTGATAGATGTTGACGGAAGTTCTTTGATTTTAGAGACAAGACATGGAAGATTTGTGACCAACGACCGTCTTTACAAGTTTCGTGCTCGCCTGAACAACCCTGATTTTGTACAAGTATCAAAGCACGCTGTGCTTAATATCAATCATTTAAAGGCTTTAGAGAGTAGTTTCTCGGGCAATATGTTGGCTCTTTTGACAAATGATATTAAGACAGACGTCAGTCGTCGTTATTTGTCAGATTTAGAAAAAGCTTTGGGATTGTGAGGTGTGCCTGATGAAATTTATTAAACGTGCGATTGTTTATATTCTAATTGGAATAGGTTTTGGGGGCCTTTGTTATCTTTTCTTTTTATGGCAAAGTGGTGCAAAGACACAGACGGTTCAGCAGATTGCTAATGTTGTTTTTACAAGTGGTTTGATTGGGCTAGTTAGTATGATTTTTGAGGTAGAAGCTTTTGCTATGACTTGGAAACTGATTATCCATTTTTGCCTTGTTTACAGCATTAATAGCTGGTTAAATTTATTGAATGGCATCACGACAAGTTTCTTTTGGTCATGGGATTTTTTGGTAGAATTTACCTTGATTTACCTAGTGATTTGGCTTGTGCTTTATATTAATTTTAATCATCGTGTGAAAAATATTAATCAGAAACTACAGGAAAAAAATAAGTAGTGCTTGACAGCTAGCCATACTTATTATAAAATAGTAGGGTATGTTTAGTAACTGATCAAATATAGCCGGCTAAACGAATACGAAAATCTATGAGGAGGTATTCATCGTGAAACGTACTTATCAACCAAGTAAAATCCGTCGTCAACGTAAACACGGATTCCGTCACCGTATGTCAACTAAAAACGGACGTCGCGTGCTTGCTGCTCGTCGTCGTAAAGGACGTAAAGTTTTATCTGCATAATGATAAATCATCCGCCAGTGCTCGAGTCTGGCGGCTTTTATTTTGTGGTTTTTGAAAGCGGATACTTTACTTATCTAATCGAAAATGCTAGACTTTAAGTAACTTAAAGATTGGAGGACACATGTATGTCTGACGAAAAATATAAAGCAAAATTAGATCAAGTTAAGGGCGGTCTCAAACAAGGTTTGGGAAAAGTAACTGGTAATAAAAAGCTAGAAGCTGAAGGCTTTGTTGAAAAGACAATTGCTAAGGGAAAAGAATTGGTTGATGACCTCAAAGAAGGCTCAGAAGGAGCTATCGATACTATCAAGAAATCATTAGATAAAAAGAAATAATACGATTTACCACAGTTTCATGAATGAAATTGTGGTTTTTTATAAAATTTTTTCATATTTTTTGAAAAAAATATAAAAATCTGGCGAAAAATGTAGTATAATATAAATGTAAGCGTTTTATGAAAAACGCAAGATAAAGAATTTGGGAGGGTGAGTTGATGAAAGAAGTTAGCCTTTATATCAGAATCATTAATTTTATTTTGCTGGTTTTAGCGCTTTTAGATAGTGGTGTTAAAAGTGTACTTATTTTAGCAGCAGTTATTTTATTCTTGTCAGCTTTACTGCAGGGGATTTTGTCTTATAAGCGAGTAAAATTAAGTCATCAGTCTTGATTTTCTTAACCTTTATAAAAGGTCTTCTTAGAGCTATTTTACTTAAAATGGTTCCAAGAAGACTTTTTTCTTTTTCTCTTGATGTCATAAATCTGATATTTTTTTAGAGAAAGTAATATAACAGGTGTGGTGAAAGCGCTATACTATTGACATAACGGAAAAACGGAGGATTTTAAAGAGAAACAAAAATTTGTGTGACTAGCATCTTTTCAGGATTATGAAAAAGAATTTGCCCCATTTTTAAAAATCGTTGTCGGTTAGAAAAAGTGAATTTGACCAGATTTGCTTATCTCTAGCAAATCTGGTAGAGGAGATTAGTTCCTTTTCTGCCAGAACTTTACTTTTGAAAATGTTTAAACTGAGGTATTATTATGTTGAAAAAAGTTAGTTGTTTAATTGTTCTCTTATTAGCTTTCTTTGGGATTTCGCAAAGTGTTTCTGCGCAAAGTAAATATCACTATAGTCAAGAACTAAATGGCTATAACGGTGGTACCATGGAACTTCGTAGCGGAACGAATGGCGGTATGTTTAATTGCCGTTGGGATCCCGCAAACGTTGGTTTTAACAATGGTCTTATGAACCTCAAAATTGGAAGTGATGGCCGCGGAGGCTACACTGGTGGTGAATGGCGTAGTAGAGAACGCTTTGGATATGGACTTTTCCAAGTGAATATGAAACCCATTAAAAATCCAGGTGTTGTTTCTTCATTCTTTACTTACACTGGTCCAAGTGATGGAACAAAGTGGGATGAAATTGACATTGAATTTTTAGGTAAAGATACTACTAAAGTTCAATTTAACTACTATACTAGTGGTCAAGGAAATCACGAATACCTTTATAATTTAGGATTCGATGCTTCTCAAGGATTCCATACTTATGGTTTTGATTGGCAAGCAGACCATATTACTTGGTATGTTGATGGAAGAGCTGTTTACACAGCTTATAACAATATTCCTAGCACACCAGGTAAGATTATGATGAATGCTTGGCCTGGAACTCATGAAGTAGATTCTTGGTTAGGCGCTTATAATGGTTGGACTCCTTTATATGCTTATTATGACTGGATTAGTTATGATAAATTTTAATTAAGTTATTGTTAGCGACATAACAGTTTGTTTTTACTTAACTGATTGAAACTACACTCCCCAAACAAATCGGTTAACTCCCCCAAAAATAACTCTTTAAAATCACTCTTACTAAAACGTTAAAAGAAGAAAGAACTGAATGATTTCAGTCCTTTTTTTGATAGCTAAAAAGCTGAGACTTAGTCTCAGCTTTTGTTTTTATAGGGTAAGAGTGATTTGGTTGGTTTCTTTTAGGAGGTCTTCAGGAATGTAGGCTTGGTCAAGTTCTTGGCCATTGAGGATGAGTTTTGTAAAGCCTGTTTCCTTATGCTCTGGATTTTCCACAGTGATGTGAAGTTCTTTGCCACGGAAGATTTTAGTCATGCTGAAAGCATCCCATTCTTTTGGAATGGCTGGTGAGAGTTTTAGACCACCTAAGTCAGGTCGAAGTCCTAGTATCCCTTCTACGCAGCCAACCATAACAGTTGAAGCTGTACCAGTTAGCCAGTGAACGTGTGAGCGTCCAAAGTGTGGGCTAGCAGGACCTTCTGTAAATTGACCGTAGCAGTAAGGTTCTAGTTGACGAATGTCTGCGCGGTCGTTTTGGGCAGCGGGAGCATTTTCCATAAAGTAAGTAAAGGCACGCTGTCCTTGTCCGCGTAGGGCTTCAGCTAGGATTAGCCAACCTTGTGATTGAGAGAAGATACCAGAGTTTTCTTTGGTGCCTTGGTTATAGATAACAGCAAGAGCGCCGTCGAAAGCGTGAGCGTGATATGGTGGGTTCATGAGGATAGCACCATAATCTGTGTTAAGCTGTTCAAAAACATTATTCATAGCGAGGTCTGCTTGTCCTTTGTCAGCAAAGCCACTGATGACAGCCCAGCTTTGTGGGTTTAGCCACATATTAGCTTCTGGGTCATCAGCTGCGCCGATACGTTCACCTGCTTCGGTAAAACCACGAATGAAGCGGTCATTATCCCAGCAGAGGTCTTGAATTTTTTGTCCCATTTTATCTTGTTCAGAGTCAAGGAAAGTAAGGTAGTCAGTATCGTTTTTGGCTTTGGCAAATTCACGCAAGACGCTTAGGGCATAGTAGAATTGCAAAGCGACAAATGATGATTCACCATTGGCACCGAGGCGAAGACAGTCATTCCAGTCGGCATAAAGTCCTGCAGGCATGCCGTGAGGTCCGAGGTGGTCAAGTGAGAACTGAACAGCAGCTTTCAAATGTTCGTAGACACTTGCTTCTCCTTTATTAGCAAATGGAATCACTTCATCAAGGAAGGCAAGGTTTCCTGTTTCAGAGATGTATTTGTAGACTGTTGGGAATAGCCAGAGGGCATCGTCTGCACGATAGGCTGGGTGACCAGTTTCTTGAACATAGGATGCGTCATCTGGTGTGTCTTCGTGACCTGGGTTGTGGGTGAATTTTACAAGAGGAAGTCCCCCGCCGTTATCGACTTGAGCTGATAGCATGAAACGAATCTTTTCAGCTGCCATTTCAGGTTTCAAGTGAATGATACCTTGGATGTCTTGGACAGTATCGCGGTAGCCATAGCCGTTACGAAGTCCGCAGTAGATAAATGAGGCGGCGCGTGACCAGATGAAGGTCATGTAGCAGTTGTAGGCATTCCAGGTATTGAGCATGGTATTGAATTCTGGACTTGGTGTTTTGACTTGTAGGTTAGTCAAGCGGTCTTCCCATTCATCTCGAAGTTCTTGGATCTCAGCTTCAACAGTTTTTGCTGGATTAGCGTAATGAGAGATAATGTCAGCAGCTTCTTGGGATGTTTTTTCACCAAGGAGAAAGACAAGTGTTTTACTTTCTTGTGGTTCAAGTGTGACTTTACTTGAAAGAGCACCACAAGCATTTTCGTTGTAGCTTGTTTGGTCACCAAGATTTCCAGATGTGACTCCTTCAGGTTTGTCGTAGCCGTTATAGTCACCTAAGAAGCCTTTTTTGTCTCCACAATATGAGCTAACCTTTGCACCACCAAGCCCAAAGAAGCGTTCAGTGACATTTTTTTCGTCCACTTGTTCGCTATCATCAAGAGTATCAAGATTTCCATGAATTTGTTGGACGATACGATTGTCTTTGAAGAGTGTACGCGTGATGAAAAGGGAGTATTGAAGGTTGACTTGGTCTTGCTCGTAGTTGCTGTGGTTGGTAAATTCAGCGTAGCCTGTTAGTGTGAGATGACGAGCTTGCTCAGAGCGGTTAGTAACGGTGATTGCCCAAACTTCATAGCTTTTATCTTTTGGAACATAGTAGGTAGCTTTTGAATGAATGCCAGAGTAATCAGCAATCATCTTAGTGTAGCCCATCCCGTGGTGACATTCGCTATGATAGTCATTTAAATCTTTACCAACAGGTTGCCATGATGCAGACCAGAAGTCTTTGTTGTCATCGTCACGTAGGTAAATATAGCGACCTGGTTGGTCAAAATTATTGAAAACATAGCGCAAAATACGTCCGTTAGCACCAGATTTTGCAAAACTGTATCCGCCAGCGTTATTTGAAATGATAGCACCGTATTCAGGTGAGCCAAGATAGTTGACCCAAGGTTTTGGGGTATTTGGGTGAGTGATAACATATTCGCGATTGTCATCGTCAAAGTAGCCGTATTTCATGAGAGAGTCCTTTCTGTTTTTTAAGCTAGTGTAATGATAATTTCGTGGGTATCGTCAGAGAGTTCTGTGAGTTTATCTTTTGTGATAAAAGCAAATGCGTCATCAGTGATGTCGATTTCTTGGTCATCACAAATAGCTTTTTTGATGATATATTTTCCAAAATCTTTTTGATTTGGGTTATCGTAGTGAATATGGAATGTCTTATCGGCAAATTGTACGGTGATGCTTGCGCGCCCTTTGTCATCGAATTGTTCTGCAAGAAGTTTTGGATAAAGGACAAGGTCACCGGCTTTTCCGTGAACACCGAAAGCTTCTGTCACCATTGTCAGCATGTACCAGCTAGCAGCTCCAGTTAGGTAATGGTAAACACCACGACCGTCAGCACGGAAGTATTCAGGAATTCCTGGATAAATGCGACTTGTTTCAAAGTTGAGAGCTGTGTCTGCTAGAGTTTTAAGAGCTTTCCAGCCTTCTTTTGCAAAGCCACGACGATAAAGGGCATTAGCGTACATGACTGTCATGTGAGAAAAGACTGCCCCGTTTTCTTTTTCACCATAAGCAAATCCAAACATGCGACCAAGGTCAGTTTTGATTTCTTTGAAGTCGGTATTTAGACGATAGCCACCGATTTCTTGGCGGTAGAGGTAGTGGTCAGCGCTAGCTGTGATTTTGCGGATTTGTTCATCCGTAGCAACAAAATTCATGATAGGAAAGACTTGTCCAGTCAACATCATGTGCATACGGTCGTTGTAGTAGCCATCAGTTGGTTTACCACTATTGTCGTAGTAGCTGTTGTAGCAGCCTTCGTGTTCATCAAAATCAAGCCATTCTTGTTTTTGCAGATGTTGGCGAAGCCAAGCAGCTTTTTGAATGAGATTTAGTGCTAGTTCAGAAAGTGGAATTCTGATTTTACGTCCAGTAACGTTGTGGCGACATTGGTTAGTGTAGGCTTCGAGGATTTGGTGTTTACGTTCAATATTATCGAAAATGTCTGAGTCATTTTTGAGCAAAAGACCGATTTCTTCGAGGATTTCAACAGAATCTGTGCCATTTTGACTTTCTAGTAGACGAATGAGGCTTGCAAGGTCCATCAGATTTCCAGAATAAGCAGCAGTAAAGGCAACACTTTCTCCGTTGTCATTAGCCATATCGAGCGCATCGTTCCAATCAGCTCCGCGTAGGCGGTAGATATTATGGTCACCAACTTCGTAAAATCCAGTCAAATGTTGGATAAGCAGGTGTTCGAGGATGCTACCAGTGTAGACGCTGTTGTCAGAAGTGCGTTGCTCATTGCCATAGTTATCATTCCAATCTTGGTCGATTTCAGTGCCACGTTTGACGTGAGGGTCTTTGAAGTATGAGACTTCTTTGGTCAAAATATCGACGTCACCTGTTTGGTCGATGTAGAGTTTTGTGGTCATTAATGGCCAAAGCGCGTGGTCCATCCAAACACGAGTAATGCCGTTACGGTCAGCAATGAAATTACCGTCACCATCACCGATGATTGTCGCATTTGTACCATCAAGACGAACTCCCTTGTAGTTGTTGATAATCATATCGCCAACAGTTTTTGGTTCCATAAGTAGGAGTGAAAGGCAGTCCTGCCAAAGGTCGCGCCAACCACGTCCGCCACGTCCATAATCGTGATGTGGCAAGAATGAGCAACCAAATAATCGACGTAAGAATGGTTGGAAGCAAACCCATTTCATGTAGCCATCAAAGTCGCTGTCTCCAGTTTTAAAATCAACACCAACTTTTTCTTGCCAGTAATCTTTTGTTTCTTGCAGTGCTTTTTCAACGGTAGCAAGGCTTTTGTATTTTTCAGCAACAGTTTGAATCGCTTTTTCTTTGTCATTGATTCCCATTAATAGGATAAATGTCTTGCTTTGACTAGCAGCTAGGGTGAAGGTTTCAAATTTGAAAGCTCCCATGGCTTCGCGACCATTGATGTGCGTATCTGCAGTCACGCCTTCTATGTCTTTATAAACAGCAGCTGGGTGAGTAAATGTTCCGCCTTCTCCGATAAATGTTTCTACAGTAGGGTAGAATGTTTTTGGTGTTTTTTCTTTATCATCAAATCCAAGAACATAATAAATTTGGTGATTGAGTTGGTGACCGCGTTCATCAAATGACATTGTCGGGCAAACTAAGACACCTTCGTCTGTAGTTTTGATTCGGTGCAACATAGATGTGACGTTTCGGTGGTCACGGATATTGTCAGCACTACGTCCGAAAATTGGAACGGCACCGTAAGCAGTTAATTTTTGGTCAGTGTCTGACAAGTTTTCTAATGTAACGAGCATGATTTCGACATTTTCATCTCGTGGCACAAAAGATGTGATTGTTGATTTTAACGGCATGTTTGCTGCTGTGCGCTCAATTTTGTGCCACATAAAGCCAGCCTCAACAGAGTTTTCTTCTTCCGTATCGGAAAATCTGAGGGCTTCTTGCTGTGCTGATGCACCTGTTGCAGAAAAGACATTTCCATTATTGTCACGGACCCAAAAATTACGCGTTGAGCGATTATTATGGAGATTGTCCACGCTGACGGGTTCTAATAAGAAAGTATCTTGATTGATTTTGGCATCGCCTCCTAGATTTGGAGTGACTGCGCTTTTTAGTCCAATTTCTGAAGCAAGTGGGAAGTACAAAGAACTGATATTTTCTGCTTGGGAAAGTTTAAAATCCCCTTTGTTGTTAGTAAATGTTAATGGCTTCATAGTTATCTCCTTTATCTTCTGCCCATATTCTAGACGAAATTGAATGTAGAGAAAATAAAAAAGAAGAGAAAAATATCATATTTATGATATTAACTTGCTCGATATCAAATTTCTTACAAAAGTTCTTTTATTAGTATAATAGGAAGAATAAAGTTAGAAAAATAGCTGTAAACGTTGATATAACAACAAAATAGCGCACTTATATGTAAGGGTTTACGTGTTAAAAAGATTAAAAAATAATTATTTACCATAAAAAATTTTTTAAACAAGGTCATAAAAATGATATTTTTTAAAATATTATAATATAACCCTCCTTGTAATCGGGGTATAATGCAGTTACAAAAACAAGAGGGGAAACCTCAAAAAAGGAGAAGGATTATGAACAAAAAAGTAAGCGCTTTTATAGCGATTGCTCTTGCAGCAGGGACAATGGTTGGATGCTCTTCTAAATCAAGTTCATCAGCTTCAGGTGAGGAAGGAAAAGTCATCAATGTTTATTCTTGGAATGATGAATTCCGCCAACGTGTTGAAGCCGTTTATCCAGAAGTTAAAGAAACTTCTAAAGACGGAAGCGTTACTAAACTAAAAGATGGTAGTGAAATTCACTGGATTATCAATCCAAACCAAGACGGTGTTTACCAACAAAAATTGGATGAAGCTCTTGAAAAACAAGACTCAGCATCTGCTGATGACAAAGTTGATATTTTCCTATCAGAAACTGACTACGTTTCAAAATACACTTCTAAAGAAGCAAATGTTGCAATGCCTTTGAAAGACTTGGGTATTAATCCTAAGAAAGATTTGGCAGACCAATATGACTTCACTAAGCAAACAGCTTCAGATGAATCTGGTGTTCAACGTGGTTCAACATGGCAAACTTGTCCAGGTGTTCTAATCTATCGCCGTGATATTGCAAAAGCAGTCTTTGGTACAGATGATCCAACGGCAGTTGGTGAAAAAGTTAAAGACTGGGATACAATGAAAGCAACAGCGCAAGAACTTCTTGATAAAGGCTACTACACATTTGCATCATACGCTGATACATTCCGCTTATATGGTAATAGCATTTCTAAACCATGGGTTGAAGATGGTTCAACAACAGTTCGTGTTGACCCACAAATTATGAATTGGGTTAAAGATTCTAAAGAGTGGCTTGATGCTGGTTACTTCAATAAAACAGTTAAAGGTCAATGGACTGACGACTGGAACAAAGCAATGGGTTCACAATCTAAAGTCTTCTCATTCTTATTCCCAGCTTGGGGTATTGACTTTACTTTGAAATCAAATTGGGATGGTGCAGACGGCGATTGGGCTGTTACAAATCCACCACAAGAATACAACTGGGGTGGCTCATACATTCATGGTGCTGAGGGTACAGACAATCCTAAACACGTTAAAGCCATCATTAAAGCTTTGACAGCTGACAAAGATAACCTCTTGAAGATTTCTAAAGAGTACCAAGACTTTACAAATACTAAATCTGGTATGGAAGCAGCTGCTAACGATGATAGCTTCAAGTCTGATTTCCTTGGTGGTGAAAATGCTTATTCATACTACGCACCAGTTGCAGAAAAAATTAAAATTGCACCATTGTCATCATATGACCAAGGTTGTGTTGAGTTGATTCAAAACTCATTTAATGACTATCTTCAAGGAAAAGTAAGCTTCAACAAAGCCAAAACAAACTTTGAAACAGCCATTAAAGAACGTTATCCAGAAATTACAGATGTTAAATGGCCAGACTAAACTGATTTAACATTTGGCTCACAACCGTTTTAGATTGTTACGTTATTTCATAAAGTTTTTGGGAATTTAGGTAGACCTTGCGGGGGTGAGTTAGAAAATCTTTTCCGAGTGAAAAATTTTCTAGCTTGCTCCCTGTATTTTAGAGGAGTGATAGAGATGAAAAAAAGACGTAAGCGTATAGATTATGGAAAATGGGGATATATTTTTATCCTGCCATTCTTCTTGATATTCTTTATTTTCTCTTTTATCCCATTGGTGGACACTATTCGTTATAGTTTCTTTGAATATTATCGTTCAGGGATGAGAGAAATCGGACCAAATTTTGTCGGTCTAGAAAATTATGTCAGCTTATTACATTCAGATATGCTGAAATATGCAGCAAACACCATGATTTTGTGGCTAATCGGATTTATTCCACAGATTGTAGTTGCTTTGGTGCTTGCTAACTGGTTTGTGGATGCTAGACTGAAAATTCGTGGTCGACAATTTTTCAAGGTTGTTATTTATTTGCCAAACCTAATCATGGCGTCAGCCTTTGCCATGTTATTCTTCACACTCTTTTCAACAAATGGTCCAATCAATTCAATCCTAGAATCACTTGGTTGGATTAAAGAGCCAATTGATTTCATGGGCTCAACTTTTGGAACACGTTCATTGGTTGGTGTGATGAACTTCTTGATGTGGTTTGGTAATACAACAATCATGTTGATGGCTGCTATCATGGGAATTAGTCCTGATATTTTTGAAGCAGCTGAAATCGATGGTTGTAACAGTCGCCAACGTTTCTTCTATATCACTTTACCAATGATTCGACCTATTTTAGCTTATACTTTGATTACGTCAATTATTGGTGGTTTGCAAATGTTCGATGTTCCACAAATTTTGACAAATGGTCAAGGTTCTCCAGACCGTACTTCAACAACTTTGATTATGTTCTTGAATAATCATTTGAAGAGCAAGAACTACGGTATGGCAGGTGCACTATCAGTTTATCTCTTTGTGGTTAGTGCGATTCTTTGCTGGTTTGTTTATCGTATGACTAACAATGAAATTAAAATGACTAAACATCAATTGAAACACAAAGGTAGAAAGGCGAAATAATGTCAACACAAGCGAAAAATAGATTACGTGTTATTGTGGCACATTTTGTATTAATTACCTTATCATTTATGTGCCTGTTCTTCTTTTATATCCTGATTATCAATGCGACTCATTCGCATGCCGAGTTGCAAAAAGGTTTCTCAGCACTACCTGGTGGTTCATTATTTGATAATCTGAGCAAGGTTGCAAATGATGGTAGTTTCCCAATGTTTCATGGGATTTTAAACAGCTTGATTATTTCAGGTTTGACAGCTGCTATCTGTACTTATTTTTCTGCGTTAACTGCTTATGGTTTATATGTTTATGACTTTAAGTTGAAAAAAGTTGCTTTTACATTTATTTTGGCGATTTTGGTTATGCCAACACAAGTTACTTCAATGGGTTTCTTGCGCTTAATCACTAATATGGGCATGTACGACAGCTGGCTTCCATTGATTATTCCATCAGTAGCCTCACCTGCAGTCTTCTATTTCATGTATAGTTACTTGGAATCATCTTTGCCACTATCATTGGTAGAAGCTGCGCGTATTGACGGCTCAAATGAATTTAGAACATTTAATACGATTGTTCTTCCAATCATGAAACCAGCCATCGCGGTTCAAGCAATCTTTACCTTTGTTGGTTCTTGGAATAATTACTTCATTCCAGCCTTGGTTATCCAAACTAAGAGCAAGATGACTGTGCCAATTTTGATTGCAACATTGCGTGGCGCAGATTACATGAACTTTGATATGGGTAAAATTTACACAATGATTTTGGTAGCAATCGTGCCAATCATTATCGTTTACCTTTTCCTTTCAAAATACATTATTGCCGGTGTTACACTCGGTGGTGTTAAGGAATAATTTTACGAGAAAAAGGAGATTTCATGATCAAGAAAGATGTCGTAAAGTACATTTGCTATGCAACTGCTTTATGTAGTTTACAGGTTGGAGCTGTGGTCGTATCAGCAGATGACGTCAACAATGCGATACCAACAGAAAATGCACCACTTGTGACAAATAATCAAAATACTACTACAGAAGAAAACGTAAGCGAAACGACTAATCAGTCTCAAATACTTAATCAAACATCAGAAGTCCAATCTGTTCTTTCTGATAATCAATCTGAAGTAGATCAAACAACGGTTGGTTTAAATCAAAATCAAATTTCTAATCAATTGACGGCTACAAATGATACACAAAATTTAAGTGCTATTCAGCTAGCAGCGACGGGAGATAATGGTTCAGATAGCGATGAACCAACTAAACCTGAGCAAGTTCTTCATACTGATGACTATCGTGTTGATTTTGATAACTATGATGATGAAACAATGGAGCGTTCAGATTGGTTCAACGGTGATCCGTTTGATTGTCGTTGGGTACCAGATAATACAGTTGTCAACGGCGGTACGCTAACACTGACAATTGACCAAAATAACACTCGTGCTTATCGTTATAATGGTGCTGAATGGCGCACACGTGAATTCTTTGGTTACGGCATGTATTCTGTGCGTATGCAGCCAATTAGCAATCCAGGTGTAGTGTCATCATTCTTCACTTATACTGGACCAAGTGACAACAACCCTTGGGATGAAATCGATATTGAATTTCTTGGCAAAGATACGACAAAAGTTCAGTTTAATTACTATACAAATGGTGTTGGTGGGCATGAGTATCTTTATGAATTAGGTTTTGATGCATCAAAAGCCTATCACGTTTATGGATTTGACTGGCAAGCTGACCACATCACATGGTATGTTGATGGTGTTGCGGTTTATACAGCAACTGAAAATCTTCCAGTGACACCAGGAAAAATTATGATGAATGCTTGGCCAGGAATTGGTGTTGATGATTGGTTAGAAGCATTTGACGGTCAAACGCCACTCGTAGCCTATTATGATTGGGTTACTTACAATTCTAATCAGATAAAAGGAGAAGAAATTGTTGAAACTTCTCCTCAAACAACAGTTGAAAGTACTGCTCAAGAAGTAGTAACTTCTTCTCCTGTATCTGTTGCTAGTGTCTCAGCACCGTCACTTCCAACATCAACTCCTGTTAAAAGTTCTTTCATTGTTTTACCAAAAACTGGTGAACGCCCAAGTCAATTATTGACAGTTGCTGGAGTTTTAGTAGCATTTCTTAGCTTCTTAATCTCGCCTTTTAAAAAGAAAAATAATCATTTTTAGAAAGTTAAAGTAATACGTATGAAAATCAACCAACAAAAGCAATTTAAGACTTCTTTTAGAGCATATGATTCAAGTTATATGGAGCTAAGGACGGGTGCCAATGGTGATATGTTTGATTGCACTTGGCAACCTGATAATGTTAGTTTTACTGATAATGGTCTAACCTTGAAGATTGATAAAGACCAAGATGGCTATACTGGTGGTGAGTGGCGTACGAGAGAGTATTTCCATTATGGGCGCTATCAAGTACGGATGAAGGCTATTAAAAACACTGGTGTTGTCACTTCATTTTTTACCTATACTGGACCAACAGATGGTACAAAATGGGATGAAATCGATATTGAATTTCTTGGCAAAGATACGACAAAAGTTCAATTCAATTATTTTACTGATGGCGTTGGCAATCATGAATATCTTTATGACCTAGGTTTTGATGCGTCAGAAGACTGGCACACTTATGGTTTTGACTGGCAAGCTGACCACATCACATGGTATGTTGATGGCAAAGCTGTTCATACGGTGACTGAAAATCTCCCAGTAACACCAGGAAAAATCATGATGAATGTTTGGCCAGGAATTGGTGTTGATGATTGGCTAGATTCATATGATGGAAAAACACCGTTATATGGGCATTACGACTGGATTCGTTATGATAAATGATTGTACATTAAAAAATCTCCACTAATCATGGAGATTTTTTATCAAACACATTTTTATGTGGTAAAATTGTAAATAGACAGTAATCGTTTACAAAAGGAGATTGAAATGAATTTCAAGGATGAGTGGAGACTTTTAGCGATAAGCGATAATATGGATGACGTAGAACATCGTCCCATGACAGAAGAGTACTTATTTTACCAAGCAGTCGCAACAGGTGATGTTGAGGCTGTTCGTAAAAATTGTGAACAAGAGCGCTTTGTCTCTGAAGATGGTGTTGGAACTTTATCACGCAATCCTGTTACAAATCTAAAATACCATTTTGTGATTACGACAGCCATGATTACCCGCATGTGTGGACAAAATGGCATGGAATTGGAGCAGGCCTTTAGACTCAGTGATTTTTACATTCAAAAATTAGATGACATTCATACTGTTCAAGAGGTGCAAAATTTGCACGACGAAATGGTCATCGACTACACTGAGCGCATGCGACGTGAGATTCAAAAAGATATCATTTCAAAACATGTGTCAGATTGTAAAGACTACATTTATTGTCACATTAAAGAACGCATTACAGTTGAACAACTCGCAAATGAATTTGGTATTTCAGCAAGTTATTTATCACGTCTGTTCAAAAAAGAAGTCGGCATTTCCGTCAGCAACTATGTCAAAAATAAAAAGGCAGAAGTTGCGAAAGATTTGTTGAAGTTCAGTGATTATTCGATGATTGAGATTGCAAACCATTTATCATTTTCATCTCAAAGTCATTTTATTCAACAGTTTAAAGAAGTTGTCGGAATGACACCTAAAAAATATCGTGACACTCACCACAATGTGAAGTGGAACGAGAAAATTTGGCCTGAAAGCGACAAAAATGCACCAGCTACTAAGGCAATGTAAGTTTTGTTTAATGAAAAATGAAAAGCTGAGACTTGGGTCTCAGCTTTTTTTGGCTATCTTACAGCTCTGTAAGGACATTTTTTTCGATTCGTTATAAACTAGAAGTATAGAAAATTGCCACAATTTTACTTCATTTTTTCATCATTTTAACCAAACTTTGCGGAAAATACTTACTTATAATGGGTAAGTATGAAAAATAATTATCAATCAGAATATTTAGGATAAGAATGATTAAATTTCAAGGTTAATTCAATTTTGAAGATTTATACTAGATTTTGGGCAAAAAAGGAGGAGAACTGATTGAGAATATTAGTAATCGAGGATGAAAAAGGAATTGCTGAAGCGATTCAAGCTATTCTCGAAAATCATCGATATGAAGTTGATATAGTTTTTGATGGAGAATCTGGTCTTGATTATATTTTAACAGGGCTTTATGATTTAGTCCTATTAGATATTATGTTGCCTAAACTTGATGGTGTCAGTGTTTTAAAGCGAGTTCGTCAGATGGGAATAGAAGTACCAATCATTTTTTTGACAGCTAAGTCTCAATTAGAAGATCGTGTGTCTGGTTTAGATTTGGGCGCAGATGATTATATGACTAAGCCATTTGAAGCTGAAGAACTATTAGCCAGGATTCGTTTGCGAACTCGGCAATCGTCAATTACTCAAGTTAATCACCTTAAATTTGGTAATTTAATATTGAATTTAGATACTAGAGCTTTAAGTGTTCTTGAGCACGAAGTGAAACTATCTAACAAAGAGTTCCTCTTAATGGAAACTTTTTTACGCAATCCTCAGAAGATTATTCCCAAAAACCAATTGATTTTAAAAGTTTGGGGGCCGTTGGATGATTCAGAATATAATCAGCTTGAAGTTTTTATATCGTTTTTGAGGAAAAAGCTTCGTTTTTTAAAAGCTGATGTTGCTATTAAGACGACAAAAGGTGTTGGCTATTCGCTTGAGTGTAGCGTGAAAGAAGGAGACTCATGAAGAATCTTCGATTAAAATTTGTTTTGATTACGATGTCCATGCTAACAGTTATTATAATGATTTTACTCTTTATAGGGTATCGTTATGATAATTATTGGGATGAAATGGAAACATATAGAGTAATTCAAATTGTATCTAACAAAGGTGGAGTTGAAGAATTTTCGGATCAAGCTGTATCTAGTGAAGCGATTGTTATTGCGACGATAGATGAAAAAGACAATGTTTCTATTAAGACTAATAATACAGTTTTAACGAATAAGGAAGTTAAGAAAGTTAGTAAAATTCTTCTTAATTGTGGAAAGCGAAAATGGAAGTGGAAACACTATGTCTATTCATTAAGAGAAAATAATGATGGCACTTGGCAGTTGGTTTTTGTTGACATGAAGAATTATGCATTGTCTTTTCCCAAAGAGGTGACGCTGGCAAGCTTTGTGATTTTTATCTTGTTGCTCTTAACAGGAGTCAGTGTTTATTTGTCACGTTTTATTGCTAAACCAGCACAAGATGCTATTAATCGTGAAAAACAATTTGTTTCGGATGCTAGTCATGAATTGAAAACACCGATAGCCTCGATACGAGCAAATGCTCAAGTACTTCAAACCCAAATTTCATCGAATCGTTATTTGGATCATATCATTTCTGAAACGAAACGAATGGAGTACTTAATTCAAGAACTACTCGGCTTAGCTAAGCTTGATAATAAAGACTATAAAGTAGATTTTGAAAAAATTAATCTTTCTGAAATATGCCAAGAAATGATTCTGAACTATGAAAGTTTAGCCTATGAAAAGGGAAAATGCATTGAGGATAAAATTGTTGATGGTATCGAAGTTATGGGACAAGAATCTCAGTTAAAACAATTGATTACAATTCTTTTAGACAATGCAATTAAACATTCTCTTGAAAAAGGAAAAATTTCGATTGAACTTTTACAAGAAAAGAAAATTGTTTTTTTAAGAGTATCAAATTCAAGTCAAATTTATCCAGATGAAGTGCTAAAAAATCTTTTTGAGCGCTTCTATCAAGCTGAAGGTGCTCGTAATAGCAGTTCAAACTTTGGTTTAGGTTTAGCTATAGCTAAGGCTATCGTCGAAAAACATAAGGGGAAAATTAAGGTCTGGCAAGCAGATACCGTTTTAACTATTGAAGTCCAATTCCCTGCTAACAAAGGAGTTTAAATGAAAGAAACTGGTCGATTTATATTAAAAACCTTGTTTTATTTCTTGATTTTTATGATTTTGATTTATTTTTTTGGTTATCTTGGGCGTGGTCAAGGTAATTTCATCTATAACGAGTTCTAGAAAGGTAAACGATTCATGTTACGCGATATGATTGAAAGCATTGAGCATTTTGCTCAAACACAGGGTGATTTTCCTGTTTATAACATTTTGGGAGATGTTCATACTTACCGTGATTTAAAGGAAAATTCAGATTCACTAGCAGCTTATATTGATTTGTTGAAGTTGGAAGAAAAGTCTCCAGTTCTTGTTTTTGGTGGGCAAGAATATGAAATGTTAGCAACGTTTGTGGCTTTGACAAAATCTGGTCATGCTTATATTCCAGTTGACCAACACTCAGCTCTTGAGCGCATCGAAGCAATTTTAGAAGTCGCAAAGCCAAGTTTGATTATTGCTGTTGATGATTTTCCAATAGAAGTTTCAGTTCCAGTGATTAAGTTGGAGCAGTTAAAAGATATCTTTGCACAAAAATCAGACTACGAGTTGACACACTCAGTTAAAGGTGACGATAATTACTATATCATCTTCACGTCTGGAACAACAGGCAAGCCAAAAGGTGTGCAAATTTCTCATGATAATTTGCTAAGTTTTACGAATTGGATGATTTCTGACAAAGAATTCTCAGTTCCACAACGTCCACAAATGCTAGCGCAACCGCCGTATTCATTTGACTTGTCAGTGATGTACTGGGCACCGACTCTTGCACTTGGTGGGACACTTTATGCTTTGCCAAAAGATTTAACAACTGACTTTAAACGTCTGTTTGAAACAATCAATCAATTGCCGATTGGTGTGTGGACATCGACACCATCATTTGTAGATATGGCTATGTTGTCAAATGATTTCAACCAAGAAACATTGCCAAATTTGACGCATTTTTACTTTGATGGGGAAGAGTTGACTGTTAAGACAGCTCAAAAATTGCGTAGTCGTTTCCCAAAAGCACGCATTGTTAATGCTTATGGTCCAACAGAAGCGACAGTTGCACTTTCTGCTGTTGCGATTACAGATGAGATGTTAGAGAATTGTAAACGTCTGCCAATTGGCTACACAAAAGCTGATTCACCGACTTTTGTTATCGATGAAAATGGCAGAGCTGTGCCAAACGGTACGCAAGGTGAAATCATTGTGTCTGGTCCAGCAGTATCTAAAGGTTATCTCAATAATCCTGAACGCACCAAAGCAGCATTCTTTGAATTTGAAGGTCTGCCAGCTTATCACACGGGAGATTTGGGTGTGATGACTGACCAAGGATTACTACTTTATGGCGGACGCATGGATTTCCAAATTAAGTTCAACGGCTACCGTATTGAACTTGAGGAAGTCTCACAAAATCTTAACAAATCAGATTACATCAAGTCAGCTGTTGCTGTTCCTCGTTACAATAAAGACCACAAGGTTCAAAATCTTTTAGCCTACGTTGTACTAAAAGAAGGTGTTGCTGAACAATTTGAACGTCAGTTAGATATCACAAAAGCTATCAAAGAAGATTTGAAAGATATCATGATGGATTACATGATGCCCTCAAAATTTATTTACCGTGAAAGCTTGCCTCTAACACCAAATGGGAAAATTGACATTAAAGGCTTGATGAACGAGGTAAATAATCGATGATTACTATTTTTCATCAATTGCCACATTTGGAAGCGTATGGTAATCCACAGTATTTCTTTTATCTGATTTTGGCAGTTTTACCTGTTTTTATCGGACTATTTTTCAAACGTCGTTTTCCAATTTATGAAGCTCTAGTTAGTCTTGTTTTTATCATTTTGATGCTTACGGGAAAAGATTTGAATCAGATTATTTCCTTGTTAGCTTATGTTGTTTGGCAAGTTGTTTTGGTTTTTGCTTACCAGCTTTATCGTAAAAAATATGATAACAACTGGGTCTTTTATATCAGTGTCTTTTTGGCTATTTTGCCTTTAGCTTGGACCAAAGTCACACCTTTAATGACTATTGATAATCATCAATCACTTTTCGGATTTTTAGGAATTTCCTATTTAACATTCCGTGCGGTTGGGACAATCATGGAAGTACGTGACGGTGTCCTGAAAGAATTTAGTCTATGGCAATTCTTGCGATTTATGCTCTTTATGCCGACCTTTTCAAGTGGTCCGATTGACCGTTTTAATCGTTTTAATGAGGATTATGAGAACATTCCTGAAAGAGATGAGCTCTTAGATATGCTTGAAGAAAGCGTGCATTATTTGATGTTAGGTTTTCTTTACAAATTTATTTTGGCATATATCTTTGGCACTTTGCTGTTGGTACCCTTGAAAGAAATGGCTTTGCAAATGGGGGGGATCTTCAACATTGCGACGCTTGGTGTTATGTACACTTATGGACTTGATTTGTTCTTTGATTTTGCGGGCTATAGCATGTTTGCTCTTGCCATTTCAAACCTTATGGGAATTAAAAGCCCAGTCAACTTTAATCAACCCTTTAAATCTCGTGATTTGAAAGAATTTTGGAATCGTTGGCACATGAGCCTTTCTTTTTGGTTCCGTGATTTTGTATTTATGCGCTTGGTAAAAGTGCTCGTTAAACACAAAGTCTTTAAAAATCGTAACGTGACGTCAAGTGTTGCTTATATTATCAACATGCTAATCATGGGATTCTGGCACGGTTTGACTTGGTATTACATTGCTTACGGCTTGTTCCACGGAGTTGGTCTTGTGATTAATGATGCTTGGGTCCGTAAGAAGAAAAAAATCAATCGTGACCGTAAAAAACAAGGCTTGTCTCCTCTTCCAGATAACAAGTGGACACAAGGCTTGGGAATTTTCATCACATTTAATGTTGTGATGTTGTCATTCTTACTATTTTCAGGTTTCTTGGATCAATTATGGTTTCCAAAACCACCTGTGAAATAAGATATTTTATTACTAAAAAGGAGTTAAAAATGGATATTAAATCAGAAGTGCTAGCAATTATTGATGATCTTTTTATGGAAGATGTGTCTGACATGATGGACGAAGATTTGTTTGACGCAGGAGTTCTTGATAGTATGGGAACTGTTGAGCTAATCGTTGAGTTGGAAAGTCATTTTGACATCAATATTCCAGTTTCAGAATTTGGTCGCGACGATTGGAATACAGCTAATAAAATTATTGCTGGAGTAGAGGAGCTTCGTAATGCTTAAACGCCTATGGCAAATCCTAGGACCAGTTATCTGCGCGGTGTTGATGGTTGTCATGCTGTTAGCTTGCGTACCATCGTCAACACATTCACATTCTTTAAAAGCTGAGAAAAAAGATGCTGTTTCTTTAACTAAAACTGGTTTTAAGAGTAAGTACAAGAAAGTACGTGCTTTGAGTGATTCAAAACATCGTTTTGTTCCTTTTTTCGGCTCTAGTGAATGGTTGCGTCTTGATAAGATGCACCCGTCAGTGCTCGCTGAAGCCTACCATAGAAATTACACGCCGTATTTGCTTGGACAAAGAGGTTCGGCTTCTTTAACGCACTATTTTGGCATTCAACAGATTAATAAAGAGTTGAAAAATAAGCAAGTCGTATATTTTATTTCACCGCAATGGTTTACGGCTAAAGGTGCAAATGCAGCAGCTTTTCAAGAATTTTTCAGCAGCGGACAAGCGATTGATTTTTTACAACATCAAACAGGTTCAGCTTGTGACCGCTACGCTGCTAAACGATTTTTGAAACTTTATCCTGAGTCATCTTATCAAGATTTGATGGAAAAAGTTGCAGCAGGTAAATCATTAACCAAAGCAGAGTTGAAAAAACTCAGCTACAAAGACATGCTTTTCCAAAAAGAAGACGTCCTGTTCAGCCAGTTATCAATTGTGGATAACTATGATGGAACCGTCAAACCACAAGCTAAGTTGTTACCAGAAAATTTGACTTATCCACAACTTGAAAAAATAGCGACTGCAGATGGAAAAAAAGCAAGTAGTGGCAACAGTTTTGGCATTGATAATACCTTTTACAATTTGCGTATCAAGCCACAATCTAAGCGTTTAAAAAATTCTCAGACGAGATTTAATTATCTAAAATCGCCAGAATACAACGACTTACAGCTCGTTTTAAATCAATTTGCCCAAAATAATACGGACGTACTTTTTATTATTCCACCAGTTAATAGCAAGTGGTCTGACTACACAGGTCTTAATCAAGATATGTATCAAAACTCAGTTGAAAAGATTAAATACCAGCTGAAAAGTCAAGGATTTGACCATATTGCTGATTTTTCAAAAGACGGTGACAAAGCTTACTTCATGCAAGACACTATCCACATGGGGTGGAATGGTTGGGTTGCCATGGATAAAGCCGTCGAACCATTCTTAGACAAAGAAAGTACAGCGCCAACTTATCAGATTAACAACCGATTTCTAAGCAAAAAATGGGCTAAATACACTAAAAATCCTAGTTCATTTTATTAAAAATAAAACGAAAACCTCAACCCTTTTGGGTTGAGGTTTATTTTTATGAGACTTTTTCAATCAAGGTGATGAGTTGTTTGATTTCCTCTGATAAGCCAGCGTATTTTGAGTGAGCGTAGCTGACATAAAATGAAATGCTGTCTTCTTTGGCAAGAGGAATCTTGACTAGCTGGTCAGAGTCGCTGCTAAGAGCGATGTCAGATAGCAGTGAAATTCCCATATTTTCTGCGACCATTTGCTTGATGACTGAGACATCATCGATTTTAAAAAGGATATTTGCTTGGTCGTGGTAGCGGTGGTTGAGCTGATTGAATGCTGTCAGATGTATGTTGTGCTCATCGAGTAGAATAAAGTTTTCAGAGAGAATATCCTGAAATGCTAGCTCTTTTCGGTCTGCTAGTGGGTGATTCTTAGAAAGCACCATGTAGAATTCTTTTTTGAAAAGTTGTTTGATGACCAGTAAATCGTTTTTGATTGGGGCAAGTGAGCCCAACAAACTAAAGTCGATTTGCCCATCAAGTAGTTTCATCATAAGACTATTTGAACCACCACGAATGGCTTTAACTTGTGAAAATGGTGTTAAATCTTCATTTTGCTGCAATAATTCTGTCAAAATGTAATTGCAGATAATCGGTGGAAAACCAACGGTCATCATAGGATTGAGTGACTGGTGCACCTCATTAACAGCCGTTTTGATTTGCAGTAAGACATCTTCAACGTGACTTTGAAAAATATCTCCTTGCAAGGTTAATTCAGCCGTGCGGTGTGATGGGTCTTTGATGATTAAATCACAGCCTAATTCTTTTTCCAAGCGCTTGATAGCGTAAGAAATCGTTGGTTGACTGACTTTGAAATACTGTGCAGCACCAGTATAAGATTTTAATTTTCCAAGCTGGTAAAAATATTCTAAATCACGTAAATTCATGCTTACCTCCTTGCCTTATTTTACCATAATCTTTTTTAATCTACTTATAAATTTTATTTATTAAAACTAACGCGTTTGACTATAAGAAGTTTGACAGTTTATAATGACCCGCATAAGATCTTTCTACATATTTAAATAGCCTATTAGGAGGAAAAGTCATGCGTGGACATGAAATTTTAAATAACCCGTTTTTAAATAAAGGGACTGCCTTTACTATGGAAGAACGTAAAGAACTTGGCTTGCTTGGTATTTTGCCACCTTACGTTCAAACAATCGAAGAACAAGCTGAACAAGCTTACCAACACTTCTTGCGTAAACCATCAAATCTTGAAAAACGTCATTTCTTGATGGAAATCTTCAACACTAACCGTACACTTTTCTACTACCTATTCAACCAACACATCGTTGAATTTAACCCAATTGTGTACGATCCAGTTATCGCTGAAACAATCGAAGAATACAGTGAATTGTACGTTGACCCACAATACGCTGCATACCTTGATATTAACCACCCAGAAAACATTGAAGAAACTTTGCGCAATGCTGCTGGTGACCGTGACATCCGTTTGATCGTTGTAACAGATGCTGAAGGTATCCTTGGTATTGGTGACTGGGGTGTCCAAGGTGTGGATATCTCTGTTGGTAAATTGATGATCTACACAGCTGCAGCTGGTATCGACCCTGCTTCAGTTATGCCACTTGTTATTGATGCTGGTACAAACCGTAAAGAACTTTTGGAAAACCCAATGTATCTTGGTAACCGCCACGAACGTGTCACTGGTGACCAATACTACGAATTTATCGACAAATTTGTTCAAACAGCAGAAAACATGTTCCCTAAATTGTACCTTCACTGGGAAGATTTCGGTCGTTCAAATGCTGCTAACATTCTTAACAAATACAAAAAAGAAATTCCAACATTTAACGATGACATCCAAGGTACTGGTATCGTTGTTCTTGGTGGTATCTTCGGTGCTATGGATATCACTGGTGAAAAACTAACTGACCAAGTTTACCTTTGCTACGGTGGTGGTTCTGCTGGTGCTGGTATTGCTGACCGCGTTCACGCTGAAATGGTTTCAGAAGGTTTGACTCCAGAAGAAGCTTACAAACACTTCTTCATGATTGACAAACAAGGTCTTCTTTTCGATGACATGGAAGATTTGACACCTGCTCAAAAACCATTTGCTAAAAAACGTGAAGACTTCGCTGACTGCGGTGATATGACTAGCCTTCTTAACGTTATTAAAACAGTTAAACCAACAATCTTGGTTGGTACATCAACTGATGCTGGTGCCTTCACTAAAGAAGTGGTTGAAGCAATGTGTGAAAACACTGAACGCCCAGTTATCTTCCCAATTTCTAACCCAACTAAGAAATTAGAAGCTACAGCAGAGCAAGTTATTGAATGGTCAGACGGTAAAGCATTTGTTGCGACTGGTGTGCCTTCAGGTACAGTAAGCTACAAAGGTGTTGATTACCAAATCGGTCAAGCAAACAACGCTTTGATCTACCCAGGTCTTGGTCTTGGTATGTTGGCATCTGAAGCTTCACTTCTTACAGATGAAATGATTGGTGCGGCTGCTCACTCACTTAGCGGTCTTGTAGATCCAGGTCAACCAGGTGCACCTGTTCTTCCACCATTCCAATACGTTGCTGAAGTTTCTATCAAAGTTGCAGAAGCAGTTGCTAAAAAAGCTCAAGAACAAGGTTTAGCTCAAGCTGAAGAAAAAGATATGGCTAAAGCTGTTCGCGACCTTAAATGGTATCCAAAATATTAATTTAGGAGGATAACCATTCGTATGAAAAAATTAAAAGATATTAAAATTGCAGGTCTTTCTCTACCGCTTTATACGGCTCTGGTTATCATTTTAGCTGTTGTTATTGCTATGGGAAAATTGCCACTGAACATGGTGGGAATTACCTTTATGTTAGTTGTTTTAGGTCACCTCTTTTATTTCCTTGGTGAGAGATTGCCGTTTTGGAATACTTACCTTGGTGGTGGCTCAGTATTTACCCTACTCGTAGCAGCAGTGCTTGCTGCAACAGGTCTTGTACCAAAATCTGTTGTTGAAGCAACATCAAGCTTTATGAGTGACTGGGGATTCTTAGATTTTTACATTGCTGCTTTAATCTGTGGTTCTATTTTGGGAATGAACCGCAAACTTTTGGTGAAAGCTTCTGCTAAATTCATTCCTGTTGCTCTTTTATCTATGGTTGTCGGATTCTTTGCAACAGGTGCTGTAGGTGCCCTTCTTGGTCAGGGCTTTGGTCACTCTGTCATGTATATCTCCTTTGCACAAATGGCAGGTGGAATGGGAGCAGGTATTGTTCCTTTATCAAAAATCTACGCAGCAGGACTTCACACAGATGCTTCAGGTATCTTGTCACAATTAGCGCCAGCAACAACACTTGGTAATATTTTTGCTATTATCGGTGCTATTGTGCTTGCGCGTGGCTTTGCCAATACAAAATTCAATGGACACGGTGTGCTTATCCCTGTGGATAAAGATGATTTGAAAAAATCAACCGTAACACTTGACCCTACCAAAATTGGTGTTGGGATGATGATTGCTTTTGCACTTTTCCTTGTCGGTGTCATCCTTAATGCCTTTGTGCCAAAAGTGCACAGCTATGCCTTTATGATTATTATTGTATTTGTCCTCAAAGCCCTTGATATTGTGCCAAAAGAGTTGGAAGAAACAGTTGTGATGTTTAACCGAGTTATCATGACAAATCTTACGCATGCCGTTCTTGCTGGTATTGGTCTTGCCATGATTGATTTAACGTCTCTTGCGCAAGCCATGACATGGCAATTTGTCCTTATCAGCTTGACATCAGTTGTTTCAATGGGACTTGCAAGCTGGATTTTAGGCCAAGTTCTTGGCATGTATCCAGTAGAAACAGCTATTGGAGCTGGTATGATTAACAACTCTATGGGTGGTACAGGAAATATCGCTGTGCTATCAGCAGCAGACCGCATGGAAATGATTGCCTTTGCCCAAATGGCTAATCGACTTGGCGGTGCAATTGTCCTCATTCTTGGAGGAATCCTTATTCAATTTTTACATTAATTCAACAATTTTGACTCCTTTAAAATGTACTGAATAACCTTTTAGATTGTGTTTTACTCTGAAAAAATAGACAATATTATTACCCTGAACCCCTTAGCTTGCTCACCACAAGCTAAGGGGTTATTTTGTGCGAGTTTTAATATAAAAGTTATCCACAAGGTGGAAAAATAATCCTACTTTATCCACAGAATATTCAACAATTGGGTAAAAAATAATGTTTTCCTCTCACATACTTTGGTCTCTCTTGCGGTCTGTGTTATAATAAAACCATGGAAATTTTCGATACACACACGCATTTAAACGCTGATGATTTTGCTGGTCGTGAAGCAGAAGAATTGGCTCTTGCTAAAGAAATGGGCGTCACTCGACACAATGTTGTCGGATTTGATGCACCAACTATTAAACGAGCTATTGAGTTAGCAGAAGAATACCCTGAAATTTACGCTACAATCGGTTGGCATCCAACTGAAGCAGGTTCTTATAATCAAGAAATTGAGGACATGATTGTTTCAAATCTCTCACACCCAAAAGTGATTGGTCTTGGTGAGATTGGTCTTGATTATTATTGGATGGAAGACCCAGAAGACGTTCAAATTGAGGTTTTCAAACGTCAAATTCAACTTTCTAAAGAGCACAATCTGCCTTTTATCGTGCACACTCGTGATGCTATGGAAGATACTTACAAAGTTATCAAAGAGGTCGGTGTTGGACCACGTGGTGGGATTATTCACTCATTTTCTGGTTCTTTGGAAATGGCAGAGCGCTTTGTCGAGCTTGGCATGATGATTTCATTTTCAGGTGTTGTCACATTTAAAAAAGCTCTTGATGTTCAAGAAGCTGCGCAAAAATTACCGCTTGATAAGATTTTGGTTGAGACAGATGCGCCTTATCTTGCCCCAGTTCCAAAACGAGGTCGTGAAAATCGCACAGCTTACACACGCTATGTAGTGGATAAAATTGCTGAACTTCGTGGATTAACAAGCGAGGAAGTAGCAAAAGCAACATCAGACAATGCAAAGAGGTTATTTAACTGTGACTGAAAAAATTAAAATTCAAGAAGTCCTAGTCGTTGAGGGAAAAGACGATACTGCAAATTTGCGCCGCTTTTACGACGTGGACACTTATGAAACACGAGGCTCTGCTATCAATGATGATGACCTTGAACGCATTGAAAAACTAAATGACCTTCGCGGTGTTATCGTCTTTACAGACCCTGATTATAATGGCGAACGTATTCGTAAAATTATCATGAATGCTATTCCAAATGTGAAACACGCTTTTCTAAATCGTGGCGAAGCCGTTCCAAAATCAAAAAGCAAAGGTCGCTCGCTTGGAGTAGAACACGCAAACTTTGAAGACTTGCAAAAAGCGCTCAAAGGTGTTTTAGGAAACTTTGACGATGACAATCAATTCGACATCACAAGAGCTGATTTGATGCGCTTAGGACTTTTGATGGGTGGCGACAGCCGTAAACGTCGTGAATACCTTGGCGAAGAACTCCGCATCGGCTATAGCAACGGCAAACAACTCCTCAAACGCCTAGAACTCTTTGGCATCACTCTAGCTGAAGTCGAAGAAGCGATGGGGAAATACCAAGCATAATTCACATTTCGCACTTAACTCAGATGTGATACAATAAGAACCTAGATTGATAGAAACGAAAGGAAAGAAATCTTTATTCTGGGGATAACCTGTGGATAAGGAAGAATACTATGAGAATTGCAGATTACAGCGTGACGCGTGCTGTCCTTGAGCGTCATGGATTTACTTTTAAAAAATCATTTGGACAGAACTTTTTGACAGACACTAACATTCTTCAAAAGATTGTAGATACTGCTGAAATTGACAAGAACGTCAATGTTATTGAAATCGGTCCTGGTATCGGTGCATTGACAGAATTTTTGGCTGAAAATGCTGCTGAAGTTATGGCGTTTGAAATCGACGATCGTTTGATTCCGATTTTGGCTGATACGCTCCGCGACTTTGATAATGTCAAAGTGATTAACGAAGATATCTTGAAATCAGACCTACAAAGTCGTATCAAAGAATTTGCTAATCCAGACCTTCCAATCAAGGTCGTAGCAAATCTGCCATACTACATCACAACACCAATCTTGATGCACTTGATTGAATCAAAAATCCCATTTGCAGAATTTGTCGTGATGATGCAAAAAGAAGTGGCAGACCGCATTTCAGCAGAGCCAAACACTAAAGCTTACGGTTCACTATCAATTGCTGTGCAATATTACATGACAGCAAAAGTTGCTTTCATCGTGCCACGTACAGTATTTGTGCCAGCACCAAATGTTGACTCAGCGATTTTGAAAATGACTCGCCGTGAAGAACCACTTGTTAAAGTCAAAGACGAAGATTTCTTCTTCCGCGTTGCGAAAATCAGTTTTGTTCACCGTCGTAAAACACTTTGGAACAATTTGACAAGTCACTTCGGAAAAGCAGAGGAAACAAAAGCAAAACTTGAAAAAGCACTTGAAATCGCAGAAATCAAACCATCTATTCGAGGCGAAGCTCTTTCAATTGCAGACTTTGCAAAATTAGCTGACGCTTTAAAAGAAGTCGGATTATAAATCAAAAACCAGCTCATAGAGCTGGTTTTTTAGTTTAAATATGATTAATGAAATTCATTACCGTTGAAGCAATATCGTGCCATTGTTGCAATGTCATAAAGTGATAAATCAATGTGAAATACATTTTCTCCTAAACTCCCTTGTTAATAATTAACATTTCTATTATGCCATAAAATCTTGTTTATAAATGCGAAAGTCATAAACGGTCAAAATTTAGTCGCGAATGGTAAAAAATTCAAAAAAACTTACCGTTTACGACGAAAAAACGACCGTTTACGACATTGACGTTTATTTGGCAAAATTTCTGATACAATAAAATATGTCAGTCACATGACACGTCATTTCCAGGAGATTTAAATGACAAAAGGACTTTAATCGCAGTGTTGCTAAGAAAGTCGTTGCAATGTAAAAAGGGAATCTTAGGCATTTGCGAGATATTATGGGAGAAACCTATCTTTGAAAATTCATCGTTTTCAAGATGATATTAGAGGAAAGTAAGTTAGGATGCTTACTTCCCTTTTCTTTTTACACTTAAAAAAGAAAATTAAGGACAATGGGAGGATTTTATGAAAAACTCGCAGCAAAAATTTAGCTGGCTAGTAGCAGTAAGTGCTGTTTCAGTGATTTGGATAAAAAATTTTATACTAGAATCGAACGATTTATCGGAAAAACTTGTCTTTACAGGGATTTATCTTCTTTATTTAGTCTTAGTTTTTGTTAAAGTGTTCAAACCAAGAAAAAAATAAAACCAGCTAATTTAGCTGGCTTTTATTATTGAAAATCTTTTAAGAGTTTATCTTTGTAGCAGTTAAAGAATGTTTTTTTGCCGATAACACTGATGGTCTTGCCTTGTAAACCATATTTTAAATGAGTACTATCTTTTTTATCGACGTCTGCTGTTGCAGTGATTTCAAAGAAATTCCCGTCTTTAGTCTGGGTAGCAGAGCTTGCGATTTTATTGATTTTTCCTTCGATATTAATGGTCTGGTTGCTAATCTTTTCAAGAGTCAGACGCACAGTCTGTCCTTTTTTGAGTTGGCTTACATGAGTGGAGTCAACGTAATATCGAATAGCAATTTGTTGAGTTTTACTAATATCAGGATAGATTTCTGCAATTTGACTTCCTTGTGGAAGAAGAGTCTTCCCTTCAAATTCACTAGAAACATGTAAAATTCCATCTTCCTTAGCTTTTAAGATAGTATCAGATTTTGAAAGGCTTGTTTGGTCAAGTTGAGCTTGTAGGCTTTCTTTTTCTTGTGTTACCTGAGCTAATTGTGTTTCAGTTTGGGTTAATTCTTGCTGACGAAGACTCTCAATTTGGCTGCTGGTACTAGTATCATAACTTCCTGTTGAAAAGTTTGAAGCTGCTTGAGTCTGTAAACTTGAAATAGAGGAATTAATGTTATCAATTTGCCCTTGAAGGTCTGCTAAAAACTGATTTTTAAGATTTTCTTTGCTACTGACATCATTACCAGTAAGAGCTTGACTTTGACTTAAGTAGCTATTGAGAGTTGTTGTGTAAGGATTAGCACCAGAAATACTTGTCTGATTGCTTTGAATGGCATCTTTAACTTCTTGATATTGGCTGGCTTGCGTTTGAAGTTCACCGATTTGTTTGTTCACTGCAGCATTTGCTCGGCTAACACCAGCTTCTTGTTTGGCAACAGAGTCGTTAGCTTGGGCAACCTGGGCTGTGATGGTTTTACTTTGGCTAAGAAAACGGTCAATAGTTGCAGCGCAACCAAATTCATCCTCACCTGTGAAAAGATTTTTTCCTTGGTTAAGACTTTCTTTCAAGGTATTCAAATCATTTTGTTTACGCTCATCACGCTCGATTTGAGTCTGGATAGCTTTTAATTGATTGTCTTCCATTTTGTCGGAGTATTTAACGAGCAAATCTCCTTTTTTGACCACTTTATTTTCTAAAAGTTGATTATCAATTACGGTGTTGTTACTTGTCGACTGTACGACGTCGATGATTTTTGTAGGACGAAGACTGCCAACAGAGGTCACGGTGATTTCCTTTCTTCCTATTAAAGAGAACAATATTAAAAAAATCAAGAAAATTGTCATTGGAAGAACCAGAAGTGTTGCGAAATTATGATAACGTCTGTGATAAAATTCAGCCGATTGAAATAATTTAGGGTTCATGATTCCTCCTTAATGTTGAAATAGCTGAGCATAAAAGCCTTGATTTTTCATAAGTTGCTTATGATGTCCTTCTTCAACGATTTTCCCCTTATCAAGTACCAATACACGGTCTGATTGTTCTGCGATGCTCAAACGATGGGCTACGAAGATAATAGTTTTGTTGGACAGAGATAGTAAATTGTGGATAACTCGTTTTTCAGTTAGCACATCAAGTCCACTTGTTGCTTCATCTAAAATCAAAACAGGAGCTTTGGTGAGTAGAGCGCGCGCAATAGCAAGACGTTGCTTCTGACCACCTGATAAACCAGCTCCGTCTGAAAGTTCAGTGTGATAAGCCATCGGCATCGCTTCGATGTCTGATCGAATTTCTGCAATTTCACAAGCTTTGATAATATCTTCCTGTGTGATATTGTCAGAAGCTCCCAAGGTTAGATTTTCTAAAATGCTTCCTGAGAAGACATAAGATTGCTGAGGCAAATAGTTGATATGTTGTCGAAGGATTTTTTTATCAATGGTTTTATAATCATAACCACCTAGGGTGATGTTTCCTTGGTTTGGGCTGTAAAAATTAACCATCATTTTTGCAAGGGTGGTTTTACCTGAGCCGCTAACGCCAACTAGGCTAACTTTTTCACCTTCTGTAATAGAGAGATTAATATGGCTTAGCGTATCACGTCCAAAGCCGTATTTATAAGAAACATCATCAAAGACAAGGTCACCTTTGAGAAAGTCTTTGTTGTTAAAGACTTCTTTATTGTCAAATTCAGAAGATACGAGATAGACTTCGTTAAGTCGATTATTGGCAACTTTAGCTGACTGCAATTTAGTCTGCAAATTAATAATATTTTCCATCGGATTTGTGAAGTAAGATAAGAGAGTGTTGTAGGTAATCAACTGCCCAACAGAAATTTTCCCTGTCATAACTAGATGTGAACCGTACCAAAGAATAGCGACGTTTAAAATCAGCTGTGCTCCCTGTTTTAGTGACGTTTGGATTGCTTCATATTTACTAAGAGTGAAACTTTTGTCCAAATAACCAACAAATTCACTATCGATATTGCGATAGCGAGTTTCTTCACTAGTGAGTGACTTGATGGTTTCAATTCCGTTGATATCTTCAATAATAGCAGAGCTGACCATGGAATTTGCTTGCATGACGTCATGGTTCATACGCTCAAACGGCTTCATAAAAGCAAAGATGATAATGGCATAGATTGGAAGAGCAACTAGAGTGAGAAAGAATAATTTAGCATTCTGCAGAATCAAAACACTTCCAACGATAATTAAAATACTGACATCTAAAAAGATAGAAAGAATAGTTGAAGCAAGCGCGTCGATAATAGAATTGGCGTCGGTAAATCGTGAAATAACTTCCCCAGTTCGTCTTGTCGCAAAAAACGACATGGGCAGTTCAAAAATATGACGGATATAAGATAAAATCACATCGATAGTCAAGCGTTGACTAAGAACAACCAGTAAGTATTGTTGTGAAAAGCTCATGATTTGTTGCATGATATAAGTGACAACCAGACCAATGGAAATAATGCTGAGGGTAGATTGCAGCTGGTTTGGAATGTACTCATCTAAAATGCCTTGCAGGTAGTAAGAACCAACAATATTGATAATCGTTACTAGTAAGCTAGCAAGAACGATGTATGTTAAGAGGGCTTTTTGCTTGAAGATAATCGGCAAAAAACTACTCAAACCATTTTTCTTATCTTTGTGCGGTTTATATGTAGGAGCTGGCGCTAGAAAGATGGCAACACCAGTCCATTCCTTGGCAAAATCAGCTTTAGCCATTTTTATCACACCGACGCTTGGGTCGGGGTCACCGATGATTAGAGAATCTTTTTTGACTTTGTAGACGACATAGTAATGTTGTAACTTGCCTTGCTTATTGACATGGACGATACAGGGATAAGGAATATCTGGCATTTCAAAAAGTTCCATATTTGCCTGAATGGCGCGTGTTTCAAAACCAATTTTCTTTGCCGCTTCGACGATTCCAAGAGCAGTTGTGCCTTCTTTACTAGTCTTAGCCAATTCTCTCAAGTGAGCAAGCGAAAAGTGCGAGCCATAGTGTTTAGCGACCGAAGCAAGAGCAGCCACCCCACAATCTCTCATATCAATCTGACTAACGTATTTATATCTCCACATAAAACCATTCCTTCTAAAACAGAGTCAAAAGATATTATGCCACAAAATGAGTTATCGTGAACACAAATGTCGTAAACGGTTAAAATTCAGTCGCGAACGGTAAAATTTTTTTGAAGAATTACCGTTTACGACGAAAAAACAACCGTTTACGACATTTACGTTTATAAGCAAAATTTTATGCTAAACTAAGAACTGTCAGTTGCAACGACAAAATTTTTTTGGGGAGGTATTCAAATGAATACAAAAACTTTTGAACGATTTGATGTAATGACAGAGGCAGAGCTTTCAACTGTTGAAGGTGGAGGAAAAGGATACTGTAAGCCTGTTTATTACGCGGCAAACGGATACTCATGTCGATATAGTAATGGTGAGTGGGGTTATGTTGTTACTAAAGGTGCTTTTCAAGCAACAACAGATGTAATCGCAAATGGTTGGGTATCATCTCTTGGTGGAGGATATTTTGGAAAACCGTAGAGGAGTTTTTTATGTCTCAAATAACTAAAGAACAAATTATGGACCAAGTTTATAATCTTATTTTAAATATTGAAACTAAGGAAAATGAGCGTAAAGCTCTTATCAATTTTAAAAATGAGATTGAAGCAGGGAAAGAATTTGAAAGAAATTTAATGAAGTTGGCAGAAAGTTTACGGGAAATTAGCGTAAAAAATATTTCTGAGAAAACAACAATGAGCATAGGTGTGAGAGAATTTTATAAAAGTATTTCATCATATGGTCAATTGAAGAAAAACTTTGGTCGTGGACTAGCAGTAAGCGGCTTTATGTTTTAAAATATCAAGCTGATAGCTTTCCTATCAGCTTTTGTTTTAATCAAATTTTATCGTGGATGGCTTAAAAACAACAAATTAAGAGTTGAACGTTTATTTTCAAGAGAATTTGTTAAAATGAAACGGCTAATTGCGGTAACAATCTTAGTTGAAGGGAGATTTTATGAAAAAGAATGTTTTGAAAACAACAATTTTATTATCAGCAGCGGTTTTATCAATGGCTACCGCTCCGGTCTTTGCTGGTGAGGAGGTTGTATCTACAACTGATATGACAGAAGTTGTGGATAATACTGTGGAAAATGTTGTGACGGATATAATTGAGCCATCAAACGATATTCCAGAAAGTCAATCTGAAAAAGCTGACGAGATATTGTCCTCTGAAGTGATTGAGAATTCAGAGGTTACAACGGAATCTATCGAAGTAATGAAAACTACAGCAGCTACATCAGATGAGGCAGAGGAAGCTGAAGTCACTATTCCTCAATATGAAGAAAATATTGCTGACTTTAATCAAGTTCCAATGACTGATGTTTATTCTATGTTTACAGAAGATGGCAAAGAGCACGTGATTTATTTTGGTAGACCAACTTGCTATTATTGTCGCCAGTTTTCACAAGAGTTAAAAGACTTCAACACTCTTATGAATAATCGTTTAGAATATTACAATACTGATAGTCAGGATTTTGATGAGGCAGCAGTAGAATTTGTCTTTGGAACAATTGGTATTCCGGGAACGCCGACTATTATTCGCTTACAAAATGGTCAAATCCTGAGTGCTTGGATTGGTGGCGGTATTTCTGGTCAAGAACTTTATGACTATCTCTTTTATGGAAAAATTCCAGCGGTTATGACAGTAATGCCTGAACAGTCAAGTGAAGATGATACAGAAATGACAGCTTTTGAAGTTGAAGAAACAAAAACTGATTCTAATATTCAGAATGTGATTTTTTCATCGCAAGATGATGTTAAAACCGCTGAAAAATCCTCTAGTGTTCCAGAAAGCTCACAAGACTTCTCTAAAAAAGAGATAAAAACTAATAACAGCAATACTTTGCCTAAACTAGGTATTAAGACAAATAATTTCTCAGTATACGGACTACTAATTTCTCTATTGGGGATAATCTTGATGAAGTTTAGCAAAGGAAAAATTAATGAAGAATAATACGATTCAATTATCTAAAAATATAAAGAAACATCGCTTAATGAAAGATATGTCACAAAATGAATTAGACCTTAGAATCGGAGTAAGTCATCAAGCTATTTCAAAATGGGAGATTGGGGAAAATTTCCCAGATTTTATGAGTTTGATTAGTTTAGCACAGCTATTTGAAGTTAGTTTGGATAGTTTAGTGTATCAAGATGATTTGCTATTTTAAGTTGCTTTACGAATTAAAAGAAAAGGCTTTTAATATATCTATTAAAGTACTTTTTAAGTGAAGGGTGGTAAAGCTATGGCTATATCTGGAGCTAAAAATTTTGTAAAGAAAATTATCTTTCCTGAAAACACTCATGAAGAGGTGCTTGTTATTAATCTGGACAATGTACAAAAAGAAGTCTTGTTTTCCAAAGAGTTGAAGTCATTAGGAAAATGGTACATTACAAATGGAAAACATTGGATTTGTCATTCGGAATTATCCTTTGAAGACTTTCAAGCTAGTTTTTTAAGCATGTCCAAACTGAATAACAATGATGCATAGGCTATTAAGTTCACGATTGATTATTTGCCTTTTTGTGAAATATTGGGATTGTAGAAAGGAATTTTGAACTAATGATGCAAAAATTATTTGTAGCGATTTTGATAGAGTTGCTAGTTTACGGTGCATTGTATTTTATTGATAGAAGTCATTGTCAGATGTATCGTAGGCTTGCTGTAGTGACTTTTTTAGTTACTTTAATCGTCTGTTTTTCAGCACTTTAAATCAATCTGATAGGAGTCTATCAGATTTTATTTTTGGAAAATGTCAATTGTGACAGGCTTGTCTTTTTTTACAGGTTTCCTTTATAATAGAAATGTTAGTCTTTTACAGATTAAGAAAATTGTTTAGGGAGAGATTTATGTTAGATATTTTTATCCTTGAGGATAATATCACGCAACAATTTCGTATTGAGCGACAGATAGAGACGATTATGGAAAAGAATAATTGGGCTTATCAGCACTTGGAAGCTTTTGCGGCATCTGAGGATATTATTGCAAAAGCATCTGAAAAGAAGAGCCATCAGATTTTCTTTCTTGATTTAGAAATTAAAGGGGATGAAAAGCAAGGAATTGACGTGGCAAGAGCCATCCGTGAGAAGGATTCGACAGCTATTATTGCTTTTGTAACGACTCATTCTGAGTTTATGCTTTTAACTTATCATTCGTTGGTTGGTGCGATTGATTTCATTGATAAAAATTTAAATGATGCAGCTTTTGAACAACGTTTAGAGTTATGCTTGAAGGAAGCTCTTAAGCATCAAAAAGGAAATTTAGGTGAGAATTCTTACCTTTTTGAAACTGCCAAAGCGAGAATTCGTGTAGCTTACGATGATATTTTATATTTTGAAACATCGCCAACCGTCCACCGAGTGATTTTACACACAAAAACTGGTCAAACTGAATTTTACGGAACGATTGCGGAGGTTGCCAAATCAGATGAACGTCTGTTCAAATGTCACCGCTCATTCGTGATTAATGTTAATAATGTCACTGAATTTGATAAAAGCACCCGAACAGCTTATTTCGAAAACGGCTCTTACTGCCAAGTCTCAAGAGACAAACTTAAAAAACTGATGGCAGAAATGAGGTGATGGGATGTTGGATTATTTTGTTCATTATATTCCGCAGTTTATTTATTATCCTGTTATAATGACAATTTTTGCGAATGTAAGAGGAGAAAAACTAAACTTACGAGAAATTATAACGATATCATTGTCATTTTTTGTTATTGATATTATTTGGTGCCCTACCGCAATGGTAAGGATATTATTATTTTATATCTTATCCTATTTTAATAGAAAAGACTTGCCACTATCTTTGCATATGTTTAATGGTTGTTTCCCATGGGTTATTGATAGCATTATTATTAGGATGATTAGCTTTTTTGTTCTACCAATATTAGAGCTAGACTATATTGATCTAAGTAAAAATAAAATTTTATTTGTTATTGTACAATTTTCTGTATTATTGGTTTATCTTTTGAGTATCAAAATATCAAAAATTGATTTTCAAACTTTTATTGAGATTAGTGAAATAAAATCACTGCGTAAAAAGTTAGTCTTTACAAATGTGACAATGATTTTTTATTATATTGCGATTGAGTTCTTGACATCAGCAGAGATTGAGTTTGGAGGGATAATTCCAACATTAATTTACCGACAATGGTTGGTTTTTCTATATTTTATATTTTTTATTCTTATGTTGGTTTACATGAACCGTTCTTATCAAAATAGACTTGAAAAAGAGATTGCTAATGACCGTGAGCAAGAATTAAGATATTTATCAGCTTACAGCAAGAAAGTTGAGGGGTTATACGAGGAATTACGTGCCTTTCGTCATGATTATGCGAATATCTTGGTCAGCTTAAAAGAGGGAATTGATCAAGATGATATGGGGCTGGTTCGAAAAATCTATGATTCTGTTCTAGAGGATTCGGCAGATTTTATTCGAAATAGCAAATTTAACATTGGTCGCTTGGCTAATATCAAAGATGATGCTATAAAGAGTCTTTTATCAGCTAAATTTTTAGAAGCAGAAGCCAATCATATTGAGGTTAATTTAGAGGTTAAAGACAAGATTGGAGTACCGGATATTCCACTACTAGATTACATTCGCTTGTTGGCTATTTTGTGTGATAATGCCATCGAAGCAGCGCTTGAAGCAGAAAATCCAGCTATTACGATTGCTTGTTTTTATCAAGATGATGACTATGTGCTAATTGTAGATAATACGACTAAGGAAGAAAGTGTCCCAGTTAATTTGATTTATCAAAAAGATTATTCAAGCAAAGGACATGGTCGGGGTATTGGGCTAACCACGATTCATCAGATGATGCGAAAATATTCCAATCTTTCTGTTCAAACAAATAGTAAAAATTACCATTTTTGTCAAACCATACGTATTAAAAAACATTCGACTAATTAGTCGAATGTTTTTTGGTTAAGTAAGGTCTTTAGTTTTTCCTTTAAAGAAATTAAACCAATCACCAACACCAGTAAGTAGAGGAATATTATCTCCTCCAACTGTCTTCTCCAAATCAGAATCAGTCAACTCTTTGACTGATTCTAACTCTGACATTTTCCATTCTGTCATAACTGTTTTACCTCCAGTCGAAGATTATTTTATCAGAAAAATGCTTTAATAGCTTCTTGATGTCCTAAGAGGTTAAAAAACATTCCTAAAATGTCTACTTTTTGTTTATATTGAAAAATATTAGTTTATGATTAAGGTGTTTTTTTATACAATTTCTTTTATAATAGAGATTGTTGATTTTTAGATAATCAAGGGAATAGTTTAGGTAGGGAGAGATTTATGGTAGGTATATTTATTCTTGAGAAGAATACCACACAAGGATTTCGTGTAGAACATCAATTGGAAATGATTTTGAGCGAAATGAGGTGAGTGGATGATAAAAGCGCTTTTGATTTATTTTGCTTCACAGCTTGTTTATTATCCTGTTATCATGACAATTTTTGCGAATGTAAGAGGAGAAAAGCTAAAATTACGGGAAATTGTAACGATATCATTGTCATTTTTCGTTATTGATATTACATCATTTCCTACTATCGTGGGAAGAATATTAATATTATTTTTATTATCATATCTCAATAGAAAAGACTTACCGTTATCTTTACATATGTTCAATGGTAGCTTTCCATGGGTTATTGATAGCATTATTATTAGGACTATTAGTCTTTTTGTTCTTCCAATATTCGGATTAGATTATATTGGTCTGAGTAAAAATGATATATTGTTTATCGTTGTACAATTGTCTGTGTTATTGGTTTACTTCTTAAGCATCAAAATATCAAAAATCGATTTTAAAACTTTTATTGATATCAGTGAAACAAAATTATTACGTAAAAAATTAGTTTTTACAGATATTACAATGATTTTTTATTATGTTGTGATTGAATATTTGACTGCAGTAGATTTTGAAGAGAAAGTGCCAACTTTAATCTATCGACAATGGTTAGTTTTTTTATATTTTATATTTTTCATTAGTATGCTTGTTTACATGAACCGCACTTACCAAAATAAGCTTGAAAAGGAGATTGCTTCAGCGCGTGAGCAAGAGCTGCGTTCGCTGTCTGCTTATAGTAAACAGATTGAAGGCTTGTATGAAGAATTACGAGCTTTTAGACATGATTATGCCAATATTTTAGCCAGTTTGAAAGAGGGCATTGAGCAGAATGATATGGGGATTGTTCGACATATTTATGATTCTGTGTTGACGGATTCAGCTGATTTTATTCAAAATAGTAAGTTTAACATTGGGCGTTTAGCTAATATCGATGATGATGCGATAAAAAGTTTATTGTCTGCCAAATTTTTGGAAGCTGAGGCTAATCATATTGAGGTCAATCTTGAAGTTAAAGATAAGATTGGTGCACCCGCAATGCCACTTTTGGATTACATTCGTATATTTTCTATTTTATGTGATAATGCGATTGAAGCTGCACTTGAAGCAGAAAATCCAGCTATTACGATCGCTTGTTTTTATCAAGATGATGAGTATGTGTTAATTGTGGATAATACGACTAAAGAGGAGCAGGTTCCTGTTGATTTGATTTATCAAAAAGATTATTCAAGTAAAGGGGATGGTCGAGGTATTGGTCTTAAAACAATTCATCAGATGATGAGAAAATATCCAAATCTCACGGTTGAAACGGATAGTGTGGCTCATCATTTCTGTCAGACGATACGTATTAAAAATACGCTAAACTAGAGATTGTAATAATGAGAAGACTGAATCTTACAGGATTCGGTCTTTTTGTTTTATGATGAGTAAATTTCTGAAACGATGATTTTTACCGTTTACGACGAAAAAACGACCGTTTGCGACTTTGACGTTTTTTTTTGATAGAAAAGGATTATAATATAGCTAACAGTGTGAAGGGAAAATGGGAGATATGATGACTGTTGGTATAAAAAATTTTATTAGGGGAATTCTTTCTCCAACGAGCTACCCCGTAAGAGTTTACGGGATTAATCAATTCCGATTGTCAAGAAGTTTGGTATTTTCAAAGAAAGTCCAGCATCTGGGAAAATGGTATATCACTACGGGCAATCGTTGGTTATGTCGAACGCGTATGCCATACAGCGAATTTAAAAGGGAATTTGCTAAGCAGTACGGCTTGACTGATGATGAGTTTGAGAAACTTGAATTTACGGTGGATTATTTATCTTTTTGTGAATAAGCTGCCGAAGGAGGACTTTATGGGAAAATTGGTAAAAGAAGACTTGTTAAACAACGTTTATGATCTTGTGCTTTCTGCTGAAACTAAGGAAGAAGAACGCCAAGTCTTGCTTGTTTTTAAAAACGCAGTAGAAGCTGGAAAAGATTTTGACAAATCTGTTGAGAAGCTTGCTTCTGATTTACGTAAGATTGGTGTCAAAAACATTTCTAAAAAGACAAAGATGAGCCCAAATGTGAATGATTTTTATAAGAAAATTTCAAGCTATGGTTTATTTGAAGAAAATCTTGCGCGTGGTTTAGCTGCGACAGGAGTTATTTTCCATTAATATTAGGTAGGAAGACAAGGGGAATTTTTAATGGCAAAATTAAAATGGTTTTCAGGTGGAAAAGAAAGAAGAGAAGAAGCAATTTCTATTATTGAAGAGCTGATTTCGGATTTACAGACTAATGATTCTGCGGAAGCTTTGAGAAAATCATTGACATATTATCTTAATGAATTTAAAACCAGCGGGACATCATTTCCTTTTCTTATGAATCGTATGAGTATAGAATTAACAGATGTCGTTTTAAGAAGCAAAGTTCACCTCACTAAAGAGCAAGGTGAAAAATTTAAGGAACTTAGAAAATTAATGGAAATTAGAGTGTTTTAGAAGTTGCATAAAAAGTACATATACCAAGGGCTATAAGCCCTTTTTTTGTTGCTAAAAATAAGTATACCCAATTTTTTATCAACATGATACAATAAAAAAAGTCACTTTTTTAGATTAAAATCTTTAGATAGTAAACAATAAATGAGAAAAGGGAGATTTAAGTGAGTATTTTACCTGAGTGCTTAGCCTTTTTAGGAAACTTGCTAAGTCTAATAATATTTGGAATATTATTTCAAGAAATCACCAAGAACAAACTAAGCATCGCCGAATGGGTGATTTATGGTGTTGGCTTTCACATATGCCTAAGTTTTTTCAATGTGTTGACACTTCATTTTTCGAAGATGTTAATGATTTTTGGGAAAGATTTAGCATTGCTTCTTAGTTTAATGTACTTATCTTATCGTCATAAGCCAAGTCTGAAATTTAGGTACCATTTGTTTTATGCGCTATATCCGATTACTGTTTTTACCATTCTTCAAAGAAACTACGGTTATTTCTTGTATGAATTTTTAGATATTAAGGTATCGCCGTTTGAGTCGATGTCTGCAATTATGTTTTCAGTGCTGCTTGTTCCACCGACGCTTTATTATTTGATTTCAAAATGGCTGAATATTGATATTTCAAATGTTAGAAGGACTCTGGAGAGTTATTTAAAAGTTAAGACCGTAATAGTTATTAATTGTCTAATGGCATTCTATTATTTTGGTTTCGACTTTTTACCTCTAATAATGCCTTCTGATAGTATAGTTGCTAAAAAAATTCATGAATACGGTTCGTTCATATATTTCATTCTTCTATTTGCCTTCCTTTTCTACCTTAACTTCCGTCATGGGCAGGAGCAGAAAAATGAGCTGCTCCGCAATCAGGAAATGGAGCTTGCGGCTTTAGAAAATTACAGCAAGCACGTGGAGAGTCTGTACCAAGAAGTGCGCAGTTTTCGTCACGATTACGCTAATGTTTTGATGAGTTTAAAGGTCGGCATTGATCAAGGTGATCTTGATAATATCAAGAAAATTTATGAAGAAATCACGGCTGACTCAGCAAAGCTGGTCAAAAACAATAAGTTTGATTTGACGCGACTAGCAAATATTTCAGACAGTGCCGTCAAGAGCCTCATGTCGGCTAAATTTTTGGAGGCTGAAAATCGTGGCATTGAAATTAGTCTAGAAGTGGCAGAGCCGATGAAGAATCCCAAAATCCCACTGATTTCTTACATTCGAATTTTATCAATTCTGTTTGACAATGCCATTGAGGCTGCTTTAGAGTCGGAAAATCCCAAAATCGCAGTAGCGAATTTTTACCAAGATGGAGATTTTGTGTTTATCATTGAAAATTCAACTAGGGAAAAATCTGTGGATTTATCCAAAATTTTCCAACGCGGTTACTCAACAAAAGGTGAGAATCGCGGACTTGGGCTTGCGACGTTGGTGGATTTTCAGGATGATTACGAGAATTTATCAGTTGAAACCAGCAGTCTCAACTATAAATTTACACAAGTTGTGAGAGTTTATGGGGGGAAAATTAAGTGCTCTTGATTTTACAGTATATCGTTTTGTTACTTTCTAATTTTATAGGGATTGTTATATTAGGGATTTTGTTTCAACAAATAACAAAAGTTAAGGTAACACTTTTAGAGTGGATATTGATAATAATATTTGTTCAAACTGGTTCATTTTTAATGGATCCTCAGAAATATCCAATGGTTATTTTAGTGCTAATAAAAGATATTTCAGTGATTTTTTGTTTAATAGCACTTTCATTTCGCCATAATCCTAAAATAGGGATAAGATATCATATTTTTTATGCTTTGTATCCGATTAACCTTTATATGATTTTACAAGGAGTTTATTGTTATATTATATTGGCGATTTTTTCAATAAAATTGACCTCTCTTGCAATGACTTCACCATCGTTAGAAATTATAATTGGTACAATAACTATGGTTATTATTCCACCAATTTTTTATCACTTGATGTCCAAATGGTTAAATATTGATATTTCAAATGTTCGAAAAACATTAAAGCATTATCTTAGTGCGAAAACGCTTAGATTCGTCAATGTTTTATTATTACTTTTTTATCCAGGAATGGAGTGCTTTGCGGCGATAGCACCTTTTGAAAAAATGTCAACGAATAAAAATATTTATAGGTTGACTATCCTTGTTTACTTCATTCTTCTATTTGTTTTCCTTTTCTACCTTAACTTCCGTCACGGGCAGGAGCAAAAAAATGAGCTGCTTCGCAATCAGGAAATGGAGCTTGCGGCTTTGGAAAATTACAGCAAGCACGTGGAGAGTCTGTATCAAGAAGTGCGCAGCTTTCGCCACGATTATGCCAATGTTTTGATGAGCTTGAAGGTTGGGATAGATCAAGGTGACCTTGATAATATCAAGAAAATTTACGAAGAAATCACAGCTGATTCAGCGAAGCTGGTCAAAAACAGTAAGTTTGACTTGACGCGACTAGCAAATATTTCAGACAGTGCCGTCAAAAGCCTCATGTCGGCTAAATTTTTAGAAGCTGAAAATCGTAGCATTGAAATCAGTTTAGAAGTGGCAGAGCCAATGAAAAATCCAGCTATTCCGTTGATTTCTTATATTCGAATCTTGTCGATTCTATTTGACAATGCCATCGAAGGAGCCTTAGAGTCAGATGAGCCAAAAATCGCAGTAGCGAATTTTTACCAAGACGGAGATTTTGTGTTTATCATTGAAAATTCAACTAGGGAAAAATCTGTGGATTTATCCAATATTTTCCAGCGTGGGTACTCAACAAAAGGTGAGAATCGCGGACTTGGTCTTGCAACGCTTGTTGATTTTCAGGATGATTACGAGAATTTGTCAGTTGAAACCAGCAGTCTCGATTACAAATTTACACAAGTTGTGAGAGTTTATGAGGGGAGAAGAGTAGATGATTGAAATTATTAGATTTATTGTTACAATGTTTTTCAATTTTATAGGATTTATTATACTAGGTCTTTTATTCCAGCAAATAACTAAAATTAAAATAACTATATTGGAATGGTTTGCAATAACTATGTTAGTTCAAGTTGGTTCTATTGCCTTTGGTGCTCTAACTGGTAATACTTTAAAAGTAGGTTTATTGGTTATAAAAGATATTGTTGTTATTTTAAGTTTGATGCTAATATCATACAGACATAATCCAGAACTAGAAATCAGATATCATGTTTTTTATGCCTTGTATCCAAATAATCTTTATATGATTTTGCAAGGGGTATACGGATATACAATGATGGGGATTTTTTCGATAAAAATAACTCCAATGGTAGGCCAATCAAAATCATGGGGAGTTTGGTTAATCACTATTACAAGTATTTTTGCTCCGCCGATTTTTTATTACCTGCTTTCAAAATGGTTAAATATTGATATTTCCAATATTAGAAAGAGTATCAAGCATTATATTAGTTCAAACACACTGAGGGTTGTAAATGTTTTAATGTTGCTTTTTTATCCAGGAATGGAGTGTTTTGCGGCGATAGCACCGTTTGAAAAAATGTCAACGAATAGAAATATTTATAGGTTGACCATCCTTGTTTACTTCGTTCTCCTTTTTGCCTTCCTCTTCTATCTTAACTTCCGTCACGGGCAGGAGCAGAAAGAAGAATTACTTCGCAATCAGGAAATGGAGCTTGCGGCTTTAGAAAATTACAGCAAGCACGTGGAGAGTCTGTACCAAGAAGTGCGCAGTTTTCGCCATGATTATGCCAATGTTTTGATGAGTTTTAAGGTCGGCATTGATCAAGGTGACCTTGATAATATCAAGAAAATTTACGAAGAAATCACGGCTGACTCAGCAAAGCTGGTCAAAAACAATAAGTTTGATTTGACGCGATTAGCAAATATTTCAGACAGTGCCGTCAAGAGTCTTATGTCGGCTAAATTTTTGGAGGCTGAAAATCGAAGTATTGAAATTAGTCTAGAAGTGGCAGAGCCGATGAAAAATCCCAAAATCCCACTGATTTCTTATATTCGAATCTTGTCGATTCTGTTTGATAATGCTATCGAGGCTGCTTTGGAGTCGGAAAATCCCAAAATCGCAGTAGCGAATTTTTACCAAGACGGAGATTTTGTGTTTATCATTGAAAATTCGACTAAGGAAAAATCTGTGGATTTATCCAAGATTTTCCAGCGTGGGTATTCAACAAAAGGTGAGAATCGCGGACTTGGACTTGCAACGCTTGTTGATTTTCAGGATGATTACGAGAATTTGTCAGTTGGAACCAGCAGTTTCGATTACAAATTTACGCAAGTTGTGAGAGTTTATGAGGGAGAGTATATAAATGAGTAAGTTGTTTTTAGTATTATTGGGTATTATGATGAATTTTTCAGCTTTTTTTATATTAGGTATTTTATTTCAGCAAATTACAAAAAATAAACTTACTTTAGGAGAGTGGATTTTTGGAATATTATTTGTTCAAATTTTCTCCGTTGGTCTGACATATAGTTTTACTTATCGTTCTCGTGCGGGTGTGATAATAACCAAAGATCTTGCACTGGCAATATGTTTGATGTTGATATCATATCACCATAATTCTAGAATTAGTTTTAGGTACCATCTTTTTTACGCCTTATATCCTATTAATGTCCACATAATTTTGCAAAGAGTGTATGCTTATTTAATAATGGCAATTTTTTCGATTGAAATTACACCTCGGATTGATACTGTTTCGATAGCTACAATTATTGCTACAAGTATTGCTATTTTTATTCCACCGATTTTATATTATTTGATATCGAATTGGCTTAATATTGACATTTCAAATGTCCGAAAAACATTGAAAAATTACCTAAGTTCAGGTGCTTTGACAGTGGTTAACATTTTGATGGCGGTTTATTATTTTGGATTTGATTACCTTGCTTTAGTGAATTCATCTAATTCTTCTACTTTTACTTCTACTTTTAAAATAGCTGCAAGAACAAGTGCTTTCATTTATCTCATCCTTCTTTTTGTCTTTCTCTTTTACCTCAATTTCCGTCATGGGCAAGAGCAGAAAAATGAATTGCTTCGCAATCAGGAGATGGAGCTTGCGGCCTTGGAAAATTATAGCAAACACGTGGAAAGCCTTTATCAAGAAGTGCGTAGTTTCAGGCATGACTACGCCAACGTCCTGATGAGTTTAAAGGTTGGAATTGATCAAGGCAATCTTGATGACATCAAAAAAATTTACGAGGAAATCACAACCGATTCGACGAAACTGGTCAAGAATAACAAATTTGACCTGACTCGTCTGGCTAACATCGCAGACAGCGGCGTCAAAAGTCTCATGTCAGCTAAATTTTTGCAGACGGAAAATCAGGGCATTGAGATTAGCCTAGAAGTATCAGAAAAAATGGGAACTCCAAAAATTCCATTGATTTCTTACATTCGAATTTTGTCAATTTTGTTTGACAATGCCATAGAAGCCGCTTTGGAGTCAGGAACTCCAAAAATTTCAGTTGCTAATTTCTACCAAGATGGTGATTTTGTTTTCATGATAGAGAATTCAACCAAGGAAAAATCAGTGGATTTGTCCGAAATTTTTGAGCGTGGCTACTCAACCAAAGGAGTCAATCGCGGAATTGGTCTAGCAACACTGATGGATTTCCAAGATGACTACGAAAATCTGTCAGTTGAAACCCGTAGTTCAGATTATACATTTACACAAGTTGTCCGAATTTTTGAGGCATAATTATTCCTAAAAAGCTAATTTTTGTCCTCTTAGGAATGTTTTTTGTCCTTTTAGGAATTGGGTGTCAAATTGGCACGAAAAAAAGGTATGATAGACATGGTTATCAGAGGATAACTTCTTAGTTGGAGCATTGACGGATTAGATTTTTTCTCACTTTTGCTTTTTGGGTTAGTGGCAAATGAGTTTAGAAATCTTAAGAGTTTTATTGATCAATCACCCTGCTATTTCAGGTTAGTTATTATTGGAGATTAGGGGGAAATAATAGCTAACATTATTGTCAAGTATTAGTTTAACTTTTGACATCTGTTTTTCAGAGAATACTTACAATACTTTTAAAATCATTTCTGGGGAAGATAAAGGTGATTTATGCGCTAGTATTAGTGTTTTTCTGGGAGAAAAATCCATCCATAAAAAGAACTACTTGATATTAAAAGGAAATAGTTTGATGAGATTGTAGAGAGCAAGACGAGCGGAACACTAGTATCCTTCATCGACCGCACACCAACCCTTTCTACACATCGAGTCATGAGTGTTGATTTTAGAAGATAAGACGTTTTTGCTTGCAACTAATAGTTTTTTAGTCCCTGTCAGTCGATAGGGATTTTTTATATGTTACAATAATAGATGATTAATGATGTTATTGTTTAAGGGAGAAAACAATGATTGATATCTATGTATTAGAAGATAATGTAAATCAGCAGTTCCGTATTGAAAAAATGATTGGAGACTTACTTGAGATAAATCAGTGGGAAACTCGTCATTTTGATTTATTTAGTGAACCTGATTGTTTAACTAACCTAGTTGAGGAGTCTTTTCCTCAAATTTTTTTCCTGGATATTGATATCCATGGGGATAATACCAAAGGAATTGAAGTGGCTAAGGCGATAAGGGAAAAATCACGCACAGCGACAATTGTTTTTGTGACGACTCATTCTGAATTCATGTTATTGACTTATCGAGCTCAAGTTAGTGCACTTGATTTTATTGATAAAACAGATAAAGATGATGCGATAAAAGATAATTTAAAAAAATGCTTGCAAAAGGTCTTTGAGGACCAAGGCCTTAACATTCCTAAGGAAATATTTGTTCTTGAAAATAATAAAACGAAAATCCGCATTCCCTTGGAAGATATCCTTTATTTTGAAACCGCAGAAAGCCATCGTCTAAAGTTGATTACAAAGACTGGGCAACGCCACTTTTATGGTTCAATCAAAGAAGTGATGCAAGCTAATCAGAAATTATTTAGATGTCATAAATCATATCTGATTAACTTAAATAATATTGTTAGGTTAGATAAAAAAGAAGGTTTGGTTTATTTTGACGATGGTAAAGCATGTTATGTTTCTAGAAAATATATCAAAGACTTAAGGTCAAAAATGGAAAATCTGAAATAGAAAAAACGCCAGCTTGTTAGTTGGCGTTTTGTGCTTTAAAAAGGAAAGGACGGGATTTGAACCCGCGTGTGAAAGGAATCCACTTGCCAGATTTCGAGTCTGGTGCCGTACCAAGCTGGGCCACCTTTCCATATGAATCGTAATCATTATAGCAATTTCATAAAAGACAAGGCCATTATACGCCTTTTATCTCAAAAAGACAATCAAGTGAAATCTTTTGGCTTGATTACTGAATAAAAGCCTATTTTTTGCTATAATGGGACTATCAATCGAAAAAAAGGAAATACATTTGAAAGGTAGAATTATCAAGTCTCTAGCAGGTTTTTATTATGTAGAATCTGATGGAGTAGTTTATCAAACGCGTGCGCGTGGAAATTTTAGAAAAAAAGGTCAGACACCATACGTTGGTGATTTTGTTGATTTTTCAGCTGAAGATCATTCAGAAGGTTATATTTTAGCGATTCATGACAGAAAAAACAGTCTTGTTCGTCCACCAATTGTTAATATTGACCAAGCGGTGGTTATCATGTCTGCTAAAGAACCAGATTTCAATGCAAACTTATTAGACCGTTTCTTGGTTTTACTTGAGCATAAGAATATCGAGCCAATTGTTTATATTTCAAAAATGGATTTACTGACAAATCCAGATGACATTGCGGCAATTCAAAAACAATATCAAGAAATCGGATATCATTTCTGTACATCTTTAGAAGAATTGCTTCCGCTCTTAACTGATAAGGTCACTGTCTTTATGGGGCAAACAGGTGTTGGAAAATCAACATTATTAAATAAAATTGCTCCCGAATTGAAATTGGAAACAGGTGAAATTTCAGATAGTCTTGGACGCGGTCGCCATACGACACGAGCAGTTAGCTTTTACAACGTGAATGGCGGGAAAATCGCTGATACACCTGGATTTTCTTCATTGGATTACGAAATTACTAATGTAGAAGACCTTAACAAAGCTTTTCCAGAGTTACGTCGCCTAAGCCGTTTTTGTAAATTCCGCTCATGTACACATACTCATGAGCCGTCTTGTGCAGTCAAAGATGCCTTAGAGGCTGGTGAACTTTGGAAATCACGTTATGATAACTATCTTCAATTTCTCAGTGAAATTGAAAATCGTCGCGAAACATACAAAAAAGTTATAAAAAGAAAGTAGGTACACATGTCAAATAATAAAATCGCTCCATCAATTTTAGCTGCTGATTATGCTAATTTCGCTTCAGAACTAAAACGTATTGAAGAAACAAGTGCTGAATATGTTCACATTGATATCATGGATGGTCAATTTGTACCTAACATTACTTTTGGTGCAGACGTTGTGGCTAGCATGCGTAAACACAGCAAACTTGTTTTTGATTGCCACCTAATGGTTGTTAATCCAGAACGCTTTGTTGATGCTTTTGCGCAAGCTGGTGCTGACATCATGACAATTCATGCAGAATCAACTCTGCACATTCATGGGGCTCTTCAAAAAATTAAAAAAGCTGGCATGAAAGCTGGTGTTGTTATCAACCCAGGAACACCTGTTTCAGCTATTGAACCTGTTTTGAGTTTGGTTGACCAAGTGCTTATCATGACAGTTAACCCAGGATTTGGTGGTCAAGCCTTTATTCCAGAAATGCTTGAAAAAGTAGAAAAAGTTGCTAAAATCCGTGACGAAAAAGGTTATGACTTTGATATTGAAGTTGACGGTGGTGTGGATAACAAGACAATTAAAGCTTGTTATCAAGCAGGAGCAAATGTCTTTGTTGCAGGCTCATATCTTTTCAAAGCAACAGATTTAGCCGCACAAGTAGAAACATTACGTGTGGCCTTAGATGATTAAAGTAGCTGTGTTTGCTGGTGGTCAGTTAGCAGATTTTTCCACTGGTTTTGATGTTTATGTTGGTGTTGATAGAGGCAGTTTATTTTTGATAGAAAATCAGCTTCCGCTTGATTTAGCTGTTGGTGATTTTGATTCTGTCAGTCAGGATGAATTGCAGTTGATTAAAAAAACAGCGAAAGCTTTTGTTCAAGCATGTCCTGAAAAGGATGATACTGATACTGAACTTGCTTTAAAAAAAGTATTTGAGCAATATCCAAAGGCTCAAGTCACGATTTTTGGAGCGTTTGGTGGACGAATTGACCACATGATGTCAAATCTATTTTTACCAGGAGATGTTGACATAGCACCATTTATGCGACAAATAATTTTACGAGATAAGCAAAATAGTGTTCAATTTTATCCTGCTGGAACTTGTCATGTTATGCCAGAAGATGGAATGACTTATGTTTCGTTTATGGCTGATGGCGATGCTGATTTAGCTATTTCAGGTGCAAAATACAATTTAGATGCAAGCAATTTTTTCAAGAAAAAAATTTATTCAAGCAATGAATTTCTTGACCAGCAGCCTATCACAGTTACCTTAGACTCAGGTTATCTCATCGTTATTCAAAGTAAGGATAGGTAAAAATGTTAGTAATAACTTTATTAGTGGCAATTGTTAGTCTTGTTTTAATCGCTTATCTTTTAATGAAGGTTGCTAAACTGACTGATGAGATGTCACAAAAATTAGATGACAATGCAGATAATCTCTCTGATCAAATATCGTATCAACTTGATTTAGCACAAAAAGATCAAGTTTTGGCTTTAAATAGCCAACTGAATCGTCTGCAAAATGATTTATATACACAATTGAATGACATTCGTGATGTTCTTCATAAGAGCTTGAGTGATAATCGTGATCGTTCTGACCAACGTCTAGAGATTATTAATCGTAATTTGACAAATTCGGTCAAAGAGATGCAAGCCTCTAACGAGAAGCGCCTCGAAGAAATGCGTCAGACTGTTGAAGAAAAACTTGAACAGACTCTACAGAATCGCTTGCAGGCTTCTTTTGAAACAGTCTCAAAACAGTTAGAATCTGTAAACCAAGGCTTGGGTGAAATGAAAACTGTTGCTCAAGACGTGGGAACTTTAAACAAGGTTCTTTCAAATACCAAAACTCGTGGTATTCTTGGCGAATTGCAACTTGGTCAAATCATTGAAGACATCATGACGCCAAGTCAATATGACCGCGAAGTTCCAACGGTTTCTGGTTCGAGCGAGCGTGTCGAATACGCGATTAAATTGCCAGGTGTTGAAGATGACGGACATGTCTACTTGCCAATCGATTCGAAATTCCCTTTGGAAGATTATTATCGTTTGGAAGATGCTTATGAAAGTGGTGATAAAGAGCAGATTGAACTTTATCGCAAATCACTTTTAAACAGCATCAAACGTTTCGCTAAAGATATTAATAAGAAATACCTTAACCCACCTGAGACAACGAATTTCGGAATTATGTTCTTGCCAACAGAAGGTTTGTATTCAGAAGTGGTTCGCAATGCAAGTTTCTTTGACAGTTTGCGACGTGATGAAAATATTGTTGTTGCTGGTCCATCGACCTTATCAGCTTTGTTAAATTCACTTGCTGTTGGTTTTAAAACTCTTAATATTCAGAAAAATGCTAATGACATTAGCAAAATTTTGGGCAACGTTAAAGTGGAATTTGGGAAATTTGGTAGCATGCTTGCAAAAGCGCAAAAACAAATCAATACCGCTAATAATACCCTAGACAGTTTGATTTCAACTCGTACAAATGCTATTATCCGTGCTTTAAATACAGTTGAGTCTTATCAGGATCAAGCGACAACGAGCTTACTTAACCTCCCGCCATTAGAAGAAGAGGACAATCATGAAAATTAATCAAATGAAAAAGGATGAACTTTTTGAAGGGTTCTACTTGATAAAATCTGCAGAGCTTCGTAAGACAAGAGCTGGAAAAGATTATATCGCATTTACTTTCCAAGATGATAGTGGTGAAATTTCTGGTAATCTTTGGGATGCACAGCCATACAATGTCGAAGAATTTACTGCTGGGAAAGTCGTTTATATGAAAGGGCGTCGTGAGGTTTACAATGGTACGCCTCAAGTGAACCAAATTTCTTTGCGTAACACGCGAGAAGGTGAGCCAAATAATCCACGTGATTTTAAAGAAAAATCGCCTGTGGATGTTCTAGATGTTAAAGAATATCTTGAACAAATGATGTTCAGAATTGAAAATGCTGTTTGGCAACGTGTCGTCCGAGCACTTTATCGCAAATACGATAAAGAATTCTTTACATATCCAGCTGCCAAAACAAATCACCATGCTTTTGAGTCTGGTTTGGCTTATCACACAGCAACAATGGTGCGTTTAGCTGATTCAATTGGTGATGTTTATCCTCAACTTAATAAAAGCTTACTTTATGCGGGAATTATGCTACACGATTTGGCTAAAGTCATTGAGTTAACGGGTCCAGATAATACAGAATACACAGTTCGTGGTAACCTGATTGGACACATTGCCCTGATTGATGAGGAAATCACGAAAGTTCTTACTGAACTAAATATTGATGATACAAAAGAAGATGTGATTATTCTTCGTCACGTTGTCTTAAGCCACCACGGTTTGCTTGAATACGGAAGTCCTGTTCGCCCTCGTGTTATGGAAGCTGAAATTATTCATATGATTGATAACATTGATGCTGAAATGATGATGATGACAACGGCACTAAGCCGAGTCGATGAAGGTGAAATGACAAATCGTATTTTTGCTATGGACAATCGCTCATTCTACAAACCAAAATTGAAATAAGACAAAAAACTGTATATTTTAATGTTTTGCTTTCTAGAATGCCTTTACATTAGGGAAAAATATATAAAATGAACATTTTTTTATAAAAATGTTCGTTTTTTTCGCTTTCTTATGTTATAATGACAAAAACAGATACTTAAAAGATGGAGAAATTATGAAATTACGACGTAGTGAACGCATGGTTGTCATCTCCAACTATTTGATTAACAACCCTTATCAATTGACAAGTTTGAATACTTTTGCCGAAAAATATGAGGCAGCAAAATCTTCTATTTCAGAAGATATCGCCATTATCAAAAAAGCTTTTGAAGAATCAGGCATTGGCGAAATTGAAACAGTAACAGGGGCAAGTGGAGGTGTCATTTTTACACCAGGAATTTCTGAAGAAGAAGCAAGATCGGTTATTGAAGGTTTGCGAGACAGCATGTCAGAAAGCAACCGTATACTTCCAGGTGGTTATATTTATTTATCAGATTTGCTTAGTACTCCTCGCATTTTACAAAGCGTGGGACGTATTATTGCGAATGCTTTTAAAGGACACAAGATTGATGCTGTTATGACAGTTGCGACGAAAGGTGTTCCGCTTGCAAATGCAGTAGCGAACATTTTGAACGTACCTTTTGTTATCGTTCGTCGAGACCTTAAAATTACTGAAGGTTCAACTGTTTCAGTCAATTACGCAAGTGGATCAAGCGACCGCATTGAAAAAATGTTCTTGTCTAAACGTAGCTTGAAACCAAATAGCCGTGTCTTGATTGTCGATGACTTCCTTAAAGGTGGGGGTACAATTTCTGGTATGGTTAGCCTTTTGACTGAATTTGATAGTACTCTTGTGGGTGTTGCAGTCTTTGCTGAAAATGCACAAGAAAAACGTGACCGCATGAACTACAAATCATTGTTGAAAGTTTCAGAGATTGACGTTAAAAACAATCATGTTAAAGTTGAACTTGGTAACATTTTTGACAAATAATTTTCAGAGGCGAGAGCCTCTTTTTTTGTTGCAAAAAGTTTTTGTTAATTTATTTCTTAAAAATGTTAAAAATAAGCAAAATCATTTGACGAATTGCTTGTTATGTGGTATTATTAAAAACGGTACTTTTTACTTTTGGTCTCTCCAGAGTGTACAGAGACGTGCTGACAAATGTTGCAAAGTACACATTTTAGATAAGGACTGTCACCAAGCGCCTTATCAACCAAAATAAAAATCTTACAGGAGAAAAGTAGATGCCTACAATCAACCAGTTGGTACGTAAACCACGTAAATCTAAAGTTGAAAAATCTAAATCACCAGCTCTTAACGTTGGTTACAACAGCCACAAAAAAGTTCAAACTAACGTATCTTCACCACAAAAACGTGGTGTTGCAACACGTGTTGGAACAATGACACCTAAAAAACCTAACTCAGCCCTTCGTAAATTCGCTCGTGTACGTTTGAGCAACCTTATCGAAGTTACTGCATACATCCCAGGTATCGGACACAACCTTCAAGAACACAGTGTTGTTCTTATCCGTGGTGGACGTGTAAAAGACCTTCCAGGGGTACGTTACCACATCGTTCGTGGTGCACTTGATACTGCAGGTGTTGCTGACCGTAAACAAAGCCGTTCTAAATACGGTGCTAAACGTCCTAAAGGATAATAAGAAGGGAGATAAGAAAGAATGAGTCGTAAAAATAGAGCGCCAAAACGCGAAGTATTGCCAGATCCATTATACAATTCACAACTTGTAACACGTCTTATCAACCGTGTTATGCTTGATGGTAAACGTGGTACAGCTGCATCAATCGTATATGATGCATTTGAACAAATTAAAGAAGCTACTGGAAACGATGCACTTGAAGTATTCGAAACAGCTATGGAAAACATCATGCCTGTTCTTGAAGTACGTGCACGTCGTGTCGGTGGTTCTAACTACCAAGTCCCAGTTGAAGTTCGTCCAGAACGTCGTACAACTCTTGGACTTCGTTGGTTGGTAAACGCATCACGTGATCGTGGTGAACACACTATGAAAGATCGTCTTGCAAAAGAAATTCTTGATGCTGCTAACAACACTGGTGCTTCAGTTAAAAAACGCGAAGATACACACCGTATGGCAGAAGCAAACCGTGCATTCGCACACTTCCGCTGGTAATCAGCAAAATAATGATACGAAGCTTCGAATACATTTAACTTGTTTTACTACTGGTATTCGGGCAGTGTTTAGTCAAACTTTTTTGGCAAAACAGTATCAAATTTAATAAAACATCTTTAGAACGGGTAGGTCCTGCCTATCCGTTCTAAAAGTATGTTATAATAAAGTAGTAAACTAAATATAAAATAGGAGAAAAAAATGGCTCGCGAATTTTCACTTGAAAAAACTCGTAACATCGGTATCATGGCTCACGTCGATGCTGGTAAAACAACAACAACTGAGCGTATTCTTTACTATACTGGTAAAATCCATAAAATCGGTGAAACACACGAAGGTGCTTCACAAATGGACTGGATGGAACAAGAGCAAGAACGTGGTATCACAATCACTTCTGCCGCTACAACAGCGCAATGGAAAGACTACCGTGTAAACATCATCGACACACCAGGACACGTAGACTTCACAATCGAAGTACAACGTTCTCTTCGTGTTCTTGACGGTGCGGTAACAGTTCTTGACTCACAATCAGGTGTAGAACCTCAAACTGAAACAGTTTGGCGTCAAGCTACTGAATACGGTGTTCCTCGTATCGTATTCTCAAACAAAATGGACAAAATCGGTGCTGACTTCCTTTACTCAGTAAGCACACTTCACGATCGTCTTCAAGCTAACGCTCACCCAATTCAATTGCCAATCGGTTCTGAAGATAGCTTCAGCGGTATCATTGACTTGGTTCGCATGAAAGCTGAAATCTACACTAACGACCTTGGTACAGATATTCTTGAAGAAGACATCCCAGCTGAATACGTAGATCAAGCTAACGAATACCGTGAAAAATTGATCGAAGCAGTTGCGGAAACTGATGAAGAATTGATGATGAAATACCTTGAAGGTGAAGAAATCACTGAAGCTGAATTGAAAGCTGCTATCCGTAAAGCAACTATCAACGTTGAATTCTTCCCAGTTCTTTGTGGTTCTGCCTTCAAAAACAAAGGTGTTCAAATGATGCTTGATGCGGTTATCGACTACCTTCCAAGCCCACTTGATATCCCTGCAATCAAAGGTGTTAACCCAGATACAGATGAAGAAGAAGAACGTCCAGCTTCAGATGATGAACCATTTGCAGCCCTTGCGTTCAAGATCATGACTGACCCATTCGTAGGTCGTTTGACATTCTTCCGTGTTTACTCAGGTGTATTGAACAGCGGTTCTTACGTTCTTAACACTTCTAAAGGTAAACGTGAACGTATCGGACGTATCCTTCAAATGCACGCTAACCACCGTAACGAAATCGAAACAGTTTACGCTGGTGATATCGCCGCTGCTGTTGGTTTGAAAGATACTACAACTGGTGACTCATTGACAGATGAAAAAGCTAAAGTAATCCTTGAATCAATCGAAGTTCCAGAACCAGTTATCCAATTGATGGTTGAGCCTAAATCTAAAGCTGACCAAGATAAAATGGGTATCGCTCTTCAAAAACTTGCTGAAGAAGATCCAACATTCCGTGTTGAAACTAACGTTGAAACTGGTGAAACAGTTATCTCTGGTATGGGTGAACTTCACCTTGACGTCCTTGTTGACCGTATGAAACGTGAATTCAAAGTTGAAGCAAACGTAGGTGCTCCACAAGTATCATACCGTGAAACATTCCGTAAAGCTACACAAGCACGTGGATTCTTCAAACGCCAATCTGGTGGTAAAGGTCAATTCGGTGATGTTTGGATTGAATTTACTCCAAATGAAGAAGGTAAAGGATTCGAATTCGAAAATGCTATCGTCGGTGGTGTCGTTCCTCGTGAATTCATCCCTGCTGTAGAAAAAGGTCTTCAAGAATCTATGGCTAACGGTGTTCTTGCTGGTTACCCAATGGTTGACGTTAAAGCTAAACTTTACGATGGTTCATACCACGATGTCGACTCATCTGAAACAGCCTTCAAGATCGCTGCATCTCTTGCACTTAAAGAAGCTGCTAAGACTGCACAACCAGTTATCCTTGAACCAATGATGCTTGTTACAATCACTGCTCCTGAAGAAAACCTTGGTGACGTTATGGGTCACGTTACAGCTCGTCGTGGACGTGTTGATGGTATGGAAGCTCACGGTAACAGCCAAATCGTTCGTGCCTTCGTTCCACTTGCTGAAATGTTCGGTTACGCAACAGTTCTTCGTTCTGCAACTCAAGGACGTGGTACATTCATGATGGTATTTGACCACTACGAAGACGTTCCTAAATCAGTTCAAGAAGAAATCATCAAGAAAAACTCTGGTGAATAATAATTAATAAAAAGGATGCTCAATAGAGTGTCCTTTTTTGCAATGAAAACGGTAATAATATTTGCAATTTTAGCGAAATAGTTATATAATAAAAAGCGTTGAAAGGTTGATTTGTGCCTACGTAAGTTAATCTTTTCACAATTGTCTAAAAGGGAAACCTTTTAAAATAAAAAATTTTTTTTTGATTTTCATAAGGAGGAAATCACTAATGGTAGTTAAAGTTGGTATTAACGGTTTCGGTCGTATCGGTCGTCTTGCATTCCGTCGTATCCAAAACGTTGAAGGTGTTGAAGTAGCTCGTATTAACGACCTTACTGACCCAGCTATGCTTGCTCACTTGTTGAAATACGATACAACTCAAGGTCGTTTCAACGGTGATGTTGTTGTTAAAGATGGTGGTTTTGAAGTTAACGGTCAATTCGTTAAAGTTTCTGCTGAACGTGACCCAGAACAAATCGACTGGGCTAACGACGGTGTAGAAATCGTTCTTGAAGCAACTGGTTTCTTTGCAACTAAAGCTGCTGCTGAAAAACACTTGCACGAAGGTGGAGCTAAAAAAGTTGTTATCACTGCTCCTGGTGGATCAGATGTTAAAACAATCGTATTTAACACTAACCACGAAATCCTAGATGGTACTGAAACAGTTATCTCAGCTGGTTCATGTACAACTAACTGTCTTGCACCAATGGCTGACGCTTTGAACAAAAACTTCGGTCTTAAAGTTGGTACAATGACTACAGTTCACGGTTACACTGGTGACCAAATGACTCTTGATGGACCACACCGTAAAGGTGACTTCCGTCGCGCACGTGCTGCTGCTGAAAACATCGTTCCTAACTCAACTGGTGCTGCTAAAGCTATCGGTCTTGTTATCCCTGAATTGAACGGTAAACTTCAAGGTCATGCACAACGTGTACCAGTTCCAACTGGATCACTTACTGAACTTGTATCAGTTCTTGATAAAAAAGTAACTGTTGAAGAAGTTAACGCTGCTATGCAAGCTGCTGCAACTGAATCATTCGGTTACAACACTGACCAAGTAGTTTCAAGCGATATCGTAGGTATCTCATTCGGTTCATTGTTTGACGCAACTCAAACTGAAGTAACTGAAGCTGCTGACGGTACTCAATTGGTTAAAACTGTTTCATGGTACGACAACGAAATGTCATACACTTCACAACTTGTTCGTACTCTTGAATACTTCGCAAAAATTGCTAAATAATCATTGAGTTGATCAGTGAAAGAGAGGATTTATTCCTCTCTTTTTTTGTTTGTCAAAAATCCTGATTTTTAGGCCTTTAAAAAGGGTGATAGGGACAAATTCTATTGATTTAACTATCTCTTTTAGAGGTTTTGTGATATAATTAGCATGTATAAAAAAATATAAGGAGTCCTATCAATGGCTAAATTGACTGTTAAAGACGTTGATTTGAAAGGTAAAAAAGTCCTTGTCCGTGTTGACTTTAACGTACCTTTGAAAGATGGCGTTATCACTAATGACAACCGTATTTCTGCGGCTCTTCCAACAATCAAGTACATCATCGAACAAGGTGGTCGTGCAATTCTTTTCTCTCACCTTGGACGTGTTAAAGAAGAAGCTGATAAAGAAGGTAAATCTCTTGCTCCAGTAGCTGCTGATTTGGCTGCAAAACTTGGTCAAGATGTTGTCTTCCCAGGTGTTACTCGTGGTGCTGAACTTGAAGAAGCTATCAACAACCTTAAAGATGGTGAAGTTCTTCTTGTTGAAAACACTCGTTTCGAAGACGTTGACGGTAAAAAAGAATCTAAAAACGATCCAGAACTTGGTAAATACTGGGCTTCACTTGGTGACGGAATCTTCGTTAACGATGCATTCGGTACTGCACACCGTTCACACGCATCTAACGTAGGTATCTCTGCAAACGTTGAAAAAGCTGTTGCAGGTTTCCTTCTTGAAAACGAAATTGCATACATCCAAGAAGCTGTTGAAAACCCAGTTCGTCCATTTATCGCGATCCTTGGTGGTTCAAAAGTTTCAGATAAAATCGGTGTTATCGAAAACTTGTTGAAAAAAGCTGATAAAGTTCTTATCGGTGGTGGTATGACTTACACATTCCTTAAAGCACAAGGTATCGAAATCGGTAACTCACTTGTTGAAGAAGACAAACTTGATGTTGCTAAAGAACTTTTGGCTAAAGCTAACGGTAAATTGATCTTGCCAGTTGACTCAAAAGAAGCTAACGCTTTTGCTGACTACACTGAAGTTAAAGATACTGAAGGTGCAGCTGTAGACGCTGGATTCCTTGGCCTTGATATCGGTCCTAAATCTATCGCTAAATTCGACGAAGAATTGACTGGTGCTAAAACAGTTGTTTGGAACGGACCTATGGGTGTGTTCGAAAACCCTGATTTCCAAGCTGGTACAATCGGTGTAATGGACGCTATCGTTAAACAACCAGGTGTTAAATCAATCATCGGTGGTGGTGACTCAGCTGCTGCAGCTATCAACCTTGGTCGCGCTGACAAATTCTCATGGATCTCTACTGGTGGTGGAGCTTCTATGGAACTTCTTGAAGGTAAAGTTCTTCCAGGTCTTGCTGCATTGACAGACAAATAATTCTCGTTTTTAAGAGGATAAAAGAGCCTATTTATGGGCTCTTTTTTGTTGCTTAAAAACTAGTAAAGCGTATACAAGTGTAGCATGATAAAGTTTAAATGTGATAAAATAAAGAAAATAAACTTGGGTGTGGGTCATGAGGTACTTAAAAAATCTTTTATCGAATTATAAATTTGATCCAAGTAAATTCAAGCTTGGTATGCGAACACTTAAGACTGGTCTGTCAGTCTTTTTGGTCTTGTTAATATTTCATTTATTTGGTTGGGAAGGGCTGCAGATTGGAACGCTGACAGCTGTTTTTAGTTTACGTGAGAGCTTTGATAGAAGTGTTCATTTTGGGTTTTCACGAATTATCGGAAATAGTGTAGGTGGATTTCTATCTTTGTTGTTTTTCTTGATCAATCAGTTTTTTCATAATCAATTTTGGGTGACTTTGGTTTTTGTTCCGATTTTTACGATGCTTGGTATTATGATCAATGTTTCTATCAATAATAAGTCTGGAATTATTGGTGCAACAGCTGCGCTTTTGATTATTACCTTGTCAATTCCAGCAGGTGATACCATTTTATATGTTTTTGCTAGGGTGTTCGAAACTTTTTGCGGTGTCTTTGTGGCGATTCTTGTTAATTCAGATGTGGATTTACTTCGCAAGATGCTGAAAAAATAGTCATAAAAAAATAGTGATTAATGTCATATTTTCTGACATATGGGGTTGACAGTTTAGAATTTTCAGACTATAATAATACTCGGAAGGAGGTCATCATGAAAGAAAAAGAACTCAGACGTTCCATGGCGGTTTTTCCTATTGGAACAGTAATGAAATTGACCGATTTAACTGCACGTCAGATTCGTTATTACGAAGATCAGGGATTAATAACCCCAGAACGTACATCGGGTAATCGCCGTATGTTTTCACTAAATGACATGGATCGATTGCTTGAAATTAAAGATTTCCTTGATGAAGGGCTAAATATTGCTGCTATCAAGCGAGAGTATGCTGATAGACAAGATAAGGCTCTTAAAAAGCAAAAATCTTTAACTGATGCTGATGTTCGTCGAATCTTACAAGATGAACTCCGAAACCAAGGCCGTTTTTCGGCCCCATCACAGTACATTAGCAATTGGCGCATCTAAAAATAAGCGTCGTTCGTTTATTTCGGTTTTAAAAGGAGACCTAAATTCATGACTATTACAGCAGCTGACATCCGTCGCGAAGTCAAAGAAAAAAATGTTACATTTTTACGTTTGATGTTCTCAGATATCGCAGGAACATTGAAAAACGTAGAAATTCCAGCAACTGATGAACAACTTGATAAAGTATTGTCAAACAAAGCAATGTTCGATGGATCATCAATCGAAGGTTTTGTACGTATCAATGAATCTGACATGTTTTTGCATCCAGATCTTGATACTTGGACTGTCTTCCCATGGGGTGGTGAAAATGGTGCAGTAGCAGGTTTGATTTGTGACATCTATACTGCTGAAGGTGAACCATTTGCAGGTGACCCACGTGGTAACTTGAAACGTGCTCTTCGCCACATGGAAAAAGTTGGATTTAAATCATTTAACCTTGGTCCAGAACCAGAATTCTTCTTGTTCAAATTGGATGAAAAAGGTGAACCAACTCTTGAAGTAAACGACCGTGGTGGTTACTTTGACCTTGCACCAACTGACCTTGCTGACAACACTCGTCGCGAAATCGTTAATGTTTTGACTGAAATGGGATTTGAAGTTGAAGCAAGTCACCACGAAGTTGCGATTGGTCAACACGAAATTGACTTTAAATATGCTGATGTTTTGAAAGCTTGTGATAACATTCAAATTTTCAAACTTGTTGTTAAAACAATTGCTCGTAAACATGGTCTATATGCTACATTCATGGCTAAACCTAAATTCGGTATCAACGGTTCAGGTATGCACTGTAACATGTCACTATTTGACTATGAAGGAAACAACGTATTCTTCGATACTGAAGATCCAAAAGGTATGCAATTGTCAGAATCAGCTTACTACTTCCTTGGCGGTTTGATGAAACATGCTTATAACTACACTGCAATCATGAACCCAACTGTAAACTCATACAAACGTTTGGTTCCTGGTTATGAAGCACCTGTTTACATCGCATGGGCTGGACGTAACCGTTCACCACTTATCCGCGTTCCTGCATCACGTGGTATGGGTACTCGTTTGGAACTTCGTTCTGTTGACCCAACTGCTAACCCATATCTTGCTCTTGCTGTACTTCTTGAAGCAGGTCTTGATGGTATTGAAAACAAAATTGAAGCTCCAGCTCCAGTTGAATCAAACATCTACATCATGACTCAAGAAGAACGTAAAGAAGCAGGAATCCGTGACCTTCCATCAACATTGCACAACGCTGTTAAAGCTTTGCAAGAAGATGAAGTGGTTAAAGCTGCTCTTGGAAACCACATCTTCACAAACTTTGTTGAAGCTAAGAAAATTGAATGGTCAAGCTATGCGGCCTTCGTTTCACAATGGGAAATTGACAACTATCTAGATCTTTATTAAGAAGTAGTAAAAAGACAGCTTCTAGCTGTCTTTTTTTTACCAAAAACCACATTCTCAATTTAGAAAGTTTTAATAAGAACTATTCTAAACAGCAGGAATGTGGTATAATATAAGGTAAATATTCAGAATAGTTAGACTATTTTGGGCTGTTTGTATTAATGATAGGAGTAAGAGCTATGAATGAAAGTGCTTTGAGGGCGCAACAGACAACGCTTTGGGATCCATCTTTTGAGTCAGATGCCTGTGGTATGGGGTTTGTTGCACAACTTGATGGAAAAGCAAGTCATACGTTGATTGATTATGCTTTGACGATGTTGACACGTATGAATCACCGTGGTGGTACAGGAGCAGAGCCTGATACTGGTGACGGTGCTGGAATGCTGCTCGCTTTGCCTGATGAATTTTTCCAAGAAAAGGCAAAAGAAGCAGGTTATGAATTACCTAAAAAAGGTGATTATGCAGTCGCACAGCTATTTTTACCTCAGGAAACTGAGGCTAAAGATAGTCTTTTAGAGGCTGTTAAAGCAGAAATTAAGTCGGCTGGTTTTCATGTTTTGATGACGCGTGATGTGCCATTTAATTATGATAATTGTGGTCCTGCAGCGCAGGAAATCATGCCAAGTTTTGTTCAAGTTTTTGTTAAAAAGCCTGCTGATACTAAAGCTGGTCGTGATTTTGAAGACAAATTATTCCGTTTACGTCGTCAGCTTGAAAAGAGTTTCTCAGCAGATGAATTTTTCATTTGCTCACTTTCAAGTAAGACAATTGTGTACAAAGGGATGCTTCATGCTTTTCAAGTAGGGCTATTTTATCCTGATTTGCAAGATGAGCATTTTAAATCTCATATCGCTTTGACACACTCACGCTTTTCAACAAATACTTTCCCATCTTGGGATCGTGCGCAGCCTTTCCGCTTTTTAGCGCACAACGGTGAAATTAACACGCTTCGTGGTGCTGAAAATTGGATGCATAGCCATCAGATTGAAGTTTACAATGAAGAAAATTCTGATTCTGCTAAGTTGGAAAACTGTCTAGAGTATCTTTATCGTAATGGTCGTGATATTCCACAAAGTCTTTTGATGATGGTGCCTGAAGCTTGGGGTGATGAATCTGGGCTTTCAGATGATCTTAAGGCATTTTACGAGTATGCGTCAAGTTTTGTTGCTCCGTGGGATGGTCCAGCTGCGCTTGTCTTTACAGATGGTGATATGGTCGGAGCACGCTTGGACCGTAATGGTTTGCGTCCTAGCCGTTACTCACTTACTAAGGACAATTTCTTGATTTGTTCAAGTGAATCTGGTGTAGTTGATCTTGAGCCAAGTCGTGTTATCGAAAAAGGTGTGCTCGGCCCTGGTAATATGATGTTGATTGATACTACTTCTGGTAAATTGATGCGTAATGAAGAAGTCAAAGCTTATTATGCTGCACAACATCCATATAAAGAATGGGTTGAAGAAAACATTGCACATCTTAATGATTTTGAAGCAGCTGAGCTAAATCAAGAAGTAAATGACATTGAAACAATGTGGAAAGCGTACGGATACAACGAAGAAGTCATTCGTACGGTTATTCTCCCAATGTCTGAAAGAGGCGAAGAACCAGTTATTTCAATGGGATTCGATAGCCCGTTGGCTGTGCTTTCTAATAAGAGTCAGTCTCTTTTCACTTTCTTTAAACAACAATTTGCGCAAGTTACAAATCCACCGATTGATGCCATTCGTGAACAAATCGTTGTATCAACAAGTGTTTATCTTGGTGGGGATGGTAATTTCAAGGAAGATGGTGCAGACAATTGTGTTAAAGTGAAAATCGATAGTCCTGTCCTCTCAACACAAGATTTTGCAAAAATCTCTAATTTGACAGATGATCGCTATCGTGCAACGACTTTGTCTACTGTCTATGATTTGGTAAAACCATCACAAAATCGTTTGCAACGTGCTTTGGAAAATCTGTTCAAATCTGCTGAGAAAGCTGTTGATAAAGGTAGCAAGATTATCATTCTTTCAGACCGAAATGTTAAAGAAAATCAAACAACTATTCCAATGTTGTTAGCAGTTTCTGGTTTGAATAACTACATGGTTGGAAAAGGTAAAGCTAGCCAATTTTCAATTGTGGTTGATACTGCGGAAGCTATTGAAGTTCATCATTTTGCTACTTTAGTAGGTTATGGTGCAGCGGCTGTTCATCCTTATGGTGCTTATGCGACACTAAAAGAATACGGTAAAGATGAACTTGCATTTGAAAAATACCGTAAAGCAGCTGAAAAGGGTATTGTCAAAGTCATGAGTCGTATGGGGATTTCTACAATTCTCGGTTATAAAGGTGCTCAACTGTTTGAAGCAGTAGGACTTTCTGATGAAGTTGTTAACAAGTACTTTACAGGTACTGTGACACGTATTGGTGGCTTGTCACTTGACCAAATCGAAAAAGAATATCTTCAACGTATGGAAGATGCTTTTGGTCCTCGTAAGGATGACTATTTGCAAAGTGGCGGTATCTATCAGTTTAAAGCAGATGGTGAATACCACCTCTTCAATCCGCATACAATTTATAATTTCCAACAGGCTGTTCGAAAAGGAGATTATAAACTCTTTAAAGAATACACCGCTGAATTAGATAAAGAGGCTTTGGCAACACCAACAACTCTTCGTTCAATTTGGGAATTCAATTCAAATCGACCAAAAGTTGCCCTTTCAGAAGTTGAACCTGCTCAAAGTATCGTTAAACGTTTCAAAGTGGGTGCCATGAGTTTTGGTTCACTTTCAAAAGAAGCGCACGAAACAATTGCAGAAGCTATGAACTCAATCGGAGCTAAATCAAACTCTGGTGAAGGTGGCGAAAATCGTAATCGTTTCAAAGTTCAGCCAGATGGTCGTAATTTGAACTCTAAGATTAAACAAGTTGCTTCAGGACGTTTCGGTGTCAATGCTGAATATCTTATGTCCGCTGAAGAAATCCAAATCAAGTTAGCACAAGGTGCAAAACCTGGTGAAGGTGGTCAATTGCCTGGTCAAAAAGTCTTCCCTTGGGTTGCTGAAATCCGTGGTGCAACGCCTGGTGTTCGTTTGATTTCACCACCACCTCACCATGATATTTACTCAATTGAAGATTTGGCACAATTGATTTATGACCTTAAAGCAATTAATCCATATGCCAAAATCAATGTTAAATTAGTTTCAAGTACTGGTGTTGGTACAATCGCTACAGGTTGTGTTAAAGCTGGTGCGGATAAAGTTGTCATTTCTGGTTATGACGGTGGTACTGGAGCTTCTCCACGTAACTCTGTCCGTGATGCCGGTCTTCCATGGGAAATGGGCTTGGCTGAAGCACACCAAACATTGTCGCTTAACCACCTACGTCAACGCATGACGCTTGAAACAGATGGTAAATTAATGACAGGACGTGATGTGGCTATTGCAACCCTCCTTGGAGCTGAAGAATATTCATTTGCAAGTCTTACTTTGGTTTCAATTGGATGTGTTATGATGCGTGTTTGCTCACTTAATACTTGTCCAGTTGGTGTAGCTACTCAAAATCCTGAACTTCGTAAACATTTTGCTGGTAAACCTGAACATGTCATCAACATGATGATGTTTATGGCAGAAGAATTGCGTGAATACATGGCTGAGCTTGGATTCCGTTCTGTCGATGAAATGGTCGGTCATTCAGAAATCTTGAAAGCTAAATTCATTCCAAAAGGTAAAGCTAAATCACTTGATTTCTCTCGTATGCTTGGAACAGCTTACCCTATCGAACGTAAGACAGAAGACCCATTTGCAGATGCACGTCAATGGAAAGAATTGGATGGATTTGCCAAAGCTGCTGTTGATAGTGGAACAAGTGTAACAGTTAAAGAATCAATTAACAACGTTCAACGTGCAGTTGGTGCTCGTATGGCAGGTTGGATGGCTGAACGTTATGGTAACTACTCAGTTGAACCTGGTTTGATTAAATACGAATACACAGGAATTGCTGGACAATCATTTGCAAGCTTTATCACACAAGGTATGGAATTGACTTTGGTTGGTGAAGCTAATGACTACATTGCTAAATCAATGTCAGGTGGTCGCTTGATTGTGAAACCACCACATGATGCAGCTTATGATATTGAAAATTCACCAATTGTTGGTAATGTTGCTCTCTTTGGTGCAGTTAAAGGTGAAGCTTACTTCGCTGGACGTGCTGGTGAACGTTTCTGTGTTCGTAACTCAGGTGCGAAAGTTGTTGTCGAAGGTGTTGGAGCCCACGGTTGTGAGTATATGACTGGTGGTGTTGCTGTTATCCTTGGTACAACAGGACGTAACTTTGCTGCTGGTATGAGTGGTGGTGTTGCTTATGTTTATGATGTTGATGGCGATTTTGCTGAAAAAGTAAATCATCAAATGGTTGACCTCTATAAAGTGGGTGAAACTCGTGGCGATGATATCTTGGTAGATATGATTCAAAAACATTATGAATACACTGGTAGTGCTAAAGCAAAACGTTTGCTTGATAATTGGGCACAAGAAGTTGATAAATTCATTAAAGTTTACCCAACTGAATTCCACGAAATCAATAACATTGAATACGCGCTCTCAGATACAGGTCTTGAAGGTGATGAACTTGAGTTGCGTACCTTTGAAATTGCTACAGGTGGTGCGGAAACAGCTGCCGAAAAAGAAGAACTTCTCGCAAAAGTAACAGGAGGTAAATAAAATGGCTAATCCATTTGGTTTTTTGAAATATGATCGAAAAGATAATCCGTTTCGTCCTGTTGCTGAACGCATCTTGGACTTTGAAGAACTGCAAGTGCCACTGACAGAAGAAGAACGTCAAAAACAAGCTGCACGTTGTATGTCTTGTGGAATTCCGTTCTGCCATTCTGGACAGTTTTATGGCGGTGGTCGTGCAGTTTCAGGTTGCCCAAATGATAATTTGATTCCTGAATGGAATGATCTTCTTTACAAAGGAGATTATAAGCGTGCATTTGAGCGTTTATCACGCACTAATCCGTTTCCAGAGATGACTGGACGTGTTTGTCCAGCTCCATGTGAAAAAGGCTGTACAGAAGGTCTCAATGGCTCTGGAGTGACTATTCATGATAACGAACGTTTCATCATTGACACTGCATTTGAAAAAGGTTGGGTTGAAGAAGCAGGAAAACCAGCTGCTCGTACCGGCTTTAAAGTAGCTGTTATCGGTTCAGGTCCTGCAGGTTTGTCAGCTGCATGGCGCCTCAATAAACTTGGTCATAGCGTGACCGTTTATGAACGCAGTGACCGTTTTGGAGGCCTTTTGATGTACGGTATTCCAAATATGAAGTTGGATAAAGAAGTTGTTCAACGCCGTATTGATCTTATGGAAAAACTTGGCATCAATTTTGTGGCAAATACAGAAGTTGGACGTGATGTGACTGCTGATGATTTGTTGAAAAAATTTGATCGTGTTGTTCTTGCAACAGGTGCAAGTGTTCCACGTGATTTGAATGTTCCTGGTCGTCATTTGACTGGTGTCCGTTTTGCGGTTGATTTCCTAACAGAAACTACTAAGAATGTTCTTGCTTCTGATAATAAAAAACTTGGTCCAACGCTTGAAGGAAAACATGTTCTTGTTATCGGTGGCGGTGATACTGGTAACGACTGTATCGGTACAGCTATTCGTCTTGGAGCAGCAAGTGTCAAACAGCTTGAAATTACTCCAGAACCACCAGAAAAACGTCTTCCAACAAATCCTTGGCCGCAATATCCAATGATTAAACGTATTGGTTACGGACAAGAAGAAGCAAACTTTGTTCAAGATACTGAGTTGACGACTTATGCGACATCAACAACAGAATTGATTGGTGCAGATCGTGGTCAAGTCATCGCAGCGAAGACAATCAAAGTTGGTCCTGGTTTCAAACCAATTGAAGGCACTGAAGAAATCATTAAAGCTGACCTTGTTTTATTGGCGATGGGATTCACTGGTGCTGAAAAATCACTCTTTGACCAATTTGGCGTTCAAAGTGTTTATGATGATTATTCAACCAATAATGATCGAGTCTTTGTTGCAGGTGATGCGCGTCGTGGCCCAAGTCTTGTGATTTGGGGAATTCGTGAAGGACGTAAAGCCGCAGAAAAAATCGACCAAGGTCTTCGTATCATGGTTGCTCAATAAATCTTAAAAAACTGCCTGAGGGCAGTTTTTTTATGTTTCAAAAGATGGTAGGTAATGAAATACAGCGTTTACATATCTTTATATTTTTTGTAATATTTGACTGCTATACTGGTAAGCGTAAAGGGGGATTTTTATGAACTACAAAAAAACATTAACACTAGCAACAGCTGCATTAGCAGGTGTGGTATTACTTTATCAAGCAGATGCAAAAGCAGACACTTATACGATTCAAAATGGCGATTCATTTTATAGTGTAGCGCAGATGTACGGCTTGAGTGCTTATGACTTAGCAGCATTGAATGGCATGTCAATTTATGACACTATTTTTCCTGGTCAGGTTTTGCAGATTCCTGATAAAACGCCGATTGATCCATTTGTGACGAACTTGTTAACATCAAGTGTTAACAGTGAATCTAGTGAGGCTAGCCAATTGGCATCAAATTTGGCCCAAACAGACAATACATACCCTGTTGGTCAATGTACTTGGGGTGTTAAGCAGCTAGCAACCTGGGCAAGCAATTGGTGGGGAAATGCTGGTGATTGGGCAGCTAACGCAGCTAGTCAGGGATTTGTTGTCAGCAGTCAAGCAGAAGTGGGAGCGATTGTTTGCTGGACAGATCCCAACAGCTATGGGCATGTTGCCTACGTGACTGCCGTTAATGCTTCTGGCCAAATTCAAGTGCTGGAATCAAATTATGGAAATAAACAGTGGATAGATAACTACCGTGGGTGGTTTGATCCGACAAATAGTAAAACAGCTGGAGAAGTTAGTTATATCTATCCAAAAAATTTATGATAAATGGAAAAGGCCTAGAATATCTAGGCCTTTTTGAACAGTTGTGGATAAGTTGTTAACAACTTGTGGATAAAATGTGGATAAATAAAAAAGCAAGTTGCTATCAACTCGCTTTTTTGTTTTATTTATCATCAGGTGTGAGAATCATTGGGATAATGATTGGTTCACGTTCTGTTTTTTCATATAAGAATGGACGTAGTGCGTTAACAATTGCTCCGTTAACAGATTGGATACTTGCGTCTTTGTTTTTCAATGCGATACGAATAGCGTTGAAAAGAACACGTTGGCTTTCACGGATAAGGTCGCCTGATTCACGCATGTAGATGAAACCACGACTAAGAATGTCTGGTCCAGCAAGAATCATTTGACTATCAAAGTCAACTGTAGCAACAGCAAGTACGACACCGTCTTCAGAAAGATCACGACGATCACGAAGCACGGCAGCACCAATATCACCGATACCATTACCATCAACGTAGATATCTTGAGCGTTGAAGTGTCCAGCGCGACGAGCTGAGTTAGCTGTAAGAGCTAGCACATCACCGTTTTCCATGATAAAGATATTTTCTTTTGGAATACCAGTATCCATACCTAAACCTGCGTGAATCTTAAGCATACGGTATTCACCGTGAACAGGCATGAAGTATTTTGGTTTCATCAAGCGGAGCATCAATTTTTGTTCTTGTTGTCCACCGTGACCAGATGTGTGAATGTTGTTAACTTTACCGTGGATAACTTCTACACCAGCTTCTTGGATAGTGTTGATAAGTTTGTTAACACTTGTTGTGTTACCAGGAATTGGGCTAGATGAGAAGATAACTGTGTCACCAGGCTGTAGTGAAACTTGGCGGTGTGTACCGTTAGCAATACGTGCTAGCGCAGCCATTGATTCACCTTGGCTACCAGTACACATGATTAAGATTTCGCTAGCATGGTAATCTTTGATTTCGCTTGGTTCAATGAATGTTCCTTTTGGAACTTTGATGTAACCAAGTTCAATACCGTTAACAATGGCTTTTTCCATTGAACGACCAAAGACTACGATTTTACGTCCTGTTTTGACAGCTGCTTCGGCAGCTTGTTGGAGACGGAAGATATTTGAGGCAAATGATGCGAAGATAATTCGACCATGAATGCCTTCAATAATCTTCATGATAGATTGTCCAACAACTTTTTCTGAGTTTGTAAAAGTTGGAATTTCTGCGTTAGTAGAATCAGATAGCAGACATAGGACACCGTCTTCCCCAAGGGCAGCCATGCGGTGGATATCAGCAGGTTCACCAACTGGTGTCCAGTCAAACTTGAAATCCCCCGTGCAGACAATTTTACCTTGAGGTGTGTGAACGACGATACCTAGAGGTTCTGGAATTGAGTGGGTAGTACGGAAGAATGTAACGCTAAGATTTTTGAAAGTCAATTCTGTATTAGCATTGATTTCGTAGAGTTTAGCATCACGCAAGAGTCCGTGTTCTTCCAATTTTCCTTTGATAAGAGCAAGCGCTAAAGGTCCAGCGTAAACAGGAATGTTAGCTTGCTTTAAAAGGAATGGAATTCCCCCGATGTGGTCTTCGTGCCCGTGAGTAATCACAAGCCCTTTGATACGATCGATATTGTCAACAATGTATGAATAGTCTGGAATGACATAGTCAATACCGAGCAAATCATCTTCTGGGAATTTGATACCAGCATCGACGATGATAATTTCATCTTGATATTCGATACCGTAAGTATTTTTCCCTATTTCTCCAAGACCACCAATCGCATAAACCCCAACTTCTTCGGGTTTTAAATTGATTTGAGACATGTTATAACTCCGTTAATTTAAAGGCACCTGATTCTTTTTCGTAAGCTAGGTGTTTGTCTGAAAGAAGTTCGATGTATTCTACGTTGTAAGGTGTTTTTTCTTCAACGAGTTTACGTGTTTTGATACGTCCTTCAAGTTCGTTAGCCGCATCGATTTCTAAGTAAAGTGCTTTAGTTTGTTCGCGGCGTGGGTTACGTTCTTTTGTTTCTTGATAAAAAACTTTATAAATCATAGTTTTTTCCTTTCTTAATGTACCTGTGGCTAATCAAAATACACAAAACACGTCAACTAGCTTGTAGCTACTTGACCAGTTATTATTAAATTTTTTCCGAGTAATTGATTTAACCTTGATTCGTTGCAATTATTAAAATTATATCATAAAATAAGAAGTATAATCAAGTGAGGGAATTTAAATGATGAAAGTTTTAGCCTTTGATACTTCAAGTAAGGCTTTGTCTGTTGCCATCTTGGATGGTGAAAATTTACTAGCCGATGTTACGGTCAATATTAAGAAAAATCACAGCATTAATTTGATGCCTGCGATTGATTTTTTGATGAAAGCTGTGGACTTAAAACCAGCTGATTTGGATAGAATTGCTGTGGCTCAAGGACCAGGCTCATATACTGGACTTCGTGTGGCAGTTGCAACAGCTAAAACGCTAGCTTATACATTAAATATTGATTTAGTTGGTGTTTCTAGTCTGTATGCTCTTGCTGCGGCAGCTGATTTTGAGGGAGTAGTTGTCCCACTTATCGATGCTCGTCGCAACAATGTCTATGCTGGATTTTACAAGGATGGTCAAGCTATCAAAGAAGACCAACACATGAATTTTGCGGATGTTTTAGAAACTGTTAAAGATGAAAAAGAGGTCATGTTTGTCGGTGAAGTGGCTAATTTCTGTCAACAAATCGAAGAAGCAATGCCAAATGCCAAAACACTGACAGTCTTGCCATCAGCTTATGCCATCGGTAAACGTGGACAAGAATTACAACCAGTCGATGTGGATAGTTTTGTTCCAAGTTACCTAAAACGTGTAGAAGCAGAAGAAAACTGGCTTAAGACACACAAAGAAGACCCATGCGCTCATTACATTAACCGCATCTAATATGAAAGATTTACAAAAAAACGTCACTGCTGTTTATGAGATTTTGTCGGATGTTTATCCCGTTTCTCCCTGGTCTGAAAAGCAGATTTTATCGGACATGCAACAGGAAAATGTTGATTACTTTTTTATTGAAAAAAATGGTGAAATCGCTGGATTTTTAGCAATTCAGCAGCTGGCAGGTGAATTAGAAATCACAAATATTGCTATTAAAAAAGCTTATCAAGGACATGGTCTTGGAAGTCAATTGCTAGTCAATCTAGACCAGATGGACTATCCTATTTTCTTAGAGGTTAGGGCATCGAATGCCCCAGCTCAAGCCTTATACAAGAAGTTTGGCTTTGACATTATCGGCAAGCGCAAGCAATATTATCATGAACCTGTAGAAGATGCGATTATTATGAAGCGCGAAGGTAAATAAGAGGAAAAAATCAGATGAAAGATAGATATATTTTGGCCGTGGAGAGTTCTTGTGACGAGACAAGTATCGCGGTCTTAAAAAATGAAAGTGAGATTTTAAGTAACGTTATTGCAAGCCAAATCGAAAGTCATAAACGTTTTGGTGGTGTTGTACCAGAAGTTGCGAGTCGTCACCATGTGGAAGTTATTACAACTTGTTTTAAGGATGCCTTAGCTGCCGCAGAGATTGAGGTCAGTGACCTTGATGCTGTTGCTGTAACTTACGGACCTGGTTTAGTTGGTGCGATTTTGGTCGGAATGGCAGCTGCGAAAGCATTTGCTTGGGCTAATAATTTGCCACTTATTCCAGTTAACCACATGTCAGGACATTTGATGGCTGCGCGTGAGGTGCAAGAACTTCAATACCCATTGATGGCACTGTTAGTTTCTGGTGGTCACACAGAACTTGTTTATGTGTCTGAACCTGGTAACTATAAAATCGTTGGTGAAACACGTGACGATGCTGTTGGTGAAGCTTATGATAAAGTTGGTCGTGTTATGGGACTTACATATCCTGCAGGACGTGAAATTGACCAGTTAGCCCATAAAGGAAAAGATATTTACGATTTTCCACGTGCTATGATTAAAGAAGATAATCTAGAATTTTCATTCTCAGGTTTGAAATCTGCCTTTATCAATTTGCATCACAATGCCGCTCAAAAAGGTGAAACATTGTCAAACGAAGACTTGTCAGCTTCATTCCAAGCAGCCGTTTTGGATGTTTTGATGGCTAAAACTAAAAAAGCTTTGGAAAAATATCCTGTCAAAACACTTGTTGTAGCAGGTGGTGTTGCTGCAAACCAAGGCTTGCGTGAACGCTTAGCTGATGAAATCACAGAAGCAGAAGTCGTTATTCCACCACTTCGTCTATGTGGTGACAATGCTGGAATGGTTTCACTTGCTGCAGCTATCGAATACGATAAAGGTCACTTTGCAGGTCTTGACTTAAATGCAAAACCAAGCTTGGCTTTTGATACTTTGGATTAAGGATTAAAATACAAGAAAACTCCTGAACGGTGCTGTCAGGAGTTTTTTATTTTGATTAAAACTTTTTCTTTCTATATGTGCTTACCAGCTGGCTTTTGTGACGCCTGGGATTTTTCCTTCGTGTGCAAGATTGCGGAAATTGATTCGGCTCATACCAAATTTTCGCATATAAGCATGTGGGCGTCCATCAATGCGGTCACGATTTTTCAGACGATTTGGATTTGAATCGCGTGGTAGTTTGCGAAGGGCTTCATAGTCACCTTTAGCCTTAAGTTCTCGACGCAAGTCAGCATATTGTTCGATGAGTTTTAATTGTTTGTTGTATCTAGCGATTTTAGATTTTTTTGCCATGACAACCTCCTTTTTAGTTAACTGGTTAACAATATTTATCATAACATTTTAGCGGAGATTATCAAGTAAAAAACTTAACTAGTTAAATATTTTTTAAAAAAAGAAACCCATTTTTGGATTTCTTTTGTGAATTAATAGTGTAAACTTCCAGCAACCCAGCCTGTGCAGAGTGCTACAGTAATGTTGAAGCCACCTGTGTGGGCGTTAATATCCAACACTTCACCAGCAAAGTGGAGCCCAGGAACTTGTTTACTTTCAAGGGTTTTAGGGTTGATTTCTTTCAAGTCAACGCCGCCTTTTGTGACAAAAGATTTTGCTAGTGACATTTTGCCAGTGACTTTGATTGGCATTGCTTTGAGGTTATCCACAAGCTCTTTTTCTTCTTGTGGAGTCAGCTGTTTGACTTTTTCGGGGAATGGCTGAGCTAAAAAGCTAGCTAGTCGTTCTGGGACAAGTCCCTTGAGAGCATTTTTGAGTGATTTTTCGCGGTGCTCTTTTAAGAAAATAGCCACCTCATCTGTGGATATTTTGGGGATAAAATCAAGTGTGATGGTTTCACCGCCCTTGATAAAACTAGACATACGAAGCGCAGCAGGCCCAGACAAACCAAAATGGGTAAAGAGCAAATCATGTGTGATGTGGTGTTTTCCATAAGATAGACTCACGTCGTCAAGAGAAATTCCCTGAAGTTCCTTGTGTGGAAAATCTGTTAATAACGGACTTTCTGCAGCCTCAAGCTCGGTCAGTTTTAATTTGAAGTGGCGAGCAATTTCATACCCAAAACCTGTTGAACCTGTGGAAGGATAGGCTTTGCCACCTGTTGTTACGATGAGTTTTTCAGAGGTAAATTCCTCTGTGGCTGATTTGATGTGGAAAAGATTGTCGATTTTTTTCACAGAAACGATTTCAGTATTTGTCAAAACAGTGCCACCAAGTTCTTGGATTTTGTGAGCAAGGGCATCGATGATTGTTCTTGATTTATCAGTTTTAGGAAAGACACGACCATGGTCTTCAACTTTTAGAGCAACGCCATTTTCTTCAAAGAAATTAATGATGTCATGATTGTCAAATTGAGAAAAGACACTGTATAAAAAGCGACCATTTCCAGGAATGCCTTCCATGAGGTCATCAATGGTACCGTTGTTTGTGACGTTGCAACGTCCACCTCCGGTTCCGGCTAATTTTTTTCCGAGCCTTTTATTCTTCTCGATAAGTAGAGTTTTATTTCCATAGTAGCTACTAGAAATAGCTGCCATCATTCCGGCAGGACCACCGCCGATGATAATAGTATCGTATTGTTTCATACTAAACATTGTAGCATAAAATATTCGAGTCCCGTAATGAAATGACCAAGTTTACAAAAAATGACAGAAAGTTGACACGATTTTAAAAAAAGCCCATCATTTCAGGCTTGAAGCAGTCAAGAAACCGACTTTAAATTGACAATCAAGGGCTCATGTGTTATTCTTGTCATAAGTATTTCAATGTAAAGAGGATATTATGGCAATCGAGAAAACAGTTAGTGAAATTGCTGAGATTCTAGGAGTTAGCCGTCAAGCGGTTAACAATCGTGTTAAGAATCTCCCAGAAGAAGATGTTGATAAAAATGAAAAAGGGGTTACGGTTGTTAATCGTAGCGGACTTATCAAGCTAGAAGAAATCTACAAAAAAACAATCTTTGAAGATGAACCAATTGATGAAGAAACAAAACAACGTGAGCTTTTAGAGATTTTAGTTGACGAGAAAAATACAGAAATTACTCGTTTGTATGAACAACTAAAAGCTAAAGATAAACAATTGGCTTCAAAAGATGAACAACTTCGTGTTAAAGATGTTCAAATTGGTGAGAAAGATAAACAGTTGGATCAACAACAACAGTTGACACTTGCCGCAATGGAAGATAGCAAACGTCTTCAACTTGAACTAAACGAAGCTAAAGCTGAATTTGAAGAAATTCAAACAAAAACTGAAGAAGAAACTCAAGAGCAAGAAGAAGTAGAAGAAACTAAGAAAAAAGGTTTGTTCTCACGTCTTTTTGGTAAAAAATAAGGAAGTCGGTGGCTGGGACGAAAGTTCCAGCTTATTTTGTAAAAGCAAACTAGTTATGTGATTAAGGAGGAATTATGGAAAAGCTATCTGAGTACATTGCTTTTGACTTGGAATTCAACACAGTTGCTGAAGTTAGTCATATTATCCAAGTGTCAGCAGTAAAATTTAAAGATGGTGAAGAGGTTGACAACTTTGACACTTATGTTTACACTGATGTGCCTTTACAATCTTTTATTAATGGTTTGACAGGTATTACATCAGAAAAAATAGCAACTGCTCCAAAGCTTGACAAGGTGTTAGCAGATTTTAAAGCTTTTGTTGGTGAAACTGCTTTGGTTGGATACAATGCTTTGAAATCAGATCTACCTTTACTAGCTGAAAATAATCTGGACTTGACAGAGCTTTACAAGGTTGATCTTTATGATGAAGCTTATGAACGTCGTAGCTCAGACTTAAATGGTATTGCTAATCTTAAGTTAACAAGCGTAGCAGACTTTTTGGGGATTTCTGGTCATGGTCATAATTCACTAGAAGATGCTCGTATGACAGCTCTTGTTTATGAAAAATTTATGGAATTTGATGAGAATAAATCTTATTTAAATCAGCAAGAAGAAGAGCATGGTGATAATCCATTTGCTGCTTTGGGTGGCTTTTTCGGCTAAGGCTCTGCTATTTTTCAAAAAAAGAAAAAATCATCTAAGGTAACCTCTTGCTTATGACCTTGGGTCATGTCCTATAATGAGGGCAGAAAGGAGGTGAAGGAAATGTCTCAGACTTATACAACTGGTGATTTGGCTAAGCTAGCTGGTGTTTCCGTTCGCACAGTTCAGTACTATGATAAACGGGGCATTTTAGTGCCATCTCAGTTATCAGAAGGTGGTCGTCGCATTTATAGCGAATCTGATTTGGAGAAGTTGCGCTTGATTTGTTTTTTGCGTGAGCTTGACTTTTCAATAGAGCAGATTAAACGCTTGTATGCTGAAGAAAATGCAAAGCAGGTTTTAGAATTGCTTTTGGTCGAGCATATCAAAGCTACTAAGCAGCAGCTTGCAGAGAAAAAAGCTAAACTTGACACAGCTGTAAATCTTCTTGACAGGGTTAAAACTGAGTCAAGTCAGTCACTAGAATTTTTATCAGACATTTCTCTTACCATGAAAAATCAAAAATCATTGAAAAAAGTTCATTGGAAGATGTTTTTCATCTTTTTGCCCTTATTTCTTGTTCAAGTTGGTAGTTTAGTCTGGGCAATAGTGGCTTGGAATATTTGGATTTATGTGATTGCTGAAGTAATTTTAGCTCCCTTCGCTGTTTGGTTTACGAAGAATTATGCTCAAAATGTTGTTTATATCTGTCCAAATTGTCATCATGTGTTCCAACCAAATTTTAAAACATTTTTCTTTGCGCCCCATACGCCAAAAACACGAAAATTAACTTGTCCACATTGTCATGAAAAATCATATTGTATTGAAACAGCAAAAGAAGTGTAAAAAAAGCTCGAACCAATTGGTTCGAGCTTTTTGTTTTAAAATTAGAATGGCAATTTTCCTGCAAATGCGCCAAGAGTTTTTTGTGTTGCAGCATCAACTTGAGCAAGAGCATCGTTGATAGCTTGAGTTGTCATATCTTGAAGTGTTTCGATATCATCTGGGTCAACGATAGCATCTTTGAATGAGATATTTACCAATTTTTTGTCACCTGTGAATTCAGCAACGACAAGTTCTTGAGCTGATTTTCCAGTGAAAGTTGTGCTAGCAAGCTCAGCTTGTTTTTTCTCCATTTGTTTTTGAAGTTTTTGAGCTTGACGCATCATGTTTTGCATGTTCATCATAATAGTTCTAAATTCCTTTCGTGTGAAGGCGACAGCCTCACCTTTATTGTCTAGTCCAACATCTGCTGTTGGCAATTTATTCGCTCTTTATTATAACATGAATAAAGCGCTTTTAGATACCAGAAACTTTTCTTATGTTATTTTTCTACGGGCATTTCAAGACTTGAGTTTTCTAAATCAACTGTCAAAATGTAATTTCCATTGTCACGGATAGTGTGCTCGAAGTCTGTTGTGTAGAGAAGGACACGTAAGTTATCACCTTTTTGAAGTTTGTAAATACTTGGTTGAAGTGTGAAATCAAGTGTCATCCACTCATTTGGATTGATGTCTTCAACTGTCAACAAATCTGTGCGGTTTTGAAGGTTTAGAACACCTTTTGTGATGACACGTTCTTGTGTTTTGACAAATGGCAATTCTTTAAGTGCTTCGCGTGAGAAGTTGCGCCCGTTGTCGATAGCATGAAGGCTTCGGTTGGTTGGCACATCTTTGAAACGTTTTTTCTGACCGTAATCAAGCACTTGTGCAGACAAGAGTCCTTTATTTTCACTAGATTTTAGTGTTAAATGTAGGGTTATTTGTCCGTTGATGTGATAGTCTTTGTGGAGTGGAATATCAACGCAGATACTGTTTGCCTTTCCAGCAAATAAATCTGTCTTGAAAGTATGGAAGTTTTTACTGTAACGTTCGAAGTCATCTTTGCCATAGTGGTTATCAATGATTTGTTGGTTAGTGCCAAGAGATAATGTTTCTTTGTTATCGCTACCAAATTTTGTCAATTGACTTGACCAAGTTTGTTCTTGACTATTATCTTGCCAAATAAGTGTTGGTAAGTCATAGTGGCTATCTTGTCCGAGCATTTTTTCAGAAAGTAGTGTATTCATACTTTCGCGGAAATCGATTGATTGCCAGTTATGCATGTAGACATGTTCACCGTTGTGAAGGAAAGCATGTTTTTCGACATTTTGAGGCAGTGCATTGAAAATATTGAAGACGTGGCGAGGTTTAACATTCCAATCTTGAAGACCATGTGTGTAAACGCATGTCGCTGTTACCTTATCAGCATGAGGAAGGTAGTTGCGGTCATGCCAAAATTGGTTGTAATCACCAGTTTCTCTGTCTAAGTTAGCTGATTGTTCATCGAGCAATTTTTGGTAATGGTCATTATTGTGGAGATAATCGCCAGCTAGTAAGTTTCGTGAGTAAGTCAATTCGGTAAGAACATCAAGGTCTTCACCAGGATAGCCGCCAGGGCTGCAGACTAGTCCGTTTTCGCGGTAGTAGTCGTACCAAGATGAAATAGCTGATTCAGCGATAATAACTTTGAGTCCTTCGACACCTGTTGTCGCAAGGGCTGTTGACATAGTACCGAGATAAGATTTACCAGTTGTGCAGACTAGCCCACTAGCCCAATCAGCAAGAACTTTTTGGTCACGGCGATGGCTAGAAAAGGCAACAGCTCTGCCATTTAACCAGTCGATAACAGCTTTAAAGCTTTCAACTTGAGCGTAGTCACCGCTTGTCATAAAGCCATTTGAACCAGCAGTTCCTACTCCTGAAACATAAATATTTGCAAATCCACGAGCTAGGAAGTAGTCGTTTAATGTGTATGGGTCGATAAAGCTGAAACTTTCTTCAGCTTCACCTACTGGAAGTTCTAATTCAGGTGTTGCAAGTGGTTTGAAATCTCGAGTTTCAACGTCGATTTTACCTGCTTGCTTGATAGCTAAATCGCCTTCCATTTTGTAAAGTTTTTTATCGTTAGCAACGATATTTGTCCCTTCGTGATATGGACTTGCAGTCATCATTGTTGGTACTTTGTGGCTAGTCTTAGGACGAATGATATTAACTTTAACCAAATCTAACTGACCATCATTGTCAGTATCAAGCGGAGCTTGTACATAAACAACTTCACGAATTAAATCATTTGTATCAAATGTTGCTAAAGATTTACCATTGAAGAAATGATAATCATTATCAACTGGGATAAGTCCTTTACTAATCAAGTCATCAAGCAAAGTCATACCATTTTTTTGACGACTAACAAGAAGCTGGTAAAGTGCCTCGATGATGTGACCTTTTTGGTAATTGATTGGAAATGCAATTTTTTCTAAAAAGTCGGTTGTATCTGTAAAATCAACATGAGGTGTGAATCCAAGCAATTGAAGAGCAACAGTATAAAAAATATCTGCCGTTAAAGGACAATCAGATTGCAAGAATGTTAGTAAATCAGTTTCAAAATCAGCAATAAGGTTGCCAAGTGGATAGTCCGTATCTTTATAATTAAAGAAAATCTTACGGCAGAAGTGCTCTAGCAGCAATTTATCAGATGCTTGCTTGCTAATATCAAATCCAAGAGCTTGCATTTCTTGTTTGCAAACCTCTGCAGGCCTTGGTATGTAAGAGAATTGATTATATTTCATGAAAATTTCTCCTTCTAAAAGTAAACGTTTTAATTTTACAGATAACCTTTACATTGTCTATTATACTTGATAAAATGTTAGTTGTCTAAACTATATTTTTTTGGAGGAAATAAAAAAACATGGATGTTACATGGACTGTGAAATATATCACAGAATTTATTGGAACAGCTATGATGCTCATTCTTGGGAATGGTGCTGTTGCCAACGTCGATCTTAAAGGTACAAAAGGACACAACTCTGGTTGGGTTATCATCGCTATCGGTTATGGTTGCGCCGTTATGATGCCAGCTCTTATGTTTGGTAATGTTTCTGGTAACCACATCAACCCAGCATTCACAATTGGTCTTGCTGTATCAGGACTTTTCCCATGGGCACACGTTCCACAATACCTTATCGCTCAATTCTTGGGTGCTATGGCAGGTCAATTGCTTGTAGTTTTGGTTCACCAACCTTACTACCTTAAAACTGAAAACCCAAATGCTATCCTTGGTTCATTCTCAACAATTTCAGCTGCTGATGACGGAACTAAAGCTAGCCACAAAGTATCAATGATTAACGGTTTCTTGAACGAATTCCTTGGATCATTTGTTCTTTTCTTGGGTGCTATGGCTCTTACTAAAAACTACTTCGGTGCACAATTGGTATCACAATTGACAGCTGCAGGTTACGATGCTAACACAGCAGCAACTACAGTTGCACCTTACACAACTGGATCACTTGAAGTAGCTCACCTTGGTCTAGGATTCCTAGTTATGACACTTGTTGCATCACTTGGTGGTCCTACAGGTCCAGCGCTTAACCCTGCACGTGACCTTGGTCCACGTATCGTCCATGCATTGCTTCCAAAATCAGTTCTTGGTGAACACAAAGGCGATTCTAAATGGTGGTATTCATGGGTACCAGTTGTAGCTCCAATCCTTGCTGGTATTGCTGCAATTGCCTTGTTCAAACTATTGTATCTATAAGATAATAAAACAGAAAAAAGAACCTCCGGGTTCTTTTTTGTTTTGTCGTGAAAAGCATAATTTCTTGTCAAACTGATTAATTTTTTCTAAAATAGAGAAGACCCGGTCCTTATTTTTTATAAGAACTTACTCGTATAATCTATAAATACATAACACTGTGAGGAGATTTCTATGACTTTATTTAACGGAGTCACGTTTAGGCACCCTGTTTTACGAATCAATAATCGAGATCAAAACGTTGATTTCTACCAACGATTAGGTTTTAAATTAGTCCACGAAGAAAATGCAATCGCCGTTTTTTCAACAAAACAACGAAATGCACGTTTTGTTATTGAAGAATCACCAGCACCATGGACTCGTGCTGTTAAAGGCGATAAAAAAATTAATAAAATTGTTGTTAAAATTCCTAAAGCTGATGAAATCGAAGCAATTTTAGGTAACGGTGTTGACGTAGAACGTCTATTTAAAGGTGACCGTGGTTATGCTTTTGAGACAGTTTCTCCAGAAGGTGACCTTTTCCTTTTACACTCAGAAGATGACATTCAAACTCTTGAAGAAATTGACAATCGACCTTTCCCTGAAAATGATAAATTAGAAGAAGTTTCAGCTTTCCATTTTGAAGGATTGACATTAAATGTTGCTGATAAAGCAAGCTCACAAGCTTTCTATAAAGATATCTTTGGTGCTAACTTGCCATTAAATCTTAAGTTCAAAGAAGGTAATGGTTCAGATTTGACGATTGACCCACTTAAAACTTGGGATTTGGAAATTCTTGAATTTAAAGTTCCTAAAGAATATGACTTGAGAGCTTTGGCAGATTATTTGGAATCTAAAGAGCAATCTATTTATTTGGATAAAAAAGAAAGTGTTCTTGTTCTTTCAGATCCTAGTCAAGTTGAAATTTGGTTTATCAAATGATCGATTTACTTGATGTTGTGAATGATCAGATTGATCGTAATATTTATCACGGAGCTTCTATAGCTCTTTTTAAAGGCGGTAAATGGTCAGAATCCTATGTTGGAACAATTGATGGTGACAATCCTGTCCAGCCTGGGATGATTTATGATTTGGCGTCGGTATCTAAGGTTGTTGGAGTGGGCACTGTAGTCATCTCGCTTGTTCGTGAGGGTAAGTTGGATATTGATATGCCTTTGAAGCACTATTATCCTGAGTTTCATGAGAATAAGCTTACGCTTCGTCAGCTCTTAACGCATAGTAGTGGTATTAATCCTTTTATTCCAAATCGTGATTCTCTTAATGCTGAGCAGCTAAAAGATGCAATCAATCATATCACGGTAGAAGATAAAAAAGATTTTCTTTATACTGACATTAATTTCTTGCTGCTAGGCTTTATGCTGGAAAAAATCTTCGGCAAATCTTTGAAAGGTATTTTTCAAGAGAAGGTCTTTAATCCTTTTGCAATGTCAGATACCAGTTTTGGACCTGTAAAAAATGCTGTGCCGACCGTTGCAGGGATTTCAGATGGTGTTGTCCATGATCCAAAAGCAAAAGTTCTTGGTTGCCATTCTGGCTCGGCAGGCTTGTTTTCAACAGTGAGTGATTTGGAAAAAATGTGTCAGCATTATCTGAATGATGATTTTGCGCGTGATCTTTGGCAAAATTATAGCCGTGCTAATAAAGAGCGTTCACTTGCTTGGAATAAAGAAGGCGATTGGCTTGATCACACTGGTTATACTGGAACTTATGTTGCTATTAACCGCAAAGAACAAAAGGCAGCTATTTTCTTGACGAATCGCACCTATGCTTATGATGATCGTCCTCTTTGGATTGAGGAGCGAAAGAAAATTTCTGATTGGATTCAGGAAAATTTGTAAGATTAATAAAAATATGAAAACGCTTAACTTTTTCTCGGCTTTTTTTGCATGAAAGTGCTATAATGAAGTTAGTCAGAGAAAAGGAGGATAGGCTTATGGCAGATGTACTTACGGTTGTTTTTAATGTTGAAAGTGAAGCGTACCAAGCATTTTCAGAATTAAAAGCTTTTAAGCAAGATCAAAAAACACAGATTGCTCAAATTGCTTTGGTTAAAAACGAAAATGGAAAAATTACTATCAAAGATTCCGTTGATTTTGATGATTCTAGTCACGAATATGCCACAATTGGTGGTATCGTTGGTGGTTTACTTGGTATCTTGAGCGGACCAATCGGAGTTATCATCGGATATGGTATCGGAAGTCTTGCTGGTGCTGCCAGCGGTAGCATGAACGATGCAAATGATGATAGTTTGATTGAAGAAGTCACAACTAAGTTGCTTGACGGTGACGTGGCGGTGATTGCTCTAGTTCGTGAAGAAGACGAAAGCGTACTAAACCATGTCTTTGCTCCTTATAAGACTAATATTATGCGTTGGGATGCTGTAGCACTTGCTCATGAAGTTGAGCTTGCAGGTCAGGTTCAAGATGAATTGTTTGATAAGTTTCAAGAAGATATGAACGAACGTCGTATCAATCACTTTAAAGAACAAGGTAATGATATCGCAGAAGCAATCAAAGAAAAATTCCATCGCCTAAGAGGAAAAGAATAAATAGAAAAAGCAGTCAATCTATTTAAACTCTCCACAGTGTTATAAAAAGAAGCTCTCTTGTATAAGAGAGCTTTTAATATCTAAAATTTTAGAGAATTTTTTCCATGCTGATATGCTGAATGCCAGCTTCTTCAAATTCATCGCCAAAGCATGTAAAACCAAGTTTATCGTAAAAACCTTTGGCAGATAGCTGTGCGTGAAGGATGATACATTTAAACTCTTGAGCTTTACAAAAGTTAATGACATCTTCTAGCAAATATTGTCCTAAGTGTTGCCCTTGATAGTCTTTAAGAACAGCCATGCGTTGTAGAGTTACTTGGCTAAGGTCATGATTAGGCAAAATACGGCAAGTTGCGACAGCTTGTCCATTACTATGGTAAAGGACAAAATGAAGGCAGTGAGCTTCGTTTTCGTCGATTTCAAGCGATAATGGGACGCCCTGACCTTTAACAAAAACTTCTTGACGGATTTTCATGGCATCAAGGTATGTATCTGAGAGTGTATTTCGTGTTTGTTTGATTTTCATAGCTCTATTTTAAGGACAAAAAAAGACTCTGTCAACTGACAAAGTCTTTTTAGATATTTATTATTTGGCAGCAACGGTTTCAGCAGCGTCATCCATTGAAAGAACTTCGTGGAAGACACGTTGAGTCAATTCTGTCTTTTGTTCTTTTGTAAGGTATTTAGTGTTGACACAGTAACCTGAGATACGAACGATAACGTCTTCACCATTCATAATTTTATCATAAACATCTTTAAGGTCCATGACGTTCAAGTTAACGTGTTGTCCACCGTTTTCGAAGTAACCATCAAGGATAGTTACCAAGTTATCAACTTGTTCATCGAATGTCTTACCAAGAGCGCGTGGAGAAACTTGAGTTGTAAGTGAGATACCATCTGCAGCATATGAGAAGTCAAGGCTAGCAAGAGAGTTCAAGTTTTGCAACCAACCGCCACGAGCTTTGTTAGATGGGTTAGCACCTGGTGAGAAGAATTCAAGTTTAGAAAGGTTTACAGTACCATCTTCGTTGAGGTAAACCCCTTTGTGAACTGGAGAGTTACCAGTTTGTTTAGAGTAAGCAACGTTTGAAGTGATTGTAAGAAGTGATACAGTAGCTTCAGCGTTCTTGTAAAGTTTGTGGCTACGAAGACGAGTAGTGTATGCTTCAACCAACCATTCAGCAAGTTCGTTAGAACGTGGGTCATCTTCACCCCAACGAGGGAAGTCACCAGTTGTTTCGTAATCGTAGATGTATCCATCTTCGTCACGGATTGGTTTTACAGTAGCGTATTTGATTGCTGACAATGTATCAACAGTGTTTGCAAATCCACAGATACCAAATCCCATGTTAGCACGTTGGTGAGTTGGCAAGAATGCCATTTGAACAGCTTCGTAGTTGTATTTATCAGTCATGTAGTGAATGATGTTAAGGGCATCTACATAAGTTGAAGTCAACCAATCAAGTGATTTTTCGAAGTTAGCTTTAACTGTTTCGAAATCAAGGATTTCGTCACGTACTGGTTCGATATCAAATACTTTGTAGTCTTTGTGAACATCATCGTAACCACCGTTCAAACCAGTAAGAAGAGCTTTAAGGACGTTTACACGAGCACCGAAGTATTGGATGTTGTGACGTTGTTCTTCGTTTTCTGGGTCAAGTGGTGATACACAGCATGAGATACATGACATTTCACCGTAACCATCTTTAGCCATTGTTGTCACACCTTCGTATTGGATTGAAGAGTGTTTGTGTGACATCTTCATGCAATAACGACGGAATGAGTATGGCAATTTATCAGTCCAAAGAACTGTCAAGTTTGGTTCTGGAGCGTTACCGATGTTATCGAGTGTGTGCAAGAAACGGTAGTCCATTTTAGTTACACGGTGACGTCCGTCAGCACCCATACCAGCCATAGAAGTAGTGATGAATGTTGGGTCACCTGAGTAAAGTTCATCGTAAGCTTTTGTACGTGCGAATTTAACAGTACGAAGTTTCAAGACAAAGTCATCAACGAATTCTTGAATTTCTGATTCTGTAAATGTACCACGAGCAAGGTCACGTTCTGCAAAGATATCAAGAACGATTGGGACACGTCCTAGAGAAGTAGCGGCACCATTGATAACACGACAAACTGCCATGAAAGCAATGTTAACCCATTGGATAGCTTCTTTAACGTTCATGGCTGGTTTACGAACATCAAGTCCGTAAAGGTCACCAAGTTTAACAACTTCACCAAGAGCTTGGTATTGCATGTTTACTTCTTCACGAAGACGGATAGATTCTTCGTCGATTTCAGTGATAGCGTTCCAGTCGTTAACTTTTTCTTGCATCAAGTAGTCAGCACCATAAAGAGCTAGACGTGCGTAAACACCGATGATACGTCCACGAGAGTAAGCATCTGGAAGACCAGTTACAGTGTGTGCGTGACGCGCACGGCGGATATTAGATGTATAAGCGCGGAAAATTCCGTCATTTACTGTAGTAGTGTATTTTGTGAAAATTTCATGAACAGCAGGATCTGGTTCATAACCATGTTCTTTAAGTGCTGTTTCTGCCATACGGATACCACCTTTTGGCATGAAATTCAATTTGAACAACTCATCATTTTGAATACCGTAGATTAATTCATCGTCTTTTGAAATATAGCCGGCAGGAATATCTGCGATTGATGTTGGACGAGTGTCCATTGGGAAACGAGTTGCTTCGTATTTAGCTTTTGTATCTTCAATGATTTTTTTGATTTTAAGAGAGCGTTCAGTAGCTGGAGCTAAGAAGCTTTCATCACCATCATAAGGTGTGTAGTTAGCTTGTACGAAACGAGAAACGCTGGCTTTTTCTTTCCAGTCAGTACCTTTAAAGCCTTCCCAGGCTTTTTCAAAAACATCTGCATTTGTTTTAACAGTCGCCATAATGAGATTTCTCCTTAAATTCTAGTAGCTGTAACAAGTCATCTGTTACATTTACAATTATAAGTCTATCATAAAGGAAGCGTTTTCCCAAGCGAAAAAATTGGAAAAAACTAGAATCTTTTCTAGAACAGTTTCAGAAAGTTGGTCAACTGTACTAGAAATTTGTAAATTTTGCTTGAAAGTAATGAAAATTGTTATAATAGAATCAGAAAGGACTGGATGATGCTTATTTTTCCATTAATTAATGATACTTCTCGAAAAATTATTCATATTGATATGGATGCCTTTTTTGCGTCAGTGGAAGAAAGGGATAATCCAGAACTCAAAGGAAAGCCTGTTATTATCGGCTCTGACCCACGTAAGACTGGTGGACGCGGTGTCGTGTCAACTTGTAACTATGAGGCAAGAAAATTTGGCGTGCATTCTGCCATGTCATCGATGGAAGCTTATGAGCGATGCCCACAAGCTATTTTCATTTCTGGTAATTACCAAAAATACCGAGAGATTGGAATGCAAATTCGTGAGATTTTCAAGCGTTACACAGACTTGGTTGAACCCATGTCCATTGATGAAGCTTACTTGGATGTTACTGAGAATAAATTAGGCATTAAATCTGCTATTAAAATCGCTAAAATGATTCAATATGATATTTGGCAAGAAGTTCACCTGACTTGTTCAGCAGGTGTCTCTTATAACAAATTCTTAGCAAAATTAGCTTCAGATTTTGATAAACCCAAAGGTTTGACATTGGTAATGCCAGAAGATGCCGAAGATTTCTTGAAAGAGTTACCCATTGAAAAATTTCATGGGGTGGGTAAGAAATCTGTTGAAAAATTACACCAACTTGGTGTTTATACAGGAGCAGATTTGTTAGAAATTCCTGAGATGACCTTGATTGATCATTTTGGGCGTTTTGGCTATGATTTGTACCGTAAAGCGCGTGGTATTTCTAATTCTCCTGTCAAACCCAATCGTATTCGAAAATCAATTGGAAGTGAGCGAACATATGGCAAGCTATTATACGATGACGCGGATATTAAATCAGAGATTTCTAAAAATGCACGTCGTGTTGTTGATAGCTTGGCACGTAATAATAAAATTGGTCGAATAGTTGTTTTGAAAGTTCGTTATGCTGACTTTTCAACATTGACCAAGCGTAAAACGCTAGATGATGCCACTAATGATTTTGATATCATTGAACAAGCTGCTTATGAGATTTTTGACAGCTTGGAAGAATCCAAAGTTGGTGTGCGTCTTCTGGGGGTTACTATCACGGGATTAGAAGATAATATTCGTCCTTTAAATCTTTTCAAAAATTAAAATACCGTCTTAGTAAGTGCTGAGACGGTATTGTTTCTAAAAGATCTAGTTATTTATCACTTTCAGAATCATCAGCATCGTCTTTGTCTAAAAGTTGTGCAGCCTTATTGTATACATAGCCATAAAGTGCTAAGAAGACAAGTGGTAGAACAATACTAAATGGTGAAAGTGTCGCACCAAGGTAAATTGCAAAAGCAAAAGATACAAGGTTGTAAACAACAGTATAAATCAAGGCAATGCGGTAAGGTGATAAACTTGGTGCATCGTCTTTGATTTTTGCTAAGTTTTTAAATGCTAAAACAGCTACAAGAATATTTACGATAAGCGCAGCAACATAAAGAATAACATTTCCAAAATGTGCTGAGATTTCGATAGCTTGATAGCTTTCAGCATCTAATTGTGCTTTTAATTGATCAAGGTTGTTGACTAAAATAAAGTGACTAATAATAGAAACTACTTTAGCAACAGCGCCGAGAACATTTACCCAAGCGATGAAAAGCGTCCAAGAACGCAAAGATTGACGAATTTTTTCATATGAAACCATTTTAAACCTCCTAAAAATAATGGTTAACTAATATGATAGTACGGCTATTATATCATAATATTTTTTTATGTAAACACTTTTATATCAAAAGATGTAAGCTTGTGAAAACCTTTAGTTTCAAGGGCTAAATCGTTTTATACTTCTAAATATTTTAGCTGTGAAAGCAAAATTTGCAGGATTCCATTTTACTTTTTAAGTGATAAAAAAATAGGATTTCAATGGTTTGAAATCCTATTTTGAGTTATGAACGTTTAAAAAATTGTTCGATATCTGCTTGGGTAATGCCAATCATCGGATCGACAAATGCCATATTTTCTTCTGTTAAGCGATAAATTTTTGGCTCTTCAGTTTCAAGTTCTTCCTCAATATCCAAGCTGAGTTGTTCAGCTTTTTTAGAAGAATTTTCTTCTTCAGAGTTTGAAGGAGCGCCTTTAACTGTTTCTTGTTCTTGAATTTCAGAATCAGTGATGCTCTCGGAAGAATCCATTTCTGGGAGTTCTTCGTCTCCTGTGAAACGTTCAACAAGGTAAGTGTTGCGTTTAGCACCTTCGTTTTTAATCGCGTAGTCAAAGGCAGCAATTTCTCCCAGCATGACTAACTTACTTTTTGAGCGTGTAATGGCAGTATAGATAAGGTTACGCTGCAAGAGTCGGTGACTCTGACGTGTGATTGGTAGGATGACAACCTGAAATTCGCTACCTTGAGATTTGTGGATAGACATGGCGTAAGCCAGTGTTATTTTATGCCATTCGTTACGAGGATAGCTCACTTCAGTACCATCAAAAGACATAAACAGCTCGTCTTGCTTAGACTCGGTGTATTTGGCAGGAATAAGGTCAGTAATATAGCCGATATCACCGTTAAAGACATTAAGTTCGGCATCGTTGATGAGGTGGAGAACTTTGTCTCCTTTACGGAAATTCATCTCACCAAAAGCAAATGACAATTGGTCACCGAGTGGGTTTAACAAATCTTGGATAATCGTATTAAGGCGATTAATCCCAGCTGCTCCGCGGTACATGGGGGCAAGAATTTGAATTTCTTGTGGGCTGATACCACTTTTAATAGCTGCGCTGACAATTTTTGGAATCATTTCAGGAATGTATTGGGCGCTAGCTTCAAAATAAGAGCGGTCAGCTTTTTTTTGTGTGAAATCAGCTGGCAAGATGCCTTGTCTCATTTGATTAGCTAGGGTGACGATAGTTGAATCTTCTGATTGCCTGAAGATTTTTGTCAGTGCTAACTGCGGTAATTCTTTGATTTTCAATAAATCTGCCAAAACTTGTCCAGGTCCTACCGAAGGCAATTGGTCGCTATCTCCGACGATGATAACTTGAGTATTTGATGAAATAGAGCTAAACAGTTGGTTAGCAAGCCATGTATCGACCATTGAAAACTCATCGATGATAATCAAGTCACAATCAAGATAATCATCCATAGCTTGATAGTCATTATCGCCATTTAAGCCGAGATGGCGGTGAATCGTGGCACTTGGTAAGCCAGTCAATTCGTTCATACGACGGGCTGCACGACCAGTTGGAGCTGCTAGAATGATTGGGATATCTTTTTTCTCAAGGTCAATGCGGTGAAGAGCAGCATAGGTTTCAATTAAACCGTTGATAACGGTCGTTTTTCCTGTTCCCGGTCCACCAGTTAGAATAAAGACTTTGCTTTGCAGGGCATTTTTGATGGCATCTTTTTGCACTTGGTCATAAGAAATCCCAAAATTTTCTTCGACTTCAGCGATTTCTTCTTCCAGCTCTTCGGCTGAAAATTGCTTAGACAGTGGGGTATCAAGGATACGCGTCAAATGTTTTTTGATACCTGCTTCAGCATAAAAGAGCGTGTTGTCAAAAATCTTAGTACCGATATTCTGCACCTTGTCTTCAGCAATAAGTGTTGATAACTCTTTAGCGACAGCTGCGGGGTCAAGTTCGATTTGTCGTGCTTCTTCAAGAATAGTGATGGCATTTTCTAATAAATCACGCGCCTCGACATAAGTATCGCCGTTTTCCACAGAAAGTTCGAATAATGTGTGGACAAGTGCCGCACGAAAACGTTGTGGAGAATCTGCTTCGATGCCTAACTGCTCAGCCAGTTGGTCAGCGATTTTAAAGCCAATCCCTTGGATGTCTTCAACGAGTTGATAAGGATTTTCTTGGATAATATCAAGACTTTCTTCTTTGTACTGGTTAAAAATCTCAAAAGCCACACGGTTAGTCAACCCATACTCAGCAAGTTTGGCAAGGATTTGCTCCGTACCATAATTGAGTTTTAATTTGGCAACAAAATTATCACGATTTTCCTTAGAAAGTCCTGAAATACTGTCGAGTTTACTTGGGTCTTCTAGGATTTTATCGATGGTGTCTTCGCCGTAGAGCTGCACGATTTTTTCAGCAGTTTTTTTACCAATTCCTTTAAAGTGCTCGCTTGAAAAATATTTAATCAATCCAGATGAGCTTGGCTTTGAACGCTCGTAGCGCGTGAGTTTAAGCTGCTCACCGTATTTTGGATGCTGGGTCAATTCACCCCAGAAAGTATAATTTTCTCCTTCAATGATTTCAGCCATTGTCCCTGTGACAATGATTTCAAAATCATCAAAATCAGAGTCAGTATCTTCGATTTCGAGTAGTACGATTTTAAAAAAGTTACTGGCATTTTCAAAAATAATACGCTCAACAATGCCAGAAAAGAAGTATTCCATAACTTGTCCTTACTTGATTACTATAGTGGCTTTATTATAACATTCGGAAATCTGATAGACAAACACCGCATAAAAAGACTTAACTCAAGTGAGCTAAGCCTTCAATGATTTTTAGTTGACGCCTCCAATTTTTGAAAGTGGCCAGAAGCGGAATTTGACTTCACCAACGAGAGCTGATTTTTTAAAGCTACCAACTTCGCGGCTATCTTTTGAGACGATACGGTCATCACCTAGCAATAAATAGCGACCTTTTGGAACTTTTACTGTAAATTCAGTGTTACCGTCTTTATCGGTTGTAAAGGCATCTGAATTATCAGCTAACTGTTGGAATAAAGTGTTGTAAGAGTAAATATCTTCCAAGTCACCATTGTCAAAAGCTTTTTTGTATTTGACTAAGTAAGGTTCACTTGTTTTCTTGCCATTGACATAAAGAACATCGTCTTTGTAAGTAATGGTATCACCTGGAAGTCCGATAACACGTTTTACGATTTCTTTTGTCTTTTTGCCTTCTTTTTCTTTTGCGACTACAATATCAAATCTGTCAATCGATGACGTTTTTAAAACGATTAGGCGTTCACCGTCAGCAAGTGTCGGGTCCATAGAATGTCCATCAACTCTGACAGGTTCAATGATAAAAATACGAAGGACAGCAAGTAGTAGGACAAAGAGGATGAAAGGTCCCCATTCTTTGATAAAATGTTTCATAAATCTTCCTCGACTTTATTTTAATAATTTTTGTGCTTTTTGAGTGTTAGCAAAGTGAAGTTTCGCGGTGTGCTCTAGACCAGGCATGCCATATGCTGCTAGGATTTGGCTAGCAACTTTATCGGACTGGCTACCGGCACCGCTCGGCAATTTATATTGGACTTCTTGACTGAGTTTATCCAAGTTTTCCAAGAAGAGATTGCGAGCGATGATTGAGCTTACTGCGACAGCAAGGTATTTGCCTTCAGCTTTTTCTTCAAGCGTGAGCGGATTGTCAAAATGATTGACTTCATTTTTGAGGTATTTTTCATAATTTTGACGGCTTGTGAAAGCATCGATAACGATTTTTTCAGGTTTCACACCATCTTGTAGAAGTAGAAAAATAGCTTGATTGTGGAGAGCTACTTTAACTGAGACGGCATTGTGCATTTTGCCTTTCCCGACAACTTGATTATACTTTTTCGGGGACAATAGCAGAGCTTTGTGCTTAATGTTTTTTTCTAAGATTGGAGCGATTTGTCGAATCTTGCTATCGGTTAGATTTTTGGAATCATCAACACCGAGTTTTTTAAGCAGAGCATGGTCATCAGGTGTTACAAAACTAGCAACAACAGCTAAACCACCAAAATAAGACCCGTTTCCAACTTCGTCTGAACCGATAAGTGGCATGTTTTGCCCAGCTTGGCTGCTTTTCTCAGATGACTCAGAAGCTTTATAACCAAATTGGCTAGCAACCTTTTCAGCAGAACTGCCTTGAAAGACAACCTTACCAGAGGTGTAGGCAAGAACTGTGACGCCATTGATTTTTGCGGCGAAAGTGACGTAAGGGTTGTTGTTTGTGATTTGCTTACTAGCAAGTGTTTTGACTAAGTTTTGCAAGTCACTTTTCCCTAGTTTTATAACAATTGTATTCATGCTTTAATTGTAACATAAAAAGGTAGACAAAGTGGCAAAATAGCCGTTGAAAACTGCTATTTTCACGCTTACATTTTACGAAATGCCCATTTTAAGGTATAATGTCAAAGAGGTGACTATATGGAAAGCAAAAATCGTTATAAATTCGTCTTTGGAGAGAAGTCGCTCACATTAACAACAGATAAAGATAACCTTTTTATGGAAGAAGTTGAGCGTGTAGCCAAAGAAAAATACAATACAATCAAAGAAAAATTACCACAAGCTGACAATGAAACTGTGGCTATTTTAATGGCTATCAATTCCCTTTCTACTCAGCTTAGTCGTGAGATTGAAGTTGAAAAAATGGAAAAAGAATTGATGGCGCTCCGTTCTGAGACAATTGACGATATTAAGGAGAAAGCCAGCAAGGCTGATTCTGAAGAGGAATAATATATATGTTATCAGTTCTTATTTTGCTGATTTTAGCTTGGCATTTTTATATTGGCTATTCACGTGGCATTATTTTGCAAGCTTATTATCTTGTAGCGAGTATTGTGTCATTAGTTGTAGCTAGTCGTTTTTACCAAGCGTTGTCGGAAAATTTGACTTTGTGGATTCCTTATTCAAATCCGAGTCAAGGAGCCGCGGTAAATTTTTTCACCGATGTTAATATTTTTGATTTAGATAAAGTTTTTTATGCAGGAGTAGCTTTTACAGCTATTTATGTGGTTGTCTATGCGCTTTTTCGTTTACTAGGGATTGTTGTGCATTTATTGCCACTTCATCATTTTGATAATGTCAAGGTTAATTGTGTCAGTGGCGTTTTGGCGATTTTAGTAACACTGATTTCATGCAATCTCTTGTTGACATTACTTGCAACTGTTCCTATGTCAATGGTGCAGAATTTGCTATCAAGTAGTTGGTTAGCACGTCTAATTATTAATGATTTTCAGCCATTAGCGGGAATCATTAAGTCACTATGGGTGACAGCAATTTTAGGATAATGTAAAAGAGTCTGGGGTAGTTTATCTCAGACTTATTCAGTTTATATTTAAAGGAAAACACAAGTGCCAAATGGCGCTTGATGAGATGAGTTTTGGTATAATAGTGATATGAATAACAGAATTTTAGAACAGTTAGAATTTGATAAGGTCAAGCAACTTTTTGCTGGCTATTTACAAACTGAGCAGGGGCAGGAGGAATTACGTAAACTTTCTCCAATGACTGAACCAGATCGTATCTCACGCTCATTTGATGAAATGTCTGATATGGAGCAGATTTTCATTGAGCAACACGGATTTGGTCTTGGCAGTTTGCGTGATATTTCTGAAAGTATGCGTCGCTTAGAATTGGATGCTGATGTTAACGTTTCAGAGATTATCGACATTAAAAAAATCTTGCAAGTTTCTGCAGAAGTTAAGCATTTTTACAATGATTTAGAAAATGTCGAGCTGCATGCGCTCAATAATCTTTTTGAAAAAATCGAACTTCTACCAAGTCTGCAAGGTAGTCTTCAAGCTATCAACGATGGCGGTTTTATTGAAAATTTTGCAAGTCATGAACTTGACCGTATTCGACGTCAAATCAATCATGATGAAAGCCGCGTGCGTCAAGTTTTGCAAGATATTTTGAAAAAGCAAGCTGACCATTTGACAGAGACTTTGATTGCAAGCCGTAATGGTCGTGCAGTTTTACCTGTGAAAAATAGCTACCGCAATCGTATTTCAGGGGTTGTGCATGATATTTCAGCATCAGGAAGCACTGTTTATATTGAACCACGCGCCGTTGTCCAATTAAACGAAGAAATCACACAATTGCGCGCAGATGAACGTCATGAAATGGCACGTATTTTGCGTGAGTTGTCAAATATGCTTCGTCCACATACTAATATTATTCGCAACAATGCTTGGGTTCTAGGACACTTGGATTTTGTGCGTGCAAAATTCCTTTTCATGCAGGAAAACAAAGCAGTCGTTCCACAATTATCCACAGATAAGACCGTTCAGCTCTTACAAGCTCGTCACCCGCTGTTGACAAATCCTATCGCAAATGACCTTCATTTCCTTGATGACTTGACCGTTATTGTCATCACTGGTCCAAATACTGGTGGTAAGACAGTTATGTTGAAAACTTTGGGATTAGCGCAACTTATGGCACAATCAGGACTTCCAATCCTAGCTGACAAAGGTAGTAAAGTCGCTGTTTTCAATGAGATTTTTGCTGACATCGGTGATGAACAATCTATCGAGCAAAGTTTGTCAACATTCTCAAGCCACATGACAAATATTGTGGATATCTTGGCAGCAGCTGACAAAGATAGTTTGGTACTTGTGGATGAATTGGGGGCAGGTACTGACCCGCAAGAAGGAGCTAGCCTTGCCATTTCAATCTTGGAGCATTTGCGTTTGACACAAGTGAAAACCATGGCAACAACTCACTATCCTGAGCTAAAAGCTTACGGTATCGAGACAGAGTTTGTTGAAAATGCCAGCATGGAATTTGACACAGAGACTTTGAGCCCAACTTATCATTTCATGCAAGGTGTGCCAGGACGCTCAAATGCCTTTGAAATCGCTCGTCGTTTAGGTCTTGCAGAAGTGATTGTCAACGAAGCAGAGCGTTTGACGGATTCTGATACGGACGTTAACCGCATCATCGAACGTTTGGAAGAACAAACGCACGAAAGTCGCAAACGTCTTGACCATATCAAAGAAGTTGAACAAGATAACCTTAAATTCAACCGTGCAGTCAAGAAACTTTACAATGAATTCTCACATGCAAAAGACAAAGAACTTGAAAAAGCTTCTGCTAAGGCACAAGAAATTGTGGATAAAGCCATGGCTGAAAGTGAAGAAATCCTTAAAAATCTTCACCACAAAGCAAGCCTTAAACCACACGAAGTCATTGAAGCTAAAAGTCAGTTGAAAAAATTGGCACCTGAAGTTGATTTGTCGAAAAATAAAGTTCTTAAGAAAGCTAAGAAATTGCGCGCACCGCGCGTTGGTGATGATATTATCGTCACAGCTTATGGTCAACGCGGAACCTTGATTAACCAAACGAAAAACGGTAAATGGGAAGCGCAAGTTGGTCTCATTAAGATGACGCTTAAAGAAGACGAATTTAGCCTTGTCAAAGTTCAAGAAGAAGCGCAAAAACCTAAGAAAAAACAAGTCCATGTGGTTAAGAAAAGCAAGAAATCTGCTGGACCACGTGCCCGACTTGACCTTCGTGGTAAACGTTACGAAGAAGCCATGCAAGAATTGGATGAATTTATCGACCAAGCCTTGCTTAATAACATGGCTCAAGTTGATATCATTCACGGTATCGGAACAGGTGTTATCCGTGAAGGGGTCACAAAATACCTTCGCCGCAACAAACATGTCAAATCATTCGGCTACGCCCCACAAAACGCAGGTGGCAGTGGCTGTACCATCGCAAATCTTGGTTAAATGTAAAAAGTCTAGGTCTGTCCTAGGCTTTTTGTGTGATTTTTAGTTGTGAGCAACCACTATTTTCAACTTCTTCCTATAAAAAATGGCGGTTTGCGACTGAATTTTAACCGTTTACGACATTGACGTTCACAAGCAAGATTTTTTGGTATACTGAAATGGTATTTTAGCTTGTTTTGGGAGAAACTTGTGACTAAAATTAATTTTCTAGTATGGCATTTTTAACAGAATTTTGTTTAGAGGAATTGCGGAGAATGATGAAAGAAGATGAATTTATTCTATTATTAGAACAAACGATGGCAGATGATGAAGTTAAGAAAATGCCAGAGTGTTTACAGATGCTATCGGATTCTAAAACTCGTCTGAATCAGGGCGAGCCAGCTAGTTTTGTGGCAGCAAGATTAAGTAAATCCATTTCTTGGTACTTGGTGACTCATCATTATAAAGCACCTAAGGCAATCATTGATTTTTCAAAATCATTTTTGGATGCTCCTGCAAAGCACAGAGGACAAATATCAATAGCTTTTTGGCTATCAAATCTATTTCACTGGTAAAATTTATCATTTAGCTAAAATACAATAAAAAGCTCGCATATTGCGGGCTTTTTTGTGTGTAGAAAATGCAAATAATTTATTTTTGACCAAGCAGGATCATTTGGTCAATCGCATGACGAGCACCTTTGATAGTGTCTTCGTCAAGAATGATTTCTTCGCCTGCTCGTCCAAGTAAACAGTTGTAAATATCAGCTAATGTCGTCATTTTCATGTTGTGACAAACACATTCAGTTGAAAGTAGATAGAAGCGTTTATCAGGACATTCAAATTGTAAGTGTTCAACAATGCTGCTTTCAGTACCAATGATAAATTCTTCGTCTGTACTGTTTTTAGCGTAAGCCATGATTTCTGTAGTACTTCCTGCAAAATCAGCTAACTCAGTAACTTCAGCTAGACATTCTGGATGAACAAGTACTTTAGCATTTGGGTGAGCTTCACGCGCTTTTAGAACGTCACGTTTGCGCATGCGCATGTGTGTCGGACAACCGCCTTTGAAAAATTCAAATTGCTTGTCAGGACATTGTTCAGCAACCCATTGACCAAGGTTACGGTCTGGAACGAAAAGAATCTTGTCATTATCAATGTTGTTGATAATTTTGACAGCTGAAGATGATGTGACACAGACATCGACCAAAGTTTTCACTTCAGAGGTAGTATTAATGTAAGCGACAGTTGTGTAATCTGGGTGAGCTTCTTTTAGCCATGTAACGATTTTTTTATCAATTTGCGCAGCCATTGGGCAACCAGCCATTGGGTTGGCAAGAAGAGCTGTTTTTTCAGGTGAGAGAACTTTTACCGTTTCTGCCATGAAACGAACTCCGCACATCATGATTGTATCTTGTGGGGCATTGGCAGCGTATTTACTCAAAGCAAATGAGTCGCCGATAAAATCAGCAACTTCCCAAATATCCTGACTTTGGTAGGCATGTGCTAAAATACAAACCCCTTTTTCTTTTTTGAGACGTAAAATTTCGTCTTGCATCTCTCGTGTATTCATTATATTTTATGAAATCCTCCTAGGACTGTCTTAGTTACATATTATAGTATCTCTTTTTTAAGGTGTCAAGACACCTGTAAATAAAATTCGTTCAGGTGTCTTGTCAGGTGTCTTGATTGGTGGTAAAATATGTTCTGAATCGTATGATGAAAATATATTTCAGAAAAAGTGTGAAATAGCTAGGGTACCTATTGAAGCGATGCTATTTTGCCCAGAAAATGATTGTTGTTAAACAATTAAAAAGAAGGTTTCTATGAAAACAAATGTACTTATTGTCGGTAGTGGCTGTTCAGGACTTTACACTGCTTTAAACTTGCCACAAGAACTTCAAATTACTATTATTTCTAAAGATAAATTAGAACACAGTGATTCTTTCTTGGCACAAGGTGGTATTTGCATGTTGAAAGATGAGTCTGACTACGACTCATTCTTTGAAGATACCTTGCGAGCTGGTCACTACAAAAATGATAAAGTTTCTGTTGATTTGATGATTAAATCATCACCTGATGTCATCAAAGATTTAATCGGCTATGGTGTTGATTTCCAACGTGATGAAAATGGTAATCTTGCCTTTACACGAGAAGGTGCGCACTCTGATAAACGTATCCTTTTCTATCAAGATACAACTGGTAAAGAAATTACAAGCCGACTTTTGGCAGCCGTCAAAAAATTGCCAAATGTAACTTTAATGGAAGATACTTGTCTGCTTGATATCTTAGAAGAAGATAATCGTTGTTACGGTGGTATTGTGCGCCTTTCAAACGGTGAACTTGAAAAGATTACAGCTGATGTGACAGTTCTTGCAAGTGGTGGTGTTGGTGGTTTGTATAAAAACAGTACAAACTTCAAACATTTGACTGGTGATGCTCTAGCGATTTCACTAAAACACGGTATCGAACTTAAGGACATGTCTTACGTGCAAATTCACCCAACAACACTCTACCAAGAAAATCCAAAAGAACGTTCATTTTTGATTTCTGAGTCTGTTCGTGGTGAAGGTGCCCTTCTTTACGACAAACATATGAACCGTTTTGTTGATGAATTACAGCCACGTGATGTCGTTGCGCAAGCCATTTTAAAACAAATGGAAAAAGATGGAACAGACCACGTCTGGGAAGATTTACGCACGATTCCTAAAAAAGAATTGGAAGAACATTTTCCAAATATCTTGGCACACTGTCGTGAAGCTGGTTATGACCCATTCACAGAATGCATTCCTGTTGTGCCAGCACAGCATTATTTCATGGGGGGTATCAAGGTTAATCACCATAGTAAGACAACTATGGATGCTCTTTATGCAGTTGGTGAAACAGCTTGTAATGGTGTTCACGGTCAAAACCGTCTAGCAAGTAATTCACTTCTTGAAAGTCTTGTTTTTGCTAAACGCGCAGCCAAAGATTTGGTAGCAAATTATGATAGTGTTTCAACACTTCCAGATAGTTTGGCTGAGATTGATTTACTTGATTATCAAGACGAAGATATCTTAGAAGATGATTACAAGAAATTAGTTGTCGAAAAATTAACAGAACAAAATCAATTAGAAACTGTCATTGGTTAGCAGTTTTGTGAGATGAGAAAGGATAATGATGTTAGATCCAATTACCCTAAAATTAAATGTTGATCCACTTATTTTAAGTGCTCTTTCAGAAGATATTAATAATGAAGATGTATCAACAAACAGTGTGATGCCTGAAAATGTGGCTGGTCAAGTAGATTTGATTTGTAAAGAAGATGGGATTATCTGTGGTTTACCAGTTTTTGAGCGCGTGTTTTATTTGCTTGACCCACAAACGAAGTTCGATGTTTTGGTCAAAGACGGTGAAGCTGTAAAAGCAGGTCAAAAATTGGGAACTGTTCGTGGTGATATTCGTGTCCTTCTTTCAGGAGAACGCACTGCACTCAACTATCTTCAACGCATGAGTGGGATTGCGACTTACACGCATGAAATGGCAGAGCTTTTAAAAGATAGCCCGATTACGTTGCTTGATTCACGTAAAACAACGCCAAACAACCGTATTTTTGAAAAATATGCTGTTAAAGTTGGTGGCGGTAAAAACCACCGTTACAACTTATCAGACGGTGTTTTGCTAAAAGATAATCACATCGGTGCTGCTGGTGGTGTTAAAGAGGCAGTTCTTGCTGCTAAAGCCTACGCCCCATCTGTCCGTAAAATCGAAATCGAAGTGGAAACACTTGATATGGTTAAAGAAGCGGTCGAAGCTGGAGCTGATATCATTATGCTTGATAATATGGAACACGATGTTATGAAAGAAGCAGTAGCTTTGATTGATGGCAGAGCTGAAATCGAAATTTCAGGAAATGTCACTCGAGAAAATCTTGCTTCTTACACAGATTTGGCAGTTCAATACGTGTCAAGCGGAGCGATTACGCATTCAGCGAAGATTCTGGATTTATCGCTTAAAAATTTGCATCCTGTTGAAAACTAAGTGGAAAATCTTTTGAAGAAATGATAAAAAATCCCCAGCTCGATTGAGTTGGGGATTTGATGTTGATAACTAAAAAAGAAAAAGTAATAATCCACAGATAATGCCAATAAGATAACCAGCCGCAACATCATGCGGGTAGTGAACCCCACCAATGACACGGCAAATAGCGATAACTAGCGATAAAATAAGAAAAAGAATTCCTAAAATCGGATTTAGTCGCAAAACAGCCATGCTGATAATCGTTGCTGAAAAGACATGGCGACTTGGCATGGATTGACCTTTGGTGTCTTTTTTGATGAGGGGATTAATCTGCCAAGCCTCGTAAGGACGTGGTGCGTTAATCATCTTTCGCATCAAGGATACAAGGATAAACGACACTCCGGGGATAAAGATAGCTGGGATAAGTTGGCTTTGCTGTTTGAAAAAAAGGTAAACAAGCAGTAGCGGATAGACCAGATACATGACTGCTGTTAATAGTCTGTTGATAAGCCTCAAACTGTGGACAGCGCCTGGATTTTTTCGGATTGGGTCAGTTATTTTGGCATAAAAATCAGCGTAATTTTTCATAGGATTCCTCTGAGTAATGATAATTTTATTATAGCACATGAGCTAGAATAGGGGGAAAATGAGAATTTTTCCAAAAAAAGAAAATTCCGTAGCAATTAGTTGTCAAAATGGTAAATTTCCCGTAAAATAGGCTCATAAACTAATAGAAAAGGAAAAAGAACTTTGGGATGCTAGGCTGATTCGTATCCGTTTTTTATTGAAAAAACAAGTCAGCCCATTTAGAAGTTCTAGGTAATTATAATGGCACACAATATTACTGATGCTACATTCGAAGCAGAAACAAATGAAGGTCTTGTCCTTGTTGACTTTTGGGCAACTTGGTGCGGTCCATGTATGATGCAAGCTCCAATCTTGGAACAATTGTCAGAAGAAATCGATGAAGATGAACTTAAAATCGTTAAAATTGACGTTGATGAAAACCCGGAAACAGCACAAAAATTCGGTATCATGTCAATCCCAACATTGCTTTTCAAAAAAGATGGTGAAGTTGTGAAACAAGTTGCTGGTGTTCACACTAAAGACCAAATCAAAGCAATAGTTGCTGAATTGAGCTAATCAATTAAGGTCAGGGGTAACCCTGACTTTTTTTGATAAAGTAATTTTGTCCTTGACTTGGAGTAGACTTCAAGGAATATAATGAGTGTGTTAAGAGATGGAACTCTAACATTTATTATCTTATCATTTACTAAAAAAGTAGAAAGGAGAGGTTCAGTTCATCATGTTTGATGATAATTGAACCCGCCCTACCGACTGTGTAAAAAAGATAAATCTTCCTAGATGCAAGCATCATCGGTCGATTTCCTATTTTTACTTTGTCGTATACGGGCTCGGTATCTTATTTATGAAATCTGCTATTTTTGAAAAAGCTGGTCTGATGACTGTTGAAGAAGTGGCTAAGCCAACTTTACAAGCTGACGATGATGTTATTATCAAGGTTGTTCGAGCATGTGTCTGCGGTTCTGACCTTTGGTCTTATGCTAATGGTGATGAAAAAGCTGCACATTCTGAAAACTCAGGTCACGAAGCTCTTGGTATTGTTGAAGAAGTTGGTTCTGCCATTACGACCGTACAACCTGGTGATTTTGTCATCGTGCCATTTACTCATGGTTGTGGGGAATGTGATGCTTGCCGTGCTGGTTTTGACGGAACGTGTGATAACCACCCAGGTTATAGCAACTGGTCTTCTGGTTTCCAAGCAGAATATGTTCGCTTCCACTATGCTAACTGGGCTTTGATTAAAATCCCTGGGCAACCGTCTGATTATTCAGAAGGTATGATGAAATCACTCCTTACTTTGGCTGATGTTATGCCAACAGGTTATCATGCTGCGCGTGTTGCTGACGTAAAACGTGGCGACAAAGTCGTTGTTATTGGTGATGGAGCGGTTGGACAATGTGCCGTTATTGCGGCGAAAATGCGCGGAGCTTCTCAGATTGTCTTGATGAGTCGACATGAAGACCGTCAACAAATGGCGCTTGCTTCAGGAGCTACCGCTGTCGTTGCTGAACGCGGTGAAGAAGGCATTGCTAAGGTTCGTCAAATTCTCGGCGGAGGAGCTGACGCTGCTCTTGAATGTGTCGGTACAGAAGCCGCTATCGAGCAAGCACTTGGTGTTATCCACAATGGCGGGCGTGTTGGTTTTGTCGGTGTGCCACATTACCACAACCGTCCACTTGGTTCAACATTTGCACAAAATATCACTGTCGGAGGTGGTTCAGCATCTGTCACTACCTACGACAAACAACTCCTTCTTAAAGCAGTCCTTGACGGTGACATCAACCCAGGTCGCGTCTTTACAAACACTTATCGCTTGGACGACATCAACCAAGCCTACAAAGACATGCAAGACCGCAAAGCTATCAAATCAATGATTGTTATGGACTAACCTAACGCTTAAGTTGTTAACACAACCTCCCGAAATTTTTCGGGAGGTTTTTGGTGCTGAAAAAACTAAGTATTTGAGCACAATTATTTTGCAAATTTTTTAAGTTTATTGATAATAGGTGGTTATAGTAGGAAAGAGAGCAATCTATTGTTGTAGGAAATTACATTAAAAAATTTAATAATTTGATATATGAAATAAAAATATATTGTATGAAGAATTTGTATTTGATAGAATAGAAGTACTTTAGGGGAGGGGGATTTTTATAGTGTTAAAAATAAATAGAACTCTGCTAGATGTATGTACTTTTTTACTAATAGCAGGGTTATTTTTATTTGCTATTTTTGTGAGAGAATCGAAATTAAGAGTAGCCGTTATTGATGGAGCATCATCTAGTCGTTTTTCTTTTAACATTAAGAAAACTATCTATGAAAAGGGAGATATGGAAGGTTTAAAATGGTGAAATAGGATGTTAGAGATACGAGAAAAAATTAGAACGAGCAAGGGTTATCAAGTCTTAATTGAAATGCTTGATAGTTACTTCGGTCAGGATTATATTATCCGTAAAATCACTTATGATGATTTGGATCCAACAAGTTTCGACTTTCAATTATCTGTAGACTTTCCCAAACTAAAGGGAGTAGATATTGGTGTTGGAAATAGCGGTCCACGGCAAATGTTTCGTATAGGTGGTACCGGTGTTATTGGCATAGCGGTTCCTAGACAAAATGGTATAAGTCTATTAACCTCTGGTAAAAGAGGAGATGGCTTAGCAAAAACTTTAGGAAATACTAAGTTACGTTGGGGGAGTCGTGTAGATAATCTGGAAGAAGTTAAGTATTATTTTGATGCCTTCAAAAAATACTATGATAGTCTTTAGAGAAAGATAAGGATGAAGATACGAGAAGAAATTAGAACGAGCAAAGGTTATCAAGTCTTAATTGAAATGCTTGATAGTTACTTCGGTCAAGATTATATTATCCGTAAAATCACTTATGATGATTTGGATCCAACAAGTTTTGATTTTGAGTTATCTGTGGATTTTCCTAAACTAAAGGGAGTAGATATTGGTGTTGGAAATAGCGGTCCACGGCAAATGTTTCGTATAGGTGGTACCGGTGTTATTGGCATAGCGGTTCCTAGACAAAATGGTATAAGTCTATTAACCTCTGGTAAAAGAGGAGATGGCTTAGCAAAAACTTTAGGAAATACTAAGTTACGTTGGGGGAGTCGTGTAGATAATCTGGAAGAAGTTAAGTATTATTTTGATGCCTTCAAAAAATATTATGATAATCTTTAGAGAGTGATAGGGATGAAGATACGAGAAAGAATCAAATCAAGCAAAGGTTATCAAGTCTTAATTGAAATGCTTGATAGCTACTTCGGTCAAGATTATATTATTCGTAAAATCACTTATGATGATTTGGATCCAACAAGTTTTGATTTTGAGTTATCTGTGGACTTTCCCAAACTAAAGGGAGTAGATATTGGTGTTGGAAACAGTGGTCCGCGGCAAATGTTTCGTATGGGTGGTACTGGTGTTATTGGCATAGCGGTTCCTAAAGATGGAGGTGATGCAAAGTTAACCTCAGGTGAAAGAGGGGATGGTCTATTTTGGATTTTAGGAGATAAAAAATTAGAGTGGGGAAGTCGTGTAGATAATCTGGAAGAAGTTAAGTATTATTTTGATGCTTTCAAAAAATACTATGATAATCTTTAGTAAAAGAAAATAGATTTTTTCTCCCGAAATTTTTCGGGAGTTTTTTTGTGCTAGAAATAGTATAATAAAAAGAAAACGATGCGACGAAAAAGTGTTTGTAGGAGAGCTTGCTATGGATTTTTACACTTTAGATTACATTATTCAGCACCAGTCTTCTAATCTTGTGATTAGGTCTGTTATTTTGATTATTTTACTTGTTATTGTTATGTTGACGAGTCTTCTTTACATGCATAATCGGCTTAAGACGCGACTTCGTGATATTAGTATTGGTATTGTAGTGTTGATGCTGATTTTACTTGGTGTTCAGGTTGAGGATTATATGCAAAATAACCACGATTTTTCACAATCGCAGGCACTTGTGCAATTTGTAAAAAGTGTGGCTACAGATAATGACTTAAAAACTGACGATGTCTTGGTTAATTCAACGACTTTAAAAGATGGAATTATTGTCCGCTACAATAAGGAAGACTACATGGTACACCTTAACGATGACAATAATTCTTACACACTTGAGCGTACGCACGTGATTGACCACAATGTCTACGTTAATGGAGGAAAATAGCCGATGAATATGTATGTGTTGATAAGCATCAAATTTTTTCTAGGAATTTTAGCGACCATTTTACAGATTAATATTCTCGGAAAATATGAATTTTCAGCTAACACTCCGCTTAACCAAATTCAAAATTTCGTTCTTGGTGGTATTATCGGTGGTGTGATTTATAACAGTTCAATTTCCATTTTGACGTTTATTATTATTTTGCTGATTTGGTCTTTGGTTGTCATCGTCGTCAAGCTTTTGATTAATAATAAATTTGTTAAATCGCTTGTTGTTGGAAATCCAATGATTTTGATAAAAAATGGTAAGGTCAATGTGGAAAATTGTGCCAAACTTGGAATCACGGCAGATCAGCTTATGCTCCATCTTCGCATGGAAGGATTAAACTCAACCAGAGATGTTAAGAGTGCCATCATGGAGCCAAATGGTAAGTTAACGGTCTTGGACAAGAATTCAGAAAATCCAAGATTTCCTCTTATCAGTAATGGCAATATCAATTATGATGTTTTAGAGTTAATCAATCAAGATGAAGAATGGCTGCTAGAAAAACTCAAGGAGCAAAACATCGATAATCCAAGAGACATCTTTTTAGCCGAATACATGAACGGAAAATTGTATCTCGTTCCTTATTCAGAAAAATAGTATTAAAAAATCACCAATTTTGGTGATTTTTCTTTTCCTTTTTTCGAATAAATAGGTAGGAGGAAAAGTAATGCGATATGTAATGATTTTTGGGCTGGTGATTCTTGCATTTTTCTTTCATTGTGGGGATGCTAAGGCTGAAGCGCCAGATAATATTTATTTTGTAACGCTTGATGAGGTTAAAGCCAAAATGGCAGCTAAAGAAGATTTCTATTTATTAACTGGTCGTCTTGATAATGTTGATACTCAAAATGCCTTAGAAAAGCTCAGTCAAGTTGACCAAGTGGTCTATTGCCTTGATACCAAAGACATTGATTACGTTGCTTACAAAAAGTTTGCCAAGAAATACAATATCAGAACTATGACACATTTGGCACATTTCCGTGGCAAATACCAATTTGCAGTAGCCAATGTCCTAACAGCTGACCTAGCAGGATTTTTTGTGGTTTAAGTTAAAATCTGTTAACTTCTTTAAAATTTGTTATACTAAAGCTGACATAAAAACACATCGCAGTTGGTAGTCTGTGAGTACAACATGTATCAGTAACCTTCCCCTTCCGAGGTCGTCCATTGTCAATTTTTTTAAGGAGGGGCTGTTATGAAAATGACAGTATATTTTGATGGGGCATTTTGGTCGGCTTTGATTGAATTTACGGATTCGAAGAAACGTTACAAGGCTTTTCGTTACGTGTTTGGTAAAGAACCAAAGGATGATGATATTCTAAACTTTATTGATGTTTCTTTGGGAAAATGGCTGTGCAGGTATGATAAGGTCGAAGTAAGCTCTGAGTTTTCAGCGCCAGCTATTTCACAGAAAAAACGAAATCCAAAACGAGTGCAACGTGATATCAATAAGGCAAAGTGTAAGCCTGTGGTGTCAACGAAAGCTCAGCTTGCTATGCAGGAAATGCGTGAGGAAGTCAAGAAAGCTCAAAAGTCTAAGCAAAAGGTGAAGCGTGAGCTAGAAAAGGAACGAAAATACTTGCTTAGGCAAGAAAAGCGTCATCAGAAAAAGCGGGGACATTGAAAAGAAAAAAGTTTAAGTTTTCTATAAGAAAAAATTCAGTTTCACTTAAGCTAGTCTAGCTATACTATAGTCAATCCTAAATAAACTTTCTTTTTCATAGTATGGTAGTTGAGCTACCTGTAATCTCCTAAGAAATTCCAGCCTAGCAGCTGGAATTTTTTTGTATAAAAAGCATCCGTGTTAGGATATTTTTCTAAGACGTCGCGTGTTGTTGGTGATGATAAAAAAACACCCTAGCTTTGGCAAGTAGGGTGTTTTTCTTATGTTAGATTTATACAAATCTTACTTGTTGTTGACTACGTTGTAGCATGAAGTAACTTTTATTGTCAAAGAAGCATGTTTCAATCTTAATCAAGATATTCTTTGATTGCGGCATCAGTTGCGATACGTCCAAATGTGAAGATGTCTGTTAGTGAGTTACCACCGAGTCGGTTACCTGCGTGGAGTCCACCTGCAACTTCACCAGCAGCAAAGAGACCTTTGATAATTTTGCCATCTTCGTTGATGACATGGGCGTGAGTATCGATTTTTAGACCACCCATTGTGTGGTGTGTTGCTGGTTTACGTGGTGTTGCGTAGAATGGTGCTTTTTCGACTTTGAGGTCGAAGGCACCTTTGTCAAATTCAGGGTCATGACCAGCGTCAACGTATGAATTGTAATTGGTAATTGTTTCTACCAAAGTAGCTGGGTCAATGTTGATTTGCTCAGCCAATTCTTCCAAGGTATCAGCCTTAAAGAGGGTACCTGCTTCAACTTGTGCATCAATTTTTTCTTGGCTAGTGTTGTAGGCTGTTTCTTTGATATTTTCATCGGCGATAAGATAGAAGAGACCACCGTTATCAATAGCTGCTTGAGATAATTGGTCACGGCTACCATATTCATCGACGAAGCGTTTACCTTTTGTATTGACCATGATGAAGTTTGCTGGCGGAACTTGCAAACCTGTGAAGAGAGCACCAGTAACTGGGTCTGATACGGGCATCATTTGGCTGAATCCCATACCGACAAGGTCTGCACCAACAGATTGACCAAGTAGGATACCGTCACCAGTAGCAGCAGGTGTATTTGATGTCGCAATGTCATCATCGATTTCTGACCAATAAGTGTTGTATTGTTGAAGCATTTTAGTATTGGCAGCAAAACCACCTGTTGTCAAAATGACTGCTTTACCGTTGACTGTAATAGTTTGACCGTTACGTCCGCTACCTTTAACACCTGTAACAACACCGTCTGTAACAATAAGTTCTTTAACTTGGGTATCTGTTAGAATGATTCCTCCGTTTTTCAAAACGAAATCTTTCAAAACAGCGATGTAGGCAACTCCCATTGGAACTTTTGGTTTATGACCACGACGCCAAATAGCACCAACTGGCATAGTTACCTCGTCACGTAGAAATTCGACACCGATATTTTCCAACCAGCGAACAGATTCAAGAGCATGTTCTGTTAGAACACGAATAAGTTCATAATTGCCGTGGATTTCATGCCCTTTGAGGTCTTTACGTTTACCGCCAAGATAAGTTTGGATACGGTAGAGAAGTTTTGAGTCAAAAAGATAAGTTGGGTCTTTGAGATACTCTTCGATTTCAGATTTGAGGGCACGGAAATCTGGTAAGAATTCTGGGTCGATAGTTGCTTCATCAATATCATGCAATTCTTGCAGATTGTGGGCTTCACCTGGGTTAGCAGCAAATGTATTTTGCCAAGCAGGGTCAGGTGCATTCATTGGACCACCAGCGCGGACAGTGTTTCCGCCGACTGCTGGGAATTTTTCAACGAGGATGACTTTTTTACCAGCTTGAAGGGCTCGAGCAGCTGCTGTCAAACCAGCACCGCCCCCACCGACAATGACAAGTTCTGTGTCGTAAGTTTTGTCTTCTTTATCAAGAGCTGAAGGAGCTTTTGGACGTGAACGAAGGGCGTCAGGATTAGCACCAGCTTGGCGCACCGCACGCGCGACCCCATTTAGGACACCTTTTGAAGTAACTGAAGCACCAGAAATGGCATCGACATTAAGGGTTTGACCTTCGATGATTTCATTTGGAATGCGGGTGAAGACCACATCAGCAATTCCTCCTGTTTCACCAGATGAATCAATATCAATGGCTTCGATGCGTTCTTCTGAAAGGGTTACTGACATTGGAAGGTCACCGTTGTGTCCGACCGTTGTGACTTGGTAAGTACCTGGTTCAAAGCGTACGTCTTCAGGTTCGTTGAGCTGATTAGCAATCGTTGCAAAGCGAACAAAGCGGAAGAAGCAAGATTCTAAGAAATCAATTGTGCCTTGGTCTTTGAGGTCGCCATTTTCATCAAAAGCTTGATGAGCAAGACCGAGTAAAAATTCACTACCTGGCATGACAACAGCATTAACACCAGGAGCATCTAGAATTTGGCGAAGATGGAGCTGTGCGCGTGAAGACCCTTGGATACCATAAGAAGCTCCAACAATCATGACAGGCTTACCAGTCAATGGATGAATGTTAAATGATAGCCACTCAATCAGACTGTTTAAGCTTGATGGGATAGTGTGATTATGTTCAGGTGTAGCAATAATCACACCGTCAGCTTCAGTGATTTTGGTGTTGAAATTTTGGATAACAGCAGATTCTGTTTGGTCATCTGTTTCGTTAAACATTGGGACATCAGTGATTTCTAAAAGCTCAATATCTGCTTGTTTAGCAAAATGTCTTGCCATATATTGTAGTAAAAGTCGATTATATGATTTTTTAGCATTGGTTCCGACGATAGCAACTAATTTCATAAATGCACCTCCTAGTTGACTTCCCAAGCGAAAGCTTTTTTACGGTCAGTATCAGCCTTGCTGACAACTTGATTGGTAATCTCAACGAAAGCTTGGAATTCTTTAAAATTCTCCTCAAGCTCAGCTACCTTTTCAGGATTATTAAGATTATTTTCATCGTCTAAAACTTGTTCGGAGTGACCGAGAAGAAACTCGATTCCAGGCATGATACGTGCTTTCAACTCAGGAGCGTCTAAGATTTGGCGGAGGTGTGCTTGTGCGCGTGAAGTTCCAAGAGCACCAAGAGAAGCACCTACAATCATAGTTGGTTTATTGACAAGAGCGCGACTAGTGTAGGCAATCCATTCGAGAGCAGAAGATAAAGGCGCTGGGATAGTATGGTCATACTCAGGCGTTGCAATGATAACACCATCTGCGCTAGCAATTTTCTCAGAAAATTCTGCGACACTAGCAGGAGCTAGCTTGTCTTCAGGTTCGTTGAAAGCTGGCAAATCTTTGATTTCAAGAAGTTCAATGTTAGCCTTATCTGAAAAATGCTTTGCCATAAATTTTAACAACTTATGGTTGGTAGAACGCTTAGAATTCGTTCCGACAATAGCAACTAATTTCATATAATCTACTCCTTTTTTATAAATTGTTACTTTCATCATACTCTTTTTTTAGAATAATTGAAAACGTTTTTGTTATAGGAGAGGAAAGTATCATTTTTTAAGAATATAATATGATAAGAAAAAAGCCCAATGAAAATCAGGCTTTTAAACTATTTCCCCTCCAAATAAACCTTCAGCATTTTCTTCTGCGGGGTTGCCATGGGGTATTGTGAGAGTTGGTCTTGTGGAATCCAGCGGAGTTCTTTGGTGGTCGTGAAGTCAGTTGTTGTTACGGTTCCTTCGATGAGCTCGATGGTCCACTTTTGGTGGCTGAAGGTGTGTTTGACAGCTGGAAATGTCTTACTTGTCCAATTTGGCTTGAGCTGATAATCATCTTCGAATCTTGTTTTTTGTGAAATGGTCTGAAGCGCAGCATTATTTTTTTCAAATAAGTCAAGTTGCTGTCCGATAACATCAGTTTCCATGATTGGAAATGACCAGAAGCCTCCCAGTAATCGTCCATCAAGATTTTTTTCCATTAAGAAATCGCCGTCACTGTTACGAATGACAAAGGCTTGAATTTGTATCGGTTTTGGTTTTTTCTTAGGAAGTTTTATAGGATATTTGTCGTAAGTTCCGTGTAGATAAGCTGCGCTGAAAAATCGAATCGGTGATTCATCTGGACGAGGGTTCTTAGCTGATTCGATATCCGTTCCAAGGTCCATCAGTGCTTGGTTAAAATCACCAGGACGCTCTGGGTCAATGAGCACTTCCATAATAGCTTGGAAAATTTTTCGATTTTTAGGGTCACCAATATCGTAATTGACTTCAAAAAGTCGTGCCATCACGCGCATGACATTGCCATCAACAGCAGGTTCAGGAAGCCCAAAAGCGATACTAGCAATCGCGCCAGCCGTATAAGGGCCGATACCTTTCAGTGAAAGAATGTCCTTGTGATTGTCAGGAAATACCCCGCCAAAATTTTCCATGATTTCTTGTGCAGCTTTTTGCATGTTGCGCACGCGAGAGTAGTAGCCAAGTCCTTCCCAAGCTTTGAGTAATTTTTCTTCAGGAGCATTAGCCAGTAACTCGATGGTTGGAAACCAGTCTAAAAAGCGCTCATAGTATGGAATAACAGTAACTACTTGAGTTTGCTGCAGCATAATTTCAGATATCCAAATGTGGTAAGGATTTTTTGTCCTGCGCCAAGGCAAATCACGTTTTTCATTATCGTACCAATTAAGTAAGGTGCGTCGAAAAGAAGCAATCTTTTCAGCATCCCACATGTCGATACCGTAGTCTTTCAAATTAGTCATGTTTCCATTGTAGCAAAGATTGATTTTTAAAGGTAATAAAAGTTCTTAGAAAAAAATTTGATAAAAAAGCTCATATCTCTTGACAAAAGGTAAGCGGTTACATTATAATAAGAGTGTAAAGAAGGATGACAAAAGAAACGAAGTAAGGAGGTAACAGTTCTTATGATGAAACCACATGTCGCCCGGTATAAAAATGGTGATAAAGTCTCTAGTCGGAGTTAAGTAGGCACAGTTAACTTTACGTAATGGAGGTGGCGCTTATGTTGACATTAAACTTAGGTCGCTATAAAAATGGTGATTAGGTACTTTGTTTAGCCATAAAGATTTATACCTCAAAAAATCTCATAACATTGTAACATTGAAAATTTAACACATCGGAGGAACGTCTTATGTTGATGATAAATGTAGGTCGTTACAAAAATGGAGACTAACAACTAGTTGGATTTAAGTCAATAAAGGAGTGATGTCACATTTTAGATGAAAATTATAATTGGAAGTGAACGGTTAGAAATAGCTAGCGCAAAAAATATTACCGGTTGATTTTGTTGCTAGTAACAGTAGTAATCGAATGGGCTTCTAATCATATTGCTTCCATGTTCAAAAGCTTTTAATGAAAGTTGTAATAGATATGAAAGCAATCAATGTAAGTCGTTACAAAAATGGAGACTCAAAACACATGTGGCGACGAGTAAATCGCTGCATGAGAAAAAAACAAACAATCGGATGATTATTATCATTGCTCAGTGAGTATTTTCAGTTAAATGGAGGTATCTTATGAATGTAGCAAGATATAAAAATGGTGATACTTTAGCTAGTCGCAGAAAATAGCTAAAGGAGTGATACCAATGTAAATTGTAGTAGATAAAAATATCATGGAGGTATATGTACAATGCTGAAAATGAATTTAAATCGCTATAAAAACGGAGATAATAATCTAACAGCCTAACTCCTTATGAGAATGGTATGTTGGATAACATATGAAAAAATTTTTAGAGACGAGATGAAAATCTCGTTTCTTTTTTTGGTATAAAATGACAAAAGTGATTAAAATGTACAAAAACTCCGAAAAATTCTTAGAAAATCTACAGAAAATAATTGAAAAAAGCCTTTAAAAGTATTACAATACAATTAAGAGAAAACGCTTTATAATGAAAAGAAACGAGGCGATTTATGTGGGAAAAGGAAGGTTTCGAAAATTAAAACGAATCGAACTTTATGAAATTATGCTAGCGCAAAGCAAAGAGATTGATAGATTACGAGATGAGTTGGCAAAGGCTAATGAAAAATTGGAGAACCAAGAAATTCGCCTAGCTAACGCTGGATCTATCGCAGAAGCTTCTCTTAGTTTGACAAAGGTTTTTGAAGAAAGTCAAAAAGCAGCGGATTTATATCTTAAAAATGTCAAATTAATGAATGGAGAAGCGAAACATGAAAAAGAATGAAAATATCACTCTCCCGACAACGAGTGAAATCGAAGAATTATACAAAAAAGCAAAATACCGTAAACTATTTTCTGAAAAGATTAGAAGCACGGTTTTTATGTTAATCGTTGTTGCAGCCTTTGCGATTTTGGTAGCCATGCTTTATCTTCCAACCCTCAGAATTTATGGGAAATCCATGAAGGGAACGCTAGAAAGCGGGGATATCGTATTAGCTGTTAAGAGTAATCGCTTTAAGACGGGAGACATCGTTGCATTTTATTACAACAACAATATCTTAGTTAAACGTGTCATTGCCGAATCTGGTGACTGGGTTAACATCACAAAAGATGGTACAGTTTACGTCAATGACAAGAAAATAAATGAACCCTATATCGAGAACAAGGCTTATGGTGAGACAAACATCAAGTTTCCTTACCAAGTTCCAGAAAATCGTATCTTTGTTTTAGGAGATAACCGTAAAGTCTCTATTGACTCGCGAAATACTTCTGTCGGTGCGGTTTCGGATGAACAATTAGTTGGTAAACTAATTTTTAGAATCTGGCCTTTATCAGATATTGGAACTCTAAATTAAAAGTATTATCGAAGCTTATTCACTGTGTTTTAGGATGGGAGGAGAGTGAAAGCCGATGGGAAATTTTTTTAGAAAAAGTAATTTAATCAAAAAACATAAAAAGCTTGCAACTTTCCTTGCTATAATGGTAGCTCTGGTAACGACATACCTTCTAATCTTGCCAGCTATCACATTAGATATCGAAAGAGCTAGAGAAGAACCTGGCGTTGAAGTAGAACAAAGTAGTCAATCGCCACCAAGCCTTCCAGCTATGGGAGATTCTGATAGCAATCTAAGTTCTGCAACTGAAAGCTCACAAGAAGCAGATACTTCTCAGACAGAATCTACTGAGGATGACTTAATCACACAGGCAACAACATTAACAGCTACTAATCAAGATTATACGATTACAGCAGATGTTAATGCGGATGCGCAATTGCCTAAAGATACAAGCTTGACTGTTAAAGAAATCAAAACCGATGATGAAGCTTATCAATCAAATTATGAAAAAGTCCAAAATTCTTTAACAGGAAAGACGATTGATAATGTCCTTTTCTATGACATTACTTTTGAATCAAAAGGTGAAAAAGTTGAACCTAAAGCTGACGTTAAGGTGACAATCACACCAAGAGAAGCTATGGATGCAAAAGATAACTTTGATGTTTTGCATTTCCCTGATGATGGTTCGCAAGAAAATATTTCACAAAAAGATGTCAAAGAAATCGATCATAAAATCACATCAGTTTCTTTTGATAATAGTCAATTTTCAGCTTATGCTTTGGTAACATCAAGCAATCCTTCTGAGTCAAAAGCCAATCTTAATAAAGTTGGTGGTCCAAGATCAGCAACGGTTCACAATGTGACGTTCAAGTACACTGATAATGCAGGTGTTGAACATGAAATGACAACTGCACAAATTGTCGATGGAGGAACAATTACAGTCTTCCCAACGCCAGTTTACCGTGAAGGTTATCGTTTCAGTAGATGGGTGAATGCAGCTGATGGTTCAACGGTTACAGAAGACACTACAATTACTGGTGATATGGACGTTGTTGCTGAGTATTCTGAAATTACAATTTACAACGTCACAATTCAATATTATTACCATAACAATACTTCAGATACAGATACTGTCTTTGGTAATGATATTCACCACGTTGAAGCCAAAGATACACCTTATCGTGTAACATCACCGCCTTCTGTTAAACCAGAAAATGATGCTACAGTAACTGATGGCGAAATTTATTATCCAAGCCAATCAATTGTTGAATTAGCTGATGCTAATGATTTAGCTGCTAAGGATGAAGCTGATGGAACTGTCGATAAGAAATTTACGATTAGAGTTCAATATGTGTCTGCGGATGCAACTTACAACATCCACTACATGTTGAAAAATTTAACTGGTAATGGTTACACCGAAATTGAATCAACACAAGCTCATGGTGTTATTGGATCAACAATCAGACCACAAGTCTTGACTTACGATTACGCTGATTTTGAACGAACAAACTCGGTAACACTTACTCAAGCTCAAGGGCAAGATTTGTACGTTTATTACACACGTAAAGATTTCGAACTTTCATATAATACAAACGGTGGTTATTATGTTGAACCAACAGTTGGTAAATATGGAGAATCAGTTCCTTTAACGAGTGTAGTACCACAGAAAAAGGGTTACTCTTTTGATGGTTGGTATGATAACCCACAACTAACAGGTAGTAAGATTACTGGAAATGTTACACTAGATGGTAATAAAACATTGTATGCTAAGTGGAAAGCTGATACAGTTGGTTATACAATAGCTTACTTCAAAGAAGTTTATGATAACACGACTCACACGACCCACTACGTTTACGATAGTTCAATTACACGAAGAGCTACCGTTGATACGACAATAAATGCATCAAGTGCGCCAAACCTTGCTAGTGTTCCAAAAGGTTATCAACGTGAAAATGCATCTGGTGGTCCAAATAGCACGTCATCAATTGTTGTGGCAGCCGATGGTTCATCTGTTTTGAATGTTTACTACAGCTTGATTCGTTATACCTTTGTTTTTGATTTGAATCTTAGTAGTTGGGGATATTCACTAGGTCGTATTGACATAGGTGGTCAAACTTATCAAGGTACTGAATATCGATTAACAAATATTGTTTTAGGACAAGATGTTTCAAGCGTATGGCCAAGTTCAACATCAAATCCAAGAGAAGTATATTCACTTAACTATCTTGGTCAGGTTTCAACAGAACGTTTCTTTGACTCTTGGGAAAATGAATACAAGACTAAACGTCAAGAAGTTACTCCTGAACTTTTGCCAAATTCAGGAACAACAAGAACGTTTAAAGCCAATTGGACTAACCGTGGTAATACTTACACGGCTGAGTACTGGTTGCAACAACCTGATGGATCTTATGTGAAGTCTGATAAGTATAGTCAGTCATTCATTTTTAACTCTGGTACATTTACTGCTAAGGAAATCTTTGGTTATACTTACCGCACTGACCAAAATTTTGTAGCAAATGGTGTTCAATATTATGGTAGTAATACAAGTCAAAGAATTTATCGTTTCTACTATGATCGTGATAGTTTCAAAATCAATTACTTCTATGGAAATGATGAAGTAAATACGATTTCTAACATTCCATACGAAGCAGATATTTCATCATCAACTTATAATTTCGTTCCAAGTCGACCAAGTGGTGTCGATAGTGATTATACTTGGGGTGGCTGGTACGAAGATTCAATGTTAAGAACACCTTATAACTTTAGCACGATGCCAAATCACAACGTAATTTTGTATGCTAAGTGGAATCCTCCACGTTATAACGTGTCATTCAATTTGAATGGTGGTGAGGGAGCTACTCCTGCGACACAATCTGTTGAAAAATATGTTTGTGCGCAAGCGCCAGCTGATCCTACTCGAGAACACTACACGTTTGATGGTTGGTTCGACCAGAACGGTAAACGATTTGACTGGACTAAGCCAATCACATCAGATACTGTATTGACTGCTCATTGGAAATTAAATCCATTGACTTACACTGTTCAGTATGTTGATGCTGACAATAATAACAGTAAGTTATCACCTGATAAGGTGGTAACAAGTCCAGCGCTTCAAATCGGTGATACTGTAACTGAAAAAGCCTTGGCAATCACTGGTTATCGTCCAGGTAATAATGAAAAATCTATTACCCTAGATTATGAAAATAATGTTATTACATTCTACTATAGTAGGAAACAATCTAGCGTTAATTATACTGTTCGTTACTTGTTGCAAGGTACAAATCAAGTCCTTAAACAAGAAGTCACTAAGACAGTTAATGGTGATACGGTTCGTGTTAAGGAAATTGCAGCCGATGTTGGTAGTGAGTACTACCCACTAAATGACGTTTTGACGTTGACCTTGACTTCAAGCTCAGCAAACAACGTTATTACATTCTACTACAGTAAGAAAACAGATGGTAACATTACTTTCCATTATCTTGATATGGATGGTAATCCAATTCCTGGTGTTGCACCAGTTGAAGAAACATTTAGTGAAGGTGGTACTTGTGATACTATCGACCATCATCTAAATATCCCAGGATATACTTATCACTCAGGAAAAGATGTAACAGATAGTAATAATCCTACTAGCGTGAATGAATTCTACACCTTCCGAGGTGGTGAAAATATTGATGTTAATTTCTACTATAAGAAAAACCTCAATATCGTAGCGCGTGATAAGGAAAAAGATTATGATGGTACAGCTCTTAAGAGCAATGGCTTGGCAGATATAAATGATTCTTACAGACTTTCACTACAAAGTGGTGATAAGATTGGTTCAATCACTTATTCTGGTTCTCAAACTAACGTCGGAACAAGTAGCACAACACCATCAGACATTACAATCACTAACGATGATGGTGATGACCGAACTGATTATTACAATATTGTTTACGTACCTGGTACGCTAACGGTTAATCCGCTTTATGTATCTGTCATGATTGACGGTGATACTATCGCAAAAGTCTATGACGGTACATATTCAACAGTTGGATATCACATTACACGTATTAGTACAAGTCTTTACACAGAAGATAAGATTCAATTTAATGGCTCAGACTCAAGTCTTACTGAAAAAAATGCTGGAACATATATATTAGATCTAGCTAATCACTTTACTAATACCGATCCTAACTTTGATGTTCACTTCCAAGTATCAAATGGAGCTCTTACTATTCATAAACGTGATGTTGTTTTGACATCTGCTGAAGCAACTAAGACTTATGACGGTACTCCATTAACGGCTCACACTGTAACAGTAAGTCCAATGACTGATACCGAAGGATTTGTTTTGGGAGAAGGTGTTCTAGCTTACAACTTCACTGGTAGTCAAACATATCCAGGTACAAGTTATAACTACTTTACTTACACATTGATGGCTAATACCAACCCCGTTAACTACAATATTTCCATTACACATGGTCACTTGATTGTTACTCCAACAATTAATTTACAAGTGACTGGAAGTGGTTGGGAACCTGCTCTTTCAGGTGGAAACTTTAAACTTGAAAAACGTGGCGCCGGTGTATGGGAAGATATTAGTAGTGAGTTTAATAGTTTTGATGTGACATCTACGGGTGGATTTAACATTGGCGGATTAACTCCGGGACGTTATCGCCTCACTCAAAATTCTGCTCCAGCTGGTTATAGAGTTATTAATAAATATGTTTGCTTCAATGTTCTTGAAGATCGTGATGAATTTGATAATTCTACTTATACCATGGAACTTTGTGATGAAGATGGTCACACTGTTTCTGCTGATGATAATAAGCGAATTGTGAATGGTATTGGAAATTACAACTACCGTCTTCAAGTTGTTAACCAAGCTGGTAGTGAATTACCAAGCAGTGGTGGTATTGGTACGAAGAAAATCGTTGGTACAGGTATTATTTTAATGATTATTGCTACCCTAGCTACCATCTTTAATAGATGGAAAAAAGCTATTAATAAAAGTGGTTAGGTGGTGATTATAGGAAAAAATAATATTTAGTCGTTTACATTTTTTAGGATAAAAAAGAAAGAAGGTTAACTATGAAAAAGATTAGAAATGTGATTGCATTCCTCGTCGCAGCAGTTGCACTTGTCTTTACAGGTGGTCATGCATTAGCAGATGATACTGGATCAATTACGATTCAAAACGCCGAAGTTGGACAAAGATATACACTTTACAAACTTTTTGATGCAACAGTAGGTGACAATGGAGCTATTGCTTACACTCTACCAAGCGGTAAAACAGAAGCAGATGTTGCTACTTACTTTGATGTTGATTCAGCTGGTAACGTTACAGCAAAATCAACTACCACTGAATCAGTAGTGGGAAGCGCTGCATTTAAAACTTGGGCTGAAGGATTTGGTACTCAAGTAGGAAGCCCAGTAGATGCAACTAGTAACACAGTGGCATTCACAGGGTTGCCATTCGGTTATTACTTTGTTGACTCTTCACTTGGTGCAGCAATTACAGTAGACAGTACTAATCCAAATGCTTATGTTGTTGATAAAAATACTCCAAGCCCAAGCCAAGCTACTAAGGAAGCTAATGAAGACTCAGCAACAATTGGTGATACTGTTAACTATACAATTAAATATACTGCAACAAACTATGTAGTAAAAGATGGTGAAGGTAAACAAATCACTGACTACACTATCGTCGATACTCCAACAAACTTGTCTATCAATGCAAATAGTGTTGTTGTTAAAGTAAAAGGTCGTGATACTCAGATTGAACAAACAATTACCCCACAATCAGTTAACGTAGATTCAACTACTGGTAAATTGACAGTCGTTCTTCCTTGGGTTAACACATCAACTGGTGCATCACTTTATGATACTCCATCAGAAGTAACAATTACTTACTCTGCCACTGTATTGCCTGGTGCAGCAGGTGTTACTAACCGTACTGGTGAAGCAACCAACAGTGCAAAAATCACTTACAATTATGATGGTGGTTCTGGTAATATCAATACAGACCCTGAAATTGTTAAAACATATGGATTCACAATTAACAAAACAAATGGTACAACTACTTTGTCAGGAGCTGAATTCAAAGTTTATGATTCTGAAACAAGTACAACTCCAGTCAAATTTGTGAAACTTACAGATACTATGTATCGTATCGCTGTTTCAACTGATGACCCTTCAACTTGTGTAGAAGTTATCCCAGCTGGTATGACTCACATTTCAGGTCTAAAAGATGGAACTCGTTTCTTCCTTGAAGAAATCAAAGCACCTGCTGGTTATAACAAATTGACTAGCCGTCAAGAAGTTGTTGTTAACGCAGACCAAACTACAGCTAATGTTCTTAACCAAAAAGGTACTGAATTGCCATCAACTGGTTCATTTGGTACAAGAATGCTTTATGTAGTTGGTGCCGTTGCTATCTTGGTAGCATCAGTTTACATGGTTGCAAAACGTCGTGTTAAAAATCTTTAATGATTAATCGTTAGAACATCTTCGAAAGTAGCACGAGTCTATTTTCGAAGATGATTCTTTTTAGAAAGAATTTGCCAGCAGAAAGGAGAAAAAGCAGTGGCGTGGTTAAAGCAACATTGGAAATCTTTGATAATGCCCCTCGTCTTTCTCATCGGGCTGGGCTTGGTAACTTACCCGTCTTTGAGTGACTACTGGAACTCATTTCACCAGACAAAAGGAATTATGTCCTATGCTAAAAGCGTTTCAAACATGTCTGAGAAAGAGTATGATAAGATTCTCACTCAAGCAGAGGATTATAATAAGAGATTGACCAGCATGAACTGGGATATGACTGATGAGCAGAAAAAAGATTATGAATCACAGTTGAATTTCAATCATGATGGGGCGATGGGTTACATCAGTATCCCAAAAATCAACATTAAATTAAGTATTTATCATGGCACATCAGATAAGGTTTTACAAACTTCAATCGGACATTTAGCAGGTAGTTCGCTTCCCGTTGGTGGGAAAGGAACGCACTGTGTCGTATCAGGGCACCGTGGCTTGCCTTCGGCTAAACTGTTTTCTGATTTGGATAAATTGCGTGAAGGAGATACCTTTACCATCCATGTTTTGAATGAAACATTGACTTATGAAGTTGATCAGATTCGCGTGGTTGAGCCAACAGACTTTTCAGATTTGACGATTGATCCTAACCAAGATTATCTGACTTTGGTGACATGTACACCTTACGGGATAAATACCCAACGTCTACTGGTACGCGGGCACCGCATTCCAAATGCTGATGGTGAAGCTAAGACCACTTCCGATGCCATGCAGCTAAATGCACTTTATATTGCACCGTTTATCGGTATTCCGATTTGTCTTGCTATTGTTATTTATATCTTTGTAGTGACAAGTAGCGCATACCTCAAACGACATGGTGACCGAGTTGGTCAATATTTGAGTCAAAAAGGACTTAAACGACCACAAACGTCATCTAAGAATTACCAAGATACGATTAATCAACTTAAAAAATATTTTAACAAAGATTAAAAAATAAAAGGGTGAGTCGATTGACTCACTCTTTTTTATTACGCTTTCACAAATATCTAGTTAAGTAAAATTTAAGATTATATTAAAAATTGAAAACAAGACTTAATTTTATGAATTGTTTAACAATTTATGGTATAATCTACCTTATACTAGCTAAAAAGCGAGGTAACATTATGTGGGTTGTTAGAAAAATGTATTGGCGCAGCGGTCAGCAGTATGTTCAAGCACAAAAGATTTTTGACAGTCGAGAAGACGCAAATGCTTTTAGAAAAGAATTAGACTTTGCGACCGAACTTTATGAGACTAACTTAGTAGTTTCTAATAAAGGTGAATTTTAAGCCAAAAGAGCAGAACTTTAAAACTGCTTTTTTGTTTTGAAAAAAGCTGATGAGAAATCTGCCAAATTTTTTATAATAAAAACACTTTCTTTACCGCATATCTCTTGCACATCGATTTAAGGTATAGTATAATAGTTTATTGTGAGTATACCTCACTTACTCGTGATCAGGTTCGCGAGTCATTAGACCAAAAGGAGGAAAAATATCAATGGCTAAATACGAAATTCTTTACATTATTCGTCCAAACATTGAAGAAGAAGCTAAAAACGCTTTGGTAGCACGCTTTGACTCTATCTTGACTGACAACGGTGCAACTGTTGTTGAATCAAAAGACTGGGAAAAACGTCGTCTTGCATACGAAATCCAAGATTTCCGTGAAGGACTTTACCACGTTGTTAACGTTGAAGCAGAAGATGCTGTAGCTCTTAACGAGTTTGACCGTCTTTCAAAAATCAACGGTGACATTCTTCGTCACATGATCGTTAAAATCGACGCGTAAGAAGGTGTCTTATGATTAATAATGTAGTACTTGTTGGTCGTATGACCCGCGATGCAGAACTCCGTTACACACCATCTAATCAAGCAGTTGCGACATTTACACTTGCTGTAAACCGTAACTTCAAGAACCAAAATGGTGAACGTGAAGCTGATTTTATTAACTGTGTGATTTGGCGTCAGCAAGCTGAAAACTTAGCTAACTGGGCTAAAAAAGGTACATTGATTGGTGTTACTGGTCGTATTCAGACTCGTAACTATGAAAATCAACAAGGTCAGCGCGTTTACGTAACTGAGATTGTTGCAGATAGCTTCCAAATCTTGGAAAGCCGTGCTACACGTGAAGGACAATCTGGTGGTTCTTACAATGGTGGATTCAATAACAATTCATCATTTGGTGGATCTTCAAACGGTGGTTTCTCATCACAACCTTCACAACAAACACCTAATTTCGGTCGTGACGAAAGCCCATTTGGTAATTCAAACCCAATGGACATTTCAGATGACGATCTTCCATTCTAATGGATATGGACAACTCAAGTACAAACTTGAAACAACAATAATATAAAGGAGAATAAAACATGGCTCAACAACGTCGTGGCGGATTCAAACGCCGTAAAAAAGTTGATTACATCGCAGCTAACAAAATTGAATATGTTGATTACAAAGATACTGAGCTTCTTAGCCGTTTCGTTTCAGAACGTGGTAAAATTCTTCCACGTCGCGTAACTGGAACTTCAGCTAAAAACCAACGTAAAGTAACAACAGCTATCAAACGCGCTCGCGTTATGGCTCTTATGCCATTCGTAAACGAAGACTAATTCGTTGCGGTGAACAGAAAAAACGACTTCATTTGAAGTCGTTTTTTTGTTTGTGGAAAACTTCTTATTATGGTTTACAAGATAAAATTATTGTTTTATAATAATTTTTGAAAGTAGATTATTGTAAAACAATAATTTAGGTAGCATATGGAGAATATTATTTTAGAAATTGGGAGAAAAGTTCTAAAATTTGTTCGTTATGTATCGATTTTAGGAATTATTTTTATTGTACTAGGAATTTTTGGTGTATTTTTTGCTGGGCAACGTCATGGAATGAATTTTAGTTTGGATTATGGAAAATATAGTCTTCAGGTTCCTATCTTTTTTCCGATAATGGTTCTTGTATCAGCGGGAGTTGTTCTGTATTTCGTTTCGAAAATGATGCTTGTTTTGGATATGCTGTTGATAAATTTCCAAAATGACATTTATTTTACTCCTGAAAACGTCAAATTCCTTTCCAAAACTTTTCGATATTTACTTTTATCCACAGGTATTGAACTATTTATCAATATTATTTTTAATTTCTTTAGTATTGAAAATACAAGTGGGTTATTTGATTTGTCAGTTAAAGATTATTTGGTAAACTTTGTCTTTATAGTAATTAATGCTGCTGGGCTTCTAGTTTTAAAACGAGGTTACCAAGTACAAAAAGATTATGACGAGATTATTTGATATGGAAGAAATAAAAGTTCATTTAGACAAAATTATCAAGTCTAGAAATATGACATCAAAAGAATTGGCTGAAAAAATAGGTATTACTGAAGCTAATTTATCAATTTTAAAAACTGGTAAGGCTAAAGGTGTCAGATTTAACACGCTTATGAGTATTTGTAGAGAGTTGAATTGTCAGCCAGGGGATATTTTAGAATATAGGAGAGATTATGATGAAAAAGATTAAGTTTTTGCTTTTTGTTTTATTGATTGGGACATTATCTGGATGTAGTGCTGTTTCAGAAACGTTTTACGATATTAAAACTGAGACAAATAAAACTTATCAAAGTGAAGTAAATAAAATGGACATAGAAGCAACTATGCCAGTTGAGATTGGCGAAGAAATTGATTTACCTGATGAATTTTCAGGAACGATTTATGTCATGTTTTCAAAGGAAAGTTTAGAAGAAGCTTTAAAAACTGATTTTTATCTAAATGATGCCAAGATGAAAACTATTGATGAAAATGGTGGTGATGACTTTAATGTTCGCTATCATAAGAAAACTTATTTTTCAGCTCATAAAATGAGTGTGAAAAATATTGATAAATTCAAAATTGAGTCAGCTTGGTCTGATGATGTAGTTCTTGTCTTGCGCTCAAAATAAAAAATACCGCTAAGTTTTTCTTAGCGGTATTTTTATGTTTTATTGTTGTGGTGTCATTGTGTTTAGGATGTTGTATTTTTTCTCTAAGAAGTGACGTCCAACAAGTGATGCGACACCGATGATAAGCATAACGATAGCTGGTAATTGTGGGTTGAGAGCAGCTGGTAAGAATGCTGTAGCTGTGTAAAGGAGAACCCATCCAAGCATTGCTAAACCAAGTACTAAAATAGTTTTGCCCCAACCAGGACGTTCGCTTTTTTGTTTTCCGATGTGACGGTAGATGAAGTAGTAAGTAGCGTACATTGCAGCACCACCACCAAAACCAAGAGCGATAAGTGAAATAAGTCCAGAACTTGTTGTTGTAGAATTGAAGAATCCCATTACAGCGTTAAGGATGGCAACGACTCCGACAAAAAGAAGTGAAGTATCAAGCCACATTAACCAAGGGTTATCATTTTTCTTTTCTTGATCTGATTTTTTGTCAGATGCTTTTTCAGTGAAAGAGGCAGCCCAAACAGTTGGTGCGCCAAGAAGCGTACGAGCTGTTACACCTTTTTTCTGATTTTCAAGGATTGTTGGCATAACTTCATCTAAAATCGCTTGGACTTCTGCATCAGTTTTACCATCTTTAATCAATTGATTAGTAGCGATGTGGATAAATTCTTGGTTCTTTTTAGTAAGATTTGTCAAATCCATAATATATTCTCCTATAAAAGCCAGTTATTAGTTAGAGAAAACAAGCCCCTTGCTTTTTCTAACTAGTAAATGCCTATAAATTTCAATAATATAAAAAGTTTCTAGTTTATGTTGTCTTCTATAACGTCGTAAGATGCCTAGGAAGAATCAAGATAGATTCTTCCGTATTTCTGTTAGCGACTTTAGTTGCGTAAGTAGGTGATGATTGTTACGACGCGAGAAAAGTGATTCGATATTAATCACTTTTCGAACTAGTAAGAGAGTTAGGGAAGTCATATAAGACTTCCCGACGTTTTAAGAGTAGCTTTAGCTACCTTAAAACGTACTCTGTTAAAACCATTTCTTCCTGAAGAAGTAAATAACGACTGATAAGCTCATAGCGGCTGCGATAAAGACGATGTACCAAAAGGCATGTGGTAGACCATTTAATGGCAACCAGTTATTTTGAAAGTTCATCCCGTAAGCTGAGAAGACAACGGTTGGAATATCAAGTGCCATGGTCATGAGTGCCAAGGTTTTCATGATTGTATTCTGGTTGTTGTTGATGATTGAAGCAGTTGTTTCGGTCATGGCATTCAAGACATTTTCATAAATGCCAGCCATCTCAATCGCTTGTTGTGTTTCAATCAAAGTATCTTCAAGCAAATCTTCGTCTTCGATATATTTTTTCAAAGAGCTGGTACTACTCGAAAGTTTTTTAACGATACGTTCATTGAATTTCAATGAGGCTTTCAAGTAGACGATAGATTTTTCAAGCTCCATCATGTCGATGAGTTGTTCATTACGAGTTGCATTTTCCAATTCAGCTTCGATTCGGTCACTTTGACGGTCGATAGAACGAAGGGCTGTTAGGAATAGCTCAGCGTTGCGATAAAGTAATTGGAAGACGAAACGTGTCTTCATAAATGTGTAGAAGTTTTTAACGCGACGGTTGAAAAAGTTATCAAACAATGTCAACTCTTGTAAACACGTTGTGATAACGGCATTTTCCGTAACGATAATACCTAGCGGAATAGTCACATAGTAGCTTTTGTTATTACGTTCTTCGTAAGTTGGCACGTCCACGATAATCAATGTGTAATCATCTTCGACAGAGATACGAGATGTTTCTTCAAGGTCGAGCGGTGCACGAAGGTCAGTAATATCAATATTAAATTGCTCAGCTAGCTGGACTGATTCTTCCTGGGAGGGGTTGACCAAATTAATCCAAGCTCCTGGCTCGAATGTATTGATTTCTTTAAATTCTAACGCTGTTGATAGAAACATTTGTTCCATAAAAACAACCCCTCCTTTTTCGATGAGATACAAGAACTATAAAACTATGAATAGTTAGGTTCACCAGCGATAGTGCCGTATATAGTTCTTGTTCAATTTTTTTAGTAAGTAAAATGAAAGTTCGACAAAATTTTACATACTACTCTATTATACTACAATTAGCAGTTTTTGGGGACAGGGAAAAGTAGAAAAATTTGCTATAATAAAATAAGTAGAACTTTGTACATGTTAAGAAAGGAATAGAACTTAGTTTTTGGCAACTAGCAGCTAAGTTCGTGACATAAAAATGCAAGATAAATTAATTATTCGTGGGGCTCGAGCCCACAATTTGAAAAATGTCAATGTTGAAATTCCTCGGGATAAGTTGGTCGTTGTGACTGGTTTGTCTGGTTCAGGAAAATCAAGTTTGGCATTTGATACGATTTACGCAGAAGGGCAACGTCGCTATGTTGAAAGTTTGTCAGCTTATGCCCGCATGTTTCTTGGAAATATGGAAAAACCTGATGTGGATTCGATTGAGGGGCTTAGCCCAGCGATTTCCATTGACCAAAAAACAACTAGTAAAAACCCGCGCTCTACTGTAGGAACAACGACAGAAATCAATGATTATCTGCGCCTTTTGTACGCTCGTGTGGGGACGCCTTACTGTATTAATGGGCACGGTGCTATTACGGCATCATCTGTTGAACAGATTGTTGACCAAGTTTTGGAATTGCCAGAACGTACCCGTATGCAGATTTTGGCGCCTGTGGTTCGTCGTAAAAAAGGACAACACAAAACGATTTTTGACCGCATTCAAAAAGACGGTTATGTGCGTGTGCGCGTGGATGGTGAGATTTATGATATTTCAGAGGTGCCTGAGCTTTCTAAGAGCAAAATGCACAATATCGAAATCGTTGTTGACCGCTTGATTAATAAAGACGGCATTCGTTCACGTCTCTTTGATTCTGTGGAAGCTGCGCTTCGTCTGGCTGATGGTTATGTCATTATCGACACTATGGACGGCAATGAATTGCTTTTCTCAGAACACTATTCTTGTCCAGTCTGTGGCTTTACTGTTCCTGAATTAGAGCCACGTTTGTTTTCATTTAATGCGCCGTTTGGTTCATGTTCAACCTGTGATGGTTTAGGAAATAAACTGGAAGTTGACTTGGATTTGGTGATTCCTGACCGTAGTAAGACTCTTCGTGAAGGGGCGCTAGCACCATGGAATCCAATCTCATCAAACTATTATCCTGCTATGCTTGAGCAAGCTATGGAAGCTTTTGGTGTTGATATGGATACACCTTTTGAAGACTTGAGCGAAGAAGAGCAAAATCTTGTGCTTTACGGTTCAGGTGAGCGTGAATTCCACTTCCATTATGTCAATGATTTTGGTGGCGAACGCAACATTGACCTACCATTTGAAGGTGTTGTCAACAATATCAATCGTCGTTACCACGAGACAAACAGCGACTTCACTCGTAACGTCATGCGTGGTTACATGAATGAGTTGCCATGTCCGACATGTCACGGTTATCGTTTGAATAATCAAGCGCTTTGTGTGCGCGTGGGCGGTGAAAATGGCATGAACATTGGACAAGTTTCTGATTTGTCAGTGGCTGACCATTTGGAACTTCTAAATCACCTTGAACTCTCTGAAAATGAAAAAACAATTGCTACACCGATTGTCAAAGAAATCAAAGACCGCTTGACTTTCTTAAATAATGTCGGCTTGAATTATTTGACTTTATCACGTTCTGCGGGGACTTTGTCAGGTGGTGAAAGCCAACGTATTCGTTTAGCAACGCAAATTGGTTCAAATCTATCAGGTGTCCTTTATATTCTTGATGAACCGTCAATCGGACTTCACCAACGTGATAATGACCGTTTGATTGACAGTTTGAAGAAAATGCGTGATCTTGGTAATACCTTGATTGTTGTTGAACACGATGAAGACACCATGCGTCAAGCTGACTGGTTGATTGATGTTGGACCAGGTGCAGGTGAATTTGGTGGGCAAATCGTTGCCTCTGGAACACCAGAAGAAGTGGCTAAAAACAAAAAATCAATCACTGGACAATATTTGTCTGGTGCTAAAGAAATTCCAGTTCCGCTTGAACGTCGTAAAGGTAACGGACGTTTCCTACGAGTGCTTGGTGCTTGCGAAAATAACTTGCAAAATATCGACGTGACTTTCCCACTTGGTAAATTTATCGCAGTCACAGGTGTTTCAGGTTCTGGAAAATCAACCTTGGTCAACAGTATTTTGAAAAAAGCTGTCGCTCAAAAATTAAACCGAAATTCTGCCAAACCTGGTAAACACAAAGCACTTGAAGGTGTGGAAAACATCGAACGCTTGATTGACATTGACCAAAGCCCAATCGGTCGTACACCGCGTTCAAATCCTGCAACTTATACAGGTGTCTTTGATGATATTCGTGACCTTTTTGCTAAGACCAATGAAGCTAAAATTCGTGGTTACAAGAAAGGGCGCTTCTCATTTAATGTCAAAGGTGGACGTTGTGAGGCTTGTTCTGGTGATGGTATTATCAAGATTGAAATGCACTTCTTACCAGATGTTTACGTACCATGTGAAGTTTGCCACGGTACACGTTATAACAGTGAAACGCTTGAAGTTCATTACAAAGATAAAAATATCGCTGAAATCCTTGATATGACAGTCAACGATGCGGTTGAATTCTTTGCACCAATTCCTAAAATCGCACGCAAATTGCAAACTATCAAAGACGTTGGACTTGGTTATGTCACTCTTGGACAACCAGCCACAACCCTTTCTGGTGGTGAAGCACAGCGTATGAAATTGGCTAGTGAACTTCACAAACGTTCAACTGGTAAGAGCCTTTATATCCTTGATGAACCAACGACAGGTCTTCATACAGATGATATTGCTCGTCTGCTTAAAGTCCTTCAACGTTTCGTGGATGATGGTAATACCGTGCTTGTCATTGAACACAATCTTGATGTGATTAAGACAGCTGACTATATTATCGACCTTGGACCAGAAGGCGGTGTCGGTGGCGGACAAATCGTTGCCACAGGCACACCAGAAGAAGTCGCCAAAGTCAAAGAATCCTTCACAGGACAATATTTGAAAGATAAATTGAAGTAAAAAAGCCCAGGTAAGTTATCTTGCCTGGTTTTTGTGTTATAATGGAGCCAATTTATGGGGAACGGCGCAGTTTTGCTGCTGTTGAGATTTATTGGAGGATTTATGTCTTATTCAAAAGAAGTTAATAGGTATGTTTTTCCGTTGATTGCGACCAATATTGCACAGCTTTTGATTAATCAATTGTCACTGCATTTTGCGGTTAATGACTCAAGCGTGGCACTTTCTGGAATATCTGTGATTCAAAATTTCTTGTTTGCCTTTGGTGGGATTTTAGGCGCTTTTAGCTTATCCTTTAATATCAAAGGGGCGCAAGCTTTTGCGGAAAATGACAAGAAGCGTTTTAAAGATTTGTTTAAGTCCTCTTTCTTACTTGATGTGGTGATAGGTGCTAGTTTTTTAGTCATCTGTGTAGTTTTTGGAAAATCTTTTTTACGTTTATTTTATGGATTTTCAGGAGAATTGCTTGACTTATCAACACTTTATCTCGTTATTATGTCACCGTATATTCTTCTGACCTTGTTAACATTTTTGTTGACAAATGTTTTAAAAGTTGAAAAGAAAACCAAGCCAATTTTTTGGATTGGGCTTGTTAGCTCGCTGCTTGATGTGGTGATGAATTACTATCTGGTTCCAATTTTTGGAGTGAAGGGCGCAGCGATTTCTGCTATAACTTCTTTGTTTTTAGTGGTTTTGGCTTATTTTTATTTAGTTCATGATGTGATTTTTGAGGCTTTGAAATCTCAGTCAACTTGTAAAAAAGAGTTAATTCTTTTTGGGATTCCTTTAACCATTCAGGAAATTTTTGAGAGTGTTCTTTTTATCATGGCATTTGATGCTTTGATGGGAAGACAGGGGTTAGAAATTCTCTCTATCTATGCAGTGATTAGTCAGCTATTTTCAATAGTTCGTTTGCCTGCTTATATGTATGCTGGTGCGGTTTCTGTCTTTTTGCCACAGGCTAGTCAAAAGCATGGAAGTAAGTCATTTATGCGCGTGATTTATCGAAATAGTTATCTAATGAGTTTCGGATTTGCTGTGATAGTGACGCTTTGTGCTAATATCTTTGCTGAATTCTTATCAAGTCAAATCAATACAAATATCATTGCACTTACGGCATTTACTATGCTAGTCATGGCAGCCACACCACTTTACGAAAGTTCAAAAATGCTTTTACAAAGCAGCCATGCTGAAAAATGGGTGGTCAGTTTAACAGCTCTAGTTAATATCATGAGCATTGCTATTTTATTGGTGATTCAAGGGTTAGGTTTTCAAACTTACCAAACACTTTACTTTGTTTACGGCTTAAGTCTTGTCATTTTGAGTATTTTATTTATCAAAAAAGCAACTTCAATAACTTAAAAGAACCTGATGGTTCTTTTTTTGCGATAAAATTGGTTTACCAGTTAAATATTTTGTGAAAATACTTGAAAAATGCGATTATATCAAGGATTTTCTGGTATAATTATCTTAAAAATGTGAGAGGGAGAGGGACATGCTTGCAAGACTTAAAAGATTTGATGCAAAGTTAGATGAAAAAGGATTAGATGCGTTTTGGGTGACTGGTCAAAATAATGTTTATTATTTGACAGGATTTTGGGGAACATCAGCGACTGTTTTTATTTCAAAAACACGCCGTTTGTTTGTGACAGATGCTCGTTATACCTTGATTGCTAAGCAAACGGTTCAAGGATTTGATATCATCGAAAGTAGAGATGCTCTTTCTGAGATTGCTAAGGTGATTGCATCTGATAATTTGGATAAAATCGGTTTTGACAGCCAAGTATCTTTTGCTTATTATCAAATGCTGCAAGGTGTATTTGCAGGGTACGACTTGGCACCTATGACGAATTTCATGGAAGAATTGCGCATGATTAAAGATGCTTCTGAGATTGCAACAATTCGTAAGGCTTGCTCGATTTCCGACCGTGCTTTTACAGACATGCTTGATTTCATCAAACCAGGTCAGACAACAGAATTGCAAGTGGCTAATTTTCTTGATTTTCGTATGCGTGAATACGGTGCATCTGGGGTATCTTTTGAGACTATTGCAGCATCAGGTTACCGCTCTGCCATGCCTCACGGCGTAGCCAGTGAGAAAGTCATCCAATCTGGTGAAACCTTGACGCTTGATTTTGGATGTTATTACAATCACTACGTCAGCGATATGACGCGTACGATTCACATTGGTGATACGACTGATGAGGAGCGTGAGATTTATGATGTGGTTTTGCGTGCTAATCAAGCGGTTATTGATTCGGTTAAGGCTGGAATGACACGCCGTGATTACGATAAGTTGGCGCGTGATGTGATTGAAAAAGCTGGTTATGGTGAGAACTTCACGCACGGAATTGGTCATGGCATTGGGCTTGATATTCATGAAATTCCATTCTTTGGCAATTCAGATGAGTTGGTTGAAGTTGGCATGACTATTACGGATGAACCAGGAATTTACCTTGATAACAAATACGGTGTTCGTATTGAAGACGACCTTGTCGTCACTGAAAATGGTTGTGAAGTCTTAACCTTAGCACCCAAAGAATTGATTGTTTTGTAATAGTTTAGCGTTTAAAAAAGGAGGATAACAATGACTGATAGACTTTCTTGGGAAGATTATTTTATGGCAAATGCAGAGTTGATTTCAAAACGTTCAACTTGTGACCGTGCCTTTGTTGGCGCCGTTTTGGTCAAAGATAATCGTATCATTGCGACTGGTTACAATGGTGGCGTTTCTGAAACAGATAACTGTAGCGAAGCAGGACACAAAATGGAAGACGGGCATTGTATCCGCACTGTTCATGCTGAGATGAATGCACTCATACAGTGTGCTAAAGAAGGCATTTCAACCAAAGGAACAGAGATTTATGTGACACATTTTCCATGTATTAACTGCACGAAAGCTCTCCTTCAAGCAGGCATTAAGAAAATCACTTATAAAACAGCCTATCGCATGCATCCATTTGCGATTGAATTAATGGAACAAAAAGGTGTCGAATGCGTTCAACACGATGTCCCAGAAGTGAGACTTGGCATGGATGATTTTGATGACTAATAAAAAGAGCACTCAAAAGAAGTGCTCTTTTAGTCTTTTTAGTTCAATTTATCTTTTAGAATTTTTTCGTCAATTTCGGAAGCTGGCGTCCAACCTTTTTTTAACAAATCATTGATGTAAAAGTTGTTGTATAAAATAGCAAAAGCAATGTTTAAGCCAAGGCCGATGCCAGTATCAACATTAAGACTTAGTGAGAGCATTCCCCCTAAAATCATTGCTCCAAGCATAATGCCAAGCCATTTCCAATCTTTACGAAAAAGTGGCACAAAGCAATAAAAAAATAGCGTTGTCCAGCTGAAACCAACTTTAACTTCTTTAATCTCTCCCTCTGGACTCTCAAGTTTCACTTTCATATTCAGTAAATCTCCCTTTTTAATAAATTTCTAGAGTTTTATTGTATCAAAATTGGATTTTTTTAACAATGAAGTCTAAAATAGTAGGAGAGGGTTATTCTTTTGAAACCCAAAAAGATTTGAGCCATAGCGTATTTTATGGTAAAATGAAGTGATAAATAATTTATAAGAGGTAATGAATAAATGATTGAAGCAAGTAAGCTTAGAGCAGGTATGACTTTCGTAACATCTGATGGAAAACTCATCAAAGTTCTCGAAGCAAGCCACCACAAACCAGGTAAAGGTAACACAGTTATGCGTATGAAACTCCGTGACGTACGTTCTGGTTCAACTTTTGATACAACTTACCGTCCAGAAGAAAAATTCGAACAAGCTATCATCGAAACACGTGCTGCACAATACCTTTACAAAATGGATGACACAGCATACTTCATGGATACTGAAAGCTACGAACAATACGAAATCCCAGTTGCTAACGTAGAACAAGAATTGCTTTACATCCTTGAAAACTCAGAAGTTAAAATCCAATTCTACGGAACTGAAGTTATCGGTGTTACTGTTCCAACAACAGTTGAATTGACAGTTACTGACACTCAACCATCAATCAAAGGTGCTACAGTTACTGGTTCTGGTAAACCTGCAACTCTTGAAACAGGTCTTGTTGTTAACGTACCAGACTTCATCGAAATCGGTCAAAAATTGGTAATCAATACGCAAGAAGGTACTTACGTATCACGTGCCTAAGCTTGCCATTAGAGCGGGTAGAGAGAGCACCGCTCTCTTTACTTTTAATCCTTAAAATTAATTAGAAAGGAAATGCTTATGACAACTGAAAATATCGGTGATATTGTTATTTCACCACGAGTACTAGAAGTTATCACAGGTATCGCTGCAGCGAAAGTCGATGGCGTTCATTCACTTCGTAACAAAGCCATGGCAGACAGCTTCAGCAAAACAGTTTTAGGTAAAGGTGTATATCTTCACACTGAAGAAGACGGAACAGTTAACGCTGATATCTATGTTTATCTTCAATACGGTGTCAACGTTCCTGCTGTTTCAATCGCAATTCAACAAGCTGTTAAAACTGCGGTTTACGATATGGCAGAAGTGACTATTTCATCTGTAAATATCCACGTTGAAGGAATCGTTCCTGAGAAAACACCAAAACCTGATTTGAAAGCATTGTTTGACGAGGATTTCTTGGATGACTAATAATTTTACAAATTCAAGACGTGACCTCCGTGAGCGTGCCTTCCAAGCGCTCTTTAGCCTAGAATTTGGTGGAGAATATTTAGCGGCTGCTGAATTTGCATATACTTACGATAAGACAATCGAAGAAGATGAAGATGTTCAAGTTCCAGTCTTTCTTCTTAATCTTGTTAAGGGTGTTTGCGACATGCAAGCAGAGCTTGACCAACAAATTGAAGCTCACTTAAAAGCAGGCTGGTCACTAGAACGTTTAACGTTGACTGATAAAGCTTTACTTCGTTTAGGTCTTTACGAAGTAAAATATTTCGAAGAAACACCAGGTCGTGTTGCGGTCAATGAAATCATTGAAATCGCTAAGAAATATTCAGACGAAACATCAGCAAAATTCGTCAATGGTTTATTGAGTCAGTTTGTTACTGAATAATAAAAAAGAGATGTTATACACATCTCTTTTTTGTTGTGTGGATAAGTAAAAAGTGTAATATAAAAGAACAGGCTTAGCCTGTTCTTTTTAAATGCTTCCCCCAGGAATCAATGAGATAGGTAAAATGTAGTCTTTGTTTGTCTTTTCACCTTTGATGCGTTTTAGGAGAATATCGACAAGTAGACTTGCGATTTCATCGATTGGTTGACGGATAGTAGTCAACTGTGGGAAGTAACTTTCAATGAATGATGTGCCATCATAACCAATGATTTTTAAATCATCAGGGATGTTCATATCTAGCTGTTTAGCGATTTTCATTGTCAAAATGGCTGTCAAATCATCTGAAACAAATATCCCGTCTGGACGATTGCTTGCGATGATTGATTTGATTTCCATTTCCCGTCGAATTGTGGATAAGTTGTTAGGAACTTTAAAGACTTCTCCGTGAGGAATTTGGAATGAAAATCCAAGTGCACGTAATTCGGTTGGTGAGTCAGTATTATCGTGCCCTGTAATCATGATGATGTTTTCGCAACCATTTTTTTGAAGCGTGCGAGCAGCCAGTTTTCCACCTTCAAAGTTATCTGAAGCAACGATAGGGACGTTTGGAGCTAGGTTCCTATCGAAAGCAATAATTGGTGCACTGACGCGCTCGTAATCATCGATGCCAAGGTTGTGACTAGATGAAATGATGCCGTCAACTTGGTTAGCTTCAAGCATTTCAATGTATTCACGTTCTTTGGCTGGGTCATTTTCGCTGTTGCAGATAATCGTTTTATAACCATGTTTGAATAACTCGATTTCAAGATATTCAATTAACTCAGAATAAAAGATATTGCTAATATTAGGGAAGATTAAGCCGATAAGTTGGGCTGATTTTCCTTGGAGTCCACGGGCGAGGTTGTTTGGTTTATATCCCAAAGTTCTCATGGCCTCTTGGACTTTTTGTTTTGTCTTCTCTGACAAATAACCTTTGTTGTTGATAACGCGTGAAACGGTTGTTGGGCTTACCCCAGCAAGTTCAGCAACGTCAGTTAGTTTTGCTACCATATTAGTATTTCAAATCAAAGTATGTACCAGTGACGTCTCCAGATTTAAGTGTAATTCCATTTTGACCAGCTTCTGGGAAGATACGGCTAGTAAATACTTTTTCTCCTTTATTGATAAAGATTTCAATGATCGAATTATCTACAAAAATATTGGCTGTTGTTTCTTTCGTATCGATTGTACATTCACGAGTAGTACCAAATTTTGTAGCGTATTGAACACCGGCTTTACTGCGGTCAAGGATAATTTTACCGTCTTTAGTATCTACAGTCAAGTTGAGTCCATTTCCTTTGTCATCAGCAAAAAGCAGAAGTTCTGATTTTTGATTTGCAGGGAATGTTAACTCTAACTCATAAGTATTGTTTGTTTGTGCTTTGTCAGCGAATGTTTCAGAAGAATCACGAAGAGAAGTGATTGCTTCAACTGGGTATTGATAAAGTTTACCATCTTTAATAGAAAGTTCTTTAACAAGACTAAGAGCACCTTGGTAATCGTATTGGTCAGTTGGATAGTCGATGTCAGGAAGTCCAATCCAGCTAACAGCAAGCGCACGTCCGTCCGGAGCGTTGAATGCTTGAGTCGCATAGGCTTCAAAACCGTAATCAAGATTTTGAATGTCAGAAGCTCCGACTAGTTTTGCGTTTTCTGTGTCAAACGATTGACATACTTTGTAGGTATTTGGGTAAATGTTGCGATAATCCAGTTCAGCTTTATCAAGTCCTTGTGGGCAGTAGATAAGAACAGGTTTATCATCAACAAAAACAAGGTTTGGACATTCAATCATGTACTCTGAACCACTGTTATCAAAGTCAAGATTTCCAACTTCTTCCCAATTTTCGACGTTGTTGTCAACAGCTTTGTAAAGTTTCACAAAGCCTGATTCGTCAAGGTTTTGAGCGCCTACGATTGCGTAGAATTGACCTTTATAATTGAAGATTTGTGGGTCACGGAAGTGTTCTGTGACGTCTTTTGGTTGGTGGATAAGAACGTTCTCAATCTTAGTAATATTGCGGTCTTTGTCCATCCATGCGCCAATTTGAAGCGGGTCACGTACCCAATTTTCATCGCGGACATTTCCTGTATAGAATAGGAAGAGTTTGCCGTCGATTTCGTAGGCTGAACCAGAGTAAGCACCGTGGCTATCGTTTTTAGTATCTGGACGAAGTTCTACGTTTGTTTCATGGAAGTGAACTAAGTCTTCAGATTCAGTGTGAACCCATTGTTTAAGCCCATGAGCAGCAGCAAATGGCCAGTTTTGGTAGAACAATGTGTATTTTCCATTAAAGAATGAAAAGCCGTTAGGGTCATTTAAAAGCCCTGATTTTGGTTCGATGTGGTAACTAACATGCCAAGGAGATTTTTTGACATTGTTGTTAATTTTTGCCAATTCTTCGGTGCTCCAATCCTCATAAGGACGGTAACGCACTTCTTTTGGTAAATCCATATTTTTTCTCCTTTGTAAATACTATCTATAGTAATATAGTAAACGTTTTCGCCCTAAAAATCAATTATTTTCGCCCAAAAATAAAAAAATATGATAAACGCTTGACATAAAACGTTTTTATGATAAAATGTAAATGTAGTTAAGTGAAACGCTTACAAAAATAGTTCACAAATTTTTTTATAAAGGAGTTACTGTAATGGATTATGGTAAGGTAGCATCTGACGTCGTTAAGGCAGTCGGAAAAGACAATCTTGTTGCAGCTGCACACTGTGCGACACGTCTTCGTCTCGTACTTAAGGATGATACAAAAGTTGACCAAGCAGCTTTGGATAACAATCCAGATGTAAAAGGTACTTTTAAAATTGATGGTCAATATCAAGTAATCATCGGTGCAGGTGATGTTAACTTTGTTTATGATGAATTAATCAAAGAAACTGGACTTTCAGAAGTTTCTACTGATGACTTGAAACAAATTGCAAGTAGTGGTAAAAAATTCAACCCAATCATGGCGTTGATTAAATTGCTATCAGATATCTTCGTACCAATTATTCCTGCGCTTGTTGCAGGTGGTCTTTTGATGGCATTACGTAACTTCTTGACAGCTGAAGGATTATTCGGTCCTAAATCAATTGAAGAAATGTACCCAGCTATTGATGGTATTTCTGCAATGATTCAATTGATGTCAGCTGCGCCATTCATGTTCTTGCCAATTTTAGTAGGTATCTCAGCTGCTAAACGTTTCGGCGCTAACCAATTCTTGGGTGCTGCTATTGGTATGATCATGACAACACCAGATCTTGGTGGTGCTTCTGAATTCTGGAATATCTTTGGTTACCATGTTGCGCAAACAAACTACGCTTACCAAGTTATCCCAGTATTGGCTGCTGTTTGGTTGCTATCTGTATTGGAAAAATTCTTCCACAAAAAACTTCCATCATCAGTTGACTTTACATTCACACCATTGTTGTCAGTAATGATTACAGGATTCTTGACATTTACAGTCATTGGTCCAGTAATGATGGTCGTTTCTAACGCTATTACAGATATTATTGTTTGGTTGTATAACACAACAGGCTTTATCGGAATGGGTATCTTTGGTGGTACTTATTCACTAATCGTTATGACTGGTCTTCACCAATCATTCCCAGCTATTGAAACACAATTGTTGTCAGCATGGACAAAAGGTGTTGGTTATGGTGACTTCATCTTCGTAGTTGCTTCAATGGCTAACGTTGCACAAGGTGCAGCAACATTTGCAATCTGGTTCTTGACTAAAAACTCTAAAACTAAGAGTCTTACATCTTCAGCAGGTGTATCAGCACTTCTTGGTATTACAGAACCAGCTTTGTTCGGTGTTAACTTGAAATACCGTTTCCCATTCTTCTGTGCTTTGATTGGTTCAGGAGTTGCAGCAGCAGTTGCAGGTTTGGTTAAAGTAGTTGCTGTTTCACTTGGTTCAGCAGGTTTCCTTGGATTCCTTTCAATCAACGCTTCTTCAATCCCATTCTACGTTGTATGTGAATTAATCAGCTTCGCTGTTGCATTTGCACTTACATACTTCTACGGAAAAACAAAAGCAGCAGGTGTCTTTGCGGCTGAAGCAGCAGATGCTGCTAAAGCTCAAGTCGAATCAGACGAACACGCTGTTAAAGATGGCAAAGAAGTTGCTAAAGAAGTATCAGCTCTTTCACAAGCAGGTGTTTCTGAAGAAACAGTTATTAGCCCACTTGCTGGTCAAGTTGTAGAACTTTCATCAGTAAATGACCCAGTCTTCTCATCAGGAGCTATGGGTAAAGGTATCGCTGTAAAGCCTGAAGGTAACACAGTTTACTCACCAGTTGATGGTACTGTTCAACTTGCATTTGAAACTGGTCATGCTTATGGTTTGAAATCTGACAACGGTGCAGAAATCCTTATCCACATCGGTATCGATACTGTATCAATGGCAGGTAAAGGTTTCGAACAAAAAGTTGCTGCTAACCAAAAAGTTAAAAAAGGTGATGTTCTTGGGACATTTGATAGCTCAGCTATCGCACAAGCAGGTCTTGATGATACAACAATGATTATTGTTACAAATACTGCAAATTACTCTGAAGTGACTCCAGTTGCTCAAGGAAAAGTTTCTGAAGGTGCTGCGTTACTTGAACTTAAATAAGTGTATATGTATATTTTGAGAGGTGTTTTGGCACCTCTTTTTAAATGGAGTTGAAACCTTGGAAATAAAGCAATCTAAGCGTTTTTATGCTTGATATATCTTTTGAAATTTTGTATAATATTGTGTATAAAATAGCATTTAAAAGGGAGATAACATGACTAAATTATACGGTAGTGTCGAAGCAGGTGGAACAAAATTTGTTTGTGCTGTTGGTGACGAAAATTTCCAAGTTGTTGAAAAGGTTCAATTTCCAACAACAACACCTTACGAAACAATTGATAAAACAGTAGCTTTCTTCAAACGTTTTGAAGAAGATTTGGCTGGTATTGCCATTGGTTCTTTTGGTCCAATTGATATCGACCAAAATTCAGAAACTTATGGTTATATCACATCAACTCCAAAACCACATTGGGCTAATGTTGATTTGGTTGGCTTGATTTCAAAACACTTCAAAGTCCCATTCTATTTCACAACTGACGTTAACAGCTCAGCTTACGGTGAAACAATTGTCCGTAAAGGTGTTAAGAGCCTTGTTTACTACACAATCGGTACTGGTATCGGTGCTGGCGCTATTCAAAATGGTCAATTCATCGGCGGTCTTGGTCACACAGAAGCAGGTCACGTTTATGTTGCTCCACATCCACATGATGTTGCTAATAACTTTAGCGGCGTTTGCCCATTCCACAAAGGATGTCTTGAAGGTATGGCAGCTGGTCCATCACTTGAAGCACGTACAGGTATTCGTGGTGAATTGATTGAACTTAACTCAGACGTGTGGGATGTTCAAGCTTACTACATCGCTCAAGCAGCTATCCAAGCAACACTTCTTTACCGTCCAGAAGTCATCGTATTTGGTGGTGGTGTTATGGCACAAGAACACATGCTAAAACGTGTTCGCGATAAATTTAAAGCTTTGTTAAATGATTATGTACCAGTTCCAGATGTTACTGAATATATCGTAACACCAGGAGTTGCTGAAAATGGTTCTGCAACACTTGGAAACTTTGCCTTAGCTAAGAAAGTTTCAGAACGTTAATTTATTTTGATTAACAAGATGTAAGTGAGATTGAGGAAAAGTCCTGCAGGGCTGCTCTTCAATCTTTTTTTACACTGATAATTCCCGTGAAATACAGTGCTTTCTTGTTGTTAAGGTGAAAAAAGAGTATAATCGAAACAGGTGAACGCTCAGAAAATACTTAGAATGTTATTAATAAATACTAAAAAATCATACCGTTTTATCTAGTTTATGGCTTAGTAGTCATGATAGCGTATTCTTGTATAGGAGCGCTTTTTATGATAAAATGTGATGATAAGTTTATCGAAAGGAATTGGGATGGCAAATATTCTACGAACTGTTATCGAAAACGATAAAGGCGAACTAAGAAAATTAGAAAAAATTGCAAAGAAAGTTGAGTCATACGCTGATGCGATGGCTGCTTTGTCTGATGAAGAATTAAAAGCAAAAACACCAGAATTCAAACAACGTTATCAAAATGGTGAAACGCTAGATCAGTTATTGCCAGAAGCTTTTGCGGTTGTTCGTGAAGCTGCAAAACGCGTTCTTGGGCTTTATCCATACCGTGTTCAAATCATGGGTGGTATTGTTATGCACAATGGTGACGTGCCAGAAATGCGTACTGGTGAAGGTAAAACATTGACAGCGACTATGCCAGTTTACCTTAACGCACTTGCAGGTGAAGGTGTTCACGTTATCACTGTTAATGAATACCTTGCAACACGTGACGCGACTGAAATGGGTGAAGTTTATAGCTGGTTAGGTCTTTCAGTAGGTATCAACCTTTCTGCTAAATCACCATACGAAAAACGTGAAGCTTATAACTGTGATATCACTTATTCAACAAACTCAGAAATCGGTTTTGACTACCTTCGTGATAACATGGTTGTTCGCCAAGAAGATATGGTTCAACGTCCATTGAACTTTGCCTTGGTCGATGAAGTTGACTCTGTCTTGATTGATGAAGCAAGAACACCTTTGATCGTCTCTGGTCAAGTTACTTCAGAAACAAGTCAACTTTACATTCGTGCAGATAAATTCGTTAAAACACTTGAAAGTGTTGATTATGTCATTGATGTACCAACAAAAACAATCGGTCTAACTGATAGTGGTATCGATAAAGCTGAAGAATATTTCCACTTGGAAAATCTTTATGATTTGGAAAATGTTGCCTTAACACACTATATCGATAACGCTCTTCGTGCTAACTACATTATGATTTTGGATATTGATTATGTGGTTAGTGAAAATGGTGAAATCTTGATTGTTGACCAATTTACTGGTCGTACAATGGAAGGTCGTCGTTTCTCTGATGGTTTGCACCAGGCTATCGAAGCTAAAGAAGGTGTACGTATCCAAGAAGAATCTAAGACAAGTGCATCAATTACTTACCAAAACATGTTCCGCATGTACAAAAAATTGGCAGGTATGACTGGTACGGCCAAAACTGAAGAAGAGGAATTCCGCGAAGTTTACAATATGCGCATCATTCCGATTCCAACTAACAAACCTGTAGCACGTATTGACCATCCAGATTTGTTGTACCCAACACTTGCTTCTAAATTTAGAGCAGTTGTTGAAGATGTTAAACGTCGTCATGCTAAAGGTCAACCAGTTTTGGTTGGTACTGTTGCCGTTGAAACATCAGATCTTATTTCTAAGAAATTGGTTGAAGCTGGTATTCCGCATGAAGTTTTGAATGCGAAAAACCACTTTAAAGAAGCGCAAATTATCATGAACGCTGGTCAACGTGGTGCTGTTACAATCGCAACTAACATGGCTGGTCGTGGTACAGATATCAAACTTGGTGAAGGTGTACGTGAACTTGGTGGACTTTGTGTCATCGGTACAGAACGTCACGAAAGCCGTCGTATTGATAATCAGCTTCGTGGTCGTGCTGGTCGTCAAGGTGACCCAGGTGAATCACAATTTTATCTTTCACTTGAAGATGATTTGATGCGTCGTTTTGGTTCAGATCGTATCAAAGCATTCCTTGATCGCATGAATCTTGATGAAGAAGAAGCAGTCATCAAATCTAAAATGTTGACACGTCAAGTAGAATCAGCTCAAAAACGCGTTGAAGGTAACAACTACGATACTCGTAAACAAGTCCTTCAATATGATGATGTTATGCGTGAACAACGCGAAATCATCTATGCTGAACGTCATGATGTTATCACTGCAGACCGTGATTTGGCTCCTGAAATCAAAGCAATGATTAAACGTACGATTAATCGTGCTGTTGATGCCCACAGCCGCGCAGACCGCGAAGAAGGTATCAAAGCTATCTTGAACTTTGCTAAATCAAACTTGGTTGCTGAAGATTCTATCAAACTATCTGACCTTGAAGGATTAGACTTCGAAGAAATCAAAGAAGATCTTTACAATCGTGCATTGAAAGTTTACGATGCTCAAATCGCTAAGCTTCAAAATGAAGATGCTGTTAAAGAATTCCAAAAAGTATTGATTTTGATGGTTGTGGATAACAAGTGGACAGATCACATTGATGCTCTTGATCAACTACGTCAATCAGTTGGCTTGCGTGGTTATGCACAAAATAACCCAGTTGTTGAATACCAATCAGAAGGTTTCCGTATGTTCCAAGCTATGATTGGTGCGATTGAATTTGATGTGACTCGTACAATGATGAAAGCACAAATTCACCAACAAGAACGCGAACGTACTACTGAACGTGCTACGACAATGGCTGAAAAGAATATCGCTGCTCAAGATGTACAAGTACAATCTGACATTGATTATTCTAACGTTAAACGTAATGACTTGTGCCCTTGTGGATCTGGTAAAAAATTCAAAAATTGCCACGGTCGCAGACATTTTTAAAAAACCAACAGAAAATTCTGACAATTTATTGAAAAAGCTCTTGAAAATGGTATAATAGATGAAATCTTAACTAATTCAGGAGAGGAAATATATGTCATTTACAGCAACAAGTAAGAAGATTAATTTCGATGCTCTCAAAGAGGAATCAAAATTAACTGGTGATGTTTTAGCTAAAAAAGAGGCACGTGATCGCGAATTAGAAGCTATCATTAAGGGTGAAGACAACCGAGTCCTTTTAGTCATTGGTCCTTGTTCATCTGATAATGAAGATGCTGTGTTAGAGTACGCTCATCGTCTAGCAAAACTTCAAGAAGAAGTTAAAGATCGTGTCTTTATGGTAATGCGTGTCTATACAGCAAAACCTCGTACGAATGGTGATGGTTATAAAGGTTTGGTGCACCAACCAAATACATCTGAGGCACCAAGCTTGATTAACGGTATCAAGGCTGTTCGTCACCTTCACTATCGTGTGATTTCAGAGACTGGTTTGACAACGGCTGATGAGATGCTTTATCCAGAGAACTTACCTTTGGTAGATGATTTGGTATCTTACATCGCTGTCGGTGCGCGTTCAGTTGAGGACCAACAGCACCGCTTTGTTGCTTCAGGTATCAGTGTTCCAACTGGTATGAAAAATCCTACATCTGGAAACCTGAATGTCATGTTTAACGGTATTTATGCCGCACAAAATAAACAATCATTCTTGTTTAATGGTGAAGAAGTAAAAACATCTGGTAACCCATTGGCACACGTTATTTTGCGTGGTGCGCTTAATGAATATGGGAAAAATATTCCAAATTATTATTATGATAATGTTATTGATACGATCGATCAGTACGAAAAAATGGGTCTTGAAAATCCATTCATCGTTATCGATACGAACCATGATAATTCAGGAAAACAATATTTAGAGCAAGTACGTATTGTCCGCCAAACATTGATTAACCGTGATTGGAATGAAAAAATTAACAAATACGTTCGTGGCTTTATGATTGAATCTTACTTAGAAGATGGTCGTCAAGATAAACCTGAGGTATTTGGTAAATCAATCACAGACCCATGTCTTGGTTGGGATAATACTGAGAAACTTGTACACGAAATCTACGAAACTCTAGGTAAATAATTATGGGAATACATCAAAAAAGTGCAAGAATCGATATTGCACAAGTTAAAGAACTTTCAAAATTAGAAGGTGATTTTCTTGCTAAGAAAAAAGCACGTGATGTTGAATTAGCAAAAATCATCAAGGGTGAGGATGACCGTATTCTTTTGGTTATCGGTCCTTGCTCATCTGATAATGAAGATGCTGTGTTAGAGTACGCTCATCGTCTAGCAAAACTTCAAGAAGAAGTAAAAGACAAGATTTTTATCGTGATGCGTGTCTATACAGCAAAACCTCGTACAAATGGTGATGGGTATAAAGGATTGATGCATCAGCCAGACACATCAAAATTGCCTGACTTGATTAATGGTATCGCTGCTGTTCGTCATTTGCATTACCGTGTCATTACAGAGACTGGCTTGACGACAGCAGATGAGATGCTTTATCCTGATAATCTGCCATTGGTAGATGATTTGGTATCATATCATGCGGTTGGTGCTCGTTCTGTAGAAGACCAAGAACATCGTTTTGTTGCTTCAGGAATTGATGCGCCAGCAGGTATGAAAAATCCAACATCTGGTAATTTAAACGTTATGTTTAATGGTATCTACGCCGCACAAAATAAACAAAACTTTATTTACCGTAGTGCAGAGGTTGAAACAGATGGTAATCCATTGGCACATGCCATTCTTCGTGGTTCAAATAATGAACACGGTGAAAATGTGCCAAATTACTATTATGATGACTTGTTGAAAGCAATTGACCGTTACGAAGAAATGGGACTTAAAAATCCATTCATCGTTGTGGATACAAATCATGACAATTCTGGTAAAAAATATCTTGAACAAATCCGTATTGTACGTCAAACATTGATTAATCGCGACTGGAGTGATAAAATTAACAAGTATGTACGTGGATTCATGATTGAATCTTACTTGGAAGATGGTCGCCAAGATACACCAGAGGTATTTGGAAAATCGATCACAGACCCATGTCTAGGATGGGATAAAACTGAAAAATTGATTCGTGAAATCCATGCAACCTTAAGTCATGATTCTTATGAAGAATTGCTATTCTAATAATTGAATAACATATGGGGCTGGGGAATTTTCTCAGCTCCTTAGTTTTGGAAATCGTTAAGAGTTAAGCTAATAAGGATTTTGAATTGGTTTAAATCATTTTTCACAAAGGAGACGTATGATTATTGGTCATGGCATTGATTTGCAGGAAATAGATGCAATCAAGCGAGCTTATGAAAAAAATGAAAGATTTGCTAGGCGGATTTTGACTGACAAAGAATTTCAGATTTTTTCAGCATTTAAAGCTGAGAAGCGTCAGATGGAATTTTTAGCAGGCCGCTGGGCAGCAAAAGAAGCATTTTCAAAAGCACTGGGTACTGGTATTGGTGCAGTTGGTTTTAAGGATATTGAGATTCTCAGTAACGATCTTGGGGCGCCAGTGATTACCAAGTCACCTTTTGAGGGAAATTGCTTTGTGTCGCTTTCTCACACTGGTAACCTTGTACAAGCAAGTGTTATTTTAGAGAAATAATTGTTTGTTGAATGTTTGAAAAATGAAAAGTTGGATGAGTCGATAAATTTTTACTAGCTTTGGAGGAGAAAAAATGATTTCAAGTTTACACCGACCAACAAGAGCCTTAATTGATTTGGGGGCTATTTGTCAAAATATTGAGGCGGTTAAGGCTAATATTCCAGAAGGGAAAAAAGCTTTTGCAGTTGTAAAGGCTAATGCTTACGGACATGGTGCCAAAAAAGTCGCACAAGCTGTGCATCACTTGGTGGATGGTTTCTGTGTTTCTAACGTTGATGAAGCTCTTGAACTTCGTGAAGCAGGCATTGAAGAAACTATCTTGATTTTAGGTGTTATTATGCCTAATGAAGTTGCTTTGGCGCGTGATTATGATATCACGCTTACAGTTGCCAGCCAAGAATGGCTTGATTTGGCGATTGAGCAAGATATTAGTCTTAAAGGTGTTAAGGTTCACTTGAAAGTTGACTCTGGTATGGGACGTATCGGTGTGCGTAGTCTTGACGAAGCTGAAAACTTGATTGCTAATTTGAAAAAAGCTGGCGCAAGTGTCGAAGGAATCTTCACTCACTTTGCGACTGCTGATGAAGCTGATGATACTAAATTTAATGAACAACTTGAATTCTTCACAAATATTGTTAACAATTTGAGTGATAAACCAGCACTTGTTCATGCTAGTAACTCAGCAACAAGTATTTGGCACAGTGAAACTATTTTTAACATTGTTCGTCTTGGTATTGTCATGTATGGCTTGAATCCAAGTGGAACTGATATTGAGCTTCCTTATCCGATTAAACCAGCTCTTAGCTTGGAATCATCACTTGTTCACGTGAAGACAATTCCAGCTGGCGCAACGGTTGGTTACGGTGCTACTTACACAGCTCAAAAAGAAGAATACATTGCGACAGTGCCAATTGGTTACGCCGATGGTTGGACACGTGATTTGCAAGGCTTCTCAGTTCTTGTGAATGGTCAATTTTGTGAAATCGTTGGGCGCGTGTCAATGGACCAAATTACGATTCGCTTGCCTGAAAAATTCCCAATCGGTACAAAAGTAACTTTGATTGGTCAAGAAGGTGACAAAGTCATTTCAGCGACTGATTTGGCTAAAAAACGTGGCACAATCAATTATGAAGTTCTATGTCTATTGAGTGACCGAATTCCACGTTTCTATTCAAAATAAAAGATAAAAAGCAGATTCTATAATCGTTGTGAGAAGTCTTACAGCGATTTAGAATCTATTTTTGTTATAATAATAGAAAAGTGAGGTTTTATGAATTTACAATCATCAATTGTGGAATTAAAAGGAATAGGACCGAAGTCAGCAGAGAAGTTTCATAAGCTAGATATTTATACAATTGAAGATTTGCTGCTTTACTATCCTTTTCGATATGAAGATTTTAAGAGTAAAAGTGTTTTAGATTTAGTTGATGGTGAAAAGGCTGTTATCACTGGTACAGTCGTCACACCAGCTAATGTACAATATTATGGTTATAAGCGTAATCGTCTGTCCTTTAAAATTCGACAAGGCGAGGCTGTTATTGCGGTATCATTTTTCAATCAACCTTATCTTTCTGACAAGATAGACCTTGGCAGTGATGTGGCGATTTTTGGAAAATGGGATGCCCTAAAATCTGCAGTGACAGGAATGAAGATTTTAGCGCAGGTGGAAGATGATATGCAGCCTGTTTACCGAGTGGCGCAAGGCATCTCACAGACGGCGCTGGTAAAAGCTATTAAGTCAGCTTTTGAAATTGGTGCTCAAAACTGGTTGCCTGAGAATTTACCGCAGGTGCTTTTGGAGAAATACCGTTTGCTGAGTCGAGCGAAAGCAACAGCTGCCATGCATTTTCCAAAAGATTTAGCTGAATACAAGCAAGCTCTTCGACGAATCAAGTTTGAAGAACTCTTTTATTTCCAAATGAATTTGCAAGCTTTAAAGGCTGATAACAAATCTGAAGCAAATGGTCTTGCGATTGCTTTTGACGAGAAGAAAGTGGCTGAAAAGATTGCAGCTCTGCCATTTGCTCTAACGGGTGGTCAGAAACGAAGTCTAAGTGACATTTTGTCTGATATGCGCTCTGGCGGGCACATGAATCGTCTTTTACAAGGGGATGTTGGTTCGGGTAAAACTGTTGTTGCTAGTCTTGCCATGTATGCTGCGTATACGGCTGGTTTTCAGTCTGCTTTGATGGTGCCAACAGAAATTCTAGCAGAGCAGCATTTTGAGAGTCTGACGCAGCTCTTTCCTGATTTATCCATTGCCATTTTGACATCGGGAATGAAAGCGGCGGCTAAAAAGGCAGCTCTTACGGCGATTGCTGACGGTTCTGTGGACATGATTGTAGGAACGCATGCGCTTATTCAAGATGCGGTGAGCTACCATCGTCTCGGACTTGTCATTACGGATGAGCAGCATCGCTTTGGAGTTAATCAGCGCCGTATTTTCCGTGAAAAAGGGGAAAATCCTGATGTGCTCATGATGACTGCGACACCTATCCCTCGTACGCTTGCCATTACTGCCTTTGGTGAGATGGATGTTTCAATTATTGACGAATTGCCAGCAGGTCGAAAACCAATTATTACACGTTGGGTGAAGCATGAGCAATTGGAGGTTGTACTTGATTGGGTGAAAAAAGAGCTTCAAAAAGGTGCTCAGGCTTATGTGATTTCACCCTTGATTGAAGAATCAGAATCGCTTGACTTGAAAAATGCTATCGCTTTGCATGAAGAACTTTCTGCTTATTTTGATGGAACAGCAGAAGTTGCTTTAATGCATGGTCGCATGAAAAATGACGAAAAAGAAGCCATTATGCAAGATTTCAAGGCGCAAAAAAGTCAGGTTCTGGTATCAACGACAGTTATTGAAGTTGGTGTCAATGTGCCAAATGCAACTATCATGATTATCATGGATGCTGATCGTTTTGGGCTTAGTCAGCTACATCAGCTGCGCGGGCGTGTCGGACGTGGGCAAAAACAATCGTATGCTATTTTAGTCGCAAATCCTAAAACTCAGACAGGTAAGGAACGCATGAAAATCATGACAGAAACCACAGATGGTTTTGTCTTGGCAGAAGCTGACCTTAAAATGCGTGGTTCAGGTGAAATCTTCGGAACACGCCAATCAGGAATTCCAGAATTCCAAGTGGCTGATATCGTTGAAGATTATAATATTCTTGAAGAGGCAAGGCGTGTTGCAAGTCAGATTGTTTCAGAAAAAGATTGGAAAAGTAATCCACAGTGGCAAGTCATTAGCCAAAATCTCAAAGAAAAAGGAAATTTCGATTAAGGTTATTGAAAGTTTTTTGCAAGGAAAGCTTAAGCTTTCCTTTTTATAATGACTTTACTAAATAAATGAGAGGTAAAGCTTATGACAGTTAAAGTAACCTACAAGAAGTATTTTGCCAAAACAATCCACGTGAAACCAGCTTACGGTAAGTAAGCTAGAAGGAGTACTCTTTTTTGATATTTCGCTATGGCAGTAGAATTACCCGCAATAAGAGACGTAAGACCATGGAAAGAATTTAACTCAGCCTGATATGGCTGAGTTTTTTTGTCTGAAAAGCATAGAAAAAGTCTATTTTTGTTAAAAATCACGCAAAAAAATAAAAAAATATCGTTTTTCGATAAAAAAGTGTTGCAAAACGAAAAACTTGTGGTATACTAAAAATATCGAAAAACGATAAAAGATTTTCGAAAAAGAATAATTTTATATTGCAAAACGGATTATCATTGAGCTCGAAATATCCAGTATGACACAAGCTATAAGGAGATTTATCATGAACACAAAAACTATCGAAACTGCTGTAAAAACTGTTGCTAAAGTTGCTATTAACGTCACAAATGTTGTTTTAGTATTAACAATTCTTGCTGACTTGATTTCGCATATCTATGGTTACGATACTGTAAATGTAGGTCATTACGGTGCGATTGAGTGGGCGATTGGCAAAGATACAAATACTTGGTTAGTCACAGCTTTGACAATTTTGACAAATTCGGCGATGATTTACGGTCTAACAAAACTAAAACACTTTATCGCAAACTTTACAGTAAAAGATATTTTAGCTGATAAAACATACCTTTTCTTGAAACAAGCTAGCATTTTTACATTTGTTGTCTCATTTCTTCAAAATACTTTATCAACATCAATGCATCAAGCTCATATTATTGTTGACTTTTCAATTTGCGGTTACTTTGTCCTTGCTTTTCTACTTGTTAAATACCTACGCTCACGTCACATGGCTTAGCCCTAAAATCATTATCATCTTACCAATTATCAATTAAAAACCAGAGGAGAAAAATGATGAAAAACGAAAAAATTGAAAGTACTGTAAAGACAATCGCCAGCATTGCTATTAATATTACTGTTGTTTGCCTTATTTTAATCACTTTAGCTGATTTTGCTTCACATTTTTATGGTTATGATACTATGTCTGTTGGTCAATATGGAATGCTTGAATGGGCTATTAGTAAAACTGAACACACATGGGCAATTACCATTTTTAATTTTCTTATTAATGTTTCTATTATCTATGGACTTAGAAAATTGAAAGATTTTATCTCTCAATTAGCGATTGCTGATGCCTTATCAGATAGAACTTATCATTTTTTGAAAAAAGCAACTCTTTACACATTTGCTGTATCAGTTTTCCAAAACATCTTGACAAATGCAAGTAATACAAGTAATATGACAATTGACTTTTCAGTTTGTGGTGTTTTAGCCTTAACTGTTGTGATTAGTAAATGGCTTCGCAAGCGACGTATGGCATAATAAAAAGGTATTTTGAGGAGAGAATCATGAAAAAAACAAACTATCAAGTTCTGAAAGTTGCTAATGTAATCATCAGCATTGCAATTGCTCTTATTGCGCTATCGACAATGGTTGGAATTATTCTTTCGTTGACACACCCTCATATGGATTTGACTAATCAATCTGGGAATGGTCTTGTACTTGATGTTAATATTCCAGAAAAATTGTTGCATTCAACCTCATTTCTTAGTTTGTTTGCTATGAATTCAATTCTTTGGATTGCGCTTCTTATTTTTGTAAAAATGTTCTTTAAAAATATTATTGATAACAATATTTTTACCCCTGAAAATGTTAGGCTAGCTCGTTATGTTGTGTATAACTTTATTTCTCTTGCATTTTTAGATAGTTGGTTTCAAAGCCTTTGCTCAGGTTCAGGCGTTTTATCTTTTGTGAATTGGGCTTATCTAGTAGCAGCGTTTATTGTTTGGGTCTTTTCGATGATTTTAAAAGAAGCTAATATTATAGCTGAAGAAAATGAATTTACAATTTAGAGGTAGTCATATGATTCAAATTAATCTTGATGTTGAACTAGCAAAACGTAAAATGAAATCAGGAGAGTTGGCAGAGCGTGTTGGTATTACCAATGCCAATCTATCAATCCTAAAAACAGGAAAGGCAAAAGCAGTTCGCTTAACGACCTTGGACGCTATTTGTCGTGAATTAGGTTGTCAACCTGGTGATATTTTAGAATATATTCCTGATGAAGAATAAAAAAGCTGAAGTCCAGATTCGGATTTCAGCTTTTTTGTGTGGATTTTTTATCCTTCGATATATTCTTTTAGTTCTTGTCCTTTTAAGCCTGCGTTTAAGGCGATAAGAAGTTTTAAGCGGGCTTTTTGGGCGTTTAGTTCTTTGACAAACATAACACCAGCGTTTGCAAGTTGAACGCCACCGCCGTCGTATGCATAAACAGGCTCTGCAATACCGTTAAAGCAGCGTGAGACGAGGACAACTGGAACGCCTTGCTTGATGAGGTCATAGATTTCTTCAGCAGCGCGTGGTGGCATATTTCCAGCACCAAGTGCTTCGATGACTACACCTTGAACATTGCTTGGATTTAAGAAACTGATGATACCATCACCACCCATACCGGCATATGCTCTGATGATTGGAACAGTACCAGAAATATCTTGCAAATCAAAACGAACACGCGGCTCAGCAGTTCTGAAAAATAGAATATCGTGTTTCATGATGATTCCTAGTGGCCCATGAATTGGTGTTTTAAAGGTTGAAACATTAGTTGTGTGTGTTTTTGTCACGTATTTTGCCGCGTGAATTTCATCGTTCATAACCACTAAAACACCTTTTCCAACGGCTTTATCATGGCTTGCAACACGAAGAGCACTGAGGTAGTTATAAACCCCGTCACTTCCTAGTTCATTTGAGGAACGCATGGCACCTGTAAGGACGATTGGAATATTTGGAACTTCCATTGTATCAAGGAAATAAGCTGTTTCTTCAAGCGTATCAGTACCGTGAGTAATAACAACACCATCGAAATTATCAGCTTCTTCTTTAATTTTTTGGTAAAGTTTTAGCATATGTTTTGGGGTAATGTGTGGGCTAGGCACATTAAAAAAATCAAGTGCAGTCACTTGAATGTTATCAAGATTGACACCGACATGATTCATCGGATTATCATTTTCAGGACGAACATGACCAGCTTCGTCAGCCTGCATTGAAATAGTTCCACCAGTATGTAGAACAAGGATTTTTTTCATGACAATCAAACTTCCTTTTAAAATTGTGATATAATCTATTTTAACATAAAGAAGGAAGGCGAGAAATGCTTTGTCAATAAAAGCAGTTTTTTTTGATATCGACGGAACACTTTTAAACGACCGTAAAAATGTCCAACTATCAACGCAAAAAGCTATTAAAAGTCTGAAAAAACAAGGGATTTTTGTTGGAGTGGCAACGGGGCGTGGTCCTGGTTTTGTCCAACCCTATCTTGAAAATCTTGGCTTAGATTTTGCCATTACCTATAACGGACAATATATTTTTACTCGAGATCAGGTGCTTTATCATAAACAGATGCCGGTCTCAACGGTTTATCGTTTGATTCGTTATGCAAATGACCATCGTCGCGAAATTTCTTTGGGTACCTCGTCTGGCTTAGTTGGTTCACGTATCATTGGTATTGGGACAAGTCGTTTTGGACAAATTGTGAGTACGATTGTGCCAAAGCGTTGGGCAAAAGCAGTAGAGAGAAGTTTTAAGCATTTTATCCGACGATTTAAACCGCAAAATTTAAATGCGTTATTGGCAATCATGCGTCAGCCTGTTTATCAAGTTGTTCTTGTAGCAACTGAGAGTGAAACGGCTGATATTCAAAATGCCTTTCCTTATATCAAGGTGACACGTAGTAGCCCTTATTCAGCAGATTTAATTTCAAAAGGGCAATCAAAAATTAAAGGTGTTGAACGACTTGGTGATATATTTGGCTTTACTTTAGATGAGGTCATGGCGTTTGGTGATTCTGACAACGACATGGAGATGTTGTCTGGAGTTGGTATCGGTGTTGCCATGGGAAATGCAGAAGAAGCTGTTAAAGAAGCAGCTACTTACACGACTGACTCTAATAATAACAACGGTATTTCAAAAGCATTAGCGCATTATGGTTTGATTCATGTTAAAGTCGGAGAAAGATTTGATAGTCAAGATGACAACTTTAACAAGGTCAAAGATTTCCACCATCAAATGGATGGAGAGACTTGCGAAGTACCAAGGTTATACGGAATTGAAGAAGCAGATCATCGTTCTGATTTTAAAGTGGAAGAAATTGTTGAATTCTTATATGCGACAAGTAAGGGAAATCCACAAGCTTTCAAACAATCAATTTCTAATTTGCACGAAGCTGTTGATAAGGCTGTTCAAAAAGTTGAAAGTAAAGAACACCCAGAAACACCACTTGTTGGTCAGGTTGATGCTTTGACAGATCTTTTATACCTTACTTATGGTTCATTTGTTTTAATGGGAGTCGATCCAAAACCATTCTTTGAAATTGTTCACGAATCCAATATGGGAAAACTATTCCCTGATGGTCAAGCGCATTTTGATCCAGTCACACATAAAATTCTAAAACCAGATGACTGGGAAGAAAAATTCGCTCCAGAACCTGCTATTAAGCGTGAGCTTGATCGCCAAATTCAAAAATCACTTAATCGTAAAAAAAGAAACCAAGCTAGTCATTAGACCAACTTGGTTTTTTCGTAGTTTAGTTATAGAATAGTTGATTAAAAATTATTATTAAAGAGAATTGATATTAATCAAGACTTAGAATGTTTTTTCGCTATCGCGAACAACTAGCAAATCGACTTTTGCATGACGCATGATGTATTCTGATGAAGAACCGATGAGAAGTCGTTCAAATGTGTTAAGACCAGTAGCCCCAACCATAATTAAATCAGCTCCTTCTTTGTCAGGAATATCACGTGCTAAGAGAGTCTTAGGATTACCAAATTCAATGACTTGTTTGACTTTAGTTAAACCTTTGTCGCGAGCTTGTTTTTCATAGTCATCCAACACTTCTTTTGCTTCTTGTTCAAGTTTTTCATAAACATAAGTGTCAAAAGTTGCAACACTTTGAAGTGCGCGTGTATCAATGACGTGTGTAAGTAGTAACTCTGCGTCGTTACGTAATGCAACGTTTACCCCTTTTTCAAAAGCCAATTCTGATTCGTAAGAACCATCAATAGCAACTAGGATTTTTTCATAATGATGTGACATAAGCTGCCTCCTTAATTATGCTAGCAAGAGCGTAAAATCAAGCGAAAACATAGGACTGGTAAGAAATCTTGGTTTATCGAGAACTAAGGTTAGTTATCCGTCTGTTGTCAAAACGTAACAACATTTCGCATTCCAAACTTCCTGCCCATATCAATAATTTTAATAAGCTAGACGGGATAAGATAAGGTAGCGTTAAACGCTTACATTTACCTAAAGAAATATCCCTAAAAGTATTATAACCTATTTGTCTTAAAAATGAAAGCGTTTAAGGAATTTTTCTGAATATTTTTGCTATAATAGAAAAAGCGAGGGGAAATATGGTTAGAGGTATGAGGAAAGTTTTAAAAGATTTTAGAAAAAATAAAGAATCCTATATTTTAAGAGCAGGTCTGTTTCAATTACTTTTCACAACCATTGGAGCTTACATGCTTCCCTTGGTTTTTAAGATGCTTGTGATTCATTCTCGAGTTCCAGCGATTAATATCGATTATGTTAACTCTTTCTTGACTAATCCGCTTTTACTAGTTGCGCTTTTGGTTCATCTTTTCTTGTTAGCATTCTTAACTTATCTTGAACTCTCTGTGCTAGTTGAAGTCATTTGTCATAAAGAATTGAAATGGCAATTTTTAAGGTCTTCTTTAAAAGAAAAAGGCAAAAACTTTTTAAAGACAATTTCTGGTAAGCATTTTTTGGCGTTTCTAAGCTATTTAGCTTTATTGGTTCCATTTTTGCGCTTTTTAGTGGCAGCATCTTTTTTGGAAAATCTTGACATTCCAAGTTTTGTGACATGGGCATCACAAGCGTCTGATTTTGTTAAATTATTAGTTTGTGGTTTCTATCTCGTCTTTAGTTACCTTAATCTCCGCTTTATTTATACTATTCCGCTTGCGGTCAAAAATGAAAGCCAACATTTTGGTTGGTGCATGAAAGAATCATTGAACTTGACGCGTGGCAAGAAGAGTTTTAGAGCTGTTGGAATTATTTTTATCGGCTTAGTTATCCTACTTGGTGTGGTGCTTCTTAGTGGTGCGACAATTGGTTTTGCTAGTTTAATAGATGGTAGTGCTAGAAGTTTTTGGGGAACAGCACTATTTTTGACAGTCATTTGGCTGATATTTTTTGCAGGTCGATTACTGTTTAAACTATTTTCTATGTCTTATTTGGTGAAAACAATAAAAAACGATGACTGTGTGACAATTTCTCAAAACGGACATAGCATGTTAGCTTTAGCAGGGTTGTGTTTACTCGTTTTTGGTCTTGGTTTTGCCTATAATGCCTTAAAAGCTACGGGAAAACAAGCACACGACGTGACTGTTGTTGGTCATCGCGGGATGTCACCTAAAGGTGTTGAAAATTCTATTGAATCTCTTGAAGCGGCAGCAAAAGCTGGAGCAGATTATTCAGAGTTGGACATTGTCTTGTCAAAAGATGGTCAGTTTATTGTCAGCCACGATGATAACCTCAAACGTCTGACTGGTAAAGATATCACTATTTCAACCTCTAAGGCTAAAGAGGTCATTGGTTTAAAAACTAAGCAGGGAAGCTACAATTCACAAATTGCATCTTTTGATGACTATGTTGCTAAAGCTAAGCAATTAGGAATAAAACTTTTGGTTGAGTTAAAAACAACTGGCAATGAGCCAGCTAACTATGCCCAACTTTTTGTTAATAAAATGAAATCACTAAAAATTGACAAGTCTTCTCTGGTCATGTCATCTGATTTACAGGCTGCAGAAAAAGTGAAAAAGATTGCTCCAGACATGGCAGTCGGGCACACCATTTCATTTCAAGTTGGTGATTCTTTGAGTCCTAAAATGGATTTTTATGCGATTGAAGACTTCTCATATAACGAATATTTAGCGCACAAAGTTCATCAAAATGGTAAGAAAATTTTTGTCTGGACGGTCAATTCAAAAGATGACATTGAAAGGTACCTGAAGACTAGTGCTGATGGTGTTATTACGGACTACACAAATTCAGTTAGAAAGGCTCAAAAAGACCTTACATCGGATGTCAGTTATCTTGATTATTTTTTGCAAATTATGAATCTTTCTTGGATTGAAAATTTATAAAGGAAAGTTTATAATATTTGAAACGAGGTATAATCTATGAAAATATTTGATAAATCTTCAAAGCTAGAACATGTGGCGTACGATATTCGTGGGCCGATTCTTGATGAAGCTAATCGTATGATTGCCAACGGCGAAAAAATTCTTCGCCTTAACACAGGAAATCCAGCTGCCTTTGGTTTTCAAGCTCCAGACGAGGTTATCCGCGATTTGATTGCGCATGCTCGTAACAGTGAAGGGTATTCTGATAGTAAAGGGATTTTTTCTGCTCGTAAAGCTATCATGCAATATTGTCAGCTAAAAGGTTTTCCACATGTGGATATCGATGATATTTATCTAGGAAATGGTGTTTCTGAGCTTATCTCAATGTCACTTCAAGCTCTTCTTGATGATGGTGATGAAGTTTTAGTGCCAATGCCTGACTATCCATTGTGGACAGCTTGTGTGAGTCTTGCAGGTGGTAATGCAGTTCATTACCTTTGTGATGAAAAGGCAAACTGGTATCCAGATATCGATGATATCAAATCAAAAATCACCTCAAATACCAAAGCTATTGTTATTATCAATCCTAACAACCCAACAGGAGCTTTGTATCCAGATGATTTGCTAAAAGAGATTGTAGAAATCGCCCGTCAAAATGACTTGATTATCTTTGCGGATGAAATCTATGACCGATTAGTAATGGATGGTAAGAAACACACTGCTATTGCAAGCTTGGCGCCAGATGTTTTCTGTGTGTCTATGAATGGTTTATCAAAATCACACCGAATCTGTGGTTTCCGTGTTGGTTGGATGGTTCTATCAGGCCCTAAACATAATGTTAAAGGTTATATTGAAGGGCTTAACATGTTAGCCAACATGCGTCTTTGCGCTAATGTATTGGGACAAAATGTTGTTCAAACGTCTCTTGGTGGTTATCAATCAGTTGATGAACTGTTGATTCCTGGAGGACGTATCTACGAGCAACGTAACTTCATTTATAAAGCTGTTAATGAAGTACCTGGTTTGTCTGCTGTAAAACCAGAAGCAGGACTTTACATCTTCCCTAAAATTGATCGAGACATGTATCAGATTGATGATGATGAGCAGTTCTGTTTGGAACTGTTAAAACAAGAAAAAGTCATGTTGGTTCCAGGTAAAGGCTTTAACTGGAATGAACCTGACCACTTCCGAATTGTATATTTGCCACGTGTTGAAGAATTGGCAGAAGTTCAAGAGAAATTAACACGTGTTCTTAGTCAATATAAACGTTAAGACCTAGTCGTTAGAACGGTGTCGTATTTTGCTTTGATAAGGCTTTAAATACGAACGTTCTAATGATTTTTTTTCATTAAATTCAGTTTAAAAAGTATGCGCTTACAAAATTATCAGAAGATAAAGAAATTTTCAGATAATTGTTTGCAAAATAAGGGTTCCTTTGATATAATTGTAACGCAAATAACGCAAAGGAAGTAGAAAATGCCGAATTTATTAGAAAAAACTAGAAAGATTACGTCAATTTTGCAACGCTCAGTTGATAGCCTTGATACCGAATTACCATATAACACAATGGCTGCTCAACTTGCTGACATCATTGACTGTAACTCTTGCATCATCAACGGAGGAGGAAACCTTCTTGGTTATGCAATGAAGTATAAAACAAATACTGACCGCGTTGAAGAATTCTTTCAAGCGAAACAATTCCCTGAAGAATATGTAAAAGCGGCTAGTCGTGTTTACGATACTGAAGCTAACTTGTCTGTAGATAATGATTTGACAATCTTCCCAGTTGAATCAAAAGATATTTACCCTGATGGATTAACAACTATCGCTCCAATCTACGGTGGCGGTATGCGTCTTGGTTCTCTTATCATTTGGCGTAATGATAAAGAATTTTCAGAAGATGATTTGATCCTTGTCGAAATCGCCTCTACAGTAGTTGGTATCCAATTACTTAACCTTCAAACTGAAAACCTTGAAGAAACAATTCGTAAACAAACAGCTGTTAACATGGCGATTAACACACTATCTTACTCAGAAATGAAAGCAGTATCTGCTATTTTGGGTGAACTTGATGGTACAGAAGGTCGTTTGACTGCATCTGTTATCGCTGACCGTATTGGTATTACACGTTCTGTTATCGTTAATGCCCTACGTAAATTAGAATCAGCTGGTATCATCGAAAGCCGTTCATTGGGTATGAAAGGTACTTACCTTAAAGTTATCAATGAGGGTATCTTCGACAAACTTAAAGAATACAATTAATTATTATCTTAAGCACTAGTGCTAGGGGATAACTACTGAGATTATGGTACAGTAGAAAAAATCAGTTTACATTTAATTCGCGATATGGTTTTAAGTGTAAAGATTGTTAAGAAAAAGAAGCAGGTTGACCTGGCTTCTTTTTTGCTTTTAAAAAGTGTGAAATTTTCCATGGAAGAGCTTTCTCACTTTCTTTTACGTGTTAAAGAAAAGTAAAATGTGGTATAATTTTAGGGACTATATTGTAAATTTGGTTTACGATTTAAAATAATCAAGGAGAGATAGAGATGAAAATTTCTGAAGAAGAAGTTCGTCATGTGGCAAATCTGTCAAAATTGTCATTTTCTGATGAAGAAACAACAGAATTTGCGACAACTTTGTCTAAGATTGTAGATATGGTAGAACTCTTGAATGAAGTTGATACAGAGGGAGTCCCTGTAACAACGACAATGGCAGATCGTAAGACTGTTATGCGTGAAGACGTTGCAGTAGCTGGTGATGATCGTGATGAGCTCTTTAAAAACGTGCCTCAATCTGAAAATTACTACATTAAAGTGCCTGCTATCTTAGAAGACGGAGGAGATGCATAATGTCATTTAATACAAAATCAATTGATGAGTTGCACAATCTTCTTGTCAATAAAGAAATCTCAGCAGTTGAATTAACAAAAGCAACACTTGAAGATATTAAAGAACGTGAAGCAGCTGTTGATTCTTTCATCACTGTTTCTGAAGAAGCTGCGCTTGCACAGGCAGCTGCAATCGATGAAAAAGGAATTGATGCTGATAATGTGATGTCAGGTATTCCTTTGGCAGTTAAAGATAATATTTCAACTCGCGGTATTTTGACAACTGCAGCATCTAAAATGCTTTATAACTACGAACCAATTTTTGATGCGACAGCTGTTGAAAAACTTTACGGTAAAGATATGGTTGTTATCGGTAAAACAAACATGGACGAATTTGCCATGGGTGGTTCTACTGAAACATCATACTTCAAGAAAACTAAAAACGCTTGGGACCAAACTAAAGTTCCTGGTGGATCATCTGGTGGTTCTGCAACTGCAGTAGCTTCTGGTCAAGTTCGTTTGTCACTTGGTTCTGATACTGGTGGTTCTATTCGCCAACCTGCAGCCTTCAATGGTGTTGTTGGTTTGAAACCAACTTACGGACGTGTTTCACGTTTTGGTTTGATTGCATTTGGTAGCTCACTTGACCAAATTGGTCCATTTGCCCAAACTGTTAAAGAAAATGCGCAATTGTTGAACGTCATTGCTGGTCATGATGCTAAAGATGCTACTTCATCTGACCGTGAAGTTCCTGATTTCACTGGTAAAATCGGTCAAGATATTAAAGGTATGAAGATTGCTCTTCCAAAAGAATATCTTGGTGAAGGTATCGATCCAGAAGTTAAAGAAACAATTCTTAAAGCTGCTAAACACTTTGAAAAACTTGGTGCAACTGTTGAAGAAGTTAGTCTTCCACACAGTAAATATGGTGTAGCTGTTTACTATATCATTGCATCATCAGAAGCATCTTCAAACTTGCAACGTTTTGATGGTATCCGTTATGGTTATCGTACAGAAAACTATAGCAACCTTGAAGATATCTACGTTAACACACGTAGCGAAGGATTTGGTGATGAAGTTAAACGTCGTATCATGCTTGGTACATTTAGCTTGTCATCAGGTTACTACGATGCTTACTTCAAAAAAGCAGGTCAAGTTCGTACATTGATTATCCGTGATTTTGAAAAAATCTTTGCTGACTATGACCTTATCTTAGGTCCTACAGCTCCAAGCGTAGCATTTGGCTTAGATACACTTAACCACGACCCTGTTTCTATGTACTTGGCTGATATTTTGACAATTCCTGTAAACTTGGCTGGTCTTCCAGGTATTTCAATTCCTGCTGGATTTGCTCAAGGTCTTCCAGTTGGTATGCAATTGATTGGTCCAAAATACAGTGAAGAAACAATCTATCAAGCTGCAGCTGCATTTGAAGCTACAACTGATTATCACAAACTACAACCCGTTATTTTTGGAGGTGACAAATAATGAACTTTGAAACAGTCATCGGGCTTGAAGTCCACGTTGAGTTGAATACTAATTCAAAGATTTTTTCACCGACATCAACACATTTTGGTAACGACCAAAATACAAACACAAACGTTATCGACTGGTCATTCCCAGGTGTTCTTCCTGTTATGAACAAAGGTGTTATCGATGCTGGTATTAAAGCAGCGCTAGCCCTTAACATGGACATTCACCAAAATATGCACTTTGACCGCAAAAACTATTTCTATCCTGATAATCCAAAAGCTTACCAAATTTCACAATTTGATGAACCAATTGGATACAACGGTTGGATTGAAATTGAACTTGAAGATGGTTCAACTAAGAAAATTCGTATCGAACGTGCTCACTTGGAAGAAGATGCTGGTAAAAACACTCACGGTACTGATGGTTACTCATATGTTGACCTTAACCGTCAAGGTGTGCCACTTATTGAAATCGTATCTGAAGCTGATATGCGTTCACCAGAAGAAGCTTACGCTTACCTAACTGCTCTTAAAGAAGTCATCCAATACACTGGTATTTCTGACGTTAAGATGGAAGAAGGTTCTATGCGTGTGGATGCCAACATTTCTCTTCGTCCTTACGGTCAAGAAGAATTTGGTACAAAAGCTGAATTGAAAAACTTGAACTCATTTAACAACGTTCGTAAAGGTCTTATCTACGAACAAAAACGTCAAGCACAAGTGCTTCGTTCAGGTGGTCAAATTCAACAAGAAACACGTCGTTACGATGAGTCAACTGGTGAAACAATCTTGATGCGTGTTAAAGAAGGTGCATCAGATTACCGTTACTTCCCAGAACCAGACCTACCACTTTATGAAGTGTCTGACGAATGGATTGAAGAAATGCGTCAAACTCTTCCAGAGTTTCCAAAAGAACGTCGTGCTAAATACATTAATGAATTTGGTTTGACAGCTTATGACGCTGCACAATTGACAGCAACAAAAGAAACATCTGACTTCTTTGAAAGTGCCGTTGCTCTTGGTGGAGATGCTAAACACGTTTCTAACTGGTTGCAAGGTGAAGTTGCTCAATTCCTTAACAGCTCAAACAAAACACTTTCAGAAATCTCATTGACACCAGAAAATCTTGTTGAAATGCTTGCTATCATCGCTGATGGTACAATTTCATCAAAAATCGCCAAGAAAGTATTTGTTCACTTGGCTAAAAATGGTGGTTCAGCGCGTGAATACGTTGAAGAAGCTGGTTTGGTTCAAATTTCTGACCCTGCTGTGCTTATCCCAATCATCCACCAAGTCTTTGAAGATAATGAAGCTGCTGTTGCTGACTTCAAGTCTGGTAAACGTAACGCTGACAAAGCCTTTACTGGATTCTTGATGAAAGCTACAAAAGGTAAAGCTAACCCACAAGTTGCCCTTAAATTGTTGGCACAAGAGTTGGCAAAATTGAAAGAAGACTAAGTAGAATAAGTCATTAAAAATCATCCTTCGGGGTGATTTTTTTGTTGTCAAAAATTAATAGAATTTTTAGAAAGATTACTTTGTAAAAAGTTGCTGTGATAGTGTTTTTTATCAATTTTAAATGTGTTATACTTGGTTCTGGATTTTTTATTGGTAAGGTGAACAATGTAAGAATGAGTAAGAATGTAAAAGGAAGTTTGATGGTTCTTATTGCAGGCACTGCATGGGGAATTTCTGGTGTTTCTGGGCAATATTTAATGGCTCATGGCATGAATGTTGATTTATTATCTTGTGTGCGCTTGATTATCTCCGGGGTGATAATGACAGCAATTGCAGCGCTAAATCAGCGAGAGACTTTTATTAAGGCTGTAACGTCCTTGAAGACACTTGGTGGTATCGCTATTTTTTCTTTGATTGGTCTTGTGATGAATCAATATGCTTATCTAAGAGCGATTGAAAGTACAAACGCTGGTACAGCAACGGTTATCCAGTACATGGCGCCGATTCTTGTTTTGGCATATGTGTCTGTGAGAAAAAAACAGCTACCAAGAGGAAGCGAAATTTTAGCGATTATCTTAGCAATTTTGGGGACTTTTGTCATTGCAACACACGGTCATCTTGATGGGCTAGCAATCACTCCAAAAGGTTTTGCATGGGGATTATTTTCTGCGGTAACCTATTCGTTTTATATTATTTTGCCAGCAAAATTGATTCGTGAGTTTGGCAGTTTCACGGTGATTGGTCTTGGAATGCTTATGGGTGGCGTTGCTTTTCCAATTTTGGTAAACCCATGGCAATATAAGCTGGTGCTAAATCCTGGAAATTTGCTAGGTCTGTTTGGAATTATCATCGTTGGTACGGTTTTTGCGTATAGCTTGTTCTTGATGGGGACTTGTATTATCGGTCCAGTCAAGGGAAGTCTACTTGCAGCCATTGAGCCAGTTTCATCTGTCTTTTTCTCAGTAACGGTCATGCATGAAATTTTTTACCCGATGGATTTTCTTGGAATGATTTTCATCATTGCAGCAGTTATTTTGATTTCGCTACGTGATTTGGTTGTAGTGAATAAACAATTACATCAATAATGATTTAGAAGTTATGGTTGCTTAGGTGCAGTCATAACTTTTTTAGTATTCGTGTAATAAAGAATTTTTAGAAAGATTATTTTATAAAAACATGGTGTCAGAGTCATGACGTCTTTTTGGTAAATGTGTTATACTGGTACTCGCACATTATTGGAGAAGGTGATTAATAACATGAATAAAAATCTTAAGGGAAGCATCATGGTATTCATCGCAGGGATTGCTTGGGGACTTTCTGGGGTCTGCGGGCAATTTTTGATGTCTCGTGGAATGAATGTTAGTCAGCTGATTAGCATGCGTTTGCTGATATCTGGAACTGTGTTGACAGCCATTGCTGCTACAAAATATAGAGAGAATTTGGTGAAAGTCTTGCGTTCAAAAGGAGCGCTTGTAGGAATTTTGCTTTTTGCAGTTCTCGGTTTTTTGATGAACCAGTATTCTTACTTAGTGGCAATTGATTATACCAATGCAGGAACAGCGACGGTTTTACAATACATGTCACCGATTGTTGTTTTATTTTTTGTCGCATTAAAAGAAAGACGAATTCCAGAAATCAATGAGTTTTTAGCCATTTTCTTTGCTGTGCTAGGAACTTTTATCATTGTGACACACGGTCGTCTAGATGGTTTAGCGATTACTCCTAAAGGACTTGTCTTTGGTCTACTTTCTGCTGTCACAGCAGCTTTTTGTGTTGTTTTGCCAGCAAAATATGTCCGTGAATATGGTAGTTTCCCAGTCATTGGACTTGGGATGCTCATGGGTGGGACAATTTCATTTTTTACAACGCAGGCTTGGCAATACCCACTTGTTTTAAATCAAGGAAACTTGATTGGACTCTTTGGAATCATTGGTATTGGGACAATTCTTAACTACAGTTTATTCTTTATGGGAACAGCAATTATTGGTTCTGTTAAAGGAAGTTTGATGGCGGCAGTTGAGCCGATTTCATCTGTTGTGTTCACAGTTATTCTGATGCATGATGTCTTTTATCCAATGGATTTTCTTGGAATGCTACTGATTATCGTTGCTGTGCTTCTCATTTCACTAAGAGATTTAATAGCATTACGCAGACGATTACGATAATACTTAAAAACATGGCGATAGTTATTTGCTGTGTTTTTTTGTTTTCAATCTTGACAATGATTAGTGATGTTTTTATAATATGTATTGCTAGTTCACTAACTGTTAGGCAGCTAACAAAAAACAAAGGAGGATTGCGATGGAAAAAAATATTGGACGCATGGTCAAAATAGCAAGCAATCAGTTGAGTCGTGAGTTTGATAAGTTTGCTAAACCTTATGACTTAACGGGAACACAAATGTCTATTATTGATTTTTTGAGCCATGATTGGAAAGAAGAATATTTTCAACAAGATATTGAAAAAGAGTTTAATATTCAGCGTTCAACAACGACAGTACTTTTGCAACGAATGGAGAAAAAGGGGTTAATTTATCGCCAATCTTCCAAAAAAGATGCTAGGAAAAAGTCGGTACATTTAACTGAAAAAGCATTGGCTTTAGTTGATGCTTGCCAAGATTATTTTGTGAGTAAAAATGCTGAGCTAGAAAATCAGTTTACAGAAGAAGAAATTGCTATTTTTGAAAAGATATTGCGTTATTACATCAAAGAAAAATAAGGGGGAAATATGTCGGAAGAAAAAATTTCAGCAAAAGTTATTAGGGCTATTGTCGGTGCAGGAATGTTGTCATTTTGCGGTGTCGTAGTTGAGACTGCCATGAATATCACTTTCCCGACTTTGATGAAAGAATTTAATATTAACACATCAACGGTTCAATGGATGACGACAATCTACCTTTTGGTAGTGGCGTCAGTAGTGCCTTTATCAGCGTATTTGAAGCGTTCATTTAAGACAAAATCAGTCTTTTTAGCAGCTAACCTGCTGTTTATATTGGGTGTCTTGATTGATGGCGTTGCTCCAAGTTTTGCTTTGCTTTTGGTCGGGCGTGTCATTCAAGGGATTGGAGTCGGAATAGCGCTTCCTTTGATGTTTAATATTATTTTGGACCAAGTTCCAATGAGTAAAATCGGTACGATGATGGGTGTTGGAACTTTGATTACCGCTGTTGCACCAGCGATTGGTCCAACATTTGGCGGATTTGTTTCATCGCATTTTGGATGGCGTTTTATCTTTGTCTTGCTTACCCCGCTTTTGTTAATCTCTTTAATTTTAGGGGTAACATCTATTGAACAAAAAAATAAAGTGGCGCGTGAAAGTTTGGATTTAATTAGCGTTATAGCTATTCTTTGCTTATTTGTTGGGTTGATTTTAGGAATTAATAATTTGGCTGGATATGATTTCTTTAGTGTGCCTGTTTTAGGCGGATTGGTAGTTGGAATTGCCGGTCTTCTTGTCTTGGTAAAACGTTCTTCACATCTAGAACAGCCAATTGTTAACTTATCTATTCTTAAAAATGGTAAATTTGCTGGACATGTCATTGCTTTCTTCCTGTTTCAAATTGTCAATCTAGGAATGTCCTTTATTATCCCGAATTACATTCAGCTAGTAAATCATTCAAGTTCAACTGTCGCAGGTCTTTTAGTCTTTCCAGGAGCAATTATTGGTGCCTGCTTTGCACCATTTAGCGGCAGAATTTTAGACCGTTTAGGTGCTAAAAAGCCGATTATTTTTGGGGTTAGTTTGCTTGCCTTTGCTCTTTGTCTCTTTAGTATTTTGGCCTTGCATTTACCGAATGCTTGGTTGACTGTTATCTATATTATATCAATGGCAGGTACCGGAATTGCCTTTGGTAATATTATGACAAATGGTCAAAAACAAGTAACTTCAGACAAACGAGCAGATGCCAATGCTATCTTTAATACTTTGCAACAATTTGCTGGCGCAGTTGGAACGACCGTTGCATCCTTGGTTGTTGCGCTCAGTCAATCAAACACAAGTATCAGCTATTCAGAAGCAACGGCTAGAGGGTCACGAAATGCCTTTATCATTTTGCTTGTCTTAGCTGTTATTGAATTGATTATCTTATTTAGAGTTGTTGATGGTAAAGAAAAAGAAGCTTAGATATTATCAAATATGAGGTTGAGCGGGTTCGTCTCACCTCTTTTTTTGACAGGTTTTGAGAAAGTCATTGACAAGCTTTATTGCGATATTTATAATGAAATTTGTTAAAAATGGAGGAAAATGCCTATGAAAAGTATCGGAAAAGCTTTAGGAAAAGAAATTGCTAGAATTATAGTTATCCTTGCTGTCATTGCAGCTGTTGTTTTTTATTTGAAAGACAATAATTGTTTTAAAAAAATCTTTGGCGGTGACACAGAAGCTAAATATGAACATGTTGTCGAACGTTTCTCAAAGAAAAATGAATTACTTGTTGCAGATGCAGCAGTAGAGAAGACTGTGACGCAGACATTTAATTCAAATGCGACTAAAGACTGGCCAGACTGGACAAAAAAAATTGCTAATGTGATTGTCAGCCGTAAATTGGAAATGAAAATTCCTGTAAAAACAGAATTTAAGCTAGAATTGGCAGATATCTCTAAAAACGATATTGACATCAAAAATAATGTTTTGACGTTCAAAAATCCTTTAACTGTAAAAGTGGATTCACAAAAAGAAGGAGAACTTGAGATTTTAAAAGCTTCTTCTGGAATTGTTGATAAAGCAGTTGATGCTGTTACTTCGGATAAAAAAGCAATGGAATTTTTGGATAAGAAAAGCCAAACTGCTATCTATAAAACAAGTAATGACGTTATGAAGCAAGAAAAATATCAGAAAAAGGTTGCCAAATACATTAGTCAGGATTTGGAACAATTACTTAATCTCAAATCTAACGATAAAATTAGTGTTAAAGTCAATGTTTCAGATTTGAAATTTGAAAATATTGACCCGAAAGAATAAGACAATCTATGAAGCTGGGGTAGAAAGGATTATCCCAGCTTTTTAGTGAAAAAATCCTAATTATAGAAGTGTTTTTCAATTCGCCATATTGTTCTAAATATGTTAAAATAAATAGTAAAATATATTTTTTTGGAGAGTAATTTGAGTATAGACGATTATAGGCCGACCTTCGTGGTTGAGGCAGTTTATGATTTAAGAGCAGATGATTTGTTGCGACATGGGATTCATGCCGTTTTAGTAGATTTGGATAATACTTTGATTGCATGGAATAACCCAGATGGCACACCAGAAGTTCGTGCGTGGTTGGATGAAATGACTATGGCGGATATTTCGGTGGTTGTCGTATCAAATAACAGCCATTCGCGTGTGGATCGTGCCGTGTCACGATTTGGTGTCGACTTTGTCAGTCGCGCCATGAAACCTTTCACACGAGGAATTAATATGGCAATCAAGCGTTATGGATTTGACCGTGATGAAGTTATCATGGTTGGTGACCAATTGATGACAGATATTCGTGCGGCTCACCGTGCTGATATTCAGTCTGTTTTGGTAAAACCTTTGGTTAAATCTGATGCTTGGAATACTAGAATTAATCGCTGGCGTGAACGCCGTGTTTGGGCCAAACTTGAAGAAAAATACGGAAAAATTCAATATCAAAAAGGAATTTAATGGAAGAATTATTATGTATTGGCTGTGGTGCCAAAATTCAAACTGAAGATAAAGAACAAGCAGGATACACACCAAAAGCAGCACTTGAAAAAGGGCTTGAAACTGGTGAATTGTATTGTCAAAGATGTTTTAGACTACGTCACTATAACGAAATCACTGATGTGCATATCACTGATGATGAATTCTTGAAACTTCTTCACGAAGTTGGTGACAGTGATGCCCTTGTGGTTAATGTTGTGGATATCTTTGATTTCAACGGTTCAGTTATCCCAGGATTGTCACGTTTTGTATCTGGCAACGACGTCCTACTTGTCGGAAATAAAAAAGACATTTTACCCAAATCAGTCAAAACTGGTAAAGTCACTCAATGGTTGACTGAACGTGCACATGAAGAAGGACTTCGTCCTGTTGATGTTATCTTGACAAGTGCTCAAAACCATCAAGCCATCAAAGACTTGATTGAAAAGATTGAAAAATTGCGCAAAGGTCGTGATGTCTACGTCGTTGGTGTTACAAACGTTGGTAAATCAACACTTATCAATGCGATTATCAAAGAAATCACAGGTGAAAAAGACATTATCACAACATCACGTTTCCCTGGAACAACGCTTGATAAGATTGAAATTCCTCTGGATGATGGTTCTTACATTTTTGACACACCAGGTATCATTCACCGCCACCAAATGGCGCACTACCTTGGCGACAAAAATCTAAAATACATCAGTCCGAAAAAAGAAATCAAGCCAAAAACTTACCAACTTAACCCTGAGCAAACATTGTTCTTAGCTGGTTTGGGACGATTTGATTTCATTTCAGGTGACAAACAAGGTTTCACAGCTTATTTTGATAATAATTTGAAACTTCACCGTACAAAATTAGCTGGTGCAGATGCATTTTACGACAAACACGTTGGAAGTCTTTTGACACCACCAACTGACAAAGAATTAGCTGAATTTCCAAAACTTGTCCGTCATGAATTTACCATTAAAGATAAAATGGATGTGGTTTATTCAGGACTTGGTTGGATTCGCATTAAAGCATCACAAGCAAACCCAGTGAAGATTGCTGCGTGGGCACCAGAAGGTGTGGCAGTAGTGCTTCGTAAAGCTTTGATTTAAAAAATAAAAAGAAAGGAAGTCTGGCTCAAGCTCTCTTTGAGTTGGACGAGGGCTAGTAGCAGATGATTCTTTAGCGACATCTGATTTTGAATGCCCTTAGAGTTATAGATATGTTAACATCAAAACAACGTGCTTTTTTGAAATCACAAGCACACTCAATGAAACCAATTGTACAAATTGGGAAAAACGGTCTTAACGACCAAATTAAAACAAGCGTCCGCAATGCATTGGATGCGCGTGAATTAATTAAAGTCACTCTTCTTCAAAATACTGATGAAGACATCCATGAAGTGGCTGAAATCTTAGAAGATGAGATTGGTTGCGATACTGTCCTTAAAATCGGACGTATCATCATTCTTTACAAAGAATCATCTAAAAAACAAAACCGCAAAATCTCACCAAAAGTTAAAGATTTGAACAAATAAAAGTCTGTTTTTGCAGGCAATGTAGTTAGTTGAGTTTGGCACTTATTGTGCAAAGCTCGGAGGTAGTCGAATTGGCATTAGAATTATTGACTCCATTTACCAAAGTGGAATTGGAGAAAAAAGCAAAAGATAAAAATCGTAAACAAATCGGGATTTTAGGTGGTAATTTCAATCCTGTTCACAATGCTCACTTAGTTGTTGCTGATCAGGTTCGCCAACAATTGTGTTTGGATAAAGTTCTTCTCATGCCTGAGTATGAACCTCCACACCTTGATAAAAAAGACACGATTGATGAAAAACATCGCTTGAAAATGTTAGAACTAGCTATCGAGGGTGTTGATGGTCTTGGTATCGAGACGATTGAGCTAGAGCGAAAAGGTGTAAGCTACACTTACGATACCATGAAACTCTTGATTGAAAAGAATCCTGACGTTGATTATTATTTCATTATCGGTGCTGACATGGTGGATTATCTGCCAAAATGGTACAAGGTTGATGAACTTATCAAGATGGTCCAATTTGTCGGCGTTCAACGTCCAAAATACAAAGCAGGAACATCTTATCCTGTCATTTGGGTCGATGTGCCTATGATGGACATTTCATCAAGTTTGATTCGTCATCATTTTGAAAATGGCTGCCGCCCGAATTTCTTAATGCCTGAGGCAGTTATCGACTACATTGAGAAAGAAGGTCTTTACCGTGGCCTATGAGACATATACAGCAGGAATTGAGCGAGCTGAGCTTTTAGATAAAGTTGCTGCAGTCATGAGCGAGAAACGCTTCAAGCATGTGCTTGGCGTGGAAAAATCAGCAATTGAGTTAGCTGAACGCTATGGCTATGATACTGAAAAAGCTGGACTTGCTGGCTTGATTCACGATTATGCCAAAGAACTTTCAGACCAAGAATTTCTGGATTTGATTGACAAGTATAATCTTGACCCTGAGCTCAAAAAATGGGGTAATAATGTCTGGCATGGCATGGTCGGCATTTATAAGATTCAAGAAGATTTGGGCGTGACAGATAAGGAAATCTTGCGAAGTATTGAGACACATACCGTGGGTTCTGGAGCCATGTCACTACTTGATAAGATTATCTATGTCGCTGATTACATCGAGCCAGGTCGCCGTTTTCCCTTGGTGGAAGAAGCGCGTGTGATTGCGAAGGAGTCGCTTGATAGGGCAGTTGCCTACGAGACTGTCCATACCGTTGAACACCTCGCTCACCAAGCCTTTCCTATCTTCCCACAAACCATTGAAACTTATAATGCGTATGTGAAATATTTGAAAGACTAGATATTTATAGAATTGAAAGAGGATTTATATTGACTAAAGAAGAACTTTTAGCTGTTGTTGTGAAAGCAGCTGATGAAAAACGTGCAGAAGACATGGTTGTCTTAGACCTTTATGGATTGACTAGTGTGACTGATTATTTTGTAGTGGTTAGCGCTATGAACACACGTCAACTGGACGCTATTGCAGAAAACATCCGTGAAAAAGTTAAAGAAGCTGGTGGCGATGCTAGCCATGCTGAAGGTGATAGCCGTACTGGTTGGGTACTTCTTGACCTTAATGATGTTGTTGTTCACATCTTCTCAGAAGACGAACGTGAACACTACAACATTGAAAAACTTTGGCATGAAGCACCAATGGTTGACGTATCAGAATACCTTGCTTAAGAATAATTTGCCTTGCCAATCGGCAAGGTTTTTGAAACTTGAAGAGAAAAGAACATGAACAAAAATTACGAAAAATTTGCAGCAGTTTATGATGCTATCATGGATGACAGCCTTTATGACAAGTGGACTGACTTTTCGCTCCGCCATTTTCCAAAAGACAAGAAAAAACTTTTGGAATTAGCTTGTGGAACTGGGATTCAGTCAGTACGTTTTGCTAAAGCTGGTTTTGACGTGACTGGGCTAGATTTGAGTGAAGACATGCTTGAAATCGCGAGAAAACGCGCAGAAGCAGCAGGTGAAGCTATCGAATTCAAACAAGGTAACATGCTTGATTTGTCGAAAGCTGGTAAATATGATTTGGTGACATGCTATTCAGATTCTATCTGCTACATGGCTGATGAAGTCGAAGTTGGTGATGTCTTTAAACAAGTCTACGATAGCTTAAATGACGGTGGTGTCTTCATCTTTGACGTGCACTCAACTTACAAAACTGATACTGTCTTTCCTGGCTATTCTTACCACGAAAATGCGGAAGAGTTTGCCATGGTCTGGGACACGTACGCTGATGACGCACCGCACTCAGTTGTCCACGAATTGACTTTCTTCTTGCAAGACGAAGACGGACGCTTCACACGCTACGACGAAGTCCACGAAGAACGCACTTACGAAGTCTTGACATACGACATTCTTTTGGAACAAGCAGGCTTCAAATCATTCAAACTCTACGCTGATTTCGAAGACAAAAAACCACGCAAAAAATCAGAGCGCTGGTTCTTTGTGTGCCAGAAGTAGGGGAGAAATAAAAAGAAGGTTATCTATGAAATAATAGTATCACCTTCTTTTTTAATTTACGCAGACAATTGCTATTAAGACTCGTTCAGCTGAAGATGGTTCAGATTTAGATGAATTGATTAATAAGATTTTTGCAAGTTTGGATGTTGCTAATCGTTCTAGTCAGGAAAAATGGCTTCAAGAATTTCCATATGTTAATGGTAAACTTTTCACAAAAGCTCATACGGCGCTTGTATTTGATAGAAAAACAAGAAAGCTGATTATTTAAGCAGGTGAGTTGCTGAATTGGAATGAAATCAATCCTGATATTTTAGGAGCCATGATTCAGACGGTAGCTAGTAAGGAACAACGTTCTGTTTCTGGTATGCACTACACTAGTGTTGAAAATATCATGAAGGTCATTAAACCTTTATTTCTTGACGATTTAACAGCAAGTTATCAAAATCTTGTTGATAAAATCAATGAAAACTAAGATAAGGATATTACCGATAAGTCTAGACGTGAAAATCGTAATACTTTTATTCGTGAACTTGAAAGTCTTTTGGATAGAATCTCTAATATCAAATTCCTTGAAAGCAAAGTGCAGAGTATGATACAATTCAGCAATTGCCTCGCTGCATGAAAATCAAGGGGGCAAATTCAATTTTGGGGGGCATTTCACAGGCAGGGGGTGCAGAACTATAAATTTTCATATTGAGAGGGAGTTATACACTTTGCCTGGAGTTTTTGTTTTAGTTTTCTCAAAGCTATTGACATATCGCGAATAATAGATATAATAGATGTATGGATAAAATTGAAATTTTTAAAGCGTTGTCAAATGAAACACGGCTCAGCATTATTGAGTGGTTGAAGGAACCGGAGAAAAACTTTCCGCCACAGGGAGGGCATTTTGATGATGTGGTGGATTTGAAAGGCGGTGTGTGTGTTGGAAGCATCCGCGACAAAGTCGGGATATCACAGTCAACTGTATCTCATTATCTTGATATGCTGCAAAAGGCGGGTCTGCTTCTTTCCGAAAGGCATGGGAAGTGGACATATTACAGACGGAATGAAGAGATGTTTGCTGCACTGTCAGACTACTTCGGACACGAAATTTAAGTTGTGCATAAATTAGGCGGGATGAGAATCCCGTTAATTTATGGTCTTATATATCGACAAAACGAGATATAAAGATATATATAGAAACAAGGAGGAATTTATATGCATTTTTCAAGTGGAATTGTCAGACCACCCTATGAGGCAGGTTCCTGTTTTTTACAAGTAACGTCAGGTTGCTCGTATAACAAGTGCCGCTTCTGTACCTTTTACAAGGAAGCACCATTTTCTGTATCTCCTGAGAGTGAGATACGGGAGGATCTTCAGGAAATAAGAGATTCCAGATGGAAGGTAGAGCGGATTTTTCTGCAGGGAGCGGACCCGTTCCTGCTGAGCTATAACAGACTTAAAAGAATCATGGACTTGATCAAAGAATACCTGCCCTGGGGCGTTTCCGTTGGTGGATATGGCCGGGTTGACAGCGTAAAGGACAAGTCTGTGGAGCAGCTTAAGTCACTGAAAGAAATGGGATATGACATGATAGTATTTGGAATCGAGTCGGGTGATGATGCTGTTCTCGATAAGATGAATAAGGGTTATCACGCCAATGATATCGTAGAGCAGCTCTCCAAGCTGGATGAAGCAGGAATGCATTATTCCGTCATCTTCTTATACGGACTGGGAGGCCATGATTATGGTATGGGGCATGCCATTAAAACGGCAGAAGTGTTGAACCATTTGTCGCCAGTCAGGGTGATGGCTTCCGGACTCTCCATCTTCCCTGATACGCCGCTTATGGAAGAAGTGAGAAGGGGTGAGTTTGTAGAAGCTACAGAGACAGAAAAGATACAAGAACTGTATACTTTTGTGAAGACGCTTGAAATCCATACGCTGCTGGATGCAACGAATGTCTCCAATATGATGCCGGTATATGGACATCTTCCGGATGACAAAGAGAAGATATTGGCGATGCTCAAACAGGGTGCAGACGAACAGGGAGAAGAGCGATTGCGGATGCGAAGAGACAGCATGGGGAGCCTGTGATAAAGAATAAGCTGGTAAGAAACAGAACACATACAGCAAATCAAACGATGGAGGGCATTATGAATTGACGAAAATCTTTGAATCAATCACGATCAACAAATGGACAATTAACAAATTGATATTTTTAGTGTTTCTCATTATACCTAAGTATGCTATAATAGTAGAACTGTTAAAATCGTAGTTTAGGAGCACAACATGACTATCACTGGTATCGTTGCTGAGTTTAATCCTTTTCATAATGGGCATCGTTATTTGTTGTCGCAGGCTGAGGGTGTGAAGATTGTTGCCATGTCTGGGAATTTTGTGCAGCGTGGTGAGCCTGCGGTTGTGGACAAATGGACGCGCGCGGAAATGGCTCTGAAATGCGGTGCTGATTTGGTAGTTGAATTGCCATTTTTGGTGGCTGTTCAGTCAGCGGACTACTTTGCGCAGGGGGCGGTGGACATTTTAGAGCGCCTTGGTGTGGATAACTTGGCATTTGGGACAGAAGAAAATCTGAATTATCAACACTTTTCACAGATTTATGCGGATAATCAACAGAAAATGGTGGATTACTTGCAAAATTTGCCAGATAATTTGTCTTATCCACAGAAAACGCAGAAAATGTGGGAGACATTTGCTGGTGTCAACTTCACAGGTAACACGCCAAATCATATTTTAGGGCTTTCTTATGCCAAAGCTTGCGCAGGAAAATCAATCAAGCTTAGCCCAATCATGCGTCAGGGAGCTGGTTATCACTCGCTTGAGACTGATGTCGCATTTGCTTCCGCGACAAATCTACGTATCCACAGACAAGACAAAGCTTTTGTGGATAAATTCATGCCGCAAGCTGACCTTTTCCTAGGCGCCCCTCAGGTGACTTGGGAGAATTATTTCCAATTGCTCAAGTATCAAATCGTGACAAACCCTGATTTGACAGGGATTTTCCAGGTAAATGAAGAGTTAGCCAGCCGTATCCGCTCTGCTATTCGGAACGTAGCGACTGTGGACGAATTGGTGGATAAAGTCGCCACAAAACGCTACACGAAGGCTAGAATCCGTCGCATTTTGACTTACATTTTGGTCGGAGCTGTGGAAAAACCATTGCCAGAAGCGGTACATGTGCTTGGATTTACCGAAAAAGGGCAAAAACACCTTAAAACGGTGAAAAAGTCTGTGGATATCGTCGCTCGAATCGGTGCAAAACCGTGGGATGCGGTGACGCAACAAGCTGACCAAGTCTATCAGCTTGGAAATCCACAACTTCAAGAACAAACTTGGGGAAAAGTTCCAGTGAGAATTGATAAGTAAACGTTTACAAACAAAAAACTTCATTTTTTCTCTTGACCCTAACGTAACGTTATAGCCTATACTTATCATCGAGAGGAGCTAGTACATGAAAACAGTAAAAGAGATGAGTCAGATATCAGGCATTAGCGTGCGAACGTTGCATTATTATGATCAGATTGGTCTTTTAAGCCCCTCCTTTATTGGGGAAAATGGCTATCGCTTTTATGATATGGACGCATTTGAACGCTTGCAAGAAATTCTTCTGTTTCGTGAGCTAGAATTTCCTCTTAAAAAAATAAAGGAAATCCTGTCGGACCCAAGCTATGACAAAGAAGAAGCTTTATGCGAGCAGATAAAATGGCTCGAATTGAAAAAAGAGCATTTGGAAAAAGTTATTTGTCAAGCCAAGTCCTTGCAGGAAAATGGAGGAAACATGATGACATTTACGGCTTACGACAAGTCAGAGTTGGAAGCTTTTCAAAGAGAAGCTAAAGAACGTTGGGGAACGACGGAAGCTTATCAAGCATTTCAAAAAAATCCACAGACTGATTTTTCGGTCATTACGGAAGAAATGGCAGCGATAATGAAAGACTTTGCAAAGCTAAGAGAGCATTCTCTTTCTGATAGCAAGGTTCAAAAACAAGTTGAAACTTTACAAAGCTATATTAGTGAGCATTTTTACCCATGTGATATGGAGATTTTGTCAGGTCTGGGGCAAATGTATATTGAGGATAATCGTTTCACAGCTTTTATCGATAAAGCGGCAGGTCAAGGGACAGCTAGTTTTGTCAGTTCTGCCATTGCGGAATATGTTAAAAATAATGGATAATTTATCAGTAGCCCAAGCTTTTAAAAAGCTTGGCTTTTCATTTTCTAAAAAATGGATTTAATTAGAGAACAATGGAAGTAGCATTATAACAGCAATAATGTAATAAAACACCGTCCCCATTTTACACAGCCTTGTCAAAGTGCTATAATAAGAAGGATTACGAATTTAGCTTTTGCTAGTTCAGTAGTTTGATATTTGGCTATTTTGTAGCCAATCATTAATTATGCTAAAACAAATAATAATCTTTACAAAGGAGAATACCCATGGGACGTAAGTGGGCCAATATTGTTGCCAAAAAAACTGCCAAAGATGGTGCTAACTCAAAAGTTTACGCTAAATTTGGTGTTGAAATCTATGTTGCTGCTAAAAAAGGTGAACCAGATCCAGAATCAAACTCAGCTTTGAAATTTGTACTTGAACGTGCAAAACAAGCGCAAGTACCAAAACACGTTATCGACCGCGCTATCGATAAAGCAAAAGGTAATACAGACGAAACTTTCGTTGAAGGTCGTTACGAAGGATTTGGACCAAACGGTTCAATGATTATCGTTGATACTTTGACAAGTAACGTTAACCGTACTGCTGCTAACTTGCGTACTGCATTTGGTAAAAACGGTGGTAACATGGGAGCATCTGGTTCAGTTTCTTACATGTTCGACAAAAAAGGTGTTATTGTCTTTGACGGTGACGATGCAGACAGCATTTTTGAACAATTGCTAGAAGCTGATGTTGATGTTGAAGATGTTGAAGCAGAAGATGGAGTAGTAACTGTCTACACAGCTCCAACTGACCTTCACAAAGGTATCGAAGCTTTGCGTGCTAATGGCATCGAAGAATTCAAAGTTACTGAACTTGAAATGATTCCTCAATCAGAAGTAACTCTTGAAGGTGAAGACCTTGAAACATTTGAAAAACTTGTTGACGCTCTTGAAGATGACGAAGACGTTCAAAAAGTTTACCACAACGTATCTGATTTCTAATCTGATATTATAGTGAAAGAAGTGCTCAGCCGAAAGGCTGGGTGCTTTTTGTTATAGTTTCAACCTATCTCCTTGATAAAAAATAACTATTGGCAATCAAGTCGCAATTGTTTTACAATATAGCTTAATTATACTGAAAGTGAGGTCTTCCTATGGAGAAAGTTGTTGTTGGCATTTCGGGAAATATCAAAGAACTTCCTGCACGGTCTGGTTTGCCCTATGATGTGGTTTCACGGCGTTTGTCTGATGGCGTCAAAGAAGCTGGCGGTCTTCCAATTATCATTCCAGTGGGGAGCCCAGATTTGGCTAAAGATTACATTAGCATGATTGATAAGTTAATCTTATCAGGCGGTCAAAATGTTACTCCAAAATTTTATGGTGAAAGTAAAACCATTGATAGTGATAATTACAGCTTGGAGCGTGATGAGTTCGAGCTTGCTTTGATAAATGAGGCTCTTAAGCAAAATAAACCGATTTTTGCAGTCTGCCGTGGCATGCAGCTGCTAAACGTAGCTTTGGGTGGTACTTTGAATCAAAAGGTTGAGCATCACTGGCAAGAGGAATTTTCTGGGACATCTCAAAAGGTGGAAATTTTGCCTGACAGCCGCGTCAGTAAGCTCCTTTCGACAGGTTCTTGGGTCAATTCATTCCACCAGCAAAGTGTGAAAGAATTGGCACCTAGTTTGATTGCGACAGCGCGTGACCCGCGTGATGGGACAATCGAAGCCTATGAGAGCAAGGATGGTGCTCCAATTTTAGGCTTTCAATGGCACCCAGAATTGCTTTTAGAAAAAGCAGAGAGTCGTAGGATTTTTAGCTATTTAGTTGAGCAGCTTTAGTGAGTATAGGAGATTAGAAGTATGATGAAGAAAAGTTTATTAGGATTAGCACTACTATTGAGTACAGGTCTGGCAGTTAATGTTGAAGCAGCTGAGCACAAAGCTGTTGTGGCAACAGCAGGAGATATTAAGCCTTTTTCTTATCAAGATAAAAAAGGTAATTTAACAGGATATGACATCGAAGTTATCAATCAAGCCAGTAAATACATTGACGGTTATGAGTTTACTTTTAAAAAGACAGCTTGGGATTCTATTTTTGTTGGCTTAGATAGCGATATTTATCAAGTGGCTGCCAATAATCTGTCTTACACGAAAGAACGTGCAAGCAAATATCTTTATTCTGTACCAATTGCCAAAAATCCGCTGGTGCTAGTCACTAAGGATGGTTCTGACATTAAGTCACTTGATGATATTGCTGGTAAGGTCACCCAAGATGATACGGGAACATCAACAGCAAAATTTGTCGATGATTGGAATAATAAGCACAGCGATTCACCATCAAAAATTGAATATTCTGGTGAAGATGTCACAAAACGATTGCTCGATTTGGACAGCGGCGAATTTGATTATTTAATCTTTGATAAAATTTCCGTTGAGACGATTATCAAGCAAAAGAAACTCGATTTGACTGTTATTGATTTAAAAACAGATGACAATCCAAATAATTATATTATTTTCTCAAGTGACAGCAAGAAGTTGAAGTTAAAATTTGATAAAGCAGTGAAAAAACTTTATGATAAGGGTGTCTTAGAGACGTTAAGCCAAAAATATTTAGGTGGTAGTTACTTACCAGATAAGCAAGCGATAGAGGAAGCAAAATGACAAGAGATTTTTATGAAAAATTAGCAAAAGTTCGTCACCAGATTCATGCACACCCAGAAATTTCTGAAAAGGAATTCGAGACAACAGCTTTTTTGAAAGACTATATTTCAAAACTTGGTATTCGGATTCTTGAGACGGATTTGCCGACAGGTTTTATCGCAGAGATTGGTCAAGGTAAGCCCGTTGTAGCTTTGCGAGCAGATATTGATGCTCTTCCGATTGTGGAGCGAAATACTTTTGATTATGCAAGCAAGAATGGTGCTATGCACGCTTGTGGGCATGATTTTCACCAGACTAGTCTTTTAGGCGCTGCTGAGATTTTAAAAGCAAAAGAAGAGCAGCTAAAAGGAACTGTGCGCCTGATTTTTCAGCCAGCAGAAGAAGTGTCAGTTGGTGCCTATCAAGTGATTGAAAATGGCGGTCTTAAGGATGTTTCAGCTATTATTGGCTACCACAATTATCCTCATTTGAAACCTGGAGAAATCGGGCTTCGCTCAAAAGCTATCATGGCAGCGGTCGATAAGTTTAAAGTCACTGTTAGTGGTGTGAGCGGGCATGCTGCGCGTCCAGATTTTGGGACAGATACGGTCTTAGCCATTACAACTATTGTCAATAATCTTCAGGCGATTGTCAGCCGTACGGTATCGCCTTTTGAGCCTGCAGTCTTGTCAGTGACACACATTGATGTGGGCAGCGCGTGGAATGTCATGCCAGAATCAGGTTATTTTGAAGGGACAATGCGCTCATTTTCTGCGGAGACACGTCAGCATTTGCGTGATTCATTCACTAAAATTATCGAAAATACAGCTGACCAATTTGCGGCTCAAGTATCGATTGAATGGGGAAAAACGCCGACATTAACTTTTAATGATGAAGAGTTAACACCTTTAATTGCTAAAAATTCTGAGCGATTTGCCAAGGTTTTAGAAGTTGAACCTCTGACCATCGGTGAGGACTTTGCGGCTTATCAAGAGAAGATTCCAGGTGTTTTTGCTTTAATTGGAAGTAATGGCGATGAAAATGCGGCAGGGCTTCATCAGGATACTTTTACGGTCAAAGACGAAGCACTCAAAACAGCCGTGCAGTATTTTGTTGAAAATGCCATTTACTTGCTTGATTATTTTGCGAAGGATAAAGACTAGCTGGGTGATAAGATTTCTTTATCGCGGTGATAGAATTTAAGTATTTGTCCAGAAGACTATCTGATGTTAAGATGTTAACAACTCTTAAAGAAGGTAGGAAATGACATGACAGCATTAAAGAAATTGCTAGGCATAACAGGACTGGCTATCGCCTCAACAGCCCTTCTTGCGGCTTGCTCGTCGAGCAATTCTGCAAAATCATCTTCAGGTAAGGAAGAAGTTACGTTTGCGACGGTTGGAACGACAGCTCCATTTTCATACGAAGATGATGGAAAATTAACAGGATATGATATCGAAGTAGCAAAAGCTGTTTTCAAAGATTCAGACAAGTACAAAGTGACTTTCAAGAAGACAGAGTGGTCATCTATTTTCACAGGTCTTGATTCTGGAAAATATCAGCTTGGCGGAAATAACATCAGTTATACAAAAGAACGTTCAGCTAAATACCTTTATTCTTATCCGATTGGCTCAACACCGTCTGTTTTAGTGGTCTCAAAGGACTCTGATATCACATCTTATGATGACATTGCAGGACATTCTACGCAGGTTGTCCAAGGAACAACAACGGCTGCTCAGTTGGAAAAATATAATACTGAAAACAGTAGCAAGCAAGTTGAACTTAACTACACCAATGAAAATATTACTCAAGTTTTGACAAACTTGAACGAAGGTAAATTTGATTTCAAGATTTTTGATGCCCCAACGGTTAATACCATTATCAAGAATCAAAATTTGGATAATTTGAAAACAATTGAATTGAAATCAGATGAACAGCCATTCATTTACTTCATTTTGGGACAAGACCAAAAAGACTTGCAAACCTACGTCAATAAACGTTTGAAAACTTTGCAAAAAGATGGCACTTTATCAGATTTAGCTCAAAAATATCTTGGTGGAGATTACACACCAGCGGCGACTGATTTGAAAATTCCATCGGAAAAATAAGTCTGTTATAGTTTAAAACTATAACTAAACCCTGTTTTTAACAATTTGAAACCTATAACCAAATAGGATAGAATTAAATCACGAGTTAAATGAAAAGAGGAACATAGATATGAAATTGAAAAAATTACTTGGAGTAGCTAGCGTAGCAATTGCATCGACTGTCTTGTTGGCAGCATGTGGTGGTTCATCAAAATCAACTTCTGATGATTCAACACTTAAAGTCGGTATCATGACTTTGGATGATGCAACTGAACCACTTTGGGATAAGGTTAAGGAATTGGCTAAAGACAAGGGTGTTGACATCGAGTTGGTTGAATTCACTGATTACAACCAACCAAACGAAGCTCTTCAAAATGGTGAAGTTGACGTCAATGCTTTCCAACACAAATATTTCTTGAACAACTGGAATTCAGAAAATAAAGGAACTTTGGTAGAAGCAGCTGACACACTTCTTAGCCCAATCCGCCTATTCTCAGGCACAACAGGGGATGACGCTAAGTACAAAGATGTCAAAGATCTACCAGATAAAGCGACAATTTCAATTCCAAATGATGCTTCAAACGAAAGTCGTGCGCTTTACCTTCTTCAATCAGCTGGTTTAATTAAACTTGATGTTTCTGGTGATGAATTGGCAACAATTAAAAACATTTCATCAAATCCTAAAGATTTGGAAATCAAAGAAGTTGACGCAGCTCAAACTGCTTCAACATTGTCATCAGTAGATGCTGCAGTTGTTAATAACTCATATGCTCAATCAGCAGATGTTGATTATGACACAACTCTTTACAAAGAAGCTATTGATGATAACTCAGACCAATGGGTCAACGTTATTGCAGCTCAAAAAGATTGGAAAAAATCTAAAAAAGCTAAAGCAATCAAGACTTTGATTTCAGTTTACCAAACTGATGAAGTCGGAAAAGTTATCCAAGATGCAACTGATGGTGTTGACATTCCAGCTTGGGATGGCGCAAAAGTTTCATCAAGCGATAAAGACTAATTAGGAGAATCTGGCGTGTCAAGGCACGCCAATTTTCTATTATTGGGATTATGAAAGTGCTTTAAATTTTATCACAATATGGTAGAATATTAAGTTGGAAAGTTTTGAAAAATCTTTTAACTTAGAGAGAATAGTTCGTTAGGAAAAAGATTAGAGTGTAATGATTGAGGAGTTGAGTAAGAGTTATGACAAAACCGATTATTAATTTAGAGCATATCGATATTACTTTTCACCAGAAAAAACGCGTCATCGAAGCTGTAAAGGATGTTTCGATTGCGATTAATAAAGGTGATATTTATGGTATTGTTGGGTATTCTGGTGCTGGTAAATCAACGTTAGTACGTACGATTAACTTGCTTCAAGCCCCAACAGCAGGAAAAATAACAATTGGTGAAGATGTGACGTTTGCGGATGGCAAAGTGCAATTGAAAGGTGCTGCCCTTCGTCAAAAACGTCAAAAAATTGGAATGATTTTCCAACACTTTAACTTGATGGCACAAAGAACAGCACGTCAAAATGTTGCCTTTGCTCTTCGCCATTCAAAATTGAGTAAAGAAGAAAAAGACAAGAAAGTTGCTGATTTGTTGGAATTGGTGGGCTTGGCTGACCGAGCTGAAAACTACCCATCACAACTGTCAGGGGGTCAAAAACAACGTGTGGCGATTGCGCGTGCTCTTGCCAATGACCCAGAAATTTTGATTTCTGATGAATCAACATCAGCTCTTGACCCTAAAACAACTAAGCAAATTTTGGCTTTGTTGCAAGAATTAAACCAAAAACTTGGTTTGACAGTGGTTATGATTACTCACGAAATGCAAATCGTTAAAGATATTTGTCACCGTGTGGCTGTTATGCAAAATGGTCATTTGATTGAAGAAGGTTCTGTTTTAGACATTTTCTCAAATCCAAAAGAACCTTTAACGCAAGAATTCATCAAAACAGCAACAGGAATTGAAGATGCTTTGGTTAAAATTGAAAAACAAGCAATCGTGCAAAATCTTCCAAAAGATGACTTGCTTGTCCAATTGAAATATGCTGGAACATCAACAGATGAACCAATTTTGAACCAAATTTACAAACAATTCGAAGTCACAGCGAATATTCTTTACGGTAATATCGAAATTTTGGATGACACGCCTGTTGGTGAGATGATTGTTGTCTTATCTGGTGAGGCTGATGCACTTGCTGGAGCACAAGAAGCAATTCTTGCTGCTGGAATCGAATTAACAGTATTGAAACGAGGTGCCTAAATGATTGAATGGATTTCTACAAATTTGCCTGATGTTTACCGTATCGGCTGGGAAGGGACAAATTCTTGGTCAGATGCCTTTTCAGCAACGATTTATATGACAGGATGGTCATTTGTGATTGGTGGGATTTTAGGTCTTGTTATGGGCTTGTTCTTGGTATTAACTGGTCCAAATGGTGTCCTAAGCAATCGATTTGGTTTCAAAGTTCTTGACATCTTTACTTCAATTGTTCGTGCTATTCCATTTATCATCTTGCTTGCGATTTTAAAAGGATTCACTTACGCGATTGTAGGGACTAACCTTGGTAAAACAGCTGCTTTGATTCCTTTGTCAGCAGCGACATTTGCCTTCTATGCTCGTCAAGTTCAAGTTGTCTTTTCTGAGATGGACAAGGGTGTTATTGAAGCAGCACAGGCTTCTGGAGCGACTCTTTGGGATATTATCAAGATTTACCTAAGTGAAGGATTGCCTGAGCTTATCCGCGTATCAACTGTGACACTGATTTCACTTATCGGTGAAACAGCTATGGCTGGTGCAATCGGTGCCGGAGGTCTTGGTTACATCGCTATTTATTATGGTTATAACCGTTCAGCAACTGATGTCACAATCGTTGCAACATTATGCATCTTGATTTTGGTTTTTGTCATCCAATTTATCGGAGACTTCTTGACTAAGAAATTGAGCCATAAATAAAAGTATTATATAAATTACTAAAAGCCTGAGATTAGCCTCAGGCTTTTTGTTCATTGTAAATAGTATAAAAAAGTCAAACTCACTAGAGTTTGACTTTTTTTAGTGTTGTTTAAGCTTTTTTAACTTTATGTAAGATGAATCCCACGATAAATCCTACAACTGCAAAGCTAATCCATTCCATTGAGAATTGACCAAGTGGAACGATGTTGCTAAAGAAGTTTACAAGACCTGCTGGCAAGTGGAAAAGTCCAGTTTGTTTAGCAAGCGTTGAGATGGCATCGTAAAGTGCTGGGATAGCTGTGAAAGCAATTGTCAGTTGATAAACGATACGATCTTTTTCAAAGAATTTCGCTAGTAAAGAAAGTAGGATAATAACGACTGTCAGTGGGTATAACAAGTAAAGTACTGGAAGTGACCATTTGATGAGGTCAGTTAGACCACCGAAGTAGAAGAATAGAGCAATCAAAGTAAAGACAGTTGCCCAAGTAACGTGAGAAACTTTTGGTTGCAATTTGTGGAAGTATTCAGCACAAGCAGTGATTAATCCAGTTGATGTTGTTAAACATGCAAGGAAAATAGCTGCAGCTAGAATAATTTGTCCGATGCTTCCAAGATAGAAGTGAGCAGCTTGTCCGAGAATATTACCACCATCGATTGGGTCACCTTTGAACATGAAGTGTCCGTTAGTAAAATCGAATAGATTTTGTGAAGATGCTCCGATACGACCAACGAAGATGTAGATAAGAGCAAGAAGTGCAGTGGCAATTAATCCAGATTTGAATGTTAAAGTAGCGATTTCAGATTGTTCTTTTGCACCATGCGATTTGCTAGCATCGATAACGATAATGGCGAAGGCAAGCGAAGCAAGAGCATCCATCGTACCATAACCTTGAATAAGTCCTGCTACAAACGGAACGTCTTTGAAAGCGTTGCTGATATCGCTAGCAGCGTTGTAAGCTGGTCCGATGTCACCAGCAGGTTTAACAAATGATGCGATAACTAAAATAGCAATGATAATCAAAAGAGATGGTGTTAAATATTTACCAATACGGTCAGCGATTTTATTTGGCTTGATAGCCAAGATATAAGAAATTCCAAAGAAAATTAAACCGTAAATGACTTTTGCAATAATATTGTCACCAAAGATAGGTTGAATACCGATTGAAAATGATGTCGCACCAGTTCTTGGGATGGCAAAGAATGGACCAATTGACAAGTAAAGTGCGATTGAAAATAGTAAAGCATATTGACGTGAGACTGGACGTGCGAAATCTTCAATATCACTAGCTCCTGAATAAGCAACAGCTACAACCCCTAACAGAGGAAGTGTAACACCAGTTAAACAGAAACCAAGAATGGCAAGAGCCAAGTTACTTCCAGAGTAAATTCCTAAAAATGCTGGATAGATGAGATTACCAGCTCCAAAGAATAGAGCAAATAGCATGAAACCTATGATAATATAAATGTTTTTTACGGGTTTCATTAATGTCCTCCTAATAAACATACGATATAATATTTTGCTGAGACAATTTTTCTCATTTTACAAAATTCCATGAAGAATATTATATCGAACTCCAAAACACTCGTCAATAGAAGAAAAATACTGAATTTTTTTGAAAAAGTTGCTTAAGCCTGATATGGCGGGGCTTAGCAATGTTAGAAAAAATAACAAAATTTTCAAAAAATTGAGAAATCCCGTGTTTTAAGCGCTACCAAAAGGCGAAAGACGCCTTCGTTGGTTTGACGAAGCGCTTCTTTTATATTATGATTAAAATCGTTAATTATTTTTTTGAGGAGCTACCATGAAACGATTTATTAGTGTTTGGAATAGAACTAGCCTAATCAAACGAATCATCATTGGTGTTATTCTTGGATTTATTTTAGGAATGACAGTTCCTAAATTATCAGGAATTGGTATTTTAGGTGATTTATTTGTTGGTGGGCTTAAAGCGGTAGCGCCATTACTTGTCTTTGTTTTGGTTGCTAGTGCATTGTCACAAAATGAAAAGGGACAAAAGACCAATATGTCAACGATTATTGGACTTTATCTTGTTGGGACCTTGGCAGCTGCCTTAGTTGCAGTTGTGGTTAACTATATTTTCCCAATTACTCTTACCTTGGATACTGCCACGCAACCAAAATTGTCCTCTCCTGAAGGAGTTGGGGAAGTTTTCCACAGTCTTTTATTAAAAATGGTTGATAACCCAATTAATGCTTTGGGTTCAGCTAACTATATCGGTGTATTGACTTGGGCTGTTATCTTTGGACTTGCTTTTAGAAATTCTAATAAAACAACTAAAGACATGTTACAAACAATGGCAGAAGTCACTTCACAAGTGGTTCGTTGGATTATTAATTTAGCGCCATTTGGTATTTTAGGTCTTGTCTTTAAAACAATCTCAGACAATGGGGTTAAGATTTTAGCAAACTACGGTTTCTTGATTTTAGCTCTTGTTGGGACAATGTTTTTTGTAGCCTTGGTCGTTAATCCATTTATTGCGTTTATCTTCATGCGTAAAAATCCATACCCATTGGTTTTCCGTTGTTTGCGAGATTCTGGTTTGACAGCTTTCTTCACACGAAGCTCAGCTGCTAATATTCCAGTTAATATGAAACTTTGTGAAGATTTGGGCTTGGATGAGGATACATACAGAGTATCAATCCCGCTTGGTGCCACTATTAATATGGGTGGTGCTGCCATTACAATCAACGTCTTGACACTTGCTGCGGTTAATACACTTGGTATTCATGTTGATTTTCCAACAGCATTCTTGCTAAGTGTCTTATCAGCTGTGTCAGCCTGTGGAGCTTCAGGGGTTACTGGAGGGTCACTTCTTTTAGTTCCTGTGGCATGTAGCTTGTTTGGTATTTCAAATGATCTAGCAATGCAAGTTGTCGGCGTTGGATTTATTGTCGGTGTTGTTCAAGATTCATGTGAAACAGCACTTAACTCTTCAACAGATGTTCTCTTTACAGCAGTTGCTGAAAAATCTGTTTGGGGTAAAAAGAAAAAAGTTAAAAATTAAAAAATAGCTGAGCAGTGCTCGGCTATTTTTCATTACTTTAAAACTTAGACTTGCATAAAACGTTTTTATGGCTGGTTCAAAGAATAATCATCTTTAAAATATGTCTCATTTATGGTAAAATAAGACGGCATAAAGGTAAGAATTTTAAAGTATTTTACTTAGAAAATAGATAAGAAAGTTATTAAAGGAGAACGAGTTGTGAAGAATAATTCTATCAAGACTGTCGTAGCAACAGGTATCGGAGCTGCGCTGTTTATCATTATTGGGACATTGGTTAACATTCCAACCCCAATTCCAAATACAAATCTGCAACTGCAATACGCTGTTTTAGCGTTGTTTGCTGTGGTTTATGGTCCAACAGTTGGTTTCTTTTCAGGATTTATCGGTCATGCTTTGAAAGATGCACTTCAATATGGTTCACCATGGTGGACTTGGGTTCTTGTGAGCGGACTTATTGGACTAGCTATCGGCTTGGTATCTGAAAAGATTAATATTGAAAAAGGTCAATTGACTGGAAAAGATTACGCTTGGTTTAACGGTGCTCAAATCTTGGCTAACATTATTGGATGGGCTGTTATTGCACCATATGGTGATATTTTAGTTTACAGTGAACCAGCTAGCAAGGTATTTACACAAGGAATTTTATCAGCAGTGATTAATAGTTTGACAATTGTCATTGGTGGTTCTTTGCTTTTAGCGGTTTATACAAAAACACGCACACAATCAGGCAGTTTGACAAAAGATTAAGGGTTAATCTTAACTGCGATAATTTACATTCTAGTATTATTTCAGCTCGTTTTCGAGCTGTTTTTTAAGGAGTAGGATGACAAGGTTGTCCTACTCTTAATCATTTTTTAGGAGAAACGTTATGAAACCCCTTATTGAATTTAAGGATTTCACTTTTAAATATGATGCTCAAGCAGAGCCGACGCTAAAGTATCTTAATTTAACCATTGAGAGAGGACAAAAAGTCTTAATTGTCGGTCCATCAGGCTCTGGAAAGTCAACTATTGGGCAGTGTCTCAACGGTATTATTCCAAATATTCATCATGGTGAAAGAACTGGGCAATTTACCATTGCAGGTAAGGATGCTTTTGATTTGTCCATTTATGATAAATCACATTTAGTTTCTACAGTTTTGCAGGATCCAGATGGACAGTTTATCGGGTTAACTGTAGCTGAAGATTTGGCATTTGCACTTGAAAATGACTGCCTTCCTCTGAAGGAAATGCGAGAAAAAGTTGATTATTGGGCTGATAAGCTTGATTTGAAGACATTCTTAAATAACCGTCCGCAGGATTTATCAGGTGGTCAAAAGCAGCGAGTGAGTTTGGCAGGTGTTTTGATTGACGAAAGTCCAATCCTACTTTTTGATGAGCCACTTGCTAATCTTGATCCAAAATCAGGACAAGAAACGATTGAATTGATTGATCGCATCCACCAAGAAGGCAAGACAACGACGATTATTATTGAGCACCGCTTGGAAGATGTGCTTTATCGTCATGTGGATAAAGTTGTTTTAGTCAATGATGGTCGTATTGTATTTGACGGTCAGCCAGATGAGTTATTAAAAAGTGAGCTGCTAGTTGAAAATGGCATCCGCGAACCGCTTTATATCACAGCATTAAAAAATTTAAACGTTGATGTGACAAAAGCGGAGCATTTATCAGACATTAATCAACTAGATTTGTCAGATATTACAGTAAAAGGCTTGAGTCAATCTAGTGACGTTGTTCAAAAGGAAAATATTTTAGAGGCTAATCATCTTGAATTTTCATATGATGACGGCAAGAAGATTTTAAACGATATTAGTTTTGCTGTTCATAAGGGTGAACGCATTGCTATTGTTGGAAAAAACGGTGCAGGAAAATCAACCCTAGCGAAAGCCTTGTGCCAATTTATTAGACCAGACGGTGAGATTCTCTACCAAGGAAATTCTATCATGAGTGACTCAATTAAAGAACGTGCTGAGAAGATTGGCTACGTTCTTCAAAATCCAAATCAAATGATTAGTCAGACGATGATTTTTGATGAAGTTGCGCTTGGTCTTCGTTTGCGAGGTATCAGTGAGCAAGAAATTGAACAACGTGTTTTAGAGACTTTGAAAGTGTGTGGCTTGTACGAATTCCGTAATTGGCCAATTTCAGCTCTTTCTTTTGGTCAGAAGAAACGTGTTACGATTGCTTCAGTTTTAGTTATGAATCCTGAAATCATCTTACTTGATGAGCCAACAGCAGGGCAAGATAAGAAGCACTATACAGAAATCATGACTTTCCTCAATCAGTTAAACAAAGCGGGTCACACGATTATTATGATTACACATGATATGCAGCTGATGCTCGAGTATTCTGATCGAAGTATTGTGATTAGTGACGGTGAAATCATTGCAGACTGCACGCCGGTTGATTTATTTAGTCGGGTTGATATTTTGGATAGAGCTAATCTGAAAAAGACAAGTCTATTTGATTTGGCGGAGAAATTAGGAATCAATCCAATTGATTTGACACATTACTACATTAAGCAACAAGGAGGATGCCGTGGCTAATCATTTTATTGGTTATCAAAATGGGCGAGGGTTCTTGTATCAATTATCTGGCGCCAGCAAATTAATCTTCTTTATTTTGGTTTCTGTGGCTTGTATGACGACCTATGATACACGATTGATTGCTGTTGTTGGTTTGTTATCGCTTATCTTGTTTAAAATGGCAGATATTCGTTGGAAACAAATTTCGTTTGTTATCAAGTTTATTGGCTTTTTTGCGCTTTTAAATGTTTTGATGGTTTATGTGTTTGAACCAAGTTATGGTGAGCACATTTATGGTGCTAAAACGGTTTTGTGGCAAGGTTATGGTCGCTTTTATCTGACAAGCCAAGAATTATTTTATTTGTTTAATCTAGCTTTGAAATATTTTTGTACAGTGCCTTTAGCTGTGCTATTTCTCATGACAACGCACCCTAGTCAATTTGCTTCAAGTCTTAATCAGATTGGTGTGCCTTACAAGGTTGCTTATGCGGTAAGTTTGACATTGCGCTATATTCCAGATGTTCAGGAAGAATTTTACATGATTCGCATGTCACAAGAAGCGCGTGGTCTTGAATTGTCCCAAAAAGAAAAGTTGATGAAGCGTGTCAAAGGTAATCTTCAGATTATCATTCCGTTGATTTTTAGTTCTTTAGAGCGAATTGATACGGTCTCAACGGCGATGGAATTACGACGTTTTGGGAAAAATAAAAAGCGTACTTGGTACACTTATAAAAATTTCACAGTGGCAGATATTTTGACAATCACTGTATCTGTTATACTTGTTCTTATCACAGTTTTACTATTTGAATGGAATCATGGACGTTTTTACAATCCATGGCAATAAAAAAGGCTCTTTATAAAGAGCCTTTTTTTATTTCAAATAGCCAAGGTAATCGAATTTTTCAAAGGTGTCATCACTTGCGATGGCAATGATTTCGATATCAGCTTCGAAAGGTTTATTTGGATCAATGTGCGTATCGATAACTGAAGGATTTTTCTTGCGGATACCGATAATGTTGATTTCGAATTTATTTCGGACATCGAGTTGGATAAGATTTTTCCCAACCCAAGAATCTGGAATCGAAAATTCAACCATAGCTAATTTTTCTTCTAAGTGAACGATGTTATCGATGTGGTGGCGAAGCATGTTAGAAGCAACGCGTTTACCAGAATCGCGTTCTGGCATGATGACTTTGCTTGCACCGATGCCATAAAGCACTTCTTCGTAAGTTTTTGTTTTAGCCTTGGCGATAATATTTTTAACGCCGAGTTTTTTACAGTGCATAACGGCAAGAACAGAAGATTCTAGATTGTTACCTGTTGCGACAACGACAGTATCACATTGACCGATGCCAAGTGCTTTTAAAAAGTCAATATCTGTGATGTCACCGACAGCAGCTTTTTTAACAACGTCGGATACATTTTGAACAAGATTTTCGTTAATGTCGATAGCAATGACATCTTGGTCAAATTTGCTGAGCTCTTTGGCAACATTTCGTCCAAAGATACCAAGTCCAAGAACACCAATTATTTTTTTTCTCATTTTATTTCCTCTAACCTACTGTGATATTTGTTTGTGCGTATTGAATTTCTTTTTCTTTCTTTTGAAGAAGACTAAGAAGAACTGTCAATGGTCCGACACGTCCAATGAACATCAATGCCATGATGACGAGTCTTCCTGAAGTTGATAATTGAGGCGTTAAATCCATGGAAACACCGACGGTAGCAATGGCAGATACGGCTTCAAAAAGCAGTGCAATTGGGTCGTGGTGCGGTTCAAATTGAAGAAGAAGGATATAGCCAACAATTAAAATTGAAAAGAAGAAGATAAGCACTGTTAACGTTTGTTTGATAACTTTATTTGCAATGATGCGGTGGCGATAGGTAACCTCGCTCTGACCAGCAAGTTCTGATTTAAAAAGTAAGAAAGTGATTGCAACTGTTGTAACTTTTACCCCACCAGCGGTACCACCAGGAGCTCCCCCGATAATCATCTGAATCATGTAGAGAATGTTGGTTGCTGTATGTGTATCAAGATATGAAATTGTTGCAAAACCAGCTGTTCTCATTGTGACTGTTTGAAATAAGCTGACCATAAATTGTTGGAAAGGATTGTACAATCCAATTGTTTTAGGATTGTTAGCTTCCAAAAGCCAAGTTATAGCCGTTCCTAGTATTAAAATCACCGCTGTTGTGTCAAGTACTAAGCGTGTTTGGTTGCTTAATTTGCGAGTGAATGTTTTTAGACGGTAAGGTCTATCTGCTAGGAATGCCTTAATGGCGCGTTTGATATCAACCCAGACTGCAAACCCGATTCCTCCAGAGACAATCAAAATCATAAAGAGGAGATTGAGTAGCGGATTTAAGACAAATGGTTTTAGACTATTTCCACCAAGGTTATCAAAACCGGCATTACAAAAAGCAGAAACTGCTAAAAAGATAGCGTTGAAAATACCATGACTCACGCCAAATATTGGAATAAAGTCAATAAGAAATAAAATCGCAATCAAAGATTCAATGATGAACGTTATTTTATAAACGTTGAATAGATAGCGTTTTAAGTGACCGCTGTTGTCATAACTTAGAGCTGATTGCAAGATATTTTGGCTCGATAGATTCATGCGTCGTCTGAGTAAATATGTACTAACCGCAATCAAGGTGACAAGTCCAAGACCACCGATTTGCATTAAGATAACAGAAATCACTTGTCCAAGACCGTTGTAGACCTCAGCAACAGGAAAGACAGAAAGCCCAGTCACACAGACCATTGATACCACGGTAAATAAGTGGTCAAGATAGTTTGTTGCTGGTGCATTTTGATAATGCGTTATTGGAAGTGATAGTAAGATACTTCCTATGAAGATTACAATTAGAAAGCTAACGGTTAAACGTTGGGTACCAGATAGCCGTTTTAAAAATCTAGTCAAATGAACATCCCTTTCTTATAGCAATTAAGTGGCTGCTAGAGCCACTTATTGTCACTATTAGCCCATTAAAGAGGTTTTTTATTTGGCATGCCAGCTTTACGTGGGTATTTATTTGGTGTTTCTTTTTTCTTTTCAAGAATTGTGATTTGACGACTGTCACCGTTTGGTAATTCATAGTGATAGTTTTCAACAAGTTTTGAAAAGAGTACTGACATGGCATTTTTAGCGTCAGCCAATTCTTCTTCAGCAGCAGATGCTTTAAGAGCAATCAATTGTCCGCCAACTTTTAAGAATGGAATTGTCAATTCTGTAAGAACTTGTAAGCGGGCAACGGCGCGTGCAGTGACGATGTCATAGCTAGCGCGGAAAGCTTTGTCTTGTCCATAATCTTCAGCACGTCCATGGTAAAAATGAACACCATCAAGACCAAGTTCTTCCGCCAACAAGTTAAGGAAGTTGATACGTTTGTTAAGCGAATCAATGATAGTTACATCGATATCAGGGCACAAGATTTTAATCGGAATACTTGGAAAACCAGCTCCAGCTCCGATATCTAAGAGACGAAGCTTTTGGTTGGTAATTTTTCCTTGAAGAACTGGTGCGATAGAATCGTAGAAATGTTTAAGGTAGACGCCTTCTTTATCAGTGATGGCAGTCAAGTTGATTTTTTGATTCCATTCGACTAACAGTTCAAAATAGCGCTCAAATTGTTTTTTTTGAGTTTCCGATAAGTCAAATCCTTGCTTAGCAAGTCTGTCATAAAATTCTTCAGGTGTCATATTATTAAGTTAAAGAAACTGATTATGTTAAAATCACTTTCTCTAATGATCCTTTCAATCCAATATATATCATCTTATTTTACCATAAAAAAACTAGGAGTGACATTCATTGACTGTTCGATAAAAGGGAGTTTTTGTCTTTATTTATGGTATTTTCTTTTAGAATTACTTGAAAATTGATATAATGAAAGCAAGAAAATATCGATTGTTTTCGCAAGAAGCTTTTTGCCAAGAGTATTGGAGTTAGAAAGCTGGATTTTTTAGGAAGGGTATCAGATACCCAAGGAGGAATTTATGATTTTCGTTATTATTGCAATTGTTGCTGTTTTAGTACTTTGGGTAGTTGCTGCTTACAATGGACTTGTTAAAAGTCGTATGCAAACCAAAGAATCTTGGAGTCAAATCGATGTTCAATTGAAACGTCGTAACGACCTTATTCCAAACTTGATTGAAACTGTTAAAGGATACGCAGCTTATGAAGAAAAAACATTTGCTAAAATCACTGAATTGCGTAGCCAAGTTGCACAAGCTCAAACACCAGCAGAAGCAATGCATGCTTCAAATGCTCTTACAAAACAATTGTCAAGCTTGATTGCAGTTGCTGAAAATTACCCTGAACTTAAAGCAAATAACAGCTTTGTTAAATTACAAGATGAATTGACAAATACTGAAAATAAAATTTCTTATTCACGTCAATTGTTCAACACAACTACAGCAAATTACAACGTGAAACTAGAAACATTCCCAACAAATATTGTTGCAGGTCTTTTCGGATTTAAACCAAGTCAATTTTTGGAAACTCCAGAAGAAGAAAAAGAAGTACCAAAAGTGTCATTTGATTTTTAATCAATTCGAGTTTTAGAAAAATTTTTAAGACAGTCATCTTAAAAAGAAAGGAAAATAAGGAGTCTCTTTAGGTCGTCAATTAACTAGAAGAGACTCTTTCGTTTATATAGAAAATGATGTTATATGATCAAATTGCTAGCAATAAACGTAAGACGGTTGTTTTGCTATTTGTATTCTTTATGTTGTTAGCTGCTATTGGGGCAGCGGTAGGATATCTATGGTTGGACAGTCTAGGATTTGGAGTTGTCATTGCCTTGATTGTTGGTGGTATTTATGCTGGAAGTATGATTTTCCAATCGACAAATGTTGTCATGTCAATGAACAACGCTCGTGAAGTCAGTGAAGCAGAGGCGCCGCAACTCTATCACATTGTTGAGGATATGGCTATGGTTGCTCAAATCCCTATGCCACGAGTTTTCATTGTTGAAGACGATTCGCTTAATGCTTTTGCGACAGGTTCAAGCCCAGAAAACGCAGCAGTAGCGGCAACTACAGGTTTACTTAAACTTATGAACCGTGAAGAGTTAGAGGGCGTTATTGGGCACGAGGTTAGCCACATTCGAAACTATGATATTCGAATTTCAACGATTGCTGTTGCACTTGCTAGTGCTATTACAATGATTGCAAGTTTTGGTAGTCGTATGATGTGGTTTGGTGGTGGTAGTCGCCGCCGTTCTGATGACCGTGATGAAGGTGCGCTTGGTATTATCATTTTGATTTTATCATTAATTTCTCTTATTCTAGCACCGCTTGCTGCGACATTGGTTCAGTTGGCAATTTCAAGACAACGTGAATTTTTAGCTGACGCAAGCTCAGTAGAATTGACACGCAATCCTGAAGGTATGATTAAAGCTTTGCAAAAGCTAGAGCAATCTTCACCAATGCATCACCCAGTAGATCAAGCAAGTGCTGCGCTATATATTAATGATCCTTTGAAAAAAGGTGAGCGATTTAGTTCTTTGTTTAATACTCACCCTTCAATTTCAGATCGTATTGACCGACTTCGCCATATGTAATGAAAACATTAAAAGCTTACATTTGATGTAAGCTTTTTTATGATAATCAAAAAAGAATTTTCTTGTAATCGATTTGACATCAATATCATAAAGACAAGAGCTAGAAAAGCTGGTATAATGATAAGGAAATTTTAAAAGAGGTAAATTACTGATGATTGCTATTTCAGAAATAAAGAAAAATGCTGAAGGGATTGCTTTTAATGAATCTTTGAATATTAAAGAAACATTAATGCAACGTTCAAGTGAAGTTCTAGACGTCAAAGAAGTACTTGTTAACGGTCTTGTGACATATGATGACGGATTGTACTTGTTAAACTATCGTTTGGATTATACTATTACACTACCATCTAGCCGTTCAATGAAACCTGTCGATGTGCATCAAATTGAGGATGTGACGGAAGTTTTTGTTGAGTCTGCGGACCTTCATGCTAAAGAAGACTTAGTCAAAGAAAATCTTGCTTTAGTATTAGAAAATGATTTTATCGATTTGGAAGAAAGTGCAGTTGACAACATTCTTTTGACAATTCCAATGCAAGTATTAAGCGATGAAGAACGTCAATCAGAAGACATGCCTTCAGGGCAAAATTGGTCTGTCATGACAGAAGATCAGTACGAAGCATTGCAAAATGAAAAGAAAAAAGAAAACAACCCATTTTCAGCTTTAAATGGCCTATTTGAAGATTAATATAATTTACATTAAATAGATAAAATTTTCTTGAATTATCGCCTACACTTTGATATACTTTTAGGGCACTATAGTATACTTGGCTGAAGAGTCATTTCTGAGAAAGATATTAAAAAGGGATAGAGTGATGGATGGATTTTTCTCATGATTGGAATGAAAATTAAAGCGATAATTAGGGTTGTGTACTAGGCAAATAATTAGATTTTATAATCTTTACATTAAATAAAAGGTTGGTGACAATGAGTAAAAAGATTTTAATTATTGAGGATGAAAAAAATCTTGCACGCTTCGTGTCTTTGGAGTTACAACACGAAGGGTATTCAGTAGTTGTTGAGACAAATGGACGTTTAGGTTTACAAACGGCTTTAGATGATGATTTTGATTTGATCCTGTTGGACTTGATGTTGCCTGATATGGATGGATTCGAAATTACACGTCGTCTTCGTTTGGAAAAAGAAACTTCAATTATCATGATGACAGCTCGTGATTCAATCATGGATATCGTTGCTGGTCTTGATCGTGGCGCAGATGACTACATCGTAAAACCATTTGCTATTGAAGAACTATTAGCGCGTGTGCGTGCAGTGTTCCGTCGTCAAGAAGCTAATTCAAAACATGATAAAGAAGGTCAAGCTAAAGAGGGGTTGCTTGGGCTTCGTCTTAATCCACAAAATCGTTCAGCAGTTCGTGGAGACGATGAAATTTCATTAACAAAACGCGAATATGATTTGTTAAGTGTTCTTCTTTCAAACGTTAACCGAGTGATGACACGTGAAGAATTACTTGCAAGTGTTTGGCGTTATGATACTGATATCGAAACAAACGTAGTGGATGTTTACATCCGTTATCTTCGTGGAAAAATTGATATTCCTGGTAAAGAATCATATATCCAAACTGTTCGTGGAATGGGTTATATTATTCGAGAAAAATAATGATAAAGTGCTTTAAAAAGTCATTATCTAAAAAAATTTCAGTAAAAACTTTTCTGTGGGTTTTGTTGATTTTATCAGCTTTTAACTTAGTTATTTATTTTGGTGTGACACGAATTTTTCTTTCAAAAGATCGTTATAACACCGAGCAATCCACAGAAGTTGTTCGTGAATTTTTATCTAAAGAAACTTCTCTTTCGCAAGAGAAGTTATTAGATTTGTTGAATCAATATGGTGCTTCAGGCTCGCTTATCGAAAATGACGATAAGAAGTATATTCTTGATAGGCAAGGCGGCATTGACGAATTGATTTTTGATAATCAAGAAGTTTCTGTCTTTAATAAAGATAAACAATTAGTTTTGACAACCGATAAAGTACTATCGACAATGAAAATTGGAAAAGTTGGTGAAACGGTGATGTACCGTTCGCCAGCTTTTACTGGTTTTTACCAGAGTGAAAAAATTTATTCCAAAGATAGTCGAAAAGTTATTGGTTACGTAACCGTCTACCAAAGTATTGCTTCGTATTTTATGGCGCGTCATACTTTTGTAGTGATTACTTTGCTATGTGAACTTGTCGAAGCTTGTGTGATTTTTTATTTAGTTTTTGCGGTATCGCATAGGACGTTGAGGCCACTTCGCGAATTTCAAACGTTTATTGGTAATTTAGCTGAAAATCCAAGTGATTTAGCACTTCGCTCAGCTATTCAATCTGGTGATGAAATTGAAGATTTGTCACAAACTTTTGATAGCGTTTTAGAGCAAATTGAGGGATTTGCTAAGCGGCAAACACGCTTTGTTAGTGATGTTAGCCATGAATTGCGCACACCGATTGCTGTCATCAAGGGGCATTTAGGCTTGTTGCAGCGCTGGGGAAAAGATGACCCAGAAGTTTTATGCGAGAGTCTTGATGCTGCTTATCATGAGGCGGACCGCATGTCAATTATGGTAAATGACATGCTAGATATGATTCGTGTTCAAGGAAGTTTTGATCTTCATAAGGGAGAGGTTACAGATTTAAAACAATCCATTGACGTTGTTTTAGGAAATTTCCGCATTCTGTATCCTGATTTCCGTTTTTCACTCGTTTCAACGGTTGAAGATTGTATTTATGCAGAGATTTACAAGCATCATTTTGAACAGGCTATTTTAATCTTGATTGATAATGGCGTAAAATATTCTTCAGGTAGTAGAAATATTCATGTGACTTTGGATGTTTTAGGAGAGAATGCGATTGTAAAAGTTCGTGATGAAGGTGAAGGAATTTCACAAGAAGATCTTGATCATATTTTTGAACGTTTTTATCGCACAGATAAGTCACGTAATCGTGTTTCGACACAAGGTGGGCTTGGAATTGGTTTAGCCATTCTTAAGCAAATTGTGGATGCTTATGAACTCAAAGTTAGCGTCAGCAGTGTTGTTGATGAAGGAACTGAGTTTACTTTAATCATTCCACTTGTTACGACAGAAAAAATTAAAAAGACAGACTGAGCTTTTCTCGGTCTGTTCGTTTTTCTAATGAAGTATGGAAAATATTTTGTTAGAAAAGGGATGACAACAACTAGCCAGCTTAGGCTGGTATGACTTTCATAATGATTGATATTATGGTAAAATAAAGTATTAGAATAATTGGTAGAATGGGGTGTTTGCATGCGTTGTCCAAAATGTAATTATAATAAATCGAGTGTTATTGATAGCCGTCAAGCTGAAGATGGAAATACTATCAGACGACGTCGAGAATGCGAAAATTGTCATGCGCGATTCACAACCTTTGAACGCGTTGAAGAACTACCCTTGTTAGTGATAAAAAAAGATGGAACGCGTGAACAATTTTCTCGAGAAAAAATTCTAAATGGTATTTTTCAAAGTGCGCAAAAACGTCCAGTATCAAGTGATGATATTGAACAAGTTGTGGCACGTATTGAGCAAAAAATTCGTAGTGAATACGAAAGTGAAGTTCCAAGTACTGTGATTGGTAATCTTGTTATGGATGAGTTAGCTGAACTTGACGAAATTACTTATGTTCGTTTCGCCTCAGTCTATAAATCATTTAAAGACGTTGATGAAATCGAAGAACTTCTTCAGCAGATTACTAGTCGTGTTCGCAGCAAGAAGAAAAGAAGTAAGCTAAATGAGACCGATTGATGAATTTTCTTATGTAAAAAATAATAAGATTTTGCTGGATTCTGATAGTCTGACTCAGCTTTATCATCCAGTGATTGGTAATCATGCGGTTTTATTGTATGATTATCTTTTAGCTTTCTTCGATGATGGGGTTAAGCGTCACAAATTTAGTGAAATTCTTAACCACTTACAGCTTAACATGCAAGAAGTTGAAGAAGCTTTTGCTATTTTGACAGCAGTCGATTTGTTGGTTTTATATCAAACACGTGATGCTTATGTTTTGAAACTTCAACCTGCCTTGACTCGCGAAATTTTTCTGGCAAATCCGATTTATCGTCGCTTGCTAGAACAAAGAATTGGTGAGGTTGCGGTTGCTGAACTAGATATTGTTTTGCCTGATGGGGCGCGTGACTTGTCTAAAAAATTCTCTGATATTTTTTCAGTGGATGAAAATCCAAGTGTGCCTAAGCAGGTTTCAAAAAATCATTTTGATTTAGACAGTTTTGAACGTTTGATGTTGCGTGACGGCTTACGCTTTAAAGACGAGAAAAATGACGTTGTGATGATTTATAGCTTAGCTGATAAATACACAATGAATTGGTTTGATACTTACAACTTAGCCAAAAGTACAGCGATTAATGGGGTAATTTCACCTAAACGTATGACTGTACAGCTTGAGCAGAAAAAAGCTGGTACTAATCAAATCAACGAACAATTTGATGCCAAAGAACAGGTCATCATTCGTGAAGCTAAGAAAACTTCTGCTAGAGAGTTTCTTGAAAAAATCAAAGCACCAAAACGTGCGGTGGTTACTGAAAGCGAACGAAAATTGCTGGAAGAATTGGCTAACATGAATTTCTTAGATGAAGTTATTAATGTGATGGTGCTATACACGTTAAATAAGACGCAATCAGCTAACATCAATAAGCCTTACATTATGAAAGTGGCAAATGATTTTGCGTATCAGAAGGTTGCGACAGCTGAAGCTGCTGTTCTAAAAATGCGTAGTTTTGCACAGCGTAACAAAGAGCGCAAAGCTAAACCAAAAGTAGCTAAGACTAATGTTCCAGAGTGGACAGCTAAAGAATACAAACATGTTGCGACAGCTGAAGAAAAAGCAAAACTTGAAGAGCTTAAGCGTAGCATGTTAGAAGATTAAGGAGTGAGTGATGGAAAAAATCGGACAAACCTTGGCTAAACAGCTTCGCCAAAGTCGTACGGATCTTAATAAATTGACTCAAGCTATTTTAGCGGATAAGGAAATTGCTGATTTTATCACGTCAAATGGCTTGACTCAAGAGCAAATTAACCGAAGCCTTCCAAAATTCAATCAGTTCATGGTTGAACGTGAGAAGTTTCAAAATCAAGATGCATCTTACGTGGCAAAAGGTTATAAACCAGCTCTTAGCATGAACGAAGGTTATGCTGATGTCATTTATTTGGAAACTCGTGAATTGGTTGAGGCTAAAAAACGTCAAGATATCAAAAATCGTGTGACTTTGATTGGCTTGCCAACAAGTCTTAAGCATATTTCGACTGATGATATTGACCTTGGGGACCCTAATCGTATCGAGATTTATAATTATTTGAATGATTATATTAAAAATCTTGAGAATAAACCGCAAAAAGGGCTCTACGTTTTTGGAACTTTTGGTGTCGGTAAATCGTACTTGATGGCTTATTTGGCAAATCGCTTGTCAGCTAAGTATGGCAAATCAACAACTTTGCTACATTTTCCAACTTTCTGTGTTGATATTAAAAATGCAATCAATACAGGAACGGTGAAAGAGCAGATTGACCAAATCAAGCAATCTGAAATCTTAGTTTTGGATGATATTGGCGCTGAACAACAAAGTTCATGGATTCGCGATGATGTGCTTCAGGTGATTTTGCAATATCGTATGCAAGAAAATCTGTTGACCTTCTTTACGTCAAACCTTGACTTTAAAGGCTTAGAAGAACATTTTGCTATCTCACGTTCAGGTGATGAAACTTGGCAGGCTAAGCGTGTGATGGAACGTATCCGTTATTTGGCGCGAGAAATTCATCTACAAGGTGAAAATCGACGTTAATTATTGTAATCATTAAAAGTGATAAATAGATAAAAGAATGTGAAAGGAATCGGCGAAGCATCTAATGGTGTTTTCGTGTGGTGACAAACCACTTAAAATAGTCTAGCTATTTTAACGAATAGGTATTAAGAATTATGGCTTTACCTACAGTTGCTATTGTCGGACGTCCAAACGTCGGCAAATCGACTTTGTTTAACCGTATCGCAGGTGAGCGTATTTCAATTGTTGAAGATGTCGAGGGTGTTACTCGTGACCGTATCTATACAACAGGTGAATGGCTTAACCGTAAGTTTTCATTGATTGATACTGGTGGTATCGATGATGTTGATGCTCCATTTATGGAACAAATCAAACATCAAGCTGATATCGCTATGACAGAAGCAGATGTTATTGTGTTTGTTGTTTCTGGTAAAGAAGGTGTGACAGACGCAGATGAATATGTTTCAAAAATCTTGTATCGTACAAACAAACCAGTCATTTTAGTTGTCAACAAAGTTGATAATCCTGAAATGCGTAGTGATATTTACGATTTCTATTCTCTTGGTCTAGGTGATCCATATCCAGTATCATCAGTTCACGGGATTGGTACAGGGGATGTTTTGGATGCTATTGTTGAAAATCTTCCAGTTGAAGAAGAAGACGAAAATCCAGATATCATCAAATTTAGTTTGATTGGACGTCCAAACGTTGGTAAATCAAGCTTGATTAACGCTATTCTTGGTGAAGAACGTGTTATCGCAAGCCCAATCGCTGGTACAACACGTGATGCCATTGATACAAACTTTACTGACAGCGAAGGTCAAGAATACACAATGATTGACACAGCTGGTATGCGTAAATCTGGTAAAGTTTACGAAAACACTGAAAAATACTCAGTGATGCGTTCAATGCGTGCCATCGATCGTTCAGATATCGTTCTTATGGTTATCAATGCCGAAGAAGGAATCCGTGAATACGATAAACGTATTGCAGGATTTGCTCATGAAGCTGGTAAAGGTATCATCATTGTTGTCAATAAATGGGATACTATCGAGAAAAATAATCACACTGTTGCAAAATGGGAAGAAGACATTCGTGATCAGTTCCAATTCTTGTCATACGCTCCAATCATCTTTGTATCAGCTGCTACAAAACAACGTTTGAACAAATTGCCTGAAATGATTAAGAAAATCAGCGAAAGCCAAAATAAACGTATTCCATCAGCTGTTCTTAACGATGTTATCATGGATGCTATTGCTATCAACCCAACACCAACTGACAAAGGTAAACGTTTGAAAATCTTCTACGGAACACAAGTTGCCGTTAAACCACCAACGTTTGTTATCTTTGTTAACGAAGAAGAGCTTATGCACTTCTCATACATGCGTTTCTTGGAAAATCAAATCCGTGCTGCTTTCGGTTTCGAAGGAACACCAATCAACTTGATTGCCCGCAAACGTAAATAAGAAGAAAGCACCCATTAGGGTGCTTTTTTTGGTGCCTTTAAAAAAATAAAATCGAATAACCATTTTTCTAAGCTAAAGAGGGCTGAATTTGATATAATTAAATGATAAGGAAAAAGGTGGTGGCTTAGATTGGGTAGAATGATTCCAGGTCGAATTCGCAATCAAGGTATAGAACTTTACGAACAAGGTTTGGTTGACATTATCAGTACAAGAGAAGATTTAATTCAGGCAAAAGTGGATAAACATCATCTTCAATACTCTTTAGAAGATGAACAAGTTCGATGTGATTGTGATTTTTTTGCTAAGAAAAAATACTGTGAACATCTAGCGGCAGTAGAATACTATCTAAAAAATAATACTGAAGGAAAAGAGTTATCAGATGAGCTAAGCTCACATCAGGAAAATCAGCAAGAAACCAAAAAGAATACGTCTTTTGGTAGTGTTTTTCTTGATGGCTTAGTGATTAATGATGATGACACAACAAAATACCGTTTGGCAGCTTATGGGAGCCAGAGCCCATATTCATCAGATTACTGGTGGACACTAAAAATCAATCGTTTGCCAGATGAGCGTGCTTATGTTGTCCGAGACATCAAAGCTTTCCTAACGGTTGTCAGAAATGAAGGTTATTATCAGATTGGGAAAAATTATTTTGAACCTTTATCACTAATCCAATTTGATGAAGCAAGTCAAGAGTTGATTCGTTTTTTGTGGCGCGTGTTGCCAGACGGCGATCACTTGGATGTTGATTATATTTTGCCAAATCACGCTCGTAATTTATCCTTAACGAGTGGAATGTTTGAAGAAGGTGTTAATCTCTTTAACGAACTTTATGATTTTTCATTTGAACATAATCATCAAAGTTATGGGCAGTTGATTTTTAAACCTCTTGATGGTTTAGAAGATTTAATTTCTTTTAAAGTGGTCGTTCATCGTCAGTCAATTGAGTTGATTATTACGGAAAAAGATTATCAACCACTCTTTAATAATGCTTATTTATTTACAAATGGATTTATTTATAGCTTAAATCTAAAACAACAAAAGATTTTAACGGCGATTCGAAGTTTGCCAATCGAAGCAGATTTAGCCAAACACTTGTTCTTTGACTTGGATGACCAAGCAAAATTAGCTGCTAGCTTGCTTGATTTTAAGGAACTTGGAAAAGTTGAAGCACCAAAAAGTTTTGACATTCGTGATTTTACACCATCCTTTTATTTAGAATTAAACGAATACCGCGAAGTTGCTTTACATGTTACCTTTGATTATGGTGATGTTGTTGTCAAGAGTAAACGTGAGCTTGATGAATTACCATTTGCTAGTCATTTCAAGCATGAGGAGAGAGTGTTTAGAACGCTTGAGGCTAACGGTTTTTCAGCGGCATTTGTGTCTTATCATGCACCGCTAGCAGATAAGGATTTATATGATTTCTTCACACGAACTCTGGGACAATTATCTCGCTTGGGTCAAGTGACTTTGGCTGATGAATTAGATGATATGCGCCAATTTGAAGAACCTCAGGTCTCTATTCATACGACTGGTGGATTACTCGATATTTCATTTGATTTTTCAACTGTTTTTGAAAATGATATTGATGATGCGCTTGATGCTTTATTTAGAAATCAGCCGTATTTTGTTAATAACGCTGGTAAATTAGTTGTCTTTGATGAAGAGACACAACGTGTCAGCAGCGCTTTACAAAATTTACGTGCTAAGCAATTAGACAATGGTCATCTGCAATTAGATGCTATTTCGGCTTTCCAAATCTCTGATTTATTTAAGGGCAATGACCGTATTTCGTTCTCAAAAGAATTCGAACAGTTGGCTCATGATTTGACACATCCAGAAGATTTCCAAGTTACTTTGGCACCTTTACAAACCCAACTTCGTGATTATCAAATGACTGGTGTTCGTTGGATGTCAATGCTAAATCACTATGGTTTTGGTGGTATTTTAGCCGATGATATGGGGCTTGGAAAAACGCTCCAAACCATTGCTTTTCTTGCGTCACACTTGGATCAGGAAACCCGTATTTTGGTTTTGTCCCCATCAAGTCTGATTTACAACTGGAAAGACGAGTTTACGCGTTTTGCACCTGATATTGATGTTGCGGTATCGTATGGACTTAAAGCTGTACGTGATGAAATTATCGCAGAAGACCACCAAGTCGTCATTACAAGTTACTCATCTTTCCGCCAAGATTTCGCTGAATATAATCAGCTTAATTTTGATTATTTGATTCTTGATGAAGCGCAAGTGATGAAAAATACACAGACAAAGATTGCGCATTATTTGCGTCAGTTTGAAGTAAAAAATTGCTTTGCTCTTTCTGGAACACCGATTGAAAATAAATTGTTGGAAATCTGGTCAATCTTCCAAATTGTGTTGCCAGGATTATTGCCAGATAAAAAACATTTCTTGAAAATGGATGCTAAGCAAGTGGCACGATTTATCAAACCATTTATCATGCGTCGTCGTAAAGAAGAAGTGTTACCAGAATTGCCAGATTTGATTGAAATCAATTATCCAAATGAACTAGACCACAAGCAAAAAGCGATTTACCTAGCTCAGCTTCGTCAAATGCAAGAAACAATTGCCAGTGCGTCTGATGCGGATATTAATCGTCGTAAGATTGAAATCTTATCAGGAATCACTCGCTTGCGCCAAATCTGTGATACACCAGCTTTGTTCATGGATTATGACGGTGAAAGTGGTAAACTTGATAGTCTTCGTGACCTCTTAACTCAAATCAAAGAAAATGGTCACAGAGCTCTTATCTTTTCACAATTTCGTGGCATGCTCGATATTGCTGAAAAAGAAATCGAAGACCTTGGTTTGACATCGTACAAGATTACTGGGTCTACCCCAGCTGATGCGCGTCAAGAAATGACTCGAGCATTTAATAATGGCTCAAAAGATACTTTCTTGATTTCTCTAAAAGCTGGTGGTGTCGGACTCAATCTGACTGGTGCCGATACAGTTATTTTGATTGACCTTTGGTGGAATCCAGCCGTCGAAATGCAGGCAATCAGCCGTGCACACCGTATTGGTCAAAAAGAAAACGTCGAAGTATATCGTTTGATTACTCGAGGTACGATTGAAGAGAAGATTCTTGAGATGCAAGAAAGTAAGAAAAACCTTGTAACGACGGTTCTTGACGGTAATGAAACACGTGCAAGCATGACAATAGATGAAATCAAAGAAATCTTAGGTTTGAAACAATAAAATAAAGGCTAGTTTCTCCTTTTGAGATAACTAGCTTTTATTTTATAAAACTTTGAAAAATAGCCTGATTTAGTTTATAATAAAAATGTTACAAAGTTGGAGCAAAGTCAAAAGATTTAGGCGTTTAAGCCTAGACGATTTGATAATGCTATTTAGTTGCTAGGACTTGGGAATATCGAAGGTAAAATCCCTATATTTCTTAGTGAGTGATGAATAGAACCCTTTAAGAAAGGATGTGATTTTGTGATTAGAAATCAAAGACGTTTTCCGCTTGTTGCAGATGGAGAACCAGTAAGCAATCCACCTAAAGTAATGGCTTTATATGAAAATGAAGATTTGATTACCAACATCCATGGGGATTATCGAGATAAAAACTATGATGATGTGACTAAAGATTACAATTTTGGTGACAAAGATAAAAATGATGCTTCAGCAAATCAAGGCAAAACTTATGCAGAGTTGGCGCGTGAAGAAGCTAGACGTGATATTCGTAAGAAACGTCAAGCATATCTGTCAAAAGAAGTGAAAAAACCTTCTAAAGCAGCTATGCAACAGCAGCTCAAAACGCCATTGCCTAAGCGAGCTGTGAAACCCAAAAATGACTTGAGTCATTTTGCTGAAAAGATGCATCAAGATGATTATATCTTGGCAGAGATTCCCGTAACCTATAAAAAGCCAGATAATTCATCAACTATAAAACCTACGAAAAACAATTATGACTTCCTAAAACGTAGTCAAATTTATAATAAGGAAGCATTGCAAAGTCAAAGAGATCATAAGGTTGCTCAAGAATTGAATTTGACTCGCTTTGATGATGTAAAATAAACTGCACGTTGCAGTTCATATATAGAGGAGAAAAAATGTCTAAAACCTATCATTTTATCGGAATTAAAGGATCTGGTATGAGTGCTCTTGCCTTGATGTTACACCAAATGGGACACAAGGTTCAAGGAAGTGACGTTAGTAAATACTATTTCACACAACGTGGTTTAGAACAAGCAGGGATTGAAATCCTTCCATTTTCTGAAGACAATATCACATCAGATGTTGAATTAATTGCCGGTAATGCTTTCCGTGAAGATAACAATGTTGAAATTGCCTATGCTGTAAAAAATGGTTTCAAATTCAAACGTTATCATGAATTCCTTGGTGATTTCATGCGCCAATTCACAAGTTTTGGTGTAGCTGGTGCGCACGGAAAAACATCAACTACAGGTTTGATGGCACATGTTCTTAAAAATATTACAGATACTTCATATTTGATTGGTGATGGTACTGGACGTGGTTCAGCTAACAGCAATTACTTTGTATTTGAATCTGACGAATATCAACGTCACTTCATGCCATACCACCCAGAATACTCAATCATTACAAATATTGATTTTGATCACCCCGATTACTTCAAGAGCATTGATGATGTCTTTGATGCATTCAACGACTATGCAAAACAAGTTCAAAAAGCTTTGTTCTTGTTCGGTGATGATCCATATCTTCGTAAAATTACTTCTGATGCGGCTATTTACTACTATGGATTTAACGATACAGATGATTTCATCGCGTATGACGTTGTTCGTACAACAAATGGCTCTGCTTTCAAAGTAAAACATGGTGATGAAGAACTTGGAACATTCCACCTTCCAGCATTTGGACGTCACAACATTTTGAATGCGACAGCTGTCATTGCTAACCTTTATGTAGCTGGTATCGATATGGAATTGGTAGCAGAACACATGAAGACATTTGCTGGTGTTAAACGTCGTTTCACTGAAAAAGTAATCAACAATACAACAATCATTGACGACTTTGCTCACCACCCAACTGAAATTATTGCAACACTTGATGCAGCTCGTCAAAAATACCCAAGCAAAGAAATTGTAGCAGTCTTCCAACCACACACATTTACACGTACTATTGCGCTTTTGGATGAATTTGCACAAGCTTTGAACCAAGCAGATGCTGTTTACCTTGCACCAATTTATGGTTCAGCACGTGAAGTTGACCATGGTGATGTTAAAGTTGAAGACTTAGCTGCTAAAATTAAAAAATCAGCTAAAGTGATTAGCCTTGATAATGTATCACCACTTCTTGACCATGACAACGGTGTTTACGTCTTCATGGGAGCAGGTGATATCCAAATGTATGAACGTTCATTTGAAGAGCTGCTAGCTAGTCTTGCTAACAACACACAATAATGATATCTTCAGAAAGAGAGCGTAAGCTCTTTTTCTTTTAAGAGGGATAGCCCATGATGATAAGAAATGCACGTCTTGATGATTTGCAAGCTATTGTGGAGATTGAACAAGAAAATTTTTCAGATATGGCTGCAAGTTTAGAGACGATGAAAGAGCGTATTTTAACCATTCCTGATACTTTTTTAGTTGCTGAGATAGATGGAGCGGTTGCTGGCTATATAGAAGGCCCTGTTGTGCCTCAGCGTTATTTGACAGATGATTTATTTCATCAGGTTGAAAAAAATCCCGTAAGTGGTGGTTTTATTGCAGTTACAAGTCTTTCTGTATCTCCGTGTTTTCAAGGCCAAGGAGTAGGAACTGCTTTGCTTGCAACCATGAAAGATTTGACAATTGCTCAAAAGCGGTTGGGAATCAGTCTTACTTGCCAAGAAAATCTCATTTCATATTATGAAATGAACGGATTTTTAGATGAAGGTGAGTCTGAATCACACCATGGCGGTGCGGTTTGGTATAACATGGTTTGGGAAGCGTCGATGATAGGTTAGTGCTTAAAAAGTTATTATTAAGAATAGATAACAAAGGCTGCTACGAGTTGATTTTCACTATATTTTAAGATATAATGGCGATTGATTAAGAGTAGGAGGATAAGCTTTGACCGAATTAAACGACGATAAGCCAAAAACTCAGAAAGAAAAAAGTTTCAAGGAGCAAATCTTAGCTGAACTTGAAGAGGCAAATCGTTTGCGTAAGCAACATGAGATTGAGCTTCGTCAAAAAGAAAAAGAGGCAGAAGAGTTCGCACGTCGCACAGCCCAATTAATGGCTGAGTACGAAGCTGAGGATCGCAGAGAGCGAGAGGAAGCTAGAATTCGTGAAGAAAAACGCCGTCTTGAAGAAAAAGCTAAAGAGGCATTAGCTCACAATCAGATTGAGCCAACCGTTGATAATCAAAAAATTAAGGATGTATTGAGAAATATCGATCAGACCTTTAACCCTAATGGAATGAAATCAGATGCGACAGAAGGAAAATCTGAAAGCTATCTTGTGAGAGCAACTGATGGCGTTGGGGCCGATGGAAATCCAGATATTTCTGATAAACCTAAGACTTCAGGCGAGTCTGAATCAAAAGATGACCTTCATTTGGAGCATGAATCTGGACAGTCAGATGCAGCTGAGACAGACTTGGAGAATAAAGTGGGAAAACGTAGAAAAAAACGTCAGAAGACAAATAGTCTAGCAGGAAAAATTGCTTTGTGTTTAATTACGGCGATTATTATTGCTTTGCTAGCAACGGGTTTCTTTGCCTATCGCTATGTCGATAGTTCTATCAAACCACTTGATAGCTCATCAACAGAGTATATTACTGTAGATATTCCAGAAGGGTCTGGTAACAAGTATATTGGACAAATCCTTGAAAAAGCTGGTGTGATTAAGAGTGCGACTGTTTTTAATTACTATACAAAATTTAAAAACTATAGTAATTTTCAAAGTGGATACTATAATTTACAAGCCAGTATGGATTTAGATGAGATTTGTAAGCTCCTAAAAGAGGGTGGAACACCTCAACCTGAGAAACCTTCTTTAGGTAAGATTCTGGTAACAGAAGGTTACACGATCAAACAAATCTCTGAAGCAGTAACAAAAAACTCTGCTAAGAAAAATGCTTCAACGCCATATAGCTCTGAAGATTTCTTGAAAGTTGTTCAAGATGAAGCCTTCATTTCAAAAATGGCTGCGAAATATCCTAAATTGTTATCAAGCTTGCCAAGTGCTGATCAAGTAACCTATCGCTTAGAAGGTTATCTCTTCCCAGCAACTTACAGCTACTATAAAGAGACAAGCATGGAAGATATCGTTGAAGAAATGATTTCAACAATGGATTCTTACATGTCACAATATTATGATACGATTGCTGCAAGTGGAAAATCAGTTAATGATGTTTTAACCCTTGCTTCATTGGTTGAAAAAGAAGGTTCAACTGATGATGACCGTCGTAATATTGCAAGTGTCTTCTACAATCGCATGAACAACAACATGCCTTTGCAAAGTAACATTGCTATCTTATATGCGATGGGTAAACTTGGTGAAGAGACAAGTCTAGCAGCTGATGCAAGTATTGACACATCGATTGATTCACCGTATAATGTTTATACTAACACTGGTTTGATGCCTGGTCCGGTAGATAGCCCAAGTTTAGCAGCTATCGAGGCAACTGTTAACCCTGCTTCAACAGATTATTATTATTTTGTTGCTGATGTGAAGACAGGAAAAGTTTACTACTCTGAAAACTTTGACGACCATCAAGCTAATGTTGAAAAATATGTTAATAGTCAAATAAATGAATAATTTGTTACAAACATGGTGTCAAATACACCATGTTTGTATTTGTAGATTATCCAAAAAATAAATTTTTAGAAAAGAGATTGAAAATGGCAGAAAAAACTTATCCAATGACCCTTGCTGAAAAAGAACAACTTGAACAAGAATTAGAAGAACTAAAATTAGTTCGTCGTCCAGAAGTTGTTGAACGTATTAAAATTGCACGTTCATACGGTGACCTTTCAGAAAACTCTGAGTACGATGCAGCAAAAGACGAACAAGCATTCGTTGAAGGTCAAATCCAAATCATTGAAACTAAAATCCGTTACGCTGAAATCATCGATAGCGATGCTGTAGCTAAAGATGAAGTAGCTATCGGTAAAACTGTTACTGTTCAAGAAGTTGGTACAACTGATAAAGATGTATACCATATCGTTGGTGCTGCTGGTGCTGATATCTTTGCTGGACGTATTTCTAACGAAAGCCCAATCGCTCAAGCTTTGATTGGTAAGAAAACAGGTGACATCGTAACAATTGAATCACCTGCTGGAAACTACGATGTTGAAATCATCAGCGTTGAAAAAACTGCTTAATGATAAAAAAGGCTATTAAGCCTTTTTTTGTTTACCTTTTTAGAAGAATAAGAGCAATAAAAAACCTCCAGAAATTTTCTGGAGGTTTTTTATTAATTATTTACGATGACGTTGTTTTCCTGCGTTGCGGTTACTCTTCTTAGGTTTGTTAAGTTGAGCAGTATTTGCAGCTGGTGTAACGTCTTTACGTTGTGATGATTTGTAAGTTTTTGGAGGGTTCTTTTCAAACTCTTCAGCGATTTGTTTACGAAGTTTTGGTTTGATGATAAACATTGTAATCAATTGTTGAATGATTGAGAAGAAACCACCGACTAGCCAGTAAAGAAGAACACTAGCTGGCATGCTCATACCGAAGAAGACCATCATAAGTGGCATGACATACATTGTGCCTTTCATGGCAGCACGTTGTTCTTCAGCAACAGCTTGCATTGACAACCATGATTGGAAGAAGTAAAGGATTGCGATAACAGCTGTAAGTAGCATGCTACGAGTCCCAAGGTCAATACCTAAGAATGTACTTTCAGCAACACCGTTTGTGTATTGAGCTGCGAAGTACATAGCTGAGAAGAATGGCATTTGAACAAGAAGTGGAAGACATCCCATACCACCAAGCATATTAATGCCATTTTCTTTTTGTGCTGCCATCAATTCTGTTTGAGCAGCTAATTTTTCTTCTTGAGTTTTTGCATTTCGCATACGTTCGTTGATTGGTGCAAAGATTGGTTTAAGGTAAGCCATCTTTTCTGATTGGTAGCTTGCTTTCCAAGATTGGTAAAGACCAAGCGGAAGAATAATACAACGAACAATGATTGTTACCAAGATGATTGCTAGACCAAAACCAAGGTCAACGTTGTTAGCAAAGTATTGGATGAGTTTTGCCATTGGTTCCCCAAGCACATGCCAGATAGTACCTGTTGGGTTACCGCTTGAATCTCGGCTAACACAACCACTTAGTAAGAGCAATAAAGATAAGCTAAGTCCTGACAAGAGGACGCGATTTAATTTCTTTTTCAATTGATTTTTTCCTTTTATTATAATACCCTATTATTTTACTGTTTTTTCAGTATTTTCTCAATACGTCTACAGTCTTATTTTTAATTGGCCATTCTGAAGTCTTTATAATCTTCGAAGTTTGCCATGTTGACGTCGACATATGTTACTTTTGCCCATTTTGAAGGACCTTTTCGGATTTCTTGGATAAATTTAGCCAATTTAGCAGAGTCATCAGATTGGGCGAGGATTTCAACGGTGCCATCATCATTATTCCAAACACGACCGTATATATCCCCTAATTCAAGGGCGAGTGCGTAAGTTGAGTACCGAAAACCGACGCCTTGAACACGGCCTGAGACAATTAGACGAACTTTTTTCATCTCAATTTCCTCCTATTATGTGTTATGTGCTATAATCTTCTTATGACTATTATAACCTCAAAATCAAATAATCTCATTAAAAAGACTAAAAAATTGTTGAAAAAAAAGTATCGCGAGCAATCATATTTGATTGAAGGCTGGCATCTTTTTGAAGAAGCTGAAAAAGCTAACGCAGAATTTTTGAATATTTTTGTTCTCGAAGACTTTGCTGACCGTGTTGAACACATGTCAAATGTGACTTTTGTGACACCAGAAGTTTTAAAAGAGCTAACAGATTCTAAAACGCCTCAAGGTATTATCGCTGAAGTAGCGATGCCGATTTTGCCGTTAGCAAATTTAAAAGCTGGACGTTACTTGATTTTAGAAGATGTTCAAGATCCTGGAAATGTTGGAACGATGATTCGTACAGCCGATGCGGCGGGCTTGGATGGTGTCTTGATTTCAGATAAGTCAGCTGATATTTATAATCAAAAAACACTTCGATCTATGCAAGGCAGTCATTTCCATTTGCCAGTTTGGCGAACAAATGTCTATGAAGCTTGTGAGACTTTGCAAAATCTTGGCGTGCCGCTCATTGTAACGACTCTTTCAAGAGACTCTGTTGATTATAAAACTATAAAACATGATGGCAATTTTGCACTCGTTATGGGAAATGAAGGAAATGGCATTTCTGATAAAATGACAAATCAAGCGGATGTGCTTGCCCACATTATTATGCCAGGGCAGGCTGAGAGCCTTAATGTTGCTGTTGCGACAGGAATTGTTTTGTTCAGTTTAATTTAATGTTTAGCGCTTTCTTTTTTGATATTTTCCAGTTCAATTTTTCAGTCTAATTTAAGCTCTTATGCTATAATTAGGGTGAAATGAAAGAAGGTGATCTGTATATGGGAGCATATAAAAAAGACAAAGAGTTTATGGAACTTGTTGGTCATTTGATTGAACACCCCCGTTTTCAAAAGTTAGATAATATAACGCAGCATCACTACTCGACCCGTATGGAGCATTCGATTAACGTTGCTTATACGAGTTATAAGATTGCCAAAAAATTGGGCTGGGATGAAAAATCTACAGCGCGTGGTGGTCTTTTGCACGATTTTTTCTATTACGATTGGCGTGAAACCAAGTTTAATAAGGGACATGCTTGGGTTCATCCAAGAATTGCCGTTCGTAATGCTAGAAAATTAACAACCTTAAACAAACGAGAAGAAGACATTATTTTAAAGCATATGTGGGGAGCAACGATTGCCCCTCCACGTTATAAAGAAGGTTACATTGTGACGATGGTGGATAAATATTGGGCTATTAAAGAAGCTATGACACCACTTCGTCAACGTTTTGGTAAGAAAAGACGTTATAGTCGTAAGGTTTTACCAAGTAACCATCGTTAATAGAATTGATATGTAGGAGGATTTTTTGTGAATCAAAATGATGTGATTTATACGCAGACCGATAGTGGTCTTAATCGATTTTTTGCAAAAATCTATGGTTTAGTTGGTATGGGAATTGGTTTGTCAGCCTTTGTATCATTTTTGATGCTTTATGTATTTACTGACAACATGATTAACATCATTACTAATCAACCATTTGTTTATTATGGAGCTATTTTCTTGGAGCTTGCTTTGGTTTTCTTAGCTAGCAATGCAGCTCGTAAAAATACGCCATCAGCTTTGCCTTTGTTTTTATTTTACTCAGCTCTGAATGGCTTTACGCTTAGTTTTGTCATTGTGGCATATACACAAACGACAGTTTTACAAGCTTTTGTTTCATCAGCTCTAGTTTTTGGAGTCATGTCAGTGCTTGGGTTTGTTATTAAAAAAGACTTGTCTGGTTTTGCAAAAGCGGCTCTAGCAGCTTTGATTGGTATTATTATTGCAAGTTTTGTTAACATGTTTATTGGTTCAGGCATGATGAGTTTTGTGATTAGCATTATATCTGTTTTAATCTTTTCTGGTTTGATTGCTTATGATAACCAGATGATTAAGCATGTTTATCAACACACAGGTGGAAATGTTGGTGATGGCTGGGCAATCTCAATGGCTTTGAGTTTGTATCTTGACTTTATCAACTTATTCTTGAATTTACTTCGTTTATTTGGAAGTGATGACTAAAAGACTAGCGTAGCGATTGCTATGCTAGTTTTTTGTACTTTTTGCAAAAGCATATTGGTGAAATATTATCTTTGTGTTATAATAATCCTAATATTTTGAAAATTCAAGGAGTTAGCTATGAAGACACCATTTATTTCAGCCAAAGAGCTCGAAAAAATTACGACTGAATTTCCAACGCCTTTTCATCTTTATGATGAAAAAGGTATTCGTGAAAAAGCTCGTGCTTTAAATAAGGCATTTTCTTGGAACAAGGGATTCAAGGAATATTTTGCTGTTAAGGCTACGCCGACTCCTGCAATTTTGAAGATTCTTCAAGAGGAAAACTGTGGTGTGGATTGTGCGACAGAAGTAGAGCTGTTGATGAGTCACAAACTTGGTTTTACTGATATCATGTTTTCATCAAATGATACGCCTGCGCGTGAGTTCCAGTATGCAAAAGAAATCGGTGCGACGATTAATCTTGATGCTTATGAGCACATTGCTTTCTTAAAAGAGGTTGCGGGTCTTCCTGAGACCGTTTCTCTTCGTTATAATCCAGGTGGTGTTTTCTCACTTGGAACTGATATTATGGATAATCCTGAAGAATCAAAATTTGGAATGACAAAGGCACAACTGATTCAAGGATTTAAAGATTTGAAAGCAGAAGGTGTGAAATACTTTGGAATCCATTCATTCCTTGCGTCAAATACCGTAACAAATGATTATTATCCTGAACTTGCTCGTCAGTTATTTGAATTAGCTGTTGAAGTCAAAGAAAAAACGGGTGTGTCAGTTAGCTTTATTAACCTTTCTGGTGGTGTTGGGGTGAATTATCGTCCTGAGCAAAAAGCAAATGATATTGCCGTGATTGGTGAAGGTGTTCATCGTGTTTTTGATGAGGTTCTGGTACCAGCTGGTTTAGGCAATGTCAAAATTTTTACCGAACTTGGTCGTTTTATGTTGGCTCCGCATGGTCTTCTGGTGACAAAAGTTCGTCACCGTAAAGAAACTTATCGCACTTATATTGGAGTAGATGCATCAGCAGTGAATTTGATGCGTCCAGCGATGTATGACGCTTATCATCACATTACTAACATGACAAATCCTAATGGTGAACTTGAAGTGGTTGATGTTGTTGGCTCGCTTTGTGAAAACAACGATAAATTTGCTAAGCAGCGTGAACTACCACAGGCGCGTGTGGGTGATACGCTTGTCATTCATGATACAGGTGCTCACGGTTTTTCAATGGGCTATCAGTACAATGGTCGTCTTCGTTCAGCTGAGATTCTTTACCAAGAAGATGGCAGTGCAAGATTGATTCGTCGTGCAGAGACACCAGAGGATTATTTTGCAACAATTAAAGGGTTTGATTTTGATTAACAATTGAAAAAGTGGTTGGCTAGGTGTTTTCTAAAGACCTAAGCTAGCTGCTTTTTATATTTTGGAAAAAGGCTTTCAAGAATTTGTAAACTCATACCATTTCTGCTATAATGAATGGTGTAAAAAACTTAGGAGATATATATTCATGACAACATTTCTTTGGATTTTGTTAGTTTTGGTTGCTTTATTTGGTGGCCTTGTTGGTGGCGTTTTTATTGCGCGTAAACAGTTTGAAAAGGAAATCGGTGAACACCCACGTTTGACGCCTGATGCGATCCGTGAAATGATGAGCCAAATGGGTCAAAAACCTAGTGAAGCTAAAATTCAACAAACTTACCGTAACATCATCAAACAATCTAAAGCAGCTGCAGCAAAAGCTAAAAAATAATCTTTTTGCTTTGGTTTGAAAAGCGCTAAAGGCTTGTGACTTTTATATGGTAAGATTTTTTGATGTTAGAAAAAAGTCAGTCTTTAACTATTTTTTTCGAGCACAGAGCTCAGAAATGAATGACTCAGTTGGCTCACCAACTGAGTTTTTGTTTGTTATAAGTCCTTGTTTAGAAAGAAGATATAAAATTTGGATAATAGACCGATTGGTTTTTTAGATTCTGGAGTTGGTGGGTTAACAGTTGTACGTGAATTGATGCGTCAGCTGCCACACGAAGAAATTGTATATATTGGAGACTCTGCACGAGCTCCGTATGGTCCTAGACCTGCTGAACAAATCAGAGAATACACTTGGGAACTTGTTAATTTCTTGTTGACAAAAAATGTTAAGATGATTGTCTTTGCTTGTAATACAGCGACAGCAGTTGCCTGGAAAGAAGTCAAAGAAAAGCTTGATATTCCAGTTCTCGGTGTAATTTTACCAGGTTCTAGTGCTGCCATAAAATCAACACGTAATGGCAAGATTGGTGTCATTGGAACACCAATGACAATCAATTCAGAAGTTTATCCTGAAAAGATTAAATCATTGTCACCGAAAATGGAAGTTAGTGGACTAGCTTGTCCTAAATTCGTTCCAATTGTTGAATCAAACGAAATGACTTCAAGTGTTGCAAAAAAAGTTGTTTACGAAAGTTTAGCACCGCTTGTTGGGAAAGTCGATACATTGGTACTTGGTTGTACGCACTACCCATTGCTTCGCCCAATCATTCAAAATGTGATGGGACCAGATGTCAAATTAATTGATAGTGGTGCCGAATGTATTCGCGATGTATCAGTGTTGTTAAATTACTTTGAAATTAATCACGATCGTACAGAAGATGTGACAAATCATCATTTTTACACCACAGCAAGCAGTCAAAGTTTTAAAGAAATTGCTGTTAATTGGCTAAAAACTGACATTGATGTGCAACATGTTGATTTGGAAAACTTGAGCAAATAGAAATGAGATGGTAATAAATGACTGGTAAAATTTACGAGTATAAAGATAAAGAAAATTGGTTCCTTGGCGAGTGGGGTGGCTTCAATGCCATTTCAGGTCTTGGAAATGTTTGCGGCGATGACCTTTATGAATTGAGTCAAAAAGTTGCAAAATTGGTTGCCAAAAAATGTTGCGGCAATTGCCATGGTGACTGCCATAAAGATGATTTTAACGGCTACAATGTTACGGTTGTTAAAAAATCGTCTGATTTTCAGTTAATTCGTTTTGTTGTTGGCATGATTAACGAAGAGACTGACCGTAAACTTGAAGTGCAACAACGTGCTGGCGCAGTTGTGGTTACTGAAGGTGAGCAGTTGCTTTTTGTACACTTGCCAGAAGACGGTGTTAATGCGACAGCATTTTTCGGAAAATCATCTGACAATGCCTTTGGTGATACGATTTTAATTGCTACACGCAACGAAGGCAAAACAAAAGAATTCCGCAAAATGTTTGACCAACTTGGCATTAAAGTTGAAAATTTGAATAATCACCCAGAATTGCCAGAAGTTGAAGAAACTGGTATGACATTTGAAGAAAATGCTCGTTTGAAAGCTGAAACTATTTCAAAATTAACAGGTAAAATGGTTTTAGCTGATGATTCTGGCTTGAAAGTTGATGTTCTTGGTGGTCTTCCAGGTGTTTGGTCTGCACGTTTTTCAGGTCCAGATGCAACAGACGAATCAAACAATGCTAAGTTACTTCATGAGTTGGCAATGGTATTTGATATGAAAGACCGTTCAGCTCAATTCCACACAACTCTTGTAGTGGCTGCGCCAGATAAAGAAAGTTTAGTTGTCGAAGCTGACTGGCCAGGTTACATTGCTATGGAAGCAAAAGGTGACAATGGTTTTGGTTATGACCCACTATTTTTAGTTGGTGAAACAGGTCGTCACGCTGCTGAATTGACAGCAGATGAAAAAAATGAAATCTCACATCGCGGGTTGGCTGTTAAGAAATTAATGGAGGCATTCCCAGTATGGAAAGCAGAACAATAATTGTAATGAGTGATTCTCACGGAGATCGTGAGATTATTAATGATATCAAGCAACGTTATCAAGGTGACGTTGATGCTATTTTTCACAATGGTGATTCTGAGTTACCTAGTTCAGATCCGATTTGGGATGGTATCAAAGTTGTGCGTGGCAATTGTGATTACGATAGTGGGTATCCTGATCGATTGACAACTTATCTTGATGATGTTGTCATTGCTCAAACACACGGACATCTTTATAATATTAATTTCACATGGGATAGATTGGATTTATTTGCTCAAGAGCAGGATGCTGATATCTGCCTTTATGGTCACTTACACCGAGCAGCAGCTTGGCGAAATGGTAAAACTGTTTTTATTAATCCTGGTAGTGTTCTTCAACCACGTGGTGAAGTAAATGAAAAACTTTATGCTAAAGTGACTATCACAGATGACAGTATCAAGGTTGACTTTTATACGCGAGCTCATAAACTCTACCCAGCACTTTCAAAGGAATTTGATAGATGATAGCAAAAGAATTTGAAGCTTTTCTTCTCAGCCATTTGGATAATTTTTTGATTCCAGCAGAAGAGTTAGCGATTTTTATTGATACGCATAGTCCAAATCATGCTATGTTGTTGCTAGTTAACAACGGTTACTCACGTGTACCTGTTATCACTAAAGATAAAAAGTACGTGGGAACTATTAGCATCGCTGATATCATGTCTTATCAATCTGATAATCAATTAACAGATTGGGAATTGGCACAAACTGATATTGGTAAAATGGTCAATACTAAATTGGCAACAATTAGTGACACTTCAAGTCTCACAGATGTTATGCACCTTTTGGTTGATTATCCATTTTTACCAGTTTTAGATAAAGATGGTCATTTCTTAGGCATTATTACTCGAAAATCGATTTTAAAAGCTGTTAATAGTCTTTTACACGATTTCACTGATTTTTATACGATTACTCCAAAAGATGATTGATTTTATCCAAGAATTTATCGATAGTAAGTCTCTTTCTGAGAATTCCAAAAATGCTTATTTTTATGATTTGCAGCAATTTGTTGAAACAGTTGATGGCAAGGTTAGCAAGGAAAAGCTAGCGCTTTATGAACAATCGCTGGAGGTCTTAAAAACCTCTGCTAAGAAACGAAAAATTTCAGCGGTAAATCAGTTTTTATATTATTTGTACGAGACTGAACGTTTGGATCATTTTTACAAATTACGCAATAAAGAGAAATTGTCTGTAAAACCTGTTGAGGAAGACTTGCTTGATTACTCTGTTTTTTATCAAGAAACTCCTTATACAACAGGGCAGTTAATTGCTCTTTTGATGATTGAACTTGGTCTATCGTCAAATGATATTCAACAGTTAAAGGTTGCAGATGTTGATATGACATTTGCAGTTTTACGTGTGCAAAAGGCTGGTTTGGTCAGAGTACTTGAAATTCCTAATAACTTGTTAGAGTACATTGCTGCTATGATTTCAGAAAATCAGATTTATCTTTTTGATAAGCAAGGTAAACCTTATTCAAGACAGTGGTTTTTCAATCAGCTAAAAGCATTTTTGGTTTCATTAGGTTTGGAAAAATTATCTGCGCAGGATATGCGTCACCAATATGTCTTACATCAAAAGGCAGCAGGAAAATCATTATTAGAAGTTAGTCGCAATTTAGGACTTAAAAGTCCAGTGACTTTAGAGAAATTTTATAACTAATGGATATTAAATTAAAAGATTTTGAAGGGCCTCTGGATCTGCTTTTACACTTGGTGTCTAAATATCAAATGGATATTTACGATGTTCCGATTGTGGAAGTCATTGAGCAGTATTTGGCTTATATTTCAACTTTGCAAGCTATGAAACTTGAAGTAGCTGGTGAATATATGGTTATGGCAAGTCAGCTCATGTTGATAAAAAGTCGTAAGTTGTTGCCAAAGATTGTTGAAGCAGAGCCTGAAGAAAATGACCCTGAACAAGAATTATTGACTCAAATCGAAGAATATCGTCGATTTAAGGCAATTAGTGAAGAAATGTCAGCTCAACACGATGAGCGTGCTAAGTTTTATTCAAAACCAAAACAAGAATTAATCTTTGAAGATGCGGTGCTTGCCCATGATAAAACAATTATGGACTTGTTCTTATCGTTTTCACACGTCATGGCTGAAAAACAAAGAGAACTAAAAAATAGTCATACGGTTGTTGAACGCGATGATTATCGCATTGAAGATATGATGACGGTCATTACAGAACGTCTCTCTCAGTCTAAAAAGCTTGTTTTGAACCGTGTGTTTAAAGAATGTCAATCACTTCCAGAGATGATTACCATGTTTTTAGCAACTTTGGAATTGATTAAGGTACATGAAGTTGAGGTTGAACAAGAAGAGAATTTTGGGGATATTGTTTTGCGAAGTGTTAGCTAGAGAATCACTTGCAGTGCTTAGCTAATGACATTTAGGAAAGGAACTTATATGAACTATTTAGCTCAGATTGAAGCACTTCTTTTTGTTGCAGGTGAAGAAGGCTTGAGCTTAAGACATTTGGCTAGTATGGTTAATTTAACGCCGACAGCACTCCAGCAACAATTAGAAAAGCTAGCTAAAAAATACGAATCAGATGAGACGTCAAGTCTTTGTCTGATTGAGACAGCGGGTTGCTACAAAATTGTGACCAAAGAGATTTTTGCGGATTTGTTGCGCGATTTTGCCAAAGCTCCTGTCAATCAAAGCTTGTCACGTGCGAGTTTAGAAGTACTCTCAATCATTGCTTACAAACAACCTATCACGCGTATTGAAGTTGATGATATCCGTGGGGTTAATTCAAGTAGTGCTATCAGTAAGTTGATGGCTTTGGGATTGATTCGTGAAGCTGGTAAAAAAGAGGTTATTGGTCGACCAAATCTTTATGCTACGACAGATTATTTCCTTGATTTCATGGGAATTAATGATTTGAGTGAGCTTATTGATGTTTCAAATATTGAATTGGTTGATGAAGAAATGACACTTTTTGATCAAGCTGATTTTTCTGAAGAAGCAACAGAACTCGCTAAAAATGACGAAATGGTGTAAAATAGCTAAAAAGCAGTTAAAGGAAAGAAAATGAGAATTAATAAATACATTGCCCACGCAGGGATTGCCAGTCGCCGAAAAGCAGAAGAGTTGATTAAAAAAGGTTTAGTCACTATCAACGGTAAAGTAGTTACAGAACTTGCTACAACTGTTAAATCTGGCGATATTGTTGAAGTTGAGGGGACACCGATTTATAACGAAGAAAAAGTTTATTTCCTTCTTAATAAACCTCGTGGTGTTATTTCAAGTGTGTCAGATGATAAAGGACGTAAGACAGTTGTTGACTTACTACCAAATGTTACTGAACGTATTTATCCTGTAGGACGTTTGGACTGGGATACAACAGGACTTTTGATTTTGACAAACGACGGTGATTTCACAGATGAAATGATTCACCCACGTAATGAAATCGACAAAGTCTATCTAGCTCGTGTTAAAGGAATTGCGACAAAAGAAAATCTTCGTCCATTAACACGTGGTGTTGTAATTGACGGCAAGAAGACAAAACCTGCACGTTACAACATTATCAAAGTTGACCCTGAAAAGAATCGTTCAGTTGTTGAATTGACTATCCATGAAGGACGTAATCACCAAGTTAAGAAAATGTTTGAGTCAGTTGGACTTTTGGTTGACAAATTGTCTCGTACAAACTTCGGAACATTAGACTTATCAGGACTACGTCCAGGTGAATCACGTCGTCTAAGTAAAAAAGAAATCAGCCAATTGCATAACTTGGCTGTGAACAAACAAAAATGATGAAGAAAATTCTTATTGCGCTTGTAAGATGGTATCAAAAACGTATTTCACCAATGACACCACCATCGTGTCGCTATCATCCAACGTGTTCAAACTACATGATTGAGGCTATTGAAAAGCACGGCATAAAAGGTGTTCTTATGGGGATAGCAAGGATTTTACGCTGTCATCCTTTGGTTGAAGGTGGCGATGATCCGGTGCCTGATTATTTTACACTTCGACGCAATAAAGATTTTCGTAAGAAAAAAGAGGAGAGCTAAAGCTTTCCTCTTTTTGTATGTTAATATTTTGACCAAGTTTTTGGAATGAATAGCAATAACATTGGATAGATTTCCAAGCGTCCAGCAATCATGGCAAATGACATGAGTACTTTTGAAAATGGGCTGAAGATAGCAAAGGTATCACCAGTTCCAAGCATTGGTCCGATGTTGTTAAAGGTAGAAGAAGCTGCACTGATGGCAACTAAGAAGTTATTATTATCAAGTGATAGCAACAAAGTCAATCCTAAAAGTAAGAAAACATAGATTGCTAGATACTTAAGAACCCCGTGCTGAGTTTCTTTATCAAGTGGTTGTTCGTTAATATGAATGGTCATAATACGATTTGGGTAAAGCGTTGAAAGAATTTGATTTTTTGAAATCTTTGCTAGGATAAGCGCACGCATTACCTTGATACCACCTGCGGTTGAACCTGCTGATCCCCCGATAAACATGAGAAATAGCAGAATCACTTGAGAAAATAGTGGCCAGACAGTTAAGTCTGTCACGCCAAATCCTGTTGTAGTGATGACGTTTGCTACTTCAAATAATGTATTTTCAAATGCTTTTCCAGCACTTGGATAAAGTCCGCTGACATTTAGCCAAATCAAAGCAGTTGCCGCAATGACAATTCCAATGTAAGTTCTCAATTCTTCATCTTTAAAGAATGCTTTAAATTTACGAAGGAGCAAGAAGTAGTACAAGTTAAAGTTAATCCCAAACAGAAGAACTGCAATTGAGACGATGTTTGTAATGAGCGAGCTGTTGTAGTGAGCAATTGAGTCATTATAAACACCAAAACCACCTGTACCAGCACAGCCCATTGCTGTGATGACACTATCAAATGCAGGCATGCCAGCTAGCATCAAGATGACCATAAGAATGGCAAACATGCTTAGATAGATAATATAGAGAATCTGAGCAGTTTCTTTTAATTTTGAAACCACCTTACCAAAAACTGGTCCAGGAACTTCAGCTCGCATAACTTCTAAGTGGCTGTTTTTACTGTTTTCCATGATGGCTAGCGCAAAGACCAATACTCCCATACCACCGATAAGGTGGGCAAAACTTCGCCAGAAAAGAAGTGAGTGTGAAAGCACAGCAACATCAGGCAGAATCGTTGCCCCAGTTGTAGTAAATCCAGATACCATTTCAAAGAAAGCGTCGATGATACTTGGAATTTGTCCAGATAAAACAAATGGCAAAGCACCAAAGAATGACCAGAGTATCCAACAGAGTGCAACAATTAAGAGACCTTCTTTTGTGTAGACATGATAATTTTTAGGTTTGAAGGCAACGCCAAGAAGTCCTAAAATAACAAGAATACCGATTGTTGCTCCGAGACTGATAATGACGTGAAAATCTTCTTTGTAGATAAAAGCGACAATCACAGGAACCAACATCAACGATGCTTCAATCAAGAGTAGTTTTGAAAGGAGGTAACGAACCATACTTTTATTCATAACTTACCTCGCTAATAAATCGTAGATGCGCGTGATGTTTTTCAAGAAAGTCACAACGACAATCTTATCACCGACTTCAAAGACATCCTCACCAGTTGGATAAATAGTTCTACCGTTACGGATGATGGCAGCGATAAGAATATTTTCTTTAAATTTAAGAGAAGATAAGCTCTTACCTGCCATTTTGTTATTTTCACGGATTTCAAATTGCAGCGTTTCGATACGACCATTTGCGACGTGGTGCATGGCATCAAGGTTTGAGTCTTGGGCATTTACACGACCACGAATGAAGTGCATCATGCTATCAACGGCAATACTTTTTGGTGTGATGATACTTGAGAATTGACTTGGGTCGATAATTTCAAGCAAACTTGTGCGGTTAACTTTAGTGATATTTTTGGGAACACCAAGCGTTTCAAGGAACATTGATGTGATGATGTTTTCTTCATCCACACCAGTCAAAGTAGCTACTGCATCAAAGTTTTCAACACATTCTTCCAAAAGTACACTCTTAGCTGTACCATCTCCCTGTACCACGTGGACATTAGGAAATTCTTGACTGAACATTTCTGCTTGTTCTGGATTATTTTCAATAATCTTAAGATTAATTTTGGTATTTTTAAGAATATTGAGCAGATAGTAAGCGATACGTCCAGCACCAATAATCATCATATTTTTGATGTATTTTGGTTTCATAGAATTGTGGAAGAGAATCATATCGATTCGATTTCCTGTGACAAAGATTTTATCGCCTGTTTGCAAAGTGGCATCGCCATCAGGAATGATTAATTTGCCACGGCGTTCAATCGCACAGATAACAAGATTTCCAAACTTCTTACGGAATTGGCTAAGACTCATGTGGCAAAGCTTACTGCCGTCAGAAATCATAAATTCCATCAGCATCACGCGACCATTGACAAAGTGTTCGACAGAAAGGGCATTTGGAAAATCAACTGAGTTGGCGATATAACGCGCTGTAAGCAACTCTGGGTTGACAACCAAAGAAAATCCAAGGAAATTTTTGTCCTTGAAATAAGAGTTAGAGTATTCTGGGTTACGAACACGAACGACCGTTTCTTTAGCCCCCATTTGTTTAGCTAGAACGGCTGAAATCATATTGACTTCATCTTTATCAGTCAGTGCAATAAAGATATCACAATTAGCAACATCTGCTTGCTCAAGAATTTTGAAATTAGCTCCATTACCGACAATCCCCATGATATCATGGCGTTTAGTAATATTTTTTAAAACAGCTTCTTTTTCTTCGATTAAGATAACGTCATGTTTTTCTTCAACAAGTGAGCGACAAAGTGCGGTACCAACCTTACCTCCGCCGACAACAATTATTTTCATTTTAACCTCCAAAATGTAACGTATATATATTACTCTATTTTTCTTAAAAATACTAGCCGTATCAATTGATAATAAAGGATTTTGCCTATTATATCAAAGCTGACATTGATTGTTAAAATTAGGTTACAAATTAGGAAAATGCTTGCGAAATGCAAATGAGAGAACTATAATGAGTCGTTATCTAATTTTAGGGAGAAATTTCAATGCTTGAAAAGTTACGAAATGTTTTTATTGGAAATCCCCTGGAATCAGCTGGCGAGACTAATGAGGATCATTTGTTATCCAAATCTCAGGCTCTTGCTATGCTATCCAGCGATGCCCTTTCCTCAATTGCTTACGGTCCAGAGCAAGTTATTCTGGTTTTGACAACTATTTCAGCAGCAGCGATTTGGTGGTCACTTCCTATCGGACTTTTAGTTTTGGTACTGTTAGCAAGTTTGACAATTTCTTATCAACAAGTTATTCACGCTTACCCTAAAGGTGGCGGTGCCTACATGGTTTCTACTGAAAATTTATCGCCAAGTATGGGATTAATTGCCGGTGGTAGCTTGTTGGTTGATTACATGTTGACGGTAGCAGTTTCAGTATCATCTGGTGCGGATGCTATTACATCAGCTTTTCCAGCAATTAAACACTTTAATTTAGAGATTTCAATTGTGCTGGTTTTGATTTTGATGTTTATGAATTTGCGTGGTTTGCGTGAATCAGCTAAGTCCTTGATGATTCCAGTTTATCTGTTCATTGTAAGTATCCTGTTCTTGATTGCTTATGGTGCTTTTCAGATTTTGACAGGGCACCTAGCCTACACAGCGACTGCACATGTTGGTAAAGTCGTGCCAGGAGTTTCATTGATTCTTCTGCTTCGAGCATTTACAAGTGGTTCAGCGTCATTGACTGGGGTTGAAGCTATTTCAAATGCGGTGCCATTTTTCAAGAAACCTAAAGAAAAGAATGCAGCTGGTACACTTGCCATTATGTCACTTATTTTGGGAATAATGTTTGCGGGTATCACTTTCTTGAACTACTGGTTAGGTATTTTGCCGTCTGAACACGTAACAGTTCTTGCTCAAATCGCACAACGTATTTTTGGCAATTCACCAATTGGAAACACACTTTTCTACATTTTCCAATTATCAACAGCTTTAATCTTGGCAGTTGCTGCCAATACAGGTTTTTCAGCCTTTCCAATGTTGTCCTTTAACATGGCTAAAAATAAATATATGCCACACCTTTTCATGGAAAAAGGAGCACGACTTGGTTATTCAAATGGTATTATCACCTTAGCTGTTGGTGCCATTGCTTTGCTTTGCATTTTCAATGGGTCAACAGAACGCCTTATCCCGCTTTATACGATTGGTGTGTTTATTCCATTTGCGCTGTCACAGACAGGGATGGTTATCCACTGGAAACGTCAATTTGGACAAGGTTACCTCAAACATTCTATTGCTAACATTTTAGGAGCTATTATTTGTTATCTTATTATTTTGATTTTGTTAGTCTTTAGAATCGGTGAAATTTGGCCATTCTTCCCAATTATCCTTGTTTTAATGTTTCTTTTCCACTCAATCAAAAATCATTATAACAACGTTGCCATGCAGCTTCGTTTGACAGATGATGTTAAAAATATTCATTACGATGGTAATACGGTTTTGATTTTGGTTGGTAATTTGACTCAAGCAAGTATTCGTGCTATCAATTACGCTAAGAGCATTGGTCAAACAGTTGTTGCCATGCACGTTTCAACACTAGAAACACGCGAGAAAGATTTGGAAGTTGAGCGAGAGTTCAAACATTATTTCCCAGATGTTACTTTTGTGAATGTCGAGTCAAACTATCGTGACATCGTTAAACCAACGATGATGTTTGTGCAAAAGATGAATCATGAAGCTAAGAAAAATAATCACACTATGACGGTTATTATTCCAAAATTCATTCCTAAGCACAGCTGGCAAAATGCTCTTCACAATCAAATGAGCTTACGCCTTCGCGCACGTCTACGTTGGAACGAAGATATTATTATTGCAACTTACTCTTACCATTTGAAAAAATAATAGATTTTTAAAGCCTTGATTTTCAGGGCTTTTTTAAATATTATAAAAGAAAAGGTTTACAAAGAAATTGTTTCAAAAAAACTTGAAAAAAGCCTTAAAAAACCTGACAAATTCACGTCAAATACGTTGACTTTGCATGTTAAAGTGTTATAATAATCAATAAGAATTCGTTAGTTTAAATCAAACCTGTTATGATTTAAGTTAATGAATCGCCGCCAACCACGCTGTTTGCTGAGCTTGACTCCGGGCAGTGTGGTTTATTTTTATGTCAAAAAATGGAAAGGGAAGAGTTATGAATATCGAAGAACTCGATTATCAAGAAGAAGCTACAAAAGCTGTCAATCATGTTGTTCTTTTTCAACCACAAATTCCACAAAATACAGGAAATATTGCTAGAACTTGTGCAGCAACAAATACACCGTTGCACATTATTCGTCCGATGGGATTTCCAATTGATGACCGCAAAATGAAGCGTGCAGGTCTAGATTATTGGGATAAACTTGACGTGACGTTTTATGATAGCATTGAAGAGTTTATGGAAAAATGTGACGGTCAAGTTCACTTGATTAGTAAGTTTGCAGAAAAAGTTTACTCAGATGAAAATTACAACGACGGTAAACACCATTATTTCCTTTTTGGACGTGAGGATAAAGGACTACCTGAAGCATTCATGCGTGAAAATCCAGAAAAAGCTCTTCGTATTCCGATGAATGATGAACACGTTCGTAGCTTGAACTTATCAAATACCGTTTGTATGATTGTCTACGAAGCCCTTCGTCAGCAAGCATTCCCAAATTTGGAACTAAGCCATACTTACGAACACGATAAACTAAAATAAAGCAGTCCAAAGGACTGCTTTTGATGTATAAAGAGCAAAATGAGGGGAGAATTGGCATAAAATCAAGCTTTTTGAGATGAAATCGTTGCAGTGCTAAACTTTTTTTGATATTCTAAGAATGTCTTCAGGGCAGGGTGTAATTCCCGACCGGCGGTGTTGCCTCTCGTTCTCTTACCAAACAGCTTAGTTTGGTAAGAGAACGAGAGCAATTTAAAAGTCCGCGAGCTGCTTTGCAGTTGATCTGGTGAGATTCCAGAACCGACAGTATAGTCTGGATGGGAGAAGACCAAGAGTTGTGATTACTTTTAGTGAACTCATATACTCGAACGCCTTCTTTCAATTTGAGAAAATTGGAGGAACTTTTTTATGCCTGAAACTATGACTAATACGCGCAAAATAGCTCACATTGCTATCTTGTCGACGCTTTCGTTTTTGCTGATGTATTTGCAATTTCCATTGATTCCATCAGCTAGCTTCTTGCAATTTGATTTTTCAATTTTGCCAGTTCTGATTGGGCTTGTCATGATTGATTTGCAGAGCGCACTTGGTATTTTGATTTTGCGTACATTATTAAAACTTATGTTAAATAACGGTGGCGTAACGACTTTGATTGGTATGCCGATGAATGTGGTAGCCTTAGGTGTTTTCTTATTAGCGATTGCTTTTATCTGGAAACGTAAACCAAGTTTAAAAAATTACGTCTTGGCTTCGATTGTCGGGACAGTCGGATTAACGCTTGCAATGTTAGTTTTGAACTATGTTTACGCTGTGCCACTTTATGCAAAATTTGCTAATTTTGACATTTCAACCATTTTAGGTTTGGGAAATTATTTATTTGCAATGGTTGTCCCATTTAACTTGATTGAAGGCATTATTTTTTCAGTTGTTTTCTTCATTTTGTGGAGCTGCTTAAAACCAATTTTAAAAAAATAGATAGAAAAGTTAGGAATTTTCCTAGCTTTTTTTGCTGCCACAGAATTGCCACAGATTTTGAAGGATATGGCTGGGATAAAAAATTCAACTAAGGTATAATAAGGTGAGGATAATTTTTTGAAAGGGATTAACATGAAACATAAACAAACTTATTTTACAATTGCCTCAACTATTCTTGTAATTTTTATGATGTTGGGCTACGTTGTAAAATTTTACCCTGATGCTGTTTCAGGTATTGATTCAGCGATTCAGACAAGTGTGCGTGGTGAACTACCTAAACACTTGACAACTTTCTTTAAGCTGATGACGAATTTTGGTCATGAATTTTTAGTTTTTGTTTATACATTTGTGATTGCTGCGGTGTTTTATTTCTGGAAAAACTGGAAAACGGAAGCTATTTTCTTATCAGGAAATTTGCTTTTGATGGGTGTTTTCTCAACTATTTTCAAGTACCTTTATGGTCGTCCAAGACCTCTTTTAGAGTATTTGGTTAAGAAACCAATGGGTCCATCTTTTCCAAGTTGGCACTCAGCGTCAAGCATGCTTGTAGCGCTTAGCTTGATTATTATTATTGAGCAACATCTTAGCAAAACTTTTGTGAAACGTTGTTTGCAAGCTCTTCTTTTAGTTATTGCCATTACAACGGCTATTTCACGTATTTATCTTGGTGTGCACTACCCAACAGATATTTTGGGCGGTTGGTTGTTAGCAGTTGCTATCGTTGCTGCAGTTTACCCTATTTACGACCAAAAACGTTTTGAATGGCGTTTCCAAGGAAAACAAGATTAATCATCAAAAGGCGACCAAGAGGTCGTCTTTTTTAAGGTGACTAGATTTTGTCTGAGAACTAGAAAGTGTTATAATATAAGCTATGAAAAAACGTTACAATACTCTAAATGATTATTATCGCGAGCTTTTTGGAGAAAAGATTTTCAAAGTTCCTATTGATGCTGGCTTTGATTGTCCAAACCGTGATGGAACGGTGGCGCATGGAGGCTGTACTTTCTGTACGGTGTCAGGTTCTGGTGATGCTATCGTAGCTCCAGATGCGCCAATTCGTGATCAATTTTATAAAGAAATAGATTTCATGCACCGTAAATGGCCAGAGGTCAAAAAATATTTGGTGTATTTTCAAAATTTTACCAACACACATGATACAGTAGACGTCATTCGTGAACGTTATGAGCAAGCTATTAATGAACCTGGTGTAGTCGGCATTAACATTGGGACACGACCAGACTGTTTGCCTGATGAGACCATTGCTTATATCGCTGAATTGTCTGAGCGCATGCACGTGACGGTTGAGCTTGGTCTGCAGACAACTTATGATGAAACTTCTGAAATTATCAATCGTGGTCATAACTATGATTTGTACGTTAAAACTGTTAAACGCCTTCGCGAGATAGCACCAAAAGTAGAAATTGTTTCTCACTTGATTAATGGTCTTCCTGGTGAAACTCATGAAATGATGGTTGAAAATGTTAGACGTTGTGTAACGGATAATGAGATTGACGGTATTAAACTTCATTTGTTGCATTTGATGACAAGTACCAAAATGCAACGCGACTACCATGAAGGTCGTTTAAAATTGCTCAGTATGGATGAATATGTCAATATTATCTGCGACCAGCTGGAAATCATTCCTAAAAATATTGTTATTCACCGTATTACTGGAGATGCTCCACGTGACATGTTGATTGGACCAATGTGGAGCCTCAAGAAATGGGAAGTTTTAAACGCCATTGACAAAGAAATGGAACGTCGAGGTTCTTATCAAGGATGTAAATTAGAGGAGGTTGAATCGTGATAAAACGTCCCTTACACTTATCACATGATTTTTTAGCTGAGGTGCTAGATGATGGTGCAGTAGCTGTTGATGCAACCATGGGAAATGGCAATGACACAGCTTTTCTCGCTCAGCATGCTAAAAAAGTTTACGCTTTTGATGTGCAAGAACAAGCACTAAAAAGCACACAAGAACGCCTAGAAAAACAGGCAATTTCAAATGCGCAGTTGATTTTAGATGGGCATCAAAATCTTGATAAATACGTCAGTGAGCCAATTCGCGCAGCTATTTTCAACCTTGGCTATTTACCAAGTGCTGATAAGACAGTCATTACAAAACCTGATACCACTTTAGTGGCTATTGAAAAAATCTTAGAGCGTCTTGAAATCGGTAGTCGTCTAGCTATCATGATTTATTATGGTCACGAAGGTGGAGACATGGAAAAAGATGCTGTGCTTGATTACGTGTCAGCTCTTGATCAAAAAGAGTTTGCAACCATGCTTTACAAACCTCTTAACCAAATTCACCAACCACCTTTCTTGGTTATGATTGAAAAATTACATTAATAATAAAACCTCTATGATTAAGGTCATAGAGGTTTTTCGTTATTAAAATTCAGGTTTGATGTAAATACGGTCATCACCGAGCGGCACGATTGAGACTTTTTGGTCATAAAAATCAGATAAAATAGTTTCAGTAAGAACTTCATTTTTAGGACCTTTGGCAATGATTTGCCCTTTTTTGAGGAGAAGAACGTGGGTAAAAGAACGTGTGATTTCTTCTGCGTGGTGAGTGACGTAGAGGATGGTTGGTGCCTTTGGAAGAGTTGTGATTTGCTCGATTTGGCGGAGTAATTTTTCACGAGCAAATAAATCAAGACCGCTGGTTGCTTCATCGAGAATTAAAATCTCAGGTTCTTCCATAAGGCTGCGAGCAATGAGAAGTAGTTGCTTTTCACCTTGTGAAAGACTGGCATAAATACGACCAAGAAGATGTTCACCGCCAATTGAGATGAGCATTTGTCTTGCCTCGTTTAGCTCTTTTTCGCCATACTCAGTGTATAAAATGCTTGATTTATATTTTCCAGTCAGGACAATTTTTTCAGCAAGCATGTGTGGAGAGAGACGTTCTGCGATAAATGAACCGACAATACCGATTTTGGTACGCATATTGCTGATATCAGTCCCACCAAATTTATTTCCCAGCACCTCAACATTGCCTTGACTTGTCCAGTATTCTGCTGTGATAAGTTTTAGAAGTGATGTTTTCCCAGACCCGTTGAGTCCTAAGATTGCCCAATGTTCCCCTTTGTTGACTTTCCAAGTAATGTCCTTGAGAAGGTTTTTATTTTGTCGTGATAGCGTAACATTTTCCAATGTAATTTGAGCCATAAGTGACCTCCGAGATGTGTTTGATAGTTATTATATCATTTTTAGAAAATTCAGACAAATACCCATTAAAAAGTTTGATTTATTAAACTAAAAGTTAGTAAAACTTTACTAAAACTTATTGACTTATTTTATGAAAACGTTTACTATAAAACTGTAATGAAAAACAAGTTACTTTTAGAAGGAGATTTTTATGGATACTAAATCAAATGCAGTTTCAAAGAAACAGGCTGCAACATCACGAATCTCATATGCTTTTGGGGCATTTGGTCATGATATTTTCTATGCAACCTTGTCAACATATTTTATCACCTTTATTACCTCACATTTATTTAACACAGGTGATGCAGCACAAAATAATCGCATGGTTTTATACATCACTCAGATTATTGCAGGTTTGCGTATTGTCGAATTGGTTATCGACCCATTTATCGGAAATATGATTGATAATACCAAAACTCGTTGGGGTAAATTTAAACCTTGGGTAGTTGCTGGTGGTACAATCAGTTCAATTGCTTTGTTGATTTTGTTTACAGACATGGGAGGTCTTAACAAGACAAATCCAGTTCTTTACTTGATTATCTTTGCATTTATCTACATTACAATGGATATTTTCTATTCATTTAAAGATATTGGTTTTTGGTCAATGGTTCCTGCTTTGTCATTTAGTTCAGAAGAACGTGAAAAAACAGCAACCTTTGCTCGTATCGGATCAACTATTGGTGCTAACATTGTTGGTGTTGTCATCATGCCGATTGTACTTTTCTTCTCACTAAATCGTAATGGCGGTGCTGGTGATAATCGTGGTTGGTTTTGGTTTGCTTTCATCGTAGCTTTGCTCGGTGTTTTGACTGTTCTAGCCGTTGCATTTGGAACACACGAAATTGAGTCAGATCTTCGTAAAAATACTGAAAAGACTGGTTTTAAAGACGTTCTTAAAGTTTTGACTAAAAACGATCAATTGATGGCAATTTCATTGTCATATGTCTTGTACACTACAGGTATCAGCATTTTAAATGCTTCTGAATTGTATTATTTCACTTATATCTTGGGACATGCTGCCCAATTCTCAATCCTTGGTACAATTAACACGGTTGTTGGTTTGTTGTCAGTATCACTTTTCCCTAAATTAGCTGGAAAATTGAACCGACGTAATCTATTCTTTGCATGTATCGCTGTTATGCTTTGTGGTATTGGTTTGTTCTCAGTAGCTGGAACTTCACTTGCTCTTGTCTTGGTCGCTGCTGAATTGTTCTTTATTCCACAACCACTTGTCTTCCTAGTTGTTTTGATGATTATCACAGACTGTGTTGAATACGGTCAATGGAAACTTGGTCACCGTGACGAAGCTTTGACATTGTCAGTTCGTCCTTTGCTTGATAAATTTGGTGGTGCTATTTCAAACCTTGTTATTGGTGCTGCAGCGGTTGCTGCTGGTATGACAACAGGTGCGACAGCTGATTCAATTACAAAAGCAGGTGCCATGTCATTCAAACTTCACGTATTTGCTTTACCATTTGCTTTGATTATTCTAAGTAGTGTTGTCTTTTTCTTCCGTGTTAAATTAACTGAAGAAAAACACGCTGAAATCGTCGAAGAACTTGAACGTACTTGGGGTCACGAATATGTTGATGATGAAGTTGAAACAGATGGTGGATTGACTATTTCTGCACCTATTGCCGGTGAACTTCTTGACTTGTCACAAGTAGCTGATCCAGTCTTTGCTAGCGAAGGTCTTGGTAAAGGATTTGCCATTAAGCCAAGTGATGGTTGTGTTTACGCACCGTTTGATGCCATGGTTCGTCAAGTATTTACGACACGTCACGCTGTTGGTTTGGTTTCTGAAGATGGTATTGTTCTATTGATTCACATTGGTCTTGGTACTGTCAAATTAAAAGGTACAGGCTTTGTATCATATGTGGTCGAAGGAGAACGTGTTAAAAAAGGTGATAAATTAATTGAATTCTGGGATCCAGTTATTCAAAAAGCTGGTCTTGATGATACTGTTATTATTACCGTTACAAACACTCATGCTTTTGAAGCATTTAACATGCAAGCAAAAGCTGGAGAAACTGTTAAAGCGGGTGACAATGTGCTTACTTTGCATTAAGAATTAATTATTTCAAAAAAAGCTCAGTTTTAAACTGGGCCTTTTTAATAGTAGAAAGTGATTGTATTTGTTTAGTACTTTAATTAGAAAATGTGCTATAATGAAGTCACTGTATTAAGAATTGTATGTAGGTTTTTTGCCTACTTTTTATAGAAGAGGAGTAAGATTTATATGGAAGACCCGAGTCAGAATTTAGTTTTTCAATTTGTATTATTGTTAATTTTGACTTTGCTTAATGCCTTTTTCTCAGCATCTGAGATGGCACTTGTTTCTTTAAATCGTTCACGTGTTGAACAAAAAGCAGAAGAAGGGGACAAGAAGTTTATTCGACTTCTTTCTGTTTTAGAAAAACCTAATAACTTTTTATCAACCATCCAAGTTGGGATTACATTTATCAGTCTATTGCAAGGGGCTAGTTTGTCAGCTTCACTAGGCAGTGTTATTGCTTCATGGTTTGGTAATTTTGCTTGGGCACAGACTGCGGGAAGCATCATTTCTCTTGTCTTTTTGACTTACATTTCGATTGTTCTTGGTGAGCTTTATCCAAAACGTATCGCGATGAACCTCAAAGAAAATCTTGCCGTCATTTCTGCTCCGATTATTATTTTTATTGGAAAAATTGTTAGTCCGTTTGTATGGTTGCTTTCAGCCTCAACAAACTTTTTATCACGCATTACGCCGATGACATTTGACGATGCTGATGAAAAAATGACGCGTGATGAAATTGAATACATGCTATCAAATAGTGAAGAAACACTTGATGCAGAAGAAATTGAAATGCTACAAGGTGTCTTCTCATTGGATGAATTAATGGCGCGTGAGGTCATGGTGCCTCGTACAGATGCCTTCATGATTGACATTAACGATGATACGCAAGAAAATATTCAAGACATTTTGAAAAATCATTTCTCACGTATTCCAGTCTATGATGATGACAAAGATAAAATCATCGGTGTTCTTCACACAAAACGTCTGCTTGCTGCTGGTTTTCGTGATGGCTTTGACAATATTGTCTTGCGCAAAATTTTACAAGAACCTTTGTTTGTTCCTGAAACGATTTTTGTGGATGATTTGTTGCGCCAGTTGCGAAATACTCAAAATCAGATGGCAATTTTGCTAGATGAATACGGAGGTGTTGCAGGGATTGTGACCCTTGAAGACCTTCTTGAAGAAATTGTCGGTGAGATTGATGATGAAACAGATAAAACAGAACAATTTGTTCGAGAGATTGGTGAACACACTTACATCGTTTTAGGTACGATGACTTTGAATGATTTCAATGATTACTTTGACCTTGATTTGGACAGTGACGATGTTGACACAATCGCTGGATTTTATTTGACAGGTGTTGGAAATATTCCGAGCCAAGATAGTCGTGAAACGTTTGAAGTTGAGTCAAAAGATAAGCACATCGCTTTGACGAATGACAAAGTCAAAGATGGTCGTGTGACAAAACTAAAAGTCGTTTTTTCTGATATAGAACAGAATAATGAAGAAGACTAAGTTTGACTTAGTCTTTTTCCTTTGGAAAATGGTATAATGAAAATTAGAAAAACGGTTACAAAGGATGATAGAAAATGGCTGAAATTGATTACGGAAAAGTGACTGGAATGGTTCATTCAACAGAAAGTTTTGGCTCTGTTGATGGTCCTGGTGTTCGCTTTGTCATTTTTATGCAAGGCTGCAAAATGCGTTGCCAATATTGCCATAACCCTGATACTTGGGCATTAGAAAGCAATAAATCACGAGTAAGAACAGTTGATGATGTTTTAGCAGAAGCGCTTCGCTACAAACATTTCTGGGGTGAAAATGGTGGTATCACTGTCTCAGGTGGTGAAGCCATGTTACAAATTGATTTTGTGACTGCTCTCTTTACCAAAGCTAAGGAGTTAGGCATTCACTGTACGCTAGATACTTGTGGGTTTACTTTCCGTGATACACCAGAATATCACGAGATTGTTGACAAGTTATTAGCTGTTACAGATTTGGTGCTTTTGGATTTGAAAGAAATCAATCCAAAACAACACATTGTTGTTACACGTCAACCAAACACCAATATTCTAGCTTTTGCTCGCTATTTGTCTGATAAGAAAATTCCAGTTTGGATTCGTCATGTTTTAGTTCCTGGTTTAACTGATTTTGATGAGGATTTGATTGAGCTTGGAAAATTTGTAGAGACACTTGAAAATGTTGATAAGTTTGAAATTCTTCCTTACCACACTTTGGGTGAATTTAAATGGCATGAATTGGGAATTCCTTACAGTCTCGAAGGGGTGAAACCACCGACGAAAGAACGTGTTCAAAATGCTAAAGAGCTTATGCACACAGAGTCTTACACAGAGTACATGAAACGTATTCATCATTAGTCCTTATGACTATTGACATTGACTTGAATCTTTGATAAGCTCTATCACAAGGTGGACACTATGAACAGTTACAAAATTTTAAAATTTGATGATAAATTTGTGTACTTAACACAGGATGGAAAAATCAAGAAATTAGCGCGTGAGTTATTTGATTTTGACATTACACTGGGTGACAAGGTTGATTATATTCAAGATGGTGATATTGTTTTAGTGATGCCAAGCCAAGGCGAAGTAGATTTTTCAAGCGATAAATCTGTTAAGTCAGGGCTTTTACAAGGCATTCTTAACCTTTTCTTGGAAACACTGTCCATCCATAATAATGACTTAGGCAATCTTAAGAAGATATTTTCGCAGTTGCTTGTGACGCTATTTATGGCGTGGAGTTTGCTTGGTGTAGTTGTTATTGAGCTTTTGCTCTTGTTAGAATCACTGATTACTTTTGTTTGGCGTTTGCTTGTAAAAGGTATTAAACGTTTGCACATTGTGGATAACAGCCGAAAATTTATGGCTTATCGTAAGCAGCAAGAAGCTATCCGCAATCAGGAAAATCGTGAGGAAGAAGAGCGTCTCTTGCGTCTTGCATTAGAACATGAAAAAGCTACGCACAAAGAAGTTCCTACAAATGAATCAGAGATAGAAAAAACAATCTCTGATGACAACCATTCTGAACAAGATTAAAAAATACCAAAGCATTTTCACTGGCGAGTAAGTCGATTGGCTGGTGAAGATGTTTTTTTGTTTGATATTACCTTAAAACCAGCTGCCTGCTTTGCTATCTATCTTAAATTTTGCTAAAATAAGAGGTAAATAATTATTATGAGGTAAAAAACATGTCTAAAATTTTAGTTTTTGGTCACCAAAATCCAGACTCTGATGCACTTGGTTCATCAATTGCATACGCACACTTGAAACGTGAACTTGGTATGGATGCTGAAGCTGTTGCTCTTGGAACTCCAAATGAAGAAACAACTTTTGCGTTGAACTATTTTGGTGTTGAAGCACCACGTGTTGTTGAATCAGCAAAAGCAGAAGGTGCTGACCAAGTTATTTTGACAGACCACAACGAATTCCAACAATCAATCTCTGATATTCGTGACGTTGAAGTTATCGAAGTAATTGACCACCACCGTGTTTCTAACTTTGAAACTGCTAACCCACTTTACATGCGTTTGGAACCAGTTGGTTCAGCTTCATCAATCGTTTACCGTCTTTACAAAGAAAATGGTGTAGCTCTTCCTAAAGAAATGGCTGGTTTGCTATTGTCTGGTTTGATTTCAGATACTCTTCTTCTTAAATCACCAACAACTCACGCAACTGACCCAGCTGTAGCTGCTGAATTGGCAGAAATCGCAGGTGTTAACCTTGAAGAATACGGTTTGGCATTGCTTAAAGCTGGTACAAACTTGGCAACAAAATCTGCTGAAGAATTGATTGACATCGATGCAAAATCATTCGAACTTAACGGAAACCAAGTTCGTGTTGCACAAGTTAACACAGTTGATATCAACGAAGTTCTTGAACGTCAAGCAGAAATCGAAGCTGCAATGACAGCTGCTAGCCAAGCTAACGGATACTCTGATTTCGTTCTTATGATTACTGATATCCTTAACTCAAACTCTGAAATCTTGGCACTTGGTGCTAACATGGATAAAGTTGAAGCAGCATTCAACTTCAAACTTGAAAACAACCACGCATTCCTTGCAGGTGCTGTTTCACGTAAAAAACAAGTTGTTCCACAATTGACAGAAAGCTTCAACGCTTAATCAAAAGTGATAGGATAGCAAAAGGGCGATGCAAGTCGCCTTTTTGTATGCTTTGTATATTGAGGAGATAAAAAATTAAAGATATTGATATGAAAAAAATTATCTTTTTATTTTGTTGTTTTATTTTAGTTGGATGTCATCAGCAATCAAATGGTAGTAAAGTAAAAACAAGCCATGGCTCAAGAGAAGTTATCAAGTCTAAGAATGTAACAAGAGAGAAAAAAGATTACTCTGATTGGTTTTTAAATTATCGTTATTATTATGTTGCATCAAATACTTCAACTTTGATGACATGCGGGATAGTCTTGAATAATGATGGTACTGCAACTTTATGTAGATCTGGCGCAGAATTGATGGCATTTAATGCTGGAAATCCTTTAAAAGGACAGTATACAATCGAAGATTATGAGGATTCTAATACTGTACAAACTTATGTTACATCAGGAAATATAACTATAAATGGTGAAGAACCTAGTCGAGTAGAACTTGTTCCAAGTGTTAAAATCACGATAGATATTCCTGATCAAGAACTTCAACGTGTTAATGGCAACGTTAATTCTGTAAAAGATGAAAACAAGGTAGTGCTTTATGGTTATACTAATGATGATGGTAATAAAGTATTAACAACAGGTGAAGAGGTAAAATCAGTATTACAAGTTTATTTTCATGCTAAACCCGAAAAAGCTAACTATGTTGTTAGTGTAGATGTATTGAATTTACGTTTAAAACCTAGCTTATCAGCTGATGTTATCACTAAAAAACAAAAGGGTGATCTTCTTCAAGTATCTGACTATGTTAGTGGAGAATCAGTTGATGATAACTCAACTTGGTGGGAAGTTAATATTGATGGTCAGAAATGTTATGCTTGGTCTGGTGCTCTAAAAACTCAATTGGATTATGATGCTGAGCTAGAATCCGCCAATGATATTAATTTGGAAGAGATAAAGGATGAAAACTACGAATCGCTTGCCGGAACATGGCGTAACGGAAAAGGTGATACTCTTGTTATTCAAACTGATGGCTCTGTTGTTAGCTCAGGAGGTGGAGCAACAGATGAAGAAAGTTTGCAAGGTGCTTTTAGATATGAAAATGATGGCATTCCTTACATAAAAATGGGGAATGGTTTCACTGGTTGTTTGTTGGCGTTATTTAAAGTTGGGTTTGAAAACCCATCGGGAGATAAGTCTGATATTTCTAAACCCCGAATTGTACCAACACAGAATGGTGTTTATCATTTATCTAATGATTACTATTATTATCGTCAATAACATGGAAGGAAATTGTAAATGAAAAAGAGAATTCTATTAATTGTTATTACTTTATTAGTTTTAGGTGCATGTTCTAAGAAAAATAGTAATCAGAAAGTATCAGGAAATTGGTATACTGGCTCATCTTCATCTACTTCGACATCTGATAAAAAAGAAGCTAGTGATAATAGTATTTATGATGTTGTGTTAGAAAAACTTAGAAATGATACAAGTGATACTCCAGCGACGCATTACGCTTATTATGATATCGATGGGAATGGTCAGGATGAACTATTTTCTGGACGGTACTGGGAGTCTACGGGAACAGTTGAATTTGCGGCTCTTTATTATGATAATAACGGAGTAGCTGACTATTTGGCACAAAGTTATGTTGCATCAAGTGGTGGTTATCGAGAAGCTGCAAATATTTATACAGATGGAACGGTTATTACAGCTAAGTGGATGTCAACAGGAACAGAAATGGAAGATACCCAGTATCAATTGAGAGCAGATAATAGTGGTATTGATACTATAAAAAGTGCTACTGTACCGATTGGTAAAGATGTGGAATTAACGGATTACTTTGATGTAAAAAATAAAGAGACATTTGATTTTAGTGTACTTGATTGGCAACCATTAGTATCTGAACAAGCAAATTCTGATGATTTAGATGTTAATCAGATACTTAGTGGAAATTATGAATCATTAGCAGGAACATGGGTTAATGGTAGAGGACAAACTTTTGAATTTAGTGATGAAGGAATGCTTGAAGGAATGAATATTAGTTCGCCACGAGAAAGTTCTTATGGAACAGTTACCTTAGCATGTGGTGCAGCTAACGGTGCACCCGGTGGATTTGCTATTGAAGTTTACCCTACTGGTGTCAAAAATCCCAAAGGAGATCATTCGGATTCTTCCCAACCAAGGTTGGTTGCAGGACAACAATTTACTGATTTCCCTGCAGAAGCATATTATTATAGAAAATAGCAACAAAACAAAAAGCAAACAAGTTCTCTTGTTTGCTTTTTTATTCTCCATCTCGGATAAAGGTGATTGTCTTGTCATCTGAATGTTCTAATGAAAATGAGAATCCGTCGAAAGTTAATGTCTTTATGTCCTCAAGTGTTTCAATTTGTTTTTCAGCCATTAGTGAGACCAAACGACCACGTCCTTTTTTAGAAATGGTTGAATGGATTTTAAGTTTACCAGCTCGATTTTCCATAAAGATGATTTTAATCATGCGTTTACGGATATCTGGTGAAAAGACTTGCTCGAATTCTGAGGAAAGTAGTGAAATGATAAGGTCATCATCTTGAACGACTTTATCATAGTCTTCTCGCCAGAATTGCTTCAAAGAAGTTTTCCCGATTTTTAGATTTCCTTGAAAATCAAGGCGGTGTGGGGCAATCAGGTCAGTTGGTTTGACAAGTCCATAAAATGCTGTTGCGATACGAAGGTGCTCATCGAGGTAGTCTTGTTCAGCTTGGCTGATTTGCTGACGCTTCATATAGCGATACATCAGCCCATCATATAAGAGCCAAGCAGGGTAGCTTTTTGCTTCTTTGTCTGATAAGCGGTGCCAGCGCAGCCACTCTTGGTCAGCTTTGCTAGAATTGATTTTATAAAAGTTTGTCAAATCTTTAACAGAAAAATCTGTCAAAATATCAAGTATCGCTTGGGGCTTTTGAGAAAGTTCCTGATAAGAAAAGGCATCTTGATTGGTATTTAATTCTTTGGCGTTAGGGATTAATAGCTTCATACTGGCATTATAGCATACGATAAATCTTAGCTACAATTGATTAGCATTTTAAGATTGTCTTCTTCTAGCAGTCGCTTATGTTTTTTGTTACAATTAACATATGAAACTACGCGAATTACAGGCTGGAGACTTACTTTTTATGTATGATGCCTCAGAAATGTCACAAGCTATAAAGAATTCGACTGGGCAGTATAGTCACGTTGGTATCTTTTTTGAGCAGATGATTTATCATGCAACGAGAAATCAAGGCGTTACTAGACAAAGTTTGAGAGAATTTTTGGATACACATGAGCAGCTTGTTTCGGTTTACCGTTATCCAAAAATAAATCCAGACCAAGTTCTGGCAGCTGCAAAGAATCTTCTCGGTAGACCTTATAATGACAGCTTTTATCCTGATAATGATTGTTATTATTGTTCAGAGTATATTGCAGAAATCTTACCGATTTTTGAAACTGTTCCTATGAAATTTGGTGATGATGAGCAGGAGATTTCAGAGTTTTGGCAAGACTACTATGACAAACTTGGTCTTGCTGTGCCTTTGAACCAACCAGGCACCAATCCCAGCCAGCTAGCCAATTCAGCGTTTTTACAATATTTAGGAGAATTACATGATTAAAATTTTTAATCCAGATAAATTAACACGACAAGATTTTTTCAAGGATTTGGTTAATTTTCTTTATCAAACTGATGATGTGACTTTGCGTCAAATCAAAGCACAGTTTCAAGACGTCTCAAAGATTGACCGTTTGATTGAAGAATATGTCCAAGCAGGGTACATTATCCGTGATAATAAGCGCTATACGATTGGTTTTGACTTGCTTGAATCTCTAGAAAATATTGACTTAGATAGTCAGATTTTTGTGGATGATGAGAGTCCGGTTTACACTGACTTGATGGCAATCACTTTCGAGACACGTTTGGAAAATGAGACTAATGATTTGGTACTTGTTGAAAAGACAAGTATTGCTCGTGATGAATTGACACTTTCAAATTACTTTTTCAAGCTCTCTGAAAACTTGCCAATGTCTGAACTGCAACAACCATTGTACGATTTGCTAGGAGATGTTAATCAGGCTTACGCTTTGAAATACATGACAACTTTTCTATTGAAATTTGTTGATAAAGACGAAGTCGCTCAAAAACGACCTGATATTTTTGTAGAAGCCTTGGCATTATTAGGCTACATCAAGAAGAATGATAATGGTAAATATGAATTGAAGATGGATTTTGATAAAGAATCATTAGTTTTTGCAAGCAAAGCATAAAAGGGAGCGAGACAGAAATCGGTAATTTCGAAGAAATTCGATTTCGTTGTCTCACCCACGCAAAGTTGAGTAGGGTTATAAAAGTTGATTTATCAACGCATTAGAACCCACTCAACCACTGCGCCTTGTAAATAATAACTATATAAACAAGATGCTGAGTACTTTTGTCTCAGCTTTTTAATTTGCCTTAATCATGAGATAAAGAAAATAAGGGGCACCGATAACTGAGATGATAATACCTGTCGGAATGCCAGTACCAACTAAAAGACTTCGTCCAATGGTATCGGCAACGAGCATTAAAATCATGCCCACAATCATGCTAGCTGGTAAGGTTATGCGGTGGTCGTTGCCAAATAGCTGTTTTGTGATATGACCTGACAGCAGACCAATGAAAGTAATATTTCCAACTAAAATGACACTCAGTGATGCTAGCGTTGTCGACAAAATAAGAAGCACGAGTCGTTCTTTTTTGATGTTGACACCAAGCGCAACTGTCGTCTCCTCACTGAACATCATCATATTTAAAATATAGCTGCGCCAATAAGTTAGTCCTAAGGCTAGAAGAAATAGAGGTGTAAGCGTCATGAGAGTCTGCCAGTTACCACCAGTCACTTTTCCACTCAGCCATGAGACGATATAGTCTGTCTTTCCAATATCAAGATTATCAATAATGGAAATCATCATGCCAGAGAGTAGGCTTGAAACGCCGACACCAGCGATGATTAGTCGTGAAGGAGAGATAGGCTGATTCTTTTGATGCGAGATAGCGTAAACTGTACAGATTGTGATGATACTACCTATCATGGCTAAAAATGGCATAAATGCTAGAATTTTTAGATTTGAAATGTCTAACAGTCCAATCATTATGGCAATGACAAATCCAGCGCCAGCATTTATCCCTAAAATCCCTGAGTCCGCTAACGGATTTTTTGTGAGAGTTTGTAGTAAAACGCCTGATACTGCTAAAGCAGCTCCGCCAATCATGCAAGCTAAGATGCGAGGAAGCCTGATTTTTAGGACGATTAAAGACATGGTCGCATTTGATTTTCCAAGAAAGACTTTGAGCACTTCGCTGATTGATGAATTGGCGTATCCGATGGCTAGTGATGCTAGAAAGATGACTAATAATAGAAGTAAGAGAGGAAAGAAGCGTTTTGTAAAATGAAATTTTTGCCTCATAAATTTTCCCCCTTTCGCATTAACCACAAGAAGCATGGGAGACCAACGATGCTAATAATTGCACTCAGCGGAGTCTCAGCTGGTGGATTAATAATACGAGAAATCAAGTCGACCCAAAGCATAAAGGTGCTACCAGCAAATGCTGTTAAAGGAAGAAGGACACGATAGCCCTTTCCAACACACATTTTAATGCAATGCGGAATAATCAAGCCCACAAAAGCTAGGCTACCAACTAGCGCCACAGCTGCAGCTGACAAGGCAACCACAATGCCCAGTAAACTAATCGTTATCAGAAAAGTTTTCTGTCCTAGAGATTTTGCCACAGTTTCATCAAGACTTAAAATAGTCAACTGATGAGCCAACAATTGTGCTAAAATCAAACCAATAATAATAACCGGTGAAATAATGCCAAGCATCTTCCAATTGATTTGTGCTAAACCACCAGCTTGCCAGCCGATAACTGCTTTCGACAAATCAAAATACAAAGTGACAGCTTGACCTAAAGATGAAAAGAGAGTCGAAATCATGGCACCCGCCAGAATAATACGAATCTGTTGATAGCCTTTTTTAGGATGATAAGCTATGCCAAAAATCAAGCATGCCGCAATAACAGCACCAATTAAACAGACAAGAAGGGTTAAGCTGTAGTGCATACTGCCAAAAACAGCGTAGCCAACAATTAAAGCAAGTCCTGCACCAGCATTGATTCCAAGAAGACCAGGGTCGGCGATAGGATTGCGCGTGACACCTTGAGTAATACTACCAGCTTGAGCCATGGCAGCTCCAACTAAAATAGCAGCAATCGTTCTTGGCAAACGTAGGTCGAAAATCACGTCCTGTAAATTAGAGTCAGTCAATGGTGCTTTAACAACACTTAGTAATTCTTGATTTGAATAAGAAACAGCACCAAAGCGAAGCCCAAAATACCAGCCAAGAAAAAATAAAATACTAATGCCGAAAAAAACAAGCCAAGCTTGAGCTGGCTTATTTTTCTGAAGAAGGTACGATTGTTTCATTGTATTTCCTTTTCAGAAGTTCTCAAAAATTAGCTATTAGCTTTTTTGATGGTATCGACAAAAGCATCTAGCTGTTTATCAAGTGACATTGGGTCTGAGAAGTAGAAGAGATTTTCATCGACTTCAAGGACATGATTGTTTTTTACGGCTGGGATATTTTTCCAAACATCACTTTCTTTCAATGAAGCGGCAGCGTTTTTAGTATCATCGCTAACGTTTACGACAAGGTAATCACCTGCGTAATTTCCAAGGACTTCTTGTGAAACGCCGAACCAGCCAGCCGTAAAGACATCATCTTGCACTTTTTGAGGTGCAGAAAAGCCAAGTGAATCATAAATCAACTCACCAGAACGTCCCCAATTATCGCCATAAAGATAAATATCTTTGTCGTAAAAGTCCATAACGGTAAAGGTAGTTGACGGATCGATGTATTGACCAAGTTCTTCTTTAGCCTTGGCAGCTTTTTCTTTCCAGTTATCAAGCCATTTTTGAGCTTTATCTTCTTTTCCGAAGACTTTACCAAGGTTTGTCATCATTTCAAGGTAATCACTCTTACCAAATTCAATAACCAAAACAGGGGCAATGTCTTTTAACTCTTTGAGGTGTTCATCTGTTGAAAAAGCGATGATAAGATCTGGTTCTTGCGCAGCGATGGCTTCTGTGTCATCAGAAGTCAATTGAACAGCGTCTGCTAGTTTATCACCAAAAGCTGGGCTATTTTTTTCCAAATCAAGAGAATAACTTGAAACATCAACACCAAGTTCTAGAAGGTAACCTGTGTATGAGTAAGCAAAGTTAACGACTTTTTTAGGATTTTTTGGAATATCGCCTTCATAAGAAAAGCCAGTGATTTTTGGCATGCTAGAGAGTTCAGTTTTATTTGATGTTGACGATGTATTTTGACAAGCAACTAACATAAGTGTTGCAAGGAAAGTTGTTAGAGTGATGAAAAATTTTTTCATGTTAAGCGTCTCCTGCTAATAAATCTATACGAGCTGATAAGTCAGCAAAATTGGACAGTTATGGATAGGGTCTTGAACGATTTTGGCATCAATTCTAAAAATATCACGCAAAATATCTGCTGTCATGATGCCTTGAACATTGTCGTGGTATTTAATTTGTCCATTTTTCATGGCAATCAATTCATCTGAAAATCGAGCTGATAAGTTCAAATCATGTAAGACCATAATAATTGTTTTTTTGGCATCTTGGTTGAGTTTTTTAAGTAATTCCAAGATTTCCAGTTGGTGGTTCATATCGAGATAAGTTGTGGGCTCATCTAAAAAGATAGTATCTGTATCTTGTGCTAAAGCCATAGCAATCCAGACACGTTGACGTTGACCACCAGAAAGAGAATCAACTTTTTTATCGGCAAATTCGTAGACTTTAGTCATTTGCATTGCCCAGTCAATTATCTCTTTATCTTCTTCGTTTAGCCTTCCTAGATAATGTTGATGCGGGAAGCGACCATACGAAACAAGTTCATAAACTGAAATGCCTTCAGTAGCTTCTAAGACCTGTGGCAGTAAAGCAATCTTTTTAGCCACTTCCTTAGTTGGCAAAGTAGCGATGGCTTGACCGTCAATTAAGATTTTTCCTTCTTTGACAGCTTGGATGCGTGTTAAAGATTTTAGAAGTGTTGATTTTCCACAACCGTTAGCCCCAATGATTGTTGTAATTTTTTGATGAGCAATTTTAGTAGATAAGTTCTCAATAACCACTTTGTCATCATAAGCTACTGAAATGTTTTCAGCTTTGATTTCTGACATAAAAGACCTCCTTTCATCGGAACATAGTAAAAAGCAATTCTTTCAAACGAAGAATTGCCTTTTTATTTTAGCATAGAAAAAAGGCCTTGTAAGCCTTTTTTGGAAATATTTTTACAAAAATATAATAGAATTTTAATTAATTAGAATCATTCTAAATATCAACAATAACCATTCTAATTAAGGTATTTTTTAGCAATATTTAGGTCGCCTGCATAGGCTGTGCGTTCACCGTTAACGATTTGGTAAGCGTCTGCACCTTTACCCGCAATAATTACTGCATCATTTTCATTTTTTGTGAGTAGCATAGCTTTGGCAATCGCTTTTTCGCGGTCAACTTGAATGTCTAATGAGCGCGTTACTTGACTTGCGATTTCTTCAGCAATAGCTTGAGGGTCTTCGTAGTTCGGGTCGTCAGCTGTTAAGATGACATTGAGATTTTGATGAGCGTTGATAACACGTGCAAAATCGGCACGACGACTTTCACCTTTATTTCCAGTAGCACCCAAAATCAAGTAAAGTTGCCCTTTTTGATGTTCTTCAACAACAGAAAGTAGTTTTTCAAGACTGTCACCGTTGTGAGCGTAATCGACAAAGACTTTAGCACCATTTGCTTGAGTGACAACTTCCATACGACCTGGCACGCTAGTTTCTGAGATTCCTTTTTTGATGTCTTCAAGGCTTGTTCCTAAGCGAAGGCAAGCAAGTCCAGCAGCTACCGCATTTTCTTGGTTGAATGAGCCGATGAGTTGGATATCATAATGACCAGCAAGTTTGCCTGTCACGTCAAAATCAAAAGCTCTGCCATTTTCAATTGTATTTTCAGAACCATTACCATAAAAATCATGTGGTTTGTCAGCGACTTGTTGAGCAACGACTTTGAAATGATCCATGCCAGCGTTAACCACAACAGCTTTGCTATTTGTCATTAATAGACGTTTGTGGTAGAAATAATCTTCAAAAGTTGGGTGTTCAATCGGTCCAATGTGGTCTGGGCTGATATTAAGAAAGGCACCAACATCAAATGTCAATCCGTAGACGCGATCAACTAGATAAGCTTGACTTGAAACTTCCATGATAAGATGAGTCATGCCATTATCAACAGCAGTTGCCATCATTTTGAAGAGGTCAAGACTCTCAGGTGTTGTCAACTTTGATTTGAAGAATGTTTTGCCATCAAGGGTTGTATTCATTGTTGAAAACATAGCTGGTTTGTGGCTTTGCTTCAAGATATTATAAGTAAAGTAAGCAGCAGTTGTTTTCCCTTTTGTACCAGTGAAAGCAATAATCTTTAATTTTTCTTCTGGATGACCATAAAATTCCATGGCAATCAAGCTCATCGCTTTTTTGATATCAGTTACGATGATAGCAGGAATATCAAGTTCATAGTCAACTTGGCTGACGTAGAAAGGCAAGCCAAGTTGGATAGCTTGTTCTAGATATTCTTTTTTAAAAGTTGCCCCTTTTGCAAAGAAAAGTGTTGAACTATCTACATCGCGACTATCAAAGCTAATTTTTGAAAAACTAGGATTTTCTTCCCAATCAAGGCTGTAGTGATTGTGGAAGATAATTTCGCGGAAATTATGATCTTTTTTCAGGATATCGAGGGTTTTTTCAAGTGTAATCATACACTCTATTTTAGACTTTATGTCTTTGTTTTACAAGTCACAAGCAAAAGTTTATAATAAAATGTAACGCTTATTTTTTTATTAGGAAGAAAACTATGTCTAAAAACAAAACAAATATGACACAGCAACAGCAGATGGTGCGCGGAGCTGCATGGTTGACAGCTTCAAACTTCATCAGTCGCCTTTTAGGGGCTTTCTACATTATTCCGTGGTATGCTTGGATGGGAACACATGCTGAGCAGGCCAATGCTCTTTTTGGAATGGGCTACAATATCTACGCTGTTTTTCTATTGATTTCAACAGCAGGGATTCCAGTTGCCATTGCAAAGCAAGTTTCTAAGTATAACACGCTTGGTCAAGAAGAGACTAGTTATTATCTCTTACGAAAAATTTTAAAATTAACCTTGGTGCTTGGTTTTATTTTTGCAGCGATTATGTACGTCGGTGCACCAATTCAAGCCGCATGGAGTGGCGGTGGAGAAGATTTGATTCGTGTCATGCAAAGTCTAGCATGGGCGGTTCTCCTTTTCCCATCTATGAGTGTTCTTCGTGGCTTTTTCCAAGGATTTAATAATCTAAAACCTTACGCCATGAGCCAGATTGCTGAGCAAGTTATCCGTGTGATTTGGATGTTGCTTACAGCCTTCATGATTATGAAAATCGGTTCAGGCGATTATGTTTCAGCAGTTGTTCAATCGACATTTGCTGCCTTTATCGGTATGATTGCAAGTATTGCAGTGCTCATTTTCTTCCTTTGGAAAGAAGGAAAATTGCAAGCCATTCTCTCTAAAGAAAATGACGATATCGATATTGATGCCAAAGCTATTATCATTGAAACTGTGAAAGAAGCTATTCCGTTTATTATCACTGGAGCAGCGATTCAACTTTTCCAATTGGTTGACCAATGGTCTTTCATCAATTCAATGAAATTGTTCACATCGCATAGCCTCAAAGAGCTGCAAATTCTTTATGCTTACTTATCAAGTAACCCAAATAAAGTTACAATGATTTTGATTTCTCTTGCGACAGCGATTGGGGGAGCAGGTATTCCGCTTTTAACAGAAAACTTTGTCAACAAAGATAAAAAAGCCGCAGCGCATTTAGTAATCAATAGCTTACAAATGTTGTGTATGGTACTTTTCCCTGCAATGATGGGAGCTATTATTTTAGCTCAGCCACTTTACACGCTCTTCTACGGTGCGCCAAATGATGCAGCACTTTGGTTGTTTGTCGGTGCTTTGGTTCAGGTTATTTTCTTAGCACTTTATAGTTTACTTGCGCCAATGCTTCAAGCCTTGTTTGAAAACCGCAAAGCTATTAACTATTTTGCTTACGGCTTGGTTGTTAAAGTAGTTTTACAAGTACCATTTATCTATCTTTTTAAAGCATATGGACCTTTGCTATCAACAGCTATTGGTTTGTTGATTCCGATAATCTTGATGTTCAATCAGATTCATGCTGTGACACACTTTAATCGTAAAGCCTTGTTGCGTGGTGTCCTTTTGGTAACCATTTTAACAGCTATTATGGGAGTTGTTGTGGCATTAGGGACATTTGGACTTCATTTTGTTATTAGTCCCACAACACGCTTTGGTAGTGTCGTATACCTTGTCTTGATGGGAGCTTTAGGCGTTCTCGTGTATGGATTCCTTGCGCTCGCCACTCATTTACTAGATAAATTAATCGGCAGCAAAGCAAAAGTACTCCGTCAAAAATTACATATGGAATAAAAAAACAGTCCAGAGGACTGTTTTTTCATGAGCCTGAAAATAGGGAAGCGATTAAGGTCCAGAGGACTGTTTTTTCATGAGCCTGAAAATAGGGAAGCGATTAAGGTCCAGAGGACTGTTTTTTCATGAGCCTGAAAACAGGAAAGTGATTAAGGTCCAGAGGACTGTTTTTTTTGCTATAGCTTTTTCTTATAGCTAACTATCAAGAAATAGAATAGCCAAAAAGAGCTTTTTTATCACAAATAAATGTTAGAATAAATGCTATAAAAATTTTTGAACGTTAACTAAGTTATGTGAGAAGAGAGGAGTTTTTTTATGAAGAGTGACTGTAGATTGGCTACGATTTTAGCGCATGCTGGGATTAAATCTGATGAGGCAACTGGTGCTTTAGCTGCGCCAATTCATTTCTCGACGACTTATCAACACCCAGAGTTTGGACAATCAACTGGTTTTGATTACACAAGAACAAAAAATCCAACACGTGCGACACTTGAAAAAACATTAGCGGCTATTGAAAATGCTGATTATGCTCTAGCGACATCATCTGGAATGAGCGCCATTGTTTTAGCGTTGGAAATTTTTCCTGTAGGAGCAAAGGTGGTGGCTGCGCGTGATTTGTATGGTGGCTCTTTTAGATGGTTTAACGATAAAGAAAAAGAAGGACGTTTCAACTTTACATATGTCAATAATGAAACAGATCTTTTAACTGCTATTTCAGAAGAAACAGATATTGTCTATCTTGAAACACCAACAAATCCATTGATGATTGAATTTGACATTTCAAAGGTTGCCAAAGTAGCTCACAAAAATGGAGCAAAGCTGATTGTTGATAATACTTTTTACAGTCCAATTTACCAAAATCCAATTACGCTTGGGGCTGATATTGTTGTTCACTCAGCGACAAAATATTTAGCTGGTCACAATGATGTTTTAGCAGGTGTCGTGATTACAAGTGATAAAGCTATTTATGATAAACTCTTTTATAACCTCAACACTACGGGACCAACTTTATCGCCGTTTGATTCTTACATGCTGATGCGTGGACTCAAGACTTTAAAACTTCGGATGGAAAAAGCAACTGAGAATGCTCAAGAGATTGTTGCGTTTTTGAAAAATTCCTCAGCTGTTAAAGAAGTTCTTTATACAGGAAAAGGTGGTATGATTTCTTTTAAAGTAGTTGACGAAGAAAAAATTCCTCACATTATCAATAGCCTTGAAATCATTACTTTTGCTGAAAGTTTGGGTGGTGTCGAAAGTTTAATCACTTATCCGAGAACTCAGACCCATGCTGATATTCCAGAAGATGTTCGTCTTTCTTACGGTTTGACAAATGACTTGCTACGTCTTTCGATTGGTATCGAAGATGTGGACGACTTAATTGAAGATTTAAAAAATGCTTTGGAGGACTAGTATGGGACAATACGATTTTACAACTAGACCAAATCGATTGAAACAATTTACCTATAAATGGCAGAGCTCGGAAGATAATCCTGATTTATTGCAACTGTGGGTGGCAGATATGGATTTCCTACCAGTTCCAGAAATTAAAGATGCCATCGTTGCTTACGGTCAAGAACACATTTTTGGCTACAATTACTTTAAAGACTCTTTATATCAAGCCGTGATTGATTGGGAGAAGAGTGAGCATGGCTACGAAGTGAAAAAAGAAGATATTTCATTTATCGACGGTGTTGTTCCTGCAATTTCAGTTGCTATTCAAGCTTTTACACAAAAAGGTGATGCTGTTCTTATCAACTCACCAGTTTATTATCCATTTGCTCGAACAGTCCGCCTTAACGACCGGAAGTTGGTGGAAAATTCTTTGAGCATTCAAAATGGTCATTTTGAAATTGATTTTGAACAACTTGAAAAAGATATTGTCGATAATCACGTTAAGCTTTACATTTTTTGCAGCCCGCATAATCCTGGAGGTCGTGTGTGGTCAGAAGCAGAATTGAAAAAAATCGGTGAACTTTGCCAAAAACATGGTGTGATTTTGGTCTCTGATGAGATTCATCAAGATTTGGCTCTTTTTGGCAATAAACACCATTCATTCAATACTGTTGACCATCGATTCAAAGATTTTGCAATCATTTTATCTTCAGCGACTAAAACATTTAACATTGCTGGTACGAAAAATAGCTTTGCCATTATTCAAAATCCAAAACTTAGGAAAAAATTTCAACGAGTGCAGCTTGCTAATAACCAGCATGAGGTGCCGACGATTGGCATGATTACTACGGAAGTTGCCTTTACTCATGGCAAGGCTTGGCTAGAAGAGTTGAAAAAAGTGGTTGAAAAAAATATCAACTATCTATCAGATTATCTTGAAGAAAATACCAAGATAAAGGTAATGAAGCCTGAAGGGACTTACCTTGTTTGGCTTGATTTTTCAGCTTACGGCATTGAACAGCCGCAATTGGATGAAAAGTTACAAAAAGAAGCAAAAGTTGTTTTAAATGATGGGGCGCATTTTGGAAATGAAGGAAAATATTTTGCACGCTTAAATGCAGCAACACCTTTTGAAACGATTGTCGAAGCAAGTAGACGTATTGCTAGTGTTTTTAGCAAACAATGTGAGAAGTAGGCATTTGCCTGCTTTTTTCATTGTTTAAGGCGGAAAAGTTGTTTTTTGTGACAAAAATGTGACATTCGTCATAAAAAGTGAGCATATTTTGCTATTTTCTGCTATAATTGATAAGGTTAAACAAAATTCAGTATAAAAAGGAGTACAATCATGGGAAAATTCCAAGTTATCTCACATCCGCTTATCCAACACAAATTGTCAATTTTGCGTCGTACAACAACTTCAACTAAAGATTTCCGCGAATTGGTTAATGAAATCGCAATGCTTATGGGTTATGAAGTTTCTCGCGACCTTCCTCTAGAAGATGTTGAAATTGAAACACCTATTACAAAAACAACTCAAAAACAATTGACTGGTAAAAAACTTGCAATTGTCCCTATTTTACGTGCTGGTATCGGTATGGTTGATGGTTTCTTAAGTCTTATTCCAGCTGCAAAAGTTGGTCACATCGGTATGTACCGTGACGAAGAAACTTTACAACCAGTTGAATACCTTGTGAAATTGCCAGAAGATATTGACCAACGTCAAATCTTTGTTGTAGACCCAATGCTTGCTACAGGTGGTTCTGCAATTTTAGCGGTTGACTCTCTTAAAAAACGTGGTGCAGCTAACATCAAATTTATCTGTCTTGTTGCTGCTCCAGAAGGTGTTAAAGCACTTCAAGAAGCTCACCCAGATATCGACATCTACACTGCAGCTCTTGATGAAAAACTTAACGAAAATGGATACATTGTACCAGGTCTTGGTGACGCTGGTGACCGTTTGTTTGGTACAAAATAAGATTAAGTTTCAATACTTAATAAAAAGGTTTGAGTTCATTGAACTCAAACCTTTTTTGTAATGTTAGTCTTTTATTTTGCTAGAAATAGTTTTAGCAAATTCTTGAGCTGCCAGAGGAAGGGTCTGCCAGTTTTTCCAAGCTAGAACAATAGTTCTAAATGGCTTCTCGGTAATGTGACGAATAGTCAAATCCTGAAGTGTCAAACCATCCAGAAAATTTTCATAAAGAAGACTGACTCCTAAATCTTGTCGAATCATTTCTAAAATAGTGTAGTCGTCGTAAATTTCGTAGGCAAATGTAGGAGTGATATTAGCCGTTTCAAATGCGGCGCGTGTTAAACTATTTTCTCCTTCATCAAGTAGAATTAATTCAGTTTTGGCTAAGTCAGCAAGGGAAACTTCATCTTGCTTAGCTAAAGGATGCTTACTTGGTAAGACTGCATAAAGGCAATCTTGGTAAAGAACTTGTGATTGCAATTTTCCAACGTAATCGATGTGAGTAAATCCTAAGTCAACTTGTCCAGTATCAAGCCATTGGTGAATGCTGGTATAGTCTCCTTGTTTAAGAACGAAATTCACAGTTGGATGTTTGGCTTTAAAATCTTTAATGAAGGGCAAAATGAAATTTCGGCTAGCTGAGGTAAAAATGCCAATGCGGATTTCAGCTTTATTGAGCCCTTGGAGTTCCTCGATTTTTTTGGTCAGCTGTTTTTCACTTTGAACAATTTGTTGAAAGTAAGGGTAAAGGGCTTGTCCATCTTTGGTCAAATGGATTCCTTCGTGACCTCGTGTTAACAGACAAGTCCCAATTTCTTTTTCAAGATTTTTGATTGTCTGACTGATAGCACTTTGTGAGTAATTTAATTGCTGAGCTGCTTTGGTGAATGACCCCAATTCAATAACCAAGCAGAAAATAGCATATTTTGAAATCATAACAACACCTTTCGATAAGTAAAACTTATTCTTCTATTATATACTTTAATTTTACTTATGGCTAATATGACCTTATAATAAAACAAGATATTAGGAAGTGAGAGGTGAGAATCATGGTTCAAAAACATGCTAAACTTTTTTCAGTGAGTGTTCCTCTTGCGTGGGGAATGTCTTATCTGTTTATGGCGCTTGGTGCTTCTGAAATTCCCGCCATTGAATTAGTTGCTCTGCGCTGTGGCTTAGCTTTTTTGGCTTTAGTATTCATTTTTTATCGTTATTTAAAAGAAACATTTTCTTGGAAATTGCTGGCTTATAGCGCATTTGCAGGGATAATATTGTTTGCTGTTTTTTATTTTCTTATTGTAGGTGTCATTGATACCTCAGCTTCAACAGCTGGTTTTTTAGCTTCTACGACCGTAGTGATTGTTCCTACTTTACGTGCTATTTTGACACGAAAAATGCCTGATTTAAAAACAGTTGGAGCTATTCTAATTGTTTTATCGGGGCTTTACCTATTAACAGGAGCTGATTTGTCACAATTCAATATTGGAGCTATGATGTGTTTAGTATCTGCAACTTTATATGCCGTATATATTATCCTTTCTAAGCATTTTGTTGAGAAGGTTGATGCGATGAGTTTAGGAATTTGGCAATTAGGTTTTGCTAGCTTGTACGCTTTAATAGGAACATTTAGCTTTGAGACACCTGTTCTTCCACATTCTAGTTTGGTTTGGTTTTCAGTTTTGGGACTAGCTTTGATTTGTTCAGCTTATGGATGGGTGATGCAGACAATCGTTCAATCTTATGTCAGTGCTGAGTTTACCAGTGTGATGTTTTCATTAGAACCAATTTTCACAGCTATTTTTGCTTTTATTTTCTTTGGAGAATGGCTGAGCGGTTTAGCTTTTTTAGGGACAGTTTTGATTTTTGTCGGTGTCCTTTTGTCAATCTATCAACCGAAAAAGAACAGCCAAGTCGTTTTGCTACAGGAAAAAGTCGAATATTAAAATTTTTTATTTGACCTTTTTTGACCATTTGATTATAATAGTCTCAGGTTAAGATTTAAAACAAAGGAGAAAAGATATGATTCCTGTAGTTATTGAACAAACAAGCCGCGGCGAACGCTCATATGATATTTACTCACGTCTTTTGAAAGATCGTATCATTATGCTGACTGGACCAGTTGAAGACAATATGGCAAATTCTATCATTGCTCAACTATTGTTCCTTGATGCGCAAGATAATACAAAAGATATCTACCTTTATGTTAATACACCTGGAGGATCAGTTTCAGCTGGTCTTGCTATCGTCGATACAATGAACTTCATCAAATCTGACGTTCAAACAATCGTTATGGGTATGGCTGCATCAATGGGTACAATCATTGCATCATCAGGTACAAAAGGTAAACGATTCATGTTACCAAATGCTGAATACATGATTCACCAACCAATGGGTGGTACTGGTGGCGGTACTCAACAAACTGATATGGCAATTGCTGCTGAACACCTTTTGAAAACACGTCAAAACTTGGAACAAATTTTGGCTGATAATTCAGGTCAAACATTGGAAAAAGTTCACGCAGACGCTGAACGTGATAACTGGATGAGCGCTCAAGAAACTCTTGAATACGGCTTCATCGATGAAATCATGGTCAACAACGAATTGAACTAATAACATTTAATAATGTAAAAAGCTCGCATTTTGCGGGCTTTTTTTGATGTTTACCCTAAGCGGGACAGGGATACATTTATGACCAAATATGATATAATCAAAGTATGTTGGCAATAGATGAACAATTATTGGAAATTGATGAGGCAATAGATGATGTTGCCCAAACTTTTTTTACTTTAGATTCTGTAAAATCATATTTAGAAATTAAGCAAGAATTTTTAGCTGATTCAGCTTTGCAAGAAAAGATTGCACACTTTCAAGAATTGAAGCAATCTTACGAGGAAAATAAAGATTATCTTGCTTTTAGACCAGAAGTTCGAGAGCTTCGTCGTCAACTGATAAAAGAAAAAAGAATTCTTGATATGAATGAAAAAGTTAGTCGCTTAAGACAGAGCGAAGTAGAAGTTCAAGAAATTTTAGCAGAATTATCGCAAAAAGTGTCATCTGCCATATCACCGACTATTTTTGTAGATACTGGTTTGCCGTTAGCACCGCACAAATCACACCATCATTGTAGAGGAAAGGAAAAGAGGGATGTTTAAAAAACAAGAACGTCAGGGAATTATCGTTTATCTATATTATAATCGTGATGCTAGAAAGCTCAGTAAATATGGAGATGTTCTTTACCATTCTCGCAAATTACATTATCAAGTTTTGTACGTCAATAAAGAAGAGGCAGAAGCTGTTGTCGAAGAAATTTCAGCTTTAAAATTTGTGAAAGCAGTTACTTTATCAGAATTTGATAATATTAATCAAGATTTTGTAGGCAATTTGGAACATTTTTGATATAATATGAATTTGAAAACCGAAGAATATTATAAATTTTCAGACAATTCAGTATTCTTTGAATTTATTTTAAATTAGAAGATGAGGAGAGAGTTTATGCATAAAAAGATTGCGCTAGCAGCGCTAACTTTTTTAGCCTCAATTGCCTTAATGGCTTGTAGCAAGTCCCCAGATGTGACAGCGAATGCTACTGGTACAAAAATTGGTGACACGATTAAACTTGGTGTCAACCTTGAATTAACTGGTACAGTTGCTGCCTATGGTAATGCTGAAAATAACGGGGTTAAACTTGCTGTACAAGAGATTAATAAAGCTGGCGGTGTAGATGGTAAAAAAATCGAGCTCGTTACAAAAGATAATAAGTCAGAAAATGCAGAAGCATCGACAGCAGCTACAAATTTAGCTATTCAAAGTCAAGTAAATGCTATGGTTGGTCCTGCCACATCAGGTGCGGTTGCAGCTGCAAGTTTAAATGCTCAAAAGACTGGTGTGCCTTTGTTGACGCCGAGTGGAACACAAGATGATTTGACTCTTGATAAAGTCGATGGTGTTAAGAAGTATGTCTTCCGTACAACTTTCCAAGATAGTTTCCAAGGACAAGTTCTAGCTCAGTATGCTTTTAGCAACTTGAATGCCAAAAAAGTTGTTCTTTACTATGATAATTCAAGTGACTACGCTAAAGGAATTGCCGAAGAATTTAAGAAAAAATATCAAGGTGAGATTGTTTCGACAGCGACTTTTGCATCAGGCGACAAGGATTTCCAATCTGCTTTGACAAAATTTAAAAACATGGATTATGATGCTATTGTTATGCCGGGGTATTATACAGAAACTGGTATTATCACAAAACAAGCGCGTGATATGGGAATCAGTGTTCCAATCTTAGGTCCTGATGGCTTTAACGATGAAAGTTTTGGTGACTTGGCAGGTAAAGCAAATACTAACGGTGTTTACTATGTATCTGGTTATTCAACTAAAACAGCATTGTCAGATAAAGCGACTGACTTCATCAAAGCTTACAAAGCAAAATATGGTTCAGAGCCAAATATGTTCGCTGCGCTTGCTTATGATTCTGTTTATATGGTCGCAAAAGCATCTGAAGGTGCCAAAACATCAATTGATATTGCTAATAATCTAGCGAAATTAAAAGATTTCGACGGTGTGACTGGTACGATGACTATCGATGAAAAACACAATCCAATCAAAACAGCTTTGATGGTTGCGATGAAAGATGGTGTTGAAGCTTCTGCGGATGCTGTTGAAATTGAGAAATAGAATTAGTTAATTTTTGATTAGTTTTTATATCACATGACTAGAAAGTTTGGTGCTTTATGTTTTTAGAACAACTTCCCCAACAACTGGTTAATGGTATTATCCTTGGAAGTATTTATGCCTTACTTGCTCTTGGATATACCATGGTTTATGGGATTATTAAGTTAATTAACTTTGCACATGGCGATATTTATATGCTTGGTGCATTTATCGGATATTATTCGATTAGCGTTCTTCACATGAATTTTTGGATTGCGTTAATTGTGACAATGATTGTGACAGCATTTATTGGAATGGTTATTGAATTTTTGGCTTATCGTCCGTTGCGTCACTCAACACGAATTGCAGCCTTGATTACAGCGATTGGTGTTTCATTCTTCCTTGAATACGGTATGGTTTTCTTGGTTGGTGCCAATACGCGCTCATTCCCACAGGCTATTGATATTGTCAGCTATAAGCTTGGACCTGTGACAGTGACAAATATTCAGCTGTTGATTTTAGCTGTTTCACTTGTCTTGATGGTTGCTTTGCAATTGATTGTTAAAAAGACAAAAATGGGTAAAGCCATGCGTGCGGTGTCTGTTGATAGTGATGCGGCTGAATTGATGGGAATTAATGTTAATTCAACTATCAGTTTCACTTTTGCCCTTGGTTCAGCTCTTGCTGGTGCCGCTGGTGTTTTGATTGGACTTTACTACAATTCAATTGAGCCACTTATGGGGATGACGCCTGGTATTAAAGCTTTTGTTGCGGCCGTTCTTGGTGGTATTGGTATCATTCCAGGTGCTGCACTTGGTGGATTTGTTATCGGTATTTTGGAAACTTTATCAATCTCGCTTAACCTCTCAAGCTATCGAGATGCCATTGTTTACGGTGTTTTAATTATCATTTTATTGGTAAGACCGGCTGGTATCCTTGGTAAAAATGTGAAAGAGAAGGTGTAGAAAATGAAAAAGAATCTAAAACTTAACCTTTCTTGGCTTGCACTGATTGTAGTTTTATTTGGAATTCTAGAACTGTTAGCTAAAACGAATATTTTAAATCTTTACTATCTTCAAATTTTAATGGGGATTGGTATTAGCATTTTGATGGGGCTTGGAACTAACTTGGTACTTGGTTTTTCAGGTCAATTCACACTTGGACAAGCTGGTTTCATGGCAATCGGTGCTTACTCAACAGCCATTATCACACAACAAAATCCAACTTACGGTGGTTTCTATTTTTCAATGTTAGTTGGTGTTGTGATTGCTATTTTGGTGGCACTTGTCTTTGGTATTCCAACGCTTCGCTTAAAAGGTGACTATCTTGCCATTGCAACTCTTGGTATGGCTGAAATTATCCGTATCGTGATTGTTAATGGTGGTGAGTTGACAAATGGTGCTGCTGGTTTAACAGGGATTTTGCCATATACATCATGGCATGTTATCTTCATTTTCGTGGCAGCAATTACTGTTTTGATTTTAAACTTTTTACGTTCATCTACAGGTCGTCAAGTCATTGCGGTGCGTGAAGATGAGATTGCAGCAGAAGCTATGGGTGTCAATGTCACTAAAATGAAAGTTATGATTTTTGTGATGGGGGCAATTATCTCAGCTATCGCTGGTTCACTTTATGTTGGCTACATCGGAACGGTTGTACCAAAAGACTTTACTATCATGAAGTCAATTGATTACTTAATCATCGCTGTTTTAGGTGGTCTTGGTTCAATTACAGGAACAATTCTAGCAGCTATTGTTTTAGGAATTTTGAACATGTTTTTACAAAATGTTTCAAATCTCCGTATGATTATCTATTCACTTGCTTTGATTTTGGTGATGATTTTCCGTCCAGGTGGACTTTTGGGGACAAAAGAATTTACATTGTCTCAATTTTTCAATAAAGGCAAAGGAGGTAAGCACTGATGGCACTTTTAGATGTAAAAAATCTAACTAAAAACTTTGGTGGGTTGACGGCTGTTGGTGATGTTACCATGCATCTTAACGAAGGCGAGTTGGTTGGATTAATTGGACCAAACGGTGCAGGTAAAACAACTCTTTTCAACCTTTTAACAGGTGTTTATGAACCAAGTGAAGGTTCAGTAACTCTAGATGGTACACTTCTTAACGGCAAGAAGCCTTACAAAATTGCCTCGCTTGGTTTGTCACGTACTTTCCAAAATATTCGCCTCTTTAAGGATATGACTGTCTTGGAAAATGTACTTGTTGGTATGGCAAATCAAAACAAACCATATCTTCTATCAAGTTTTCTTCGTTTGCCAAAATTCTACCAAAGCGAAGATGCGCTTCGCCAAAAAGCTATGGAATTGTTAGCTATTTTTGACTTGGATGGAGATGCTGAAACACTTGCCAAAAATCTTCCTTACGGGCAACAACGTCGTTTGGAAATCGTACGTGCGTTAGCAACTCAGCCTAAGATTCTTTTCTTGGATGAACCTGCTGCGGGTATGAACCCACAAGAAACTGCTGAGTTAACACAGCTCATCCGAAAAATTAAGGAAGAATTTAACATTACAATCATGCTTATCGAGCACGACATGAGTCTTGTTATGGAGGTAACTGAGCGTATTTATGTTCTTGAATACGGACGTTTAATCGCTCATGGTACACCAGATGAAATTAAAACTAATCAACGTGTTATTGAAGCATATCTTGGAGGTGAAGGATAATGGCAATGTTAAAAGTTGATAATTTATCAGTTCATTACGGCGTTATCCAGGCTGTAAAAGACGTTTCATTTGAAGTTAATGAAGGAGAAGTGGTGACACTTATCGGTGCAAATGGTGCTGGTAAAACCTCAATTCTTCGAACAATTTCTGGTTTGGTGCGCCCAAGTGCTGGTAAAATTGAGTTTTTAGGGCAAGAAATTCAAAAAGAACCAGCTCGTAAAATCGTCGCGGGTGGTTTGTCTCAGGTTCCTGAGGGTCGTCACGTCTTCCCAGGATTGACTGTCCTTGAAAACCTAGAACTTGGTGCGTTCTTACGAAATGACCGTGAAGAAAATCAAAAGAATTTGAAGAAAGTTTTTGATCGTTTTCCACGTCTTGAAGAACGTAAGATGCAAGATGCAGCGACCCTTTCAGGTGGTGAACAACAAATGCTTGCCATGGGTCGTGCGTTGATGAGCCAACCAAAATTACTTCTTCTTGATGAACCGTCAATGGGACTTGCTCCAATCTTTATTCAAGAAATTTTTGATATCATTCAAGATATTCAAAAACAAGGAACAACAGTTCTTTTGATTGAGCAAAATGCCAATAAAGCTTTGGCAATTGCTGATCGTGGCTATGTTTTAGAAACAGGAAAAGTTGTCCTTTCAGGAACAGGTAAAGAGCTACTAGAATCAGAAGAAGTGCGTAAAGCTTATCTTGGTGGATAAAAGTCAGCTTCACAATAAAGGGTGGTAAATTCCACCTTTTGTTGTTTTGTGTAAACGTTTTTAATTAATGTTATAATAATTGAAAAAGAAAAAACTGGAGAATGATTATGGCAGTTAAGGATTTTATGACAAGAAAAGTTGTCTATGTGTCGCCTGATACAAAGGTTGCACATGCGGCTGATATGATGCGAGAAGAAGGAATTTGCCGAATGCCAGTTATCGAAAACGACCAACTGGTTGGAATTGTGACAGAAAGAACGATGGCAGAAGCGAGTCCATCAAAAGCGACGTCTTTGTCTATTTATGAAATGAATTATTTGTTAAATAAGACAAAGATTCGTGATATTATGGTTCGAGATGTGATTACAGTTTCGCCGTATGCCAGCCTTGAAGATGCTGTTTATGCTATGATGAAACATCGAGTTGGTATTTTGCCAGTAGTTGAGCATGGTCGAGTTCATGGCGTTATTACGGAAAAGGATGTTTTCAAAGCCTTTCTTGAAGTGTCTGGTTATGGGCAAGAAGGTGTTCGTGTCATCATTACTGCTGATGATACTGTCGGAACTCTAGCTAAGATTGTTGATACGATTTCTGCTGATAATCTTAATATCAAGCGTACGGTTGTCGCGACACGTAAGTCTGGAAAAGTTGTCATTGAAATTCAGATTGATGGCAAGGCTAATGTCGCTGATTTGCGTGATAAACTTGTATCACAAGGAATTCAAGTTGATGCCATTGAATTGACCACTGCAAAGGAAATTGACTAAATGATTTCAAAGCATTGCTAAGATTAGCAGTGCTTTTTTGTGTGATTTTTGATAAAATAGGAGTAGAGAAAAAGTATTAAGGAATTTTCATGAAAAACGGTATAATCATTTCATTTGAAGGCCCAGATGGCGCTGGAAAAACAACAGTTTTAGAAAAAGTTATTCCAGTTCTTGAAGAAAAGGGCTACGATATTGTAACGACACGTGAACCTGGTGGTGTTGAAATCGCTGAACGCATTCGTGATGTTATTTTGGACGTTAAGCACGTTGCTATGGATAGCAAGACAGAATTGCTTTTGTATATGGCAGCACGTCGTCAGCATTATGTTGAGAAGGTTCTACCTGCTTTAGAGGCAGGTAAGGTGGTCTTGATTGACCGTTTTATTGATAGCTCAATTGCTTATCAAGGTGCTGGACGTGGACTTGATAAAGACAGTATTGCAAAATTAAATGATTTTTCAACAGATGGTAGAGAACCAGATTTAACTCTCTACTTCGATGTTGAATCAGAAGTCGGTTTGGCTCGAATCGCAAAAAATGCTGACCGAGAAGTTAATCGTCTTGATTTAGAAAAATTAGATATGCATAAGCGTGTTAGACAAGGATACTTGGATTTGGCTCAAACAGAAAATCGTATTGTAACGATTGATGCTTCGCGTGAATTAGAGCAAGTTGTAGCTGATGCAACACAAGTCATTCTTGAACGTTTGGCTAAAAACTAGTAAAGGAATTAAAATGGATTTAGAGTGCTTGCAACCCCAACTTTTTAAAGACTTTAATCAGATTTTAAAATCAGATAGGATGAATCACGCCTATCTTTTTTCAGGGGATTTTGCCAGTTTTGATTTTGCACTCTATCTTGCTAAAAGTCGCTTTTGCGAGAATTTGCAAGAAGGCAGACCCTGTGGGAAATGCCGTGAATGTCAGTTGATTGACGCGAATGATTTTTCAGATGTTAAGATTGTCAGACCAACTGGTCAAGTCATCAAGACAGACACGATTCGTGAGATGATGCGTGATTTCTCTCGCTCAGGTTTCGAAGGGAAATCACAAGTTTTCATCATTCAAGATTGTGAGAAAATGCATGTTAACGCGGCAAATAGCCTCTTGAAATTTATTGAAGAGCCACAGAGTTCGTCTTACATGATTTTGTTAACTAGTGATGAAAGCAAGGTCCTTCCAACTATCAAGAGTCGAACACAAGTTTTTCGTTTTCCAAAGAATAAAAATCTCTTGATTCAACAAGCTGAACAAGCTGGTATTTTAAAAACACAAGCTGAAATTCTTGCAGAACTGGCTAAAACACCTGCTCACTTAGAAGAGCTGATGGCTGATAAGAAGATTTTGGATTTGTTACAGGCTTGCGAACGTTTTATTGGGATTTTGTTTAAAGACAAAGCCTTGGCTTACTTGGAAACAGGGCACCTCGTGCAAGCTGCACTTGAAAAGTCTGAACAAGAACTTGTTTTCCAACTCTTGCCTTTGTTTTTAGCAAAGCAATTTAATCAAAAAGAAAGTCTGAGTTATTTAGAGAAAAGTTATAAAGCACAGCAAATGTGGAAGAGCAATGTGAGCTTTCAAAATGTGCTAGAATATATGGTGATTTCATGACAGAAGTATTAAGTATAAAATACGAAGGAACAGGCAAGGTTACCTATGTTTTGCCAAATCAAAACTACCAAGTGGGTGACTGCCTCGTCATAAAAAATAAAAAAGGAAGTCGCTTAGCTCAAGCAGTAACTACCAATGAAGAGATAGATGAGGTAAAATTACCTGCTGAGATGGATAAGGTTTTACGCTTGGCAAATGAAAAAGATTTGCAGGCTTATCAAGAAAATCTTGAGTTAGCGAAGAATTCGTTTGATAAAGTCAACGAGCTAATCAAAGCAAACAATCTTAAAATGAAAGTGATTGATATTGTCTTTCCTTTGGAGAGAAGTTATGTCTTGATTACTTTCTGCGCAGAAGATCGTGTGGATTTTCGTCAGCTTTTGCGAGATTTGGCATCGCATTTCAAAACGCGTATCGAACTGCGCCAAATCAATAGCCGTGAAGAAGCTAAAGTTTATGGTGGCGTAGGTCCGTGTGGTCGTGCGCTTTGCTGCGCTAGCTTCTTGGGAGAATTTCCACCTGTATCAATCAAGATGGTTAAAAACCAAGGCATGTCACTTAGCACTGGAAAGACTGCTGGAATCTGCGGTCGCTTGATGTGTTGCTTGAGTTTTGAAGATGAATTTTACAAAACCTCTAAGGAGAAATTCCCTGATTTGGGAACAGAAATTGAAACAGTCGACGGATTAGGAGTGGTCGCTGGGATTGATGTCTTTTCTGATACTGTCAAAGTTCGATTACCTGAACGACACACTCTTTTAACTTATGCTTTAGAGGAGGTCAAAGTACGTGGATAAAAAAGAATTATTTGATGCCTTTGATGGCTTTTCACAAAATTTAATGATTACCTTGGCTGAAATTGAAGCCATGAAAAAACAAGTACAGTCTTTGTTAGAAGAAAACACAGCTCTTCGACTTGAGAATGATAAATTACGCACACGTCTTACTCAACTCGAACAAGAAACTCCTGTTAAATCTTCTAAACAAGGTAAAAAATATATTGAAAGCATTTATCACGATGGTTTCCATATCTGTAATGACTATTACGGACAACGTCGTGAAAATGATGAAGAATGTATGTTCTGTATGGAAGTTCTAGACAGGGAGTAGTCAACTTTAATGATACAAGTACAAAAAAGTTTTAAAGGTCAAACTGATTACGGAACGCTCTATCTTGTGCCAACTCCGATTGGGAATTTGCAAGATATGACATTTCGTGCAGTTGATACTCTAAAAAATGCAGATTTTATCTGTGCTGAAGATACACGAAACACTGGACTTTTGTTGAAGCATTTTGAGATTTCTGTTAAGCAAATCAGTTTTCACGAGCACAATGCTTACGAAAAAATTCCTGAGCTAATCGAACTTTTGAAAGATGGGAAAAATTTAGCTCAAGTATCTGATGCAGGCATGCCATCGATTTCTGACCCAGGGCATGACTTGGTAAAAGCAGCGATTGCTGAGGACATTACGGTTGTTGCACTTCCAGGTGCTTCGGCTGGTATTACAGCTTTGATTGCAAGTGGGTTAGTACCGCAACCTCACATTTTCTATGGCTTTTTACCACGCAAATCAGGACAACAAAAAGAATTTTTCGAAAGCAAGAAAGCTTATCCTGAGACACAAATTTTCTATGAATCACCATATCGTGTGGCAGATACTTTAGAAAATATGCTCTCAGTTTACGGAGATAGAAAAGTTGTTTTGGTTCGTGAATTGACTAAGCTTTATGAAGAGTACCAACGCGGTCAAATCTCAGAAATCTTAGATTACATTGCTGAAAATCCACTAAAAGGTGAGTGTCTGTTGATTGTATCTGGTCAAGATGAAACTGAGCTATCTGAAGCAGCAGAGGACTTGAATCCAGCAGAACTTGTAGCAAATCTTGTTGAAGCTGGTGAAAAACCAAACCAAGCCATCAAAAAAATTGCAAAAACTTATGGCCTTAACCGTCAAGAAGTTTATAATGCGTATCACGGTATCTAAATTGATAAAAAGCTGGTATTTACCAGCTTTTTTGTGTTCTTTTAACTTTTAATGTAAGAAAACATAACATGTAAAGTTAGAGATGAATTTCACAAAAAACTGACAATCCATGTCTTTTTACAAAATCAAAAAGTGTTGATAAAACCGTGAAATAGTGGGGTTTACAAGACTTTTATCTCGCTGACATCTTTTGTTATAAAATTAAAAAATTCAGAAAAATTGCAAAAAAACTCTTTACTCGGACGGAAAATAGTGTTATATTATCTAACATAAAAAATGGTTTTAGATTTTAAAACCTTAGAAAATAAAGGAGTTTTTGATATGGATGCAGGAAGTATTGCTTTTATGATTATCTGTGCTGGTCTGGTTTTCTTGATGACGCCAGGTCTAGCATTCTTCTACGGTGGTCTTGGAAGACGCAAAAATGTTATCAATACGATGATGATGTGTGCGATTCCGATGGCTCTTGCTTCAGTCTTGTGGATGGTTTGTGGTTATTCTCTATCATTTGGCGGCGATGGAGATATTATTGGTAATTTTTCGCATCTTTTCTTTAATGGTGTGAGTGAAACTGCAAGTACACGCGGCTTAGTGATTCCGGATGCTTTATTTGCAGCTTTTCAGATGATGTTTCCAATTATCACTGTTGCCATTTTAACAGGAGCGGCAGCAGGACGTATGAGATTTACCCCGTTAGTCATTTTTGTTGTTTTGTGGTTGTTCTTGGTTTATTTTCCATTTGCTCATATGGTTTGGGATGAAGGGCTTCTTGCAAAATGGGGCACGATTGACTTTGCTGGTGGTGATGTGGTTCACATTACGTCAGGGGTATCTGGTTTAGTTTTAGCTTTGCTTCTTGGTAAACGTCGTGATTATTACCGTTTAGAATATCGTCCTCACAATGTTCCCTTTGTTTTCTTAGGTGCAGGTCTTCTTTGGTTTGGATGGTTTGGATTTAACGCAGGTTCTGCTTTAGCTGCTGACGGCTTAGCCGTACATGCTTTTGTAACAACTCATATTTCTGCAGCGGCAGCAATGTTTTCATGGTTAGTGGTTGAAAAACTTCTGACTGGTAAATTCTCACTTGTTGGTGCTTCAACTGGTTTGGTTGCAGGACTTGTTGCTATCACACCTGGTGCAGGTTTTGTTTCAACTTGGAGTTCACTTTTAATTGGACTTTTGGTTAGTCCGATTTGTTATTTTGCTATTTCAGTTCTTAAGAGTAAGTTTGGCTATGATGATGCTTTAGATGCTTTTGGTTGTCATGGTGTTGGTGGTATTTTTGGTGGATTGGTAACAGGACTTTTCACAACTCCAGAACTTGCCCTTGATAAACACAATATTGGTTTGATTTATGGAGATGCTCATCTTTTCTTGGTGACAATTGCTGCGATTATTTTTACAATTGTTTGGTCAGCGGTAGCAACATTTATCATCGTCAAGGTAATCTCAATCTTTACTGCTATTCGTGTTGAAGATCGTGCGGAAGCTATTGGTCTTGATGATAGTGAACATGAAGAAACAGCCTACCCAACTTTTATGGGTTTAGATTCATAATAGAAAATAGTTTTTAGAGAGAGGATATATTATGAAAAAAATTGAAGCAATTATTCGACCAGATCGTTTGGAAGATTTGAAAGATGCTCTAGCAAAAGCTGGATTTGCAAAAGGAATGACAGTTAGCCAAGTTTTAGGATATGGCAATCAACGTGGTTTTGCTGAGTATGTTCGTGGTCAAAAAATTGTGCCAACCTTGCTTGCCAAAGTAAAAGTTGAAATCGTAACACATGATGCTGCAATTGATGAAATCGTTGATGTTATTAGCAAATCAGTGCGTACAGGAGAAGTTGGAGATGGCAAGATTTTTATTTTCCCTGTCGAAGAAGTCATCCGTATTCGTACGGGTGAAAGAGGAGGCGATGCCGTTTAACTCATAAGATAAAAAGTTTAGTCGTAAAATGTGATGTGATGGAAATCCGAGTTCGAAAGAATTCGGATTTTTGGGTGTAAAAAAACACCTTGATAACAAGGTGTTATGAACGATTAACAAATCTTTGTTCCGTGTGCAGCTTTGGCACCAGTTTTTTCAATCAATTCTTGGTAATTATCAGCTGTAACACCGCCACCAATCATGATTTCAATACGGTTGTTAGCATATTCAACAAGTTCTTTTAAGTGGTCGATATTTTCAAAAATATCATTTGCTTCTGAAGAACCATGTGTCAAAATGCGTGTGAAGCCAAGTTCAACGAGTTGGTCGATAGCAGCTTTTTGATCTGCCTCTGGAATTTGGTCAAAAGCCATGTGAAAGACTAGTGGAAGACCTTGAGTCGCTGGTAGAAGTTGCTCGATACCATCTTCATCAATGTGATTATCTTCAGTTAATAATCCAAGAACCAAGCTATCGCTTTCGAGCTCTACTGCACGGATAATGTCATCTTCCATGATGCGAAGTTCACTGTCGTTGTAGACGAAGTTCCCGCCACGAGGTCGAATCATTGTTGCTAGTGAAATGTCTTTTTCGTGCAAATAGCGCGCAGCTTCTTTGATGACACCATAAGAAGGTGTTGTTCCTCCAACTGCCAAATTATCGCAAAGCTCAACACGTTTAACAGATGAGTCAAGTTGGCTGAGAAGTGTTGTATTTTCAGCGCAGAATTCTTTGATAATCATTTTTTCTCCTTATTAATTAGTAGTTACTATTATAACATGATTTTTTTATAAAAATTATTTATAAAAATTCGCAAAAATCTTTACAAAATTCAGAAAATTGTGATATAATTTATACCATTATACGGAGGTATTTTTATGACAATTTACAATTTCTCTGCAGGACCTGCAGTGTTACCAAAACCAGTGCTTGAACAAGCACAACGTGAAATGCTTGACTACCAAGGTAGTGGCATGAGTGTTTTAGAAATGTCCCACCGTTCCAAAGAGTTTGATGATATTATTAAGGATGCTGAAAAATTATTGCGTGAATTGATGAATATTCCCGATAATTATAAAGTAATGTTCCTTCAAGGAGGAGCATCTACTCAGTTTACTATGCTTCCTTTAAACCTAGCTAAGGGACGTAAGGCATATTATCTAGTTGGTGGATCATGGGGTAAAAAAGCTTATGCAGAAGCTGTTAAATTGTCCAAATCCGTTCCTTTTGAACCCGTGCTCCTAGCCTCGTCTGAAGACACTGTATACGATCATATTCCTACATTTGATCCAAAAGATATTGACCCAGAAGCTGCTTATGTTCATATCACAACTAATAACACTATTGAAGGAACTTCTATTTATGACCTTCCTGACACAAATGGTGCGCCTATCGTTGCTGATATGTCTTCAAATATTCTAGCTGTCCGCTATAATGTTGAAGATTTTGCATTGATTTATGCTGGTGCGCAAAAAAATATTGGCCCAGCTGGAGTGACTGTTGTTATCGTTCGTGAAGATTTCTTGAATGATGAACCAACACTTTCAGCAATGCTTGACTATCGTATCCAAGCTGAAGCGGGTTCACTTTATAACACTCCACCAGCTTATAGTATTTACATTGCTAAACTTGTTTTCGAATGGGTGAAAGCCTTTGGTGGTGTAGACAAGATGGAAGCAGCTAACCGTGAAAAATCAGGACTTTTGTATGATTTTATTGACCAATCAGATTTCTATACAAATCCTGTTAAAAATCCAGCTGAACGTTCAGTAGCCAATATTCCATTTGTAACGCCAAGTAAGGAATTAGATGCTAAGTTTGTGGCTGAAGCGACACCGCTTGGTTTCAAAAATATTAAAGGTCACCGTTCTGTAGGTGGTATGCGTGCAAGTCTTTATAACGCATTCCCACGTCAAGGTGTTCTTGATTTAATCGAATTTATGAAAAAATTTGAAGCTGAAAACAAATAAGTTTTTCAGACGAAGATATCTATTGTTTCTTTTGAAGTGATATAAGCCATTTAAGTCTGAGATTTTATCCCAGACTTTTGGTATAGGGGTAAATTATGGTATACAGTGTTAAAACATTTAATAATATTAATCAAGTAGGGCTTAAAGAACTTGGAAATCAGTTCCAGATTGATGGTGATTTGGCTGAAAATCCAGATGCTTTCATTTTGCGTAGTCAAAATCTTCATGGAATCGATTTTCCAGAAAATCTAAAAGCGATTGCGCGTGCTGGTGCTGGGACAAATAATATTCCAATTGCCGATGCGACAGCAGCTGGAATTGTCGTTTTTAACACACCAGGTGCTAATGCTAATGCGGTTAAAGAAGCAGTTCTTGCTTCAATTTTGATGTCAGCACGTGATTACATTGCTGCAAATGCATGGGTAAATACACTTTCTGGTGATGATGTTCCAAAACAAGTTGAGGCTGGTAAAAAGCAATTTGCTGGTAGTGAAATTTCTGGAAAAACACTTGGAGTTATCGGACTTGGTGCTATCGGTGGTCGCATTGCCAACTATGCACAACGTCTTGGTATGAACGTCCTAGGATATGACCCATATGTGTCTATCGAGACTGCTTGGAATATTTCTCACCATGTTAAGCGTGTGGATGATGTTAAAGAAATTTTTGCTAATTGTGATTATATTACTGTTCATGTGCCTTTGACAGATGAAACACGTCACACATTTAACAGCGAAGCTTTTGCCTTGATGCAAAAAGGCACTGTTGTTATCAACTTTGCGCGTGGTGAATTGGTTGACAATGCAGCACTTTTTGAAGCGATTGAAGCTGGTGTTGTGAAACGTTACATCACAGATTTCGGTACTGAAGAACTGCTTAATAAAGATAAAATCACAGTTTTCCCACACGTTGGTGGTTCAACAGCTGAAGCTGAATTGAATTGTGCTATTATGGCAGGTAAAACCATTCGTCAATTTATGGAAACAGGTGAAATTACGAATTCTGTCAATTTCCCTAATGTTCATCAAGCATTGACTGCGCCATATCGTATCACATTGATTAATAAAAACGTGCCAAATATTGTGGCAAAAATTTCAACAGCTGTTTCAGAGTTGGGAATTAATATCGATAACATCATTAACCGTTCAAAAGGTGACTATGCTTATACGCTTCTTGACCTTGATGAAAATGATAAAACTAAGGTTGACCACTTAGTTGAAAACTTTGAAAATAGTGATAATATCGTTCGTGTTCGCTTGATTGCAAAGAAATAAAAAGAAAGAGTTGAGATTAAATCTCAGCTCTTTTTTCTGATATTTGGTATAATAAGATAATTTTAAGTTGTTATGAAGGAGTATATGATGCTGACGTTTTATGAATATCCAAAATGTACGACTTGCCGTCGTGCTAAGGCTGAGCTACAAGGAATGAAAGTGGAATTTGAAGCGATTGATTTGACAGTTGACACACCAAAGGCTGAAGAAATCAAGGCATGGATGGAGAATTCTGATTTTACAATTAAAAACTTTTTTAACACAAGCGGTCAAGCATACCGAGCACTTGGCCTGAAAGATAAAGTTGATTCTTTGACAGCTGATGAGGCAGCGACTATCCTTGCCTCAGATGGAATGCTAATTAAACGACCAGTTTTGGTCAAAGATGGAAAAGTTCTTCAACTCGGTCACCGTAAATCATACAAAGAGTTGTTGGGAGAATAAACAAACCACCTAAGTGTTAAACTTAGGTGGTTTTATGTGTTTATAAATCAATTTCTAAAACGATTGGTGTGTGGTCTTGGCGTGCGCCTGAGTCAATCATTTCTGATTTTGTGATTTTATCTGCGATGCGGTTTGATGTGAGCCAGTAGTCGATACGCCAGCCAGTGTTGTTAATTTTACTTGTTTTGCTGCGTTGTGCCCACCAACTATAGACATTTGGAATGTCACCGTGAAGGTAACGGAAAGTATCTGTGAAGCCTTTTGCTAGTAAGTTTGTAAATCCTGCACGTTCTTCGTCGGTAAATCCAGCAGAGCGACGGTTTGAATTTGGATTGGCAAGGTCAATCTCGTTGTGAGCAACGTTGTAATCACCAGTTGCTAAGACAGGTTTTGTTTGGTCGAGTTCTGTTAAATAATCAGCGTATTTTTCATCCCAAATTTGTCGTTCAGCTAAGCGTTTTAGACCGTCTCCAGCATTTGGAGTGTAGACTTGCGTGACGTAGAAATTATCAAATTCGAGAGTGATGATACGTCCTTCGCAATCCATCGTGTCAGGGGCACCGATTTCCGGGAAAGAAATGGTTGGTGTCAGATGATTTTTGTAAAGGAACATTGTCCCAGCGTAGCCTTTTCTGGCTGGTTCGACTGATGAGCGCCAAGATACTTGGTAATCTGGGAAGTAGTCTTCAAGGATTTGCAAATGTTTTTTGGTAGGTCCTTTGGCTGATAATTTTGTTTCTTGAATGGCAATGATATCAGCATCTTCAGCCACAAGTGTATCGATAACAGCGCGTGAGAGAACGGCGCGTGCAGAATCACTTGTGAGTGCTGCGTTGAGCGAATCAATATTCCATGAAATGAGTTTCATAATAGCTTACCAGACTTCTTTTTAGAAGTCTCTTCTTTCTAAAAGTTTAATCGTTAGTTTCTATTTTAGCAAAAAAAGAGAATGCTTGCGATTCTAATGCTTTTGGTTATATCATTTTTGGAAAAAGTGGTACAATCTATTTAGAAAAAAATCTAAATACCTAAACTTTGGAGGAACATTATGGCATTTGCTGAAACATTTAAAGCTTTGTCGCATCCAATCCGAAGAGAAATTCTGAATTTATTAAAGAAAAAATCATTGACGGCTGGTGAGATTTCAGAGCAATTTGATGTAGCTTGGGCAACGATTTCGCATCATCTTAGCATTTTGAAAAAAGCTGGATTGGTTGTTGAAAAACGAGAAAAGAATTTTATTTATTATGAATTGTCTACCTCGGTTTTAGAGGATGTTATGGCTTGGTTAGCTGATTTAAAGGAGTCTTCGAAAAATGAAAAAAATTAATAAAGAATTTTTGATGACAGCACTTATGATTGCATTGCCAATGGTGATTGGAGCAATTTTCTGGAATCAACTTCCTGAAAAAATCCCGACTCATTTTGGAATTGATGGTCAAGCAGATGGTTATAGCAGCAAGCTTTTTACGCTTTTTGCTTTTCCAGCATTGTTTCTTCTTTTTCAAATTATTTGTCTGGCATCTTTTGAAAAAGAATCTGTAAAAGTCAATATTCCAGCAAAAATGAGAAGATTTTATACTTGGTTGATTCCAGTTTTGAGTTTGATTATTCAAGGATCAATCTATGCTAACGCACTTGGTTTTATTAAGAGTGGTCCAACACTTGTCACAACTTTTCTAGCGATTGTTTTTATCGTGATTGGCAATTATCTTCCTAAGATACAACGAAATGCTACAGTTGGCATTCGTATTCCTTGGACGCTTTCTGATGATAAAAATTGGTATAAAACTCATCGTATGGCAGGAAAATTGTGGGTGGTTGGTGGCTTGATTATCTTGCTTGAAAGTTTTATTCAAGTGGCTTTGCCTTACGTGATGGGAGTAGTTATTGCGGTTATGATTGTTGGTCCCATAGTGTACTCATTTATTCTTAGTCGAAAAAATAGTCTCTGATTCTTCAGAGGCTATTTTTTTGATAAAATTTTGTTTAATTGTGTTATAATGATAGGACAAAATAAAGGAGATTTATTTTATGAAAAAGACAATTTCATATTGTTTGCTAGCTCTCTGGTTTATTGTCATGTTAGCTAGTTATTGGATGTTTTTGCCACCACTTAACCCGCTTAGTACTGGTTTTTGGGCATTTGTCTTAGAAGGCTTAGCTCTAGCTTTTGGAGCTGTACTTTTGTTGTCTTTGACAGGAAAACTCCAGCAGGTTACTGTTCAAATGCCTGGGACACGTGTGCGCAAAGTCGTCTCTACCCCAACACCAAAATATGGTAAAACCTTGTCAGTTATCGGTGCTGTCATTGTGGCGATTGTTCTATTATTAAGCGTTTCGTCTTTCTTTAACTCTCGATTGTTCAGAGCAAAAAGTTACGCTAACGTTATTAAAGTAAAAGATGCTGATTTCACATCAGATTTTCCAGAAACAGATATTTCACACTTAGCTTTGCTTGACCGCTCATCAGCTAAGAAAATTGGTGATACTTACCTTGGAACCATTGATAAAGTTTCTCAATTTGGCATTTCAGATGATTATCGTCAAGTGACAATTGGTGAGCAACCCTACCGTGTCTCACCTCTTGAATACAAATCTTTCTGGAAATGGTTCTCTAACCACAAAGAAGGTATTGGTTACTACGTCAAAGTTAACCAAACGACTGGTAAAGCTGAACTTGTCAAACTTGATAAAGGAATGAAATACTCTGATTCTGAGTACTTCTTCAATGATACGCTCCGCTATCTACGCCTAAAATATCCAACTGCAATTTTTGGAGATCCATCATTTGAAGTTGATGACCAAGGCAATCCTTACTACGTTGCAACGACCTACAAACCTAAATTCATGTTAAGTTCTAGCGACCCGACAGGTGCTATCTTGCTTAATGCGGTGACAGGTGAAACGAAACGTTATGACCTCAAGGATATTCCTGATTGGGTTGACCGTGTCTTCTCAGCTAATAACGTTATTAGTCGTGTTGATGATTATTACACTTATCAAAAAGGTTTCTGGAACACAGTTTTCAGTCAAACTGGCGTTAAAAAGACAACTGATATCTATAATTATATTTCAATTGGTTCAGATATTTACCTTTATACAGGTATTACATCAGCAACTGCGGACTCATCAAACCTTGGATTTATCTTGGTTAACATGAGAACACGTGAAGTGACAAATTATAAATTAGCATCAGCGACTGAAACTGCTGCGCAAGAATCAGCAGAAGGTGAAGTTCAAGAAAAACATTATGAAGCGACAGCTCCGACACTTGTAAAATTAGACGGCAAAGCTTACTATCTTGTTTCTCTTAAAGATGCTGCTGGTTTGGTCAAATCTTATGCAATTGTCGATGCTGAAGATTATCAACAAGTTACCGTTGACAATGATATCGAGACTTTGATTGCAAAATTCACAGATTCTGACACATCAGCTTTATCTGGTGTCACAACGAATTCTGGCAAATCTGCTGAAAAAGTTAAGGTAATCACTGGAGTTGTTGATAAATTAGCTAGTCAGATGATTTCAGGTTCAACAGTTTATTACATTTCTTCATCTGGAGAAATTTACAAAGTTAAGGCAACGACTGACACAACAGACAGTCTTCCATTCCTTACAGTAGGTGATCAATTCAAAGGTGAATTGCAAAAGGATAATTACCTAACAAAATTTGAAATCACAACTGAAAAATAACATATGAAGACTGAGATGACGTTCTCAGTCTTTTTAATACGATTTTTTCGTATGCCCCAGCATTTAGCCTATAATCAGCCATAAATTTGTGTTATAATTAGGTGTTATCAATAAAGGAGTTTCATTTGCTCCTATTTGAAAGGAAAGAAAATGACTAGTAAACAACCATTTTATATTACAACACCGATTTACTACCCATCTGGTAAACTTCACATCGGTTCTGCTTACACAACAATTGCTTGTGACGTTTTAGCACGTTACAAACGTATGATGAACTATGATGTTTTCTATTTGACTGGTCTTGATGAACACGGTCAAAAAATTCAACAAAAAGCTGAAGAAGCTGGCATCACACCACAAGCATACGTTGACGGCATGGCTGCTGATGTTAAAAAACTTTGGAAAATGCTTGATATCTCATATGATAAATTTATCCGTACAACTGATGATTATCATGAAAAAGTTGTTGCTGAAGTTTTTGAAAAATTGTTGGCACAAGATGATATCTATCTAGGTGAATATTCTGGTTGGTACTCAGTCTCAGATGAAGAATTCTTTACAGAAAGCCAATTAGAAGAAGTCTTCCGTGATGAAAACGGAAAAGTCATCGGAGGTATCGCTCCTTCTGGACACGAGGTTGAATGGGTTTCTGAAGAATCTTACTTCCTACGCCTTGGAAAATACGCTGACCGCTTGGTTGAATTCTTCCATGCACACCCAGACTTCATCCAACCTGATGGTCGTATGAACGAGATCATTAAAAACTTCATCGAACCAGGTCTTGAAGATTTGGCTGTCAGCCGTACATCATTTACATGGGGTGTTAAAGTCCCTTCAAATCCAAAACACGTTGTTTACGTATGGATTGATGCTCTTCTTAACTATGCAACTGCACTTGGTTATGGTCAAGAAGACCACGCAAACTTTGATAAATTCTGGAACGGAACTGTCTTCCACATGGTTGGTAAAGATATCCTTCGTTTCCACTCAATTTACTGGCCAATTATGCTTATGATGCTTGACATGAAATTGCCTGAACGCTTGATTGCCCATGGTTGGTTTGTCATGAAAGACGGTAAAATGTCTAAATCTAAAGGTAATGTGGTTTATCCAGAAATGCTTGTCGAACGCTTCGGTCTTGATCCACTTCGTTACTACCTCATGCGTTCACTTCCAGTAGGTTCAGACGGAACATTTACACCAGAAGATTACGTTGGACGTATCAACTATGAATTAGCAAATGACCTTGGTAACCTTCTTAACCGTACTGTTGCCATGATTAATAAATACTTCGGTGGCGAAGTGCCAGCTTATGTTGAAAACGTGACTGAATTTGATGCGGACTTGGCAGCACTTGTCGCTGAAAAAATCACTGAATACCACAAACAAATGAATGCAGTTGATTACCCACGCGCACTTGATGCTGTATGGAGTATCATCTCACGTACAAACAAATACATTGATGAAACAGCTCCTTGGGTACTTGCTAAAGATGAAGCTAAACGTGATGAATTAGCAGCAGTAATGGCTCACTTGGCAGCTAGCCTTCGTGTGGTTGCTCACCTTATCCAACCATTCATGATGACAACATCAAATGCTATCATGGAACAACTTGGTCTTGGAGCTAACTTTGACCTTGAAAATCTTGCTTTGTCAGGATTCCCAGAAGGTGTGAAAGTTGTTGCTAAAGGAACACCAATCTTCCCACGTCTTGATATGGAAGCTGAAATTGACTACATCAAAGCGAACATGGGTGCAGGTGCAGTAGTTGCTGAAGAAAAAGAATGGGATCCAGCAGAAGTTGAACTTAAAAACGAAAAGAAAGCCATTAAATTTGACGACTTTGACAAAGTAGAAATCCGTGTCGCTGAAGTTAAAGAAGTTTCTAAAGTTGAAGGTTCAGAAAAACTTCTTAAATTCCGTCTTGATGCTGGTGATGGTGAAGACCGTCAAATCCTTTCAGGGATTGCAAAATTCTATCCAAACGAACAAGAACTTGTTGGTAAAAAATTACAAATCGTAGCTAACTTGAAACCACGTAAAATGATGGGACTTCTTAGCCAAGGTATGATTTTATCAGCTGAACATGACGGTAACTTGACTGTTCTTACAGTTGACCCAAGTGTACCAAACGGTAGCCAAATTGGTTAATCATTAAAAATTAATAAACAGAATACTCAGCTTTTGTGCATTTTTAGCGCAAAAGCTGGGTATTTATATTGCTCTCAAATGTAAAGAAAATTGAAAAGATAGTGGAAATTCTGAAAATATTTTGTTAATTTTCAATTAAGATTCATTTGATATTTTTAGTAGCGCAAGAAACAGAATTTGTTAGAATTGAGAAACGTGTAAAATGACATTGAAAATCTTATCAAGAGAAGATTATGAAACATTAAATACGACATTTAAAGAACGTTCTTTTATGCAAACTGTTGAAATGGCAGATTTACTCGAAAAACGTGGCTTTGACATTACATTTTTAGGATTGGAAGCAGATGGAGCTATTCAGGTGGCTGGCGTGCTTTACAGCATGCCGATGACTGGTGGACTTCACATGGAAATCAATTCTGGACCAGCTTCGACAAGTACAGCTTACCTTTCTGAATTTTATAAGGAATTAAAAGCTTATGCTAAGGAAAATGGTGCCTTTGAACTGATTGTTAAGCCATATGACACCTACCAAAGTTTTGACAGTCATGGTAAACCAAACGATGATGAAAAGCCTGAATTGATTAGCTGTTTGACTGATTTGGGATACAGTTATGACGGTCTTCAGACAGGCTATCCAGGCGGTGAGCCTGACTGGCATTACGTGAAGGATTTGTCGGGATTAACACCTGAAATGCTTCGTAAATCATTTAGTAAAAAAGGTCGCCCACTTGTTAACAAGACAAATTCATTTGGAATTAAAGTTCGCAAATTAAACCGCGATGAACTTCACATCTTTAAAGAAATCACAGCATCAACATCTGAACGCCGTGAATATACAGATAAACCGTTAGATTATTATGAAGCTTTTTATGATAGTTTTGGTGATAAGTGTGAGTTCATGATTGCGACAATTAATTTTCAAGATTATCTCAAAAATGTGCAGGCTGGTCATGATAAAATTGCAGCTGACTTGGCAGTTTTGAATCAAAAGATTGCTGAAGGGGTCAACTCAGCCAAGGTTAATAAACAAAAAGCACAGCTTGATAAGCAAATTGCAACTTTTGATGTTCGCCTTAAAGAAGCTAAAGAATTAATTGAAAAACATGGTTCAGAGGATGTGGTTTTGGCAGGAAGTCTTTTCGTTTATACACCACAAGAAGCTGTTTACCTTTTCAGTGGCTCATACACTGAATTCAATAAATTTTATGCGCCTGTCGCCCTTCAAGAGCATGTGATGACGGAAGCACTGAAACGTGGCATTAGTTTCTATACTTTCCTTGGTATTCAAGGAATTTTCGATGGCAGCGATGGTGTTCTTCGTTTCAAACAAAACTTTAATGGTTACATTGTTCGCAAAATGGGAACTTTCCGCTACTATCCACGACCAATGCTGCATAAAATCATTGCAATCGCTAAGAAAATCTTAAGACGATAACCCAAACGAGCCTTAGGGCTCGTTTTTTGGTATACTAGTGGTATTAATTATCAAGGAGAGAAAAAATGACTTTTGAAGAAATTTTGCCTGGTTTGAAGGCTAAGAAAAAATATGTGCGTACTGGCTGGGGCGGAGCAGAAAATTATGTTCAGCTTTTTGACAGCATCGAGCAAAATGGTGTGGCACTTCCAGTGACACCATACTTCCTCATCAATGTATCAGGTGAGGGCGAAGGTTTTTCAATGTGGTCACCAACTCCGTGTGACGTCCTAGCTACTGACTGGGTTGAAGTTCATGACTAAAGTACTCATCACAGGTGTGAGTTCAGGTATCGGACTTGCGCAAGCACGACTTTTTTTAGAAAATGGCTGTGCGGTATACGGCGTCGATAAATCACAAGCGCCTGAGATTCAAAATGAAAACTTTCATTTCCTACAGTTAGATTTGACGACGGATTTAGCTGCGCTCTACGACTTTGTTCAGGACGTGGACATCTTGTGTAACACCGCTGGAATTCTCGACGCCTATAAGCCACTGCTTGAAGTGTCAGACGATGAGCTCGAGCGCGTGTTTCAGACAAATTTTTTTGCGACGGTTAAAATCACTCGTTATTATTTAGCTAAAATGGTTGAAAGACAATCAGGTATCATCATTAACATGTGCTCGATTGCTTCATTTATTGCAGGTGGGGGCGGAGCAGCTTACACAGCTAGTAAGCATGCCCTTGCTGGTTTCACGCGCCAGCTTGCACTTGACTACGCTAAAGACAAGATTCAAGTGTTTGGTATTGCACCAGGTGCGGTTAAGACAGCCATGACAGCTAGTGATTTTGAACCAGGAGGCTTGGCTGACTGGGTCGCCCAAGAAACACCAATTGGACGTTGGAGCAAGCCTGAAGAAATTGCTGACTTGACAGAATTTTTAGCATCAGGAAAAGCCACATCTATGCAAGGTGAAATCATCAAAATCGATGGCGGCTGGAGTTTGAAATAAATAGAGATAAGGAGACTTCTGAAATGAAGAGGAGAAAACCATAGGTTACTCTCTGTCGAACTTGTAAATTGAAGTAAGACAGAAAAGAACAGGAGAAAGCTTATGAACGCACAAGAACTTTGGAATAAATACAAAAAAATAAATCCTTCAATCGGAGATGATATTGATGCTTGGCAATTTGGAGTAGAAGCTGATTTGTTAGCGCAGCTAGTCCTTGAAGGAACAAAAACAGCGACAGCGTCGGCTTATGATTTATACGCTGTTGATAATGACCCGCTACCTGAGGTTGGGTCTTATGATGTGGTTCTCGACAGTCAAGACCAAGCAGTTTGTATCATTCAAATCAAGAAAGTTTCTGTTGTGCCATTTAATCAAGTGTCAGCAGAGCACGCTTTCAAAGAAGGCGAAGGTGATAGGACATTAGCTTATTGGCGTGATGTCCACGAGAACTTTTTCAAACCTTATTACAATGAATACGGTCTGACATTTAACGGTGATAGCCAAATTGTTCTTGAAGAATTTGAAGTGGTCTATCCCACACTTTAGTATGACAATTACTTGTTATAGTATCAGTTTGAGAAACGAACATGTGCTAAACTGTGCTTAGATATTAATTAGGAGGAAATCTATGAAATTAGCTATTTTAGGAACAGGAAAAATCGTCGAAGAGGTTTTACCAGTTTTAAAAGAAATTAATGGAATCGAATTATCAGCGATTTTATCAACACCGCGCAGCATTGAAAAGGCTGAAAAGCTAGCTGAGCTTTATGCGATTAGTCAAGCTAGCAGCGACTACGATAGCATTTTGGCAAATGCAGATGTGGATACGGTTTATGTTGCCCTTCCAAATCACTTGCATTATGACTACGCTAAAAAAGCTTTGCTAGCTGGCAAACACGTCATCTGTGAAAAGCCGTTTACACTTACTTTGGCTGAGTTCGAAGATTTGGCTGAAATAGCTGAGCAAGAAAATCGAATTTTGCTTGAAGCCATTACCAACCAATACCTTGGCAATTTTGCTTCTATCAAAGCTAATCTTTCAAAACTTGGTGAAATCAAGATTGTCGAGTGCAATTTCTCACAATATTCATCTCGTTACGATGCCTTTAAACGTGGCGAAATTGCGCCAGCATTTGACCCAGCAAAAGGTGGCGGAGCACTACGTGACCTCAATATTTATAACATTCACTTGGTGGTTGGCTTGTTTGGTAAACCTAAAAAAGTTCAATACTTGGCAAATGTTGAACGCGATGTAGATACTTCAGGAATTTTGATTATGGATTATGGACATTTCAAGGCTGCTTGTATTGGTGCTAAAGATTGTAGTGCTGATATCAAGTCAACGATTCAAGGAAATAAAGGGTCTATTGCTGTACTTGGACCAACTAATAGTATGCCAGAATTGTCTCTAGCCCTAAACGGTCAAAGTATGACAATGATTAACGAAAATTCCTTAAATCATCGTATGCATGATGAGTTTGTAGCCTTTCAAGCCATTATCGAACACAAAGATATGGCAGCAACAAAATTAGCACTTGACCACAGCCGTCTAGTCATGGAAGTTTTGGACGAAGCTGTTAAGAGCATGTAGTTAAGGTGCAGATGCTATAAAATTAAGCCTTGAGGCGGTAAATGTGATATAATGGAGTAGCTTGTGTAAGTTGATTGAAAATTTTTAGTTAACTTACAAATCTACTCTATTTTTTTAAGGAATGAAATCATGTCAAATTATGCAATTATTTTAGCAGCTGGTAAAGGAACTCGTATGAAATCTGACCTTCCTAAGGTTCTTCATAAAGTTTCAGGAATTACAATGTTGGAACATGTTTTCCGTGCTGTATCAGCTTTGAATCCAGAAAAAAACGTTACTGTTATTGGACATAAAGCAGAAATGGTTCGTGAAGTTTTAGCTGGCAAATCAGAATTTGTCATGCAAACAGAACAACTTGGTACTGGTCACGCTGTCATGATGGCAGAAGACGAATTGGCTGGTCTTGATGGTCAAACACTTGTTATCGCAGGTGATACACCACTTATCACTGGCGAAAGCTTGAAAGAATTGATTGAATTTCACGTTAGCCACAAAAATGTTGCAACTATTTTAACAGCGACTGCTGAAAATCCATTCGGTTATGGACGTATCATCCGTAATGAAAATGGTGAAGTGCTTAAGATTGTTGAACAAAAAGATGCTTCTGAATATGAACGTCAAGTCAAAGAAATCAATACAGGAACATACGTTTTTGATAACAAACGCTTGTTTGAAGCTCTTAAAAACATCAACACAAACAACGCTCAAGGTGAGTACTACTTGACTGATGTTATTTCAATTTTCCGTAACGCAGGAGAAAAAGTTGGAGCATATGTTCTTCATGATTTCGATGAAAGTCTTGGTGTTAACGACCGCGTAGCTCTTGCGACAGCAGAAGACATTATGCGTCGTCGTATCAACAAAAAACATATGGTTAATGGTGTTACTTTCCAAAATCCAGCAGCAACTTACATCGATGTTGATGTTGAAATTGCACCTGACGTTATGATTGAAGCAAATGTAACCCTTAAAGGAAATACTAAAGTTGGTTCTGGTTCAGTTTTGACAAACGGTACTTACCTTGTTGATTCTACAATCGGTGAAAATGTTGTTATCACAAATTCAATGATTGAAAAATCTGTCGTTAAAGATGGTGTAACAATTGGTCCATTTGCTCACGTTCGTCCAGATTCAACACTTGAAGAAATGGTTCACGTTGGTAACTTCGTTGAAGTGAAATCATCAACTGTTGGTAAAGGTACAAAAGCAGGTCACTTGACTTACATTGGAAATACTACAACTGGTCACGATGTTAACTTCGGAGCTGGTACAATCATTGCTAACTACGATGGCCAACATAAATTTAACACAACTATCGGAAACAATGTCTTTGTTGGAAGTAACTCAACAATTATTTCTCCAGTGACATTGGGTGATAATGCCCTCACAGCAGCTGGTTCAACAATTTATCAAGATGTTGAAAAAGATGCGCTTGCTATTGGACGTGGACGTCAAGTTAATAAAGCTGGTTATGCTTTAAACAAACCACACCACCCAAACAACAAGAAAAAATAATCAAGAAAGTCTGGGACGAAAGTTCCAGATTTTTTAGAAAAATTTAGTGTGTTTCAGTGCTATTTCAGAGGCTTAATCTCATTGGAATGGCATTTCTCATTATTTTGTAGTAAAATCTATAGTGAACAATTTTTAGGGAGATTACTGAGTATGGATTTTGAAGAAAAAACGCTCAAACGAACTGAGATTTTTGATGGGCATGTTTTTAAAGTTGTTGTTGATGATATTGAATTGCCAAATAATCTTGGACAAGCTAAGCGTGAATTGGTTCTTCACCGAGGAGCTGTTGCTGTTTTAGCTGTAACAGATGACGATAAAATCATTTTGGTCAAACAATACCGCAAAGCAATCGAAAAAGTTTCTTATGAAATTCCTGCTGGTAAACTCGAAATCGGCGAAAACGGTTCTGAACAAGAAGCCGCTGCACGTGAATTAGAAGAGGAAACAGGATATTCTGGCGATTTAAAACAAATTCATGAGTTTTATACGGCCATTGGTTTTTGTAATGAGAAGATTAAGCTTTATCAAGCAACTCATTTGCAAAAAGTACCAAATCCACGTCCACAAGATGATGATGAAGTTTTAGAAATTCTTGAATTAACCTACCAAGAATGTATGGATTTGGTCAAATCTGGAGCAATCGAAGACGCTAAAACAATCATAGCTCTTCAATATTATGCTCTGCATTTTGGAGGATAAAATGGGAAAACCACTTTTAACAGACGAAATCATTGAGCGTGCTAACCGTGGTGAAATTTTTTACGATGATTACGAAGATAACGAAGAGACGAAAATTATCTCTACAGATCGCTTTGATACGCTAGATACTTATGTGCCTTATGAACAAGAAAAATCAAGAGGATTCTTAGATAAGTTGAAAGAACGTAAAAACGATAACCAGCACGTTTATAAAAGTCGTCGAATTGAGAATGCAAAACGTAGTAAATTTCAACGAAAACTAAATCTAATAATGTTTATTGTGATTTTATTGTTGATAGCTCTATTTTTCGCAGTCTTTAACCTATAAAAATTAGAAGGAGAAACAGGTTTACTGATACTTTTTTGTATTAGTTCCTGTGGTTGTTGTTATGAAAATTGGAATTATCGCAGCAATGGAGCAAGAATTAGAACTTCTTGTTAGCCATTTGGAAAACAAAGTTGAACATGATGTTTTGGGAAATACATACTATGAAGGTCAGCTAGGAAAACACCAAGTTGTCCTTGTTCAATCAGGAATTGGTAAAGTTATGTCAGCTATGTCTGTAGCTATTCTTTCTGACCATTTTGGTGTTGATGCCCTTATCAACACAGGTTCAGCAGGTGCTGTGGCAGAAGGCTTGAGCGTTGGTGATGTCGTTGTTGCTGACAAATTGGTTTACCACGATGTTGACGTCACAGCATTTGGCTATGAATACGGTCAAATGGCTGGACAACCACTTTACTTTGAATCAGACGATACTTTTGTTAAGACTTTTGAACAAGTATTGAGCGAAGCAAATATGACAAGTAAAATCGGTTTGATTGCTACGGGTGATTCATTTATTGCCGGTCAAGATAAGATTGATGCTATTAAGTCAGCTTTCCCAGCTGTTCAAGCAGTTGAGATGGAAGGTGCAGCTATCGCGCAAGCAGCTCATAATTTGCACAAACCATTTATCGTTGTTCGCGCCATGTCTGACACAGCAGCTCATGATGCCAATATTACATTTGATGAATTCATCATTGAAGCTGGTAAAAAATCAGCTAAAATCTTGATGGCATTCCTTGAAAAATTAGCATAAAAAATAACCAAAGGTTAATTACCTTTGGCTTTTTTTATTAGTTATTGATTTTTTGCACGTAAATCTGCTCAGCGATTCTTTCAGGAATGACAAGTTGATTCGTACCATATGCGAGAGTATGCGTCTTAGCAAAATCGTCAACTTTAACAAGTTTAACGACATCGTTGATTTTTAGTCCATGTTCTGCCAAGTAATTAAGTAGACGTGCTTCGTCATGGGTACGACTGATGTGATAACTTCCCAATTCTTCGACTTGGCTAAGGGTTTCATTATGAACCTCGATTAAGAGTTCGCCCTTTTTAGGAATGGTACCACCGTGCGGACAAAATTCAGGAAAACCTAGTTTTTCTTCTAGACGGTCGATGAAGGTTGTTGAAACGGTATGTTCAAGTACCTCAGCTTCCTGGTGAATTTCATCTGGGCTGTAGTTAAGATAGCTGTCCAAGAAGACCTCGATAAGGCGATGTTTACGGTAGAGCTTTGAGACGAGTGATAACCCTTTGCGAGTGAGGTAGTAGCCTACTTCTTTATCTTTGATGATGAGCTCTTCAGCAATCATTTTTTTAACCATTTCAGTAACGGCTGGTGCTGAAACCTCCATTGAGGCAGCAATTCGCTTATTGGTGATTTTGGTTCTAGTTTCTCCAAGTTCGTGAATACATTTTAGATAATCTTCTTTATTAGGTGTCATAGTCTCTCACTTTCTGTCTTTCTATTATAGCAAAAAAATCATTTGAATATGTTGCCAATTGCTTGCTAGATAGGGATTTTTTGAAAAAAACAAGTCAGGAACCTCTAACTTGCTTTACAGAATTTATTTGAATTGATAATCTTTAACGATTTCAATACTTGTGATAGTAATATCAGTAGATGGTTTGTCATTGCTGTCAGTTTCAACGCTAGCAATGTTATCAACGACATCCATGCCATTAATAACTTGACCAAATACAGTATAATTGCCATCTAAACTTGGATTTCCACCTTTGGCATAAGCATCGATAATAGCTTTTGGATAGCTATCGTTTGAGAGTTTTGAAGACTGGTCAGTAGGGTTTTGATTAATGAAAAATTGACTACCGTTGGTATCAGCGCCAGCATTTGCCATAGAGAGTGCTCCGCGGATGTTGTAAAGATATGGCGAGATTTCATTTGCAAAGCCGTTACCAGAATCGATTTTTGTATTCTTACCATTCCAGATGGATTCACCACCAGTACCGTCTCCATTAGGGTCACCTGATTGAATCATGAAATCTGAGATAACACGGTGGAAAAGAAGATTGTCATAATACCCATTTTTAGCATGAGTTAAGAAATTTTCCACTGCTAGCGGAGCGAATTTTGGAAAAAGCTTGAGTGTGATGTCGCCTTTAGAAGTGTGCATAATCACTTCAGCTTCATCATTAGCTACTTCTGATGATAATTGAGGAAAGGCAGAGCTATCGGCTTTTAGTGCTTTTTGGACATCTTTAGCGTATTGTTTTGAAGAAGATTCGCTTGCACTTTGTTGAATTTTGGCATTCACATACTCGTCTCCGCGGATAGCGCGTGTCATGCTTTCGCATCCTGATAAACTTGCTAGACATACTGCTGCTAGAGCAAATTTCCAAATTTTTTTCATGATTCCTCCTATAAAGAAAACGTTTAAAAACTGTTAATGACTACATTTTATCACAAATCGAAGCTGATGACTTAAAAGTCTAAAAAATGGTATAATGTTCGTATGGCAAAAACAAAAAGTAGAAAAAAAGGACGTCGTACGAGACGCCCGACAAAAGCAGAAATAAAAAGACAAAAAGCAATGGAACGCTTCATCATGGCGATTATTACTGCAGTTATTTTTTTCTTTGCAATTGCTCGCTTGGGAATTTTTGGGATAACTGTCTATAATATTGTCCGATTTGCAGTAGGTAGTTTAGCTTACGTGCTGATGTTTGCGGTTCTTATATATTTTATCGGATTCAAGTGGCTTCACAAGCAAACCGGACTTATCGGTGGTTTTGTTGTGACGATGATTGGGCTTTTGCTTGAATGGCATGCCTATCTTTTTTCACTGGCAAAATTCCATGATAAGGAGATTTTCTCGACTACAGCTGGTTTGATTTACAATGACTTAATCAGGTTTAAAGTGACGACATTTGCTGGTGGAGGGATGCTCGGTGCTCTTCTTTATAAACCGGTAGCCTTTCTTTTCTCAAACATTGGGACATTTTTGATTGGTGGATTGTTCATTGTTTTAGGATTATTTTTGATGAGCCCGTGGGAAGTCTATGACTTGGTTGATTTCTTTAAAGAAAAATCTCAAGAGTGGGCTGCGAAAAATGAAATTAGAAAGCAAAAACGCTTTGTCAAACGTGAGGAAAAACGTGCGCTTGCTGAACAAAAACGTCAAGAACAAGCTCAAAAAGAGGAAGAAGAGCGTTTGGCACAATTGACAGTTGATGAGGAAACTGGTGAAATTCTTGATGGACCTGACGATAACGAAGCTTCATTATTTGAAAATCTTCCAGCAGAACCAGAAGCAAGTGAACCTGAGATTCTTGCTTATAATCAGTCACTTGATGACCTTGATGTACCAGCACTTGATGATGAAAAATCTGAGATTACGCCAGCTGAGCAAGCAATGCTTGATGAAGAAGATGACAATGAGCCGTTAGATGTTGATTTCTCAGCCAAAGCAAATCTTCTTTACAAGTTGCCGACAATCGACCTTTTTGCACCAGATAAACCTAAAAATCAATCAAAAGAAAAAAATCTGGTTCGTAAGAATATCAAGGTTTTAGAAGATACTTTCAACAGTTTTGGTATTGATGTTAAGGTTGAACGTGCTGAAATTGGTCCATCAGTCACAAAATATGAAGTTAAACCCGCAGTTGGTGTGCGTGTTAACCGTATTTCAAACTTGGCAGACGATTTAGCCCTTGCGCTTGCTGCAAAAGATGTCCGTATTGAAGCACCGATTCCAGGTAAATCTTTGGTAGGTATCGAGGTACCTAACTCAGAGATTGCCACAGTCACTTTCCGTGAACTTTGGGAACAAGCAGATACTGACCCAAATAAACTTCTTGAAGTTCCGCTTGGTAAGGCTGTTAACGGAACTGCCCGTACCTTTGACCTAGCTCGCATGCCTCACTTGCTTGTAGCAGGTTCAACTGGTTCAGGTAAATCCGTTGCTGTTAACGGAATTATCGCAAGTATTTTGATGAAAGCTCGTCCAGACCAAGTCAAATTCATGATGATTGACCCTAAGATGGTTGAGTTGTCAGTTTATAACGACATTCCACATCTTTTGATTCCAGTAGTGACAAATCCACGAAAAGCAGCGCGTGCTCTTCAAAAAGTGGTTGATGAAATGGAAAATCGTTACGAACTCTTCAGTCATTTTGGTGTGCGAAATATCGCAGGATACAATGCCAAGGTTGAAGAATTTAATGCACAGTCAGAGCAAAAACAAATCCCGTTGCCACTGATTGTGGTTATCGTCGATGAACTTGCTGACTTGATGATGGTTGCCAGCAAAGAAGTGGAAGATGCGATTATTCGTTTGGGACAAAAAGCGCGTGCAGCAGGTATTCACATGATTCTTGCGACACAACGTCCATCTGTAGATGTCATCAGCGGTTTGATTAAGGCAAACGTGCCATCACGTGTAGCCTTTGCCGTATCATCAGGAACTGATAGTCGTACGATTTTAGATGAAAATGGTGCTGAAAAACTTCTTGGACGAGGTGATATGCTCTTTAAACCAATTGATGAAAATCACCCTGTTCGTTTGCAAGGTTCATTTATATCAGATGATGATGTTGAACGTATTGTTGGCTTTATCAAAAATCAAGCTGACGCAGATTACGATGATAGCTTTGATCCAGGTGAAGTGTCTGAATCTGATTTGAAATCAGGTGGAGGCGGTGCTTCGCAAGAAGGTGACCCGCTCTTTGAAGATGCTAAAGCTTTGGTTCTTGAAACTCAAAAGGCAAGTGCCTCAATGCTCCAACGTCGTTTGTCAGTCGGCTTTAATCGCGCAACCCGCTTGATGGATGAACTAGAAGCAGCAGGAGTTATCGGACCAGCCGAAGGAACAAAACCGCGTAAAGTCCTAATGACCAATCCAAATCCAGAAGCATAATAAAAAACGTTAGTCAGAAGACTAACGTTTTTTCTATGCCATCGTAAAAATCAATATGACTACAACAATATAAAAAATAAATGTAACGATGAAACCAGAACGCCAGAAAAATTTACCAAAGCGTCGGTAAGAAAATGAGTGGTTTTTCTTTAAGAAAAATGCGGTTAAACTAAGTGCCAAAAGAGATAGACAGATTAGGTAGTAAAAAAAGACACTGCTATCTAAAAATTTATTAACGACCAAAGCAATCTCAAACGCAAAAAGTGGAAAAGCAAGGTCGGTAAAGAGAATGCCAAAGCGTTTTAAATTGAAAAAATTAACCAGAATATACGCAAAAATCGGTGTCAAAAAAATAAAAGAAAAGGAAAATAATTTGTACATCATCATGTCTTATATTTTATACTGAAAGTTTGAAGAAGTAAATGATTAGAGGGCCAAAAAGTGTTTAGTCTTTATTAATAATACTAAAAAAATGATCTGAATAGTGCTTTAAAATTGATTTTTCATTAAGTATTTCGAAAATTTGAAGCGCCTGTTGCATTTTTTGAATTCCATTTTTATTGTTTTTTCTGAATTCAAAGTATCCGCGAGCGTATAAGAAAACTGTTTTTTCATAATAATTTAGCTCATTAGATAAAAGGTCATTAATTTCTTTTATGAGGAAAATACAATTTTTTGATCTACCATAATCAATACTTATTATTAAACAATTAATAGCAAGTTGTGTCACAAGTTTTTTATTTGTTTTATTTATTGAGGAATAGAAATAATTTCTTATCATCTCTTTAGTTAAGAGGAATAGGGTGTTATAGTTTAAAGTTCGGGCGCAGTTTCCAAGTAGGATAATTTCATAGTATCCCCAAATTTCTACTCCAAAAAGATAATCTGTTAATTTTTTTAATTCATCATCAGTTGGTTTTATATCTTTTTCAACAGTATGAATAATTGATTTTATCATGATTTTATCAAATAAAGAAATATTGTATATAGGCGAGTAAACTAATAATTTTTTTATGTTTTCGATTCTATCTGCTAAATATTCTTCACGAATAAAGTTAATTAGTCCGATAAAATTTGTTAAATTTTTGTCACTATTATGTATTATCATGAATTCTTCGAGTGATATGTTTAATTTATCAAGGATGTTTATGAGCCTAATACAAGAGATTTCTGATTCACCACGTTCAAATCTGGAAATTTGTGATTTAGAGAGGTTTTCATCAGCAATTTTACAGATACTTTTATGTTTTCCTTGACGAATTTTTCTAAGCGTATTTCCTAAAGTGGATTCCATATTAATTCCCTCTTTCACAACAAAAAAAGTATATTGATAAAGGTATTATATAATAAGTGCAGATAAAGTGAAAGGAAATTTATTATGAAGAAGTTCATTGTAGCAGTCACGTTTTTTATTACAGATATCATCATAATAGTCGGTGGTTAAGTAGTAAGAAAATCTAATGAGGGGTGAGGAAGAATGAAAAAAAGATACACTATAAAACCATATTTATCAGTTCGAAAAGTTAAAGATAGTCTAAACATTGGTACTCTTCCACCTGTGGGTGTAGTTATTGATGATTATCCAGATTATTTGTTAGATTTAACATATTATCTTTCTGATAGTAGAACAAAGGATGAGATTATTCAGTTTTTGATTCGAAAAAGTGATTTAAAATTATCAGAAGCAGAATTAGTATTTGACGATTTATACAACAATCGCATTATTTCAGAATTTCAATACGATAGAAATGAAAGATATTCTAGGCATAAATTGTATTATGATTTAGTTTCAACATCGTCAGAATTGTTAGATTATCAAGAAAGACTAGCAAATAAAAAAGTTGGTCTGATTGGTATGGGAGGAATGGGATCAAATATTGCAATGAATTTGGCTGCTGCTGGAGTAGGAACCCTTGTTTTTTCGGATGGGGATATTATTGAAAAATCGAATCTAACAAGGCAATTTTTGTATACAGAAAATGATATTGGAAGGTATAAAGTTGATGTAGCTAAGGAAAGATTACATCAAATTAATAGTGAGATTCAGTTAATCCCGATTAGAGAATCAGTTTCAGGAGTTGATTTCTTTTATCGTAATGACGATTTAAATAGTTGTGATTTTATTATAATTTCAGCTGACACTCCCGCTCAAATACATGACTGGATTAATACTGCAGCTATTGATTATGGATTTGCTTATTCAAACGCTGGGTACATTGAAAAATACGGTATTGTTGGACCAATGGTCATCCCAGGTGAAACTGCTTGTTATGAATGTTATAAATTTAAAGAATATTCTAAAAAAATAGATCAGAAAGAATATGAAGAACAAGGAATTGAGCATAATCAGATTTTTCAGGCGCCATCATATGGACCGTTGAATTCTTTGATAGCATCAATTCAGAGTAATGAAGCTATACGGTATTTATTGAATTTTGAAAATAAAACTAAAGGTATTAGGTTATTAGTTGATTCAGAGAATTATCGGATTTATGAAGAGAATACTGAAATCAATTCTGAATGTTCAATATGTGGTGAACTTCAGAAAAAATCTGAGATTTACAATACTAGAGAAAAGAGTTTAACTGATATTTATTCTGATGACAGTGACTTGAATTTAAATGATGCTATTTTAAATCCACTAATGAAACATCTTATTTCATCTCATGATACTGGTACGGTATTGGAGTTAGGTGCTGCTACAGGAAAACTTGGTAAATCTTTAAAACAAGAAGGGTTTAAGGTTGATTTTAATGATATATCTAGCGAAATGCTAGAAAATAGTATTGGAGATTCGAATTTATTCATTGGTGATTTTAGAGAGATAAACCTTGATAAAAAGTATGATATTGTTATTTGTAATAATGTTTTAGATTATGTGGATAATTTAGAGCATTCTTTATCCAAAATAAAAACTTTCTTGAAAGATGGAGGGTATTTGTATTTAACTATTCCCCATCCTCTAAAGGGAAACGGTTATTGGGATAAAAGTAAATATAATGGACGCTGGAATTATGAAAAGTATTCAATTACCAGCTATTTTGATGAAGGAGTATTTAGAAAGGAGAGGGAGGATTCAAAAGGAAATGTTATTTTAACAGGTCTAGAAAATCATCATAGAACTTTATCAACTTATTTTAATTCTATTTTGAGTTCAGGATTAGAAATTGAAGGTGTTTATGAAGCTCAGCCTGATGAGTCACTAAAAAATGATGAGGAAATTTTATATGAGAAATCATCAAAAATTCCTTACTTTTTGACCTTCAAGATATTAAATAAATAATAATTATCATCGGGTTTATACTTTCCCGTAAAAAAAAGTAAATTTCCTAATTAACTTTGTTGATTGGGTAGAAAGGTAGTTAGTAGTATGCTAAAAATTAAAAAAGTTAAAGTAGTTGCTGCATCATCTACTCGTGTTCTAAACTAGTTCACCTTTTGTTTTAGGGGGAGAAACATTTATGTTTCTCTGCCTTTTTATTAATATTGATAAAATAACTAAATAAATATATATAATCTTGAGGTTTGTATGAAGTGTAAAACGGAAAAATTATATACAAAAAGATTAATATTAAGAAAATTGAAATATTCTGATTCAGAACAAATGTTTTCTAATTGGGCTTCTAGTTCAAAAGCTACAAAATTTTTGACATGGTTACCACACAAGTCAATTGATAGCGTTCGCGAAAGTATAAAGCGAAGAGAGAAATTGTATAAAAAAGAGGAACTATTTGATTGGGGGATAGTTGAAAAAAATAGTAATCAATTAATAGGAACAATCACAGTTGTTAACTTACTTCCTTCGTTAAAAACTGGAGAAATAGGGTATGTAATTGGAGAAAAGTGGTGGGGGAGAGGATTAGTTGCTGAGGCATTAGAATGTGTAGTGAATTTTTTATTTTCAAGGACATGCCTCGAAAGAATAGAAGCGAAACATGATGTACAGAACGTAAACTCTGGTAAAGTATTACTAAAATCAGGATTTATTTTTGAAGGAATTCAAAGGAAACGTGGGAAAAATAATAGAGGAATTGTTGATATAAAGATGTACTCAATAATAAAAGAAAAGGGATTAAAGCAGATGAAAGATAATATTTTTGAATGTAAATCGGAAATTGAAAGTTTTGCATTTAATAACGAGGTTAGTAATGTTTTTGATGATATGGTTCAGCGAAGTGTACCATTTTATGATGAAGTGCATGATTTAATATGTGATTATATAGAAGAGTATTACCCTAATAAGATATTAAAAATATTAGATTTAGGATGCTCAACTGGGAATTTATTGGAGAAATTATCAAATATTTTTCCTAATTATCATCTTGCAGGGATGGATAAATCTCAACCCATGGTGGAAATGGCGAAAAAAAAGAAAATTTCAGCTGATATATGGCAAGGAGATATTTTACAGACTCGTCTCAAAGAATATGATGTTATTATATTAAGTTTAGTTTTACAATTTATCAGGCCTCTTGATAGAGAAAGCGTGCTACATAAAATATATAATTCTCTTCCAGTGGGAGGAAAGATAATTTTATTTGAAAAAATCCGGTATGAAGATCAAGTCCTAGATAGAAAAGTAATTGATATGTATTACAGATTCAAGGAAAAAAATGGTTACACTAAGACTTCAATTTATAAAAAACGTGAAGCATTAGAAAATGTATTGATTCCCTATACTGTCGAAGAAAATAAAGAGTTATTGAAAAGGGCACATTTTAAAAAAATCGAAGAGATATATAGGTATCTCAATTTTGCATTAATCATAGCTGAAAGGTAACTATATGTTAGACAAAAAGAATACAATTTTTTTATTACTAAGGGGACAAACCAATAATTTTGGAACAAAGGTATATGATTATGTAAATAAAATATTCATAGCAGGACTTGCAAGTAACTCTAGATTATATATGTCTATATATCAATCATCTGAGATAATTGTTCAAATTCTCTTCAGTATATTTGGTGGAATATTAGCTGATTTTAGTAATAGGAAAAGAATTTTGATTATTACAGATAGTGTTTCAGCAATATTAACTTTTATAGCATTTTTAAGTTTTGACAGCCCCAAAAGTGTGATTATTCTTATTATTGTTAATATATGTTTGGCGTTTTTGTATTCATTCAATGGACCAAGTTATAAAGCAATTGTGAGAGATTTGTTGAGTAAGAAAGCGATTTATAAATACAATTCATACAGTCGAGGCCTAGCAGAATCAATGAATGTTGTAATTCCATTATTAGGGGTATGGATTGTTAATGCTTTTGGGTTTAAAATAGCAATGCTAATAAATTCGTTTAGCTTTGCTGCATCAGCTTTTTTAGAGTACCAATTTGTAATTATAAATATGAATAATTCCCATGTCAGCAATAAAAAAATGGGTGAAGGATTTTGGTATATCATCACCAATAAGGAACTTTTATTTGTATTAATTTTGGCATCAGTTTTTAATTTTTTCGATTCAGGAATTGTCTTGTATATGCCTTATTTGAATAATTTTTTACATAATTCAATGGCGTATGGGGCGGTTTTAATATGTCAAGCGATTGGAAGCATTTTAGGAGCTTATATTAATAAGTATTTAAAAGCTGATTACTCTATAAAACAGTATTGTAATTTTTTAATAATTGCAGCAACTTTTTTAGTATTATCGAGTATTATTGGTGTGCCTATTATTATGATTATATCATTTGGGGCTAGTTCAATTTTTCTTATGATTTTCGATGTTCAAGTTATTTCAAAAATACAATCAGAAGTAACTGAAGAGGTATTGGGGCGTGTTTTTAGCATAGTATCTTTATTAGCATTGCTTCTAAGACCCATTGGTTCTTTTTCGTTTCTATTAATCAATATTAATTCTTCAGCAGTATTTGGAATAATTTCATTGTTTCAAATTATAGCTTGTGTTATTGTAAAAATAATTTGGCAGTTTTACGAAAATAAAAAATATAAAATAAATCAACGAATGTAGGGGTATTTGATGTTGTAAAAGATTTGTAGTCCCTTGATGACTATAAATACTTATAAAATAATATAACATTTATGATAAAAAAATATTATAAATTCCTTGCTTTTTCCTAGAATTAATGTATAATGTATGGGTATGCTATTGAGCATATCTGTGGGAGGTAAAAATCTTAATTACCGCCAAAACCACAACAGGAGGATTTTATAAATGGCTAAAAAAGTCGAAAAAGTTGTTAAACTTCAAATTCCTGCTGGTAAAGCTACACCAGCTCCACCAGTTGGACCAGCTCTTGGTCAAGCAGGTATCAACATCATGGGATTCACTAAAGAATTCAACGCTCGTACAGCTGATCAAGCTGGTATGATCATCCCAGTTGTTATCTCAGTATACGAAGATAAATCATTTGATTTTGTAACTAAAACTCCACCAGCTTCAATTCTTTTGAAAAAAGCTGCAGGTGTTGAAAAAGGTTCAGGTACACCTAACACAACTAAAGTTGCAACAGTTACTCGTGCACAAGTACAAGAAATTGCTGAAACTAAAATGCCAGACTTAAACGCTGCAAATGTTGAATCTGCAATGCGTATGATTGAAGGTACTGCTCGTTCTATGGGATTCACTGTTGTTGACTAATCAATAGCAACCCAATTAGTGGATTAATTGAGGTAAACACACTGTACCATTGAGATTGATTCACGCTAGACCCGCAAGACTTCATCGTAATTTGATGAGTGACGTGGGAGATTTTAAATCAAATCGATATGACCACATTACAAGGAGAATTTTAAATGGCTAAAAAAAGCAAACAAATGCGTGCTGCACTTGAAAAAATCGACAGCACTAAAGCTTACAGCGTAGAAGAAGCTGTAGCACTTGCAAAAGAAACAAACTTCGCAAAATTTGATGCATCTGTAGAAGTTGCATACAAACTTAACATTGACGTTCGTAAAGCAGACCAACAAATCCGTGGTGCAATGGTATTGCCAAACGGTACTGGTAAAACACAACGTGTTCTTGTATTCGCACGTGGTGCTAAAGCTGAAGAAGCTAAAGCTGCTGGTGCAGACTTCGTTGGTGAAGACGATCTTGTTGCTAAAATCAACGACGGTTGGCTTGACTTTGACGTAGTTATCGCTACACCAGACATGATGGCTATCGTTGGACGTCTTGGACGTGTCCTTGGACCTCGTAACCTTATGCCAAACCCTAAAACTGGTACAGTAACTATGGACGTTGCTAAAGCAGTTGAAGAATCTAAAGGTGGTAAAATCACTTACCGTGCTGACAAAGCAGGTAACGTACAAGCTATCATCGGTAAAGTATCATTCGACGCAGACAAATTGGTTGAAAACTTCAAAGCTATCCACGAAGTTATGGTTAAATCTAAACCAGCTACTGCTAAAGGTACTTACATGACTAACTTGACAATCACTACTACACAAGGTGTAGGTATCAAAGTAGATCCAAGCTCATTCTAATTGATACATTAAAGAATCCGTTTCTTTGAAACGGATTTTTTTATGGGCTGTGTGATTAATTTTATAGGAAAAAAAGGGAAATTATTTATCAGTTTTAAAGTCATAAAGTGCTTGGCTGTAATCTTTTAAAATTCCGCGGATTTTGCTAGGTAAAACAGGCATTTTATGTTAAAATAGTAAAGATAAAAGAAGGAGTAACTTGAAGTGGAACCTAAGTATAAACGTATTTTAATTAAATTATCTGGTGAAGCGTTAGCTGGTGAAAAAGGTGTCGGAATCGACATTAAAACTGTTAAAACTATCGCAAAAGAAATTGCTGAAGTACATAGTTCAGGTGTCGAAATTGCTTTGGTTATCGGTGGTGGAAACCTTTGGCGCGGTGAACCAGCTGCTGCAGCTGGTATGGATCGTGTTCAAGCGGACTACACTGGTATGCTTGGAACAGTGATGAACGCTCTTGTTATGGCTGATAGCCTTCAACAAAATGGTGTTGACACTCGTGTTCAAACATCAATTCCAATGCAAAACGTTGCAGAACCATACATCCGTGGTCGTGCTCTTCGTCACCTTGAAAAAGGTCGCATTGTTATCTTTGCTGCTGGTATCGGCTCACCTTACTTCTCAACTGATACAACAGCTGCTCTTCGTGCTGCTGAAATTGACGCCGAAGCTATCTTGATGGCTAAAAATGGTGTTGACGGTGTTTATAACGCCGATCCTAAGAAAGATGCTAACGCCGTTAAATTTGATGAATTGACTCACGGTGAAGTTATCAAACGTGGTCTTAAAATCATGGACGCAACTGCATCTACTCTTTCAATGGACAACGATATTGATTTGGTTGTCTTCAACATGAACCAAGCTGGTAATATTAAACGCGTTGTCTTTGGTGAAGCAATCGGAACAACTGTTTCAAATAAAGCTGAACACCACGACAACTAATTGTCAGCTCTGCTATTTCCCAAAAAAACAAGAAATGAGGATTAATAAAATCTATGGCTAATGCTATTATCGAAAAAGCTAAAGAACGCTTTGAACAATCACACAGTTCATTAGCACGTGAATTTGCTTCAATTCGTGCAGGTCGTGCAAATGCATCACTTTTGGACCGCATTCAAGTAGAATACTACGGAGCAATGACACCACTTAACCAATTGGCTTCTATCACAGTTCCAGAAGCACGTGTTCTTTTGATTTCTCCATTTGATAAATCATCTTTGAAAGATATCGAACACGCTATCAATGCTTCAGATCTTGGTATTAATCCAGCTAACGATGGTTCAGTAATTCGCTTGGTTATTCCAGCTCTTACAGAAGAAACTCGTAAAGCTCTTGCTAAAGACGTTAAAAAAGTTGGTGAAAATGCTAAAGTTGCTATCCGTAACATCCGCCGTGATGCTATGGACGAAGCTAAAAAACAAGAAAAAGCTAAAGAAATCACTGAAGACGAATTGAAAGTTCTTGAAAAAGACATTCAAAAAGCAACTGACGAAGCTGTTAAACACATTGATACAATGACAGCTAACAAAGAAAAAGAATTGCTTGAAGTCTAATCAATAAGGTTTGGGGGTGGACTTTCCACCCCCTTTTATAAAGGAAAGAATACATGAATAATTTACTTGCCACTGTCATCACAGGTCTTGTGATTGATGAAAATGCAAAAGCATATTTTGTACAAAAAGACGGTGTGACTTTCATGCTTGATAAAGCTGAAGGTGAACATAAGATTGGTGATATGGTCAAAGGTTTTGCCTACACAGATATGCATCAAAAAGCTCGTTTGACAACAGCAGATGTTGCTACAACTCGTACAAGTTATGGTTGGGGAGTCGTAACAGAAGTTCGTCGCGATTTAGGAGTCTTTTTGGATACTGGTCTTGCTGACAAACAATTCGTTGTGTCACTCGATGTTTTGCCTGATTTGAAAGAACTTTGGCCTAAAAAAGGTGACAAACTCTATGTTCACCTTGACGTAGACAAAAAAGACCGCATTTGGGCTATCCCAGCTCAACCAGAAATTTTCCAAAAAATGGCTGGTCCTGCCTATAATAACATGCAAAATGAAAAATTGCGTGCCATCGTTTATCGTTTGAAATTATCAGGAACATTTGTCTATCTTCCAGATAATAACATGCTTGGATTCATTCACCCAAGTGAACGTTATGCTGAGCCACGTCTTGGTGAAGAAGTAACAGCTCGAGTGATTGGATTCCGCGAAGTTGACCGTACGCTCAATTTGTCATTGAAACCTCGTTCATTTGAAATGCTTGAAAATGACTCACAAATGATTTTGACTTATCTTCAGTCAAATGGTGGTTTCATGACATTGAATGATAAATCATCTCCAGCAGATATCAAAGCTACTTTTGGTATTTCTAAAGGTCAATTCAAAAAAGCACTTGGCGGTTTGATGAAAGCCCGTAAAGTAAAACAAGACCAATTCGGTACAGAATTGATTGATAACGAGAAATAAATTAAAGAGATTGCAGCTATGTTTTAACTAGCTGCGGTCTTTTTCTTTTAAGTTCATACAAAAAATGTTCGTCGGAAATAACTCATTTTTTAGTTTTTAGGCTCGTACAAAAAAATATTTTTTTGTTATAATAGACTCACTATCATTTTGGAGGTTAGCAATGGAACGTGCGATTTTTGCGGGTGGTTGTTTTTGGTGCATGGTGCAACCATTTGAGGAATTAGATGGTATTTTGTCAGTTCGTTCTGGTTATACTGGTGGACATGTTGAAAATCCAACTTATGAGCAAGTTAAGGCTCATGAGACTGGGCACACAGAAGCAGTAGAGATTATTTTTGATGAGGAAAAAGTTTCTTATGCTGACTTAGTTGAACTTTACTGGGCTCAGACAGATCCAACGGATGCTTTTGGTCAATTTGAAGATCGTGGTGACAATTATCGCCCTGTTATTTTTTACAGTGATGAACGTCAAAAGGAAATTGCGGAAGCTTCAAAAGCAGCCTTGCAAGCTTCAGGTCGCTTTACAGATCCGATTGTGACTGCCATCGAACCAGTACAGCCGTTTTATCTAGCTGAGGACTATCATCAAGGGTTTTATAAGAAAAATCCTGAGCACTATGCCAAAAGTAGTGCTATCAGACATGCATTTTTAGAGGAGAATTGGCAATGAGAAAATCATTTTATACTTGGTTAATGACGCAGCGTAATCCTAAAAGTCATGAGCCAGTAGCGATTTTAGCAGATCTTGTTTTTGAAGATACAACATTTCCAAAGCACACCGATAATTTTGAAACGATTAGTCGCTATCTAGAAGATGAGGCTGATTTTGCGTTTAATCTTAGCGAATTTGATAAAATTTGGGAAGATTATCTTGCTCACTAAGCATAATGGATTTTTTAAATCATAAAGGAAATCACGGTAAGTCGTGATTTTTTGCTTTAAATAAGCTATAATAGGCTTATCAAACACAAGAAAGAGGGACTCTATTTGCAAGAGCATTCTGTTGAAATTACTTTAAATCATCCTGATGATGTGCTAGCGCTGTTTGGCTCAAATGAGCGCCATTTGAAATTAATTGAAGAAAATCTTGGTGTGATTATTCATGCCCGCACAGAGCGTGTACAGATTTTGGGAGATGATAAAGAAAGTGTCGAGTTAGCTCGTGTAACGATTCAAGCTTTGCTAGTTTTGGTTTCTCGTGGCATGTTAGTTAATACATCTGATGTGGTAACGGCTCTTTCTATGGCACAAAATGGCTCTATTGACAAATTTGTTGCCCTTTATGAAGAAGAAATCATTAAAGATAATTCTGGAAAACCGATTCGTGTAAAAACACTTGGACAAAAAGTTTATGCGGACAGTGTTAAATCACATGATGTGGTCTTTGGAATTGGGCCAGCTGGTACTGGTAAAACCTTCCTTGCGGTTACTTTGGCAGTAACGGCTTTAAAACGTGGTCAAGTTAAACGTATCATTTTGACACGACCAGCAGTCGAAGCGGGTGAGAGTCTAGGATTCTTGCCAGGTGATTTAAAAGAAAAAGTTGATCCATATCTTCGTCCAGTTTACGATGCACTTTACCAAATTTTAGGAAAAGAGCAAACAACACGCTTGATGGAGCGAGATATTATTGAAATTGCTCCGCTTGCTTACATGCGTGGTCGAACACTTGATGATGCTTTTGTGATTTTAGATGAAGCACAAAATACGACAATCATGCAAATGAAAATGTTTTTGACACGTCTTGGTTTCAACTCTAAAATGATTATCAATGGTGATACAAGCCAGATTGACCTACCTAAGAAAGTTAAGTCAGGTCTTATTGATGCTACTGAAAAATTGAAACACATTAAGCAAATTGATTTTGTTCATTTCTCAGCAAGTGATGTGGTTCGTCACCCAGTAGTTGCTGAAATTATTAATGCTTATGAAAAAGATGCTGAAAGAAAGCAAGGTCACCATTCAACTGAAAAAACAGCTGAAACTGCTACAGAATCAGGCTTTGCAAGCTATGAAACTATCGGTCAACCAGCTAGCGATAAAAAAGAATAATCCAATGATCATGCACCAAGATGGTGTGTGATTTTTTTGTAAAAATAAAATTTTCATATTTGCGAATAACTTTGAAGCTTGAATTTTTATGCTAAAATATCTAATATATCGGGGAATTTGTAATAAAAATTTAGGATTTAGGTATAAAACACTTTGTTAAATTTATAAATTAGTTTTTTCGGAGGAGAAGGTTATGTGTAACGGTACTTCACTTGAAGAGTTGAATAAAATGAGTGTCAAATTGACAAATCAAGCTGACAAGCTAAGTCATGAATTAAAAGCTCTAGATAAAGCTGAATATAAAGCTTACGAACGTGATGAAGAAGCTGAATTGCTCGTTAAAATGAGTGAACAAGCTAAAGTACTAGCACATGAATTTCAGACTCTGCTTTTCAATATCAATGCAAGCATGGAAAAAATTTGAGGTTAATTCTTTTAACCTCTTTTTTTGTGTGATAAAATGTGAGGAAATTGGTCATAAAGTGAGGTAAGAGATGATTGAAGAAGAATTAAAAAAGAATAAAACAATGGAAACAAATCGATTTTTGTTAAGGCCCGTTACTATGGCTGATGCAAGTGCTATGTTTTCTTACACCTCTGATAAAGAAAATACTAGATGGGACTTTCCAGCTAACCAAAGTATTGAAGAAACTAAAAGAGTGATTGAGGATGTTTATTTAAGAAATCCTCTCGGCAGATATGGCATTGTTTTAAAAGAAACATCTGAATTCATCGGTACAATTGATATTATGAATTGGTCTGATGGTATCAGTGCAGAAATTGGTTATATCATCAACAAAAGTTTTTGGGGACAAGGTTTTGCGACTGAAGTTAGTCAAAAAATTGTCGACTTTTGTTTTGAAGGTTTAGGGCTAAAAGAAGTTAATGGCTATTGTGCTGTTGAAAATCCAGCTTCGGCGCGAGTATTGAGTAAAATCGGCATGGTGGAAGTAGAGCGTATCCCGAACGCAAAACAATTTAATGGAAAATGGGTGACTTTTCAACATTTTCAAATTAAAAAATAATTTTAGTTTTAAAATTTTTACCACATTCTCGATTAAATTATCAAAAAATTGTCATTATTTGTTTGCGTTTTCATAAAAATGTGTTATACTTTTATTAGATATGCAACCGATTGCAAAATAAAAAGTGTTTAGGAGGACAGCTTATACGTTAATCATAATAGCAGTATTATTTTAGAATTAGCAGAACAGTATGTGATTGATTGGGCAGGTTTCGCACATCGTTCTAGCTTATTTTTTTACAGTTCAATGAAAACGGTTGCGTATTTTAATTTATCTTTTTAGGAGATTATCCATGACATTTCAGAATAAAGTAAATTTGAAAAAGAAGATGAAAAAAAGTCTAGGTTCATTGCTTATTTTAACAGCTATTGGTGCTGGCGGCTTAGTTCAAGTCAAAGTCGTTAATGCAGATGAACAAGTGTCAATGAAAGATGGTACGATACTTCATGCATGGTGCTGGTCTTTCAATACTATTAAAGATAATATGCAAGCCATCAAAGACGCTGGTTACACAAGTGTTCAAACGTCCCCAATCAACACTGTTGTAGCTGGCGAAGGCGGAAATAAGAGTTTAAAAAATTGGTATTATCAATACCAACCAACTATTTATAAAATCGGTAACTATCAATTAGGTACTGAAGAAGAATTTAAAGAAATGAATCGTGTGGCTGACCAATATGGCATTAAAATTATTGTGGATGCCGTCTTAAACCACACAACTTCAGATTACAATCAAATCAGTCAAGAAATCAAAAACATCCCTAACTGGACACACGGAAACACTCTCATTTCTGATTGGCATAATCGCTACGATGTTACTCAAAATGCACTTCTTACACTTTATGATTGGAATACTCAAAATGAATATGTCCAACAATATTTGTTGAGTTATTTGAAACAAGCAGTAGCTGATGGTGCGGACGGTTTCCGCTATGATGCCGCAAAACACATTGAATTGCCAGGCGAATACGGCAGTAACTTCTGGAATGTTATTTTGAACAACGGTTCTGAGTTCCAGTACGGAGAAATTTTGCAGGATGATGTTTCAAATGATGCTGGCTACGGTAAGTTGATGAGTATCACTGCTTCAAATTACGGTCAAAAAATCCGTTCAGCGCTAAAAGACCGTCATATCTCAGCAGGAAATTTGATGAATTATCAAGTTTCAGGCGTTGATGCAGCAAATCTTGTTACCTGGGTAGAATCACATGACAATTATGCAAATGATGACCAAGAATCAACTTGGATGAATGATAGTGATATTCGTCTTGGATGGGCTATGATTACAGCTCGCGCTAAAGGAACACCGTTGTTCTTCTCACGTCCAGTCGGTGGTGGTAATGGCACACGATTCCCAGGTCAATCACAAATTGGTGATGCAGGTAGCAATCTTTACAAAGACGCGACAGTGACTGCTGTTAATAAATTCCATAATGCCATGGTTGGAGAATCAGAATACCTTCGTAATCCTGGTGGTGATGAACAAGTTGCAATGATTGAACGTGGCACGAAAGGTGCTGTTATTGTGAACCTTGTTGACGGCGACAAACAAATTAATTCTGAAACTAATTTGGCTGATGGTACATACACTGACAAGGTTTCTGGTCGACAATTTAATGTTTCAAATGGTCGTATTACAGGTAGCGTTCCATCACGCTCAGCCGTTGTTTTGTATGATGACCAAGCTAGCCAAGCAGCTCAAGTTTCAGTTGATGGTTACAAAGAAGGCGACAATAGCATTTCTAAAGCCACAGAAGTAACATTGAAAGCTAAAAATGCTGACTCTGCGACTTACAAACTTGGTAATGGTCAAGAGGTAGCTTATAAAGACGGTGATAAAGTCACTGTTGGTGAAGGGCTTGAAGCTGGTCAATCAACTACTCTAACATTGACTGCAACAGGAGCTGACGGTCAATCAACAACGAAGACATACACTTTCACAATGAAAGACCCAAGTGCTGAGACTAACATTTACTTCCAAAACCCAGATAACTGGTCAGATGTTTATGTTTACATGTATTCAGCAAAAGATAATAAACTTCTTGGCGCATGGCCTGGAACTAAGATGACTAAAGAAGCATCAGGTCGCTATTCAATCACAGTTCCTGCTTCATATGCTGAAGAAGGTGTGAAAGTTATCTTCACAAATAACCAAGGCTCACAATATCCACAAAATGAAGGATTTGATTTCAAAGCAGAAGGCTTGTACTCAAAAGCTGGTTTGATGCCTGATGTGCCAGCAGGAAAAACTCGTGTAACCTTTGATAACCCTGGTGGTTGGGATAGTGCGAATGCTTACCTCTACTATGGAAATCCTGTTCAATATCCTCTAGGTGTATGGCCAGGAACACAAATGACTAAAGATGATGCTGGTAATTTCTACCTCGATCTCCCAGAAGAATATGCTGATGTAAATGCAAAAATCATCTTTAATCAACCTGGAACAAGCAACCAATTTCCTTATAGTGACGGATTTAACCTTGTAAAATCTGGAAACTATAATAAAGATGGGCTAAAATAATTGTCCTTATCTCAATTCTAACTCCTTTCCCTAAGAAGTAGCTTTTCCCTCAGGCTACTTCTTTTTGTACTCAAAAACTTTCTTAGAGGCTAAAATGGCGCTGTTATCTGTAATATGGTATAATATGCTTGATATAATTAGATTTGAAAGAAGATTTATATGTACGTTGAAATGATAGATGAAACTGGTCAAGTTTCAGAAGAAATCAAAAACCAAACTTTGGATTTATTACAATTTGCTGCTGAAAAGACTGGTAAAGAAAATAAAGAAATGGCTGTGACTTTTGTAACAAATGAACGCAGTCATGAATTGAATTTGGAATATCGTGATACTGACCGTCCAACTGACGTCATCAGTTTAGAATATAAACCTGAATCAGATTTGTCATTCTCAGAAGAAGATTTGGCTGAAAACCCTGAATTGGCTGAAATGCTAGATGAATTTGATGCTTATATCGGTGAACTCTTTATTTCAGTTGATAAAGCGCGAGAACAAGCAGAAGAATACGGTCATTCTTTTGAACGTGAAATGGGCTTCTTAGCGGTGCATGGTTTCTTACACATTAATGGTTATGACCACTATACACCTGAAGAAGAAAAAGAAATGTTTACTTTACAAGAAGAAATTTTGACTGCCTATGGACTTAAGAGACAATAATTCACCTAAAAAGTGGAAAAATCGCACCTTGATGTCGAGTATGGAATTTGCTATAACTGGGATTATTACAGCATTCAAGGAAGAACGAAATATGCGAAAACACATGGTATCAGCTATTTTAGCGACTTTAGCAGGAGCTGTTTTTCGTTTATCGGCGATGGAATGGTTATTCTTATTTTTAGCCATCTTTTTAGTCATTACTTTGGAAATGATTAATTCTGCGATTGAAAATGTGGTAGACCTTGCTAGTGATTATCACTTTTCAATGCTAGCAAAAAATGCAAAAGACATGGCAGCAGGAGCTGTGTTAGTAGTATCTGCTTATGCTGTGGTGACAGGATTGATTATTTTTGTGCCAAAAATTATTGCTTTGATTTTTGGAAGTCACTAACATTATTTTTATAGGAAATTGAAAGGAGTAGGGGCGTTTGACGTCCTTTATATCTTATGTTTAAATCAGGTTTCGTAGCGATTTTAGGTCGCCCAAACGTTGGTAAATCAACATTCTTGAACCACGTGATGGGACAAAAAATTGCTATCATGAGCGACAAAGCTCAAACAACTCGTAATAAAATTATGGGTATCTACACAACTGATACCGAGCAAATCGTCTTTATCGACACACCAGGTATTCACAAACCAAAAACAGCACTTGGCGATTTCATGGTTGAGTCTGCTTACAGCACACTTCGTGAAGTAGAAACAGTGCTTTTCATGGTGCCAGCTGACGAAAAACGCGGTAAAGGTGATGACATGATTATCGAACGTTTGAAAGCTGCCAAAATTCCAGTTATTTTGGTTATCAACAAAATCGATAAAGTTCACCCAGACCAACTTTTGGAACAAATCGATGATTTCCGTAGTCAAATGGATTTCAAAGAAATTGTGCCAATCTCAGCTCTTCAAGGAAACAACGTTGAAACTTTGATTAATATCTTGAAAGATAACTTGGAAGAAGGTTTCCAATATTTCCCAGAAGATCAAATCACTGACCACCCAGAACGTTTCTTGGTATCAGAAATGATTCGTGAAAAAATCTTGAAGTTGACTGAACAAGAAGTGCCACACTCTGTTGCAGTTATCGTTGATTCAATGAAACGTGACCCAGAAACAGATAAAGTTCACATTCGTGCGACAATCATGGTTGAACGTGATAGCCAAAAAGGTATTATCATCGGTAAAAAAGGTGCTATGCTTAAGAAAATTGGTAAAATGGCTCGCCGTGATATCGAAATTATGCTTGGTGACAAGGTTTATCTTGAAACTTGGGTTAAAGTTAAGAAAAATTGGCGTGATAAAAAACTTGATCTCGCTGACTTTGGTTACAACGAGAAAGAGTATTAATAGTTCATTTAATCAGGAGGTGTCGTTTAAGCACCTCCTCTTTTAAAAATAGGAGAAAGAAAAAGCCGCAGGTGGTGGCTAGAACCCGCCTACGACTCTTTGAAAAAAGATAAATGGCGACTAGGTGTTTATCACCATTGTCAAAATTCCTATAAAACTTATTTAGAAAGGAGAAGGACATGTTCGTGTTGTTTTGAACGCGGACGAAAGGCTGTGTAAAATAGATGGGAGTGAGTAGGGTTATAAAAGCTGATTTATCAGCGCATTAGAATCCACTCAACCACTGCGTTTTGTAATTATTACAAAGAAGCTGAATACTTTTATTTCAGTCTCCTAATTTTACTTTGCCTTTTAACGTCCTTTGTATCAGAAGAATGCCTGAATTGCCTGAGGTTGAGACTGTTAGACGTGGACTTGAGCGTTTGGTTGTGGGACGAAAGATTGTTTCAGTTGATATTCGTGTTCCTAAAATGATTAAGACAGACTTGACAGCTTTTGAGACGGATATTATCGGACAAACTTTCCAATCGATTGGTAGACGCGGAAAATATTTGCTGCTAAATCTTGATAGACAAGTGATTATTTCCCACTTGCGGATGGAAGGAAAGTACTTGCTTTTTGAGGATGAAGTGCCTGAGAATAAGCATTTTCATACTTTCTTTAAACTTGATAATGGGTCGACTTTGGTTTATCAAGATGTTCGTAAATTTGGAACCATGGATTTGCTTGACAAAGAACAAGTAGCTGATTATTTTCGTCAAAGAAAACTTGGTCCTGAACCGACAGAAAATGATTTTGACTTAGCAACATTTGCTAAGCAGTTGAAGGCTTCAAAAAAGGTCATCAAGCCCTATTTATTGGACCAGACCTTGGTTGTTGGGCTTGGTAATATTTATGTAGATGAAGCGCTGTGGGCTGCCAAGATTCATCCTAAACGAACGAGTGATAGTCTGTCAGACTCAGAAATTAGTCTGCTACGTGGTAGTATTATCCGCATTTTGCAGCTTGGAATTGCTAAGGGAGGCTCGACAATTCGTACCTACCAAAATGCTCTTGGTGAAAATGGTAGCATGCAAGACTTTCTGCAAGTGTACGGAAAAACTGGTGAGCCTTGTCCTCGCTGCGCCACACCAATTGAGAAAATAAAAGTAGGAGGTCGCGGGACACATTTTTGTCCTGCTTGTCAAAAACAATGACAAAAATTATTGGAATAACAGGTGGAATTGCTTCTGGAAAATCAACAGTGGTTGATGAAGTCAGAAAACATGGCTACCAAGTGATTGATGCTGACCAAGTCGTTCACGAACTTCAAGCAAAAGGTGGCAAGCTGTATCAAGCATTGCTGGATTGGCTTGGTGATGGCATTTTAAAATCAGATGGTGAGCTTGATCGTCAAAAACTTGGACAGATGATTTTTGCAAGTAAAGAAATGCTTGCTGAATCATCTCAAATTCAAAATGGAATCATCAGACAAGAGTTGGCTCGCAGAAGAGATGAGTTAGCTAAGTCTCAAGAGGTTTTCTTCATGGATATTCCACTTTTGATTGAGCGTGATTATGTGGATTGGTTTGATGACATTTGGTTAGTTTTCATTGATGAGAAAACTCAACTTGAACGTTTGGTGCTTCGAAATCACCTGACAAGAGAAGAAGCTCAAAAGCGTATTGCAAGCCAAATGTCGACAGAAGCTAAAAAAACTTTTGCTGATAAACTTTTGGATAATAGCGGCGATATTGCGACCCTAAAGAAAAAAGTAGCAGAGTTGCTTGCAGAATTATAAGAATGAAGTACCTGTGAATAACAGGTGCTTATTTTTTTCGAAAACGTTTATCGAATCAGGATTCTAGCAAAAGCTTTTGAATGTGATATAATAATCTTATTGACGTTTTTTTGAAAAGAAGGTGAACAATCATAAGTAACGAAGTTAATTGGAAACAAAATTTGCGAGTAGCTTGGCTTGGTAACTTTTTTACTGGGGCAAGCTTTTCACTTGTTATGCCTTTTATGGCTTTGTACGTTGAAGAATTAGGTGCTCCTAAAAGTAAAGTTGAGTGGTACGCTGGTTTAGCGGTATCATTATCAGCACTTGCTTCTGCTCTGATTGCTCCAGTTTGGGGGCGGCTAGCAGACCGTTATGGTAGAAAACCGATGATGGTTAGAGCGAGTTTGGTAATGACGTTTACAATGGGTGGTTTGGCTTTTGTTCCTAATGTTTTTTGGCTTTTAGCACTGAGGCTATTAAATGGACTGTTTTCAGGATACATTCCCAATTCAACAGCCTTGATTGCCAGTCAAGCTCCTAAAAATCGTTCAGGTTATGCGCTTGGGACGCTAGCAACTGGGATGATTGGAGGAAGTCTAATCGGTCCACTTTTAGGTGGTGTTTTGGCTGAATGGCTGGGAATTCGACAAGTATTTCTACTAGTTGGTTTTATTCTATTGATTTGTAATTTGTTAACCGTCTTTTTAATCAAAGAAGACTTTAAACCAGTAGAAAAAGCAAATGCCATGTCGACTCGTGAAGTATTTTCTTCAATCAAGGATAAACAAATCCTCATTGGATTGTTTGTGACAAGTATGATTATTCAAGTCTCAGCACAATCAATTGCCCCAATCTTGACGTTGTACATTCGAAATCTCGGTCAAACTGAGAATTTGATGTTTGTATCAGGTTTGATTGTCTCTGCACTAGGATTTTCAAGTATGTTATCGAGCTCGACTCTTGGTAAAATTGGTGATAGAATAGGTAATCATAGACTACTTTTAATCGCTCTATTTTATAGTTTTAGCATGTATGTTTTATGTGCGCTTGCGCGAAACTCTCTGGAGTTGGGAATCGTTCGATTCTTGTATGGTTTTGGTACTGGTGCGCTCATGCCAAGTGTCAATTCACTCCTTACCAAAATTACCCCACGAGAAGGTATTTCACGTATCTTTAGCTATAATCAAATGTTTATGAATATCGGACAAGTCGTTGGACCGTTTGTTGGCTCAGCTATCGCGACAGGAATGGGATACCGTTCAGTGTTCTACGTGACAAGTCTTATCGTCTTTGTAAACTTTGTATGGAGCCTTATCAGTTTTAGAAAATATTTAAAAGTTAAGGAAATCGTGTGAGAGTAAAGATTAATTTGAAATGCAGTAGTTGCGGCAGCAAGAATTATTTGACAAGTAAAAATAAAGCAACTCATCCTGATAAAATACAGGTTTTGAAATATTGTCCTAAAGAGCGAAAAGTAACCTTACATGTTGAATCTTAGGGATAATTATGATAGAATAATCAAGACCATAGTGTAGGAAAGGAAATAGAACCCAGAAGGACCGGTAGTTAAAAATTTCTCATTTTGAGACCTTCTGACGCGTTCTTAGTGAAACATATGTACAATGTACTACTGACAATTTTGCTGGTATTATCTGTTATTATCGTGATTGCCATCTTTTTGCAACCACAGAAAAATCCAAGTAGCAACGTATTTGATAACAGCGGTTCAGAAGCTTTATTTGAACGTACTAAAGCGCGTGGCTTCGAAGCGTTTATGCAACGTTTTACAGCAGTTCTAGTATTCTTTTGGCTAGCAATTGCTTTAGCGCTAGCAATTTTATCAAGTAAATAGATAGCAACTGACGAAGCTGCTTATTAGCTTACGTTGGCTGCGCATCTTGAATTTTGTACGAAAATTCATGGGCTGGTCATTCAGCTCATTTTTTATTATTAAGTAGTGAGGAGTCTGTCCGATAGTGGATTGGAATTTGAGATTCAGTGACTTTTCACAACTTCCATAAAGCTAGAAAACGAGAGGATAGAATAAAGCAGATTTTTATAAAAAACTGCTGATAAATCACAATTATGAATGAAAAAATTATTGCTTATTTAAAAGAGCATGGGAAAGTTAATATTAATGATTTGGCAGCTGGTCTTGAGATGACTGGTGCTGAAAAATTCCCAGAGCTCATTAAAGAAATTTCACAACTTGAAAGTAACGGGGAACTCCGCTTTGATGATAACGGAAATTTAGCGCTTCGTAAAAAAGTTGACAAGAAAAAAGAAATCACTGTTACTGGTGTATTTCGTGCTAACAAAGCAGGATTTGGTTTCTTGTCTGTTGATGAAGATGAAGACGATATGTTTGTTGGACGTAATGATGTTGGTCATGCCGTTGACGGAGATACCGTTGAAGCGGTTATTAAAAAGCCAGCAAACCGTCTTAAAGGTACCGCAGCCGAAGTACGTATCGTTGGTATTGTCGAACGCAGTTTGAAAACAGTTGTTGGTAAATTTATCTTAGACGATGAAAAGCCAAAATACGCTGGTTACATCAAGTCTAAAAACCAAAAAATTCAACAAAAGATTTATATTAAAAAAGAACCAGTTCTTCTTGATGGAACTGAAATCATCAAAGTTGATATTGATAAATACCCAACGCGCGGTCACGATTACTTTGTTGGTCACGTTCGTGATATTGTCGGTCACCAAGGCGATGTTGGTATCGATGTGCTTGAAGTCCTTGAATCAATGGATATCAAGTCAGAATTTCCAGAAGATGTTATGGCAGAAGCTAATGCCGTGCCAGATGCACCGTCTGAAAAAGACATGATTGGTCGTGTCGACTTACGAAATGAAATCACATTTACTATCGATGGTGCTGATGCCAAAGACCTGGACGACGCTGTTCATATCAAACTGCTCGACAATGGTAATTTTGAACTTGGTGTTCACATTGCTGACGTTTCATACTACGTTACAGAAGGTTCTGCTTTGAATCGTGAAGCGGTAGCGCGTGGAACATCTGTCTATGTGACTGACCGTGTGGTACCAATGCTTCCAGAACGCTTGTCAAATGGTATTTGTTCATTGAACCCAAATGTTGATCGTTTGACACAATCATGTTTGATGGAAATTGACCGAAATGGTCGTGTGGTTAATCACCAAATCTGTCAATCAGTCATCAAGACAACTTTCCGTATGACTTACAGCGATGTTAATGACATTATCGCTGGTGACCAAGAGTTGATTGAAAAATACCAACCAATCGTTGAATCAATTCACCACATGGCTGCGCTTCACAATATTCTAGAAAAAATGCGCGTGCGTCGTGGGGCTCTCAATTTTGATACTAGCGAGGCTAAAATCATCGTTAATGACAAAGGGATGCCAGTCGATATCGTTATTCGTGAACGTGGTATTGCAGAGCGTATGATTGAGTCATTCATGTTGGCGGCTAATGAAACCGTCGCAGAACACTTTGCTAAACGCAAATTGCCATTTATCTATCGTATTCACGAAGACCCTAAAGCAGAAAAATTGCAAAAATTCCTTGATTACGCAAGCATCTTTGGTGTGCAAATCAACGGTACAGCTAATAAAATCAGCCAACAAGCTCTTCAAGATTTCATGGCAAAAGTTGAAGGAAAACCTGGTGCAGAAGTGCTTAACATGATGCTCCTTCGTTCAATGCAACAAGCGCGTTATTCTGAGCACAATCACGGTCACTATGGTTTGGCTGCAGAGTACTACACTCACTTTACAAGTCCAATCCGTCGTTATCCTGACCTTCTTGTACACCGCATGATTCGTGAATACACACAAGTGACTGATGAGAAAATCGAACACTTCAGAAATGCTATTCCTGAATTAGCCACATCATCTTCAACACTTGAACGTCGTGCAATCGATGCTGAACGTGTCGTTGAAGCTATGAAGAAAGCTGAGTACATGGAAGAATATGTCGGGCAAGAATTTGACGGTGTGGTGGCTAGTGTCGTGAAATTCGGTATGTTTATCGAATTGCCAAATACAATCGAAGGTCTTGTGCATATCACAACTCTTCCTGAATTCTACAACTACAACGAACGTACTTTGACACTTCAAGGTGAAAAATCAGGTAAAGTCTTCCGTGTTGGTCAACAAATCAAGATTAAATTGACACGTGCTGACAAGGAAACTGGTGATATTGATTTTGAATACATTCCAAGTGATTACGATGTGATTGAAAAAGTTAAAAAATCACGAAAAGACCGTTCTGGCAAAGACAATCGTCGTTCTAAATCAGACAGTCACAAAGACCGTAAAAAAGACCACAAGTCAAATAAACCACGAAATCGTAAATCCTCAAAAGGTTCTTCTAAAAAGTCAGGAAAGAAACCTTTCTACAAAGAAGTTGCTAAGAAAAAATCACACAAATCAAAAAAATAAATAATGCCTAACCCAAATATCGACAGAAGAGAGGTAGCATAATATGCCAAAAGGTGAAGGAAATGTCGTAGCTCAAAATAAAAAAGCACGCCATGACTATAATATTGTTGATACAATCGAAGCAGGTATTGTTCTAACAGGAACTGAAATTAAGAGTGTTCGCGCAGCGCGTATCCAATTAAAAGACGGCTATGCTCAAATCAAAAACGGAGAAGCTTGGTTGATTAATGTCCACATTTCTCCATTTGAGCAAGGAAACATTTGGAACCAAGAGCCTGAGCGTACACGAAAACTATTGCTTAAAAAACGCGAAATTGAAAAATTGTCAAATGAACTAAAAGGGACTGGTATGACACTTGTTCCACTAAAAGTTTATTTGAAAAATGGCTTTGCTAAGGTCTTACTTGGTGTGGCAAAAGGTAAACACGATTATGACAAACGTGAGACAATTAAACGCCGTGAACAAGACCGTGACATCAAACGTCAAATGAAAAATTTCAACGCAAGATAACAAAAAAGAGTTTGGAGAAATCCAAACTTTTTTTGTGATTAAAGCAATTTTTTGAGCTCATCAATTAATTCTTGATTATCAGAAATCATTTGATGAATTTTATCGGTTGAAGCAGGAGTGAAATCTCCCAAGCATGAATGAAATTCTTGTTCGACATCAGCTTGTAGGGCTTTTCCTGTCTCAGTCAGCGCAACAATCAGCTGACGTTGGTCTTCTTTTGGTCGAATACGAGTCAGGTAACCTTTTTCCTCTAGACGTTTTAAAAGAGGAGTCAGCGTATTACTAGCAAGGTCAAGTTTTTTTCCAAGCTCGTGTAAAGGAAGCTCATCAGTCTCCCAGAGTGCCAAAAGAACGATGTATTGTGTATAGGTTAAATCAAATGGAGCTAGTTTTTGTTTATAAAATTGATTAAATAGTCTGTTAGCGTTGTAAATGGCAAAACAGAGTTGATTAGTGAGTTTTGGATGTTCTGCAGTCATAAGTCCTCTTTCTCTGTCAGTAATTGCATTTATCATAACATAGAAAAAAGTAAAAGTAAAAAATTGACAACTCAAAAGTTTATTAGTAAACTATATTCAATCGCGCACGATTGAAAAAGAAAGGAGAAAAATATGAACACTATTGATATTTTACAAAATGTTGGTAATGGTATTTTAAGTCAGGCTAACAAACATCAGTTAGTTGCTCTTCAATTTGCAGCACAAGGTTTTTCAAAACTAGCTGACAAATACCAAAGCCACGCTGAAGAAGAACGTGACTTTGCTAAGCAAGTCTTTAATCGTATTTTGGATTTAGGTGGTAATATTTCTTATCAAAGCCAAGAAGCATTTGAAGTTCCAACGACAGCACTTGAATGGCTCAGACAAGATTTAGAGATTTCAAAAAATGGCTTAAAAGATTTGAGCCCATTGATTAAAGCCGTGTCTGAGGACTTTGTGACATATGATTTGCTTAAAGACTATTACAAAGACGAAGACGATGATTTACAATGGACACAACAGCAACTTGATTTGATTGATTTTATTGGCTATCAAAATTGGTTAACACAACAACTTTAAGGAGATAAAAAATGGCTTACGATTACGATATTGTTTTTATTGGTTCAGGACATGCTAACTGGCACGCTGCGGTGACTTTGGCTCGTGCAGGTAAAAAAGTAGCGATTATTGAAAAAGATGTGACAGCAGGAACTTGTACAAACTACGGCTGCAACGCAAAATTCTTACTAGACAGTCCATTTGAATTTGTTGATGGCTTGTCTCGCTACGAAAAAGCTGATATTACAGGTAACACTGAAGTTAACTGGCAAAAACTCATGGCTTTTAAAAAGGCAGAAATCCCTACATATGCACCGCTTATGGAAGGCATGTTTGCTCAATTAAACATCAACCTTCTAAAAGGTTACGGAAAATTAGTTGATGCTCACACTGTTAGTGTTGACGGTGAAAATCTTACAAGTGATTATATCGTAATCGGTACAGGTCAACGCCCATCTCGTTTGAATATTGAAGGTAAAGAACTTCTTCATGATAGCCGTGACTTCCTTGACTTAGATGATATGCCAAAACGTATTACTTTTGTTGGTGCTGGTATTATCTCAATGGAATTTGCAACAATGGCTGCAAAACTTGGTTCAGAAGTTCATATTATCGAATTCGCTGACAGAGCTTTGGCTGCTTACCAAGAAAACTATGTTGAGACAGTTGTTGCTAAGATGCAGGCAGAAGGGGTTAACTTCCATTTCAGTCAAGCAGTTGAAAAAGTAGAACAAGTGGCAGATGGCTTCCGTGTGACAACAGCACAAGGTTTGGTTGTTGAAACAGATTATGTTCTTGATGCAACTGGTCGTATTTCAAATGTTGAAAATATTGGTTTGGAAGAACTTGGCATTGAGTTTAACCGTTCAGGTATCGTTGTTAACCAATACATGCAAACTTCAGTTTCAAATATCTTTGCTAGCGGAGATGTGGTTGACAAAACAATTCCTCGTTTGACACCGACAGCAAGCTTTGAGTCAGATTACATTGCAGCATTTATTCTTGGATTGAACAAAGAACCAATCAACTATCCAGCAGTGCCAAATCTTGTCTTCACATTCCCACGTATTGCACAAGTTGGTGTGACAGTTGAAGAAGCACGTGATAATGACAATTATCGTGTAGTTGAAGTGCCATTTGGACAACAATTGAAATTCCAGACTAAATTGGAAGACGAAGCGCACATCACACTTATCGTTAACCAAAATAAAGAATTGGTCGGAGCTAGTCTTCTAGGAAATGAAGCCGGCGAAATGATTAACCTTATCACTTTGATGATTAACCAAAAAATGACAGCACTCGACCTAAGCCAAATGATTTTTGCCTTTCCTGGCACAACAAACGGTTTGATTAACGCTGTTATGATGGCATTGATTTAATAGCAAAATAACACAAAAACCTTGAACGACTTGTTCAAGGTTTTTTTAGGATTAGTCAGCCCAAGTAATGACATTTTCACGAGGCTTGCGTGAGCGTGGGTGTTTAGGGTCACGAAGTCGATAACCAAACGAAACCATGCTGGCAATGCCTTCTTTGTCAGGATTGATAAGACCAGCTTTTGCTAGAATATGATTAACTTTATCATAGTTGAAACCTTCGATTGGACAAGAGTCGATACCAATCATGCTGGCTGCAGTCATCATATTTCCAAGGGCGATGTAAGTTTGTTTAGCAGTCCAGTCAAATAATGCACGAGGATTATCTGCCGTTTTCATATCATTTTTTTGGAATGATTCGTAGGTTGCCAAGCGACTATTAAGAGCATCACCTTCACCAAGGCCACGACGAACAAGACTGTCTTTTACTGACTCTGAATCGTAACGAGCATTCTTCTCAGCGATAAGAAGGACAAAATGACTGGCTGTATCAAGTTGAGGCTGTGCTCCCCAAGCAACGGCTTTTAAATCGTCACGAAGTTTAGCAATGTGCTTTCGGTCGAGAACGATAAAGCGCCAAGCTTCTAGCCCAATTGAAGAAGGACTTAGCCAAGCGGTATCAAGAATGTATTCCATATCATCATGTGAAATGTCACTGTCATTATAAACACGAACGGCAACTCGATGGTCAAAGGCATCGAGGACTTGTTTTTTGATAGCTTCTTTAGTCATATCAGCCTCCTAGTTTTCTTTCTATGATAGCATTTTCACATTATTTTTGCTAATTTTAGAAATAAAAAACAAAGAATTGAATCTTTGTTTACTTGATATTTTCTCTTAAATAGTTGACGTCTTTGATGAAGCCACTGAGATTATAATCTTGGTTCATTTCCAGAAATTTTTCTCGTGTCTCATTGAAAATTTGTAAAATTTCAGGGAGAAGTTCTCTTCCTTTATTGGTAATATAAATATGTTTTATACGACCATCTTTTGTAATTGTGACCAATTCTTGTTGAGCAAGTTTAGTAACAATTTTTGAGAGAGATGGAGGTGCTATGCAAAGAATTTCTGCAAGGTCTTTGCAACGTTTACCATTTTCTTGACTTAAAATAAAAAGAACCAGGGCGTAAGAATGTGACATTCCAAGTTTTCGAAAAGCATCTTCAGTGTATTTATCAAGAGCTCTTTCCAGTCTTTTGATTGAAAAATATAAGCATCCATCCAAACATTCTTGGATGCTTTTTGATAAAACAATTTCCTCAAGTTGTGTATTCATAAAAACTATCTTAGCATAGTTATATGGAGATGGCAACTTGACTATTGTGCTTTAAATGTTGTTTAGTTAATCATTTTTGTAATTTGGTTAATCTGAGTATTTAAGGTGCTTATGTCGTTTAGATTATTAATTTCAGCTAGTTTGATGAATTCTTGTCGTGTGCTAAAAAATGTTTCAGCAATGACGTCTGCAAGGTCTTTTCCTTTATCTGATAGATAAATTTGCTTAGTGCGCCCATTTGGAATGATGTTAACTAAATCTCGACGGTTTAATTTTTCAATGATTTTTGTCATGGAAGGAGCAGTAATGCAAAGAATGTCCGCAAGATCTTTGTAGCATTTTCCATCTTCTTGACTCAAGATAAAAAGGGTTAAAGCGTAAGTATGTGATAATCCGATTTTTCGATAAGTTTCTTCGGTCTTTTTATCTAAAATGCGGTTAAGTTTTTTTAGAGAAAATAAAAAATCGTTCTCTAAAAGTTTTTGAATATCTTTTGGCACAGTAGACTCCTCCTAAATATAAAGTTCGCAGATTCTATCTTAGCATAGTTAGATTAGGTTTACAATTGACCTAAATAAAAAGCCGTGGAACGGCTTGTTTAATCGCAAAAGTTAAGTTGCTGAGTAATTTTATTTATTTCATCAATGAGATTTTCAGGATAATATTCGACAGCTTCATTGAAGAGTTGTCGAACTTCAGCGTGTGCTTGACGGATTTGAGGAGTGAGTTTGCGTCCTTTATCAGTAAGATAGACGTGTTTAGTGCGACCTTCGCAAATAATTTCAACGAGCCCTTTACGTACAAGTTTTTCAATCATTTTTGTTAGAGTAGGTGCTGTAACGCCAAGAAGTTTAGCAAGCTCTTTATGGAGTTTTCCGTTTTCCATTTCTAAAATGATAAGGATACTTGATTGTGAAGGGGATAATCCGACTTTCTGAAAGGCTTCTTCATAAAGTTTATCAAGAGCACGATTGAGTTTTTTGATAGCGAAAAAGAGTCGAGAATCAAGGATTCCTTGAACAGTTTTGGACATCGAATTCTCCTTAATTATTTAATTATAGCAAATATGATAGCAAACTTAGAAAAAGTTAACAAATAATATGCTCAGGTAACAAAATATTAAAATGCTGTCATGTAAACGTTTGTTGTGTAAAAAAATCAAAAAACAAGCCTTTTTTGAAAGTTTGTTTTCTAATTTTCTAAAATTTTCATTATTTATAGCAAGGGCATGATGACATTTACCCAGAACCATGATAGTGGCATAACAATAACCATAGCTGGTATCATGTCAGCTGTTGGAAACATTTTAACACGAATCATTCGAAAACCTGTTGCTACCATGAGAAAACCACCGCAGGCTTTAAAGTCAGCAATCATATCAGGTGTTGTTAACGGTACAATGACACCTGCAAGTAAAAAGAGAGCTGTAAAGATGATGAATTGAGGAATGGCGATAAGCGAAACCACAAAGCCAAGGTTACATGCAAAAATAGCAGCAGTGAAGAAATCAAGAATTGATTTTGAAATCAAGATGGTAGCATCTCCGGTCATACCTGAGTCAAGACTACCGTAAATCCCAGTTCCGCTGGCACAGAACAGAACGATGACAGTAAGCAAAGTCGCTAAAAATTCGTCATTTGAGAGTTGGCTGTGCTTTTGCGGCAAGATTTTTGAAACGGCTTTTTGCATCAAAATGCCCCCTTTATTAATCCATTCACCGAGATTAATAGCAAGACCGATAGCAGTTCCCACAACGATAGCGAAGATAACTGCAGGCATGTATTTCATAAGTCCAATAGATGAGATACCCATCCCCATTGAACAAACACCGAAAATAAGATTTAGCTGATTTTTAAAATCTTCAGACAAGATATGACCAAAAATGCCTCCGAGGATTCCTCCGAAAATAATGGCAAAAGAATTGATAATAACACCAGTTGGCATATAGTTCCTCCTTTTTAAGATTTAAAATAAAGCAAAAAAATAAGCTCACTTGTAAAAACAAGCGACTTAAGGTGACAATACATTTTTCCTAATAACTAGTGTAACACGAATAAGTTAAAAATCAATTTGTATTTAGTGATAAGTTATTCTAAAATGGAATAAGTAGGAGGGCCGGGGATGAATCTTCAGAAATTACAAGTCTTTATATCATTGTGTGAGACGCTTAATTATACAGAAACAGCAGAGCGTCTTTATACAAGTCAAGGAAATGTTTCAAAGCAAATCATGGCTTTAGAAAAAGAACTTGGCGTGTCATTATTTCACCGTAATCGACGCCATATTGCCATCACTAAAGAAGGTCAAGTGGTTAAAAAATATGCGGAAATGATTTTAGCAAATCACCAAAAAATGATGGATGATTTATCGCAGATGAAAAAAGAGAATGCGTCAAAGCTCGTTCTTCATGGTATTCCGAGTATGCCTTTTTACGCCATTATTTCTGAGATTGCTGGTTTTAAAAAACGCCACAGACAGTTTGAAGTGAAGGTAGAAGAAGAGGAAGCCGATATCTTATTGGAAAATTTACTTAAGCAGAAGTGTGATATCATTTTTGCTAGACAGTTTACAAGTAAATTGCCTCAAAATGTTGAAACTATTACGATTGACCGTGACCGTTGGGTAGTTGTTTTGCCAAGTACACATCACTTGGCAGATAGAAATAGTATTAACCTTGAAGAACTTTCTGATGAAAAATTCTTGCAACTCAGTGAGCAAACACAGCTGATGCAGCCTTTTTTAGAGCTTTGCCATGCTTATCATTTTGACCCTGAGGTCACATACAAGGGCAATCGCATCAATTTGATTATTGACTTTATTGAAAATGATTTGGGGATTTCCTTGATGATGGAAAAGATGGTTTTGCCATTTGACAACAAGGAAATTGTTTTTATACCACTTGATATCACAAAAGATTCTGAAATGGTTTTGATGAAATTGAAGCAGAATCAGTCTGCAGCAGTTCAAAAATTTTGGCAAGAAATGCAAGAAAAGTATAAGAAAAAGGATTGAGTTTTTCTCAATCCTTTTAAATTTTAGCTAAAAATTCTAGTAAAAATTGTTCTGCTAATGACCCGTCTTTAATGGCTCTTTTAGCTTCAGCTATTGAAAACCAATCCCAGTCATCAATCTCGTAGTTGGGGTTGACATCTCCAGTGACAGTTACCGCAAAATTAATCATCAGTGAGTTGCTGCGTTCGTAATATTTAGTAGCGTTAAAAGTTAGCGATTTGACTGTCAAGCCTAATTCTTCATTGATTTCTCGGGCAACTGTTGCCTCCGCATTTTCTCCTTGTGATACATAACCTGCAAGCAGAATGTGCTGAGGCATATTATATTGTTTTATCAAGAGAATTTTATCATGAGTTTCGTTAAATAAAATTGCGCTAATAGCGGTATTAAATACTGGAAAACGAAAATTTTCACACTGTGAGCAGTAGGGAATGTCACCCTCATGCTCTAAGAATTTCTTTTCTAAAGGATGCCCACATTCGGGACAATATGTCATTGTTTTATAAAACATAAGAACCTCTTTTTGAATTGCTTAAAAGCTATTTTACCAATAAAACCTATACCTCGCAAATGATTGAAAAAATTCAAGACTAGTTTTTAGATTATTTTTCTATAAAATGGTATTGAAGGGAGAAAATGTCTTATTTATATTTGTTACTTGCCATTGTTGGCGAGCTTTTAGGAACTAATTTATTAAAATTATCTGCTGGCTTTACGAAGCCTATTCAAAGCATTTCAGTACTGATTAGTTATGGCATTTGCTTCTTTTTCTTGTCGTTATCGTTGAAGAAAATACCACTTGGCGTAGCTTATGCCACTTGGTCAGCCGTCGGATTAGTTTTTACAGCTATTATTTCTGTCATGATTTTCAACGAAAAAATCAATGTCTATACGGTTATCGGCTTGATTTTGATTATTATAGGCGTTTTAATGGTTAATTTATTAGGAAATGCTGGGCATTAAAAAACAAGCCATTAAGGCTTGTCTTTTTTTGTGATTATCCTTCAAAGTACAACAATTCTTTTGGTGTGTGTGTGAAGACTTCGAAGCCTGATTTTGTGACGTGACCACAATCTTCGATGCGGACACCAACTTTTCCAGGAATGTAAATACCAGGTTCAACTGAGAAGCACATACCTTCTTGGATTTCCATGTCGTTACCTTCCATGATTGAAGGGAATTCGTGACATGTCATACCAATACCGTGACCGAGACGGTGGTTGAAGTATTCGCCGTAACCTGCTTTTTCAATAACTTTACGAGCAGCCGCATCAACTTCGCTAGCAGTAACACCAGGTTTAATGAAATCAAGAGCTGCCATGTGAGCTTCTAAGCACAAGTTGTAGATATCTTTTTTGAATTGGTCAGGTTTACCAACGGCAACTGTACGCGTCATATCACTAGCATATCCATGCATATCTGTACCAAGGTCAAACAAAAGTAGAGCATTGTTTTCGATTTTATTTGTACCAGGGATACCGTGTGGATTTGCAGCGTTATCTCCAGTCAAGACCATAGTTTCGAAACTCATTTTTTCAACGCCTTGTTTTTTCATTTCAAATTCAATCATGGCAATGATGTCAGTTTCAGTGTTGTTAAGTGAGATATTGTCAAAACCAACTTTGACAGCTTTATCAGCATACTCACCAGCAATCATCATTTTATCGATTTCATCTTGAGATTTGATAAGACGCATTTTTTGAACGAAAGGAGTAAGGTCTTCAAAACGTCCGTCAAAGACTGTTTGCAATCCTTGGAATTTTGTAACGTTTAGATTATCAAATTCAGCAAGAATTTTGGCGCTATCAACTGAAGGAAGACCGTTTTTGATTTTTTCCCAAGGGTTTTCAGAATCAACATAACCAAAAACAGGGAAGTTTAGGATTGCACTAGCACGAGCAACTTCAAGTGCTGGTACAAAGAGAACTGGTTCACGATCGCTATAGACAAAAAGGAACATTTGACGTTCGTGTGGATCGCAGAAGAAACCAGTTAAGTAGTTTACAGTAACAGGATCAGAGAAAACAGCAATGTTTGCTTTTTCTTGAGTAAGGTATGAACGGATTTGATCTAATTTAGACATGCGAAACCTTCTTTCTAATTATCCCCATTTTTTCAAAAAAATTCAAAAAAATCAAGAGCTTGCTCCAAAAAAATTAAATATGCTTAATTTTCACAAAATCAGGCTAAAAAGCAGATCAAAATATGAAAACGTTTCAGAATATGCTTTTAAAAATAGCAGAAAATTTTCTGAAAATAACTATTTTTTGCCTTTCTAAGACCTTTATGAGAAAAACAAAACATTAAACGTTTTCAATGTATGAAAACTTTCCAAAAATAGCGAGTTTCCCCTTGAAAGTGTTTCCAAAAGGTGGTAAAATATCTGTGAAAGCGAAATTTTCAAATAGAAAGGAAGTCCAATAATGAACACTGATGATACGATTACAATTTATGACGTTGCACGTGAAGCTGGCGTCTCAATGGCAACAGTCAGTCGTGTTGTAAATGGTAATAAAAACGTAAAGGAAAACACTCGTAAAAAAGTCCTTGAAGTTATTGACCGTTTAGACTATCGTCCAAATGCAGTTGCTCGTGGTTTGGCAAGTAAGAAAACGACAACTGTTGGTGTTGTTATTCCAAATATCGCTAATAGCTATTTCTCAATTTTAGCGAGAGGGATTGATGACATTGCTGCTATGTACAAATATAATATCGTTCTTGCGTCAAGTGATGAAGATGACGATAAAGAAGTTAATGTCGTAAACACTTTGTTTGCAAAACAAGTTGATGGTATTATCTTCATGGGTCACCATTTGACTGAAAAAATTCGTGCAGAGTTCTCTCGCTCACGCACACCAGTTGTTCTAGCAGGGACAGTTGATTTAGAACATCAACTTCCAAGTGTTAATATTGATTACAAAGCTGCTGTAGCAGATGTTGTTGATATTTTAGCTAAAAACAATAAAGATATTGCCTTTGTTTCAGGACCACTTATTGACGAAATCAATGGTAAAGTTCGTCTTGCTGGTTACAAAGAAGGACTTGAAAAGAACAATCTTTCATTCAAAGAAGGACTTGTATTTGAAGCAAACTATAACTACAAAGATGGTTATGAGCTTGCTCAACGTGTGATGAACTCAGGTGCAACAGCTGCTTATGTAGCTGAAGATGAATTAGCTGCAGGTCTTTTGAACGGCTTGTTTGCTGCAGGTAAAAAAGTTCCTGAAGACTTTGAAATCATTACAAGTAATGACTCACCAATTACTTCATACACACGTCCAAACCTCAGCTCAATCAGTCAACCGGTTTATGACCTTGGAGCTGTCAGCATGCGTATGTTGACTAAAATCATGAACAAAGAAGAACTTGAAGAAAAAGAAATCATTCTTAATCATGGTCTTAAATTACGTGGTACATCACGTCAATAATTTATTTATCTGAAATCAGCCTTAGGGCTGATTTTTTTGAGCTTTAGTGAAAAATATTACAAAATAGGCTATAATAGAGTTTATGAAAGTTTTACTGTATTTGGAAGCCGAAAATTATTTAAGAAAATCAGGAATTGGTCGTGCCATTAAGCACCAAGAACGTGCGCTTACCATGGTTGGTCAAGATTATACAACAAATCCAGACGATGATTATGATTTAGTGCATATCAATACTTATGGAATTAAGAGCTGGAAATTACTAAAAAAATCTAAAAAAGCTGGTAAAAAAGTGTTGATGCATGGTCATTCAACAGAGGAAGATTTTCGTAATTCATTTATTGGCTCTAATTTAGTATCACCAATTTTTAGATGGTACCTTTGTCATTTTTATAACAATGCAGATGCCATTATTACGCCGACAGAATACTCAAAATCACTAATCAGTGGTTATGGTGTTGACAAACCTATTTATGCTGTTTCAAATGGTATTGATTTGTCACGTTATGTGCCAAATCCTGCTAAAGAGGAAACTTTTAGACGTCATTTTGGCATTAAACCAGATGAAAAAGTTGTTATTTGTGCTGGGCTTTATTTTATGCGAAAAGGTATTGATGAATTTGTTGAAGTTGCTAAACAAATGCCTGATGTGCGTTTTATTTGGTTTGGTGAAACAAATAAATGGGTTATTCCACATAAAGTTCGAAGCATCGTGACACGCAAACATCCAGATAATGTTATCTTTGCTGGTTATATCAAAGGGGATGTTTTTGAAGGGGCTATGAGTGGTGCTGACGCCTTCTTTTTCCCAAGTCGTGAGGAAACAGAAGGAATCGTCGTTCTTGAAGCCCTTGCTAGCCACCAACATGTTGTCGTGCGTGACATTCCAGTTTACCATGGTTGGGTTGATGACAGCTGTGCTGAGTTAGCAACTGACGTTGATGGTTTCGTTAAAGCTTTACGAAAAGTTTTATCAGGAAATAGTGAAAAACAAGAAGCAGGTTATCATATTGCTGAGAGTCGTAGTATTGATAAGGTTGCTCATGAATTAGTTGATGTTTATCACAAAGTAATGGAGTTGTAAAATGAGAATAGGACTATTTACGGACACCTATTTTCCTCAAGTTTCCGGGGTAGCAACAAGTATTTGCACCCTTAAGGAAGAGTTGGAGAAAGAAGGGCACGAAGTTTATATCTTTACAACCACAGATAAAGCGGTTAAACGCTATGAAGATCCGACGATTATCAGACTTCCAAGCGTTCCTTTTATTTCTTTTACAGATCGCCGTATTGTCTATCGTGGATTGATTTCGTCTTATAAAATTGCTAAACAATATAAATTAGATATTATTCACACACAGACAGAGTTCAGTGTTGGTATGCTTGGAAAAATGATTGCAGCTGCGCTAAGGATTCCAGTCGTTCACACTTATCACACGCAATATGAAGATTATGTTGGTTATATTGCTAAAGGAAAAATCATTAAACCTGGGATGGTTAAGTACATTGTTCGCGGGTATTTAAATGATTTGGACGGTGTGATTTGTCCATCACGTATTGTGTTAAACTTGCTTGATGGTTATGATATCAAGATTCCAAAACGTGTTATTCCAACAGGAATCCGTGTTGAAGAGTACGAGCGCAAGGACATCACAAAGGAAGATGCTATGGCACTTCGCAAGCAACTTGGAATTGCCGAGGACGAGACAATGTTGCTAAGCCTGTCACGTATTTCTCATGAAAAAAATATACAAGCGATTATCCAACAATTTCCAAATGTTCTAGCGCAAAATAGTCGTGTTAGACTGGTTGTTGTTGGTGATGGACCATATCTTTCTGACCTTAAAAAAATGGTTGCTGAACTTGGCATCGAGGAAAAGGTTATTTTCACTGGAATGGTGCCACACGATCAAACAGCGATTTACTACAAAGCTGCTGATTTCTTTATTTCGGCTTCAACAAGTGAAACCCAAGGTCTCACATACACTGAAAGTCTTGCCAGTGGAACACCAGTTATCGCGCATGGCAATCCTTACTTGGATGATATTATTGACCAAAAAATGTTTGGAACACTTTTCTATCAAGAAGAGGATTTGGCAAATGCTATTTTAGATGCTATTGAAAATACTCCTAAAATGGATGAAAAAGCCTATCAAGCTAAAATGTATGCCATCTCAGCTGAACATTTTGGAAAATCAGTTTATGCCTTTTATTTGGATGTTTTAATTTCTGCTAAGAATAAGAAAAAAGAAAAATTCTCATTGACTGTTCGTAGAAAACGCGAAAAAACATCTGTAAAAATTGCTCACTCTGCTATCAAACTTCCAGCAGAAGCGGCAAAAGCAACGGTTAAAACGTCTGCAAAAGTTTTTAAGGCACCAAAACGTTTAATTAATTCAATTCGAGATTTCCTTAACTAAGTTCTTGAAAAATAAAAAATTCGTGTTATAATAGCTATCGAAGACAAGTTGAACAGGGTTTAACCTTTAGAGCGAGTGCCGGTTGGTGAGAAGGGCGCAGGGTTAGCTGATTCAATACTCCTTCCATTGCTTTTATGCAAACATAAAACGGTTGCTACGATATAGCTATTTTGAGGTTTACGACTCTTTTTTGTCGTAGATAAATGAAGGTGGAACCACGTTACGACGTCCTTTTTGGGCGTCGTTTTTCTTTTATCTCGAGAAAAAAGCATTGTGAACTCTTCAAATTCCTTTTGTCTGGTTCCAAAAAGGAATTCTCAACAATGTCATTATTAAAAAAGGAGAATAGTATGGTTAAAATTACTTTCCCAGATGGCGCTGTGCGCGAATTTGAATCTGGTGTAACAACTTTTGAAATTGCTCAAAGTATCAGTAATTCACTAGCTAAAAAAGCTTTGGCTGGTAAATTTAACGGAGAATTGATTGATACTACACGTGAAATTACAGAAGATGGTAGCATCGAAGTTGTGACACCTGATCACGAAGATGCACTTTCAATTTTGCGTCACTCTGCAGCTCACCTTTTTGCCCAAGCTGCTAAACGTCTTTTCCCAGACCTTTGCCTTGGTGTAGGTCCTGCAATCGAAAATGGTTTCTACTACGATACAGATAACAAATCAGGTCAAATCACTGATGAAGATCTTCCTCGTATCGAAGAAGAAATGAAAAAAATCGTTAAAGAAAACCTTCCATGCGTTCGTAAAGAAATTTCTATCGAAGAAGCGCGTGAATTGTTCAAAAACGATCCTTACAAACTTGAATTGATCGAAGAACACGGTGAAGACGAAGGTGGTCTTACTGTTTACACACAAGGTGAATTTACAGACCTTTGCCGTGGCCCACACGTTCCTTCAACTGGACGTATCCAAGTCTTCCACCTATTGAACGTTGCCGGTGCTTACTGGCGTGGAAATAGCGACAACGCTATGATGCAACGTGTCTATGGTACTGCTTGGTTTGATAAAAAAGACCTTAAAGCTTACCTTAAACAACGTCAAGAAGCTAAAGAACGTGACCACCGTAAACTTGGTAAAGAACTTGATTTGTTCATGATTTCTCAAGAAGTTGGTCAAGGTCTTCCATTCTGGTTGCCAGATGGTGCTACAATTCGTCGTACTTTGGAACGTTACATCGTTGATAAAGAAGTCGCTTCAGGATACCTTCACGTTTACACTCCACCATTGGCTTCAGTTGACCTTTACAAAACTTCAGGTCACTGGGATCACTACCGTGAAGACATGTTCCCAACAATGGATATGGGTGATGGTGAAGAATTCGTTCTTCGTCCAATGAACTGCCCACACCACATTCAAGTTTACAAACACCACGTACACTCATACCGTGAATTGCCAATCCGTATCGCTGAAATCGGTATGATGCACCGTTACGAAAAATCTGGTGCTTTGTCAGGTCTTCAACGTGTTCGTGAAATGTCTCTTAACGATGGTCACTTGTTCGTAACACCTGAACAAATCCAAGACGAATTCCAAAAAGCTCTTCAATTGATTATCGACGTTTACGAAGATTTCAACTTGACTGACTACCGTTTCCGTCTTTCATTGCGTGACCCTAAAGACACTCACAAATACTACGATGACGATGAAATGTGGGAAAATGCTCAATCAATGTTGAAAGCAGCATTGGATGAAATGGGCGTTGATTACTTTGAAGCTGAAGGTGAAGCAGCCTTCTACGGTCCAAAACTTGATATCCAAGTTAAGACAGCTCTTGGTAACGAAGAAACATTGTCAACTATCCAACTTGACTTCCTTCTTCCAGAACGTTTCGGTCTTACATATGTTGGTGCTGATGGTGAAGAACACCGTCCAGTTATGATTCACCGTGGTGTTATCTCAACAATGGAACGCTTCACAGCTATCTTGATTGAAAACTACAAAGGTGCATTCCCAACATGGCTTGCTCCTCACCAAGTAACTGTAATCCCAGTTTCTAACGAAGCTCACGTTGACTATGCTTGGGAAGTAGCTAAAGTTCTTCGTGACAAAGGTGTTCGTGTTGACGTTGATGAACGTAACGAAAAAATGCAACTTAAAATCCGTCAAAGCCAAACTAAGAAAATTCCTTACCAATTAATCGTTGGTGATAAAGAAATGGCTGATAAGACAGTTAACGTTCGTCGTTACGGTAGCAAACAAACTCATACAGAATCTATTGATGAATTTGTTGAAAATATCATGGCTGATATTGACCGTAAATCTCGTCCAGACGCTGAATAATTCCTTATATTTGCATAATAAATTCGGTAAAAAAGAAGTCCTGCGGGGCTTCTTTTTATGTTTTCCAGATTTGCAAAAGAGGAGAAATCGTCTAACTACGTGTTAAACTATAGTAAACGTTTGCAAAAAAGGGGGAGTAATATGAGAAACTTAAAACGCAAATCGTTATCGACTGGCTTTGGTCTATTGTTAGCCTTAGCTGCGCTTTTGTCCAATTTTGGACCTGGTCCAGTGATTGTAAAAGCTGATTCTGTATGGAACTTCAGTGATTCTAAATTTACAGATTTAGCTTCGCTTTCATCTGAGAAAACAATTGATGGCTTAACATTTCAAGCTAATGAAAATAGTCCGTTGAGCACTTTAGCTGAGTCGGTTACCGTTGCTGGGAATGACTACTCTAATGCGCTATTATTGAAGTCTCAGAGTGAGCAAAATGATAATGCTATCAAAATTCCTGTTGCAACTAATGATGTTATCAAAGTTACTATGAAACGTAATTCTGATACTGAATCAGCAAGTTTAGCTATTTTTGATGAGCAGGGTCAAGAGTTAACAAGTGTAGAGGCAAAATCTGAAGTCAGTGAAGAATCTTATACTTACGCAGGAAATGACGGTTTTGTTTACTTACGTGCTAAAGTTGGCGATGTCGAAATTTTTAAATTAGAAGTAAATTCTGCTGAGGCAACTGATGAAAGTACAACAGAAAGTACGTCTGAAAGTCAAGAACAAAGTAGCACAAGTGATAGCACAGAAGTTAATCTTTCAGAAGTTGAAACTGCTGATGAAGCTACAATCTCCACTTCATTAGCAGCGGCAAATACAACTGTCTCAACTTACAAAGACCTTCTTTCAGCGATTTCTAAAGCTGAAAAAGCTGGTGGTGGTAAAGTTTATGTCAAAGGGCAAAAGATTGCTTGTGATGGACAAATTGCACTTTCAAAAGCAAATGCAAATGTTCAAATCATCGGTGTTCAGAATGCTGACGGTTCTTATCCTGAACTTGATTTTTCAAACTTTATGGCTAAATATGTAGGTAAAGCTTCATCAGATGCGGCTGTTGGTGTGAGAATTTCAGGTTCTAACTACACTGTTCAAAATCTGATTGTCGAACACGCACCAGACAACGGTATCCAAATCAAAGGAAAAACTGCTGGTAACAACAAAGTTTCAAACTGTATCGTCCGTTATAATAACGACGCTGGTTTGCAAATCACAGCAGGTGCATACAAAAATACGATTGAAGCGATTTACAGCTACCGTAATTGTGATGTCTATACTCGCGGTGGTAATGCTGACGGATTTGCACCAAAACTTGGTGCTGGAACAGGAAATACCTTTACATACTGTTATGCTTGGGATAATTCTGATGATGGTTGGGATTCATTCGATAAAGCTGGTGATGTGACACCAGATATCACATACACAAATTGTGCTGTTTGGAATAATGGTAATCCAGATGTCTTTACAGGTAAATATGATTTTGACCACAAAAAAGCTCTAGATGGAAATCTTCATTTGGTACAGTTGATTAAGGCGAAAGACGCTTCATTTGCTTCAAACTATGCTAAAGGAAAATTCAGCTTGCCTTCAGGTAATTTCATCCAAACGGATGCTGGAACAGTTAGTCTTTCAGCTTGGACTGGTAGTTCATTTGATGGAAATCCAAATGGTTTCAAACTTGGTTCTGTCAACTCAAAATCAAGTGTGACACGTAGCCTTTCTTACTGTCTTGCTTTTGATGAAGCTAAAAAAGGATTTGATAACAATAACAGTTCAGTTACAGGTTATTTCAATCACTGTGTAGCTTTTGATAATGGTTATAATTACTATATTCAACCATTGAGTATTAAAGGTTGGACATCTGTTCAAGGATTTAGTGGCAAGAGTGCTGATAAACTACCAAGCGGTCGCTCAGTTACGACACCAGCTTCTGGTAACCAATCAAGCATTCGTAAATCAGTTGAAAGCACCAAAAATACAATCATTGCAAACTGTCAGGCAAATAAAATTCCTGGTAAAACAGCATTTAATATTTACTAGATATTATAGTCTAAAATAGCCCCTCTATTGAGGGGCTATTTTGAATGATTAAAATTTGAGTTGTTTATAGTAAATGGTATTCTTTGAGGAGTTCTTCGATATAAGTTCCATGAATTTTTTTTAAAGCCTCTTTTAAAAGAGTTTGCTCTGCCCAAGAAATATTCATTTCTATCAATGATTTTTGGTCATTTAGGTAGTAAAGGGCATTGAGCAACATGCGGATATCAAAAGCTGACGCAAAGACTTCAGGAACTCCACGGTCAACATCGAGTAAAGTGTAGACTGCTTCCATGGCAGTTCTGACAGAATATTCGGTTGTAAAGACAGTATCTCTTGGTGTTTCGGCATAGTTACCGATAAAGGCGAGGTTTTTACTGTGTTTTGGCACGACTAGTGGACGGTCATTTAAGCCACGTGGCATGAAATAAGTTGTGATATAAGGCATGTGGCAAGGAATAGTAGAAGCTGCGTTTGCGATTTCTGCAATTTCATTTTCTGGAACGCCCATATGATAGAGCCATTCTTGACAGAGTTCCTTACCAGTACATTCATCAGGTCGTTTATCGATGTAATTTCCTTTACGGTTTGTGTAAAGAGGATAAAGCCAAACAACGAGTTCATTGTCTTTTTGAGCTTTGAAATGCGGTTGACGACTGATTGAATAACCTAAAAGCCAGTTAGAATCTTTTATACTAGTTGGACCGCTAGTTACGATTGAACCACTGTAAGGGTCTTTATGGTTAACAGCTTCGATATAAGGAGCGATACGTTTGTCTTTAAAAGTGATAGTAGCAGAAATAGTCCAGTTAGCGTCAGGAATATTTTGGCAGAAGACTTCCGGGTGACCAAAACTGTCATCTTGTGCAGCTAATTTTTGCCAGAGTTCCCAGCTAGCACCTAATGTGTGTTTGACAGGAGCAGGGTGGTCATTATCACCATATGTTGTACTTTCGGTGATTGAACCGTTTGTTACAAAGACTAAATCATCTGGAGTTAAAAAGATTTCTTCTTGTTTGCCAGCTTTTGTAAATTCAATTTTTGTGGCAACTTTGTCTTGACCTTTGCGATTAACTAAAATATTTGTAGCTGTAGTATCGTAACTGAAGTCAACACCGTGTTCTGTCAAATAGTGCACAATTGGCAAAATCAATGATTCATACTGATTGTATTTTGTAAAACGAAGAGAAGAAAGATTTTTTAGGCAGCCAACGTGTTGGACAAAGCGCATGAGATAACGGCGCATTTCCATGGCACTTGACCACGGTTCGAAGGCAAACATAGTACACCAATAAAGCCAGAAATTAGATTTGAAAAATTCATCATCAAAAACTTGGTCAATCTGAACATTTTCAAGTTTGCTTTCAGGCATCAAAATTAAATCGATAATTTCTTTGATGGCTTTTTCTGATAATGTTAGCTTGCCATCATCTGGAATAGCTTTGCCGCGGTCATGAATAACACGTGTCTTAGCGTAACAAGGGTCTTCTTTGTTGAGCCAGTAGAATTCATCCAAGATTGAGTGGTCAGGATTTTCGAGTGAAGGAATCGAACGGAATAAATCCCAAAGTACTTCAAAATGAGGTTCCATTTCACGTCCACCACGAATAATATAGCCTAGACGGTCGTTTTTAATCCCATCCATACTGCCACCAGGAAGTTTTAGTTCTTCTAGGATATGGATATGATTACCTGGCATTTGCCCATCGCGAACAAGAAAAACAGCTGTCGAAAGAGCTGCTAATCCACTACCGACAATATAAGCTGATTTTTGGTCAACATTTTCAGGTTTTTTAGGTCGAGCAAAAGCTTCATAATTACCATTAGAATAATACATACGTGTCAACTCCTTTTCTGTGATTATCTTCATTAAAGCGCTTTTTTGCGAAAAACAAAATAGACAAGGTAAACACCTTGTCTAAAATTTTGACATATTTGAGTGATTGTTTAGCTACAGTTTTTCAAGTAGCTGGTAAATACGGTGTGCTAAGTCTTGAGGATTTTCTTGTAAGCCTGAATCAATCCAGTCTAAAATAAAACCAACCAGACCATATTTATAGAAATGCACACGAAATTCGATTTCTTCTTCTGTCAAATCAAGCCCTTTTTCTTCTAGAACAGGTTTAATTAAGTCGTAAGCACGGTCGTACAGAAAATGTTCTAAATAATTGCGGTTAACGGAGTAGTAAGTGTTGCAGACGAAAGCTTTGTTATCTTGAATATAATGAAAAAGGGCTAGCATTCCTTTTTCCCATGAATCATTGGTTCGATTATCGCCAATCATTCGTTCACCGTCAGAAATATAGATTTGTTCCAAAAGATCATACAGGTCGTTAAAATGATAATAAAAAGTCTGACGATTAACCTTTAAGTGTCGGACGAGTTCAGTGACAGTAATTTTATCAAAAGATTTTTTTGCCATAATCTCTTTTAAAGCTTGAGCAAAAGCTTGTTCCGTTAAAGTCTTCATAAATTCCCCTCTATCTATAGTTATTTTATCACAAGCCTCTTTAAAAAAGGTGTTAGCGCTGCAATGTGCTATAATTGACCTATGAAAATCGGAGACAAAGAGTTTTTCCTTTTTTGGGAAAATAGCAGAGCTATAATGGCACAGCACCAAGCAAGACAAATGCTTACTGAGCTCATGAAAATCGCACAAATGCCTTTAGAATTAACAGGAGAAGTGTCACAGACGAGAAAATTGGTGAATCAAATTTCAGATGATTTAGCCCCAGATGATCCATTCTGGAGTGAATTAGCGAGACTTGTTCAGCTAGCTTTTCCGGGTGAGAGTATGGCAGAGGATACGCTTTTAGCCCATCAAGTCCATCAATTTCGTTATGTCATTTCAGCCTATCAGGCTCAGTGGGTGAGAGAATATTATCCAGCAAAAAATGATTGGACATCGCTTTTAGCTTTTCTCAAAGGCAAGAAAGAACGTCGTTTTTGGCGGAAAAATTTTGATTTTGATGTGACGGAGTCAGCTAGACTTCACAATAAAGCACCGAGACGCCCTATTTTAGGATTTGAATTACCTGTCAATTTTAAAATCCTCATGGCATTTCACACCGAATTTATCCTTGATAGCAATGGCCATTTTGCAAATGAAATTGATCCGCAAGGTCAAACACATAATGGCATCATTAATGGTGCCAGTTTTAACTACGCCAATCAAAATAATCAGAGGCATTATGAACTTGATGTTGCAGCAATTAAGCAACATGACCCGCTTTTTCGAAAGCATATCTTAGCTAATCGAGGAAATGCTTTTGTGGCACCACTTTGGGTGAGAAGACCTTGGCATAGTGATTGGCAGCGCAGCTATTTCAATAGAAAAGGCGCTTTTTCTAAAAATGGAAAGTCGTCATACCGCAGGAGCCTAGCGCTTCGTCGCGTATTTTTAAAAGAATTAAAATCTATGAATAAATTGTAAGTTTTTTGTGGCAAGTCCAGTTGGGCTTGCTTGTTTTCATTAAAATTATGGTATGATGAAGGTAAGAAATTAGCTTGAGAGGTGTCAAATGGCAAAGGTATATGTGGCTGATGATGAGAAAAATATCCGCGACTTAATTGCCTCATTTTTACGAAAACAGGATTTAGAAGTTGAAGTATTTGAAACGGGAGATCAGCTTTTGTTACGCTTTATGGAAGAAGCAGCAGATGTTGTGATTCTTGATGTCATGATGCCTGGAACAAATGGCATCGATATTGCTGGACTTCTTCGTAAACGTTCAGATGTGCCAATCATTCTTTTGACGGCGCGTGATAGCGATGATGATTTTGTCAAAGGTTTTTCTGCGGGAGCTGATGATTACTTCACAAAACCATTCTCACCTTTAAAATTAAGTCTACGTGTCAAGGCGATTTTGGCGCGCACGCCTATGACTCAAGAACATAGTAATAAAGACTCTTCTGACTCATTAAGTTATGATGAGTTAGTCTTGTCTGACAAAGAACGTTCTGCGACTTATCAAGGTAAAAACATCAAGTTAACCAACACAGAATTCGAGCTTTTGAAGGTGTTGATGTCTCACAGTGAGGAGGCTGTTTCTCGTGATGAACTTTTGCGCCAAGTCTGGGGATATGACAGCGAAGTTGAGACACGTGTGACAGATGATACTATTAAACGCTTGCGTAAAAAATTGAGAGGGGTTGACAGTCATGTCCTTATTGAAACGGTTTGGGGCTATGGGTTCAAACTCACGAAAAAAGACTGATAAGACAGGCCATTTTTTCAAGAAAAGAAGAAGACAATCCCGCTTTAGAACGACCTTATTTTTACAGCCACTGACAATTTTAGTTACTGCGTTTGCGATAATTATGCTCATCTTTAATGGGTTATTAAAATTATTTTTGGCAGAAGAGGCTTTTAGAGCTGTTCAAAGTCAGTACGATATTTTAGATGCCCGTTATGTGGGAAATGATTCTTCTAAGATACTTGATGGAAATATTTTTGAAACGACTTATGCTATTGTCGATGAAGACTTTAGCATCAAATACATCTCAGCATCAACTTATGATTTATCTGAAAAGCAGATTTCAGAAAAAGTCGTTGATTATTTCTCAGATAAAACTGAAACGGATTGGTTTGATGAAGAGTTAGATACTGATTCACAGCAATTTAAAAAATTAAAAGTTTATGATTCTACTTACATGGTCAAGATGCAAGAGTACTCAGGAACGCTTGGAGAAGGCTATGTCAAGCAGACTAATGGCGACGATGGCGCGCAGAATTATTATGTTTTTGTCTTTGCCAATGTTACGCCGATTGCGGATTTTGAACGGTACATCAACTACTTATTGCTTTCGCTAATGGTGATTGTTGGCTTGGTTGCTATCATAACAATCTTTTTGACATCGCGTAAACTTGATAAGCATTTTGGTGCTTTAAAATCTTATATCTTACGTGTTGGTAATCGCGAGCGTGACTTGCAACCAGAAAATTTTGCTTACCGAGAGTTTAATGAGGTTGGTCAAACAGTTGACCGTATGAATGATATGATTGACGCCAACCAGCGCAGTCAGCAACTCTTTTTCCAAAATTCATCGCATGAATTGCGGACGCCTTTGATGTCTATTCAAGGTTATGCGGAAGCTATTCAAGAAGGAGTAGCTGCTGATGACAAAGAAGCGGCAGCGGTCATATTGGATGAAAGTCGTAAAATGGCAGAGCTTGTTGATGATATCTTGACTTTATCAAAAATGGAATCGACGCAGCAGACCTTGAAACTTGAAAGTTTTAATTTAATTGATTTGTTGTATGATGTTAGTTGGCACTTAAAAGCGAAAGCTGATGCGCGTGGAATTAGTTTTAAGCATGATTTTGAGGAAGATTACCTTGATATTGAAGCTGATGAAAAATTAATTGAGCGTGCGATAACGAACATTTTGTCAAATGCTGTTCGCTATGCAAAAAAAGAAATCACAATTTCTAGTAGAAGGCTTACTAATCAGGTCGAAATTTGTCTTTCAAATGATGGTAACCCAATTTCAGCCAAAGACCAAGCACACCTTTTTGAACGTTTTTATAAAGGTGAAGGTGGACATTTTGGGATTGGTCTTGCCATTACTAAAGAAATCATAGACCGTCATCATGGTAAGATTCAAGTTGAATCGACAAAAGATAGAACAACATTTGTGATTATGTTGCCAGTACAGCAAAATAAAAAGGACTTGTAGAATATAATTTCTACAAGCCTTTTTCATGTCTTACAATTTTGTAAGAGCGCAAATCCTTAGAATAAGTTACACTAAATTTAGGCAGAAATTGCCACACTTTTGCCACAGCTTTTCGAGACTTTATCCAAGATTTATTCCTTAAACTCAGTTATAATATGGATACAATCTTGAAACGGAGAGAAGATGAAAAGTTTTAAGAAATACCTGATCGGGATTGGAGTTCTGATGACGCTCGTTTTTGTTGGCAGCTATGCCTATAATCAAGTTGGTTATAAACTTGCGATAAGCGATGTTGAAAAAATTGCTTATCAAAATGCAGGTGTTACAAAGTCAAAAGTAGTGTCACAAACCCTTATGAAAAGCCGTGAGGGATTGCTAGCTACTTATAAGATTAGATTTGAAACGGCATCGAAACGATTTGTTTATACCATTAATGCTTCAACAGGCTCCATTATTGATCGACGTTATAAAGTAAAATAAGACCACACTCAAGTATAAATTAGAAAAGAAGGAATTGAAAGAAGTTCAAATTATTGTTGATCTTGTTTAGTTTTTTAACATGAAAAAGAAGATTGTATATGCACTACTTATAGTGGCATTGCCGCTAGCTTTGATTAGTTATTTTTTAGAATTGTTTGGCTTAAAAATCATCAGCTGGCGACGATAACATAAAAATTTTATTAGGGGAGGGATAGCTATGACTGTAGCAGGAACACAAAGAAAGTACATTCAAATTTTGACTGGTATTGGCTTTGCCATCTCTGTTGGCTTGTTTATTTTCTTTAAACAACACCCAACTTATTTTCAAGTTGGCGGCTTATTTCAAAGTTATCTAGGTAATCTAGGCCTCTTTGCTCCACTAATTTTTATGGCTTTGCAGATGATTCAAGTCATCTATCCGATTGTGCCTGGTGGTATGACTAGTGTTATTGGCTACCTTGCCTTTGGTCCAATTTGGGGATTTGTTTATAACTTCACAGGAATTTTTATCGGGTCTCTCTTAGCATTTGGTCTTGCAAGACGCTACGGAGAAAGTTTTGCTAAAGCTTTCGTCTCACAAGAAACTTACGATAAATACATTGGGTATCTTGATAAGAACGATGGTAAATATTTTGCAAAATTACTTGGAGCAGCTTTTGCTTTGCCAGGATTTCCAGATGACTTTCTATGTATGGTTTCAGGTCTTTCAAAAATGACTTGGAAAAAATTTATCACGATTTTCTTGATTACAAAACCAGTGACACTGTACCTTTATACAGTTATTGGTTATCAAGGACTTAGCTTTTTATTAACATTATTCAAATAAAAAAGTCCAGCTTATTGCTGGACTTTTTTTGTTATTCTGCAGCTTTTTCCCATTTCTTTGCAAGACGACGAGAAATCATTGAAATAGTAAAGTTAATCACGAAGTAAATAGCTGCAATCACTGCGTATAGTGTAAAGACTTGACTGGCTTCGAAGTAGCGTCCCATCAAAATCTGACTTTTTCCGAATAATTCTTGAATCGCGATAACAGAGTAGAGAAGTGATGTATCTTTAATCACCGTCACGAATTGTGAGATGATAGCTGGCAACATTTTACGAAATGCTTGAGGAAAGACAATGTAGATAAAGATTTGAAAATGTGTCATCCCTTGTGAGAGCCCAGCTTCTGTCTGACCATGGTCAACACCATTTAATCCACCACGAATAATTTCGGCAAGAGCAGCAGAAGTAAATACAGTAAATGCTGTAATTCCAGCTGGTGTTGATTTCATTTGAAAGACAAGAAAGATAATGAAAATCCAAAGCAAGTTTGGTACATTGCGGACAAATTCGATATAAATACTTGAAATCAAACGAAGAACAGGATTTTTACCGTTTCGCATGACAGCAAGAATAGTTCCGATGATTGTTGATAGTACAATTGAAATAAATGAAATATAAAGTGTTAGCCACAATCCTTGGAGGATGAAGCTAATGTTTGTAGGTGTTAGTACTGACATTTTATCCTCCTAGAGTGAATATGATTTTTTATTTTCTTCTTCTTTGTGGCGTGCCCATGTTGCAAGAGGGAAGCACATGATGAAGTAAAGAAGTGCGGCACCAGCAAAAGCAGGCACATAGTTTGTTGTTTCATAAGCCCAAGCTTTGGCTGTGAACATGATATCTGCTCCTGAGATGATAGCTACAGTAGATGTATTTTTGATTAAGTTAACCACTTGGTTAGTAAGTGGTGGCAAGATTGTACGCACCGCTTGTGGCAAAATAATCAAACTCATCGTTTGGCTGTAAGTAAATCCTTGTGAAAGAGCGGCTTCTGTTTGTCCTTTTGGCACAGCTTCAATCCCTGAACGAATAACTTCGGCAATGTAAGCACCGTGATAAATTCCGACACAGAGAACTGCAGTAAAGAATGTTGAAATCATGATTGCTCCGTTTGTCATAATGGCAAGCCCGTAGTAGACAAAGACGAACTGCACCAAAAGTGGTGTGTTTTGAAAAACTTCAACATAGACACGAGCGATAGCTCTTAGAATTTTATTTTTAGATGATGACATGGCACCGAAAATGACACCAAGGATAAAAGCTAAGATTAAGGCACAAAATGACATTCCCAGTGTATAGAGGAAGCCCTTTGCAAATTCACCAAAGTTAGCAAAGAAATCTGCCCAACGTGAGAGGGCAAATGGACTCGCAGCTGCGGTTAATAAAAACATGTCAATTCTCCTCTCCTATTTATTTTCAGCCTTTGCAGGTTTTAAATTATATTTATCGTAAAGTTTTTGTAGACTACCGTCAGCTTTCCAATCATCAAGCAAGCTATTAACGTAATCAATGACTTCTTGATTTGATTTTTTAGCGGCAATTCCGTACTCTTGAGTGTTGAATCCTTCATTGATGATTGTTGTTTTCTTGCTGACATAACCTGTTAAGATTGATTTATCAACTGAAAATGCACTGATTCGATTGGCGTAAAGTGAAACAGCCAGTTCAGGATAAGAACCTAATTGAACAAAGTTGAAACTCAAGTGATGTGCTTTTCCATATTCTTGGATAGCAGCTTTGGTTGTTGAGCCTTGTACAACACCAATTGTTTTTCCATCTAAATCAGAAATTTTATTGAAGCCTTTTGATTTTCTGACCAAAAAGCCAACTTCATCATAGTAGTATGGGTTTGAAATGGCGTAAGATGCTTTGCGTTCGTCTGTGATGGTGTAAGTACCAATGAGGAGGTCGATTTGACCATTGTCGATTAGTGCTTCGCGAGTTTGGGCAGTTACGGCAGTGTAAGCAACTTTGACACCCAATTTTTTGGCGATTTTTTTAGCTAAATCAACTTCCATACCTTCGTATTTTCCGCTTTCAGCTGAATAATAACCAAAGTTTGGAACATCTTGTTTAACACCGACTTTAAGAACACCAGAGTCTTGGATTTTTTTGATTTGCTCTGATGTTGTATCTGCTAAGGTTGTTTTGGTACTAATTAATAGAAGTGATAAGAAAGCCATGATGGCTAAAAGCATTTTTTTCTTCATGAGCATCTCCTTAATTTTGAGAAACGTTATCGCTTGTGTGATTGATAACTTTGCTCAAGAATTGTTTGGCACGAGGTTCTGTTGGGTTGTCGAAGAAACCTTGAACATCTGTTGTATCAACAAGGATTTGACCTTCTGCCATAAAGATAATACGGTCAGCAACCTCACGAGCAAATCCCATTTCGTGTGTAACGACAACCATGTTCATTCCTTCTTTGGCAAGATTTTGCATGACAGCAAGAACATCACCGATTGTTTCTGGGTCAAGTGCAGAAGTTGGTTCGTCAAATAGGAGAAGTTCTGGTTGCATAGCCAAACCACGAGCGATAGCAACACGTTGTTTTTGACCACCAGATAACATGCCTGGATAAGAGTCTTTGCGGTCCCACATATTAACGTAAGTTAGGTATTTCTCAGCGATTGCCTCGGCTTCCTCTTTAGATTTACCGAGAACTTTGATTGGTGCTAAGGTTACATTTTCTAACACGGTTTTATGTGGGTAAAGGTTAAAGTGTTGGAAAACCATGCCAACTTCTTTACGAAGTTGAACCAAGTCTTTGGCAGAAGCGTTAGCGAGTTCATGTCCATTGACTTTCAAACTACCTGTTTCGATAGATTCGAGAGCGTTCATAGTTCGGATAAGTGTTGATTTACCAGAGCCAGAAGGGCCAAGGAGAACGACTACCTGTCCTTTTTCAATCTCTAGATTAATATTTCTTAGCGCATGATAGTCGCCGTAGTATTTTTCAACATTTTTAAATTCAATAAGTGCCACACTTGTCTCCTTTTCAAAGATAAGATTTTCTATGTCAGGTTTTCTGACATAGAAGTATTTGTGTTTATTTATATTACCACATAATCATGTTAACTGTCAAATGTTTCAGAAAATTTAAATAACTACAAGAAAACTAAAAGCTAATATTTCCTGAAAATATTACTGTATTGTTTCAAAAGTTGCCAATGTTTCCAATTAGTATTGAATTTTGATATAATAAAGGGTAGTGGTTATTTTTGTAAATAACATAACATAGAATTGTTGGTTGAGAATTTTTTATTCTATTGATAAATTGAAGAGGTGACATATGAAAAAAATTCTTATTGTTGATGATGAAAAACCAATTTCAGATATTATTAAATTTAATTTAACTAAAGAAGGTTACGAAACAGTTACGGCTTTTGATGGTCGTGAAGCTATTGAAAAATTTGAAGAAGAAAATCCTGATTTGATTATTTTGGATTTGATGTTGCCAGAATTGGACGGACTTGAAGTCGCAAAAGAAGTTCGTAAAACAAGTCATATTCCTATTATTATGCTATCAGCAAAAGATAGTGAATTTGATAAAGTTATCGGTCTTGAAATTGGTGCTGACGACTACGTGACAAAACCATTTTCAAACCGCGAATTGTTGGCTCGTGTCAAAGCACACCTTCGCCGCACTGAAAATATCGAATCTGCAGTTGCTGAAGAAAATGCGTCTTCTTCAAACTCAGAAATCACAATCGGTGACTTGAAAATCTTGCCTGATGCATTTGTGGCACAAAAACGTGGTGAAGACATTGAATTAACACACCGTGAGTTTGAATTGTTGCATCATTTGGCAACTCACATGGGACAAGTAATGACACGTGAATACCTTTTGGAAACTGTCTGGGGTTATGACTATTTTGGTGATGTCCGTACAGTTGACGTAACAATCCGTCGTTTACGTGAAAAAATCGAAGACACACCAAGTCGTCCAGAATATATTTTGACACGTCGTGGTGTTGGATATTACATGAAGTCTTATGAATAATATAATGTCACAGAATCAGTATCTGTTTGAGCAGGCAATCTTGTTTTTGCTCGCTTTTGTCGCTGTTTATTTTATTCATTTAGCGATAAGAGATTACCGAACTTCAGTTAATATTCGTCGTTTGAGTGGCAAGGTTCGTGAGCTTATCACTGGTAAATACACTGAAGATATCATTATCGAAAAAGATAGAGATTTAGCTGAACTTGCTGGTCAGTTAAATGACTTGTCAACGGTTTTTCGCTTGGCTCAGGAAAATCTAGCGCAGGAAAAAAATCGTTTGGCTAGTATTTTGTCTTATATGACTGACGGTGTCTTGGCTACTGACCGTTCTGGAAATATCACCATGATTAACCAGACAGCTCAGCAGCAACTTAATCTGGAACGCGAAGAAGCTCTTGGAATGAATATTGTTGATATTCTTGGGGACGATAGCGATTATACCTACCATGATTTGGTTTCTAAGACACCTGAGATTGTTCTAAATCGTCGTGATGAGACAGGTGAATTTATCACTTTGCGAATTCGTTTTGCGCTAAATCGTCGTGATAGTGGCTTTATCTCAGGGTTGATTGCTGTTTTACATGATACAACGGAACAGGAAAAAGAAGACCGAGAACGTCGTTTATTCGTATCAAATGTTAGTCACGAATTGCGTACACCGTTGACATCTGTGAAATCATATTTGGAAGCTTTGGATGAAGGTGCCCTTAAAGAAGATATTGCACCAAGTTTTATTAAAGTTTCTCTTGATGAAACAAACCGCATGATTCGAATGATTTCTGATTTGCTCAATTTGTCTCGAATTGATAATCAGACTGTTCAGCTTGAAGTTGAAATGACTAACTTTACAGCATTTATGACATCAATTTTGAACCGTTTTGACCAAATTAAGAGTCAACATACTGTCGCTGGTAAGCAGTACGAGATTGTCAGAGATTATCCAATCAAATCTATCTGGTTAGAAATTGACCCAGATAAAATGACGCAAGTTCTGGATAATATCCTTAATAATGCAATTAAGTATTCGCCAGATGGTGGTAAAATCACTGTCAGCATGAAGACGACTGAGACACAGTTGATTATTTCAATTTCTGATGAAGGTCTTGGTATTCCTAAGAAAGATTTGCCACTAATCTTTGACCGATTCTATCGTGTTGACAAGGCTAGAAGTCGTGCTCAAGGTGGTTCAGGACTTGGTCTTGCGATTGCAAAAGAAATTGTTAAACAACACAAAGGATTTATTTGGGCTCAAAGTACTTATGGAAAAGGCTCAACCTTTACAATTGTTCTTCCGTATGAGAAGGATTCTGATATTTATGACGAATGGGAGGATGACGAGGACTAGATGTCTGAGAATGCTTTTAAATATAGTGTCTTAGCTTCCGGTTCTACTGGTAACTCATTTTATGTGGAAACACCACAAAAACGTCTTTTGATTGATGCAGGGTTGACTGGTAAGAAAATTACCAGTCTTCTTGCTGATATTGATCGAAAACCAGAAGATTTGGATGCTATTTTAATTACACACGAACATTCCGACCATATTAAGGGTGTTGGAGTGCTTGCTCGTCGTTACAATCTTGATGTTTATGCCAATGAAAAAACTTGGCAAATGATTGATGAGCGCAATATGATTGGAAAACTTGACACTGCTCAGAAACATGTTTTTGAGCGTGGTAAAGTATTGACTTTCGGTGATATTGATATTGAAAGTTTCGGAGTTAGCCACGATGCGGTTGATCCACAATTTTACCGTTTGATGAAAGATAACAAATCATTTGTTGTTTTGACTGATACGGGCTATGTTAGTGATAGAATGGCTGGCGTCATTGAAAATGCAGATGGCTATTTGATTGAGTCAAATCACGATGTTGAGATATTGCGTGCGGGTTCTTATCCATGGAGCTTAAAACAACGTATCTTATCTGATAGAGGGCATTTATCAAATGAAGATGGTGCAGATACGATGATTCGCACCATTGGTAATCGTACGAAAAAAATCTATCTTGGTCACTTGAGTAAGGAAAATAATATCAAAGAACTAGCTCACATGACTATGGAAAATAATTTGATGCAAGCTGATTTTGCGGTTGGACACGATATGACTGTCTTTGATACGTCACCGGATGAAGCAACGCCATTAACTGAAATCTAAAAAAACAAGTTTCGATATTTCGAAGCTTTTTTTTACGTTAAAAATAGCATAAAAATCTAGTTATCCGCATAAAAACTGGACTTATCACACTTTATCAAGGTCAAAACCACTCAATTTACTACTAATTTACTACTTATGAATGAGCTTTGATACGACGATTTATCC